>OUMS01000001.1_pt1 | contig 534057 bp, 422 predicted proteins | sample 1691071 | NCBI WGS metagenome assembly OUMS01 (sample SAMEA3914864, study PRJEB12502) | metagenome | biome: forest; material: soil | place: USA | collected 2012-03-12 | depth 0.3 m | reverse complement strand
CTGCCCGAGGGCACAAGGTAACACTTGCCGCCAGAACTGCTTCGTCCGCACACGGTGTGATGCGGACTACTTTGACTCGCTCCGCGCTGCCCCGAGGGCACAAGGTAACACTTGCCGCCAGAACTGCTTCGTCCGCACACGGTGTGATGCGGACTACTTTGCCCAGTGCAGATACTCTCCCTCCCTCAGCTTTGCCTTCGAGGGATTCTCGGCGATGTAACGTTGGAACCTCTCGAATGCGGAGAGGCTTCGCACCAGATGATCGAAGTGCTCCGTCTGCCAGAAACGCCCCTTGCGATCCAGCAGCTGGTTGAGCTTCGTCGCCGACCACTTCTTCCAAGATGAAACCTGCTCTTTCATTTTCTCCCGCGGGAGTTCGCCGACCAGCACATGAACATGATTGGGCATGACCACGAAGTCGCCCAGCAGATAGCGGTCTCCGTCAAAATGGCGGAGGGCATCTTCAACGACCAATGCACAATCGCGGCGTCGGAGAACGCATTCGCCATGGCACGAATCCATTTCTTCATCCAGGGCGCGCGAGAAACGCCTGAGTTCCTTTCGAAGCTCTTCGGGCAACTCTTCAACCTGCTTCCGCCAATCAGGATCGGCGGGATTGATGTGGTGATCTCTCAACCACATCTCGCGCTGTTGATTCCAATGCTCGAACTTCGCTCTGGGGATTGAGTCCGCTGTCCGCCAGGTAATGAAGTAAGTCGCCCCGCCTTGATCCCAGTGCGGGAGGTGGCCCTTGGTGATAACAGGTGCTTGAGAGGGATCGTAAAAGCGGAATTCCATCTTGGGGGAGGATGATCGCCTTATCTCAAGCTGCCCGAATCAGGGCAAGGAAGTAGTCCGCATCACACCGTGTGCGGACGTAGCAGCTCTGGTGGCGGACGGAAGACAGGGTGCCCTCGGGGACGCTTTGATCCGGCAATCCAAGGCCGCTGAGTGCAAGGCTGGGGCGTTCATCTCCAGTCGACTTGCTCCGCGCCACCCCCGAGGGCACAAGATAGCGCCCGCCACCAGAACTGCTTCGTCCGCACACGGTGTGATGCGGACTACTTCGACTTGCTCCGCGCCACCCCCGAGGGCACAAGATAGCGCCCGCCACCAGAACTGCTTCGTCCGCACACGGTGCGATGCGGACTACTTCGACTCGCTCCGCGCTGCCCCGAGGGCACAAGGTAACACTTGCCGCCAGAACTGCTTCGTCCGCACACGGTGTGATGCGGACTACTTCGACTTGCTCCGCGCTGGCGACAAGGTCACAAGCCGAAGCCTTGGGTAAAGCCCCACGACCAGCGACGCCCGCCGCAGTTTTCGCAACGACAGCGGCAGAACAAGAGCCACTCGATTGCTTCCAGAATCATATTCAGGAGATACGCGCCGAGGATCGAAAGCAGTAGAAGCAGGGGAGCCGCCAGCAACCACCACCACGGGGACTGCCTGTGAAGCAGCAATCTGGCGAAGGGAAGCATTAGCCCGATCGCGACTACCATCGGCGGAATCACCAGCATCCCGCAGGTCGTCCCGGGCAAGATTCCCCTCCCCTCGACGTGGCCACAAGCTTTGCACCGGTAGAGCATGACAGGCAGCTGTCGACAGTTCCCCGAACCCCAAAAGAAAAGGGCGGCTTCCTTTCGAAAGCCGCCCTTGGGTAAACTTGTCGGTTCAGACGCCGGCGCTATCCGGCTGGGCCTTCTCGCCGATGGGCTCGAAGACCAGCTCTTCCTTGCCTTCCGGGCAGGAGACCTTCGCCGTGTCGCCGGGCTTCACGTCGCCGCGGAGCAGGGCTTCGGCCAGGGGGTCTTCCAGGTAGCGCTCCACCGCACGGCGCATCGGACGCGCACCGTAGGACGGATCGTAACCCTTCTTGACCAGCAGGTCGCGGGCGGTGCTGTCGAGCTGGAGAGTGATGTCCTTCTCGCGCAGGCGCTTGAGCAGCTTGTCGATCTCGAGGTCCACGATTTTGTCGAGGTCCTTCTTCTCCAGCATGTGGAAGACCACGAGGTCATCGAGGCGGTTGAGGAACTCCGGTTTGAAGTAGCGCTTCGACTCCTCCATGATCTTGTCCTTCATGCCCTCGAAGTCGGACTCGTCGGCCGACATCGCACCAAAGCCCAGGGTCGTCTGCCGCTTGATCATCGAGGCCCCGACGTTCGAGGTCAGGATGATGATGGTGTTGCGGAAGTCGATCTTGCGGCCGAGCGAGTCGGTGACCATGCCTTCTTCCAGGATCTGGAGGAGCAGGTTCATCACATCCGGGTGAGCCTTCTCGATTTCGTCGAAGAGCACCACGGAGTAAGGCCGGCGGCGGACCGCTTCGGAAAGCTGGCCGCCTTCCTCGTAACCGACGTAACCGGGAGGCGACCCGATCAAGCGGCTGGAGGTGAACTTCTCCATGTACTCGGACATGTCGATCTGGATCAGCGCTTCCGGATCGCCGAACATGAACTCGGCGAGGTTGCGTGCCAGGTAGGTCTTGCCGACACCGGTGGGGCCGAGGAAGAGGAAGGAACCGATCGGGCGGCGCGGATCCTTGAGGTCCGCACGCGAGCGGCGCAGGGCCTTCGAGATGGCTTTCACCGCCTCGTCCTGACCGATCACGCGACCTTCCAGCTCGCCTTCCATCTTGAGCAGCTTCTCGGCTTCCTTCTCCTCCATGCGGCGGAGCGGAACGCCGGTCCACTTCGAGACCACGGCCATGATGTCTTCATCGCCCACCTCGACGACGGTCTCTTCCGACTTCGCGCGCCAGTTGCGCAGCGTCTCGTCGAGCGTCTTCTTGATGTGCTTCTCCTTGTCGCGGAGCGAGGCGGCCTTCTCGAAGTCCTGTTCGCCGATCGCGCCGATCTTCTCGCGGTTCACCTGTTCGATGTCCGCTTCAAGCTGCTTGATCTCCGGCGGGCGGGTCATCTGCCCGATGCGCGCGCGGGCACCGGCTTCATCGAGCACGTCGATCGCCTTGTCGGGCAGATAGCGTCCGGTGAGATAGCGCGAGGTCAGCTTCACCGAAGCCACGACGGCATCCGGCGTGAACTTGGCCTTGTGGTGCGCCTCATACTTCTCCTGCAGACCCTGCATGATCTTGATCGCGTCTTCCACGGAAGGCTCTTCCACCTTCACCTGTTGGAAGCGGCGCTCGAGGGCGGCGTCCTTCTCGATGTATTTGCGGTACTCGTTCAGCGTGGTCGCGCCCACCACCTGCAGCTCGGCGCGGGAAAGCGCGGGCTTGATGATGTTGGAAGCATCCATCGCTCCTTCCGCCGAACCGGCACCCACGATGGTGTGCAGCTCGTCGATGAAAAGGATCACGTTCTTCACCTTGCGAATCTCGTCCATCACGGCCTTGATCCGCTCCTCGAACTGACCGCGGTACTTCGTGCCAGCGACCATCAGCGCGAGGTCGAGGGTAATGACCTTCTTGTCGCGAAGGATCTCCGGCACGTTGCCCGAGGCAATCTCCTGGGCGAGGCCTTCCACGATGGCGGTCTTACCGACACCGGCTTCCCCGATCAGCACCGGGTTGTTCTTGGTGCGGCGGCACAGGATCTGGATCACGCGCTCGATCTCGCTCTCGCGGCCGATCACGGGGTCGAGGTCGTTGTCCCGGGCGAGCTTGGTCAGGTCACGGCCGAAGGCGCGCAGCGCGGGGGTCTTGGTCTTGCCCTCGGCTTCCGCTTCTTCGTTCTCGTTGCCTTCGTCTTCGAAAGCCTCGTCTTCTTCCTCGGTGTCGTCGTCATCGTCGTCATCCGGGGTGAAGTTCGGGTCGATCTCGGCGAGGATCTCATTCCGCGTGCGCTGGATGTCCACATCCATGCGGCGCAGGACGCGGGCAGCGACTCCTTCGCCTTCACGGAGCAGGCCGAGCAGGATGTGCTCGGTGCCAACGTAGGAATGATTGAGGGCCTTCGCCTCCTTGTTCGCCAGGGCGAGCACCTTCTTCACGCGCGGCGTGTAGGGGATGCTGCCGGAGATTTTCTGGCCGGTGCCGGTGCCGACTTCTTTTTCGACTTCCATCCGGACGCTTTCAAGGTCCAGCCCCATCCGTTCCAGGACATTGACCGCCACTCCCTGCCCCAGCTTGATCAGACCGAGCAGAAGATGCTCGGTCCCCACGTAGCTGTGGTTGAAGCGGTCGGCCTCCTTCCGGGCAAGGGCCAGCACCTGTTGGGCTCTGGGTGTAAAATTATTCATAGCATCTCAGGATCTTGGTCGTTTTCGTCCTTTTTCCTTATTGAACGAATATCAGGGGCTTGGAGGGTTTGCAACCGGGTCCGGACGATTTCCGCCCGGATCGAGTCACGCTCCTCCGGTGAGAGTTTACGTCCGGAATGTAGCTGGAGGTGTGCCGGTTGGATATCCATTAATAACGCATCGCATGATTTTACGGTTTCCTGTGGTAAAAACCCTAGGTCACCGCCCAGCCGAAGCAATGATAAATGGTTCAAAGCTTCCTTGGAATCAATGATCCACGCATGGCGGAGGACCCCGTAGGCACGGCCGATCTTATCGCTCACCATTTCCGGGTCATCCTCCAACAGCTTGTCCCGGGCGTTGCGCTCATGTGTCGCGACCTGCGCGATAACGCGCTCCAGCCTGCGTAAAATTGTCTCTTCGCTCTCGCCCAGCGTGGACTGGTTGGAGATCTGGAAGAGGTTGCCCAGCGACTCCGTGCCCTCGCCATAGAGACCGCGGACCGCGAGGCCGATCTTGTTCACGGCCTGCAAAACCTGACCAATCTGGTCACTCAGCACGAGTGCCGGCAGGTGCAGCATGGCGGAGGCGCGCAGGCCGGTGCCGAGGTTGGTCGGGCAGGTGGTGAGGTAGCCCAGCTCGTGGTCGAAGGCGATCTCGAGGGTCTGCTCCAGCTCTTCATCGACGGCGGCTAGGGAATCGTAGGCGGCGCGCAGGGCCATGCCGGGGCGGATGGCCTGCATGCGCAGGTGATCCTCTTCATTCAGCATGAGGGCAATCGACTGGCGGCGCTCGATGACCGCAGCACTCCCCTCCCCGCGCGCGGCGTGCTCGCGGGAGATGAGGTGGCGTTCCACGAGCACCTGCTTCTGCACGGAGTTCAGGTCGTCCAGCTCCTGGGAGAAGGCATCCTTCATGCAGGGCAGGGCTTCCACTGCCGGGCGGATGACTTCGAGCGTCTGGCGGCGCTGCTCCTTCTTGGCCCAGCCGGGAAAAGGCTCGCCGCGAAGGTTGCGGGCCAAGCGGATGCGCGAGGTCAGCACGATGGTGTTGTCCGCACCTTCGCCGGTCATCCAGTCGGCGGGGTTCTTGATCAGGGTGGTGAAACGCATCATGGCGATTCGCTGGTAGATTCGGTGGTTCTCGAGCTGCCGGTGGCGCGGACTTCGATCTGGCGGATCTCATCGCGCAGGCCGGCGGCCTCTTCGTAATTTTCCGAGGTGATGGCTTGGTCGAGGCGGCCGCGGAGCTCCTCCAGGCGCTGCGTGCGCTCGTGGAGTTCCATCAGGCCGGCGGGGACCTTGCCGCAGTGTTTGCTGCCCTTGTGCATGCCGCGCAGCATTGCATTCACCTCCTCCTTGAAGGTGGTGTAGCAGACCGCGCAGCCGAAGCGGCGGATCCGCCGCAGGTCATCCAAGGTGAAGCCGCAGCCGGGGCAGCGCCGCCCCGCGCCGCCACTAACGGCAGGCGCGGAAGTGCCGACCGGAGCGACCGGTTTCCCCGGTGTTTTCCCCAGTAGCATCTCCGCCAGCGCGAAGCCGGTGGGGTCGGTGACCCCCTTCTCCTTGGCGCAGTCGTCGCACAGGGCAATCTTCTTGATTTGCCCGCCCACCAGCTGGGTGAGGTGCACTTTTGCTTTCTTGCCGCAGATGTCGCAGTCCATTGACAGCCCAAGCTAAGAGTGCCCTAGCGGAATGCGAAACGAAATCTCCGGGTGGAACACGGATTTCTGAAAGAAAGTGCGGGGTGGTGGGGGCTGCCCCGGGAAGGGTGAGCGCACTCCGGGGCGAATCACCAATCACTAATCTTCCAATCATCAATCGGAGTGCGCTGCGCGGAAGAGGGTTTCGGGAGGCGCTGCCGCGCCGGCGTGAGGAGCAGCGACGAATGGCACACCGTTAAGGCCAGGCTCCTGGAATTCTTCGTCCCAACGGGACGGCTGATAATAGCCCGGCACAAGGAACGACGTGCCGGGTCCTGCGGGAAGAGGCATTGCGTCCCAAGGGGACGCCTCATGCGGGGATGGTTTTGAGAATCGGAGAATGTCCGCCCACGCAGAGACACCTCTTCTGGCCAGTTTACCTTGGCGTTGGCTTTTTGCCGCCAGAAGCATCAGGCGTCCCTGTAGCAGGACGCAATGCTGCGCTCGACGAACCCGGCACGTCGTTCCTCGTGCCGGGCTGGTATGAGCCGTCCCGTTGGGACGAAGAGCAAGCCACTCCTTTGGACCCGCTGCTAGACTAAGCCCATCATCCCCTTCCCGCCCGGAGGCGGTCCGATGGATGATGGCTGATCCCCTCAATCAATCGGCGTGCCCGTGCTGCCTGCGAGTGCCTTGAAGGCTTCGATGAAGCGCTTCGTCACCTCGCCCGGCTTGCCGCTGCCGATCTTCCGCTTGTCCAGTTCGACGACGGGAATCACTTCGGCCGCGGTGCCGGTCAGGAAGCATTCATCCGCGACGTAGATGTCGTAGCGGGTGAGCTGGCGCTCGAGCACCGGGACCTTCAGTTCATCCGCCAGTTCCAGGATCACATCGCGCGTGATGCCGTCGAGAGCGCCATCGCTCACCTGCGGCGTGGAGAGCACGCCATCGCGGATGAGGAAGATGTTGTCGCCGGTGCACTCGGCCACGTAGCCTTGCTCGTTCAGCATCACGGCTTCCAGGGCGCCGGCTTGCATCGCCTCCACCTTGGCCATGATGTTGTTCAGGTAGTTCAGCGACTTCACCTGCGGCATGAGCGCGGCGGGCGCGGGGCGGCGGGTGGCGCAGGTGATCACGGCCAGGCCGTTCTCGTAGTGCTCCTGCGGATAGAGGCTGATGGTGCCGGCGATGATGAACATGCTGGCGCGTTTGCAAAGGTACGGGTTCAGGCCCAGGCCACCGGCGCCGCGGGTGACGACGAGGCGGATGTAGCCATCGTCCAGACCATTCGCCGCCACGGTCTCGACCACGAACTTGGTCACCTCTTCCGGGGTCCAGGGGATCTCCAGCACGATCGCGCGTGCGGAGTCGAACAGACGGCGGATGTGCTCCTCCAGGCGGAAGACGCGGCGGTTGTAGAAGCGGATACCTTCGAAGACACCATCGCCGTAAAGAAGACCGTGATCGAACACGGAGATCTTCGCCGCGGATTCATCCACCAATTCGCCGTCCAGCCAGATTTTCATGACAAAAGAGCGCGTAGCCTAGGCGCCCTTTTCCGGCTGGCAAGCCCGGGAAGTTACCGCCAAAGACTATCGTAACAGGTTAATCGGCTACCGGAATCAAAAAGCGCAAGAAACTCTGCTTCAAAGTGGAGAAGGTGCCGCGGAAGGAAGCACGGCCGCTTTTTACCTTCGGGTTCACCGCGGGGTATCCGGAAACACGGCACCGCGGAACGGTCTCACACCCACCCGCCTAACCAAAGGTTAGAACTGAATGAAAGGTTCCAAGTCATCTGCAGTGAGACTGGGGGAACTCCGTGACTTTGGAAATCCGATCCTCCATCCCACGCCAACTTCATCATTTAATGACATCCTCCGAATCCCCGGAGCGAGCCGTTGGTTTCGCCAAATCAGCTGGGCGAGTTCAAGTAACTCTGTCAAGGTCACCCAGCCACCTCGAAGCAGGCCGCCACTACCGCCCACTGCCCTCCCTCAAACGCATGCTCCCCTCCTCCACGCCTCCCAAGGTCTTCATCAATTACCGGCGCGACGATACAGATGCACAGGCAAGGCTCATCTATGACAAGCTGATAGCTAAACTCGGAAAGAACTCCGTGTTCATGGATGTCGAATCCATCGAACCCGGTTCCACATGGCCGCAGCACATTAAAGAAGCCTTAACATCTGCCCACACCGTCGTTGCGGTCATCGGTCCAGAGTGGCTCCGGCTTCGCGGCAAGCATGAACGCCGCCGCATCGACGAGGAGGGAGACTGGGTGCGGACCGAATTGGAGCAAACTCTCGCGGCGAGGGAAAAGAGACTAATCCCTGTCTATGTCCGCGGCCTTCAAGCTCTCAACAAGGACGCCTTGCCATGTTCCATCCAACAACTAAGCGACAAGGAAGCCATTTCACTCCGGCATGATCACTGGAATCACGATATGGACCTGCTCTTGCAGCTATTTCCTGCCCCCCCTGCCGCCTCCCCCCATTACGAGGCCCACTTCACACCAGACCCCAAACAGCGCCTCGAATTCCTCGAAGTCATCGCTCACGACGTGAACCACCGTCTTGCGTCTTCCGTCCATTCCGCACGATTCCTCGACTTGGGAGTCAAGCCTGATCCACAAGCGGTCGTTACCATGTGGGGCTACCGAAATCCAACCACGACTGAAGAATACCCTAGCCTCGAAGCTGCCTTCACTTCCTCCAAGCGGCGGCTTCTGCTCCTTGGGCAACCCGGTTCAGGAAAAACCACCGCCCTGCTCCACCTAGCCAACCTCTTAGTCACTCAGGCCCGCGCCTCGGTTGATGCTCCCGTTCCTTTTTTCGTCAATCTCTCGAAATACAACCGTCCAACCCTCTCTTCGCTTGATGCCCAAGCCGCACGGCAGGACGAGAAGTTCGACGAATGGCTGGCCGAAGAAATGGCGGGAGTTCCGGGCATGAGGAAAGAAACGGCAAGACAATGGATCGCCGCCGGAGCAGTTGCGGCGTTGCTGGATGGGCTCGACGAATTTAATGACGACCACAGACACGAATTGGCCCGCCTCATAAATTTCTCCTTCCTGCAGCGCCATAACTCAATGGTTGTTGTTGTTTGTAGTCGCACGAATGACTATCAGCTTTTGCGCGGGACAGAGAACCGCATTCAATTGGAAGGTGCAGTCGAGTTGTTGCCGCTAACCGAATCGCAGATCGGCGAATATCTGGCGTCCGCAAAAGCCGCCGACCTGCGTGACGCGATTTTTGCCGACCCCTCTCTTCGTGAGTTGGCCAAGACACCGCTCACCCTTTCAATGCTTGCCCTCGCCTACGGGGGACTATCTCCCTGTCAAATGCCCACCGCGCTTTCGCTCACAGAATCCCGCACCAAGCTGTTTGATGCATATGTGGATAGACGCCTCCAGCGCGAGGCTCGGCGGAAAGCTGGCAAGCAAATGAACGACTGCCGAGACCAAGACGTCCCGATTGAGGATTACCGCTACAGCCCCCAGCAAGTCTATCGCTGGCTTGGCCCTCTAAGTACAGTTCTAAGCCAGCGGATGACTACGGCATTCTCCCTCGACGGATTCTATGAGCTTTTAACCTCCGCAGGGGTCTCGAAGGATCCAAAAATTTGGCTGACTTCAGTCCGCTTTGCCGTTGCGGTCTGGCTGACTTTTCTCGCCTTGTTAGCAACGGGTTCAATTCTTTTCCGATCCTACGAGCGGCTTATCTGGATGCCCCTTGTCCCGGCAATCTGCATGTTTGCCGCTTGGAAAATATGTTCCCCAAAAGAAGAAAAGGGGGCTTCAATTGCCAGCGCGACGCTTACTGAAGTGATCCCAACAAGCTTTCGCAAAGCCGCGGAAATAATGTGTTTCATTTCTGCCCTCATAGGACTCAGCCACCTTAGCAATCTCTTTATTGGCGGCTCGAAGCAAGGAAATCCAACTCCGTTAGTTCTTTTAGGAGCAGAAATATACTTCTGCATAAGAGCTTTTTTTCATTTACCCGTAAGACCTTCAAAGAATGCCTCCCGCTTTGTTTCAACATCGATTGCATTGCTTCTTGTGGGAGCAATCGTGACATGGCTGTCGAGCGTACCAACCGGATTCGGGCCCATAGCTTCATTCTTGCTCCCCGCCCTAAGCGTCGGAGCACTAGGGCCAGCCTACTCACACTTCATGTATCTTCGTGGATGGAAGTGGTACCTATTGCATTTTTGCTTGTTCTATTCAGCCGCTCTTGAGTTAAGCGTCTTGAACATTAGTCTTGGCACCGTCCAAAGCTGGTTGATTCCAGCAATTGCAATGACCCTGTGGATCATAGGACACTCCATCTTAAGAAAAGAAAATCTTACTTCGATATTACCATGTGTCGTTGGGGCTGCTTTGGCTGGCATCAGCTTTGATAGAGAAGGTATCGCGGCGATTTTAGCCGGGGCTATCATACCTCTCATCTCACTTCCCGACCACAGGTTAAGTCGATCAAAAAAGCTGCATTGGTCCCTCTACGTCAACGATAAAATCATAATATGGATATGCAGGGGATTATTGAGTCCGAGTGCTTGGCTTGCTTGGGCTATCGGCCGGGCATTCCCTGCAAAAAAACTTGAATTCATCACCTTTTGTGAACAGATACATTTATTAAAGCGATCACACATAGGAGGAATAGAATTTATACACCGGCTCCTTCGCGATCATTTCGCTTTGCATCAACTTAGACCCTTAGTGGAAATGCTTAGTGGTGACGGCAGGATGGCAGCAATCCACACCTTAGGATATCAAGGAGAGGCGGCACTTGATCTTCTTATCGAAATTACTGAGCAAGGCGGCGATAGCGAAAAGGCAGCAGCTTTAAATGCGCTTCGTCATATTCCTTCCCCAATCGTGATCCAGGTCGCCGAGAGACACATCGACAATATAAATACAGAAGTCCGGGTGGCCATCATAAAAATTATTTCTAAATTTGGATGCGAACCACCGCTTGAAATGTACGACAAGATCATCCCCTTGGGCAACGGTTGCGAAATCGCACCTATGCTGAGGGGCAATTTAACATTAGACAAAGGATATACCGAGTGGTTCAACGAAAAATGGGGGGATGCCGGACGGCGCGCATTGATTAGAATTATTACCGAACCAGATCATTCAACTAAGTCAGCCGCGTTGTTTTTACTGTATTTAATGAAACTACCTGAAGCAGCAGCACCTATTGTCGAAGCAATTCAAAAAAGAGTATTTTCAGGGCACGATTTAAATATCGCGATTGAAACTCTTCTAGGGATCAACTATAGCGACGCTGCGCTTCCTCTATGTCAACTACTTGAAAGTACGGAGCTGGATCAGAATGAGGCGCTATGTATTATTCGTGCGCTCGACAATTTCGCCGACCCCCGCGTTGTGCCACTTCTACTGCATCACATAAGGAGGAAGATGCCCTTTCCGGTTATCCATGGATGCTCTGCCGTGATCGTGCACCTAGGAAGCGGGCCAGAGATTATGAAGCTCGCGGCCCTCTGGGCAAAAACTCCGCCCAAGAAACCTGATAGTTTAACCCAGTGGTTGCAAGCCATCCGACAAAATCAACAAGCCCCTGATGTCCGACCGGTGTTCCGTATCACTGCACCATGGAGATGAGTCAATTACCAAAACGCCGCTTTTGATAAGGCCACCCAAACCTTGAGGCAGTTTACAATTCTTTCAGCTGCGTACGAACACGCCAAGGGCTACGCCTTTAATCTTGGCCGTATCGACTTCTCCGCTGCCGCTGCAAGTTTCTAGTCTTCCTAATACCACTAAGGCTCGGCATAAAGGCGCGCGCCTTACTCCCTTAACCTTCACTGCTCAGTCCGATTTGTGACTAGAGGATTAGTGATTGGTGATTTCGCATTTCAAGGCGGCACATTCCCGTCCTTGCCATCCTCCTTCGCCTCGCCCTTCGGCACCGGCTTCACGTCGGTGAGGTCCTTCCAGTTCACGCTGCCGTGGTCGAGGCGCTGCATCTCGCTGGCGTAGACGGCGTCTTCGTTCTTAGGATCCATCTCGGCGGAGAGCTCGGTGAAGAGACGGGCGCAGAGGAGATTCTCGGTTCCGCCCTGTTTCTTGAGTTCCACGCTGCGCTCGAAGAGCAGCCGGGCCAGCACATCCGGCTGGTATTCGCCGGGCGCAGCCTCCGGCAGCACGCCCTTGGAAAGCTGGTAGCGCAGGACCGTGGCCTTGCGGTTCCGGGAGGAAAGGTGCAGTGCCAGCGCGACGAGGCGGCGGGCTTCCGCCAGCGAGGCGGGGCTGGCCTTGGCCGCGGCCACCCGGGCCTGGGCGTAGCCGGCCAGGCTGTTCGCATACTCGTCCCGCTCGCGGTCCAGCATGCCCAGATCCCCGGTGAAAATCCCGGCACCGATCTCCGGTGGCGACCACTGGAACTTGGCAGCGCCCTCCCCCTCCGCGGCGGTGCCCGCCATCACGGAAAGTCCCAGAGCCATTACGACAGCTTGCCAAGCACGGATCACGACTCCTAAATTCCCGTTCCAACTTTCCTTTGCAAGTGGCAAGTCCCCGCGACGACTCGAAACCCGCGCTGCGCCGTGTGCTCCGCGCCTCCCTGCCCAGCGCGGAGGCCCAGGCCGAGCAGTCGATGGCGATCCGGGAGGCGCTGCGCGACTGGCTGGCACACCGTCCGGAAAAGATCATCGCCAGCTTCTCCGCGATCCCCGGGGAGCCCTCCCTGCTCGCGCTGATCGCCGCCTTCCCGGACAAACAGTGGGCGCTGCCGCGGATCGATGGTGACTCGCTGGTCTTCCACTTCGCCACGGCAGCGGGGTTGAACGGACACCAGCCCGGGCTCTTCGGCATCCGCGAACCGGCTGCGGACTCAGCGGTGTGCCTGATTGAAACGATTGGCATTTTCCTCTGCCCCGGTATGGCCTTCACCAGCTGCGGGAAACGCCTGGGCCGCGGCAAGGGCTACTATGACCGGACCCTGCCCCATGCCGGGGGCGAGTCCCTGCGCGTGGGCGTGTGCTTCCGCGAGCAGCTCCACCCGGAACTGCCGGTGGATCCCCACGACATGCCGATGCATTTCCTGGCGACGCCGGACGGGGTGCGGGAGTGCCGCTGATGGATTCATTCACCGCCTTTTCATCCACCGCTCGCCCGTCTCTCACATAGAAGGGGTTCATGGTGGTATGAACCTGCCCTTCCGAAGGAACTACTGGGTCAGGGGACTCCTTCACCTGTTCTCTGCCCTATCCGCCACCGCCTCGGGATTCCTGGCGCTCTTCTGCGCCTTCGTCCTGTTCGTGATGTGGCCTGACTTGCATTTCTCCAATCCCACCCACCTGCTGGTCGCCGGCTTCGGCGTCCTCTCGGTCACCTGTGGCGTCCTGGCCGCCGTCTTCCTGATGGACAACCACTCGCTGCGCAAGCTGTGGTGGCTGATCCTGCCCACCGCCGCCTTCATCGGTTTCCTGTGCACGCCGGGGCTGCTCGGGATCAAGGAGCTGTTCCGTTAGCTTCGGATACCGGCTTCCGCTTGCGGTGGCAGCGGTCTGCGTGGATCCTCCATCTGCTGTGTTGCCAGTCCGAGAGGATCGGATCGGGCACGAAGCGGGGGGGCACCTACTGCGGTCCGCCACCATAACTGCTTCGCCGCACAGCAAGCAGTGCGGACCACCTTTTTGCCCCTACGGCGAAAGCCAAGCGAGGGTGAGGCAGCCGATGATGCAGAAGGCCATGAGCGCGGTGGGGAACCAGCGGTGGCGCAGGGTGTAAATCTTGGCCCGCTTTGAATCGGGATCGTACACGACGGGAACGGTCTCGCCCGCTGCGGGATTGAAGAGGGCGAAGTAACCGAGAAAACAGCTGGTTTCGCCGTTTCTCTGGAATTCCACCAGAGGGCACAGGCCATCCTCCTTATCGAATCCCACCACCTTGCCTTCGGCCCGCTTCCAGCGCGGCAATCTCCACCACCAGCGCAGCTCGCGCCACACCATGAGCGCCGCGATGACGCTAGCGAAGGTCAGTAGCACGTCGTCGCCTGCAACCAGTTGCATGGGCTGATCCTCCTCCAAGGATCAAGACAGCTCAAGCCCAGCCCGGCACCTGCAGGCGGAACTCCGGGATGCGGGTGAAGACCCACTCGCCGTCCTCGGTCTCGCCGAAAAAGGCGCCCTCCGCCGAGCCATCGCCGCCGGTCACGTGGTAGCTGTTATAGGAGAAGTGCTCGCCGGGGCCCAAGACCGGACTCTGGCCGACGACGCCGTCGCCCTCCACCACGATCACTTCGCCGTCATCCTCGCGCACGATCCACTTCCGGCCGCGGATGGTGACCTTTTCCTTGGACTCGTTTTTGATCGAGATGAAGTACACGAAGGGGTGCGGGCGCTCTTTCGGAGCGTCCAGGCTGGGCATGTAGATCACGTCGTCCACGCGGACGCTTAGCCCTTCGAGTTGCCTCAAGAGAGGGGTCATGTTCGGTTACTTTGGACCCAGCTCCCGGCCCCTGCCAAGCGCCAAGGCGGGTTTTTGACCCACGTTTTCGCGGGGGTGGGGAGGAGACGATCTGACAGATCGGCCGGATCTGTCTGATCTGTCAGAATGCCCTCGGCGGCTTATGTGACGATTTTCTCGCGGGAGGCACGTAGCTCTGCCAAGTTGCCGTTAGATGCAGGCCGCGCCGGCATCGTCCCCCCAACGCCATCCCCCGATGTCCCTCCCCTTTGCCACCATGAAGCCCGGGCCACTGCGCACCCTCTCCATCGCCCTCGCCGCCATCGCGCTCCTCGCCATCGTCACCAGTCCCGTCCTGACCGTGTGGATGATCCGCAAGGAGGCCACCCGCATCGTCTCGGATCCCCTCCAGGGGCTCGCCAGCAGCAGTCTCGCCGCCATGCAAGCCTCTGAAGGCTTCCTGGAAACCGCCCGCTCAGTGGACGGCAATGGCATGAAGGCCGACGCGCTGGCAGCCTGGCTTGAGAAAAGCAGCGCGGGCGTGGATGCCCACTACGCCAGCTATCAGCAAACCCAGATCACCGAGGCGGATCGCCAGGTCTTCGAGCGCCTCACCGCGGCCAAGACCGACTACCGCGCCACCCGCAAGGCCGTGGTGAACCTGCTGGCTGAAAACAAGGGCACCGAGGCCAACATGCTCTTCGATTCCCAGTGCGTGCCGAAGTTCGATGCCTATGTGCGAGCCATCGGTGACCTGGTGAAACACAATGCGGTGGAGGCCCAGAACGGAGGGGCGGCCATCGTCCGGCTCTGCCATATCTTGCTGATCGTGCAGGGGCTGCTGCTGGTCTTCTTCTTCGTCTACGGGTTCTTCGTGCCGCTAACGGCGGTGATGGAGCGACTGAGCCGCAAGCCGATCGTGATCCGGGATTAATCCGGGCGTGACGCAAAAGACACAACCGATCCGCCCTTTCCCGACGTTACTCCTCTACTGTCCCTCTCTCCTTTCCTTCGACCATGGACATCGCCGACGAGTCGCCTACCGCCATCGCTGCCTACGCCCCCGAGGAAGGGGGCCGGGGGATGGGCTTGCTGAATGCGATGTACTACTTCTTCAAGCCCTTCCTGCCGCAGTCCGCGCGCTATACGATGCGGCGCCTGCGGGCGAACTACAAACTCCAGAACGCCAAGGACTGGCCGATCATGGAGTCCGCCGGGGAGGCGCCGCCCGGCTGGCCCGGCTGGCCGGAGGGGAAGAAATTCGCGCTGGTGCTGACCCACGACGTGGAGGGCCAAGTGGGCCTGGAGCGCTGCCGGCAGTTGGCGGAGCTGGAGATGAAGCACGGCTTCCGCTCCTCCTTCAACCTGATCCCGGAAGGCGAATACAAGGTCACGCGGGAGTTCCGCGAGTTCATGATCGGGGCCGGCTTCGAGATCGGCGTGCATGACTTGCGGCACGATGGCTCGCTCTACCGCTCGAAGAAGGCCTTCGACGAGTGCGCGGTGGCGATCAACGGGCACTTGCGCGAGTGGCGGGCGGTCGGCTTCCGCGCCGGCTTCATGTTCCACAACCTGGAGTGGCTGAAGAGCCTGGACATCGACTACGATGCCTCGACCTTCGACACGGATCCCTTCGAGCCGCAGCCGGACGGGGCGGGTACCATCTTCCCCTTTGTAGTGAAGGGCCGGAACGCGGATGAGAGCTACGTGGAGCTGCCCTACACCCTGCCGCAGGACGCCACGCTCTACCTGATCCTGCGCGAGCAGACGAACCACATCTGGAAGGCGAAGACCGACTGGCTGGCGGCGCGCGGCGGGATGGTGTTGGTGAATGTCCACCCGGATTACCTGGCCTTCGGCGGGCGCAAGCCGGAGATCAGCGAGTTCGACGCCGGGCTTTACGAGGACTTCCTGTGCCACGTGAAGGAGAAGTATGCCGGGGAATACTGGAATCCGCTGCCGAGGGAAATGAGCCGGTATGTAGCGGAGATGGGGCCCCTGAGGTAGTCCGCACAGTCCTCTGGGCGGACGAATGGTCCCCGGATGCCGCCCCGCCGGGATGGCCGCGGGCCGCCATGGAGGACACAACGCTATATGGCGAAAGGGCCGGCTTGGACCGCTCGTCCGCCCAGAGGACTGTGCGGACTACTTCCCCGGCTTGCCAGCGCCCCCCTGCCCCCCTAGGGTTCGCGCCCCGTGACTCCGGAAGAACAGCTCCAGATCCTGACCGCCGGCACCGCCAAGGTCCTCTCCGAGAAGGAACTTCTCGAAAAGCTCCGCCTCGGCAGGCCGCTGCGCATCAAGCTCGGCGTGGACCCGACTGCGCCGGACATCCACCTCGGCCACACGGTGGCGCTGGAGAAGCTGCGGCAGTTCCAGCTGCTCGGCCATCAGGCGGTGCTGTTGATCGGGGACTTCACCGCGACGATCGGCGATCCTTCCGGACGCTCGGTCACCCGCCCGCCGCTGACCCGCGATGAGGTGCTTTCGAACGCCGCGACCTACACCGACCAGGCCTTCAAGATCCTGGACAAGGAGAAGACGGAGATCGTCTACAATGGCGATTGGTTCCGCAAGATGTCCTACGAGGACATCCTGCGCCTGAACTCCCGCGTGACGCTGCAGCAGATGCTCCAGCGCGAGGACTTCCGCAACCGCATCGAGTCCGGCCAGGAAGTGCGCCTGCACGAACTGCAGTATCCCGTGATGCAGGGCTGGGACTCCGTGGAGATCCGCGCGGATGTGGAGATCGGCGGGACGGACCAGCTTTTCAACATCCTGGTCGGCCGCGACCTGCAGAAGGAAGAAGGCCAGCCGCAGCAGGTGGTGATGGTGGTGCCTTTGTTAGAGGGGCTCGACGGCGTGAAAAAGATGTCGAAGTCCTACGGCAACTACGTGGGCGTGAACGACGCGCCGAACGACATGTTCGGCAAGATCATGAGCGTGTCCGATACGCTGATGGTACGCTACTACCAGCTTCTGTTAGGCGAGACGCTTGCTGCCGACGTTCACCCGATGGAGGCGAAGAAGTCGCTCGCTGAGAAGATCACTGGCCGCTACCATGGCGTGGAGGCCGGGAAGGAGGCGCGCGCCACTTGGGATGCACGCTTCTCGCAGCGCGATGTGGGTGCGGGTGCCACCGATCTCGCTATCGCGGAGCTTCCGGCGGATCTCAACGTGCTCTCGCTTACCGCCCATAGCTTCAAGGCGGCTTTCGATGTGGAGAAGTCGAATGGCGAGCTGCGCAAGCAGTACATCACCACCGGCTCCGTGCAGCTCAATGGCGAGAAGCTGACCGATCCGAATGCTGCGGTGGCGATCAAGGAGGGCGACGTGCTGAAGCTTTCCAAGAAGCACGCGGTGCGCTTCATCTGAGAACCGGAATCGGGTCAAGGCGGCGGCGAATGCCCCACCGCCTCCGCCGGTGCACCGAAGACATCCAGCTCACGCCAGACGAAGGCGTGATCGACCGAGCCGGGGACCCGGCCGGCGGTCACCTTGATGGCTTCGATGCCGCGGGCGATGCGGCCGTCCTTTCCGGTGACGGTCACCTTGGTGGCCCCGCCGCCGCTGAGGGGCTGGGCATTGAGCGGTTCATAGGCCACGGAGACCAGGGGCATCCAATCACCGCCGACCGGCTTGACCTCCATGGTCCAGGCCTGGTTGCCGAAGCCGACATTCACCCAGTCCGCGATCGAGCGGATCATGGTGATGTTGTAGCCGCTGCCGTTCGGACCCTTGCCGAGTTGGTATTCGGCGGTGGCACCGACCGCGGTCCAGGCACCCTGGACCTTGTCGCCCGGGATCTCCTCGAAGCCCACGCCGTGAATGCCATCGGTCATCTCCAGCGGAGTCGCGTTGTTCTCCAGCTTCCAGCCACTCGTGATGGGGACGATGCCGCTCAGCAGGTCGTCCTCGCTCACCTCCGCGGCGTAGGCGTATTGAGTGGCGCTGAATTCCTTGCTGACGATCACGTTGGATTCCGGCTCCACGCCGGGGAGACTGGTGAGGAAGCGCGAGCGTCTAACAGGAATCTCCTGCCACTCGCCGCTGTCCTCCGCGGCCTGCGCTTTCCCGGCTTCCACCCGCGTGCTGTATTTCCGGCCATGCCGGTTGGTCACCGCGATGCTGCCGCCGAAGACGTGGACCTCCGAGAGGAAGGAGGGATCGGAGATCACGCCGAACTCCGCGCCGGCATCGTCCATGATCAGGTCCGGCGTGTAGACCTTGAAGCCGCCCGCCTTCTCCGGCACCTGGAACCAAGCGGTGCCACGCTCCAGCTGGAGCAGATCCTTGCGGAACAAGGTCAGGCTCGCCGGGCCGCGCACGATGCCGCGCACGCCGGAACTGAACTCCAGCTCCATGGTCCCGGCACCGATCTCCAGCCGTGAGCCCGGCTCCAGGAACGGCCCCTTGGCGCTCTCCTCCTTCGTGCTGAACTCATGGGTCACGCTGATGTCCGTGCCGGGGCTGGCCGTGAAGCGCAGTGGCGGACGCTGGTAGTGAAACCAAGCGAAGCCGCCCGCGAGAAGCAGGACCGCGGCCGCTGCCAGCAGCCTTCTAACAGGGAAGCGCAGGGGCGGTGCTGGTGCTTTCTCCACGGCAGATGGCAGCGCTCCGGCTTCCTTCACCCGGAAGCTCAGCGCATGATGCAAGTGCAGGTAGTCGCGGTAGCACTCGCGTGCTTCCGGATCGCGGCGCAGCTCTTCCTGCAGCGCGGCGAGTTGCCCGTCCTCCAGCGTTCCATCGAAGAGCGCCTGAAGCTGCGTTTCCAGTTCCCTGCGGTTCATGGGCGGAGATTCACGAAGGCGAGTTCAGCGGAGATGCATTTCTTCAGCGCCGCCCGGATCCGGAAAAGGCTGACGCGCAGTGATTCGACCGGGCGACCGGAACGAGTGGCGAACTCGTCCAAGCCGGCAGCGGAATAATAGCGGTGCTCGACCAGGCCGCGCTCCGGCTCATCCAGGCGGCCCAGGCATTTCTCAAGGGCACGCAGCCGCTCATCGAGTTCATCCGGGCCGGCTGCGCATTCCGTGGCGAGCATGTCCAGCAGATCGTCCTCTAAGGAGCGGGTGCCGAGGCGCGCGATCTTGCGGCGGTGGGCCATCGCCTTGAATCGCGCGATCGCGCAAGCCCACGCGCGGAAGTCCGTGCCCACCTCGTAGGTCTCGCGCTTTTCCCAGAGCACCATGTTGGTCTCCTGCAGTACGTCTTCCACTCCGTCCAGGCCCGGCATGAGCGAGATGATGAAGGCATGAAGGCTCGCTTGGTGGCGGGCGATCAGGCACACAATCTCGGCTTGCCGGGCATCCTCGGGTTCCATGGCGTCTCAGGCTATTTGAAGGATTCCGGGATTCGAGGGGGCGTTAACAGAATTCTTCGCATTTTTTCGCCAGCCGTGGTTCCGCGCGGAATTTTCCCGGAATCCTGCTAACGCGGCAGTCGATGCGGGAATCATCACATGTTCCGGATTGCCTCTTACCCGGGGGAGCAAGCCACCAACCCAATCGTCGACTAGCCCCATGACTTCAAAGAACCCTCCCTTGGCCTTGCGTCTTGCACTGGCCGCTCTCCCGCTCGCCGCTGCTCCAGCGCATGCCACCGTCACCTTTCTCAACGGCTTCACCGGCACGACCGCGGAGGTCAATAGTGCCACCGAGCTCGCTTATCAGGCAAACGTCAGCAGCTCCGATTTGATCAATGGAATGATCCCGGTCACCACCGGTTGGAACACTACCAACGGCGCGCATCCCAACGAATTGACCGATGGTATCCACGGCCAGACCTTTGCCGCCGCGGGCAACCTGGTGGATGGAGGATGGACCACCGCCGGTGCCACCGCCACCTATCTGCTCGGCTCAGGAGCGAACGGGCTGGGCTACAACCTCAGCTCGCTGCAAACGATTGCCGCATGGGTCAATGTCAGCTTCGGCAATCAGGCATGGACCATCGCCGTGCGTCCGCTGGGTGGCAGCTTCACCGATCTGGCCACGATCAACTATCAGCCGCTGAGTGGCGGCGGTGCCACCCAGGTGAATCTCTCCAACCTGAATGCGACTGGCATCGATGCCATCCGCTTTACGGCCAATTCCGTGAATGGGGGTATCAACGGCGGAGCCTTCGTGGGCAGGGAGATTGATGTGTTCGGCAGCTCGACCATCCCGGAGCCGGGTTCCCTACTGCTGGGAGCACTCGGGGCCGTGCAGCTGCTGCGCCGCAAGCGGAACTAAAAAGCTTACCTGTTAGATTATCTCTCTCCATGAATCGACTCCCGATCTCCCGGCCTTGGATTGCGCCCCTGCTCTCGGCATGGCTCGCCGCTGCTGCCAGCCTGAGTGCCACTCCGGTCATCGCCACAAAAGCGAGCGGCCCCAACACGCCCTCCACCTCCACCGACGAGCTCAGCTTCGCGGCGGATGTGAGCAGCACGGACCTCTTGACCGGCATCACCGGCACCGGCGGTGCTTGGAATGCAAATGGCTCCAGCCCCGCCGGCCTGAACGATGGCAATCCCGGCGGTGATGCGGACGTGTCCGGCCTGGGGGCGCTGAATGGTGCCGCGTGGGCGCTGGATGGCAGCAATGTCTCCTTCCGTGAATTCGTGCTCGGTGCCGGACCGGGAGGCCTGGGCTATGACATCAGCAGCATCCAATCGATCGCGGCCTGGCAGGGTGCCGGCTTCTCCAACCAGCGCTACGAGGTGCGGGTCCGTCTGTTAGGCAGCTCGACCTTCCAGACGACGCCGGTGGCGACGGTGAATTTCCAACCCTTCTCCGCCACCCTCACCGAGGGCGGTTCGACCCGGGTCCGCATCAGCGATAGCACGGGCACGCTGGCGAAGGGCGTGGATGCCATCCGCTTCGATGTGCTCGACACGACGGGCAATGCGGCGGGCGGCACGGTATTCCGTGAGATCGATGTCTTCGGCACCAGCACCGCCGGCACCACCGATACGGTCCCGCCGGTGGTGGTGACACTGAGCCCCGAGGACAATGCCACCACGGTGGCTGCGGGGACTGCTCTAACAGCCGTCTTCCACGAGCCAATCGTGCTCGGCACCGGGAACATCACGCTCAAGAACACGACGACCTCGACACAGACGCTCATCACCCTGCCCGATCCGCGGGTGAGCGTGTCCGGACGGACACTCTCGATCCGCCCGGGGCTGCTTCTCGCACCGGCGAGTTCTTATGCCATCCGGCTGGATGCGGGCGTGGTGACCGATGCGGCGGGCAACCCCTTCGCGGGCATCGCGAATGACAACACCTGGAACTTCTCCACGGCGGCACCGGATTCCAAGGAGTTCTCCACTGCGGAGCTCAACTACGGCACTGAGGCGAGCGCCAGTGACTTGCTCCAGGGCTTGACACCTGTGACCACCGGCTGGAACACCACCAATGGCGCGACGACGGCGGAGCTCACCGATGGCATTCATGGCAGGACCTTCGCAGACGCGGGCAACACCGTGGACGGGGCATGGACGACGGTCGGCGCGACGGCGGAGTACCAGCTCGGTACCGGCCCGAATGGCACGGGCTACGACATCTTCTCGATCCAATCGATTGCGGCATGGATCAATGTGGCCTTCGGCAATCAGGCATGGACCGTGGAGGTGAAACCGGTGGGCGGCAGCTACTCGCCCCTCGCCACGGTGAACTACCAGCCGCTGAGCGGCGGAGGTGCCACGCGCGTCGTGCTCAGCGGGCCGGGGCCCGTGCTGGCCAGCGGCATCCAGTCGATCCGCTTCACCGCGAATCAGGTCAATAGTGGAGCGAACGGTGGTGCCTTCGTCTGGCGTGAACTCGATGTCTTCGGCCAGGCCACCGCGCCCGCCGTGGACAATGGGACGCCGCCCAGCATCACCACCCTCAGCCCGCTGGACAATGCGGTGAACGTGACTCCGGATGCGGCGCTGGTGGCCACCTTCGACGAGAACATCACCGCGGGCACCGGCTCGATCCGGATCCGCAATCTCGACACCGCGGCGGAGACGGTGATCCCGATCGGCGATCCGCAGATTTCGGTATCTGCAAACCGGCTGACCATCACTCCCGGTCCGAAGCTTTCTCCCCTCACCCACTATGCGGTGCGGATCGATGCGGGTGCGGTCCAGGATAGCTTCGCGCATCCCTTCGCCGGGATTGCGGACAACAACGTCTGGGACTTCACCACCGGCAAAAAGCGGCTGCGCATCATGCCGATGGGAGACTCGATCACGGCGGGCTATACGGATAACCCGACCTGGAATGTGCCCTACTGGTATGGCTATCGCAGCGGCCTCTACAACCGCCTGCACGCAGCGAACTACGACTTCATCTTCGTCGGCCAGTCGACCGAGTTGCTCACTCACAGTTCCGGGGTGACTCCGCCCGCCGATCTGGCCGCGCTGGGTCAGAACGCGCACAATGGCTACGGTGGCCAGACCGCCAGCTTCCTGAATGCCAATATCCAGAACTGGCTGGCCACGGACAATCCGGACGTGATCCTGCTGAAGATCGGCACGAACTCACAAGATCAGACGGGTCTGGATACGCTCGTCAACACGATCGTCACCACCAAGCCGGACCTCTACCTGATCATCGCGGAGATCATGCCCAAGTACACCTACGAGCAGGGCATCGTGAACTACAACTCGTGGATCCGCCAGACGCTGGTGCCGAAGTACCAGGCCTTGGGCAAGCACGTGAGCCGCGTGGACCAGTATGCCCCCTTCCTGACAAATCCGGCGAACCTCAATTCGATTGATCAATCGCTCTTCTCAAACGGGATCAATCATCCGAACAATGTGGGCTACGACAAGATGGCGGCCGTGTGGTTCGCCGGGATCGAAGCGCTGGGGCTGAATGTGCCGAGCTTCGGCGAATGGATCGCGAACCCTGCCTACGGCATCGCCCCGGAAGACCGGGGATTTCTGAGTGATCCGGATGGCGATGGGCTGGCGAATGGGGTGGAGGCCTGGCTCGGCACGAATCCGGGGAGCTCCAGCACGGGCTTGGTGAGTGTCGTCGGCAGTCTCACGAGCGTCAGCTTCAGCCATGCGATCAATACCACCCCCGTTGCGGGCCTGACCGCCACCTATGAGTGGTCGCCGGATTTGGTGCACTGGTATGCGGCAGACGGCATCGCCGGTCCTCTCGGCGGGCCGAAGGTAAGCTACGTGAGGAACCTGAGCGGCGCGAATGCCACGGTGGTGGCCACGGCCAGTGAGCCGATGTTCCAGTGTTTCATGCGACTGGTGGTCTCGCCTCATTAGGCGAAGCCGGGTGTCGGGAATGCCATTCCATTCGACAGCGGGCCTCTCTTCACCGAGCTTCCCGCGCGACGAACGCATTCCCGACATTCCCATGCCCGAACTACCCATCCTCTACATCAAGCCCGGCTGCCCTTGGTGCGACGACGTGATCGCCTTCCACAAGAAGAAGAAGGTGGCGGTGAAGGTCAGCGTGGTCTCTGGCAATCCGGCGGCGATGAAGGAGATGGTGGAACTCTCCGGCCAGACCAAGGCGCCGACGATGGATTGGCACGGCGAGGTGCTCGCAGACTTCGGCGTGGAAGAGCTGGTTCCCTTTCTTGAAGAGAAGGGCGTGATCTAGGCAGGGACCCACCTCCGGGCGGTCAGGCGGGTGGCGTGCCCTTTTCTCCCAGCTCCCGGTCCAGCTGGCGTCCCCTCGACAACGGTAGGCGCATTGGTGACAATGCGGAGCGGTCCCTGATAGCCGACTTCACCCTGACCTTTGCCGCGCAAGAGTGAGGCCAGCACCCGGGGACCATTCCGTGTTGTCACCAACACGCCTACGGCTGGAAAGCAATCTCCGCATCTGTTAGAGCGCGCCATCCTCCCTCCGGAAGATCCGTGGGCAGCGTGATTCCGCCGATGCTCTCGCGGTGCAAGCTTACGACCAGATTGCCCGTGCGGTGGAACATGCGCTTGATCTGATGATAGCGGCCTTCGTGGAGCGTGAGGCGGGCCTCCTTCTCGCCCAGGATCTCTAACAGCGCGGGGCGTGTGACCAAGTCCTCGGTGTGGAAGTAGAAGCCGCGGGCGAAGTCTTCCACCGCCTGTGGCAGGATGGGGTCACGGGTTTCGACGCGGTAGACCTTTGCCACCTTGGCATCCGGGGCCATCAGGCGCTTCGACCAGCGGCCATCGTTGGTGAGCAGGACCAGGCCGGAGGTGTTCCGGTCCAAGCGGCCGACAATATGCAAGAGGTGGCGGTCCGGATCATCCAGCAGATCGATCACCGTGCGGTGCTCAGCATCGCGGGTGGCGCTGACGATGCCCGGCGGCTTGTTCACCATGAAGTGAAGCAGACGCTCGGCATCGCGCAGGGCTTCGCCATCGAACTCCACTTGGGCGAAGCGGTCGACCTCGAGATCGTGGCGCAGCGTGACCGCACCATCGACCCGGACCCGCCCGGCCAGGATATGCAGCCGCGCCCGGGTCCGCCCCATCGAGTCGTGCTTTGCCAGCAGGCGGTCCAGCTTCATCCGGCGGCAGCTTGGCGGGGAAAGCCGCAGGGGGGAAGCCGCGGGCATTTCAATGTGGCCAGCCCCCCGCGGATGTGTTGGGATCAAACCCATGATTCCCTTTCTCCGTTGGACTGCCGCCGCCGTGCTCGCCTGCGCCTTGTGCAATTGCGCGCCGGTGAGAGGGGCTGATCCCTTGGGCTCCGCGCAGGTTTCCGCGAGTGGATTGCGTCCGCCCACCACCGATCCGGCCCGGCAACAGGATGATACCTTCTACGCCTCGAACCGTGAGCGCGCGGCAGAAAGTGAAAATGGTGTCAGCTTCCACGGCTCGGCGGGACTGTCGGCAGGGGCGGAGTGGTGAGATTGAGATACTACGGGCGATCTCCTCTCATGGCGGCGCAGCCGCTTTAGGAGTGCGTGCGGGAATCGCCGCTTTCCCTGCGAGTGTCCGTTTCTGATCGCCGCGGTAGTTCCAGGTTAGCGGGCCCTTACCTTGTGTGCCGGGCGCGCGGCCCCGCGGATCGCCGTGAGGTTAAGGAGAAAGTGCTCCCTTACTCGCTCCGGGGGATGCTCCCCCTAGAACTCATATCGCGCTCAAGCACGCGGCCGCGCCCAAAAAGCGGCGATTCCCGCGCGCACTCCGAAAGCGGCTGCGCCGCGATTCACGGACATCGATCGTATCACACCACCACCCGTTCGGCGACCGGCTCGCCGCCTTCCGAGAAACGCCGCACGCTATCCAGCGTGACCTCCGCGATCGCCGTCAGAGCTTCCTTCGTCAGGAAAGCTTGGTGGGCGGTGATCAGCACATTCGGGAAAGTCAGCAGGCGCGAGAGCACATCGTCTTGGAATACCGTAGCGGAGTGATCCTCGAAGAACACGCCCTCTTCCTCTTCGTACACGTCCAGCGCCACGCCACCGAGACGACCGGCCTTCAGCGCCTGGATCACGGCGGTGCTATCCACCAGCTTGCCACGGCTGGTGTTCACCAGATAGACGCCCGGCTTCATCTTCGCGATCGAGGCGGCATCAATGAGGTGATCCGTCTCCGGCGTCAGCGGCAGGTGCAGGCTGATCACATCACTGCGGCCTAACAGATCCTCCAGCGCCACGTAGCGGACGCCGTTCTGCGCTGCCCACTCTTGCTGCGGAAAGGGATCATAGGCCAGCACCTCGCAGCCGAAGCCGCGGAAGATCTGCGCGGCGATGCGCCCGATCTTCCCGGTGCCGAGGATGCCCACCGTCTTCCCGTGCAGATCGAAGCCGACCAAGCCCCCCAGGGAGAAATTCATCTCACGCACGCGGCTGAAGGCGCGATGGATCTTCCGGTTCAAGGCCATCAGCAAGGCCACCGCATGCTCGGCCACCGCATAGGGCGAATAGGCCGGCACACGCACCACGCGCAGGCCCAGCTCCCGCGCCGCGGCCAAGTCCACATTGTTGAAGCCCGCACAACGCAGCGCGATGAGCTCGATCCCCTGCCGCTTCAAGATCTCCAGGCAAGCGCGGTCGAGCCGGTCATTCACGAACACACAGACCACCCGACAGCCGCTTGCAGATGCCGCGTTCGTGGCATCCAGGCGAAACTCATGGAAGCGCGGCTCCACCCCGCCCTCCGCACAGTGCGGGCTGAAGTATTCGCGGTCATAGGGCTTGGTATCGTAGAAGGCGACGGGGAGGAGATGCATGCCACCATCCTGCGCGATGGCGGGGCGCATACCAAGCCGGAAGGGTAAGCACGAAGAACCCGCCGGCAGCGGTGGGGGGATGCTGCGGGCGGGTTTCCCTCGGGGTTTCGGGGGACGATCCCGTCTTTCTGTTTCTGGGAGGAGAAGGCGGACGGGTAGGGCTTGGGGGGATTTGGTTTTGCAGGCTCGGCAGTGGGGGGAGCTGTCTTGCTTACGAGGTCATAGTGTCCGATTTTGCAGCGCTTCGTCATCACGCTATCGCGGAGACGCGTTAGGGGAGGGTGGCATTGAAGCAAGGCGCGCCAAGGCACCCTCCGCCAGGAACCTCGTCAGCTCCCCTGCCGGGAGGCCCAAGGCCATGTGGGCGGCTTGCCCGGCCCAGAGCGGCGAAAAGTCCTCCGATCCCATGCTCTCCGCCTTCGCGCGCAAGGGTGCTAGCATGGCCGCGGGCAGCGGGAAGTCCGGCGCATCCGCGGCGATCGGCCCCAGCTCGCGCATGATGCGGTTCACCAAGCCGCGTGCCGGGCGTCCCGTGATCACATTCGTCAGCGCCGTGGGGCGCTTGTCCCCCTCGCGCAGGGCGGCGCGGTGAAGCGCCGAGGTGGCAGCTTCCGGACAGCGCAGATAGGCCGTGCCCAATTGCACCGCCGCCGCACCGAGCGTCAATGCCGCGGCGATTCCCCGCGCATCGCCGATGCCGCCCGCAGCAATCACCGGGACCCGCACCGCGTCCACCACCGCAGGCACCAGCGCCATGGTCCCGATCTGGGTGGCGAGGTCTTCCGTTAGAAACATCCCGCGGTGGCCGCCCGCCTCCATGCCTTGGGCGATGATGGCATCGCAGCCTTGATCCTCCAGCCAGCGCGCCTCCGCCACGGTAGTGGCGGTGGAAAGGATCTTCGCCCCGCTGTTCCGCACCCGATCTAACAGATCCGGTGCTGGTAGGCCGAAATGGAAGCTCACCACTTCCGGCCGCAACTCCTCCACCAGGCTACATGCGGATTGATCAAAAGGTGCACGGCCTCCTGTCCCAGTGCTCGTGCCCGGTTCTACACCGAGTGTTGCTCCACACGCCGCCAATCGCGCGCGCCAGCGTTCCTCCCGCTCTGCATCGTGACGCGGCGCAGTGTGGCAGAAGAAGTTCAGATTGACGGGTCCCTGCGCCCGGCTCCGGATCGAAGCCAGCTCCTCCCGCAGCTTCTCCGGCGAGAGCATCGCACAGGCCAGCGCGCCCAAGCCTCCCGCATTCGACACCGCGATGGCCAGTGCCCCCAAGGCGGAGCCCGCCATCGGTGCCTGGAGAATGGGCACGCAAATCCCGAGCAGATCGAGGATCCGCCGGTCCGGCCAAGTCGCGTCCATTCCCGTGTTCATGCTGCCGCCCAGCATCGGTGCAAGCAGCGGCGGTGCCAGAGGAAAAGCCGGAGTGATCCTCACCGCGACCTTCCTCCAACAGGTGTCGAGTCCGGGGCGCGTGCTGTGGAGTGCGGTGGCATGACACCGCTTTGGCTGCGGGGGCGCTCGGACCCATCACTTCGTGGCCGTTTGCCCCAGCGTGACCAAAGCGCCCACCGGAAAGCTTACTCGCCGCCTATCCGTGGCCATTTGCTGCGGCACCACCAACCCGAAGCCAAAGCGGCGTCATGCCACCGCACTCCACAAACCGCCCCCCATAGGGAAAAATCATCTCTAGCAAGCGCCGCTCACCACAGCCCGTACTTCCCGTGGATCACGGCGAAGAGGCCCATGAGCAGGTTCGCCACGGCGTGCATGGTCACGCATGCGCCGAGGTTCTTGCTCCAGACGCAAAGCAAGTAAGTCAGCGAACCATAGACGAATGCCCCGGCGTAATCGACCGGGGCATGGGCAACGATGAAGATCCCGGTGACCACGGCATAGGACAGCCACGATGCCTCGCCGAAGGGCCGCTTCCAATAGCTGCCTTCGCGATCCACGATGAAGCGCATGAGGAAGGAGCGCCAGAAGATCTCCTCCACCAGCGCGACCACCACCACCGCGCGGATGAAGCGCATGACCAGTGCCGCCCAGTAGGCCGGTGTGCCCGCGCCGAAAGCTTCTGCTGGATTGAAGCCCTTGTTCCGCGAGGCAAGCCCGAGCCACTTCTGCCAGCCCTCCGCCTGCCCCTGCAGGCCGAGCCGCTCGTAGGCGATCGTCGGTGCCAGCCAGAAGCCGATGCCGACCGCACCGAATACCACGCCGACCAAGCACCACTTGGCGGACCAACGGAATTCATAGTACTTCCAGCGCTGCGCCAGCAGCCAGAGGCAGACGACAGTCTGGATAGGATAGAGCCACTGCTCCGGCCAGTGCCGCCACCACGGGACCGCGGGATTACTGGAACCGAAGAAGTGCTCGAAGATCTGAAGGACCAGGTTGAGCCCGATGAAGACCGCAAAGGGCACGATCTGGGCACGGATCCACTGATCCGTGCCCTTGGAATCGAGTGCCGCGGATGGAGGCCGATGGGGGGATTCGTCCTGCATGCGCTGCTCCCCTCCCCGGTTTATCCGAGCCTGCCAACAAAGCGCTCCATCTTGTCCATGGCCAGCTTCAGGTCATCGAAGCCGGTGGCATAGCAGCAGCGCAGGAAGCCCTCGCCCGAGGTGCCGAAGGCACTGCCCGGCACGGCGGCCACGCCTTCTTCCTCCAGCAGGCGCATGGCGAAATCCTTCGAGGACAAGCCGGTCTCGCGGATGTCCGGGAAGACGTAGAAGGCACCACCCGGCGAGTGGCAGCTCAGGCCCATCTGGTTCAGGCGCTTCACCAGGAAGTCGCGGCGCTGGTGGTAGGCATCGCGCATCTTCGCCACTTCCGGCGCACCATTCTCCAGCGCCTCGATCGCGGCCATCTGGCTCATGATCGGCGCGCAGAGCATGGAGTACTGGTGGATCTTCATCATCGCCTCCGTGATCGGCTGCGGAGCACAGGCATAGCCGAGGCGGAAGCCGGTCATCGCGAAGGCCTTCGAGAAACCGTGCAGCAGCACCGTGCGCTCCTTCATGCCCGGCAGCGAGGCAATGGAGACGTGCTCCTCGGTCGCATCGTAGCGCAGCTCGCTGTAGATCTCATCCGTTAGAACGAAGAGGTCGTGCTCGATGCAGAGCTTGGCGATGCCTTCCAGGTCCTCGCGGCTCGCGGTGGCACCGGTCGGATTGGTCGGGAAGTTGAGCATCAGCACCCGGCTCTTCGGCGTGATCGCCTTGGCCAGTTCCTCCGGCTTCAGCGAGAAGCCATCGCGCTTGCGCGTATGCACGCCCACCGCGGTGCCATAGACCATCACGATGCTCGGCGAATACGACACGTAGCAGGGCTCGTGGTAGATCACCTCATCGCCTGGATTGATCAGGGCGCGCAGGGCGATGTCGATGGCCTCGGAGACACCCACGGTCACGAGCACCTCGGTGAGGGCCTCATACTCCACGTGGAAGAAATCGGAAACGTAGCGGGCGATGGCCTTGCGCAGCGCGGGCAGGCCCAGATTGGAGGTGTAGGATGTGTGGCCCTTCTCCAGGGCGTAGATGGCGGCTTCGCGAATATGCCAAGGAGTCGTAAAGTCGGGCTCACCCACGCCGAGGGAGATCACGCCCTCCCGGCCTTGGACGAGCTCGAAGAAATCGCGGATTCCCGAGCGGGGAATGCCGGCGATCTGACGGGCGATTTTCTGCGAATAGTCCATTTTACACACCCGGACCCTGCCGGGGGCGCGCATTTCAGGGGGGAAAAGGCTCCGCGTCAACGGCGGGAAACGCGGGCCGCTGCCGGGGGAAATCTTTCACAAGCCGGTGGCAGAGAGCGGGAAAGCGGCTATTTTGCCTGATAGCATCACGGATTCCGGCCTCTGCCGGGGTGCCGGGATTTTCCAACCCACCCCGATCCCCATCAAACTCCTGCTCCCGAAAACCCTGCTTTTCCTCATCGCCACCGCCAGCATCACCGGCACCAGTTGCCGCCAGAAGGAACGGGTGCTGGATGTCGACACGCCCGCGGGCCATCTGAAAGTCGACAAGGACAAGAAGAGCGGCGACGTCGAGATCAGGGTGGACGACAAGAAGTAGCTTCTTCACACCACCACATCCGCGCGGGCGATGTCGAGATGCCGGGGGCTGCCGCCAACGCGGGGCACGAGGAAATTCACCCCCACCAGGCAGAGATCATCCTCAAAGGGCGTGCCATGGACGAACTGCCCCGCGGCGGCGAAGATCTCGCCGACGAGTTCATCCACCCCGGCATCCGCATGCCGGAGCATCCCCTCGCGCAGGCCCTCCGTGCCAAAGGGCTCGCCATCACCCTCCGCCGCTTCGATCAGGCCATCGGTGAACATCAGGATGATGTCGTCATCGCCGAGGCTCATCTCCGCGGTGCCGTAGCGCGCGTTCTCGAAGACACAGAGGCCGGGGCCGGAGAAGGGGCGGCGGCATTCCATGATCTCCGTGAGCTGCAGGGCACGCCGCAAAATCACCGGGCAGGGGTGCCCCGCACGGCTGTAGCGGACGCTGGCGCTGGCGCGGTCCACGATGATGTAGAAGGCGGTGGCGAACATCATGTCGCCAGTCTGCGAGAGGATGGCGGTCAGCTCGCGGTTGAGTTCTGTTAGGAATTCGCCGGGGTCGGACTTGGCTGCACCGATCTCCTCCACCAGCGCGCGCAGCATGGCCGTGACCAGGGCGGAGCGCACGCCGTGGCCCATCACGTCTGCCACGAAGACCGCCACCGAATCCGGCCCGAGGCTGCTGACATGGATGAAGTCCCCGCCGACCTTCTGCGCCGGCTGATAGAGGCGCGAGATCTTCAGCCAAGGCGCGGCGTCCGGCTCCTCCGTGGCGGTGAAATCGATCTGCTGCGGCGGCAGGAAGGCCATCTGCATCTCCCGCGCCATCGCCAGATCCTCCTCCATCTGCTGGTTCTTCTCGCGGATGAGCTGCTTCTGGTGCTCCAGTTGGACAATATTATCCTGCAGGATGCCGGTCTGCAGCCGGACCAGGGTGTGGATGTGGATCAGGCCCACGAAGGTGCCGCTGGGCTCGACCAGCACCACGTCGTCGTAGAAGCGCGGATCGTCCCGCGAGAATACGGACTCCAGCACCTCGCTCACGGGCTGGCCAAGCTCCACCAGAATGGGCGCGGGCGAGAGGAACTCGCGGACCGGCTTCCGGTAGTAGAGGGAGAAGCCGTAGCGCGCGCCCAGGCGCATGCCGATCTCGTGGCGCGAGCAGACGCCGAGCACCCGGCCGTCCTCGATCACCGCCATGAAATCATGCGGGTGCCCGCCGAAGCGCTTGTGGATCTCCTCCAAGGTACAATCCGACGCCACGCACTCGCTGTGCCCGACCAACTGGCGGAGGTCGGTATGTTCCCACGGTTCGGCCACGTTGGAGGGAGAACCTTAAGCATCGCCACCGCGGCTTGGCAAATGGCCCGGGAAAGTGTGGAGGAATTGTCACACTGGGCGTGGCTCGCGCCAAAATTCAGAAATCCGCCAACAGAAGTCGCTCAGGCGGGTCTTCTTCCTATAACGGGAATCCTGCTCCATCGATGAAAACCTCGCCCTTCCTCGCTTGCCTGCTTCTGGCCCTCTCGACCGTGCGCGGGGAAAACACCTTGCCGATCAAGACGGAGTTCGGCGCGAAATCGCCTGTGCCCGCCAAGGTGGGGGTCAGCCTCAAACTGCCCGAGAAGGCGAGGCTCGGCGATGCGATGCACGGTGCCTTCACCGTGACCAATACCGGCGACGAGCCCTTTGAGATTTCAACCGGCGGAGATTACCGCGGCACGGGTTTCCCGCTGAGACTGAAGATCCGGGTCACCGATTCCCAGGGCAAGGTGCTACCGGACGAGAGCGCAAACCAGCCGGATTTCGGCGGCATGTCGGGGACGAGGAAGATCGAGCCCGGAGCTTCCTACGACATCGCCTTCCCGCTGCCGGGATATGTGAGCTTTCCTGGCCCGGGCACCTATACCGTGGAAGCGTGTCACGACCTGGGCTGGATGGTGGAGGATGAGCACCCGCACCCGGTGGCCAAGACAAACATCGAAATCATCATGCCCACTGCGGAGGAGATCGCCGCCCGGGTGCGCGATCTGTGTTCTGGAAGCGATGACTGGGAGCGGCGCTTCCAACTGGATAAACTTGGGAATGGCATCTTTCTTCCCGCGCTCATTCAAGAGGCGAAGGCGGGTCACGCAAATGCCGTCACGGGCATCGCAGGCATTCACGGGGCTGAGGCATTCGAGGCCTTGCTCGACTTGTTAGAGAACCCCTCGGCGGACGTCGTCAAGGCCTCCGGGGATGCCTTGAAATGGCGCTTGCCCAGTCTTGGCGATCCTAGCAAGTCCGCCTTTTCATCGTGGAAGGACAGGGACGCCGGCCTTCAAGAGTGGGATCCAAAGTTCCGCGAGCGGCTACTCGGCGCGGCTCTCACCATGCTGCGGAGCAAGGATGCCGCCACGGTGGAACTCGGTGCCGCGTTCATCCAAGCCCAAGGCGACGCAGCCCAAGCCAAGCCGCTGCTGGAAGCCACCCAAGCCGCGCTCGATAGCCCATGGGAAATCCGCTCGGGAAAAGGGGCCAACACGCTCGATCCACCACCACCCCTGCGCGGTCTCATCGCAGCCATCGATGCCCTGCGGAGCCGTGGCTGGAGGCTCGGTGATACCGATGGCGGCTCCGCGGTGATCCTCGCCCGCTTTCGCGAGCTCGCCGACCCTAACAGTCCGCGGCCCGCGTCCGAGCGCTGGAAGCAAACGGTCCTCGCCTTCGCGGATGCGAATCCTCCCACCTTCCGGCAGAATGCCATCCTCGCCATGCCCACGCCGCTGCCCGCCGAGTTCGAGCCGGCCTTGATGAACGCCCTTGAGGACAAAGACTGGGGCGTCCTGCGCAGCGCCTGCGAGGTGGCGGGCAGGTCGGGACGCGCGACATTCATCCACCCGCTCTGCCAGATCGTGGAAACCACCCATGAAACCTTCGTCCAATCCGCTGCCAGCTCCGCCGCCCAGACCCTCGGCGCACGGGTGGAGCTGTGGGAGGCCTGGTGCGAGGTGATCACCGACCAGGATTTCATGTATTCCGCGCTCAGCCAATTGGCCCTGGGCACGCTGGATATCTCCTCCGGATCCTACGGCGGAAACAGCAACTTCACCCGCGAGCAGCGCTTCGCCATCCGCGATGCCTGGCGGGAGTTCATCCGGAAAAACCACGCGCTCCTGGCCCGGGGCGAACGGCTGCCTACCAGCGATCCCTCGGTAACGCCTTCCCTGACCGGCTCGAACTTCAATGCCGGCGATCCCGCCGTGCGCTTCACCCTTTCCAATGGCAAGACCTGGCCACCCGCTCCGGTGGCGGAGGATGCCGGCCACTGACACCTGAAGCAGGCTTGCCGGGGAGCGAGTCTCCGGATTGGCTGGGGCCATGCCACCGCGCTTCGTGCCCTTCTCCGCCATGCACGGGTGGACCCTGCTTGTGGGAGCAGCGGCGATTGCCCTGCTGATCTTGCTGGGGAAATCCGGCGGCAGGAATGAGCGGATCGCCCGCGGCATCCTGGCCTTTCTCTGCCTTTCCGCCTTCGGCTACATGCAGCTCGCTTGGGCCAGCATCCATGGCACGGATGACCTCGACAACGCGCTGCCACTCCAGCTCTGCGATGTGGCGGCGATGATCGGCGGCTTCGCGCTGCTCACCGGGAAAAGGCTGCTGGCGATCCTTACCTACTTCTGGGGACTTGCGGCTACCATCCAGGCGCTGGCGACTCCGGCGATCACCATCGGCTTCCCCCACCCCGCTTACATCGGTTTCTTCGTGCAGCACTTCGCGGTGGTGGGCGCGGCCCTTTACCTGCCGATGGTCTGCGGCTGGCGGTCGGAGCGGCCCTGGTGGCGCGGCCCACTGCAGGCCTTGCTGTGGGGGAACGTGTATCTGGTCTGCGTGATGATCGTGAACAAGTCGCTGGGCACGAACTTCGGCTTCACCGAGCACAAGCCGGTGAACCCGAGCCTGCTGGACAAGATGGGGCCGTGGCCGGCTTACCTGATCGGGATGCAGGTGATGGCGTGCGCGCTGTTTTCGCTGCTGGCGCTGCCCGTGCTGCAAAAGAAAAGCGCTGCGCAAGAAGCCTGAGAGACGACAACCCGGACAGGCGATGCAATTGGAGGAGATATGGGATCTCATCAAGCGCGGCGATGCGCTCGATCACAAGCAAGCGGCGCTTCTCAAGGAAGCCTATCAGGCGGCCGTGGGTCTCGCTGCCCGGGACGAGGAGCCGTGGGAATGCTGGTATGCAGCATGCCGGGCAGCCTACTTGCTCCGGTGCAGGGATTTCCTCGAAAGCCCGGATGACCGGGCCGTCTGGGAAGCCGCCTGCCTTTCAGCCGCCACGCGCTCGCTGGCCTATCGGAAAGGCTTCCTGCCGGCGATCCTGTGCATTCTCCACCTATGGATGGATCAGGGCGAGATTTCAAAGGCCGCGGCGTTGGCCCTCAGCTTGGACGGGGAAGCCATCGGGCAATTTCCCAACCCGGTCCTAGCCGATCACTTGATGGAGGCGCGGATCTACTGTTTGGCCGAACTGAGCCTCTGGCAGGAGGCGGAAGCGGAAATGAACTACTTCGAGCGCCGGAGGGAAGAAGATCCGAACTGCGGGATCGACCTGATTAATTTCTTCAGGCTGCTGGATCGCGGCCCGCTGGAGATGCCTGCATCAGACTCCAAGGACCGCGTTGTGGCGGCAATCGCCGATCTGGTGAAGGGCAAGTTCTGAGAAGCGAAGCCCTAAAGTCCGGCGTTCCCGCACGTTCATTCCCGTGATCGTGATCCCGATTTCACAAGCCAAAGCGCTCCTGACGGCAACGATGCTTTTTCTGGCCGCGGCCCGGGGAGAAGAGCATGAGTCACTGCCATTCCAGCGCCGCTGGCCTGCCGAGTGGCGCTACAGTGATGCCAGCGGCGGCCCGCCGACGGAGATCGAAGATGCCTTGGGCAAGATCCTTGCCGGTTCAGGATCGGAGAACCGGGAGGCCGCCGCGCTCCTTTGGCGCAACCGCAGCTTCGTCCACGCCAAGGCGGTGATCGAACTGGCGGAGAAGAACGGCGGCGCGCTCGGGACTGAGGTCACGGCGGGGCTCAAGCCGGAGGCTCTCCAGCGGGAGCTGGAATCCGCCGATCCTTCATGGGGCCTCTGGCTGGCCTACCTGCGCCCGCAAGCAGAGCTGGTGGATGCCTTGCTGGTGAAGGCCAGGACCCCCGGCCACTTCCAGACCGGCGCGGTGCTTGCCCTCGGAAAGACCGGCGACCGTCGGGCCTTGGAACCCTTGCTCGCTCTCTTGAGGGGCGAGGACCGGATTCAGAATGGTTTCGCGGCCGAAGCCTTGGGGGATCTAGGTCTGGCGGACGCCGAGAAGGATCTCATCGCCGCCTTGGCGGACCGCGATCAGGGCTGGCTTCAGGTAAATGCCTGCGTCGCGCTCGGCAAGATCGGGACCAAGGCGGCCCTGCCCGCCCTCCGCCAAGTGACCGGCGACCGCCGCCCGACGGGAGCACTGGACACCAAGGGCTGCGCCTTCCGCGCGATCCGGGCAATCGAGGCGCGGAGTCCGGAGTAGCGGCGCATGGCCCTTCCGCCCCGGGTGAAATGATTTGGTCCCCGCGCCAATCGGCCTTATATCGCCCGCACAGCCCATGAGCGAAGCCGCCACCGACAAGCAGAAGCGCCCCCGTGTCAATGTCCGCCGCCCGGATGTGATGACCCAGGTGAATGCCGAGGTGGAGCGGCACTACCGCTCGTCCATCGTCGAGAAGATCCGCGAAAACGGCGGTGAGATCACGATCGGGAACACCACGGTGCGCCTGGCCCAGCAGTTCGGCTTTTGCTACGGCGTGGAGCGGGCGATCGATCTGGCCTACGCGGCGCGGCGGGTCTTCCCGGATCAGCGCATCTTCCTGATCGGCGAGATCATCCACAACCCGGAAGTCAACCGCCAGCTGGTGGACATGGGGATCGTGTCCCTGCCCTGGAAGCAGCTCACGGATGACTACGATGCGCTGAGCGAGGAGGACGTGGTGATCGTCCCGGCCTTCGGCGCGCCGACGAACTTCATGGAGAAGATCGAGGAGCGCGGCTGCTACGTGGTGGATACCACCTGCGGCGACGTGATGAAGGTGTGGCGCCGGGTCCGCGGTTACGCGAAGGACGGCATTACCTCGATCATCCACGGCAAGGCGGGCCATGAGGAGACCCAGGCCACCGCTTCCCGCGCGATGGGCGACGATGGCAAGGGCCATTACCTGATCGTGCTCACGCTGGACGAGACGGATGCCGTGTGCCGCTACATCCGCGAGGGCGGCGACAAGGAAGCCTTCCTCAAGCGTTTCGCGCATGCCGCCTCGAAGGACTTCGATCCGGATCTCCACCTGACCAAGGTGGGTGTGGCCAACCAGACCACGATGCTCAAGAGCGAGACCGAGGAGATCCAGCGCCGCGTACGCGCCGCGGTGGAGGCGCGGGATGGTAATGCGGACAGCTTCATCTTCTTCGACACGATCTGCGGTGCCACGCAGGAGCGGCAGGACGCGCTCTTCGAGATGCTGCGGCGGCCGATGGACATGCTCTTCGTAGTGGGTGGCTACAACAGCTCGAACACCACCCACCTGGTGGAGATCGGCGAGCAATCCCTGCCAACCTTCTTCATCCGGAATGCGGCCTGCCTGGAATCACTGGAGCAGATCGTCCACTTCGACCTGCATGAGAAGTCCGAGGTGGCAAGCAGCTACCCCGGCGTTCTGTTAGGCGACAAGCCGGTGGTGATCGGCATCACGGCGGGAGCTTCCTGCCCGAACAATTTGATCGAGGACACGATCTTCCGGATCTTTGAGATGCGCGGGGTGTCGAAGGAAGCGGTGAAGGCGGTCTAACAGAACGGCAGGGCCTGCTTCAGAAAACGGCAACGCCGTTTCCTATTATAGCCCAGGGTTGGCCGACTGGGTCCTTCACAGCCTTCAAGGCGGAGAAGGGCGCAGTGGGACTACCCTGGGTCGGGACCGAATCGATCATCCAACCTCGAAGAGGTTGCCGAGGGCCGGTTGTGACGGGGATTGTCCGGTAAATCCGGACCTAGGGAACCCGCATCGGGGTTCGAATCAATCGCACGCTAGTCCCAGGGTAGCCCCGACCATTCCTTCTTGCCCTACGGGCCACGAAGTAATGGTCGGGGCAACCCTGTGCTATAGTAGGGAACGGCGTTGCCGTTCTTTTGAGGCAGAACGAAAAAACGCCGCCCGGCGCTAACCGGACGGCGTCTTGAAGAATTGGTCTTGGCCGGAGTGATCAGAACTCCTTGCCGGCGCGCACACCACCGTAGTGGCCTTCGGTGTTTTCGCCGAAGCGACCTTCGTATTCGAGGCCGAGGTTCCAGCCGTTGTCGAAGTAGTAGCTGAGGTTGGCACCGATCACGGCGACGTCCTCGTCGCGGCTTTCCACCGGGATGCCAAAGCCGCTGACGTTGCCGTCCTTGAATTCATGCTCCCATCCGGCGTGGAGTTGCGGGACCCAGTAACCGTTGTGGCCGCGCAGCTTCCAGGACACCTGGTAGCCGAGGATGGAAACCAGCGAGTCGAGACTCTGCTCGCCGAAGTAGGTCGCGCCCGGGCCCACTTCCGTGTAGGCATCCACGCTGCCCGTGATGTAGCGCATGCCCGCGTAGGGACCGTGGACGAAGTCTTCTTCACCGAAGTTCAGGCCCACGGTGAACTCGATGGTGTGGGTGTCCGCATCCGGCGAACCGGTAGCGATGCCGCCGCCGGTGTAGCGGGTGGTGTCGATCGAGTGAATGCCGTAGGAATACAGCAGGTCGGCCCACAGGTCCGCATGGCCGATGGCATCCGTGCGATACCAGGAGATATAGGGGCTGATGGCCACGGTATCGATATCCGAGCTACCGGCCGAACCCATGTCCACGTCACTGGTGGAACCACCGACCGCAAGGCCGATGCTCCACTCGGAATTCAGGTGGTACTCGACACCGACATTGCCGCCGGTGACATCTTGGGAAACATCATTGGAACCGGCAGCGCCGGTGAAGCGCGAGACCACGGCACGGGTGGCGCCGCCTTCATACTTGTCGTATTTCTTGTCGTACTTCTTCTTGGAATGGTTACGGTAGCTCTGGCCATCCGAGTCCTCGGAGTAATAGAAAAGCGAACCGAAGACTTCCCATTGGTTCGGCTTCGGCACGGAAATGGCCGAGACCTTCGCATCCTTGGAATCACCCATGCCCCCCTTCGAATCCCGGGCGGGCGCGTAGGAAGGCTCTTCTACCAGGCGGGAGCCGGGGCGGATACCAGCGCGGTGCGCGGCAAGGCGGCCACCGACATCGTGGGAATTGGCCCAGGCAGAACCGAGGACACCATTGCTGATGGCCGAGATGGTCACCCCGCGGTTATCGGGATAGCACTGGTCCGGATATTCATCGCCCGCGCGGGCCAAGCCGTTACCGGCAAGCGCGACGGCAAGAAGACGCAAGCAATATGCGGAGGGGGTATTCATGGGGGTGGGGGGTGAACTGCCGCATGGGGATAGCGGCGGGTGGGATTCAGGGCGCAGATTGCGCTAAGCATGGATACGGGACAAGAAAAGAATATGAACATGGGGCTCCCTGATATTTCGGATTTACTAATATTTACCCCAACTTCCCTTGATAGATCAATCTTTCATATCGTCCTATGAGCGCGGCCTTCCACCCCTCCCCTACGCGATTGCGTCAGGCTTTTGCGGGGTGCCGCATGCCGACCCCGCCTTGACCCGCGAGTCCGTTAGGCTCATAAACCTGTCCCGGTGAGTACTACTGCCCCCGTTTCCCAGCTCCGCTTCGATTGTCCCGCATGCGGGGTAACCTTGGCAGTGCCGGGCGCGGCGGCTGGATTGCAGGGGCCATGCCCGCGCTGCTGGCAGGAGATCATCAGCCCCGATCCGGCGAATGGACTGCCCGCGCGGCTACCCGCTCCGCCTGCGCCCCCGCCGGCCGCGGCGCAAGCACCAGCCCCCGAGGCCCACATGGCCCCACCGACGGCGGTGGCACCTCCGGTCTCCGTGGCACCTGCGCATGTGGCTCCCGCCACGCCGATCGCCCCTCCTACCCCGCTGGCACCGCCGGCGCATACGGTTCCTCCGCCAGCGCCAGCTCCCACGCCCGAACCGGCTCCCGCCCCTCCCCCTCCGGTGCCGGCTCCCGAGCCGCAGCCTGCGCCAGCGGCCGAAGTCATGCCGCCAGCGCCGGTGCCGGCCCCAGAGCCTGCACCCGCGCCCGCCGCCGAGGCCCCCGTTCCGGCAGCAGCCGCGGCTCACGGCTCCTCCCGCCGTTGGTGGCTGCTTACCACCTTCGCCACCGCCCTCGCCTTCGGTGGTGCGGGTTACTATCTGAGAGACCGCCAAGGCAGCGCGGATGTCGCACCCCTCAAGTTTCCTCCCAAGCAAGCCGCCAACCCGCCGAAGCAGCCGGGCCAAGCAGAGGTCCCGCCGCAGACGACGCCACCACCGGTCAAGCCGCCCGAACTGACGCCGCAGCCCCCGCCCGTGACCCCGCCGCAGCCGGTGAAGCTGGACTTCGACGGAACGCTGAAGGCCTTCCTGGAGGCCCCGGACTGGAAGGCCCGCTCGCAGTACGTGATCATCCCGGAGCAGGTCCGCGATCTCATGGAGGCCCGCGCCAAGGAATCCGGCGACGGTCCGATCGCGGCGACCTCCGTGGCCGTCGCCTTCATCGACAAGGACGGCAACCACATCTACAGCGTCTGCACCAAGTCGATGCCGGAGGGAATTCCTGCCAGCGTGCTATCGACAGACGAAGGGCCGAAGGTCGACTGGGAAGCCTTCGCCGCCTTCCATGATGACGACTTCCGGAAGTTCTACCAAGGACCTGTCGGGGGTAGCGGGATCTTCTATGTCTTCCTCCGGCCCGAGCCACCGGCAACGGGTGAAGAGGAGTCGTATTTCATGCGCTTCCGCATCAGTGTGCCGATGCCGAACCGCGAGCAAGTCGCGTGGGTGGCCAAGAAGTCGGTCGTTGCGCCGGTGCTGAAGCGAATCCTGGCTGGGGAAGGCACGCTGAACCCGGACCAAGTGAAGGAGCAGCTTTCCCGCAAGGGCATCCCCATGGTGTTGGGCCTGGAGAAAAAGGCGAATGGCACCGGCAAGGACTTCCTGGAGATCACCGAGTTCAAGGCGCTCGGCTGGGGGCCGAGGCCGGAGTGAGAGAGTGAAGGACTTACTTGGCGTTGCGTTGAAGCAAGAGAACGTCAACCTCAGATGAACGAGATCAACGCTGGTAAGAGCCGTGGCTCCTCTTCCAGCAGCGCGCAGTTCGATGGATCGGAAACTATCGATCCACCAAGGCTATGTTGCCGCGCTCACTAAGCCACCTCCCACAACACACGGAGAATGTTCTCAATACCAAACCAGATCAGAACAAATGCGCCTGCGAGCATCGCGACACCCAGGCTCAGATCTTCTTCGATCAAACGCTGCTTGCGCCCGCGCAAGCGAGAAAATGCAAACGCGATGACCTTAGTCGCGCCACCAACCGAGGCGCTGGACATTCCTATTTTGAGCGCATGAGGAAGCGCGGGAACCACAGTCCCAAAAGCGCAAACACCAAAATATGCAACAATGCTACCAGTTCCCAAAATGAGGAAGACGTAGAGAGGCACCTTCATGAATATGTCCCTTCTTTGACACACCTCCGGCATGGAGGCGCGAAAAAGGGGATTTCAAGAGTGCCTTCAAAACCGAGAGTCGGTTACTGGAGACGATCGCGACAATGACAGTGGATCGGCTCGTGGCAACAAAAAAGAGTGCAGCAAATACTGCTCCACCTACTTCAGCGTCCGTATGAAAAAGATGATGCTCTGCTGCTCCGCCTCGCTGAGAATGCCGGAGTAGCTGCCCATGCCGAGCGTGTAGCCCTCCACAATCGCCTTCCCGGGCTCGAGCATTGACTCTAACAGATAAGCATCGTCCGCCACGCGTGGCTTGCCGCCTGTGGAGAATTTGCGCTCGGAGCCGTAGAGGCCTTTCCAGGTCGGGCCGCTGTGGCCTTCCTTCGTGCCATCGGTGGAGTGGCAGGCGATGCAGCCGTAGCGGGTGGCCAGGTCCTTGCCCCACTCTGCCGTCGGCTTGCCGTCCGCGGGAGCATTGCTGTGGACCGCAGCCACGGAGCCGGCGAGCTGCGGTGGATCGAAGCCGAGCGCGGCCCAATCCGCGGGCGGCGGGGCAGCGACGGTGAAGAAGACGGAGTGCGGCTCGGCCTTCACTCCCGCGGGCGCGAAGGTGCTGGAGAGCTCAAGCTGCATGGTGGGCTTCAAGCCGGGGATGTGGATGAAGACACTCTTGCGGTCCTTCGACAGGATCGTGGCACCGGTGGCGACGGGGTCCGCGCCGGTGCTGCCATCGCGCTTCAGCCGTGGCGAGCCATAGCTGCCGCTGCGCTTGTATTGCCACTCCTTCGCCATCACGGCCTCGGGCTTCACGGTGGCGGGATCGAGCGGACTGTCGTATTCCAAGACCACTCCATTGGAGACAACGCGGGCATTGCTTGCGGTGGCGGATGCGTCCTTGCCCGGGCGCAGCCGCGCGATGCCTTCCAGCTCCGGCGCGCGGGAGTCATAGATGCGGAAGCCCGCGAGCCAGAGCGAACCATCAGCCGGATGGGTGCGGCCATGCAGCAGCGGCAGGCCGGTATCGATCTCCAGCGGGATCACTGCGCCTTCGCTGGCGGGCCACTTCTCCGCGAAGCGCGCGAGCAGCAGCTTGCCGGTTCCATATGAAAGATCTAACAGGCCACCCTCCCAGCCCTTGAAGGCGCTGCCGTGGACCCACAGCGGCGAGGCGGAGGAGGAGTCCTGGTCATGCGGGATCCACAGCGCGGGCCCGGTCTTCTGGCTGGCACCGCCGTAGCCGAAGTCCGCGCCCGGCGTGACCGGATAGAAGCCGGAGGACGGCACCCAGTGGCCCTGCTGCTCGGACATCGCCATCCGGCCGGTGGCGGGATCGCGCGCAAAGAAGGGCTCACGCGCGTGCGCCCCCGCCACCTCGATCTGCTTGCCATCCGCCGAGATGCCCAGGATCGCGCCGCCGTGGGGATTCAGGTTCGGCTTGTTGGTCAGGCCCTTGTCATCCGTCACGATGCCGCCGGTGGAGCACCAGGTGCGGCCGCTCTCGTCCACCTCCATGTCCAGCGGGTAGCCCCGCATGCCGGAGCTCTGGCAGACCAAGCTACTATAGTTCTCGTAGAAGTCGGTCTCGCCGTCGTTGTTCGTATCGCGCAGGCGAATCACCCCGTTGCGGGTGAAGACCTGCAGCACTCCCCCCACCTGCTCGATGGACAGCGGCTCGCAGAGTCCCGCCGCGATGCGGGTCCAGCGCACCCGGCCGCTGGTTAGATTCAAGCGCCACACATCGCCCTCGAAGGTGACCACTGCCGCCTTGTCCGCAGCCAGGAAGACGAGATCCGCCGGGCGCACGCGGCGCTTGGAGGGATTGTTCTCTGGCAGGCCGATGCGGTCCATCACCCAGCCCGGCCCGGACTTGGCGGATTCCTGGATGCGGGCATCACTGCCTTGTTGGGCCCAGCGCGCGGCTCCCACCGCCGGGGTGGCGGGTGTCTTGCCCGCGGCGGATACCTTGTCCTCCGCATAGCTCAGGCTCACGCGGCGCTCCTGCTTGGCCGCGGCGAGCCGGGCGAAGAGCTTGCCATCGCGCATCTCCAATTTCAGGCCGGGGTGATTGGAGGCCACGGAGAGCTTCGGCGAAGTCGCACCGGAAGCCGTAACCTGGAAATCCCCGGCGGCGATCAGGAAGAGAAGCTCCTCACCCGCGGCCACCACCAGATGGCGGCGCAGGCCCTTGCGGTCCCCCTCGTACCACTCGCGGACCTGCGTACCCTGGCATTCGTACTGGAGCACCCCGGACTTCCCCGCCACGACGTAGCCGCCGAAGTGCCTGCCGCTCGCTTCCAGCCCGCCGCGCCCCGCATCCCCGGGATACTGGGGCCGCGGGTCCTTCAGCAGATCCTCCGGACTGCTGCCCACACCGGGCAGCGCGGGAGAAAGCATCACGCCGGGCTCCGCGACGGGCACCTTCACTCCGCCCTTCTGCGTCGGCTTCTCCCAGGATGCCTGGGACATCAGGATCAGGGACACCGGGGGCTTGCCCTGCGCGGTATGCAGCCACAGCGCCGGGCGCAGCAGGTCCTGGTCGAAGATCACCCACTCATCATCGCCCGCCTGCAGCAGGAAGGCGCGCGCCATCACGCCTGCCGGTCCGGCATCCACGGGGCAGCCGTAGACCAGCATGCTGGGATCGAAGAAGGGCGCGGCGGCGGAAGCCGGGAGGCTGGCAGCAGCCAGCAGGGCGAGGAAGGAAAGACGGCCCATGAATGGCATGGAGAGGCGGTGGGTTTTAAGGGCGGGTGAGAATTTGCATGTAAAATACCACAATGGGAAGCCGCATCTTCCAAGGCGGTATCGTCAGCCTGCGGTGATTTACAAAGGGCCGCAGCCCCCTAGCTTGGCTCCATGCGCTTCGTCCTATCCCCCGCCCTGCTCTTGCTGGCTCTCGCCCATTCCGCGTCCGCCGAGGACCTGAAGCTGAACCAGATCCAGGCGATCGGCAGCCACAACTCCTACCACGTGGCCCCGCCGGAGCCGCTGATGAAGACGCTGGTGAAGTTCAACAAGGACGCGGAGGCCTGGAACTACTCGCACCCGCCGCTGGCAGAGCAGTTGGAGATGGGCGTGCGGCAGTTCGAGCTGGATATCCACGCGGACCCGAAGGGCGGGCTCTTCGCCGAGCCGCTGGCGATCAAGCTGGCGCGCTTCGCAGGCGAGAAGCTGCCAGACTTCAATGCCAGCGGCGAATACTCCAAGCCGGGGATCAAGATCATGCATGTGCCGGACGTGGATTGCTGGAGCACGGTGCCGAGCCTGAAGGGAGCGCTGGAGCAGATGCGCGGCTGGTCCGACAAGCACCCGCAGCATCTCCCGGTGATGGTCCTGCTCGAATGCAAGGACCAGCCGGAGGTCAAGCTGCCGACCAAGCCGGAGCCCTTTACCCGCGAGCGCCTGCTGGAGCTGGATCAGGAAATCCTGGCGGCGATCCCGGCGGAGCGCATTCTGAAACCGGATGATGTCCGCGCCGGCGCGAAGACCCTGCGCGAAGCGGTGCTGCAGAAAGGCTGGCCCACGATCGATTCGCTGCGCGGCAAGTTCCTCTTCTGTCTGGATAACACGGATGAGATCCGCAGCCGCTATCTCGAAAGCAATCCGGCGCTGGAAGGCCGAGTGCTCTTCGTGACCGCACCCAGTGAGGAAGATCCCGCAGCAGCCTGGTTCAAGTGCAACGATCCCCAAGCCGAGCAGGAGCGGATCCGCAAGCTGGTGAAGGCCGGCTTCCTGGTCCGCACCCGTTCCGATACCAACAAGCCGGATGCGAAAATGAAGGAGGCGGCCTTTGCCAGCGGGGCGCAGTGGGTCAGCACCGATCACTTCATCCGCGGAAAGGCGGATTCCGTCACTTTCGATGGGGATTTGTTCCACTCGAATCCCGTTTCCGCGGAGGGAGTGAAGAAGGGTGAAAAATCCCTTGAAAACTCCCACTGACAAGTATGAATTCGCGGCGGCACCAGCCACCGCGAAAAGGCGACCCTTTTGAACAGGGAGTTACGCGCGGGCGCGGCCTTTGACTGAGGAAGCGAAGAGTTCCACGTCAAAAGCGGCGCTTCGGTTGCAAATATTCGGGTGCATCTGGGTATCTCACCGCGGTCCAAAGGACCCTGCTGTGGTGGCCCGTAGGATGCTATGCCCTGAAACGTGATTGGTTGTTAATCGACTTAACAATATGAATATTAGAAGACTCCTCTGCATTCTAACTCCGTCCGATGCGACCGCGAGGTTTCGCTCGGCGCTCAAATTCCTCATTATTCCGGTTCTTGCCACCGGAATGGCGACGGCCGCGCTACCGGGCGGCAACCTTCTGGCGAATCCTTCCGGGGCCGAAGCCCCCGATGTGGGGTGGACCATCATCGCTGGCACCCCGGTTCCTGATTTCACCGGCTGGGGCCGCGCGACCAGCGGAGGGCAGGACGGGACGCCCGGCTATTTCATCACCTCCTACTCCCCGAATCCCTGCCGCCGCTCGCAGCTCATCGATCTGGTGGCACGCGGGGCGACGACCGATGCGCTCGATGCGGCACCGCGGATCACCGCGGGAGAATGGATCAACTGCTATAAGGCTTTCAGCAACACCGGACAGGACAAGTACTACATCAAGATCGAGCTGCGCGCCGCGGACGGCACCACCGTCCTGGCCTCGCAGAGCGCCGGTAACGAAACCGCGATGCTCGATACGCCGCTGGTCTGGACGGAGAACTCCTTCGTCTTCACCAACTACGGCCCGGGGGTGCGCTACATCTATTTCGAGGACGGCGGTTGGGACGGCGGCTTCTGGTCGGGCCAGTACGGAAGCTACCACGACGCCGCGAACGTGAGCTTCTCGCAGGACACCGACAACGACGGGATCCCGGATGCGGTGGAAGACAACTACCCCTTCCTGGACAAGAATGACCCGACGGACGCCGATGAAGACGGCGACGGCGACGAGCTGAGCAATCTGATCGAGTTCAACCTGGGATTGGACCTGGGCGATCCCGACACCGACAACGACAACGCCACCGATGGCGAGGAAGCCGGCGGCGCGATCGGCACCGATCCCAAGAAGCCGGATACGGATGGCGACGGGCTCCTGGATGGTGACGAGTACAAAACCTATCACACCAATCCTTTCGTCACGGACTCCGATGGTGACTTCTTCAGCGACAAGGAAGAGATCACCGCGGGCACCGATCCCAACGACGCGGCCAGCCACCCGGCAGGGGCCACGATCGAGATCCTGGGCATAGGAACCGGCTTCCTGGTCGGCGGGGACATAACCGACCCGGAGAACGACGGCGCGCCCGATGCGAATACGAACTACAACTTCATCTCCATCGCGGCTACCAACAAGGCCTTCTACACCGGTGAGGGTGCCTTCAACGTCTTTGACAACCGCGTCGGCGGAGGAAACGACAAGTGGTACTTCAACGGCCTGTCGGCGGCTGCCCCGCAGAGCGTGACGGTCCAGTTCGCTGCGGCCAAGAGCATCGGGGCGATGACGATCACCTCCGCGGACGACTCTCCGGAGCGCGATCCGATCCAGTGGGAAATCCAGGGCTCGAACGACGGGACGACCTTCTCCACGATCTACCGCTACGACAAGCCGACCTCGGTCTTCACCAACCGCCAGCAGGTGGTGAAGATCACCTTCCCGGCTGCCTCCGCGCCCTTCACCTACTTCCGCTACGTGGTCTTCAAGACCGGCGGCACCGAGCACCAGATCTCGGAGATCGAGCTGCTCGAGTCCGTGTCCGATGGCGACAACGACGGCATGCCGGACTCCTACGAGGCGCAGTTCCCGGGCGTCCTGAACCCGGCGGTCAATGATGCCAGCGGGGATGCGGATGGCGACGGGCTGAGCAACCTCCAGGAGTATCAGAACAAGACCAGCCCGATCGACGCGGATAGCGATGACGACGGAGTCAGCGATGGCGCGGAATTCCTCGCCGGAGCGGATCCCCTGACTCCCAAGGTGACGGCCATCAGCAAGAGCGGCACCACCGTGAGCATCAACGTGAAGTTCTACGACACCACGAAGAACTACAAGCTGCGGCGCAGCACGACCATGCTGCCGGGCAGCTACACCGATATCGGCGCGCAGTTCAAGCCCACCGGCACGACCATGACCTTGACCGACACCACGGCCACGGGAACGGTACCGAAGGCCATCTACATCATTGAGACGGTTCCCTGAATCGACCGGCACCCCGGTAGGTTCTTAAAAAAACCTGAAGCCCCCTGCTTCCGCCGGATGCAGGGGGCTTCTGTTTTCTTGGTCCTGCCCGCTCAGGTGGATTCCTGCGCTTCAGGTGACTTCACTGCGGGAGGTAGCTCTGCCATGCTGCGCTGGATGCGGGCGTGCGTGCGGGCGATCATGTCAGCCTCATCGCGCAGGCCGCCCAAGATCTCCTGCAAGCGGCGGCCGGGGAGTTCATCCTTCGCTTCCGTGCTTTCGGGAGCCATGAAGTCGGGGCCGAGGCCGAGGATCTCCGCGTGGACCTGATAGAGGGAAGTGTAGGCATGCAGGATCGCGGCATGGGATTCCCGGCGCGCGCTTTCCAGGCGGTCGAGGCGCTGGGGATCGCGTGAGGTGAGGATCTCACCGAGCTGCTCCTCACGCTCGCGGATGCGGGTGAGCTCGCGGCAGACCTCGGCACAGATGCCGTCCACGCCCTTCTCCACTTCCTGGGCGAAGACGGCGAGGTGCGCACTGCCGTGCACGTCCTTCTCGATCTTCCGCTTCAGGAAAAGGAAGCGGCCAAGGCAAAGGGCATACTGCGGCAGTCCGCTGATCTGCAAGCGGCCGATGATGCGCTTCAGCTCCTCATCCTGCGCCGCATTGCTCTCGCCGATCAACTCGCGCAGGCTGAGAGCATCCACCGCAGCGCGGCGCGTGTCCCAGTACTTGGCGACGATGGCGCCAGCCACACCGAAGAGGATGATGAAGCCGGCGACGCCAGCTTCCAGCATGAGACCCGTCACGCCCGCAGCAAGCAGCGGGCCCCAGGTCATGGCCGAGCGTAGAATGGTATCCCGGCTGCGCTCCCGGATCCGGGCATCATCAATCGGGAAAGTGGGGGCGACCGAAAACAAGGTCGAGGTGTCCATATGAGGTTTCCTCCTCGGCAGGGATGTTAGACTTTGCCGGAAGCGCGACGACTACAAAGGAGGAGTGTCTTCGGAAGTGGATGTGATGTGTACGTTACAAAAAAGCCCCGCCGGTCTCCCGGCGGGGCTTCTTCAAACTTGGCACTTGGCCCTTCTTAACTTGGCACTTCTCAGTAGCGGTAGTGGTCCGCCTTGTAGGGACCTTCCACCGGCACGCTGATGTAGTCGGCCTGCTCCTTGGTCAGGGTGGTGAGCTTGGCACCCACCTTGGCGAGGTGGAGGCGGGCCACTTCCTCGTCGAGGTGCTTCGGCAGGACCTTCACTTCGCCCGCCTTGTAGGTGTCCTTGTTCTTCCAGAGGTCGATCTGGGCGAGCGTCTGGTTGGTGAAGCTGTTGGACATCACGAAGCTCGGGTGGCCGGTGGCGCAGCCGAGGTTCACCAGGCGGCCTTCGGCAAGCATGTAGATGCTGTTGCCCTTCGGGAAGGTGTACTTGTCCACCTGCGGCTTGATGTTGGTGCGGGTGACACCCTTGGCCTCGTTGAGCTTGTCGATCTGGATCTCGTTGTCGAAGTGACCGATGTTACAGACGATCGCCTGGTCCTTCATCTTCTCCATGTGCTCCAGGCGGATGATGTCGAAGTTGCCGGTGGTGGTGACGTAGATGTCGCCCCAGCCCAGGGTGTCTTCAACCGTCAACACGCGGAAGCCTTCCATCGCGGCCTGCAGGGCGCAGATCGGATCGACTTCGGTCACGACGACCTGGGCGCCTTGGCCGCGGAGAGCCTGGGCGCAGCCCTTGCCCACATCGCCATAGCCGCAGACCACGCCGACCTTGCCGGAGATCATCACGTCGGTGGCACGCTTGATGCCATCGACCAGCGACTCGCGGCAGCCGTAGAGGTTGTCGAACTTCGACTTGGTCACGGAGTCGTTCACGTTGATCGCGGGAACGAGCAGCGTGCCTTCCTTCGCCATCTGATAGAGGCGGTGGACGCCGGTGGTGGTCTCCTCGGAGACACCCTTCCAGTCCTTGATGATCTTGCCGAAGATGCCGGGCTGCTCGGCCTTGATCTTCTTGAGCAGGTCCTTGATGACCTTCACCTCGTGGTTGCCGGAGGGAGTGTCGATCCAGTTGGAGCCGTTCTCCATCTCGTAGCCTTTGTGGATGAGCAGCGTGGCATCGCCACCGTCATCGACGATCAGCTCCGGGCCGAGGCCGGCCGGATTCACGATCGCCTGCCAAGTGCACCACCAGTATTCCTCAAGCGTCTCACCCTTCCAGGCGAAGACGGGGATACCGGCGGCAGCGATGGCGGCGGCAGCGTGGTCTTGGGTCGAGAAGATGTTACAGGAAACCCAGCGCACTTCGGCACCGAGCTCGATGAGCGTCTCGATAAGAACCGCGGTCTGAATGGTCATGTGCAGCGAGCCCATGATCCGCACGCCCTTGAGCGGCTTCTGCGGGCCATACTTCGCACGGGTCGCCATGAGGCCCGGCATTTCATGCTCGGCGATCTCAATCTCTTTGCGGCCGAATTCAGCCAGCGAGATGTCGCGAACTTTGTAGTCGGTAAAGGTAGTGGACATGATGATTTCTGTTTTCGGAATTGGTTGGAGAGGCGGACAAAGACGCAAGACTTGAAGACGCAAGACCCAAGATTAGAACTAGAAGAGCCAGCCAAACAGGAGACCGAGCATTCCACCACCGCCAAGCTTCTTGCGAAGCCCTTCGATCATGGAGGAAACCTGCCTGGATTCTTCAATCAGCGGACTGGCCGCCTCGGTGGAAAAGTAGCCAGCACGAATGCCTATATAGAGTTGAGTGCGAAGCTCACCCGCCGAGCCCTTCGCGATTGCGAGGAAGCGTCTGAACTCGCGGTCACTTTCACGCTCGGCGCCTTCGGCAATGTTTGAAGGAACGGAGATGCAACTGCGGGCCATCTGATCCCGCAATGCAAAGAGCCTCATCGGCTCGATCAGTTCCAGAACCGAGACTGCCAAGCGCGAGCTTCGCTTCCAGACTTCGAGGTCTTCGAAATGGTGCAGCGGCATGGCAGTCTCCTGTTCTTCTCAAGTCTTGCGTCTTGAGTCTTGCAGTCTTGAGTCTCTGATTTGGTTTACTTGATAGCCTTTTGAAGAGCAGCGACCTTATCGGTGCGCTCCCAGGTGAGATCGGCGTCGTCCTTGCCGAAATGGCCGTAGTTGGTGGACTTGCCGTAGATCGGGCGGAGCAGCTTGAGATCCCTCACGATGTCGGCGGGCTTGAAGGAGAAGACCTTCAGAACCGCCTTGAGGATATCGGCGTCGGGCTTGGTGCCGGTGCCGAAGGTATCAACGTGCACGCTCACGGGAAGCGGGTGACCGATGGCGTAGGCGAACTGGATCTCGCACTTCTCGGCCAGGCCGGCGGCGACGATGTTCTTCGCGACCCAGCGGCCCATGTAGGCAGCGGAGCGGTCGACCTTCGAGGGGTCTTTGCCGGAGAAGGCACCACCGCCGTGGCGACCCATGCCACCGTAGGTATCCACGATGATCTTGCGGCCGGTCAGGCCGGAGTCGCCCTGCGGACCGCCGATCACGAAGTTACCGGTCGGGTTGATGAGATACTCGGTATCCTTGGTGAGCATGTTCTTCGGCAGGACCTTCTTGATCACTTGCTCGATGCAGAACTTCTCGATCTCCGCGTGCTCCACGCCGGCGGCGTGCTGGGTGGAGATCACCACGTTCACGATGCGGGTCGGCTTGCCATCGACATACTCGACGGAGACCTGCGACTTCGCGTCCGGGCGCAGCCACTTGGCCAGCTTGCCGGCCTTGCGGATGCGGGTGAGCTCGCGGCCCAAGCGGTGGGCATACATGATCGGCGCGGGCATCAGCTCCGGCGTCTCGTTGCACGCGTAGCCGAACATGATGCCCTGGTCTCCCGCGCCCTGCTCGGCGGTCTTCTTGCCCTTCGCCTTCTTGGCATCCACGCCTTGGGCGATGTCCGGGGACTGGCCGGTCAGGTAGTTGTTGATGAACAGCGTATCGGCGTGGAAGACGTCGTCGCTGTTGGTGTAGCCGATGCCGCGGACTGCCTCGCGGATGATCTGCTCATAGTTGACCTTGGCCTTGGTGGTGATCTCGCCGCCGACGACGACGATATTCGACTTCACGAAGGTCTCGCAGGCGACCCGGCTTTTGGGATCCTGAGCCAGAAGGGCGTCGAGGATCGCGTCGGAGATGGTGTCTGCCACTTTGTCCGGATGGCCTTCGCCGACGGACTCGGATGAGAAAATGTAGGTGCTCATGGGGCTAGATCGAATTTCGTATCGTCAAATCGCGATGGGTTGATGTATCGCTTCGTCCATGCCGTCAATGCTGAAATCCCTGAAGCTCCTGACCGACCCGACTCGACTGCGGATCCTGCTCCTGCTGGACGCGGAGGCGCTGAGCGTGGCGGACCTGCAGGAGCTGCTGGGCATGGGCCAGAGCCGGATTTCCACCCAGCTTTCCCAGCTCAAGGCGGGGGGGCTGGTGACGGACGAGCGCAGCGGGAAGCACAATTTCTACCGCTCCGAGATGAGCCGCGAACTGTGCGCGCTGGCGCGGGAAGCGGCACATGAGGTGCCGGAGGTGGAGCAGGACGCATCTGCTCTGCGCCACCTGCAAGGCAAGCGGCGGGACAAGACCCGCGCCTACTTCGATTCGCTCGCTGGCCGCTTCGGCAAGGACTATGTGCCGGGCCGCTCGTGGAAGGGCTTGGCGGAGGCCCTGCTGAAGGTGAACAACCAGGGCGTGGTGGCGGACCTAGGCGCGGGTGAGGGCACGCTGGCCCAGATGCTGGCGCGGCAGGCGGAAAAGGTGATCGCCGTGGATCTCTCACCGAAGATGGTGGAGTTCGGCCGCGGGCTGGCGCAGAAGCACGAGCTGGCGAATCTGGAATACCGGCTGGGCGATATCGAGGATCCGCCGCTGGAGGATGGGAGCGTGGACCTGGCCTTCCTGAGCCAGGCACTGCACCACGCCGGAAGCCCGGAGCACGCCCTACAGCAGGCCTTCCGGATCCTCAAGCCAGGCGGCAAACTGGTGGTGCTGGATTTGCTCCAGCACGGCTTCGAGGAAGCGCGGGAGCTGTATGCGGATGTGTGGTTGGGCTTCGGTGAAGGAGAGCTGGCGGCGATGCTGGAGAAGGCAGGGTTTGTGGAGATCGAGACCGCGGTGGTGGACCGCGAGCCGGAGCCGCCGAATTTCCAGACGCTGCTGGCGGTGGCTCGGAGGCCTTGAAAGGTGGTCCGCACACATCGTGTGCGGACGAAGCAGCTATGATTGCCCCCGGAGACCAAGTGCCTCGGCGATGCGCCACGTCCATGCGATTCAAGAACAGCTCGCTGGCGTTGGCTTCAGCTTGGGAAAGGGCTGATCAAAGCGATCCCGCGGGCACTTGGTTTGGCGGGCCGCAAGAACTGCTTCAGCCAGGCTGGTGCCTGGCGCTCCAAGGAGGCACCGTGGCTCGACTTTTCCTCTGCTTCCGCTGAAGCTGCCTGGCGTTCTCCTGCTCAAGCATGTTTGAATGAAGGCTCTTGATTGGCTTCGTTTGGGTGCGGCGCTATCGCTGGCGGCTGTGACTTCCTATGGAGTGACAACCCTCGGCGTTGGTGCTGCGGGTGCTTGGATGGTGGGTGCGCTCGTTTCTACGCTCCTGTTTGCCCTTGGAGGAGGGAGGCACCGGGTGGCGTTTACGGCCATAGCCGTGGTACCACCTTTCGTGATCAACCGTGTCTCGGAAATTAGCGCCGACTGGTCGATTTATCGTAACACGCGCTCTGCTTCTGAAGCGTTTCACGACATGCTTCCAGAGAGCCTCCGTACCAGCCTGTTCGCCTTGGGGCTGTTCGTGTGGCTGCCGCTCGTCATTGCGGCGGCGCACGCATGGGGCAGCAGCCGGAAATCTCCACGCGGCTCCAACTCATGAAGAGGCCTTGAAAGGTGGTCCGCACAGCCCCCTGTGCGGCCGAAGAAGTTCTGGTGGCTGACGGAGACGATGTGTCTCGGCAAAGCTGTAGGGACCAGTGCGCTTCTACGCCTGTTCCGTGGAGGCACGGTTGAGGTTAGGGGTGAGTGTATTGCTTGCGCTGACTTAGGCCCGATGAGTGGTAAGTCGGAGCGGACCCGGGGGCTTGGGATGAACGCAGCATCCAGGGACCGCTCTTGCGGCTTGCAAAGCCGCGCTCCATAACTTCGCCCGTGCTCCGCAGGACTGCTCTCCTTACTCTTCTTCTCGCCTCGTGCGCGGCCCAGCGCCCTGCCGCAGAGAAGCCTCATCCACAGGTGACAAGGGAAGCAGCAGTGCCTGCCGCCGCCCCTGCTCCGACGCCCGTAGCACCGGTGGCCAAACCGGAGCCATCAGGGCCTGTCCACGCCACCCGCGCATTCCGCACTTCGCTGGGCGGCATCTCCATCAGCGGCGTCAGCTTCGACAGCCGCTCCCAGCGCCTCGCGGTGGCGGATCAGGAAGGCGGGCCGGGCTCGCAGTGGGCGGACGCCGAGACCGCGGCCAAAGCCCACAGCGGGTTGGCGGGGATCAATGCGGGCTTCTTCACCCCGGAGGGCCAGCCGCTCGGGCTGGTGATCTCCGGCGGGAAGCGCAGCGGCAGCCTGAACCGCTCCTCACTAGGCGCCGGCTTCTACTCTGGCGGCGGCTCCCCCGCCCTGCTGCGCCGGGAGCAGGGCGGCAGCGGCCCGGAGTTGCTTCAGGCGGGCCCCTTCTTGGTCGAGACGGGCAAGGCGACCGGTGGCCTGAGCCCGAAAAGCTCCACGGCCCGCAGCTTCATCGCTTGGGACGGCGGCAGCGGCTGGGTCATCGCCCGCACGGGTGGCTGCTCGCTCACGGAGCTGGCACAGGCCTTGGCCGGTGCGGAGATTGACGGCATCAAGGTCCGCAGCGCCCTGAACCTGGATGGCGGCCGATCCTCCGACCTGTGGATTTCCCCGACCGTCCCCGGCGGGCCGCTGCGGGAACGCCCGCTGTGGAACAAGCCGGTGCGAAATTTCCTCGTCCTGCTGCCCCGGAACTAAAAGCCGCGCTGGACAAATGCTTTACCCCGCCGAAATTCCACGGAACCGGCGCTTCCGGCCGGTGGGTCACTAACCTTCAAGGACTACGCGATAACGTGACGAAAGCCTTTGGACAGCAAAGCGCCGAAGTGTTAGTAACTCGGCCGTCATCCCCGACGTAGTCCCCCTGTCCCCATGAAAACCCTCACTTGCTGCTGCGCCGTCGTCGCCGTTTCCCTCGCGTCCTGCGCGCAAATGAACCAGCTCAAGAATGCCACGGTGGCGGGCGTGTCGAATTTGATGCCCCAGCGTATCCCGGTGGTGGAAGTGCGCCAGAAGGACCTGAAGGAAATCAAGACCGGCCGCGAGCAGGCGGTGGCCTTCCAGAAGGACCAGCACCGCCGCGGCTTCTGGGGCAATTTGTTCAAAGGACCCGTCGACTTCAAGGAGCCGGAGCTGCCAGTGGAGTCCGCCTCCACGGATGGCGAGGTGCTCCCGCCGATGGTGGAGTGAGCCTCTCCTCTCTCCCGCCAGTTTCCTTTCCTTCCGATCCCGCCCCTGAACCCGGCGGGATTTTTTTTCTAAACCCCGGCTCACCGCGGCACATCCCCCATGTGCCCACCGATGAAAACCCCTGCCCTCCTGTCCCTTCTTTTTGTCGCCGGATTGGCGGCTTCCGCTGACGCCGCGCTCTACCTCGGCAATGGCCGCACCGGCTTCGGCGGCGCGATGGGCGGCGGCTCGCTGGCGATTACCGACGACGGGAACAACCTGTTCTTCACGCTCACCCGCGGTGCCGGGACCTTCAACGACACCCTGGTGATCTACTTCGACACCAATACCGGAGGGGCCACGGCCTACCCCGCCAGTGGGGAGGTCGGCTCGCCCTTCGTGGGCCGGCGCGCGGTCGTGAATGAGTTCGGCTCGGGCATCGTCTTCGGCGGCGGTTTCTCCTCGGACTTCGGGTTTGCGCTCAAGGTCAATGGTTCGGCCTCGAACCACCTTTTCACCACACCCTCCGGGGCGAATGCGAATACCCTGGGCTTCGTGGCCACGGAAGCGGTCACGAACTTCGGAAATACCTCGGCCGCCACCTACTCGTGGAGCATTCCCTTCAGCCAGTTGGGGATCGACCCGGGGGATACCTTCACTTTCACGACCACCTACCTGAACCCGAACGACGGCTCGGGCAGCGATGCGAGCTTCCGCTCGAACGAGGCCTTCGGCTACGATTTTGGGGCCACCAACCCGGGCTTCTCCGGGGTCACGGTGAGCACCCCGCTGAGCTACACCACCACCCCGGAACCCGCGGTGGCCGTGCTGGGCGCATTCGGGCTGCTGACGATCCTGCGCCGCCGGAAGTGAGGCCTCGATTTTCCGCGTGCTGAATTCCGGCCTTGGCGGGACCGGGGGCATGCCCTAACCCTCCCCGCGCCATGCTCAAAGCCGGAATCGTCGGGCTACCGAATGTCGGGAAGTCCACTCTCTTCAATGCCGTGACCCGTTCCCGCAAGGCGGAGGCGGCCAATTATCCCTTCTGCACCATCGATCCGAATGTCGGCATCGTGGTGGTGCCCGATGCCCGGCTGGCCGTGCTGTCGAAGATCTCGAATTCGCAGAAGCTGGTGCCCACCGCGATCGAGTTCGTGGACATCGCCGGTCTGGTGAAGGGTGCGTCGGAAGGCGCCGGCCTGGGCAACCAGTTCCTGGCAAACATCCGCGAGACCGATGCGATCGTGCAGGTGGTCCGCTGCTTCGTGAACGATGACATCATCCACGAGCTCGGCACCGTTGATCCAATCCGTGACATCGAGATCATCAATGCCGAGTTGATCCTCGCCGACATCGCGGCCATGGAGAAGCGCCGCGTCTCCCGCGAGAAGAAGGCGAAGAGCGGCGACAAGGAATCGAAGGCCGAGGTCGAACTGATCGACAAGCTCATGCCGCATCTCAATGACGGCAAGCCGGCGCTGACCCTCGCGTTGAGCGATGCCGAGCGCGAGCTGATGAAGGACTTCTTCCTGCTTTCTGACAAGAAGACCATCTTCGCCTGCAACGTGGCGGAAGACGAGCTCGCCGGGGCGATGGCCGATCCGGACTCGCACCCCTGGGTGGCGAAGGTCCGCAAGTTTGCCGCGGAAGCCCACGGTGCCGAAGCCGTGGTGATCTCCGCGAAGATCGAGGAAGAGCTGGTGGATCTCACGCCTGAGGAAGCCGCGGAGATGCTCGCTGAGATGGGAATCCCGGATTCCGGTGTGTCGGCTTTGATCCGCGCGGTGTATCATCTGTTAGGTCTGCGCACCTACCTGACTACCGGCGTGCAAGAGACCCGCGCGTGGACGATTCACGAAGGCGACAAGGCTCCGGCAGCAGCCGGTGTGATTCACACGGACTTCGAGCGCGGCTTCATCGCGGCGGAAGTCGTGCACTTCGATGACCTCGTCGCCGCCGGCTCCAAGCACGGCGCGAAGGAGGTGGGCAAGCTGCGGATTGAAGGCAAGGAGTATGTGGTGAAGGACGGGGACGTGATTGAGTTCCGGTTCAATGTGAGCAAGTAACTTGGCTTCACTCCCGCCGCGGGGACAGCGGCTTGCCCATCCTTCCGAGCCATGGCGAGTTCCTTTGCTTACCGGCCTTCTCTCGACGGGCTGCGGGCAATCGCCATCCTCGCTGTCTTCCTCTACCACCTTCACGGCTCCTGGTTGCCCGGGGGCTTTGTGGGGGTGGATGTGTTCTTCGTGCTGTCCGGTTACCTGATCACCTCGGTCATCATGGCCGAACGGGAGAAGGGCAGTTTCAGCCTTGTTAGATTTTATCAGCGGCGGATCGCGCGGCTACTGCCCGCGTTCCTGGTGATGGCTGCGGCGACGCTGGCCGGGGCCTTCCTGATTTATTCGCCGCAGGATCTTGCCTCCACGGGTGCGAACCTCGCGGCTGCGGCAGCCTCGGTGATTAACCTGAAGCTGATGCTCCAGGGGACTTACTTCGCGCTATCCCCGGATGCCGAGCCCTTCCTCCACTGCTGGTCGCTCGCCGTGGAAGAGCAGTTCTATTTCATCTATCCGGTTTTGCTGGGCTTCCTGTATCGCCGCTCGCGCAAGCTGCTGGTGGGCGCGCTCGCGGGGCTCGCGCTGCTGAGCCTGGCCGCGTGTATCGGGATGACTTTCCTGCGGGATTCTTGGGCCTTCTATCTGCTGCCGACCCGGGCTTGGGAATTGCTGGCCGGTGGATTGCTTGCGCTGCTGCCGGGCAGCGTGACGGCGGGCCGCATCAAGTGGGTGCCGCCGGTGGGCATCGTGCTCTTGCTTGCGTCTTTCTTCGTGGTGCGGGAGTCACGCGGCTTTCCCGGCTACCAGGGCTTGCTACCCGTCCTTGGCACGCTGAGCGTGATCGCCGGCACGGGCAGCGGCGATGGCAGGCTGCAGCGGATCCTGGCCAGCCCCATGATGGTCTTGATCGGCAAGTTGTCGTACTCGCTCTATCTCTGGCACTGGCCAGTCTTTGCCCTGGTGGACTACAAATGTCTGCTGCTGGATGAATGGACGCGGGTGCTCATCAAAACCGCAATCACGCTGGTGGCAGCGGGAGTCAGCTACCGCTGGATCGAATGCCCGGCCAGGGCTGTGCTCAACCGGCCCGCTGCGCATCTGCGTGCCTATGCAGCGCTGGCGGCGAGCCTTGTCATCTGCATTCCTAGCGGCCTCGCCATCCGCGATGCAAATTACATCAATGCGGAGAACGGCGCGGAGGGAAAGCTCACCTTCAACCGCAAGGGACAGGCTGGCGGCATCGTGCTGATGGGAGACAGCCACGGGTCCATGTACGGCACGATGGTCAAGCAGCTCGCGGAAGAACTCGGCTACCGGCTCACCGTGATCAGCGTATCGTCCGGGGATGCGCTGCCGCCGGATCCCGCTTCGACCGAATCGCTATGGACCCAGAGCCTTGAGACGATCCGCCAGGAGTCCCCCGATGTCGTGATCCTGGTCAGCAACTGGCAGAGCCACCTCGGCGGGAGGGGCCAGCGCCTGGACCTGGCACTCGAAGCGCTGCGCCCGCTCACGCGCAAGGTCATCCTGATCACGCAGCCGCCGATGCTACCGGCGGCTGGAGAACGCGAGGCCATCCGGCGCGGAGCCCGTCCACCCTTCCATGAAGATCAGATCATTCGTGAGTCGCGCTCCGCCGCGAATGACGAAGTCCGCGCCAGGGCAGGCGGCAAGGTCCAGGTCATCGATGTCGAAAGCCTCTTTCACAATGCGGATGGTGGCATCCCCTTCTGGGATGCCGCGGGCCATTTGATGTTTCATGACCGTGGCCATCTCTCCCTCTACGGGGCGGAACGAGTGAAAGCTCCGCTGGAGAAGGCGATCCGCAGCGCGCCATGAGGAACTAGCGTTGCCGCAAATTCCGGAACGGATAGCTCGTTGCCACTCCCTCGATGATTGCGCCAAGCCGGTAGTTCTCCTTGGCCGCTTTTGCCTGGATCTCCTGCACGGCGGGCATGTCGTAGATCTCCAGCTTGCGGCCGAGGGCGTAGCTCAGGAGGTGTTCGATGAAACCGCGCACGAACTCGTCCGGCTTTTCCATCAGCGCGGCCTTGAAACCGGCGGGGCCATCGAAGGCTTTACCGTTCCACTCGGCATGGGCGTCGACCGGCTGCTTGCCATCGCGGGTGCGATAGACACCGATCGGATCGAAGGCTTCCAGGGCGAAGCCCGGCGGATCGAGGCGGATGTGGCAGGAGAAGCAAGCCGGTTCACTGCGGTGCTGCTCGAACTTCTGCCGCACGCTCTGTGCGGTGCTGGACGTGCGCTCGGCATCCTTCAGTACGAAGGCGATCTTCGGCTCCTGCGGCGGGCGGTTGAAGACCGTCTCTAACAGCCATGCACCGCGCTTCACGGGACTGGTGCGGAAGGGCAGCGAGGTCACGGTAAGCGGACCGGCCATGGTGATAAAGCCGCCGCGGTTGCGGTCCGGCAGCGGCACACGCACGTAGGAACTATTCGCGCGCAGATCCTTCAGCTCGTCCTTGCTGGAGGGCGGCAGCTTGGCGAGCGGCGTGGCACAGGTGGACTCCAGGCCGTAGAGCTTCGCGAGCTGGCGGTTCAGCCAGGTGTAGTCCGCGTTCACGAAGTCGAGCACGCTGCGGTCTTCCACCAGCACCGTGTTGAAGAGCAGCAGGGCCTCCACCAGCATCGGCCCATGCAGGGTGCGCTTGCCCTGCTGGCCATAGTAGAAGCCGCGGAAAAGCTCGGGATCCGGCTTGGCGGTGTAGAGCTGGTCGAGCCGCAGCCACTGCACCGCGAAGGACTCGCCCAGTTCCCGCACCCGCGGGCTGCGCAGCATGCGCTGGACCTCTTTTGTTAGAACGGCAGGGTCGTGCAGCTTCCCTGCCGCGGCGCTCCGCAGCAGCGCATCATCCGGCGGGGCGGACCACAGGAAGTAGGCCAGGCGATTGGCGAGTTCGTAGTCCTCCAGCGGACGGACCGCGGCTTTCCCCTCCACCGGCTCGGCCAGATAGAGGAACTCCGGCGAGGCCAGCGCCGCAGCCAGTGCCTCACGCATCGCCGCGGGAAAAGAGCCACTCGCCTTGAGCGACTCCGCGAAAAGATCCGCATAGCGCTCCACCGTGCCCGCCTCCAGCGGACGCCGGAAGACATGCGGCAGGAAACCACCCAAGCGCTCCATGGCAATCGCACGCTGCTGCTTGAGCGGCAGCTTCAACTCCGGCACCGGAGCCGCCCGGTTCCCCGGGACCTCCGTGATGAAGCCGAGGTCATCCATCAGCACGTAGTTGCCGCTGAACTTCGAGCCGTCGATCTCCAACTCCGTGATGTGCTCGTTCTCCGGCGCACGGAAGGCGAAGAAGGTATTGCCGCGTCCCCCGCCCTCGGGGATGTCCGCGCTCAGGCTGTGCGTGCCACCGCCGCTGAAGCTCACGCTCATTACCACCGCGCCCTTTTCCTTCTCGCGGCTCAGTGCGCAGAGCGCGAGATCCTTCACTCCCTCGCCCGGCAAGCCGCCTTCGATACTCAAGGTGAAGTGCAGCTTCTTCGCGCCCTTCTCATGATTCGTGAAGAGCGATTCGCCCGAGGTTTCCTCCACCGTCGAGAAGCCGGCCACCCAGAGATCTTCGGCGGGCGTGAGCACCAGGGTCTTGCTGCCCTCGTGACCGAAACGCACGCGCACCGGCGTGCCGCCCTTGATCGTGAGATCCCGCGCCGTGGCATCCCACACGCCGCCTGTGCCCTCTTGCATGGCGGCGTCGGCATTGAAGCGGAACTGGTAGGTCACCGTGACCGCTCCGCCATTGGTGGCCTGCAAGGGAAGATCGAGGTTCGGTGCGAAATCCTTCACCGCCTTGAAGTCCCCCGCTCCTGCCGCACCACCTTCTTCTTCCACCGGCTCGGCACGTTGCACTACCGCGGGATCCGCGATCAAGGCGCGGAAGACGGCACTCTGCTGCTGCAGCTTGTCGCTCCACACGATCGCCTTCGCCAGGCTGGCGTATTTCTCTAACAACAGCGGCGAGAAGTTCATGCCCTCGCCGCGGTTGGAGAAGCCGTGCTCGGCGCGATTCTCACCGGGCAGGCCGGCATCCGGCAGCAGCACGGCATACTTCATGCCATACTCGCGCACCGGCACCTCCACGATCTCCGGCATCTGCTTCGCGGCGGGCTGGAAGTAATCATCCACCACCGGCAAGCGCTCCGGGAAGACGAAGAGATCTAGCTTCAGGCCGAAGAGATCCCGCACCGTGTTGTTGTATTCCAGGCGCGTCAGGCGGCGCAGCACGGCACGGCCGGGATCGCGCGCACCCAGCGTTGGATCGGGCTTCGCGGCCACGCCCTGGATCCACGCCAGCAGCTTCTGCCGCTCCGCATCGTCCGGTTGATCCTCGCGTTTGGGCGGCGGCATCTGGTGCGTCTCCACCTTGTCGAAGACCTCCCGCCACACCGCGCGGTCCGCCATCACCGCGGCCTCCGTGCCGAAGCGTTCCAGATTGATCCCGCCCTTCGGGTTCTTCTCGTCGCCGTGGCAACTGAAGCAGTGATCCTCTAACAGCGGCAGGATCTCATGCGCGAAGTCCGGCGCCGCGGCACGCAGCGGCAGCACGAGCGACGTGCCCAACAAGCCTAGCAAACAGGTCTTCAAGCGAGGATCTTGTTAAGGGTGCCGCTGCTATCCGCGAAGCGCTCACGCTTCACGCCCGCCGCTTGGGCCAAGGTCAGCCACAAGTTCGCCAGCGGGACCTCGCCACCGAAGTGATGGTGAGAGCCCGGTGCCAGCACGCCGCCGGCTCGCCCCGCGACCAGCACCTCCAGGTCGGAATACTTGTGCGTGTCGCCATCGCTCAGGCCGCTGCCCATCACCACGCAGCAGGAATCCAGCAGGGTCCCCTCCCCTTCGCGGATCTCGTGCAAGCGCCCGACCACATAGGCATACAGCTCCACATGGAAGCGATCGATCTTGGTGATCGCCGCCTTCGCTTCCTCGCCCTTGGTGTGGGTCAGCACGTGGTGGTTCTGCGGCTTGTCGAAGACGCCATGGAACATCCGCGGTGAATCCCAGCGCTCCGGGTCCACGATCAAGCTGGCCACGCGCGTGAGATCGTTCTGGAAGGCGAGCACGATCAGATCACCCATCAGCCGCAGGTAATCGCCACGCTGCTCGGGAATGCCCGCGGGCTCCGGCATCGGCGGCTGCTTCAGGCGCTTGGCCGCCTTCTCCGCCAGCTCGATCCGATGCTCGGTGGCATGCACGCTTTCCAAATACTCGCCCAGTTTCTCGCGGTCTTCCTTGCCGAGCCGGGCCTGTAGCGCCTTGGCATCCGCCATCACCGTGTCCAGCACCCCGCGCGATGGCCGGCCGCCACTGCCGAAGAGCCGCTGGAAGACCGCGCGCGGATTCTTCTCCACGCCCGCCGCATAGCCCGGGGCCGCCCAGGAAATGCACTCGTAGTAGCGCGTCTCCTTGTTGTCCGTGAAATCATTGCAGCTCAGCTCCAGCGAGGGCAGCGCGGTATCCCCACCGAGATTGCGCGCGATGATCTGATCCAGCGTGATGTTCGTTGGGAAGCCGCCATCCAGGGTCTCGCTCGGCGGCGAACTCGTGAGCCAGCAGGCACCGCACTGGGCATGCACGCCGGTACCGCCCACGAACTTGCGGTCCAAGCCGCTGCAGATCGTGATCTCCTTGCGCAGCTTGGCCAGCGGCTCCAGCGCGGGAGTGAGCTCCCAATCCGCGCCGGTCGCCTTCGGGATGAAGGACTGCTGGTTGTAGCCATTCGGCGTGTAGATGAAGGCGAAGCGCTTGGGTGGTGCGGCAGCGGCAGTCGCCGCGCGGGCCCGCGGAGCCATCGCCTCCAGCCAGGGAAGTGCCAGCGTCGCGCCAATGCCGCGGAGCAGTGTGCGGCGGTGCAGGGAAAGGTGCCTTGCCATCGGGCGCGAGTGAAGCGGAAGGCCCGCGCCAGCGCCACCCTAAATGCTGGAAAAACAGCTTTTATTTAAAACCGCGGATTGCGCGGATAGCACGGATGGAAAAGCAAAGATGCCGCCTCTTATCTTCTTCATCCGTGCTATCCGCGCCATCCGCGGTTTCATACGGATTTCCGGCGCTCAGCCCTCGAAGGTCACCCAGGAATTTCCACCGATCGTCATCTTGATGTTCTGCCCCGCGCACCAAGCCGTGAGATCATCCCGCACCTGCTCCCACATCCCCTTCGCCCACTCCGGTGCCACGGCCTCCCAACGCTCTCGTTCCGGCAGATAGGCATGGTAGGCGGAGCCCATGCTGAACTCGATCACGAAGGACTTGCCGCCCACGGTGCCGACCAGTTCTTCCTTCCACCGCGGGGAGAATTGCACGGGAATGCTCATCCTCTATCCATGGGCAGAGCCCCGGCGGCTTGCACGGGAAATCTGTCGCAGCGCTCACTCCCAAAATTCAAATTTCAGAGCGCCAATCCCGCACTTCGGGCAGCGTTCCTGCTTTTCAAAACCAATGACAATTCCGCCAACTTTGCCACAGTGAGGACAAGGCCCCTCCATCCCTTCGATGGGCTTGCCCTCCCGATCAAAAGCGAGCTCGCTGCCAGTGGCGCGGAACTCCGGTAGCGGCAACTTTCCCCGGTTCTTGAGCTGAGGCCCAAGAGTCTTCCGGCTCTGCCTACGCTCCCCCGGTGTCTTCCAGATACCAGCGGGCGGCAGAGCTTCCTCCATGACCACAACCTTCATGATCCGGATCTCCGGAAGAGTGGTGATTCTCAAGCCGTCGGTTTCGTCCAGCAGCACGCGCTTCAGGCACCGTTTGCAAAAGCCCATCCGGACCGCGAGGGGAAGGGCATGGTCCCACCCGAAGGTCACTTCAAAATCGCAGGACCTGCTCTGGCAGGTGATATAGTCCCTGAACGACACCCCCTTCTTCCTACGCTTGCCCAGCCCCTTGTGCCAGAGCGGAAGGGAACTCTCCTTCCCCCCGATTCCCCCCTTGCACCGTGCAAATTCCCCCCTAGCCTCCCGGCAATGCTCGCGCGAAAGATTCTCGCCACCCTTGCCCTGGTCACGGTGACTGCCACCCCGGCGTCCCTGCTGGCCCAAGGCGAAGCCCCCGCCATCCCGAAAACCGTAGCCGGCGCCCCCTCGGACATCTACCGCTCCGCGGTACGGATCGAGGCTGCGGTGCAAATGCCGGACTACACCACGCCGTGGAATAGCGGGCGCTTCGGTGGCGGCATCGGCACCGGCTTCCTGATCGGGGAAAACCAATTCCTGACGAATGCCCACGTCATCTCCAACAGCCGCCGCCTGCTGATCACGGTGCATGGCAGCTCGAAGAAATATCCGGCGCGCGTGAAGTTCGTGGCCCATGACTGCGACCTGGCGCTGGTGGAGGTGGAGGATTTCACCGACTTCAAGAAGTTCCCGAAGCTCGTGCTCGGCGATGTGCCGCAGCTCGAAAGCCAGGTCCGCGTGATCGGCTACCCGATCGGCGGTGAGCGCCTGTCCGTGACCCGCGGCGTGGTCTCGCGCATCGACTTCTCCGCTTACTCCCACTCGCGCGCGGACTCGCACCTGATCGTGCAGATCGATGCCGCCATCAACCCCGGCAACTCCGGTGGTCCCGTGGTGCAAGACGGCAAGGTGGTGGGTGTGGCCTTCCAGGGCCTGCGCCAGGCGGACAATACCGGCTACATCATCCCCACCCCGGTGATCCGCCGCTTCCTGAAGGACATCGAGGACGGCAGCTACGACCAGTATGTGGATCTTGGTGCCTCGACCTTCCCGCTCTATAATCCTGCGATGCGCAAGGCGCTCAAGATGGAAGACAACGGCCTGGGCGTGCTGGTCACCGATGTGACCAAGACCAGCGCCTGCGAAGGCGTGCTGGAGCCGGGCGACGTGATCCTCAGCATCGACGGCCACGACGTGGACAGCGGCGGCCAGATCACCCTCGATGGCGAGAATGTGGAGATGAGCGAAGTGGTGGAGCGCAAGTTCTCCGGCGATACCGTGGCGCTCAAGTGGCAGCGCAACGGCAATGTGATCGCCAAGGAGATCAAGCTGAAGACCCTGCCGCCCTCCCGGATGTATGCCATCCAGTACGAGAAGAAGCCGCGCTACGAGGTCTTCGCTGGCTTGGTCTTCCAGCCGCTCGATACCAATCTCTTCGCGTCCTCGAAGTTCGATGACGTGAACGTGCGCCGCCTCTACACGGACTACGTGCCGAAGGGCATCTTCGCCGAGCGCGAGGACATCGTGGTGCTCACCCGCGTGGAGAGCGATCCGATCAACAGCCAGCTCAGCGGCTTCAATGGCCTGGCCGTGGACAAGATCAACGGCACCGTGGTCAAGAGCCTGAAGCAGGCCCACGAGCTGCTGAACCCGGAGACGCCGCCGGAGTACTTCGTGATCGAGCTCTTCGGCGCCGGGCGCCCGCTGATCATCCCCGGCAAGGACGTGGCCGCCGCCAATGAGCGGGTGAGCCGCACCTATGCCATCGAACGCCTTTCCAATCTTACCGAGTGATCCCCATGCGCCCCTTGCTGTTTCTCCCGCTGATTCTCGCCGCCACCGCTCAAGACGAGCGCGCGCCGGAAAACGCCGCCAAGCCAGAGCGTTCGCCGGAGCGGACCACACCCGGACAACACGAGAGCCCCGATCGCCCGGCTTCCGAAAAGGAAGAGGCCAAGGTGATCGTGGAGGTCTCCGACAATGCCGTGCCCGCGCCGAAGGAACTGCTGAAGTCCGTGGCGCGGATCAGCACCACCCAGCAGGGCTGGAACCAACGCCAGCCTTGGGAAAAGCTCTCGCCCTCCAAGCGCCGCTCGCTGGGCGTGATCGTGGACGGGAACAAGGTGCTCACGACTGCCGAGATGGCGGCTGATGCCACCTACATCGAACTCGAGTCCCCGGACGGCAAGCGCATCGCTCCGGCCAAGGTGGTGGCGGTGGACTATGAGGCGAATCTCGCCCTGCTCGGTCCGCAGGATGCCGCCGCCGAGAAATTTTTCGCGGGCACCAAGCCGCTGCAGATCGCGGCCCGGCCGAAGCCTGGCGACAAGCTGGATATCCTGCAGGTGGAAGAGAATGGCTCCCCGCTGGTGACCACCGGCGGGATCCAGAGCATCGATGTGATCTCGAACTTCCTGCCCGGCCAGTTCTTCCTGAACTACGAGGTGAAGGCCTCCATGCAGAGCGCCGCGAACAGCTTCTCGCTGCCGGTGCTGCGCGGCACCAAGCTGGCGGGCATCCTGACCAGCTACGACTCGAAGGACCAGATCAGCGACGTCACCGCCACCGACATCATCGAGCGCTTCGTGCGCGAGGGTGCGGATGGCAACTACGCGGGCTTCCCCTCGCTGGGCATCGCCATCAGCCGCACGGAGGACTCGAACTTCCGCGCCTGGCTGAAGCTGCCGGAAGATGGCGGCGGCCTCTATGTCTCGAATGTCCGCGTCGGCAGCTCTGCCGAGAAGGGCGGGCTGAAGAAGGGTGACGTGATCACCTCCATCGATGGCCATGAGATCGACCGGCTCGGCTACTTTGATGATGAGCACTATGGCCGCCTCTACTGGAGCCACCTGGTCCGCGGCGCGAAGAGCAGCGGCGACAAGGTGACGATGGAACTGATCCGCGACGGCCAGCCGCAGAAGATCGAGACCACGTTGGACCGTCGCGATGAGAAGGACCAACTCGTGCCGGCCTACACCTTCGGCAAGGGGCCTTCCTATCTCGTGAAGGGCGGCCTGATCTTCCAGGAACTCACGCGCCCCTATCTGGAAACCTACGGTGAGGAGTGGCAGACCCGCGCGCCGCTACCCCTGCTGGATGTCTACGAGAACCCGCAGAAGTACGAGTCCCGCGGCCGCCGCATCGTGGTGCTCTCCGCAGTCATCCCCACGCCGGCGACGGTGGGCTACGAGCGTCTGAACGACATGATCGTGAAGAAGGTGAACGGCAAGGACATCAAGGACATCAAGTCCCTGGCCGAGGCCTTCCGTGAGCCGGGGCCCGAGGGCATCCATAGCATCGAATTCGACGACGAGCGGCTCACCCTGAGCCTGGATGAAGCGGCATCGAGTGCCGTGGACAGCCAGTTGGTGAAGCGGGGCTTGAGCCCGTTGTCGCGGACGGCGGATTGAGGGGCGGCGATCGACCTGCAGTTTTGAAACTCTTCGTCCCAACGGGACGGCTTATACCAGCCCGGCACGATAGTGCCGGGTTTGGCGTGTAAGGGGATTGCGTCCTAACGGGACGCATTATGCGAGGGGCGGATGAAGCACCGGTGGGTTTCCGGTCCAGGGGAGACCGCCGCTTCCTTGCCTCAAATGAGGGCGTGCCGCATGCCGCCAGAAGCATGAAGCGTCCCGTTGGGACGCAATCCTGCTGACGGCCCTTAACCGGGTTCCATTCTACATCGCCCGTAGCTTCCCTTCCTTCCAAGCCGGCTGAAGCCGGCGCACCCAGTCCCGCAGCATGTGGTCCTTCCGGTGCAGCGCCACGCTTTCCGCTCGCCTTCACCCGGGCCCGCGCGGATGAACTCTAGCACCATGACTCCGCAAGCTCCTGCCGAAGTTCCCCCGCCCCACGCCCAGTTGATCCAGATGGGGTCCGCCCACTGGATCTCCAAGATCGTCTACGCCGCCGCCAAGCTGGGCCTGGCCGACCTTCTCAAGGATGGCCCGAAGAGCGCCGCGGAGCTGGCCGGGCCCACCGGCACGCATGCGCCATCCCTGCACCGGCTGATGCGGACCTTGGCGAGTCTGGGCATTCTCAGCGGGCAGGCGGAGCAACGCTTCGCCCTCACGCCGCTGGGCGAGGCCTTGCAGAGCGGCGCACCCGGCTCGGCCCGCGCGACGATCCTCACCTTCGGCGGTCCGACTTTCGTGGCTGGCTTCGAGAACATCCTCCACTCGCTTGAGACCGGCCAGACCGGCTTCGAGAAGGCGATGGGCATGCCAGCCTTCGATTACCTGGCGCGCCATCCGGAGGAAGCCTCGCTCTTCAGCGAAACCATGGTCGGCTTCCACGGGGCCGAGCCAGCGGCGGTGGCGGAGGCCTACGACTTCTCCGGCGCGGGAACGGTGGTGGATGTCGGTGGGGCCACGGGCAACCTGTTAGGGACGGTGCTGGCGCGTCACACCGGGCCGCGCGGCGTGCTCTTCGATCTACCCCATGTGGTGGCGGAGGCCCCGGCGCTGCTGAAGGAACGCGGGGTCGAGCTGCGGGTGAGCATCGAGTCCGGCAGCTTCTTCGAGCGCGTGCCGGAAGGCGGTGACGTCTACATGCTCTCGCACGTCATCCATGACTGGAACGAGGAGCAGTGCCTCACGATCCTGGGGAATTGCCGCAAGGCGATGAAGCCGGACGGCCGCCTCCTGATCATCGAAATGGTGCTGCCCGCCGACGACACGCCGCACCCCGGCAAGATCCTGGACATCGTGATGCTGGTGCTGCCCGGCGGCCAAGAGCGGACCCCGGAGGAATACGCCGCCCTGCTGGCCAAGGCCGGCTTCCGCCTGAACCGCGTGATCCCCACGGCCTCCGCCGTGAGCATCGTGGAAGCGGTGCCGGTGGAGGCTTGATTCCCCGGCGCTAGGGGGACGAGTGGTGCGCCTGAAAATTTTTTCAGGCAGCGCCGGGCAATTCACGATTCTGCGTGCCAAAGGGGCTCGGTTCTTGCTACATGCAAGGGATGATTTCCCGAAATCCGTCCCTCCCCGGGGCTCTTGTTACCTCCCTGTTCCTCCTCCTCGCCTCCACTCTCCCCGGTCCGGCCGCCGAGGCCGGGGCTTGGGAAACCTTCGACACCAAGGCCAATACCGATGCGTGGACCGTCTTCGACTTCTCCACGCAACGCTACTACTTCCTGCAAACGGCTGTGGACGGGACTGACGGTTACGTCTATTTCGTGAACAGGGAGGACTTCGGTCTGTGGTTTTTCACGGATCCCGACATCGTCGCGGGAGGCGGGAAGCTGATCGGCGACTACGCTTCCGCGAATATCCAGAGCATCATCGCGGACATCTACATCGACACGCCAGCCGATCTCGGCACCTTGGAGTGCGCGATCCTCACGACCGGTCCCGCGGGCGAGGACTACTACTTCAGCCAGGCTTTTGTCGGCGCGAACTTCCCCGCCGAAAACTGGTACACGCTGAGGTTCGGTTTTGATAAGACTTGGGTCCACTACGGGGAGGCCGGCCCGGAACCCGTCACCGTGGACACCCAGTTCTTGTCGAACATCAAGGAGATCGGCTTCCTCTACACCCCGGTCACGGGAGTCACCACGAATCATATCTTCGCGCTCGATAACGTGAAGCTCGAACCGAAGGTCACCCCGCCGGTGGTTACCACTTCCATCGTCAACGACACCTTCACGATGAGCTTCGTGCCGGGTGATAACCTCGTCTGTGACGTTGAGCGTTGGCTGCAGCCCTTGGAGGACGGCTTTGAGGTCGTGGACGGGCACATCGGCATCACCGGCACCACCCCTCACGTCTTCACCACGCCCGTGGTCTACCACGGCTCGCTCACCAAGGAGTTCTTCCGCGTGTGGTATGAGCCGGTCTATACCCCCTTCGTGACGCCGCCAGCCGGACCCTGACGGGAAACTATATCCGGGTGGATTCAGTTATTGAAACGGGGCCTCCAGCAGGCCCCGTTTTCTTTTCAATCAACTGATCATCAATGATGAATCGACGCGAAACAGCCTTGGCACGGCGTCTGCTTTTGGCGGTTCCCAGCAGTTAGGACCGGATCGGTTCCCGGCTGCTCCAATCCATCCGAAACCGAGTCGACATGAGCCTGAAAACACGATTGGCACGCGGCGTATTTGCGCTGGCTGCCGCAGCAATGATGGTCCTGCCATTGGCACCAAGTGCCCATGCGCAGGGTACCCCACCAGCGGCACCTCCCGCAGCAGAAGCCCCGGCTGCGCCTGCGCCCGCAGGTGAGGAAGCCCCCGCCGCCGCGCCAGCCCCCCCGCCCTGGGACACCGGTGCCAATGCGTGGCAGATGACCAGCACGGCCCTGGTGCTTTTCATGACGCTGCCAGGTCTCGCCCTGTTCTACGGTGGATTGGTCCGCCGCAAAAACGTGCTTTCCGTGATGGCCCAATGTTTGGGCTGCGCCTGCATCATCACACCGCTCTGGTGGCTCTGTGGCTATAGCTTGAGCTTCGCGGGCACCGGCGCCTTCATTGGCGACATGAGTGCGAAGATGCTTGATGGCATCGATCCAAGCAAAGTCGGTGCGGGCTCGACCGCCATCTCCGACGGTATCTGGGTGATCTTCCAGCTCACCTTCGCCATCATCACCCCGGCACTTATTGTCGGCGCGATCGCCGAGCGCATGAAGTTCATCTCGATCATGGTCTTCATCGTCCTCTGGATGTTTGCCGTCTACTTCCCGTTTGCCCACATGGTGTGGGGCACCTCCGGCTTCATGTGCGGCCCGCTGAATGCGAGCGCCGGCATCAAGGCGATCGACTTCGCTGGCGGCACCGTCGTTCACATGACCTCCGGTTGGACCGCCCTGGTCCTTTGCTTGCTCGTTGGCAAGCGTCACGGCTTCGGCAAGGAGCCGATGGCACCGCACAGCATGGTGCTCTGCATGGTCGGCACCGGCATGCTCTGGGTGGGTTGGTACGGCTTCAATGCCGGCTCTGCCCTCAACGCTGACCGCATCGCAGTCACCGCCTTCGTAACCACCACCCTCGCCGCCGGCACCGCGGGCCTCGCCTGGGCCTTGGCCGAATGGATCCTGAAGGGCAAGCCCAGCGTGCTCGGTTTCTGCTCCGGCATCGTGGCCGGCCTGGTCGTGATCACTCCTGCCTGCGGCTTCGTGGGCTTCACCTCCGCAGTCATCATGGGCGTGCTCGCCGGTGTGGTCTGCTTCTGCGCCTGCGCTTACCTCAAGAAGGCGCTCGGCTACGATGACGCCCTCGATACCTTCGGCGTGCACGGCATCGGCGGCACCATGGGTGCCATCCTGACCGGCGTCTTCGCTGATCCGAAGATGAATCCGATCCTCGCTCCCAAGAGCGTCGACAATCCCGGTGGCATGGACCTGATGCCCGGCCTGGTGATGAACCAGCTCAAGGCGGTGGGCGTGACGATCGTCTGGAGCGTGGTGGCTGCCCTGGTGATCGGCATGATCGTGAAAGTGATCCTCGGTCTCCGTCCGGAAGTCGAAGTCGAAGACGCCGGCCTGGACCTCGCCGAGCACGGCGAAGGCGGCTACGAGCACTAAAAGATTCCCAGCTGGTAGATCTCATGCGCAGCGGGCGGACCTGGAAGGGTCCGCCCGCTTTTGTTTTCTGAAAAATCATCAATCACCAATCTTCCAATCGTCAATCGAAGTGGCGCTATGCGAAGAGGGATGGCGCTGCCGCGCGAGGCGGCGCTACCCGGCAGCCCCGGGCTCACGCAGCAGCGCTCCTTGGCCTCTTCCGGCGCAGCCGCAGACCGATTGACGATTGGAAGATTGGTGATTGATGATTTCTTCTTAGCCTTTACAGCCTCCGCGTGTGAACCGCCGCACGAAGCTCCTCCTCCTGACCCTCGCGATCTCGGTGGTCTTCGCGGCCTGGCAGTGGTTCCGGCCTTATGACTGGAGCCCGGATCCCGCGGCCCGCTTCCGGGTCACCCATTGCTACGTGAAGCGCGATGTCTCGAACTTGTGGCTCTTGGTTTCCCTCAAGCCGCGCGAGGGGCAGGTGATGGATTTCTCCCAGCCGATCCATCTGGTCACGGCCCAAGGCAAAGCGCTTGAGGTCGCGGAGATGGAACAGGTCGGCAGCGGCGCAGAGCAGACCGCGCCCGCCGAAAGCGGAGCTCCCGTGGTGGCCCCGTCCACGGTGGAGGAAATCACCTTCAGCTTCTGGCTGGCGGAGGCCGACTTCGCCGGGCCGATGAAGCTGGAGATCAACGGCGCTTCCCTGCAGATCCGCAGCGGCAATACCCTGCCGCAGGTGGCGGACGGTGGTTCCCGCGTCTTCAATACTTCCGGCTGGTAACGCTCTCCCCTGATGCCCTGGCTTCTCGTCGACAACTCGAATACCCGGACGAAATTCGCGCTCGGTGACTCTAACGGTCTGTTAGAGCAACGCGCCTGGCTGCCGACCGCGGAGATCTCCCCGGCGGCACTCGATGAAGCGCTCAAAGGTTTCGAGTTCGAGGGCACGCTGCTCTGCTCGGTGGTGCCGGAGAAGGCCCGCATCCTGCGCGATCAGCTGGTGGCCCGCGGCCCGGTCCATCCGCTCACGTGGAAGAGCGACATGGGCCTGACCATTGATTACCCGCACCCGGAGCAGATCGGCGCGGACCGGCTGGCCAATGCGGTGGGCGTGAGTGCGCGGCATGGCGCACCGGCCATCGTCATCGACTTCGGCACGGCCGTGACCTTCGACGTGGTGGCGGCCGGGCCTGCCTACTGTGGCGGGGTGATCGCACCCGGCTTGGGGGCGATGCAGGATTATTTGGGAAAGCGAACGGCCCTCCTGCCCCAGATCGAGCTGGAAGAACCGCTCTCCGCCATCGGGAAATCGACGGTGGAGGCGATGCGCGCGGGAGCGGTCTACGGCTACCGCGGACTGGTCCGGGAGATCCTCTCAAAGCTGTCTGACGAGATGGCCGGAAAGCCCGCCATTGTCGCAACGGGAGGCGATGCGGCGCTCATCGCGCGGGGCCTTCCAGAGATCGCTGCCGTCGATCCCGACCTCACCTTGGAAGGCATCAGGCTCGTAGCTTTAAGAAATCTTGCATAAAAGTACGTGCCAAGACCGTTTGAAGTGGATACAAAGTAGTTGCTAAGCCATGGCAGATACCCCTCTCGCAATTGGTGTCGATTTCGGCGGAACCTCCGTCAAATTCGGCGTTCTCTATCGGAGCAACATCATCGACCAGGCACCGCCGGTCTCGACACCGGACTTTGATGGTCCGGATGCCTTGATTGATGCGATGCTGCGGGTGATCGGGGATCTGCGAGAGCGACACCCGCGAATCGAGGCCATCGGCGTCGGCGTTCCGGGCTTCGTCCATTTCGAAAAGGGCATTGTTCACAATCTGACCAACGTCCCGGGCTGGGTGGCCATCCCGCTGAAGAAGAAGCTGGCGGAGGCGACCGGGCTGCCGGTGATCGTGGAGAACGACGCGAACTGCATGGCTTATGCCGAGTGGAAGCGCGGCGCGGGCCGCGGCCTGAACCACCTGGTGGCGCTCACACTCGGCACCGGTGTCGGTGGCGGGGTGATCGCGAATGGCAAGATGGTGCGCGGCGCGCAATTCGGTGCCGGTGAGGTGGGCCAGATGTCGATCGACTGGCAGGGCCGCCGTGGTGCCTATGGCAACCTCGGGGCGCTGGAAGATTACGCCGGGAACAACGAGATCGCCGCGGATGCGCGCCAAGTTTATCTGGATGCGGGAATCGAGCGCCACCTCGCCGAGTGCACGCCCGCCGCGCTGGCGAAGGCCGCGATGATGGGTGACGAGATCGCGCTGGGGATCTGGGACAGCGTGGCGGCCAAGCTGGCCACCGCGATCATGAACTGCTGCTGGCTGCTGAACCCGCAGGCCGTGATCATCGGCGGCGGCGTGGCGAAGGCCGGGGACATTCTCTTCAATCCGCTGACCGCGCATCTCTACGCGCAGCTTTCCGCGCCCTTCAAGGAGCACCTCATGATTTTGCCGGCGCGCTTCGGGAATGAAGCGGGCATGGTGGGTGCCGCGGCGCTGGCCTTGGAAGAGGCGGGCGTGGTGCTGCAGCCGTGACGGCAGATGCCTACCTTCGTCCACATCACCTCCGAGGACTTGGCGAAGAAGGCGCGGCGCAGCGGCTTGCGGCCGGGAAAAAGCGTCCGCGCCTTGAACGGGGTCTTCGCCATGCCGGTGACACCGGATTTCCAGATCACCCACCAATGGATGCGGGAGATCAGGCAGTGGAAATCCGCTAGGATGGTAGGCGTTTACTTCAAGATCCCCGACAGCGAGCGGGTCCATGTCGGGAACTACCGTGGCCCGCATGAGGAGGTGAGCGCGGCCGAGGCCGCGGCTCATGTGATGCTCCAGACCGACATGACCGGTGTGGAAGTGATCATCCCGCGACGGATCGAGCCAAAGGAGATCCTGCGCGTCCGCCACCTTCCGCAGCTCATCGGCTGGCGCCACTATCCGGGTGCCCACGGCACGCGGCCGTGGGCCTGTGAATGTTGCCAGAAGGGAGCCTATGGTTCGCGGCGGATCCGGGAGAGATACGCCTGAGCATCCGTCTATGCCCCAACCGGCAGGCTCACCGTGAAGCTTGCCCCCTTCCCTTCCCTGCTTTCCACCGTGATGGTGCCGCCTTCCACTTCCACCAGGCCCTTGCAGATCGCGAGGCCGAGACCGTAGCGGCCCTTCGAGCCGGTGCGCGATTTGTCCGCACGGTAGAAGCGCTCGAAGAGGTGCGGAAGATCCTCCTTGGCGATGCCGGGACCGTCATCGGTGACGGTGATGAAGACCCGGTCGCCATCTTGCCCGCTGCTGAGCTTGATCAAGCCGGTGTGCTTGCCGTGGTGGATCGCGTTCTCGAGCAGGTTCTTGATCACCAGTTCGAGCCGGTCCGGGTGGCCCTTGGCCAGCGCGGGTTCGAGGGCCGCAAAGAGGCGGGTGGAGCGCGCGTCTGCCAGCGGCTTGAGCTTGAGCATCATGTCCGCGCCCAGCTCGGAGAGATCGAAGCTCTCTCTCTCCAGGCCGCTATCCGTGGAATCAAGGCGGGCCAGTTCTAACAGAGCCTCCGCGAGGCGCTTCATCTGACGAGCAGTTTCCAGGTTGCCGGACAGGGCCTCGCGGTATTCCTCGCTGCTGCGCTCGCGGGAGAGCGCGGACTGGGTCTCGGTGATCAGGACGGTGAGCGGCGTGCGCAACTCGTGGGAGGCATCCGCGGTGAAGCGCTTCTGCTGGACGAAGCTGTCTTCCAGCCGGGCGAAGGTGTCATTGAGCACCCCGGCCAGCTGGTTGAGTTCGTTCCCTTGGCTGCCCACCGGGATGCGTTCGGAGAGATTGCCCTCCGCGATCCGGCTGGCAGCGGCGGAGATCTTGTGGATGGGCCGGATCGAGCGGCTGGTCAGGATCCAGCCGCCGCCAAGGCCGATGGCAAGTACGATGAATCCCGTACCTGAGAGGCGCATCGCGTAGGACTGCATCCCGGCCAGGTCCGCATGCACGGGCCGTCCGGCCAGCACGCACTCGCCGCGCTCGGTGAAGTGATAGGCCTCGCGCAGGCCATCGCGGTCGCGGAACTGGATCTGGGTATTGCGGCCATCGGATTCTGGCAGCGGCACGAGCGCGGGAGCCCTGGCTGACTTCGTCTCCTTGCCATTCATGCCGGTCCAGACGGTGTAATAGTAACCCTCCGGACTGCTTTCGGGGAACATCGCATCCACTGAATCCGGCACACGGTCTTCCGGGAGGTCCGGCGGACCGCCATCGCCTTGAGGTCCGTCAAAATCCGGAGGCGGGCCATCGGGCCCGCCCGGACCGCCGCCATCATCGTCCCAATCCGGCGGAGGCCCTGGTGGCCGTCGCCCGGAGCCGCCCGGACCTCCGGGCCCGCCAGGCCCACCCGGTCCCCCCGGGCCGCGGGATCGATTGGGGCCGCCACGCGTCGCCGGAACATCCCGGTTCTCCGGCCCGCCCGGGGACTCGAGAATTACCGCGCCACTATCCAGAACGTCCGAGGAACGACCGGTGCCACGGGGACCATTGGAATTGTCCGAGCCAGGGCCGCGGGGAATATCGTCCGGGGCATTCATACGCCCGGGTTGGAAAGGCTGGCCGCCGCCGCGCACACCCACGCCCAAGGCAGTGGCGCGCTTCGCCAGCTCATCATCGAGCCGCCGGATGCGCTCCGTCCTCTCGAGTTGCCACGAGGTGACGCCGAAGGCGGTGAGCACTCCCACGAGGAGGAGCGCCAGCCAGAGCTGCATTCGCCAGCGGATGGAATCCGTGAACATGAGAAATTGTTAGATCGTCACTCGATGATGTAGCCTTCGCCGCGACGCGTCGCGATGAGGTCCGACCGCAGCTTGCGGCGGATGCCGTGGACGTGGACGTCCAGCAGGTTGGAGAGGGTGTCCTCGTTTTCGTCGAAGAGATGTTCGTAGAGCTCGGAGCGGCTGACCACTTGGCCGCGGTGCATCGCCAGGTATTCCAGGATGGCATACTCGCGCGCCGTTAGAGTGATCGTCTTGCCATTCATGGCGACGCGGCGCGAGCGGGTGTCGATCTCGACATCGCCCAACACCACTTCCGGATGCGCGCGGCCCGCGCGGCGGCGGATGATCGAGCGAACGCGGGCGAAGAGTTCATCCAGCTCGAACGGCTTCACCAAATAGTCATCGGCACCGCCATCCAAACCGCGCACGCGGTCGCTGGTGGCATCGCGGGCGGTGAGCATCAGCACCGGCGTGCCCTTGCGGACGCGGAGCTTTTCCAAGACCTGCCAGCCGTCCATCAAAGGCAGCATCACATCCAGCACGATTGCGTCATACTCCGAGGTGGTGGCCTTGTAGAGTCCCTCCTCACCATCCTCCGCGGTGTCCACGGCATAGCCTTCCTCGCGCAGCGCCTTGGCCAGCGTGCGCAGCAGCCGGGGTTCATCTTCAACGACCAACAATCTCATGAATGAACGGGTGTATGACAGCTTGAGGCGGCTTTGCCAGCACTGCCGGGCGGGAACCCTAGCACAGCGTGAATTAAGCGAAGATGAAGAGCCTTCGGCAAAATTTCCGCGGATTTTTTCTACCTTAACGGAGGCTTAATCGACCCTCGGCTACGGTGCCCACATCGAAAGTCGATCATGAACCGCATCCTTCAACCCACCACCACCGGCCGCCGCGGATTCCTCGCGGGGCTCGGTCTGAGCGCCTCGCTATTCAGCGTGCGCGGGCTGATGGCGGAGCAACTGGAGGATACGAAGAAGCGCATCCTGACTCCGGAGATGACGGAGGGGCCGTACTACCCGGACAAGATGCCGCTGGATACGGACAACGATCTGCTCATCATCAACGATGCAATCACCCCCGCCGTGGGTGAGATCTCCTGGGTGAGCGGCGTGGTGATGGATGCCTCCGGGCAGCCGCTGCGCAACGTGACCGTGGAGATCTGGCAGTGCGATGCGAAGTCGTCCTACATCCACTCCCGCGGCCACAATGAAAACGGGCTGGATGGGAACTTCCAGGGCTACGGCCGCTACCAGACCGACTCCACCGGGCGCTACCAATTCCGCACGATCAAGCCGGTCTCCTACAATCTGAACGGCATGTTCCGCGCGCCGCACATCCACTTCGCGGTGAGCCGTAACGGGCAACGGATCTTCACCACGCAGATGATGGTGAAGGACCATCCGGACAACTCCCGCGATCACATCCTCAGCGACATCTCGGATGCCGCGGAGCGAAACACCATCCTCATCGATTTCCTGCCAGTGCCGGGCTCCACCCTCGGCGAACTCACGGCGAAGTTCGATCTCATCATCGGCAGGACCTTGGCCGAGGGCGATGATCACAAGCTGTTAGGCGGCATCGGCAAGGCCGGTGCCAAGGGCTTTGGTGGGCCGCCGGGCCGGGGCATGCGCCCTGGCGGAGGAGCCGGCGGCCCACCGCCCCCGCCCCCTCGTGGGGGACGTCCGCCCGAGGGCGGACCCGGTTCCGGGCCCCGCCCGGAGCGCACGGATTAAGATTTCCAGGAGTTGAAGGGGGCCCGCCTGGCCGGACACAGAGTATGTGCACGGCGGAGGAGCAGGCGGGTCCCCAACACCTTCACCAAGCAGATTTCCAGGAGTTACAGGGGGCCCGTCTGGCCGGACACAGAGTATGTGCACGGCGGAGGAGCAGACGGGTCCCCGACACCTCCGCCTTCAACAGATTTCCAGGAGTCAAGGGGGCCCGTCTGGCCGGACACATGAGTATGTGCACGGCGGAGGAGCAGACGGGTCCTCATTGCCCCCGCTTCCAGCCCGCAAGGGTCCCCGGCGAGCAAAGGCTCCTAACCCATTTTTCTCAGGCAAAGGAGGTCCGTCCGGCCGAAGCGACTCAATCGCGTAATGGCAGAGGAGCGGACGGGCCTCCGCCCCCATCTCCTTACCCCCCTTTCCTGGCAGGCTTACCCACCGCTGACATGAAAGAAACCAAACCGCTGCCGGTCTATATCCCGGTCAATCGCCGCCGCTTCTTCAAAAGCATGGCCGCTGCCTCCGCAGGCTTCACGCTGCCAGGTTTCCTGGCCGAAGCCCTGACCCAGTCGCCGATCGTGACGCAGGGGCCCTACTACCCGCTGGCGGATGACATCCCCTTGGACAAGGACAACGACCTGGTGAAGCTGGGCGACAGTCTAACAGCTGCCACCGGGATCGTGACCTACATTACCGGCCGCGTGCTGGATACGAATGGCAATCCGGTGAAGAACGCGCTGGTGGAGTGCTGGCATGCCGACTACGAGGGCGACTATCTCTATTCCACCGGCACGGGGCGGAACGCTGCCTGCGATCCGAACTTCGCCGGCTTCGGGCAGTTTCTAACAGGTTCGACCGGGGCCTTCCGCTTCCGCACCATCAAGGCGGGGCTCTACAACGGGCGCACGCGGCATTTCCACTGGGGCGTAACCGTGCCGGGCCAAACCACGCGCGCCTGCACGCAGACCGGCTGGAACGAGACCGCGTATGCGAACAACGGCACCGTGTGGGCCACGCAAAACTCGAACGACAATGTCTTCGCTTCGCTGACCGCCGCGCAGAAGTCCGCGATCCTGCTGAACTTCGGTGCGGTGGCGGGCACGACCACGGGTGAGGTGTATGCGAACTGGGACTTCGTGAGCGGCTACACGCCGGTGGAGCCTACTTATCCCGCTCCCGGTGGTTTCATTGCGAAGGGTGAGCCGGTGGTTGGGCCGAATGGCAGCGTGCGCTACAAGCTGACCATCCCGGTGTATGCGAACTATTGCTACGAGGTTTATGGGAATCCGACCATGGCGGATCTGGAATGGAAGGCCTTGCCTTTCGCGATCACGCAGACCGGGACGATTGACCGGCACAAGCATGTAGCGACGGCAGAGGGGAGTTTGTCGATCTACGTCGCCGCCGCGGCGACCAGTGGATTTTACAAGGTGTCCTTCCGCGTGCCGGGGGCGAATACGGGGGTGCCGTGAGGTGATTCTTAGCACCGGAGGTGCGTCGGACATTAGCCGGTGGTGAAGCGACAGCGGAACCACCGACAAGCACGGCAAAAACCATTGAGCCCCGGGAGGGGCGGCGGAAGTGCCGGAAGCGCGCGCGTCGTCCGGCATTTCGAGCGACCGTGCCGGAAATGCAGGGAAGTACGACATCCCTCGTAGAAGCGGCCCTTCCGCCGGCCCTCCGGGACGGGAATCATTTGTGGTGGTCTATCCGGTGGTTCCGCAAAGCCTCCACCACCGGCTAATTTCCGATGCGCCTCCCGGCGCGAAGAACAAGAACCCTGTTAGAGCTTCGCCAAGTACTTCACGCTCTCCGCGATGCTCTCGATCGGGTGCGGGGAGAAGTCCTGCTCGACGTGGCAGTGGGTCACGCCGGACTTGGCGGCGGCCTCGATGATCGGCTCCATGGGGATGATGCCGTTGCCGAGCTCCTTGAAGGAGTCCTCCGGGATCTTGCCGTATTCCGGAAGCTTGATCCCATCCTTCAGATCCTTGAGGTGGAGCTGGCTCACGCGGCCCTTCAGCTTTTCGATCAGCGCGGCGGGCTCGTGGCCGCCGACCTTGATCCAGAAGACGTCCACCTCGAACTTCATGTCCTTGGAGAACTCCGCCATGAAGATGTCATAGCCACACTTGCCACCTTCCTTCGGCTCGAATTCGAAGGCGTGGTTGTGGTAGGAGAGCTGGATGCCCGCGGCCTTGGTGATCTCCGCCGCCTTGTTGGCATTCGCGGCGATCTTCTTGTAGTCGTCCAGGCTCTTGCGGACGGTGTCCTGGAGGTAAGGGATCACCAGATGGCTCAGGCCGATCTCCTTCGCGCGGTCCACGATCTTCTTGAAGTCGGACATCGCTTCGTCCTTCGGGCTGATCAAGCTGTCCCACTGGAAATGAGCGGAGTTGATCGCCAGGCCCGCCGCCTTCGCGCCATCGATCAGTGGCTGGCAATCCGGGAAGCCGAAGAGCTCGACCTGCTTGTAGCCGGCCGCGGCGACCTGCTTCAGCGTGCCCGCCGGATCCTTCGCCAGGGCATCGCGCAGCGTGTAGAGCTGGATGCCGATGTTCGCGCGGTAGCTGTTATCCTTCGCCAAGGCGGCCAGAAGCCGGGCGGAAGGAGCGAGGGCAAGGCTGGCGGCGGCGGAGGAACAGAGGAAGGATCGGCGCTTCATATCGTCATGCTCGCGCCGCCCGGCGGGCAGTGCAAGCACGGCGCGTGTACATAAAATTGCAACATCGGCTGCAGCGGCTCGCCTCCGCAAAAGCCATTCCAATGCCTTGCGGCGAGCCGCCGCATTCACGGCCTGCCGCGAGCCGCGGCAGCCACGAGCCTCACTCCGACTTCACCTTTTCGATCTCCTCGCCGATCTGGTCCGCGCGCTCCTTGTTCCCGGCCTTGAGCAGGGCCTTCTGGAGGCGGGTGAGCACCTCGATGTCGTTCGTGTAGAGCCTCTGCGCCTCCTCCAGCGTAGCCACGGCGGCAGGGAACTCGTTCTTGGCCATGTGGTATTCAGCCAAGCGGCACTGCATCGGCAGCAGGACCGTGGGCGGCATCAGCATGGTCGGCGGGCCCTGCCGGTAGGCGGCGGAGCGATACCAGTCGAAGGCGGTGTTCACGGTCCCCTTGGTATCTGCCATCGAGATCATGCCGCGGGCCTCGCTGGCGGTGATGTCCAGGGCCTTGAAGGCGCGGACCCAGGCGGAGCGCTCGCCCGCCGCGGCCGCTGCATCACGGTTCTCCGCCATGCGCTCGCCGTGCAGGGTCAGCGCCCCGGCGATCTCGCGCGCCTCCGTGAAGCTCCCCTCCTCCAGCTTGCGGCGGACTTCCAGCGCGAAGGCCAGGCCTTGGTAGAACCACAGGCAGTGGGTGCGCTTGTCCTTTTCGTAGACCTTCTGGGCCTCCGGCTTGGGCAGCGCGGCAATCGCCTGCGCGACATCCCCCGGCTGGTTGCGCCGCATCAGCAGGCGGGTGGCCAGGGTGCGGCCCTCCCAGAGCAGGAGCTGGGCACCCTCGCGCCGCGCCTCCTCCGGCGGGACCTCGATGCCGGCCACGACCTTCGCCACCGCCAGGGCATTCGCGTAGTCGCCCTTGGTCGCCAGCGCCGCGGCGCGGTAGCACTCCGCCTTCACCCAGCCGGGGCAATCCGAATAGCTGACGCCGGTCGCCTTCATCCAGGCGCGGTAGCCTTCCCCCGCTTGGGTGAAGGCCTCCACCGCTTGGGCGATGTGGCCGGTGCGCAGCTCATAGTGCCCCAGCAGGTGCAGGAAGGGAGCATAGCCCGGGGCCACCTGGCAGAGATGCCGGGCGCGCTCGAGATCCTTGCCCAAGTCCGGGGCCTCCGCACGAATGGTGAGGAGGGCATTGAGATAGATCGGGTGGTCGGGCTCCTTGGCCAGCAGGCTCTCGATCAGCTTCTCCGCCCTTTCCTGCTCCGGGGTCGCATTGCCTTCCTCGTCATAGCCGCTGCGGCCGAAGGCGGCCTGCATCAGCTTGAGCTGGGGATCGTTCGGAAACTTGTCGGCGACCTTGCGGAAGGCATCCGAGCAAGCGGTCGTGCCCTGGTCGAAGTAAACGCTGAGGGCGTAGACGTAGGAGCGCTCCAGCTCGGTGCCGAGCTCCTTCAGGAACTCCTTCTTCGCGCCCGGCTTCTCGGCATCCACCTTCTCCTCGCCGCGCGCCACCAGCTCCACCATGCGCTGCAGCGCCGCAGTGCGCATGGGCACCAGCTCCGGCTCCGGATCGATCAGGGCCACCACCACGCCCCAGTGCGCCATCAGGCACTCGGGGTCGTACTGGAGCGCCGCGCAGAAGTGCCGGTAGGCCTCGAAGTCCCAGCCGCCGTGCAGGTTCGCCAGGCCATCCAGCACGTGCTTCTGCGCGCGCGGATCGCTGGCGGTCACGGCCATCGCGATGCCCTTGGGGATCGGCACGGCGGTCGGCTCGGGCAGGTTCTTCAGGCGTGGGGAGATCACCGCCTCCACGCCGGGGACCTTGTGCTCATCCACCTTCGGAGCGGGATCTTTGCCTTTGTCCTTATCCTTGTCCTTCGCGTCCAATTCCTTGGCGGGCTTCACCAGGACGGGCGCGGCCGGTTTCTTGTCCGGCTTTGGCGGCGCGGGCTTTTTATCCTGCGCCACTGCCAAACTCCCCGATGCCACCAGCGCCGCCACGAGCCATTTCATGGGCGGACGATGCCCCCCGGCTGGCCGGTCTCAAGCAAAATGACCGTGGCCTCGCCGTTCGGCCCGTCCCGCGCAAAAGGCGCTCGCCGCCCGCCGGGCCTGCTTCCTAGTCTGGCGGGACATGAAGCTCGGCGTCATCGGTTGCGGGAAAATGGGCAGTGCCCTGGTGGAGGGAGCGATCCGCAGCGGGGCGATCGCCGCGGAGAATGTCACCGGCTGCGACCCCCAGCCGGAGGCAGCCAAGGCCTTTGCCGCGGCCACGGGAGCCCATGTGGTGGATACCGTCTCCGCCATGGACGCGGACACTTACCTGCTCTGCACCAAGCCCCAGCACGCGGAAGCGGCGCTCGGCTGGCTGCCGGAGGGCCAATTCCGGGTGATCTCCGTGGCGGCGGGCCTGACCACCGCCTGGCTGGAAGCCCGGGTCCACCCCGGCGTGCGGGTGGTCCGCTGCATGCCGAACACCCCGGCGCTGGTCGGCAAGGGCGCGGCGGCCTTTTGCCTGGGGAAGGCGGCGAATTCCACGGATGCGGAGGCCGCGCGGCTGCTGCTCGGCTCGGTGGGGCTGGCCGTGGAGCTGCCGGAGGCGCTGATGGACGCGGTGACCGGCCTGTCCGGCAGCGGCCCGGCTTTTGTCTATGTGATGATCGAGGCGATGGCGGACGGCGGGGTGCGCTCCGGGCTGCCGCGGGCGGAGGCCCTGAAGCTGGCCGCACAGACGGTCTACGGCGCCGCGGCCATGGTGCTGGAAACCGGCAGCCACCCGGGCGTGCTGAAGGACATGGTGGCCTCCCCCGGCGGCACCACCATCGCCGGGCTGGCGGAGCTGGAAAAGCACGGGATGCGCGCGGCTTTCATCGAGGCGGTCCATGCCGCGGCGCGGCGCTCGGCGGAGCTGGGCGGAGGCTGAAGGCAGGGGGCCGCGTGAATTTCTCTTTCCGGCGACTGCTTGGCCTTCCTATTTTCCGGCCATGCGATTCCGGCTTCTTGCTTCTTCCGTCCTCGCGGTGATCCTGGCTTCCTGCGGGGGTGAAAAGAACGAAATCCCCTTGATCGGTAAAGCGGAGGTCAACAACGACCGCGCCAGCGCGCTCTACGCCGAGGCCCAGGCCGCCGACAAGGAGGGCAAGCGCGGCAAGGCGATCAAGCTCTACGACAAGCTGGCGGACGACATGCCGACCTCCATCCCCTACGCGTCGGACGCGCGCTTCCGCCAGGGCGAGCTACTGGAGCAGGACGGCGATATCCAGAAGTCCTTCGCCGCCTATCAGGATTTCATCTCCCGCTACAACAACAGCAACAAGTACCAGACCGCGCTCAACCGCCAGGCGGCGATGGCGCAGTCCGCGGCGGACGGCCACGTGAAGACCAGCTTCCTGGGCCTGAAGGCATCCATCTCCGACGAGAAGATCACCGACATGCTGGCGAAGGTGCGCCAGAATGCGCCGAGCTCGCCCACCGCGTCCCAGGCGCAGTTCAGCATCGGGCAAGTGTGGGAAAGCCGGAACAGCGCCGCCACCGCGACCAAGGCGACCGCCGCCTACCGCGAACTGGTGGTGGAGTATCCGGACAGCAAGGAGGCACCCGAAGGGCAGTTCCGGATCGGCAAGATCCTGCTGGACCAAGCGAAGCAGGGCAACCAGGACCAGGCGAACCTGGACCGTGCCAAGCAAGCGCTGCAGGACTACGTGCGGCAGTACCCGAACCACCACCGCGTGGGCGAGGCCAAGCAACTGATCGCGAACATCGGCGGCCAGGACATTGAGCGCTCCTACGACATCGCCCAGTTCTACGAGCGCAAGGGTGACATCGGCTCGGCGAAGTTCTACTACGAGGAAGTGATGCGCCAGGCGAAGTCCGGCGGCACCTACGATAAGGCCAAGGCCCGTCTCGCCGCGCTGGGCGGCCACTAACAGCACTCCTGCCCCTTTCCATCCCGACCATGCGCGCCATCCTGCTTCTGCCCATCGCGGTGCTCGTCTCGTCCTGCGCCGGCTACCAGCTCGGCGGGGCCAAGCCCTCCGCCCTGCGCGACGTGAAGAACATCTGCGTCCCGATGTTCCATAACGACACGCTGCACCCGCGCGCCGAGGCCCTGGCCACCAGCGCCGCCACGGATGCGATCGTGCTCGACGGCACCTACAAGATCACGAATTGGGACAAGGCGGATGCGGTGCTGCAGGGCACGGTCCATACCGTCGACTACATGGCGCTGCGCTCCACCCGGCTGGACACCCTGCGCCCGGAAGAACTGCAGAACACGGTGACCCTGACCTGGAAGCTGGTGGATGCGCACGACAGCAAGAAGGTGCTGGCCTCCGGCTTGTCCACCGGCAGCAGCCGCTTCTTCGTGGACTCGAACCTCCAGACCTCCCGGACCAACGCGCTGCCGGATGCGCTGATGCGCGCCAGCGATAGCATGGTCTCGCGGATCGCGAACGGGTTCTAGCAAAGGGCGCACTGGGTGCGCCCGCTTCAGCGGGCCCGAACGGTCCCAAGGTGTCACATCACCAGCATGTCCGACCCTACTCCCACCGGCCGCTTCATCCTCGTCCCCACGCCCATCGGCAACATGGGCGACATCACCCTGCGCGCCATCGAGGTGCTGAAGGAAGCGAACCGCATCGCCTGCGAGGACACCCGCCACTCCGCTCCCCTGCTCTCCAAGCTCGGCATCAGCGGCAAGCCACTGGTCTCCCTGCATGACCACAACGAAGTACGACGCCTGCCGGAGTTGTTAGACGCGGCGCGCGCGGGGGAACTCATCGCCGTGGTCACGGACGCCGGCATGCCCGCCGTCTCCGATCCCGGCTACCGCGTGGTGCAGGCCTGCATTGAACAGGGCATCCCCTTTGAGGTGCTGCCGGGGCCATCCGCGGTGCTGACCGCCCTAGTCGGCTCCGGCTTCCCCGTGCATGCCTTTCGCTTCCTCGGCTTCCTGCCGATCAAGAAGGGCAGGCGGTTGAATGTCATGGAGGAATCGCTGGGGACGGAGGGCACGAGCATCTTCTTCGAGTCCCCGCACCGCCTGCTCTCCACACTGGAGCTGCTCGCGGAGAAGCATCCGACCGCGCCCTGCTGCGTGGCCCGGGAGCTGACGAAGAAGTTCGAGACTTACCACCGCGGGACGGCGGCGGAACTGGCCGCGCATTTCAAGGTCCACGGGCCGAAGGGGGAAATTGTGTTTTTGATCAGGGGGGAATGAAGAATCCGGGATGTGGCAAAAACGCTTGAGTGACGCCACAACCGATCCGAGCACACAACGGAGCTTGAACGTGAAACAAATTTACATTGCTGCCATAGTTCTATTTTTCTCTGCGTGCGCCGCTTCAGATGATGCCAAGCATCGAGAAAACGCCCCGGACCAAATCTCACTGGATCGGAAAGGACAAGCTCTCGCAGAGCAACTCCTGAATCCGGCCAGGATTTATAAAGTCAAAACCGTAATCTCAAGTGACTACATCGGTGGTGCCGATTTTCTGGGGGATCCCACACCCAGAAGACTACTTGGCCCCATAAGATGGCAGGAAAAATGGACCGGAGATAAGATGCCGTTCTCAGGCGAGGAGTCGGGGATTCTATTTGTAAGCCGGGATCCAAAGGAGCCACCGGTCAAAGTTTCGATACTGAGCAACTCCCCCGACCTCGTCTCGGCACACCGATGCAAGCTGATCGGATCACGGATCGAAATAACGGACTACTTTTTCATCCAAGGAAGGAATGTGATGCTGCGGAATTTCGTCGCCCAGTGTCTCGCATCGCGCTGATTTGACGATGCCAAGCGGTGAGGGGCAGGGCCCGCCCACGACGCTTACGTGGTCATTCCCGCCCTCTTTCATCCCTGAAACCGGCATTTCGGGGATTCCGCTTGCCAAGCAAAAGCGGTTCACTATTCCCCGATGAGGATGAATGATGCGATCGATCCGATGAAGGCTGGCAGGTTCTTGAGAAGGAGCGCCATTCCATGGGCGATCGCGCTGGCTTGCCTCGCCGGCCCGGTGAATGGCGCGGAGAAGAAGGAAGCTCCCAAGCCAGCCCCGATCCCGGAATACAATCCGGCCAAGCAGCCCACGGCTACCGGCGAATTCCCCGTCGGGCTGATCACCATCACCTTCAAGGAAACCGCTATTTCCGGGGACGTCGGCGCGGCGGTCAGAAAGACCGAGATGGTCAGCGGAACCCATTCGGAAGGCGGCGGCGGGAGCAGCAAGCCCGCCTCCTCCGGCACGACCCTGGAGGAGTATTTCAAGATCTACAGCAATGGCATCACCTGGCCGAAGCTCACGCCCATGCCGGACGAGACGACCGTCTATCAGGATCCCCACTTCTACGGCTACTACTGCGAATACGACTACTGGGAGAACCCGATCGGCTGGAGAGACGAGGCAGAAGGCGGGGAGCGGGTGAGCAAGATGAACCAGAACGCCCTGAAGTTCGCGAACACGACCTACCGCGGCGCCAAGCCCCGCTTCATCTGCTACAACTATGTGACCACCCGCCCGGCCACCCCGGCCCCGGAGGTCACTGCCGCGCTGCTGGAGTTCTATTCGAACCGCAGCGCGGATCCCGACCGGACCAAGATGGTGCGCGTCCGGAAGAGCAAGAAGAAGAAGCAGCCCACGGGCAAGGACTTCGACGCCTGGGCCTACTACGGTCCGGTGTGCAAGTGGGGCGAGCCGATGTGGCCGAACTCGAAGGTGCAGATCGACAACTTCTCGGGCGGCACGCTAGCCCATGAGCTCGGGCATTGCCTCGGAGCTCCGGACGTCTATCGGATCGGCCGCTACAATGATGGCATTAGTGGCGAGGCCTCCTTGCTCAACTACGGTCCCACGGCCAATGCCTTCAGCCGCTTCTACCATCACGGCTTTATCCCGGAGAAGAATCACCCGACCATCAAGACCTCGGGCACTTACACGCTGCATCCCCGCCACATCACCCCGCAGGGCGATGAAGCAGTCGGCTACCTGATCCCGAGCAACCACCCGCACTACTTCTATCAGGTGGAGTACATCCACGATGAGAATGCAACGGTGGGCGTGGGTCCAAAACGTGAGGGCATGCTCATTTCCGTGGTGAATCTGGGGCGCGAGAACTACCTGGGCGCGCCGGATTACTTCTACACCTACCGGCCGAATGATCCCTTCTTCGCCGGCAAGGGCGACACCGCCAATTGCCTGTTCGGGAAGGCCCACAAGCGCACGGAGTTCAACATGACGACCGAGCCGTCGTCACGCTTGCCCAATCTCCTGGATGGCGGGGTCTCCTTCAAAAACATCGAGGAGCACGGCGACACGCTGACCTTCGACCTGGAAGTCAACCACCAGAAGGTCACCGGCAGCGAATACACGCTCTCCATGCTGCCCCAGATCCGGCTGGATGAGATCAGCGATATCCAGCCCACCAGCTTCTCGGCGGGCTGCACGATCAAGTTCCGCGGTGAACCGATCATCACCGATTACGGCTTCTGCTGGTCCACTTCCAAGAACCCCAGCGTCCGCGACTCCACTTTCACCCTGGCCCACCGCGAATGGTACCGCGGGCATGCCATCAACCTGATGCCGAACACCACCTACTACGTCCGCGGCTATGCCACCAACGGCGTGGGTGTGCGCTACAGCGATGAGGAAAAGACCATCAAGACCCCGGATCTCAGGTCCGCCACCGGTCGCATCGAGCCGCTGCTGACCGACTCCTTTTCCGACAACGACTACCTCTACACCGAATTCAGCAACGAGACCAAGGACACCAACGAGACCTTCATCGGCTACAGCCCCACCTGCGTCCTGGCCAAGCTGATCGCCTATTATCGCCCCGCGAAATTCGAGGTCGGCAAGAGCAAGGGTGCGGAACCCATCGACTTCAATCACCTGAGCTGGAACCCGGGAGCGGATGACAACCCGCCGCGCCTGGTGGAGATCGACCGCTACTTCCAGCATGTTTATGATGAGGGCCTGGCCCTGAAGCTCCATGACCCGAAGCCCGGCAAGGAGTTCCTCCCGAGCATCGTCAAACTTACCGGCTTCCGCAGCAAACCGGTCCTCAGCATGCTCGCGCCGGATAATGTGAAGCAAGTGTCCGAGCTTATCCACAAGGACCTCGTGCAAAGCCACCCGGTCATCATCGTCTTCTCGCTCGACTCGGAAGCGAACACGCCGATCCGCTGGGCGCTTATCGATGGCGTCAACAGCAGCGGGCGCCTGCACGTGGACTTCCCCCACAACACCGAGCTATGGGTGGGCGGGAAGGATTTGAAAATGCAGACCAGCTACTGCCTGCCTGAAGAGCTGCTGATCCCGCAATACAGGATCTTCGTGGTGAGCTCCTGCTTTTATACGAAGTAGCAGGGGGATTCCGGGAATGATCGACCGCCCTTCTCCGGTGGCTTGAATGGGAGTTCGCGCCTTGACCGGCAAGACAGGCCTATCTTACCTGTGATTGCATGTCATTGGATACCTTTCTCGAAAAGGAAGACCGCAAACCGTTTTCGAGTGCGAAGGCGGTTTTCAAGTCTCTCTGCAAAGCCTTCCCAGGAACCGAATGGGAGGGTCCTGGCACCATCTCCGTCTTCCATGAAGGCGAGCACATGGCGGATGTGGTACTCTACGGTTCCGGGGACGCGCTCAATATTGAAAGCGACGGGGCTAGCCCGGTTCATTGGCTCACTGTGAGCGGCAGCGGCGCTTCCTCGGATGTCGTCGATTTCCTCGACGACCAATACAGCCTAGTGGAGTGCCGGGACGACAGTGAGGAAGAGGAGGAAGGCAAGGAAGCACCCGCATCCAGACAGCCGCCGATCACCGGAGGGATGCCGCCTGCTTCCGACGTTTTCGTCGCAAGAGATGGCGCCATGTTCTGCGAGTCGATCTCCCTGCGTCCCGGCATCTACGTCGAGATCGACGCCAAGGAGGTCACCCCCAAAGACCTCGACCGGCTGCCTCAGATCCTCGCCTTCTACGACGCGAACCTTGCCGACACCAAGAAATCGATCCAGAAGGGGTGCCGGAACTATCTGTCGAAATCACCCTCGGGTTTTAAATTCACCGGCTTCTGGATGATGGGTAGCAAAGCCTACCATGGCGCTGATTGTGAGGATGTGATCTTCCATCATTTGGTCTCCGTTAAACTCAACCAGGGACCAACCGAGATCAAAATGGAGACCATCGTCTGCCAGGGGAAGATCTCTTGCACGGATATCAACGCTGAGGATATCCCTGCAGGGTATTGAGCTCCGTCTCTGGCTCAGACGCGCCTAGCTTCGGGGCGTAGACGAAGATTGATCCCGCCTGCTACATCGCACGATGAAACTCGAAATCAGCGGCCTTGGCATCATACTCTACTCCCCCAAGCACGCGGAGGGCATCGAATTGGGGAGCGACTACTTCAGCTCGTCCTACTTGTCCGAAGAAGCCGTTCAAGCCCATACCCAAAAAGGGACGATCGTAGGTTTTGCCACGGGCACGCCGGGAAGATTCCACCTTGAATTCTTCATCGGCTACCCGCCCGCGGAAATCCTCGCGGGCGCCGATCATACGCTACGCCTTGGGCTGCATTGCGTGGGAGGACAGGTTTGCTTCAGGGACCTCTACGATCTAATGGATTGGGATCCGGACTGCCCGAAGGAGCAAACGATCGAACTCACCGACGGATACTATCACATTACCCTCCGCTCAAACACTCCGGTCTCGGGAGTGCTGGGTGACAACCAGAAGATCGACGTGTATTTGCAACCCTTGGAGAAATTTCCCGACTTGGCCAAACAAGGCATTCCGAAGCTCTGCGGTTAAAATTACCGGCAATGGACGAACGCGAGATCTCAATTGAAATTCGCTCTGCCGTGAAGGACGGCGATGTCGAACGGGTTCTTCATTTGATCGGGGACTCGAAGGCCCGATTGAATCAAATGACGCCCTTCGGCACTTGGCTTCACATCGCGGCCAAGGCCGGTCGACTTGAGGTGGTTCAGTGCCTCATCGACTTAGGAGCCGATGTGAATGCCAAAGGCGGGACTTTTGGTGCCAGTCCCCTCAATCTGGCAGCATCATACGGCCAAATAGAGACCGCACACGCCTTGCTTGAAGCAGGAGCGGAGCTTGATGTGAGCGAGCCCGAGAGAAATCCGCTCTTCAGCGCGATTCAGGGCGGGCACCTGGAACTCGTGAAGTTGCTCATCCAGTACAGCATCGACTCTCGCGTGCGCTACACTGGTGAGTCCATGAAAGACATGGACGCCTTGGCATTCGCAAGAGAGCGAGGTCAAATTGAAATCGCGGACTACCTTGCCGCATTGCAAGATCCCTTCATCGGATAGCAGATATGGAAGCACGGGCCGAAATGGAGCAGCTCATCACCGAGCTTGGGAACGGCGCGGACGAAGCTAGAGCCGGGGAGATCGCCGAGAGGGTCAACGAACTCTCACCTGATCCGAATTGGAGTGACTACATTTTCCATTCAGACGAGTTTATCGGGGACGAAGGGACCTTATTGATGGAGCAGCTTCTCGATAAGATTCTCTCCTACCGAGCCATCCAGCTATAAGGAGCTGTCACGAACATTTTCCTCCCGCGCTGCCACCAGCGCACCTACGCTGGGCGTGTGGACGATGTCTTCGCACCGAAGCCCTTCCCGCCCCTGCCTCAGAAAGGCGAAGCGACTGAGGGAATTCAAAATTCAAGAACGGATGCCACCGACAATGAAACTGGTCGACCTGATCACACTATTCCGCCAAGGCAGCACCTTTGAAGACTTCTGCAAGGAGCAAGCACTCAATGCCGAATCCGAAGTCATCGAGATTTACGCCCAAGATCCTGTGGGCGTGGAAGCACGGCTTGGCTTCTTTCCCATCGAAGAAACCGAAGGGCGCATCGAGTTCCAATCGCAGGGGGTAAGTTATCACAATCTTTTCGATTTTTTCTACTTCTTGGGCGTCATCGAAGATCTGAAAGGCCATGATGAACCGAGCGATGCAGAGCTTGCCCAAAAGCTTTTCTCTTACGCAATAAACGACGCCTGATCCCTATACCAAGAGGGCAATGCCAAATGCCTCTGCTGCGTCCCTGGCCAAAGAAAGGAACTCACATTTTCCTCCCGCGCTGTCACCAGCGCGCCTAGCCTTGCCACATGGACGACCTCTTCACCCCGCGCCCTTCCCCTGCCCCGGCACCCAAGGCGCTTTCCGTGACCCAATTGGTCCGGCGGATGAAAAACCTGCTGGAGGTGGAGCTGGGCGAGTTGTGGGTGGAGGGCGAGGTCTCGAACTTGAAGAAGCAGGCCAGTGGCCATTGGTATTTCTCGCTGAAGGATGAGGGCGCGCAGATCCAATGCGCGATCTTCGGGGCGCGGAAGAAGCCGGGGGCGGAGGCGCTGGCGGATGGGGTGAAGGTACGCGTTTTTGCGGAGCCGAGTGTGTATGAGGCGCGCGGGCAGCTCCAGATCATCGTGCAGCGGGTGGAGCGTGCCGGCCAAGGCGAGCTGCAGGCGCGCTTCGAGGCGCTGAAGCGGAAGCTGCAAGGCGAAGGCTTATTCGATGCGGAGCGCAAGAAGCCTATCCCCTTTTTCCCGGAGCGCGTGGGCATCGTGACCTCCGACACCGGAGCGGCGATCCGGGACATCTTGAACATCCTGGAACGCCGCGCGCCCTGGGTGCAGCCGGTGCTTTATCCGGTGCGGGTGCAGGGCAAGGGCGCCGAGATCGAGATCGCGCGGGCGGTGGAGCGGATGGGAAATCCGGAGCGCTACGGCCTGCCGCGTTGCGCGGTGCTGATCGTAGGCCGCGGCGGTGGATCGATCGAGGACCTGTGGAATTTCAATGAGGAGATCGTGGCCCGGGCGATCGCGGCTTGTCCCATTCCTGTGATCTCGGCGGTGGGGCATGAGATCGACTTCACCATCGCGGACTTCGTGGCGGACCTGCGCGCGCCCACGCCCAGCGCAGCCGCAGAGCTGGCGGTGCCGGATGGAGCGGAGCTGAAGAACCGCTTGGCGATCCTGAAGCGCCGCCTCGCCCGCCGGAAGGACGAGCGGCTGGAACGCCTGGCCCACACGCTGGACAGCCTGCGCCGCGGGGTGCTCTCGCGCGGCGGCGAGCGCCTGCTGCGCGAGCCGGCGATGCGGGTGGACTCCGCGCGCGCCCGGCTCGGCAGTGCAGTGAGCGCGGAGCTCAAGGACCGCCAGCAGCGCCTGAAGGAACTGGCGCGCACCTTGGCCGCGCATCATCCGGCGCGGCAGGTGGAGCTGCGGCTCGAACACCTCGCGCGCACCGGCGAGCAACTCGAACGCGCCGCCCGCCGCCAGCTTGACCGCCACGAGGACCGCCTCGTCCGCCTGCGTTCCCTGCTGCGCACCCTGGGCCCGGAGTCCGCCTTCGAGCGCGGCTTCTCCATTGCCTTGGACAGCTACGGGCGGATCATCCGCTCGCGCGCCGATGTGTCTCCTGGCGATGAGATCCGGACCAAGGTGAAGGACGGGGAAATCCGCAGCCGGGTGGACCAGTGATCCCTGCCACCCGGTCTGGCAGATCTATCTGATTAGACGGATCGGTCGGATCTGTTTTGAAAGCAGCGGCCCCGGAGCCCCGTCTCCGAAACGCCCGGCTTTTCGTAATCGAAATTCCTCGGGCGTTCTGTTTCGCTGGCCTCAACCGCGACGCAGCCATCCTGCCCTGCCGTGCCCGATTACCTTTCCAGAGCGAACTCCGACCGCCGTTGCGACTACTGCGACGGCGAGCTGGACTCGCGCTTCTACTTCTGCCCGCGCTGCGCCAAGCCGCACCGGTCGGTCGAGGAATTGCTGCCGGCTTCCTTGCCCGTCTACGAGGACAACGAGACCAAGCTGCGCACCAAGGCTCAGCCGGCGTGGACGGCCTTCTTCGCCTTCCTGACCGTGATCGTGGTGGGCTCCTTCCTGGCGCTGGCGATCTGGGGCAAGGGCAACGAGACAGCGGCGGTGCTGTTCATGGAGTTCCTGCTGGTCTCCACCACGGTGGTTTTCATGCTGCGCTCCTGGGGCGATGTCCGACCGCTGTTGGGCCGCATCGGCTTCACCCATCCCGCCGCGTGGATTGGCCTGGGGCTGCTGGTGCCGATGTTGATGCTGAACTTCGGCTACCATCATCTGCTGATGGAGATGTTCGACCTCGGGAAGCCGAGTCATGATGAATACTTCTCCAGCAAGTGGAGTCCGGTGCTCTTCATCTGCGTGATGCCCGCGATCGTGGAAGAGATCGGCTTCCGCGGCATCATCCAGCACGGATTCGAGAAAGTGGTGGCGCCGCACGTGGCGATCACCGTGGCCTCGCTGGCCTTTTCCGCGGCGCATTTCACCATCCTGTCCGCGCCCTATCTCGCGCTGGTCGGCGCGCTGCTGGGCTGGATGAAGTGGAAGACCGGCAGCCTCTATCCTTCGATGGCCGCCCATTTCCTCCACAATTTGATTGTCGTCTTATTTTTCTAAAATCTAGCGTTAAGCATTATATGGGACACGGCGACGGAGCGATACTGCAACTGCTAATCATGGTTGTCTTCGGGGCGATCTGCTCGGCGATCGCCTCGTCCAAGGGACGGAATCCGGTCGGGTGGTTCTTCATCGGCATGTTCTTCCCATGCATCGGCCTGATCCTCATCCTCTGCCTTTCGAACGAGAAGGAGCAGCAGGCGAGGTGGGATGCCAACAACGTGGAGCAGCGCCGCCTGCGCGAGCAACTCCGGCAGGAGCAGCTGAAGAACGAAGCCTACCGGAAGCACACCGCCGCCCGCCTGGACGCGCATGACCAGCGGCTCGGCGTCGATACCCGGCAGACCGAACCCGTGGCTCTGCCCGCGACCCGACCGCAAGCGATCTCCGGCGGCCCCATCGATCCCTCCCCGCCGCCGGGGCTGCCCGCGCATCATTGGTTCACACATGAGGGCGGCGAGCAGCGCGGCCCCTATAGCTTCGCCCTGCTCCAGCGCCGGGCCCGGCAGGGCAGTCTGGATCCTGCCACTCTCGTCTGGGTGGACGGCATGAACGGATGGGAAGCCGCCAACTCGATCCCCAACCTCTTCTCGGCGTGAGCGAGGCACCCACCGCGGGCACCTACCGTCTCGATGGCATGCTCCAGGGGCCGGTCCCGCCCAGCGAGGGGGACCTGCACGCTTGGACAGCCACGGCGAAGTCCGCGGGGCTTCACTTCCATCTCGCGATCGAGGGCGGGAGCTTTTCGATCGTTGCCGACCCGGCGGTCCAGCGGATCTCCGCCCTGCGCACGCAGGACCTATCGCAGCATCTGGTCGCGGCGCTGGAGAGTCTGCTCTCCCTGCTCCCGGAGTCCGGCCAACAAGTGGCCTTCTCCACCGTGCGTTCGGAGGAATTTCTCCCGGGCCGGGCGATCCAGACTCTCTACGTGATCCGCTCTCCCGGAGTGGTCGCGGCGGAGCAGCGGACCGTGGACATGCAGACGAAGGCTGCCCCTGTGGAGATCAGTCCCACTTCCCTGCGTCGTGCAATTCCCCTGGCGCTGATCCTCATCCTCGCGGGCCTCTTCATCTCTTCATTCTTCATCGACTACCGGAAGCTCTTCCGCGATGCCCGCGAGCAGATGAGCCCGATCACCGCCGAAGGGATCACGCTGGACAAGGAAGCTCTGCGCGACTGCATCGATGCTGAGATCAAGGGCATCGACAAGGGCAGGAATGGTCTGATCTTCGCCCTCAAGCGCGGGCCACAATGGCAGCAAGCGCTGCAATCGAAGCCCGGCGACAGTGCCGCGGATTGGCCAGTCTTCCTGATTCGCCAGGCGATTCAGCAGCGGCGGCTGCGAATCGAATTCCAGGACAAGGATGGGACTCTGATCGGCTCGGGTGAACTTGGGCTGGGGGCACTCCACGACAAGGAATCCGCGGAGGTCGTCATCGCCCCGGCCCTGAGTGGTCGGCTGGCCAAGGTGATCTTCCGCCCGTGATTTCGCTCAGGGGCGGAGGAACTCCGCGCACGGCAAATTCCGCAGCAAGGTGAAGGCGGCCACGACGGCCAGCATCCACCACATCGCCCGGCGGGAGACGCCCAGCGGCAGCGGCAAGCGGCGGCCACCCCAGCGGTTCGCAACCAGTGCGACACCGCTCCAGAGAGCCCCGGCTGCGACAGGATAGATCAGCAGATTGCTTTTCGCTGCATCCATCCAGCGTCCCTCCAGCAGCAGCGAGGCAGCGCGGGTTCCCCCGCAGCCCGGGCAGCAGGCACCGCTCAGATTGCGGATCACGCAACCACTGCGGGCAGAGGGCAGCTCCCATGCGAGGACAAGGGCACCCAACAGCAAAAGCAGCACGACCGGCCCGCGGGACATTGGCTTGGCTTGTAGGCCCGCGGAACACCGAGTCAACGGGAATCGGGGACCAGGCCCGAGGCACAACAGCGCCACGATTTGCGCCTTGGCATGGCATGACCGAAGTTACAGTCTCCGCCACGCTTTCACCCGCGTGCTTGCCCGTTTTCTCCAGAGCCTATCCGAGAGCGGCCGCGCCGAGTTGCCTTGGCCGGGCCGTGACGTGGAGGCATTCATCGCCAGCGCGGGATCGGATGAATTGGACCGGCGCGAGGCAAACCGGATTCTCTCCGGGTGGCACGGCGAGCTGGTGGCGGAGCTGCCGGGCCCAGCGCTGAGCTATCATCCGCGCGCAGCGACGTGGGGCGCGCTGATGTGCTATCGGGCCGCTTGCTTCATCTGCTTCCGGGAGATCAGCGGGCCCACGATTCTCCGCCTGCTGCCCGACCAGCCTCTGCCGGATGCGGCCAGCCCGGAAGCGATCTTCTCCGCGGACCTGAGCCTACGCCACTGGCCGGAGTTCTTCCGCATGGCGCGGTCCAATTCTGAGGATGATCCGCTCGTGACGGCCATGCACCGCCTGGCCGCACAAGTGCCGCTCTCCTCCCTGGGCATGCACATCCCGGTGGATCCCGCGCACGCGCTCTTCCGGCATGCGGGCCTGCGCCAGCTCTTCGCGGAGCGCGCCTTGGAGCGCGCGGACCACGCCTGCCTGGCGGTGCCGGAAGTGGCGGGCTTCATCCGCTCGCAGCTCGGTGCCTACAACTCCACCCTGGGCCGCGGTCTGTTGCCCGCTCCGGCCCCTGCCCTTCCCCTCTCCTCATCCCCATGACGAATCCCGAGACCATCGCTGACCTCGCCCGCCGCTTGAGCGGAGAGGTGCTGGAGCCGCTGAAGAAAGCCTATGTCGGCAAGGACGAGATCATCGATCTGATGGGCGTGAGCCTGGCCGCGCGCGAGAACCTCTTCCTCTATGGCCCGCCCGGCACGGCGAAGAGCGCGCTAGTGCATTCGCTCGCCTCGCGGATTCATGGCCACACTTTCGATTACCTGCTCTCGCGCTTCACGGAGCCGAACGAACTCTTCGGCCCCTTCGACATCCGTCGCCTGCGCGAGGGCGACCTGGTCACGAATACGGAGGGCATGCTGCCGGAAGCGGACATCGTCTTCCTGGATGAGCTGCTCAATGCGAACAGCGCGATCTTGAACAGCCTCTTGATGGCGCTGAACGAACGCATCTTCCGCCGCGGGCGCGAGACGCGGGCGATCCCCGCATTGTTCTTCGCCGGGGCGAGCAACCACTTGCCGGAGGATGATGCCCTGCGCGCGCTCTTCGACCGCTTCCTGCTGCGCGTGCGCTGCGGCCCGGTGCCGGAGTCACAGCTGGCGCGGGTGCTCTCCGCGGGCTGGGACCTGGAGCGCAGTGATGCCGAGAGCAATGCCACTCTAACAGCCGGTGACCTGCGCGAGTTCCAGAAGGCGGTGCGCGGCGTCGACATCGCGCCGGTGCGTGAGGCCTATCTCGATCTCGTGCTCAAGCTGCGCCATGCGGGCATGGACATCTCCGACCGCCGCGCGGTGCGCCTGCAGCGCGTGATCGCGGCCAGCGCGCTGCTCTGCGGGCGCCTGGAAGGCCGTGTCTCCGACCTCTGGGTGCTGCGCCACGTGTGGGACCGCGAGGAACAGATCGAAGTGATCGAGTCGATCGTAGCCAGCGCGCTCGCAAAGTCGCAGGACGATCCCGGCGATCATCCGCAGGCGCGCTCGAACCGTGCGCCGGATCCGGATGTGCTCGCGCGCGGACTGGACGAAGTGGCCTCGCGCCTCGCCGCGAATGCCGCGGACACTGCCGCTGCGGATGAACTGCGCCTGCTGGCCAGCCGCCTGGAGTGGCTGCCCGCGGGCGTGGCGAAGGATGAGCTGGCCGCCCGCGTGGACACGCTCTGGAAGAAGATCGCCCCACAAGCCGCCGTCCCTTGAACTCCACCGAACATCGCATCGGCAAGCTGGCCACCGGCGACCTCGAATCGCTGGCAGGCTTCCGTGCGCGTGCCGGGTGGATGCTGCGGCTTGATGAGAACGGCGGCTACTGGCTGCGCTTGCCCGCGGGCGATGACGAAGACTTCCGCAAGCTGCCGCTGTTAGGCCGCTGGACCGGCTTGCCCGGCGGCAAGATCATCCGCGAGGGCCGCCAGGTGCCGGAGGCCATCTTGCCAAGCGAAGGTTGGCGGGCGCTTGACGGCTTCTTCCCGCTCGCGCCGCCGCCACGCGGCATCCCCGGGATGCCGCCCGCACCGGTAGGCTTTCATCTGGAGAAGGACGATGCCGATCTGCCGGCCGGGGCCTTGCTCTGCGCTTGGGAGAGCTTTGCCACTTGGGCGGAGACCTGCTTCGCGCCGCGCTTGGAGAAGCTGCGCTTCGCCTGCAGTGGGGATGGCAGGGCGTTCGTGAGCGGCGCGCCGCTGCCTCCCCTGCGCGGTGATAGTTTCCATGTTGTGGGCCGCTTGTGGTTGCCCGGTGGTTACCGCTTGCCGGACCACGCCTGGCCCGAGCTGTTAGAAGAACTGCTAGGCCTCGGGAAGAACCGCATCGCGATCCTTCATCCGGATGGCTCGCACGAGGAAATGGACGAGGAGAACCTGATCCCGGCCAGCCGCGCGGCGGTGCGGGCGAGCATGGCGGAAGAACTCTTGTGAGGCATGTCGCAGGCAAGCATCCGCACCCTGAACTACGCGAAGCCCCCGGCCGGCCACTACTGGCGCTGGAGCGAGGGGGGCGATGCGCTTGAGTGGGACGATGGCGAAACGCTGGCGCTGTGGCAGGAGGCGCTCACCGTGCTGAACTCCCTTGAGCCCATCGGCATCCCGCCCTTCGGCTCGGTCTTGATCCTGATCGCCGCCTGCCGGGATGATGAATACTTCATCGAGCGCATGCGCGGGCTGATGAACTCGCGGCTGGGCGCGCCTCCCGGGCGAGGCATCGACGCAGGCCCTGGCACCGTAAGGCTACCGGGCGAATCCGGAGCCACCACACCATCCCCGCCGCTACAAGACTCGATCCTCGGCGGACTCCAAGCCATCCGTGATCTGCCCAAGGAGCAGCGCTCCTCGCTCGCCGCGAAGTGCCATCTGGCTTCGCTGGTCTTTGCGGATAGCACCTACCGGCTGTCCAAGAAGGACACGAAGCTAGTGCTGGGCGAACTCATCACCCTGGGCCCCCGCGGCCTCGGCGAAGCGATTCCACGCCACCTCACCCGCGATCGCTTCCTGCTCGATCTGAAGGCATTTGAGCCCGGGCTGAGCCGCCGCACCAGCAGGCATCTGGAATCCCTGCTCCGCACCGGCCTGGAAGATGCGGACCTCAATCCTGCTCCACTGCCGGATCCTGCAAGGGACGCAGAGAACCCGCGCGTTCTGTTAGACGAACTGGTTGCCAGCGGCGGCGAGTGCAAGGCCGCAGCGATGGTGGCCAAGCGGGCGATCGCGATGATGAACTTCCCCGGCCAGGTGGGCACGCCGCGCGACCTGCCGGTGGGTGGCATCGCCGATATCACCAACCGCGGCACCATCGACCGCCTGCTGCCGGGCGAACTGGCCTGGGATGACCTGGTGCTGGCCGCGCGGCTGGTGCACAACGAGGCGCTCTACTTCCGGCGCGAGATCCCGCCACTGAACGTGGCCACGGCGCACACCATACTGTTAGATCGCGGGCTGCGCCTATGGGGCTGCGGGCGGGTCTTCTCGCTGGGCGTCGCGCTCGGCTTGTGGCATCATCCGGATCTGAACCATTCGGGCGAAGCCATCGAATGTGTGGCATCGACTGGCAAGGATTTCGAGCACCTGGAACTTGATACGCCCGCGAAGATCAGCGCCGCGCTTGAGACACTGGTGCCATCCGCGGGCCCGGACGCCTTCCTGGCATCGTGGTGGGATGCCGCGCGGATCGTGGACGATCCGGCAGTGCCCGAGGTGTCCTTCATCACGGAGCGGCACCACATCGAAGCCGCCGGCACGCGCAGGCTGTTAGGCGAGATCGCGGGATGGATTCACGGGCGCGGCGGGCAGCTCCGGGTCATCGCGCTGGGCCGCATGGGTGAGCTTGAGGTGCAATCCTGGACTCCCGGCGGGAACCGTACGCTCTTCCGCGGCGAGATGGATCTGGATGAAATCCTGGCTCCACCACGGCCGGAGCGGAAGCCCAAGGCAGAGCCCCAAGAGCTGCTGATGCTGAAGCAGGACAATCCGCTGTTAGAGATCTCGCCGATCTATGGGATGACCTTGCTGCCCTTCCTCTTTCCACTGCTCCCCCAGGCAAATGCCTTCCTGCCCCGTGACGGTGGCGAGGGCGGCATGGGTGTCTCGATCGCACGCAGCCTGGCCGTGTGGCCTGCGAATGGCCGCGGCGCGCGCTTCGTAGCGGACCTTCCCGGTGCCAGCCATTGGATCGGGCGTGATGACTCCGGCGAAGCCATCGTGATCTGCAGCGCTAGTAAAGCCGGTGAAGCGGTGCGGGTCTTCCGGGTGAAGGACGGCAAGCCGGGAGAGATCGAGATCGCGAAGTCCGCGCACTCCTTCCCGCGCTACGCGGCCTTAAACGGCGGCGCGGTGCTGCTGGCTTACTCGGATCTGGTGGAGGCCTTTTCGATGAAGAGCGGACATCGCGTCGCCAGCGCCACGATCTCCAACCTGCCATCGAATCCCGTCCTGGGCTTCAATGGCGATGTCATCAGCGTCTACGACAAGGGCAAGAATACCGAAGTCCCGACCGAGGCCTGGCGCGCCACCGATAAGCCATGGCCGCGGATGCTCAAACCGGAGGCCGCCTTCTTTCACGACGGCTGCTTGCAGATCTTTTGCGGCAAGCAACTCTACGAATTCGCTCCGCTGGCGCTCGCATGGAAAGAGGTGAAGGGCAGCAAGGACCAGCTTACTCCCTTCCATCCTTGGCAGAAGACGCTTCCCGATGGCAGACCTATTCAGATCGCCGGGCCGAGCACATCCCCCCATGCGGTCTGGCTCGATCCGCGCGGCTTCATCTGTGTGGGCCGGACAGAGGAGAAGCCGGCGCAGGGCTGGTGCATCATGCTTTCCGCCCCGGCGACCAGCGCCTGGAACAAGAATTCGGGTCTATGCAGTAATGACGAACGCCTGAGAATGCCGGGATCCCAGGCTGGCAACCTAGCCGCACTCTCCGAGCTGCGGTCCTTCATCAAGCACGCAAGTTCCCAAGCGCGATGAACAGCCGCACTCTCACCCTTGTCCCAGGCAGCCGCCCCGCTGCGGTCTCCGCCGGCTGGCTGGCCACGGCGGATCCGCTGGAGTGGCTGCGGGAAGCGGCGCATTGCCTGCGGCAGGGCTGCCCGGTGGCGCTCTATCCGGTGGCGCGCTCCGCTGCGGATCCGCGGGCAGCGGGTGTCGTCTTGGTACCGCGGCAAGGAGTGCCCGTCTTCCGGCCGCGGGTGCAGTTGTTAGAAGAAGTGCTGCCCGGCGTGCATGCACCGCAAGGGGCCACACTGTCCGCGGGCCTGCTGCCAAACGAGCGTGCCTACTTCTTCCCCTACTCCCTTCACTTCTTCCATCCCGCGCTGGGTCTAACCGGCTTCGAGCCGAAGGATGAACTACGACCCGCGAAGCTGCTGACGCTGCAAGCGGAGCGCGGTGCCCGCTGGAACCTGGCCATACCGGTGGAGCGGCAGGCGCCCGTGCTGAAGTCGATCATCGTCGACGACCCACCCGGCCCGGAGGAAATGCTGGAGGAAGCGGGCAACGGCATTGGCGACGAAAGCGGCAAGCCGGGGTCCGGCAGCGGGCTGGCGGACAAGGCCGGGATGATCGGCAAGGGCTTGGCCGGTGGCTTGCTGCTGGGTGCCGCATGGACCTTCAGCGCGCTGGGCAAGGTGGCGGACTTCTTCTCAGCACCGGGCGTGATCGGCGTGCCGCCGGAGAAGCAGAGGGAGTATCGGGAGGCCCGCCGCGCTGGTGCTGCCATCCCGCCGAAAGGGCCCAACAAATTCCGCGAATGGGCGGAGAAGAACTGGCAGCAGTTCATCGACAAGCGCGCCCGCGAGCTCGACCGGCTGATGAAGCTGATGGAGACCAACCCGGACGAGGGCCTGCGCCATGCGCTCCCGCTGACGGGCACCGGGCAGTCCCGCGGCGTGGCCCCGCCCGGCTGGAAGCTCGGTACCCATGATACCCGCTTCTCCCTGGGCCATGGTGGCGGCGCGCTCGATGGCTGGGATCTTGAAGGCAGCACCCGCCTGAAGCTGGAGCGGCAGTACCGGGAGGCGGCCGAGCGCGAGATCGCCCTGGGCCGCCACGAACGCGCGGCCTACATCTTCGGCAATCTGTTAGGCGACTGGGCCGCCGCCGCGAAGGCACTCGCCGATGGCGGACGCCACCGCGATGCCGTGGCGATTTATCTCCACAAGCTGAACAACCGCGCTGCCGCCGCACGGGCGCTGGAGAATGGCGGCATGCTGCTCCAAGCCGCGGCGATGTACGCGGAGTGCAAGCAATACGAGAAGGCGGGCGATCTCCACGCACAGCTCGGCAATGAAGAGCAGGCCCGCGAGATGTGGCAGGCAGAGGTGGATGCCCAGCGGGACTCCTTCGCCAAAGCCCGCATCCTTTACTACAAGCTCAAGGACCCCGCCGACGCCCTGGCCATGCTCGATGCCGCGTGGCGCAAGTACGACAACCCGGCGATGGCCTTCGAGAAGATGTTCGAGCTCCTCCATGAAGAGAAGGACCTCGACGCCACGCGGGCGCTGATGGAGACCATGTTCACGGCGGCCACCTTCGCGCTTGAGGCGAAGTTGCGGATCGGCGAGCGGCTGCGCCATACTTGGGGCGATCCCTTGCTGAGCGAGGCTTTCGAGGACATCGCCTTCCGGGAGATCGCCCGCAGCCTGGAGGAGAATCCCTCAAGCGCCGCGCCGCTGCTGGATTTCCTGCCGAAGCTCGCGCCGCAGGACCGCTTGCTGGTGCGCGATGCGAGGCGCTTCTTGATCCGGGCGGCGCCGCCGAAGGTGATTCCAGTCGGCCCGCCCAAGGGACAGCTCAAAGCCGAGCAGGTGATCACTCTGGCCAAGGATATCGACTGGCACTCTCTGGCCAAGCTGCCGAAGGGCCTGTCCATCGCCGGCTATGGCAAGGACATGCTTGCCGTGGCCCAGTTGCGCGATGATGGCTGCCATTCCTCCGCCCTGCGCACGAGTGATGATCCGGGGAAATCCCAGGTCGATCACATCGCGGTCCATTCGGCCCGCGGCAGCAGCCGGCTCTTCCACTTCGTCGAGCACGGGCGCCTGCACTACCGGGCGCTCGACCGCCTGCGCAGCGCGGAGGACGAGGCGATCGGCACGCTGCGCCGCGTGCTGGCCGTCTGCCCCTTCGGGGTCGATGGCGGCTTCGCAGTGCTGGTCTACACCGAGGCTTCGAGCCTGGCGGTGCACGTTTACTCGGAGAGTGCCGGACGGCAGCGCACCATCACCATCGATCTGGCGCCGCCGGATATCACGGGCATGCGCTGGCGGATGGCGGGGCGCGTGGGCGGCCTCTGCTTCTGCGCCGCCAAGTTCCTGGCCTGGCGCCACGCCAGCGGTGAATTCGCCCAGATCACCCTGGCGGAGGAGGCCACCAGCCTGGCATTCTCACCAGACGGCAAGCAGGTGCTGGTGACCACCTCCCAAGAAGTCCTGCTCATCGAGATCCCCGCGCAGGGCAAGCCGCCGGAGGCGATCAATCTGCACGCCGCCTCCCGTCCGGCAGCCTGCTTCCTGCCGGACGGCTCGGTCGTGGTGGCCTGGCAGGGTAATGGCGTGATCTACCCGCCCGGCAAGCGCAGCACAGCCTCCGCGTCCCTGACCTTTTCCTCGGCGGAGGGCCATCCGGTGGCCATCGCGCCACGCGGCACGGGAGGATTCGCGATTTTGACAGAGCTGGGGAAGCTGGTGGCCTTCGCGCGGGCTTGAGACTCGACATCCCTCTCCATCCGGTTACCTTCGAGAAGTGGAAAAGGTGCTTACAAAGCGGGCCTTGGCGACGGAAGGAATTCCGCCGTTGATCGCGGACCGCGAGAAAGCGCTGGCAACCTTCGAGGAGATTCTTCGCAGGGGCACGATGTTCTATCCGGATTACGATGAAGCTGCAGAAGGATATCCGCGAGTTTATCGAATTGTTGCTCTCGCAGAAAGTTGAGTTCCTGTTGGTCGGAGGATATGCCCTCGCATTTCATGGCGCGCCCCGCTTCACCGAAGACATCGACTTTTTCGTCCTCACCTCGCCTGAAAATGCGGCGAGGTTGGCCGCGACCATCCGGAAGTTCGGATTCGATGCGCTGGGACTGAACGAAAATGACTTTCTTGAAGTGGATCAAGTGATCCAACTGGGAATGGCTCCAAACCGGATCGACTTGCTGACCGGAATCAGCGGGGTGACGTGGGACGAGGCTTGGGCTTCCCGAATTCCGGCCAACTTGGACGGATTGGAACTCTGGGTGATTGGAAAGGAGGCCTTGGCCCGCAACAAACAAGCAACGGGAAGGCCGCAGGATCTCGCGGATGTTGCCCGCCTCCGCCAAGCTCCCGGGAAAGGCCGCCCCTGATCATTCCCCCGCCAAAATCCGCCGGAAACGGTCACAAGTGATTCTCTTCCGGCCTTTTCCTTGACCCTGCGGACGGTGTCCTTAGCTTCGCCGCGTTTTTCCGACGGCCCCATGAACATCCACGAATACCAGGCGAAGGAGCTTTTCGACCGATTCCAAGTCCCCAGCCCGAAGGGCAAGGTGGCCTCCACGCCGGAAGAGGCGGCAGCCGCAGCCCGGGAATTCGCCGGTGCCAAGCTGGTGGTGAAGGCCCAGGTCCACGCCGGTGGCCGTGGCAAGGGCCACTTCAAAAACGGCTTCAAGGGTGGCGTGCACCTGATCGAATCCCCGGAGCAAGCCGCGGAATTCGCCGGCAAGATGCTCAATGAGACCCTGGTGACCGTGCAGACCGGCGAGGCCGGCAAGCTGGTGCGCAAGGTGATGGTGGCCGAGGCCGTGGACATCACGCATGAGTATTACCTCGCGATCCTGATGGACCGCGGCACTTCCCGCCCGGTGATCGTGGCCTCGACCGAAGGCGGCATGAGCATCGAGGACGTGGCGCACAACACGCCGGAGAAGATCATCCGCCAGTTCGTGCATCCGCTGCTCGGCCTGCAGGCCTATGAGATCCGCAAGCTGGCCGCAGCGCTGGGTCTCTCCGGTGACCTGGGCAAGCAATTCGGCAAGCTGCTGGCGAATCTCTACAAGCTCTTCGTCTCGCTCGATTGCTCGATGCTGGAGATCAACCCGCTGGTGACCACGCCGGATGGCCGCGTGCTGGCGCTGGATGCGAAGTTCGGCTTCGACGACAACGCGCTGTTCCGCCACCCGGAGATCGTCGCAATGCGCGACAAGGAGGAAGAAGACCCGCGCGAAGTGGCGGCTTCCGAATACGATCTCAACTACATCGGCCTCGATGGCAACATCGCCTGCCTGGTGAACGGTGCCGGCCTGGCGATGGCCACGATGGACATCATCAAGCACTACGGTGGCGAGCCTGCGAATTTCCTGGATGTGGGCGGTGGTGCCTCGAAGGAGCAAGTCACGGCGGCCTTCAAGATCATCCTGGGTGACCCGCAGGTGAAGGGCATCCTGATCAACATCTTCGGCGGTATCATGGACTGCAACGTGATCGCCGAGGGCGTGATCGCCGCGGCCAAGGAAACCGGCCTGCCGATCCCGCTGGTGGTCCGCCTCGAGGGCAACAATGTCGCGATGGGCAAGGCCACGCTGGATGCCAGCGGCCTGAACATCGTCTCCGCCAGCACCATGGCGGACGGCGCGCAAAAGATCGTAGCGGCCGTCGCCTGACGCGCTTACCGGTATCCCGCTATGAAAGGAATCGGCATCAAAGAAGCAGCCTTCACGGGATACCCGGCGACGGACGTCGCACGGACACGCAAGTTCTACGGCGAAACGCTCGGCCTGAAAGAAGGCATGGTCTTCGAGCACGAAGGCCAGGTCGGCTGGGTCGAGTTCGAGATCCCCGGCGGCCACACGCTCGCCATCGCGCAGGCGAATGAGCAGTGGCAGCCGAACCCGAATGGCGGCGGCCTCTGCTTCGAGGTGGAAGACCTCGATGCCGCGGTGGCCACGCTTGAGCAAGCCGGGGTGAAGGTCGTCCTGCCCATCCAGGACTTCCCGGTCTGCCGCATGTCCCTGATCGCCGATCCCGATGGAAACACGGTGGCGCTCCACCAGAAGAAGCCGAACCACCCGGAGTGTTCGTGCTCGCATTAATCGATTTCAGATACTTCCCCACAGTCCAGTTTAGCCATGGCCATCCTCGTTGACGAAAACACCAAGCTCCTCGTGCAAGGCATCACCGGCAGTTTCGGTGCGCGGCACGCTTCCCTCTCGCTCGACTACGGCACCAAGCTGGTGGCCGGTGTCACTCCCGGCAAGGGCGGCCAGAAGTTCGCGGACTTCGTGCCGATCTTCGACACGGTGGCGCAGGCAGTGAATGAAACGGGTGCCACGGCATCCGCGATCTTCGTGCCCCCGCCATTCGCCGCCGATGCCATCCTCGAGTGCGTGGACGCCGGCGTGGAGCTGGTGGTCGCGATCACCGAAGGCATCCCGGTCATGGACATGATGCGGGTGAAGGAAGCGATGAAGGGCTCCAAGTCCCGCCTCATCGGACCAAATTGCCCCGGCCTCGTGACTCCCGGCCGCGGTGAGAAGTCGCACGGCGGCTGCCGCATCGGCATCGCTCCCGGCTACATTCACAAGCGCGGCAATGTCGGCGTGGTTTCCCGCTCCGGCACGCTCACCTATGAGGCGGTGTGGCAGCTCACCCAGCTCGGCTACGGCCAGAGCACCTGCGTGGGCATCGGCGGTGACCCGATCAATGGCACCAGCCATCTGGACGTGCTGCAGATGTTCAACGAAGACCCCGAGACCGAAGCGATCATCATGATCGGTGAGATCGGCGGCACCGCCGAGGTGGAAGCCGCGCGCTGGGCGAAGGAGAATTGCAAGAAGCCGATCGCCGGCTTCATCGCCGGGGCCACCGCGCCTCCGGGCCGCCGCATGGGCCACGCCGGCGCCATCGTCGGTGGTGAGGAAGACACTGCACAGGCGAAGAAGCGCATCCTCGCCGAGTGCGGCATCGCCGTGGCGGAGACGCCGAGCGACATGGCGAAGACGCTGCTGGAACTCTGGGGGAAATAAGCTCCCGCTCGAGCGATTGATTTCGATGAGGCCACGGGCATCTGCCTGTGGCCTTGTTGTTTCGTCCTTCTCGCAAAAATCGCCCCCGCCGCTTGCTGTCAGGGCAGCTTTCTGAAAGATGCGAGCATGAATCCCATGCGTCTCTGGTTGCTCCTGTCGCTCGGCTTTTTTCCAGCGCCAGCAAAAGCGGAAGACCCGCCCGCACGGGCAGCCGCTGAATCGGGGACCGTGGAGTCCGGCATCAAAAAGCTATTGGATCAACTTCCGGTGCTGGAAAAAGCCGAGCAGGAAAAGCTCAGGCTCTGCAACAGGTCCTATGCCAGCGGCACGCCCCTGGAGGATCCCGCGCTCTTCCAAAAACTGCGAGAGAGAAATGCCAAGGCAGAGGAATTGCTGGTCCGCCCGGACCTCTCGAAAGCGGAAGGTGCCTTGTCTATCCCCGCGGCGGACATCCGGCTGATGACAGTCTTCAGCGGTGCCTACGTTTTGGCGATGGATGCGAGTTTCCGTGGCGATCGTGCGACCTTCGACCGGCATGTCGCCTCTCTCCTGCGTTGGCAATCGTGCCTGATGCGGAGTGATCCGACCTTGCTCGAATACGCTATCATCCGGATGCCGTGGCGGCATACTTTCAATGCGCTCCTGCAGGACTGGGAGCGCCATCCGGATCAAGCGGCACGGCTTGCCGAAATCCGCGAGATCTTCGCAAGGCACCGGATCACACGTCAGGAAGTTGCCAGCACCGGAAAAGGCGAAGTCCGGGCTTTCGAAGAATGCGGCGGACTCAGGGGTTACTTGGAAGCATTGGAAAAGACCGCTCCGAACTTCCCCATGTTGAAGGCCCCATTCGATCAGGTCAGGAAGGAAGAGCTGCTCAAGCTTCCCTACGATCATGCCGAGGAGATGGCACGCAACCGCCGGGAAACCGAGGATCAGGAGCGGCGCATCCTCTCGGGAAAAGCCACGGACTCGTGGCCCGAGATGAAGCCTGCCCAAGCACCGGGCACGCAACTCGAGGACTACCGCAATCGCAAGAACGGCTTGGGAGACTTGGTGGCGGATTACTCCCCCTCTCTACTCACGCGGCAGACCTATGCTGGCGCACTCGCCCTGGATCCCATGCTTGAACTCGGATTGAAGTGGCTGGAGCAGGAAGGCAAGGGCCAAGCCTTTGGCGCAGAGCTGGCCGCTACTTCCCTCAGCCCGGAGGATGGGAAGTCTTTCCCCATCGATATCACAAAGCGCGAAATCTACATCTCCAGCCATGTGGAGGAGGAGAAGCCCGCCGCACCAAACGAGGCAAAGCCGGTCGGCTTCTGGATGGCCCCGCGCATGACCCTGCGTCTCCCTCGATGGCGGCAGGTCGCGGGCAGGTGATGCTTAGCCCGGGATCATCGCCCCCAGCTTCGCGAAGAGCGTGGAGAACTCATCATCCCCCGTGACCGGCACGGCCCCGGCGCGGGTGCCTTCCGGCGGCTCGGGGAGGGTGACCCAACTACGGCATCCGCCGTACTTCGCCTCATAGGGAAATTCCCAGGGCTTGGCCAGGGCCTCCACGCGGACCAGCGCCACATGGATGCTGCCGCTGCTCATCCCCTTCCCTTCCCAATCGAAGCGCTGGCGGATGGTTTCCTCCGTCCAAATGTGGAAGGGCTCCAGCGCGGCCACCTGGTCCCAATCGGTTAGGGTCTTGGCCCACAGCGCCTCGCAGTAGTGGGTGATGCGGAGGGTCTCGCCCAGCGCCCACTCCGGCTGCGTGTTCACCGTGCCCTCACGCACGAACTGGTCCTGGTTGTGGAAGCGCGTCGGGAAGAGGAAGAAGGACTCCTCCGCAAAGGAGAAGCCGGCGCGACCCTCATGGATGCCACCCTTGCGCAGGATGATCGATTGCCGGCCGCTCGCCAGTGCGTCGCACACCACCTGCCATTCCTTGAAGCCGCTTGCCATGGCGCTTGGGTAGGCCCGCAGGACCGCCAATTCAAGGAGAAGGATGCGGCCGGGCAAACTCGCTGCCTTTGAATTGAACCGCGAAATGCGCGAAAGGCCGCGAAATTCGAAAGGCAGGAACAGCCATCCATTTGGCTGTTAGATTTCGCGGCCTTTCGCGTTTTTCGCGGTTCAAATCCCCTCGCCCCATCAGAAAGCATTTTCCACCCGATGCACCACCGGCTTCTCCCCGTGGGTCAGGATCACCTCGATCACATCAAATCGCCAGGGGATCTCCCGCGTGCCGAGCTGGCGGAGCCACTCGTTTGCGCCGCGCTCGATCAGGCGCTGCTTCTCGCGGTCCACGGCATCCAGCGGGCGGCCCATGCCACCGGCGCGGCGGGTCTTCACCTCCGCGAAGACCAGCAGCTTGCCCTCCCGCGCCACGATGTCCACTTCCCCGCCGCGCGGGGCCTTGAAGTTCCGGTAGAGCAGCTTGGCCCCTTGGCCACGCAGGTAGGCAGCGGCGATCCGCTCCCCAAGGCGACCGAGCGCCGCGGATGACATGGGCGCGCCCTTAAGCCCCCTCAAGCGGCAGGGAAAGTTGAGCGACGGGCTCAAACGAGCGGCGATGAATGCGGCAAGGCCCATGGTTCCGGAGTGCCTGAAGGTGCTGCGGGGTACCATATCCCATGTGGCTCTCAAAGCCGTAATGGGGAAATTCACGCGCCATCTCATTCATCAGACGGTCGCGCGAGACCTTCGCCAAGATGCTGGCCGCAGCGATCGATACCGAGATGCCATCGCCCTTCACCACGCCATCATGCGCCCAGGGGAAGCCGGGCACGCGCAGCCCGTCGATCAGGCAATGGTGCACCTCCCGCGCGAGCCCCTGCACCGCGCGGATCATCGCCTGGTGCGTGGCGCGCAGGATATTGATGCGGTCGATCTCCTCCACCTCCGCGTAGGCCACGCACCAGCTGACCTTCGCGTCCTCCGTGATCCGCGCATACAGGCTCTCCCGCACCACGGCGGAGAGCTTCTTGGAATCGTCCAGGCCCTTGCAGCGCCAGCGCTCCGGCACGATGACCGCGGCAGCGGACACCGGGCCGGCGAGCGGTCCCCGTCCAGCCTCATCCACACCCGCGATGATCAGAATCCCGCGGGCGCGGAGAGCTTTCTCAAGGGACTGGTTGGGCATCGCGCCCTTAGAACTGACGCAGGCGATTGACCATTGTCAGCTGCGAATGATCTTCGAGGCCGAAAATCTGGGTCGCAAAAACCGTACCGTCGTCACCCACGGCGACGCCGATGCCGGTGGAGCTAAACATGCCGCGCATGTTCATCTCGTGGCCGGAGGAGTGCTCCCAAGCCGTGACCAGCACGGAGGCGGCATTCTTTCCCTGGCCGGAGCAGGTGGCGATGTTCTCCGCCACGTCGCTCATGTTCATCAGGCGCTGGGCCTTGAGCGCACGTTCCTCGAACCCGAGGTGCGTGAGCGCCGAATGCTTGTCGACGGTGAGCTTGCCGCGGCTGCGGAGCATGAACTCCGAGTGTTCCTGAGCCATCTTGTCGAGACCCGCATTGCGGGTGAGCTGGCTCTTGCCCTTCGACGCGCGGTAGGCGTTGACCTGGGCATGAATCGTCCCGGCAAGGCTACCGTCGGACTTCGTGGGTGCCGCGGCGATGGACATCGGCACGGTGGTGGTGGTGGTGGTTTCAAGCTGCGGACCGCAGGAAGCAAATAGCAAGGCTCCGGTCGCAGCCGCCACCAGGCGACTGGGTGTGTTTTTCATGTGTGGGGCAGCACCGGGCGGGTAGCAAAATAATTGCTGACCTTAAAGGAAATTTTATATTTCCGTCCGGTTTTGCGCTAGGATATCCAGATTTTCCCAAAAGACAAACCTCCTCGACCTAACTGTTGGGCGGGGATTTACGCAGGAAGGCCCCTTCCCCTTCACACTGGGCTATTTCGCCACCGGCTCCGCACCCGGCAGGAAGGCCGCGAAATCCTTCAGCAGGAAATCCTCCCGGCCCGAGTTCACCACCAGCGCCAGCTTGCCCCTGTCCTCCCCGCTGGAGATCTGGAGCCCGGCTTTCGCATTGCCCAGGTCACGAAAGATCACCGTCACCTCCCAGGCCTTCGTCTCCTTCACCAGGGCGATGAAGCGTGCGATCTGGGCGGAGGTCCCGTTGAAGGTCTGGCTGATGTATTCGTTAATGAAGCTGCCCTCCACGAACTTCAACTCCTTGGTCATCAGCTCCAAGAGCTGCTTGGATTGGTCATCGGTGACCTTGTAGGAGGGAGGGATCATCGGCCCCTGAATCGGTCCGCCGATGCCGGCGGCAACTAGGGACAGGGCAAGCGAAAGGGCGGCAGAAACGACGAGTGCTTTCATGGCTAGCGGAAGAGACCCGCGCTTATGCAATTTCTTGGAAATTGGGAGCGTCCGATGACAGAATTCGCGTCCGGGAGGACCATTACAATCGAGTAGGTCCATACCATTATAATCCTGTTATACAGGTAGCGCGCTGTCCCCGCAGGCAAACGGCTTGGTGAAAAAATCGTGAAGATTTCCGACCTGAAAGCTGTCATGACAACTTGGCCAAACTTTTACAGCCTTGCGAGCAGAAGCTGGGGAAGCGGCATAATTTCCGTTGCGGCCAAACGGGTTTGGGTCCAGCGGTGTCTTCTCGCGTTCGGATGACCCCCGATTACGCAAACCCTGGAACCCATGAAACGACCCCAAGTGGGCACGACCCGTGCCTCCCTGTCCGCGACGGCTGTCGCGTGCCCCCGTATCCTTAGCTCCGGCGTCTCCCCTGGCGCGATCCTGAGCATCTCCCTGCTGGGAGCTCTCACACTGGCATCCCAAGCTGCCACCAATACCTGGACCGGCGCCGCCTCCGACCAAAACTGGGACAACCCGGTGAACTGGAGCAACGGACACATCCCCCTGAACCCGGGGCTGGGTGAAGATGCGGTGGTCAATTCCACCACCAACTTTCCTATCATTCTCAATGACATCGATGCCGAGCCCCGCGATGTGCTGGTCGGCGAGGCAGGCGGCAGCGGCCGCGTGGACCACCGCGCCGGCACCCTGATCAGCGGCGGCGGGAACTACCTGATCCTCGGCCGCGGCGCGGCCAGCAACGGCACCTACAACCTGGCCAACACGGCGGTCGTCAGTGGGGGCAACCTCACCGGCTTCGCCATCGGCTCGGGCAGCATCTCGAGCGGCGACCGGATTCACATCGGCGCAGGAGATGCCTCGGCAGTGGGCGCCTTGAATGTGAACACCACCGGCGTGGTCAAGACCGCCGGTGAATTCAACATGGGCGCAGACGGCGCCCACGGCACCCTCAAGCTCGATGCCGGCACGGTGGACGTGGCCAGCTGGTTCCGCATCGGCTGGGACCACAATGGCGTCTGCTCGATGAACATGGCCGGGGGCACCTTGAGCCAGCACAATGACAATGCGATCTTCGCCGACGGACCGAGCACCGGCAACCTGACGCAGACCGGTGGCACGATGCAGATCAACCACGACCTGTGGATCGGCCAGAACGGCGGCAACAGCACGGTCAATCTCAGCGGTGGCACCATCATCACGAACCTGGGCGTGCCGATGATCGGCCGCGATGGCGGCACCGGTGTGGTCAACGTTTCGGGCACCGGGGCCCTGCGCTCCCGCCGGGACTTCTTCGTGGGCCAAGGCGGCAACGCGAACGGCACGCTCAGCTTCAGCGGTGGCACCATCGCCAACGGCAGTTGGGTCGTGATCGGCCGTGAAGGCGGCACTGGCAATGTCAACATGACCGGTGGCACCTGGATCAAGACCGGCATGAACAGCAACTTCATCGTCGCCAGCTCGGGGCCCGGGGTCATGACCCAGAGCGGCGGTCTGGTGGATGTGCAGGGCGGCATCACCTGGGTGGGTGAAGGTGGCGACCCGGCGAATGCCGCGCTGACCATCTCCAGTGCGGCGGAATGGCGGACCGAAGCTTTCTCGCTCGCGCAGAACAGCACCAAGGGGATCCTGAATCTGGACGGCGGCACCATCCGTACCCACCGCTTCATCGGCTCCCGCGAGACGAATGACAGCGGCGACAGCGGTGGCAACGGCACGCTCAATTTCAACGGCGGCCAAGTCATCGCCACCCAGAGCGACGACCGCTTCATCTCGAGCTCGGTCGACAACGTCGTGATCAAGAGCGGCGGCATGCTGATCAACTCGAATGGCCACGACCTCATCTCTAACAAGAGCATCACCGGCACCGGCAATATCGTGAAAACCGGCGCGGGCGTGCTGACGCTGCTCGCGGGTAATACCTACACCGGCACCAACCAGATCAATGGTGGCGGTCTCGTGCTCATGGCAGAGCAGCCGGGCTCCCCGTCTAACACGAATCCGAACACGCTGGCGAACGGAACCTCGCTCGGGGTCGTGTCGCCCTTCTTCGCCGGTGACCAAGCGGTCACCTCCAGCGTCACCTTCGGCACCGGGAACTCGCTCAATCTGGATGTGGGGAACCTCGGCGGGAGCAATCCTTCCGGCACCCTGCTCAGCATCACCGGGCCGCTGTCCATGCCGGGCAATGTCACGGTGAACCTGAAGGGAACAGCCTTCGGCACGGGCGCGCTTCCCGTGCTCTCCTACAATGCCGCACAGCGCTCGGGCGTCGGCACCTTTGTGGCCGGCACCTTGCCGCCGGGTGTTCTCGGAGCCACCTTCAATGACAACGGCACGGGCACGGTCACCTTCACGATCACCGGCTACGCCCAGCGTGAGTGGGTGGGCGGTGCAGGCAGCGGCTGGACCACGGCGTCCAACTGGCTCGATACGGTGACAACCACGCCCGCGAACTACGTCGACAAGAGCATCGCCGTCTTCAACGACAACTCCGCCGTGGGCGGCGTGCAAGTGGGGGCCAATGTGGCACCCGGTTCGGTCGCCTTCTCCAACAACACGACCGCCTATTCCTTGACCGCCGCCGGCGGCAAGATCACCGGAACCACCGGCCTCACCAAGACCGGCACGGCGGCCCTCTCGATCACCGGGCTGGCCAACGACTACACCGGCGCGACGCAGCTGTTAGGCGGCAACGTGACCGTGGACTCGCTCGCCAATGGCGGCAGCGCGAGTTCGCTGGGGGCCTCGACCAATGCACCGGAGAACCTGGCAATCGGCGGCGGCGGCTCGCTCACCTACACTGGTGGAGCGATCAGCATCAACCGCGGCCTCCTGTTGAGTGGTTCGGCTGCGCTTGAACATGCGAGCAACCTCAGCCTGAGCGGCTCCCTGCTCCGGACCGTTGCGACCGATGGCGAGTTCATCAAGCGCGGTGCCGGCACGCTCACGCTGTCTGGCGCTGAGAACCGTCTCGGCTTCTTCCGCCCGCAGGGTGGCAGCGTCATCTTCGATGGCAGCGCAGGAACGCAAACCAACCTGTCCTCCGGATTCGGCGTCAACAACGGCGCGAGCGTCACGCTCACCAACAACACGAAGTTCCAGACCGGCGACTTGAACGTCGGTGAGAACGCTGGCACGAACAGCCTCACGCTGAGCGGCAATGCGACCCTGGAAACCCAGAACCGCATTCTGCTCGGCGACAACAGCTCCACCGGCAGCCTGATTCTCTCCGGCACCAGCCAGATCGTCCAATCGGGCGGCTGGTGTTCCGTCGGCCAGAACGGTGCAGGTGGCACCGGCACGCTCACGGTGAAGGATAGTGCCAGCTTCATCCAGGTGGATAGCGACCTGAACGTGACCGACAATGGCGACACCAATGGCACGCTGAACCTGCAGGACAGCGGGACGATCAATTGCAACAACGCCTTCTTCGGCAAGTCGGCCAACACCCATGCCACCGTGAACATGTCCGGCGGCACTTTCATCATCAATGGATTCCTGGTGGTGGGCGACAACGACGCCTCCGTTCCCGCGGTGAATGTCACCGGGGGCAACATGACCCTCTACGGGGATCACGCTTACATTGGCCAAGGCGGGGATGCTATCTGGACCCAGTCCGCAGGCACCGTGAATATCGATGGCTGGGTCGTGCTCGGCCGTGGCGGTAATTCAGACATGCAGCTGAACGTTTCCGGCGGCAGCTTCAACATGACCAAGATGGGGCGGAACCTCATCGTGGCGGAAGATGGCCATGCGACAATCAACGTCAGCAACTCGGGCATTGTGAGTGCGCCGGGTGGCCGCATCGACATGGCGACGCGCGACAATGACAGCGCGATCATCAACGTGACTGCGGGTGGCACGATCGCAGGCCGGGGTATCTCCTCGGACCCCAATCGCATCGCTGGCACCACCTCCACGCTGTCGCTGAACAACGGCAACATCGTCGCCAGTCCCTTCGCCTATCAGGACTTCATGTTCGGCATCAAGACGGTGACGATCGGAGCCGGTGGAGCGACGGTGAATACGAACGGCCAGACCATCTCCTTCGCCTCGGTGATGAGTGGCACGGGCAACCTGACCAAGACCGGAGCGGGTGTCCTGTCGCTTGATGCCGCGAATACCTTCAGCGGCAGCACCACTGTCTCCACCGGCACTCTGGCGGGCACGGGCAGCCTCACAGGCACCTTGACGGTGAACTCGGGGGCACGGCTTGCTCCGGGCCATTCGGCAGGGACCTTCACGGCAGGTGCCACCACCCTCAGCGCGGGCAGCACCTATGCCTATGAGATCGACGGTGCGACGGGCGACTCGCTCGTGGTGAACGGCAACCTCAGCGTGAGCGGCTCCACCCTGGCTATCACCACGCTGAACGCGCCGAGCGCCACGTCCTATGTGGTGGCCAGCTATACCGGCACGCTCACGCAGCCCTTCGCCTCTGTCACCCTGAACGGCGCGGCGCTGCCAGCGGGTTGGTCGCTGAACTACGGCACCGGCACGAATTCGCAGATCACCCTGACGGTGCCGGCGAGCCCATACTCCACCTTCATCAATAGCTTCTCGTCGATCCCTGTCGCGGATCGCGATCCTGGCGATGACCCGGATGGCGATGGTTCCACCAACCTCGAGGAGTTCGCGCTGGACGGCGTGCCGAACAACGGCTCCAACAACGGCCTGCGCGCTGTCCTGCTTCAGGACACCACGGCACCGGTGGGCCGGGAGCTGACCCTGATCGTGGCGGTGCGTGACGGTGCGACCTTCGCCGCCGGAACGGGCGGCTCGCTGGTCGCCACCAAGGACGGCGTGACCTACACCATCGAGGGTTCGCTGAACCTGACCTTCCCGGGCTCCGCGGTGGTCGAGGTGGGCTCGGTCTCCGACACGGCTCCGGCCGCCGCCGGGCTGCCGAGCCTGGTGGGCACGGCGTGGGAATACCACACCTTCCGCCTGTCCGCTTCCGAAGGGCTGCCGAACAAGGGCTTCCTCCGTGTGAAGGTGACCCCGTAAGCTTGGAGCATCACGTCTCATTCAAGTCCCGGTCGCAGTTTCCTGCGGCCGGGACTTTTTTCTGTCGCGGCATATGGGGCGTGGCTCACTCCGCTGGACCTTCATTTGTGTTCATCCGTGTCCATTCGTGGTTATAATTTCCGTGCTTCCATGCCGCGTGGCTTCAGGTCCACTAACAGATCATTCTAAAACCCTCTCCCTTCCATGATTCAACGAGTCCTTGTCCTCGGCTCCGGTAGCGCTGGCCTCATCGCCGCGCTCTCTCTCAAGATCAAGATCCCGCAGCTCCAGGTCAGCATCGTCCGGGATCCGGCCCTCGGCGTGATCGGCGTCGGCGAAGGAACCACGCCGAATTTCGTGACCCACCTCTTCGAATACCTCGGCATCCCGCGGAAGCGCTTCTATGCACTGGCGGAGCCGACGTGGAAGCTGGGCATCCGCTTCCTGTGGGGACCGCGCGGGCGCTTCGACTACACCTTCTCCCCGCAGATGGATCTGCAGTGGGGTGACCTGCCGAAGCCCAACGGCTACTACTGCGATGATGAGTTCTCCTGCGTCGATATGCCCGCGGCGCTGATGCGGGAGGGCAAGGCCTTCGCCCGCCAGGCCAATGGCTCACCGGACATCCAGCCGTGGCACGCCTTCCACATGGAGAATGAGAAGCTGGTCCACACGCTTGAGCAAATCGCCAAGGAATCCGGAGTCGATTTCATCGATGGCTCGGTGACCGGTGCCGAGCGCGGTGGCCAGGGCATCGCGGCGGTTCATCTGGCGGATGGCAGGCGGTTGGAGGCTGACTTCTTCATCGATGCCAGCGGCTTCCGCAGCGAGCTGTTAGGGAAGGTGCTGGAGGAGCCTTACGAAAGCTTCGGCAAGACCCTGTTCTGCGATCGCGCGGTGGTCGGCGGCTGGGAACGCACCGACGAGCCGATCCTGCCTTACACCACTTCGGAAACGATGGATCACGGCTGGTCCTGGCAGATCGAGCATGAGCACCACATCAACCGCGGCTATGTCTATAGCTCGGAGATGACCTCGGATGAGGAAGCCGCCGCGGAGTTCCGCCGCAAGAATCCGAAGGTGCCCGAGTCACCGCGCGTCGTGAAGTTCCGCAGCGGCTGTTACCGCCGCATGTGGGTGGGCAATGTGGTGGCCGTGGGGAATTCCGGCGGCTTCGTCGAGCCACTGGAAGCGACCGCGCTGATGATCGTGTGCAGCTATACCCGCACCCTAACGGACTTCCTGATCCACTCCGACTTGGAGCCGACGGATACCTTCCGTGATCTCTTCAACGAGCAGACCGCCCACAATTGGCGGGAGATCCGCGACTTCCTGGGGCTGCACTACCAGCTCAACTCCGCGGGGCAGACGCCCTTTTGGAAGCGCTGCCAGGAGGAGACCGATCTCTCCGGCATCGCGGACCTGCTGGCCTTCTACAAGGAGAATGGCCCCACCGGCTTCTGCCGCTACCGCATGCCTTCCTCGCTCAGCGATTTCGGGATCGAGGGCTACCTTGTGATGCTCGTGGGCAACAAGGCGCCCTACGACCGGCACCACACCCCCACTCCGCAGGAGCAGGACATCTGGGAGCGCCACCGCGCCCACAACCTCACCCGCGCCCGCCAAGGCATGGATGTGCGGGAAGCGCTCTACTACGTCCACCACCCGGAGTGGCAGTGGAACGCGGACAGGCGGGCATGAAGACCGGCGCTCCGATAAATCGTTCTGGATATACGTCGGCATGCGCAGCTTCCGGATTGCTTCTGCCGGAGGGCCGCCGCTATGGATTCGGGATTGCACCCTAGCTCCCACCGCGCATGAGCCACGAAACCATTCAAACCGTCGGACAACAATACCGCCGCCGCTCCTGGGCGGAGCCCTACAAGATCAAGATGGTCGAGCCCATCCGGATGATGTCCCGTCCGGAACGCGAGGCCGCGATGCGCGAGGCGGGCTTCAATACCTTCCTCCTGAAGAGCGAGGAGGTTTACATCGACCTCCTCACGGACTCCGGCACCAGCGCGATGAGCGATTGGCAATGGGCCGGGATGATGCTGGGCGATGAAGCCTACGCGGGCTCCAAGAACTTCTACAACCTGGAGGCGGCGGTGCGGAAGTACTACACCCATCGTCATGTCATCCCCACCCACCAGGGCCGCGGTGCCGAACATCTCCTAAGCCAGATCATGATCAAGCCGGGCGACGTGGTGCCGGGGAACATGTACTTCACCACCACCCGCTTCCACCAGGAGCATGCCGGTGCCACCTTCGTGGATGTGATCATCGAGGAAGCGCACGATCCTTCCGTGATCCTGCCCTTCAAGGGCAACGTGGATCTGGCCAAGCTGGAGCGAATCCTCACTGAGAATCCCGGAAAGGTGCCCTACGTCTGCCTGGCCGCGACGGTGAACATGGCAGGTGGCCAGCCGGTGAGCATGGCGAACGCCCGCGCCGTGAAAGAGCTCTGCGAGCGCCACAAGGTGCCGGTGATGTGCGATGCCACGCGTGCCGTGGAGAATGCCTACTTCATCCAGCAGCGCGAGGAGGGCTACAAGGACAAGCCGGTGGAGGACATCCTCCGCGAGTTCTGCGCTCTAACAGACGGTGCGACCATGAGCGGCAAGAAGGACCCGCTGGTGAACATCGGCGGCTGGCTCAGTGTCAATGACGACAAGATCGCCGAGCAGGCGCGCAACCTCGTGGTGGTCTATGAAGGCCTGCACACCTATGGCGGCATGGCCGGCCGGGACATGGAAGCGATGGCCCGCGGCATTGAGGAAGCGGTGCAGGATGATCACATCCGCGCCCGCATCGGCCAGGTGGAGTATCTCGGCGAGCTGCTGCAGGACTGGGGCATCCCGATCGTGCTGCCGGTGGGTGGCCACGCCATCTACCTGGATGCGCGGCGCTTCTATCCGGACATGCCGCAGACCTCCTTCCCGGCGCAGACCCTGGCGGCAGAGCTTTATCTCGACTCCGGAGTCCGTGCCATGGAGCGCGGCATCGTCTCCGCCGGCCGCAACCATAAGACCGGCGATCACCACTACCCGAAGCTGGAACTTGTGCGCCTTCCCCTGCCCCGCCGCGTCTATACCCAGGCGCACATGGACGTGGTGGCGGAGAGCGTGCAGGCCGTCTATCAGAACCCGGTCAAGCCGACGGGCATGAAGATGGTCTATGAGCCGGAAGCCCTGCGCTTCTTCCAGGCGAGGTTCGAGCCGCTGTGAAGCTCAGCGGAGTCGCGCCAGGGCTTTGACGAAGGCGAGGTTGATCGCCTCCTCGTTGAAGTGACGGCCTTCACGAACGAGCCAGCGTCCCGCCACCGCGACATCGCGGATCATGGGGGTGGCGCTGGCGAAGATCCAGCGGTCTAACAGCTCGTCTCCCGGGGACGCGGCCACATAGGGATCGGTGCCATCGAAGACCAGGAAGTCCGCGCTCGCACCGGGCACGATGCCAGCGGGGCCCGTCGCGGTGGCTTGGGCACCACCGGCTAAGGCGGCATCGAACAAGCTCCTGCCAACGGAAGTTCCGGGACCGATCGCCAGGCAGTTCCGCTTCCGGTCACGCAGACGCTGCGAGCATTCGAGCTGCCGGAGCTCACCCGCCACGCTTGTGCCCACATGACTATCGGTGCCGATGCCGAGGCGGCCGCCGGCAGCGCGATAGGCGGTGGCGGGGAAGATACCGTCGCCAAGGTTTGCCTCGGTGGTGGGGCATAGGCCGGCGACCGCACCTGTGCGGGCAAAGGCAGCGGTCTCCTCCGGCGTCATGTGGGTGGCGTGGATGGCGCACCAGCGCCGGTCGAGCGGCAAGTGATCGAGCGCCCACTCCAGCGGGCGCTGGCCGCTCCAAGCGAGGCAATCCTCCACCTCGCGTTCCTGCTCGGCGAGGTGGATGTGGATCGGCAGGTCCTCGGGCCCCATGTCGAGGAGGAGATCGATCTCCTCCAAGGTCGCCGCGCGCAGCGAGTGGATCGCATAGCCGAAGCCCGCGCCCGCGCTGCGACAGGCCGGCTCAAGCTTGCGGAGCAGCGTCATGAAGGACTCCGGTGTATGAATGAATGGCCGCTGGCGTGGCTCCGGCTCACGCCCGCCGAAAGTACTATGGGCATAGAAGGTCGGCAGGAGCGTGAGCCCGATGCCGGCGGCCCGTGCAGCGGCGAGAATCCGCAGGGACATCTCCGCGGAGTCCGCGTAAGGGCTGCCATCCGCGGTGTGGTGCAGGTAGTGGAACTCGGTGACGCGCCCGAAGCCTCCTTTCAAAAGTTCGACGTAGAGCTTCGCCGCAACCGCTTCGACATCATCCGGTGTCATAGTGGCGACGCAGCGGTACATCTCCTGCCGCCAGGTCCAGAAGGTGTCTTCGCCGGGACCCGCAATCTCGGCGAGCCCCGCCATGGCACGCTGGAAGGCGTGGGAATGCACATTGGCGAGCGGCGGCAGCACCGGACCAGCGATGGTCTCATCACCAGGCTGGCGGATCGATCCCGGCTCCACCCGGGCGATGCGTCCCCTCTCATCCACAGTGACCGCGACATCGCGCGCCCAGCCAGCGGGCAGCAGCATGGTCTCCGCGAACAAGCGGCCAGCAGGCGGGTGAACGGGGGTCATGGGAGAATCGCGGGAAGGTTCAGCCCCATCTCGCGGGCACAGGCGAGAGCATCATCATACCCCGCATCAGCATGGCGCATCACGCCGGTGGCCGGATCATTCCACAGCACGCGCTCGATCCGCCGTGCGGCATCCTCGCTGCCATCGCAACAGATCACCATGCCGGCATGCTGCGAGTAACCCATGCCCACGCCGCCTCCATGATGGAGCGATACCCAGGTCGCACCCGATGCACAGTTGAGCAGCGCATTGAGCAGGGGCCAGTCGGACACCGCATCCGAACCATCCTTCATCGCCTCGGTCTCGCGATTGGGCGAGGCCACCGAACCGGAATCGAGATGGTCGCGGCCGATCACGATGGGCGCCTTGAGTTCTCCCTTGGCGACCATTTCGTTGAAGGCGAGCCCCAGGCGATGGCGGTCCCCGAGCCCGACCCAACAGATCCGCGCGGGCAATCCTTGGAAGGCGATGCGCTCGCGCGCCATGTCGAGCCAGCGGTGCAGGTGAGCATTGTCCGGCAGAAGCTCCTTCACCTTCTCATCCGTACGGCGGATGTCCTCCGGATCACCGGAAAGCGCCGCCCAACGGAAGGGCCCGATGCCCCGGCAGAACAAGGGCCGGATGTAAGCGGGCACGAAGCCGGGAAATGCGAAGGCATCGCTGAGTCCGGCATCCAGGGCGACCTGACGGATGTTGTTGCCGTAGTCGAAGGTCGGCACACCCGCCCTCCAGAACTCGAGCATGGCAGCCACGTGATCCCGCATGGAGGCACGCGCGGCTTTCTCCACCGCCGCGGGATCGCTCTGCTGCAGCTCCCGCCACCGCCCCAAGGTCCAGCCCGCGGGCAGGTAGCCGTGCACCGGATCATGCGCGGAAGTCTGGTCCGTCACGAAGTCGGGCCGCACGCCGCGGCGGACCAGCTCCGGCAAGATTTCCGCGGCGTTCCCTAACAGGCCGATCGACTTCGCCTCCCCCGCCGCAGTCCAAGCCGCAATGCGGGCCAAGGCATCGTCGAGAGATTCAGCCGATTCATCCAGATAACGGGTGCGCAGGCGGAAGGCGATGCGTTCCGGATCGCACTCGATGGCGAGGCAGCAGGCCCCGGCCATCACCGCGGCGAGCGGCTGCGCGCCACCCATGCCACCCAGGCCCGCGGTGAGGATCCATCTTCCTGTTAGATTACCATCGTAGTGGCGCCGTCCCGCTTCGACAAAAGTCTCGTAGGTGCCTTGAACGATGCCCTGGGTGCCGATGTAGATCCACGAGCCGGCGGTCATCTGGCCATACATCGCCAGCCCCTTGCGGTCGAGTTCGTGAAAGTGCTCCCACGTTGCCCAATGCGGCACGAGATTGGAATTCGCGATGAGCACGCGCGGCGCATCGCGATGCGTGCGGAATACGCCGACCGGCTTGCCGGATTGGACGAGCAGCGTCTCGTCTTCCTCCAGCTCCTTTAGCGCCGCAACGATGCGGTCGAAGTCTTCCCAAGTGCGCGCCGCCTTGCCGATGCCACCGTAGACGATCAGCTCATCCGGACGCTCGGCCACCTCGGGGTCGAGGTTGTTCATGAGCATGCGCAGCGGCGCTTCGGTGAGCCAGCTCTTGGCGTTCAGGGTGGTGCCGCGCGGGGCACGCACAGTGCGGGCGGATGAAGGGTTCATGGCAGTGACGCGGGGGAAAGCTGGCGGACCAGCTCTTCAAGACGGGTGAGCAGCGCTTGCAGCACCGGCCTCAAGCGCGCGGCCTTCGCTTCGTCGTAGTCGAAGCGATGTTTGCCTTCTCCAAGGTGGGTCGATTGCGCCAACTCCATCTGGATGGCATGCACGCCGCTCGCAGGCTTGCCGTAGTGGCGTGTGGTCCAGCCGCCCTTGAAGCGGCCGTTGAGCACATGAGTGTAGCCGGGTGCAGCAGCCACGCTGGCCAGCACGGCCTGCTCCAACTTGGGATGGCAGGTAACACCCTCGTTGGTGCCGATATTGAAGTCCGGCAAGCGGCCTTCGAAGAGATACGGAATCACCGGCCGGATCGAGTGGCAGTCGTAGAGCAAGGCGATGCCATGCCGCGCCTTCACCCGCTCGATCTCCCGGGCAAGCGCCAGATGATAGGGACGGTGGAAGGCATTGAGCCGCGCGGTGATGTCACCTTCGCCGGGCTCCTGGCCGGATTCCCAGATCGGCTCGCCATCGAAGTCCGTGAGCGGCACCAGCCCGGTGGTGTTCTGCCCCGGATAGAGGCTGACATCGTGCGGGTCGCGATTCGCATCGATCACGTAGCGATGGAAATTCGCGCGCACCCATGTCGCCTCTGGCACGAGATCGCGGTAGAGCCGGTCTACATGCCAGTCGGTGTCGGCAAGCAGGCGTCCATTGGCATTCAGCCGCGCGTGGATCTCCGGCGGTACTTCGGTGCCAGTGTGCGGAAAGGCAAGGATGACCGGCAAATCGCCGCGCTGGATTTCGAAGGGCCTCATGGTTCTGTTAGATCGGGCAAGATCCCCGGCGGAACGGCTGCGGCGAGTTCACCGGAGGCGATTAACTCCGTGGCCAGCGCAAGATCGCCGGCCAGGTAGCGGTCCTCCTGCAAGCTGGCAACACGCTTGCGGATTGTGGCGATGGCCTTCTGGAGCTCCGGACTGGTCTGCAGCGGCGCGCGCAGCTCCACGCCCTGAGCGGCAGTGAGCGCCTCGATGCCGAGGATGCCGAAGAGATGGCGCGTCATCGCCAGCAAGCGCCGCGCCCCGTGACAAGCCATTGACACGTGATCTTCCTGGTTCGCGGAGGTAGGCGTGGAATCGACCGAGGCTGGATGAGCCATCTGCTTGTTCTCCGACATCAGCGCCGCGGAGGTCACCTCCGCGATCATCAGTCCAGAGTTCAGGCCCGGCTTCGAGGCGAGAAACGGAGGCAGGCCGAATGACAAGGCGGGATCCACCAACAGGGAGATCCGCCGTTGTGCGATCGAGCCGATCTCGCAGACCGCGAGCGCGATCTGGTCGGCCGCGAAGGCCACGGGCTCGGCGTGGAAATTTCCGCCAGACACCACGCTGCCATCCGACAGCACGAGCGGATTGTCGGTAACCGCATTCGCCTCGATCTCCAGCGTGAGCGCCACCTGCCGCAGCAAGCCAAGGCAGGCCCCGACCACCTGTGGCTGGCAGCGCAGGCAGTAGGGATCCTGCACCCGCTCATCGCCTTCGAGGTGGCTCTGGCGGATCGAGGAATGATCGAGCAATTCACGCAAGGCGCGCCCGACATCGATCTGCCCGCCATGCCCGCGCAGGGTGTGGATCTCCGGATGAAAGGGCGCGGACGACCCCATCGCCGCATCAATCGACAGCGCACCGGTGACCAACGCACTGCGCAAGGCACGGTGGGCCTCGAACAAGCCCGCCAGGCAAATCGCGGTGGAAACCTGGGTGCCATTGATCATCGCCAGGCCCTCCTTCGCCGCGAGCACAAGCGGCTCCAGGCCAGCCTTTGCAAGGGCGTCGGCCCCACTCATCCGCTCGCCATCCACAATGGCCTCCCCTTCCCCGATCATCACCGCCGCCAGATGCGCCAAGGGTGCCAGGTCGCCGGATGCACCCACCGAACCCTGCCCGGGAATCACCGGGATCACCCCGCTGGCCAGCATCGCCTCGATCAAATCGGTGAGCGCAGGCCGCACGCCGGACGCACCGCGGCCCAGCGAGATCAACTTCAGGCTCATGATCAACCTGACGATGTTTTCGCTCAAGGGCTCACCCACGCCGCAGCAGTGGGACAGGACGAGATTGCGCTGCAAAGTCGCGAGATCGGCGGCACCGATCCGCAAGTGGGCGAGCTTCCCGAAGCCCGTATTCACGCCATAGAAGGGCTCCTCACCGGCAGCGATCGCCGCGATCCGCTCTGCCGAGGCGATCATGCCGGGAACCACAGCGGATGGCAGCACGGCGGGCGTGCCATCCCGGTAGATGCTTTCTAACAAGGACAAGGGCACCGAGCCCGGAATCAGGGTGAGAGTCATGCGCTAGGAGGTGAATCGTCCGTGATACATGCGGCGGCGCAGCGGATTGAAGCCCATCCTGTAGACCAGCTCGGCGAGGCTGCCGATGTCCCAGATCGCGAGGTCCGCGAACTTGCCAGCCTCCAGCGTGCCGCGGTCACTGAGCAGCCCGAGCGCGCGCGCGGCTTCACGGGTGACACCCGCCAGGCACTCGGGGACCGTCATGCGGAACAAGGTGGCAGCCATGTTCATGGCCAATAGCAATGAGGTCAGCGGTGAGGTGCCGGGGTTGTTGTCGGTGGCGATTGCCATCGGAACATTGAAACGCCGGAACAAGTCGACCGGCGGTAGCTGGGTCTCGCGCAGGAAATAGAAGGCTCCCGGCAGCAGCACCGCCACCGTGCCAGCCGCGGCCATCGCGCGCACGCCTTCCTCATCGGTGTGCTCCAAGTGATCGGCGGACAGCGCGCCGTGGTCTGCGGCAAGCTTTGCCCCGTTAAGATTGGAGAGCTGGTCGGCATGCAGCTTCACCGGCAGGCCATTTTCCTTGGCCGCGGCGAAGAAGCGACGGATCTCATCCGGGGAAAATGCGATCGATTCACAGAAGCCATCCACGGCATCGGCGAGACCTGCGGCGACGATCACCGGTAGCGCTTCAACGATCATGGAAGTGAGATGCGCGGATGAATCTCCCTGCACCGCATGTGCACCGAGAAAAGTGGTGGCAATACCCACCTTCCGCAGTTCCCCGAGCTGCCGCGCCACTCGCAGGCACTTGATCTCATTCGCTGCATCCAGCCCGTAGCCGGACTTGATCTCCACCGTGGTCACGCCTTCGGCCAGCAAGGCATCGAGCCGCGGCAGCGACTCTTCTAACAGTCGCTCCGGCGATGCGGCACGCACCGCAGCAACGGTCGAGAGGATGCCGCCGCCGGCCCGCGCGATGTCGCGGTAATCCTCGCCCGCCAGCCGCATCTCGAACTCGCGGCTGCGCTCACCGGCGTGCACCAGGTGCGTGTGGCAGTCGATCAAGCCCGGCGTGATCCAGCGTCCTTCGCAGTCGATCGTCTCCACCGCCAGCCACTCCGCTGGTATGCTTGCCACATCGCCAGCATAAGCAATCCGCTCGCCGTCAATCGCCACCGCTCCGCTCTCCACGACCCCAAGCCCCTCCAGCGCTGGATCCAGCGTGAGGAGGCGGGCATTTCCAAGCAGAAGGCGGGACATTCCGATTTGCCAAAGGTCGCATTATGTCTATACATAAAAATCACCCCGGCAAGCGGAATTCCGCGTTGCTGGATTCACCGGTGCACCGATGATCGCCACGGGAATGAAGAAGCGGGCCGCAAAATCGACAGGCAGGAAAGGCGCACCACGCATGGAGGCCGGCCATTCGCTCCACCAGCACATCAGCGCCGAGATCGAAGACCGCATCCTCTCCGGTAAGTGGCCGCCGGGAGCCCGCATCCCCTTCGAGATCGATCTCGCCGCCGAGTTCGGCTGCTCCCGCATGACGATGCACAAGGTGCTGACTCAATTCGTCCGGCAGGGCTTGATCGAGCGGCGGCGCAAGGCCGGCAGCTTCGTCCGCCAGGCAAGCGGGCAATCCGCCGTGCTCGATATCAGCGAAATCCGCAGCGAGGTCGAAAAACTCGGGCTCACCTACCGCTACCAGCTCGTCTCGCGGCGCCGCCGGCAAGCAGGCGCAGCCCTGCGGGAACAACTGGAGCTAGTCACAGCTAGCCAAGTCCTGGCACTGGAATGCCTCCACTTCGCCGGCAAGCGCGCCTTCTGCCGCGAAGAGCGCATCATCAACCTGAGCGCCGTGCCCGAAGCGGAGGATGAACCCTTCGACGCCATCGCGCCCGGATCATGGCTGTTAGAGCGGGTGCCTTGGAGCGCCGCCGAGCACGTCATCCGCGCGCTACCCGCCGATGCCGCCAGCGCCGCCGCCCTCGGCATCCCGGAGGGCACGGCCTGTCTTGCCATCGAGCGGCGCACCCGGGCCAAGGACCGCGTCATCACCGCCGTGCGCCTCACCTACCCCGGCGACCTGCACGCCCTGGCCGCGCATTTCAGCCCGGCATCGGCAAGCACGTGAAGGGAGATCCAAGCGATTCACGGCGACGCCGTCACCTTCACCCGTCCGAAGCGCATCACCTGGCCGTTGAGGGAATCGTTGATCGTCACGCGTTCCCACTCGGTGTCGATGGATTGCACACTGAGGCTGCCGGAGGCGGGCTGCCATGAGGCCGCGTCGAGGCCGGAGCCGAACTGCGGGGCGTATGTCAGCCCGGAATTCGTGGCTGCCTTGCGGCGGATGAATTCCACGGTCAAGTGGGTGCTGGCACCTGTGCCGACCACACGGATGAGAGGCAGGCCGCTGGTGCCGGTGCCGGAGCTGAGAACTGGAACACCGGCTTGGGTCGGGTTCAGGTTGAAGGCGCGCTCTAACAGGTTCACCACCCCGTCGTGGTCGGGATCGGCGTTGTCCGCGCCGTTGCCGCTGTTGTCCGGGCTCCCGAAATAGCCCGCCCGCCAAATTTCCGCCGGGGTGTAAGGATGGAAGGTGGCGAGGGCCGAATAACTAGTGCCCACACTGTTGATGGCGTAGGCCCGAAAGGAGTAGTTAGTGCTGGTTGTTAGATTGCCGGCTGCCGCAGCGAAGCTCCCCATGCCGCCCGGGCTGGTCAACTGGGTCACGCCCGCGCCGCCGATCTGAGGATCGGAATTGATAGCGGTCTCCGAAAACACGATGCCACGTTCGGTGATCTCCAGGCCGCCATCGTTGGAAACGTTTCCGCCGAGACTGGCGGAGGTCTGGGTGATGTTCGTCGCCACCGGGTTGTTCACCGTGGGCGCGCCCAGCAGTCCGAGTCCATTGAACAAGTAGGCCGCGCCGGCATTGGAGGCGTTTTCATCGGGTGTCGTGTTCACCCCCGCGCTGCTGCTGTCCTCAAAGGGAGCTCCTGCCACTGCGGTATCGCCCGACACCGCCACCGACCATCCGAGATTGTCATTGGTTTGGGGATTGGATGCCTTGAGATAGGCCTGCTGGCTCCATGTGCCGCCGCTGCGGATGAAAATATAAGCGGCACCGGAAAGGATCGCGCCTTCGTTGGGCACGTTGTTCACGCCCGGGATGCTACTGTCCTCACTGGGCGCCCCAACTGCCACGGTATTGCCCGACACGGAGACCGCGTAGCCGAACCTGTCATTCGCCTCTGCATTGGACGCCTTGAGGTAGGCCTCCTGGGTCCACGCCGTACCGTTGCGCGTGAAGACATAGGCCGCTCCGGCGCTGGAAGCGTTTTCATTGGATGCGCTGTTCACGCCCGTGCCGCTGCCATCCTCGGCAGGAGCACCCAGGACCAGGGTGTCACCGGCGATCGCCACCGCCCAGCCGAGGTTGTCACCGGCCCCGGTGTTGGAGACCTTGAGATAGGCCTGCTGGCTCCAAGTCGTGCCGTTGCGGATGAAGACGTAGGCAGCTCCGGAATCCGCGGCGTTCTCGTTGGGCCTGCTGTTCACCGCCGTGGTGCTGCTGTCCTCCCCGAAGGCCCCGACGACGACGGTATCGCCCGAAACCCCGACCGAGTATCCGAATTGGTCATTCGCCGCGGTGTTGGAAGCTTTCAGATAAGCCTGCTGGCTCCATGCGCTGCCGCTGCGGACGAAGACATAGGCAGCGCCCGCGTGATTCGCGTTATCGTCAGGCGTGCTGTTCACGCCCGTGGTGCTACTGGATTCCCCATCCGCCGAGACCACCAAGGTGTCCCCGGAAACCGAAACCGAGCGCCCGAAGAAGTCGCCCGCGCCCGGGTTGGAGGCCTTGATGTAGGCTTGCTGGGTCCACGTGGTTCCGCTGCGGACAAACACATAGGCCGCGCCAGCATCGGTGGCTGCTTCGTTGGGAGTGCTGTTCACGCCGCTCGTTCCGCTGTCCTCCCCGAAGGCCCCGACGACCACGGTGTTACCCGAGATTGCCACCGCGCCACCGAATTGGTCATCTACTCCGGTGTTGGACGCCTTGAGATAGGCCTGCTGGGTCCAGGTCCCGCCGCTGCGCACGAAGACATAGGCCGCGCCGGAATTGGAGGCCGCTTCATCGGCCAAGCTGTCCACGCCCGTGCCACTGCCATCCTCACCCTTCGCGCCCACGACCACGGTGTCACCTGAAGTTGCCACCGCGTAGCCGAAGTTGTCACCTGCACTGGTGCTGGAAATCTTGAGAAAAGCCTGCTGGCTCCAAGTGCTGCCGCTGCGGGTGAAGACATAGGCGGCACCAGAATCCGCGGACCCTTCATTGACCGCGCTGTTCGCGCCGGTGCTGCTGCTGTCCTCACCAATAGCCCCGACAATCACGGTATCACCGGACAGCGCCACCGAATAGCCGAAGATGTCATTCGTTCCGGAGTTGGATGCCTTGAGGTAGGCTTGCTGGCTCCAGGTGCTGCCACTGCGGACGAAGACGTAGGCGGCACCGGCGCTGATGAAACCATCGTTAGGGGTGCTGTTGACCCCGGTCGTGCTGCTGTCCTCGGAAGAGGCCCCGACAACGACCGTGTCGCCGGACAGCGCCACCGTGCCGCCGAAGTAGTCACCCGCTTGGGCATTGGAGGCCGCAAGGACACCCTGCTGGACCCATGTGGTGCCGCTGCGGACGAAGGTGTAGGCAAAGCCGCTGCCGGTGAAAGCGCTGGACGGGGGCTGCACCGGCTCTCCGACCACAATGGTATCCACTGCCACTGCCACCGAGGCCCCGAACATGGCGCGCTTCCTGGGGTCCGGGGCCTTGAGTATGGCCTGCTGGCCCCACGCCGTGCCGGTGCGGAAAAAGACATAGGCCGCTCCGGACTCGATTTCCGTGCTGTTCTGATAGGGTGACGCGACGACCGCGGTGTCGCCTGAGATCGACACCGAGTAGCCGAAGTTGTCCCCCGTATGCGTGTTGGATGCCTTGAGATAGGCTTGCTGGCTCCAGGTGCTGCCGCTGCGGACAAAGACGTAGGCCGCGCCGGAATAGAGCGCACCCTCGTCGGGGGTGCTGTTTACTCCGGTGGTACTGCTGCCCTCCCGATTCGCTCCGGCGATCAGGGTATCGCCAGAGATCGACACCGAAGCGCCGAACTTGTCAGCAGCACCCGCGTTGGAAGCCTTGAGGTAAGCCTGCTGGCTCCAGGTCGTGCCGCTGCGGACGAAGACGTAGACAGCACCCGCTTCGGCGGCGTTTTCGTCGGGCGTGCTGTTGATTCCCGTGCTGCTGCTGGCCTCGGCAGATGCGCCGACGACCACGGTATCCCCGGAGACTGCCACGGAGATGCCGAAGTTGTCACCCGCCCCGCTGTTAGAGGCCTTGAGATAGGCCTGCTGGGTCCAGTTGCCGCCGCTGCGGACGAAGACGTAGGCCGCACCTGAAGCGGCGGCACTCTCGTCAGGAATGCTATTCACTCCCGTGCTGCCGCTGTCCTCTTGGGGAGCCCCAATGACGACCGTGTCGCCAGAGATCGCCACGGAGCTGCCGAAGAAGTCGCCGACATTTTTAATCCCCGCCTGGCCTTTCAAATACGCCTGCTGGGCGATGGGGTCGATGGTGATGGGGTAGCGGGCGTCGTGCTCGTCCACGAGCAGGCGGAAGCTGTGGTCGGCGGCGGGCTCGAAATGAGCGCTGAGGATTTTGCCATCGGCATCGGTGACCTTGAGGCCGGTGTAGTTCAGGACGGTGGCTCCGGCCGCGTCCTGAAAGGTCACGGCCCGAGCATCCCCGGTGACCGTGGGAGTCAGGGTGCCACGGGTGGAGATGAGGAAGTCAAGGGGCTGGTCTCCGTCCCCGGACGGGCGATGACTGACGGTGAAGCCGTGCTCCAAGCCGCGGGTGTCATTGACGAACCATTCCTGCACGGTGGCGTCCCAATGGTAGCTCAGGCCTTGGCCTGCAGCCTTCACCACCGGGGTGGAGTCGATGATCCGCCGGCTTTCCCCGAAGCCGTAGCTCTTGAGCTCCAAGCCCCATGTCCAGACGCGGTCGCGGGGTGTGGCGAGGAAGCCGTGTTGATCGAACCTCGCGGTCCATTGTTGGCCGGGGTTGCGCGCCTGCCAGCCGGCGCTGGTGGGCTGGAACGCATAGCGCCCGGCCTCGTAAGCGGCGCGGATGCTCTGCCAATCCGACTTGGCAACCCCTGCGGGCACCTGGTCGAGGGACGCGAGCTGCTGGGGTTTTCCAGCGGGGCCGGGACTATTCTCCTTCGCGGCGAGAGCAAGCGAAAGGCTGGTGAGCCACAGCAGTAGCGACAATCCGCCAATGCGGCGGCAGGCGACGACTTTCATGATGACGGGTGGGATGAACAGGGTGGCATGGGAAATCCCATGCCCGGGTGCGGCTCCCCACCGGCCTAGCCTCACGGCCAAATCCGATAGAGGGCTGCATGGATCTATTGAATCGATCCCTATTGGTCAATACCGGGCCGGGGGGCAGCTGGAGCGCCTCCACTTCGCCGGCAAGCGTCATCAACCTGAGCGCCGTGCCCGAAGCGGAGGGCGAAGGCTTCGACGCCATCGCGCCGGGCTCACGGCTGTTAGAGCGGGAGCCGTGGAGCACGCCATCCGCGCGTTGCCTGCCAAACGAGCGTCAAATCCTGGTGAACATGAAGACAGCGCGCTTCCCGCCTTTTTGAAGGAAGAGCCATACGTCCTCCATTCCCTTGTCCCTGCGCTGATAACAGGTGGATCCGCCATCATCTTTGAAGGGGTCATATTTGTCGCTCCGGACGCTTTCAATAAAATGACCACCGGAAAGCAACGCGGCACGATCCGCCTCGTCCACGCTGAATTCAATCTCTCCACCTCCACCGGTAAAAGACAGGCCTCCAGAAGCCTTGATATCTCTCACGGTAGGAGGAATCGGCTCGCAGACAAACTGCTCAAAAACCTCTCGCGGAGGCTCCTTTGAGAGATTCCGAGGGGTCATGACTTTCACGACGGCGATCCCGAAGAAGAGCGTCACCGCTCCAAGCAGCGTACCCGCGACCAGACAACCAGTTTGACGGCGGTTCACGACTCAGGCCGAGGGTTCAAAGCAAGCCCCTCCAAGGGAAGGATGGAGCCGCTGGTCGGATTTGAACCGACGACCTGCTCATTACGAATGAGCTGCTCTACCCCTGAGCTACAGCGGCGTCTCCTTGCGAAGCGGGCGGGAATGAATCAGACCGGAGCGATTCCGGCAAGAGGATTTGCGGGCCGTCGCGGCAAAGGCTCTGAATAACAGCCGCTGATGCAATGCCTAGCCGCAAGAAGGGACTGCCGGAAGGGACCGCTCGTCCGCTCAGGGGACTGAGCGGACTACCTCAATAGACGTCGCGCAGGTAGCGCTTGTCCTTCTTGAGCTGGGCGATGAAGGCGGCGGCGTCCTCCTTGGAGAGGCCGCCGTGCTGCTCGGCGATGCTGTGGAGGGCAGCGTCCACGTCCTTGGCCATGCGCGAAGCATCACCGCAGACATAGAAGGCGGCCCCATCCTGGAACCACTTCCAGATCTCCGCTCCCTGCTGGAGCATGAGATTCTGCACGTAGACCTTCTCCTTCTGGTCGCGGGACCAGGCGAGGTCGAGGCGCTGGAGCAGGCCATCCTTCTGGAAGCCGGTCAGCTCGTCCTCGTAAAGGTAGTCGCTGCCGCGGTAGGGATTGCCGAAGAAGAGCCAGTTCGCCCCCTTCGCCCCGGTCAGCTTGCGGTCTTCCAGGAAGGCGCGGAAGGGCGCGATGCCGGTGCCGGGGCCGACCATGATCAGCGGCGTGTCGCCATTCGCGGGCAGGCGGAAGGCCTTGTTCGAATGGACGAAGACGCCGGGCTTCAGGCCCTCCGCGCGGTCGGAAAGGAAGGTCGAGCAGATGCCGCCGCGCTTCCGGCCAAAGGTGTTGTAGCGCACGATGCCGACGCAGAGGTGGACTTCCCCCGGGTGGGCCTTTGGGCTGGAGGCGATCGAGTAGAGGCGCGGCTGGAGCTTCTTCAGTACGCCCACGAATTCCTCCGCATCAGTGAAGTCCGCGGGGTGATCGACCACGAGATCGATGAGATCGCGGCCCCAGCAGAAGTCGTCCCAAGCCTTCTTATCATCCGCAGCCACCAGCGAGCGCAGGAAGGGCGAGCCACTGCGGGCCTGCCATTTCGTGATCAGGGACTTGTTGAGATTCCCGATGTCGTAGTTGCTGATCAGCGCCTCGCGCAGGGTAGCCTCGCCGCCATCCGGCAGCGGCACGAAGACCTTCGTGTTGAAGGGCAGCGCGGCGATGATCTCGTCCACCACTTCCGGCGGATTCTCCGGGAAGACCCCGAGCGCATCCCCCACCTCGTATTCGAGGCCGGAGCCTTCCAGAGAAAGCTCCACGTGGTTGGTCTGCTTGTCCCCGGCACCGTTCAGGTTGTAGTTCTTGAGGATCGCGGAAGGGAACGGGTTCTTCTTCGAGTAGCCCGTGTCCACCTGCTCCACCGCGGCGGCACCATTCGAGGAAGGCGCACCAGCAGGAGCGAGGACGGAGATGACGCCCTCGGACCACTGCTTGAAGGGGCCATCGTAGTCCACATCGCTATCGATGCGGTTGAAGAAACGGCTGGCACCGAGCTGCTCCAGGCGCTGGTCGAAATCGATGCCGCACTTGCAGTAGTCCGGGTAGTTCGTGTCACCCAGCGCCAGCACGGAGAACTTCACGCCCTCCAGGCGCGGGGCCGCATCGCTGCGGATCCAGTTGTAGAGCTCGGTGGCATTGTCCGGCGGCTCGCCGTCGCCATAGGTGGAAGTGATCACCAGCAGGTTCTTCTCCTGCGGCAGGCGACCACGGTCGTAGGCCCCCATGTCGAATACTTCCGGCTCGAAGTTCCCCTTCTTAAGCGATTTGACGAGTTTCTTGGCCAGGCCCTCGGCATTGCCGGTCTGGGAGCCCCAGAGGATGGTCACCGGCACGGCCGGGCCGGCGGGCACACTCGCGGAGGCGGCGGCAGCACCGGTCAGCAGGTTGGCAAGGAACTGGCCGAGCCACGCGCGCTGCTCGGCGGAAAAGGGTGCGTCTTCGGGAATCTGGATAGGTGAGGACATCGAAGCGAAAGGGCCCCCCGGGCCGGGGGGCGGGAACATATGGCGTGGGCAGGGCCGTTCAAGCGCGTTTCATGCCACCGGGCGGTCTGCACGATTCCTTCGGTGAAGGGAGGAAGTGAGCGGCGCTCATGAGGAGTGCCGTAGGAGCAAGTTCCAAGCCGTCGCGCAGCGACCTTGGACTGCGTGCAGCCTGCTGCCGCTTTCCGGCAGGCAACCCTGTTGCCGTGCGCGAGCCATAATTGCGCCCTTTACCCTTCCCTGTGCCCGATGGTTGAGGGGAGGTGTGGTCTTCACCACCCGTGGAACTCTGGGAACATCCCAAGGCTCGGTAAGCGGATGGATGAGCCCCCGCTGCCTTTGCTGCGCTTTGAATCTTCCGGGACCTCGCGGACTTCAGGGTGAATCGGAATCGCGCCCCGACTCGGATGGACGGCCCCCGGTGATAGGGTGAATCCACTGGCTTACTCACGGCAGCAGGCTGCCTGCCGGAAAGCGGCAGCAGGCTGCACGCAGTCCAAGGTCGCTGCGCGACGGCTCTACTGGCGCACCCACCCACTGGGACAGGCCCGCTGAAGCGGGCGCACCCAGAGCGCACCCAGTGGCCAAGCTCAAGCCACTTCCCCTTCGGGGTAAAGCTGGTGGTACTTGATCGCCTCCACCCCCACCGCTGCCGCCGTGCCGAAAATCGTCTCCTCGGAGGCGGTGCGGGGCACTTGAGCGCAGGGCCGGGCCAGACCGGCTAGGATCTGGCCGTAGTTGATCGCCCCGGCGCAGTGCTGGAGCAGCTTCAGGGAAATGTGCGCGGCATCCAAGTTCGGGAAGACCAGCACGTCCGCAGACTCGCGGATCCCGGCGTCCGGCAGCTTGATCTCCGCGGCGGAGGGGTCGAGCGCCACGTCTGCCTGGATTTCCCCGCTGATCGAGAAATCGAGGTAGGCGGCCTTGGCCTTCTCCACGGCCAGTGCGGTGGCGGCGGCCATCTTGCGGGCCTCTTCCGTGCCAGCGGAGCCCTTGGTGGAGTGGCTGAGCAGGGCGATCCGCGGCTCGCGGCCGAGGAAATGCTTGGCCAGCTTGCCGGTCTCGATCGTGATCGCCGCGAGTTGGTCCACACTCGGCTGCGGGATCAGGCCGCAATCCGCCAGGAAAAGGACGCCATTGCTGCCGAAATGCTGCAGGTGCGGGGCGACCAGCACCATCATGCCGAACATCTTCGGCACATCGGGCAGCGGCTGGATGGTGTGCAGCAGGGCGCGGAACAGGGTGGCAGGCAGGGTTTGATTCCCGCCCACCAGCGCGTCCGCCTGGCCATACTGGACCATCATCGCGCCGAAGTAGTGCGGACGCGCCACCACATCCGCCGGGTCTGCGGCGGAGAGCTTGCGGTAGCGCTCCACCTTGGCGAAACGCTGGCAAAAGAGCCCGAAATCCGAGGATTTGGCGGGCTCGATGACATTCGTGAATTTCAGGCTGATGCCATTTTCGGCGGCCAGATCGCGGATCGCCTGGCGATTCCCCAAGAGAACTGGCACCGCGGCCTCCTCCGCCACCAAGCGCGCGGCGGCGCGCAGCACGCGCAGATCCTCGCCCTCGGTGAAAACGATCCGCTTCGGGTGATTTTTGAGCTTCTGGATCTGGTAGTCCGTGAAGGGGTTGCTGCCTGGAGAAGGGCTGGAAAGATCGTTCGACATCGGAAAATCCGGCGGTGCTTGCGCGAGTCCCGGACTCTAGTATCCCTAACGAAAATCAAGCAACCCGAAACCCCGCCCGGTTCCATTCGTGCCTGCCGACTATCATTCCCACACGCCGCTCTGCAAACACGCCACCGGCACCCCGGAGGAATACGCCGCCGCCGCCCTGGCCGCAGGAATCACGGAATACGGCATCTCCGACCACGCCCCGGCCCGGCCCGAGCCCTTCGACGACTGGCGGATGTCCGAGGCGGAGCTGCCGGAATATTTCGAGTGGATCGCCCGGGCCCGCGCCGCCGCCGGTCCCCTGCCCGTCCGCGCCGGGATGGAGTGCGACTGGCTGCCGGGCTGCGAGGGCTGGATCGAGGACCTCGCGGGCCGCTACTCCTGGGACTACCTGATCGGCTCCGTGCACTACCTCGGCTCCTGGGATTTCGACAACCCGAAGTGGTTGGGCCGCTGGGCGGAATCGGATGTCGGCGAGGTCTGGACCCGCTACTGGGAAGCCTACGTCGCCATGGCCAAGAGCCGGCTCTTCGACATCCTCGGCCACCCGGATCTGGTGAAGAAGTTCTCCCACCGGCCGGACGGGGATCTCTCGCGCTTCTACGAGCCGGTGATCGAAGTCATCGCGGAATCCGGCTGCGCGATCGAGCTGAACACCGCGGGATGGCACAAGCCGTGTGAGGAGGCGTATCCGCACCCGCAGTTTCTGGAGCTGGCGCATCAAGCGGGGATTCCGTTGGTGATTTCATCGGACTCGCATGCGCCGCAAGAGCTGGGCCGCGATTTCCCGAAGGCGATCGAGTGGGCGAAGGCCGCGGGGTATCGGGAGACGCTGTTATTTGAAAAACGGAATCGAAGAACCAATCCCCTATGACAGAGCCAACCGGCACCAACAAGATTCACAACTGCGTCACGAAGGTGGCCGACCGCAATGGTGAGGCGCTGGTGATGGTCGTGATCGGCTTGGACTTTCCTGATCTCGCCAACGTGGATGATTTCTTCCCCAAGGTCGTCGAGATCTTCAAAAACCAGCGGATGTGCAGTCCGCCGGAGACCGCCGGACTCTTTATCACGCTAATGGGCCAACTCACTACGGAAGAGTTCAAGCGGCGATGGGAACGGGCCCGCCAGGAAGACCCGATCGTGGGATTTTTCATGACGCAAATGCGAGAAGCTTCCGTGCTCCACGGTCGGGCGGATGGATCGGTCATCAGCCACATCTCACTAATTTGACTCCGCGCATCCGCATCCTGCTTCACCGCGCCCCGAGCGCGATGAGCGTCTTCACAGCGTCGCCGACGGTTTTCATCCTCGCCGCGTCCTCATCCTTGATGGAGACCTTGAACTCCTCCTCGAAGGCCATCACCAGTTCTACCGCATCCAGGCTATCCGCGCCGAGGTCCTTGGTGAACTCAGCGGTGGACCCGACCTTTTCCGCCGCGACTCCCAATTGATCCACGATGATCTTGCGCACCTTGGCCTCGATCTTATCGGCCTGCTGATCTTTCGCCGCGGTTTCGCGGGCGGGAGCCGGGCCATCCACGGGCTTGGGGACGGGCGCTTCCCGGGGCACCGCAGCCTCGACCTTCGGCGCCGCTTCCGCTGCCTTTTCAGGAGCGCGTTTGCAGCCCGGCAGCATCACAGCGCTGAGGGATAGAACTATGGACAGTTGCTTGTTCATGGAGAGAGATGAGCCGTAAATCCTTTACCTGACGGAAAGGGCTGCCGGGGTCAAGATGGGGCGTCAATTCCGGCCGCTGCCCTTAATCCGGGCCGGCTGATTTCCGAATTGCCCGCGAGGAACACAGTCGGTTCAATCCACAGGATGAAATCCCTCCTTCCCATTCTGGCCATGGCGCTTTCCTGCGCCTGCCACGCACAGACCATCGAGCAGGGACCGGCGCGCCGGCCGCACACGCAGGACTCGACCGGTGCCTATCAAGCGAGCCCCGAGGAAAAGAAGTTCGACGAGAAAAAGCCAGCCACGACCCAGAGCGGATTCGGCAGCAAGGAGGCCGACAAGCTCACCGGCTTCAAGGGCAAGCTGGTCGCGTGGTTCGGGATCGTCCGCGAACTCCCCGGCAAGGATGGCGGCACCTACTTGATCGAGCACAAGTACTTCGATGGCTTGAACGACCACCACATCCAGCTCGCCTCCCTCTATGGAGCCGGGGATTTCCGCGTGGAGGCGAAGGATCCGAAGAGCGAGATCAAGCGGCTCGCACTGGTGAGGATCATCGGCACGGTCACCGGAGAAAAGGACGGCGTGCCGACCATTAAAGCGGAATACATCCGGGTCTGGAAGATGGGCGACTATACCTTCATGGACTACGGCGTGGATGCCAGCAACGAGAAGTGGAAGAAGCTCCGGAAGGAAGTGGAGATGATCTACGATTCCGATCCGGATGCAGCCTACTACGAGAAGCTGTTAGGAAAATGAGGCCTACGAGCGACGCTTGCGCAGCTTCAAGAAGGGCCGCTCGCAAGCCAGGAAGAACAGATACGAAGCCGCCACGATCAGCACCGTTCCCAGCGTCGCCAAACTGAGGAACATCATCAGCGGCTTGTCCTGCAGGGATGCCAGTGGATACTGCCACAGCACTTGCAACAGCGGCGCATGGATCAGGTAAATGCTGTAGGCGAAGGTGCCGATGAAAACGAGAGGCCGCCATGCGAGAAGGCGCGTGAGCAAGAAGCTCTCATCGCAGGAAACAGCGATGAGGAGGGACATTGATAGCAAGCCAGCGAAGGCATCTCGGTATTGATAAGGTGCAAGCGTGTTGGACTGCAGGTTCACGATCGAGACCGCCACCAGCAGGAAGCCCGCAACAAGCGTGATCAAGAGCCACGGCCAGCGCTTCACCTGCTCCAGCACGCCACTCTCCGAAAATACCACCGTGGCTGCAAGCATGCCCATGCCGAAGAGCCCGAGGTAGTGGGCATGCAGCGAGGCATGGATCGTCTTCTCGAAGACCGCGAAGAGCAGATAGGAAGTAACGATCGTCGCCAGGGTGGCGGCCAGCGGCCCCAGCTTCCGCCACAGCCACAGGAGCAGCGGGAAGACCAGGTAGATCCGCCACTCGACGGCGATCGACCAGAAGACGTGGTTGATGCTGAGATCTTCTCCCAGTGCATCGTGCAGCATCACCAAGTGGGTCCAGATGCTCCGCGCGCTGACTGGCAGGCTGGCATCCCAGTGTGTCCCGGTCTTCTGCCCGACCAGCGTACCGACCAAAAGCAAGGACAGGCCCATGGCGAAGTAGTAGGGCGGCAGAATGCGCCATGAACGGCGCTTCAGGAACTGCAGGTAGCCGCCGCGCAAGCGCCCATCGCCCCGCAGCACCGGCAGCATCAGGCAAAAGCCGGACAGCACGATGAAGAGCACCACCGCGTAGTGCCCGAAGAAGAGCGGCCGGAGCATCGTCCGCAGCGGCCCGGTCAGCGGCTGCCGCGAGAAATCGACCTGCAGGATCGCGTGGTGCCCAACCACGAAGAGCGCGGCCAAAGCCCGCAGCCCGTCGAGATAGGGCAGATGCCGCTGCCCGGCAGAGGGATCGGTGGAGTTTGCGGGCAGTTCGATGGCCGCTTCTGGCAGCACCCGGCGGGCGCCGCAAGAAGGGAGTCAGCGCTTGCCCGCCCGGACCTCAGTTCCGTCCGCCGCCACCGCCGCCACCACCACGACGGCCACCACCACCGCCATTATTTCCACCGCCGCCTTGGCGACCTCCGCGGCCGCCGAAGTTGCGATTCCCGCCGTTGTTGTTGGCCTGGCTCATGCGGTCCGACATGCCCTGGATCATGGCCTGCTGCTCATTGGCATCCAGCGTGCCGTCGCCATTGGTGTCCACCCGGGCGAACATGCCCTGCATGCGCTGGTCCACCTCGTCCTTGCTGAGGCGGCCGTCGTGATTGGTATCACGCTCCTTGAGACGGTCGGTCATCCGCTGGGTCATCTCGGCGGCGCGCTTGGCCTGCTGCTCCTTCTTGTAGGCATCCCGCTGCTCCTGGCTCAGCGGTCCGCTCGCCGTGGGGGCGGCGGCGGTTGCTGTTTGGTCCAGGGTCGGGGCTATCGGGGAAGTCGGTGGGGTCGCGGGCGCGGCGGCATCCGCCACGGCATCGCCTGCGGGGGTCGCAGGATCGGCGGCCGGTGCTGCTTCTTCCGTCTTGGGGGTCTTGGCGTGGCTCGCTTTCGCAGGCTTCGGCTTGGGCGGCGGCGCCTGGGCGGCAGTCTCGTCCTTGCTATTGCATGCGGCCAGTAGGACCGCGACCGGAATGACGGTGAGGAGCAACTTTTTCATGGGCGGCAGGAGTCTGGAATGGCGAGGAAGGCCCGGGGGGATTAGTGCCTCAAACCGGTTCAGTGTCGGAAAGTTGCGCGGCGAATTTACAACGCTGCGGCGTCCCGCGGCGAACAGCCTGTCATCCCTGCGGGGAAAGCCCGGAGTGGCGCAAGATCGCGGGGCCGTGCTACGAATGAGGGGCATGCTTTTCCAGACGCTCCCCTCCCGGCAAATCGGCCGCGCTTTTTTGCTCCTCTCGCTCGGCTGCGGGCTCTGCAGCGCCGAACCGGAGAAGGAGCCGGAGGCCGCCAAAGCCGCGGCTCCCCCGCCCTTTCGCCAATGGGGCGCGGAGACCATGGAGCAGCTGCACAAGGACCTGTGGATCCCGGAGCTGAAGCTCTACGCGGAGAAGACGGATCTCACCACGGGCAAGCCGGATCACCCCTCCTTCATGTGGGGGGTGGGCGTGCAACTCACGGCGATGGCGGCGGCGGCGCGCCTGGAGCCGGAGAAATATCTGGAGCCGATGAAGGCCTATGCCGATGCAATCCAGGTCTACTGGCTGGATCACGACGGCATCGCGGGCTTCGACGTGCAGCCGGGCCCGAAGGCCAGCGACCGCTACTACGATGACAATGCCTGGCTGGTGCTCGCACTGGCCGAGGTGAGCGAGGTGGCGAAGGAGAAGAAGTATCTCGACCAATCGGAGGCCACCTTCCGCTTCGTGATCAGCGGTGAGGACGACAAGCTCGGTGGCGGCCTCTACTGGCGGGAGAAGGAGAAGACCTCCAAGAACACCTGCACCAATGCCCCGGCGATCACCAGCGCGCTGCGCCTGCACCAGCTGACGAAGGACGGGAAGTATCTCGAAACCGCCAAGCGCGTCTATGCCTGGACTTGCAAGAACCTCCAGGATGCCGATGGCCTCTTCTTCGACAACATCAAGATCGACGGCGGCAGCGTGGATCGCCGCAAGTTCAGCTACAACACCGCGCTGATGATCCGCGCGAACTGCCTCTTCCACCAGATCACGGGTGAGGAGAAGTATCTCGCGGAAGCCAAACGCCTGGCCCAAGCCGCGGAGAAGCAGTGGATCGCTCCCACCGGTGCGGTCTCGGACAGCGGACGCTTCGCTCACCTCCTGTTAGAGTCCTTCCTGGAACTCCACGAGCGCGACAAGGACCCGCACTGGACCGATCTGGTGACCCGCTGCCTGGTCCATCTCCACGACCAGATGAAGGATGAGAACGGCCGCTACCCGCATCGCTGGGATCGCCGCTCCGACCGCCGCTACTCCGGACCGATGCGCGAGCTGATGTTGCTGAACCAAGCCAGCCCCGCACGCATTTACTGGCTGGCCGCCGCGGAGATCACCAAGCCGGATCGCACTGGCAAAGAATAGAGAAGGCACCACGAATCAAAACACAATCCCACGAATGAAGAGCGGATCGTGCACCATTCTTGATTCGTAGGATTGTGCTTTGATTCGTGGTGCCTTCTACTTTGGCAAGCCCTTCAGCCCTGTGGCACTCCCGGTTTCCGGAGTCGAACTCTCCGCCCCAGCCACGCGGCGATCTCCGCACCGGCCAGGAAGGCCTGGATCGAGACGAAGAGCCAGAAGAGGAAGAGCAGCAGGTTCAGGCCGCCGCCGATGAAGGAGCTCCACAGGCTGTGGCGGAAGTAGAAGTCCAGCACACCCTTCAGCGATACCGTGATCAGCGCCGCAATGCCGCCGCCGACGAAGGCATGCTTCCACTTCGGACGCCGTCGCGGCAGGACCTTCATGATCAGCGCGAAGGCCAGGGTGAGCAGGAGATAGGTGGTAAGCCAGCCGGAGCGCTGGAAGACATCCATCTCATTGATCCACGGTTCCTGCATCTGCTTGGCCAGATAGGCGGCGATGCCTTGCGCAACCGTCGCCGCCACTAACAGAACGCCGAAGCAAAAGATCAGTCCCGCACACAGCGCCCGCGCGCCGAGCCGCCGCAGCCATGGGCGCGAAGGATCCGCGGGCGCGGATTCATTCACCACGTTCAGGGTCTTGCGCAGCTTCGATAACACATGGGAGCCGGCGTAGGCCAAGCTCACCATTGCCACGATGAAAGCCACCGGCTGATTTTGCGGGGCGATCCGGGCGCTTTGCAAAATGCCATCGATGCTGCTGGCGAGATCCTGGCCCAGCACCGTGGCCATTTGTTTCTGCAATTCGCCGTGCGCGGCCGTCGGGCCCAGGATCATGCCCGCCATGGTCACGCCGATCAGCAGCAGCGGCGGAAAGGAAATCAGCGCGTAGAAGGCCAGCGCCGCGGAGTTATCCGTATGGCGATGAAGCACCCAGCGGCGGGTCAAACGCCGCCAGAAGAGGATGGATCGAAGCCGGGGAATGCGGAACACCACCTGATCCTAACACCCCACGGGCGCGGGGAAAGGGGAGAAATTAGCGGCTCCTCCCTTCCCCGAGACCGGCAGGGTGAATCCTAGGTCGTATAGGACTTATAGGACCTATGGCTTTGAAATCTCAGTTTGCGAGGTAGCTGGAGACACCCGCGTGGTCGGGCACCATCGCCTTGTCGCCGCGGCTCCAGTCCATCGGGCAGACTTCGCCGAATTGCTCGAAATGCTGCAGGGCATCCACCACGCGCAGGGCCTCGCGGATCGAGCGGCCCAGCGGCATGTCATTGACGATCTGGTGGCGGACGATGCCTTCCTTGTCGATCAGGAAGAGGCCGCGGTAAGCGACCAGCTCGCCCTTCACGACGAGGTTGCCGTTCTCATCCACCTCGTAGTCACCGGCCAGCACGTCGTAGGCATCGGAGATGGTCTTGTTCACATCGGCCACGAGCGGATACTTCACGCCCTCGATGCCGCCCTTGGCCTTCGGCGTCTGGAGCCAGGCCCAGTGGGAGAACTCCGAGTCCGTGGAGCAGCCGACCACGGCCACGTTGCGCGCTTCAAACTCGTGCAACTCTTCCTGGAAGCGGTGCAGCTCGGTGGGGCAGACGAAGGTGAAGTCCTTCGGGTAGAAGAAGAGGATCACATATTTCTCGCCCAGGAATTGGTCCAGGGAGAAGTTCTCGACGATGGTCTCGCCGAGGACGGCCTTGGCGCTGAAGGAGGGGGCTTTCTTGCCTACGAGGACTGGCATGGTTCGTTCGGTGGATGATGGATGTTAGAGAGACGGTGCCGCGGGCGGCGGGCGCGCCGTAGGGCCTGGCCGCCTGCGGGGCAACCCTTTCCTTGGCTCGGCCCGCGGGCGGAAGCATGGCGCGGACCAGCTTCCGGCTTGCCTTTCGCCGCCCGATGAAACCTGATCACAGCATGCCTACCCCCAGCAGCGTCGCCCGTGGATTCATCGAGGAAGTCCTGAACGAAGGAAACATCGAAGCCTCCGGAAAATACTTCCACGAGAACATGGTCGAGCAAGTGCCCATGCCCGGCCAAGGCCCCGGACTGGCGGGCCTGAAGGAGATGCTCACCGGCTTCCGCGCCGCCTTCCCGGACATCCACTGGACCATCGTGGAACAGATCGAGCAAGGTGACAAGGTGGTCACCCGCTTCGAGTGGACGGCCACGCATCAGGGCGAGTTCTTCGGCGTGCCCGCCACCGGCAAGCCGGTGAAGACTTGGGGCATGGTGATCGACCGCCTGGAGGGAGATAAGATCCAGGACACGCGGATCATCATGGATACTCTGGCGATTCTGATCCAGATCGGCGCGGTGCCGATGCCGGGCTAAGCGCAGCTCATCACCGCAACCGAAGATGCCATCCCCGGAAAAGCGCGAGCTACTGCAGGCAATCGCCCCGACCTTGAAAGCAGCGGGCTTCAAGAAGAAGGACGCGACTTGGCATCGGGTTCGCGACGGCATTATCCAGACCTTCAACGTCCAGGGATCGGCGTGGGGCAAATCCTTTTACCTCAATCTGGGAATCTACCTCACCGCGCTCGGCGACGAAACTACTCCGCCCGAATACCGTTGCCACATCAGGACCCGAGTCTGTCGTCTGACAGATGACCGAGCCCGCTACGATGAGCTCCTCGACATGGAGAATTCCGTTCCCAACGACACGAGGTTCCGGGAGCTGAATGACATTATTGCCTCGAAGGCAATTCCTTGGCTCGAGGACTTGAGCGAAGTGCAGGGCATCAAGGCTTGGCTCTCAAGAGAGAAACCGGCCGGCCCCATTTCAACGGGCGTCTTCGAACACTACGGGGTGACGCCTTTGAGCAAGCGGGAGCATTGAATCCGCACTTCTGGCAGATGAGGCCGCAAATCGCCCGCCCCTGCCGTTCCCCCTTGCCTTTCTCCCCGGCATGACCGGCAATCCCCGCCTTCATGTCCGCCCTGCTCTCCGCCAATGAGATCCGCCTCGCCTTCAGCTACCAGACGCTGCTGGATGGGGTAACGCTTGCCGTGGCGGCGGGCGAGAAGGTCGGCCTGGTAGGGCGGAACGGCTGCGGGAAGACCTCGCTGCTGAAGATACTGGCCGGGACCTCGAAGCCAGACTCCGGGGAGATCTCGGTGCGCCGGGGTCTGCGGATTGGCTATCTGCCCCAGGAGTTCGAGTTGGATCTGGAGCTTTCCGTGCATGAGAACATCTCCGCTGGCGCGGCCGATGTGGTGGAGGCGATCCGCCGCTATGAAGATGGCGATGGCTCGGAGGCGGAGCTGTCGGACTTGCTTCACATGATCGAGCACGCGGATGGCTGGAACCTCGATGCGCGGATCAAGGCGACCGCCACCGCACTGGGCACGCCGCCGCTGGAGACCGCGGTGGGGCCGCTGTCCGGTGGCGAGAAGCGCCGCGTCGCGCTGTGCCGGGCGCTGGCATCGCAGCCGGATCTACTTCTGTTAGACGAGCCGACGAACCATTTGGATGCCGATTCCATCCGCTGGCTGGAGGATTTCCTCAAGACTTACACCGGCGCGGTCATCTTCGTGACGCACGACCGTTACTTCCTCGATGTCATCGCCACGCGCATCATCGAGATCGACAATGGCAAGGCCTACTCGCACCCGGGCAACTACACGGCCTATTTGGAATCGAAGGCCGTGCGCCAGCAGATCGCCGAGCAGACGGAGCGCCGCCGCCAGCGCTTCCTGCGCGAGGAGCTGGAGTGGGTGCGCTCCGGCGTAAAGGCGCGCGGCACGAAATCGCGGCACCGCCTCGACCAGTTCTACGAAATCGAAGGCCTGCAAGCCCCGCCGGAAGAGCGCGAGATGGACCTGCTCATCCCTCCCCCGCCCGATCTCGGGAACATCGTGGTGGAACTGGAGCAGGCCGGCGTGAATGTCGGCACGGAGACTTCGCCGCGCTGGCTCTTCCGTCGCCTGAACCTCGAGCTCCGGCCCGGCCAGTGCACCGGCATCGTAGGCCGCAATGGCACGGGCAAGACGACCTTGCTAAAGGTCTGCCTCGGCCAGCTGCCACCGAGCGAAGGCACCGCGACCATCGGCAAGAAGGTGAAGGTGAACTACATCGACCAGACCCGCATGGTGCTGGATGGCACGGGCTCGCTGTTAGACGAAGTGGCGGATGGCAACGAGAAGGTGCAATTCGGCAACCAGACACTCGGCGCGCGCACCTACCTACGCCGCTTCCTCTTCGATGACCGCCGCATCAACGAACGTGTGGACCTCCTCTCCGGCGGTGAGCGCGCGCGGCTGATGCTCGCCAAGGTGCTCAAGACCGGAGGCAACCTGCTGGTGCTGGACGAGCCGACCAACGACCTCGACCTGCCCTCGCTGCGCATGCTGGAGGAAGCGCTGGCGGACTTCGATGGCAGCGTGCTGGTCGTCTCGCACGACCGCTACTTCCTCGACCGCATCTGCGACCAGATCGTGGCCTTCGAGGACAACGGCGTCCACGTCCAACCGGGCAACTACTCCTACTACCTCGAAAAGCGCCAGGCTCGCGAACAGGTCCAGCGTCTCCACGCCCAAGCTGCGGCCCGCGATGCCGCCGCCCGCCAGAAGACCGCAGTTCCCACGGACACCAAGCCGCGCAAGCTCACCCTCGCGGAGCGCAAGGAGCTGGAAGGGATGGAGGAAACCATCCTCACCGCGGAAGAAGCCGCAGCGGAACTGGAAGCCAAGTTGAGCGACCCCGAGTTCCAGAAGAATTTCGCCGAGATCCCCGCCACCGTCGCCAAGCTGGAAGAGGCGAAGGCAGCGGTCGCACAACTGTATGCGCGCTGGGAGGAACTGGAGGCACTGAACAGCCCGCCGACCGCCTAGCACTGGATTGGGCTTGTCCGAGTCCCATTCGCCGAGTCTAAAGGCTTGTCATGTTTGGCTTCCTGAAGGGACCACGGATCGACAAGGCAGCCCTGCCCGAGACCATTGAAACGCGCACCGGCGGCATCCTCCAATTGCACCGGAGAGAACTGGTGGCGGAAGATGGAAGCATTCTAGCGGAATTCGCCTCCTACAAATCTTCCAAGATTCAAGCCCGCTTGGGGCCGCCTCACCGTGGCAAAATCGACCCGGCCAAATGGGTCGTCATCTACGATGCCCATGTTGACCATCTGACACGGCATTGGAAAGATCTCCTCGCAAAGCAGCCCTTGAAGATCAACGATCTCTTCCGGCGCTATCGCAATCCGGATCTCGACATTGCCGACTTGGTTCATCGCGCCGACCCTCCGAGCCTCGTAATCCCTATGGACAGGCCGATCATGATGGTCTTCGAGCCCTTTCCCGAATTCCCCAGCTTCAATCTGACATTGGAGCTTTCCCAGCGCTATCGAGTGTTGAGCGCGGTGTTCGAGGGCTAGTCCGGCGAGCGATGCCGTCGACCGGAGGAAAACCCCGTCACAAGCCGGGTCGCTCACGACAATGGCTAGCAGCGTCCAGTTCATCATTCATAAATCCTGTGCAGTCCCACCCATGAAGCATCTCATCGCCACTGCGGCCGCGCTCGCACTCGTCGTGATCCCTGCACACTCTCAGGGCACAGGCTTGAGCCGCACTGACGTGACAGGCTTCCCCCTCGCCAAAACCGAGCCCGCCAAGGCTCCCCCTTTCAAGATCGATCCGGCGAAGGACTTTCACATCGAGCTGGGCCGTGGCGGCGGGATGGATGGACTGGAAACGGTCGCGCTGGAACGCAATGGCCAAGTGGTCCTGCATCGCCTGAAGGATATCTTGAAGGGCCGCTGGCAGAAGGCGGCGGTTACCTTGGATAAAGCCGCGATCGACCGCGTGCTCGCCGCCATCGACAACAACAAGATCATGGAGATGGCGGCGGCGTATCATGCGGACGACAAGATCGCAGACGGCACCCAGTGGATTCTATGGATCCGCCAAGGCGAATCATCGAAGGCCATTTACTTCAACAACCACTTCCCCGAGGCAATCAAAAGCTTTGCCAAGGCTCTCGACGCGGAGATCAAGCGCGACGCGATTCCCGAGGCCAAGTGGGAGGATGACGCGAAGCCGCGCGAGCATGAGAAGGCGCTGTGGGAGAGCATCAAGTGAGCTGTCCCTTCTGCGGGAGGTGCCTGTGCCGACAACCGCAACGCGGTTGCCTCTTATAGCCCAGGGTTGCCCGGCAGCAGCTTCGCCGCCCGCAGGGTGAAGAAGCTGTTGCCGGGCTACCCTGGGGCAGGGCCTAACAGATCATCAACCTCGAAGAGGTTGCCTAAGGCCGGTCGTCACGAGAGTTCCCCGGTGAAGCCAACCTAGGGAACCCGCTTCGGGGTTCGAATCGACACTACCGCCAGCCCCAGGGTAGAACTCTCCTCCGTCGAGTCCAACCCTGGGCTATAGTAGGCAACCTCTTCGAGGTAGTGGGCACCTCACCCCATCGCCTTCTCCATCAGCGCGTTCATGCGCTTCACGAGATCGCGTGCATCATCAAGCAAACCGGCCCCGATGAGAGCATTGTCCAGCATCTGTCCGGCCACGAGCTTCGCGAGATCCGGGTCCTTCTCCTGCGTCTCCGCCAGCTTTTTCACCAGCGGGTGGCGCGGGTTGATCTCCAGCTCGACCTTCACCTCGTCTTTGAAGTTCTCGTCCATCGCCTTCATCATGCGGCGCATCTGGGCGGTCATGCCGTCCTTGGGGACGAGGGCGATCACCGGGCTATCCACGAGACGCTGGCCCGCGCTGACCGCGGTGACCTTCTCGCCGAGATTTTCCTGCAGGAAGCTGCAGAGTTTCTCGGTGGCGTCCGCGCTCAGAGCCTCACCATCCTGCTCCTTGTCTTCCAGCTCCACACCGGCGTGGCTGATCGAGACCAGCTTCTTCCCCTCGTAGTCGCCGAGCGATTCGACGACATACTCGTCCACCGGATCGGTGAAGTAGATGACTTCGATGCCACGCGCCTTGAAGGCTTCCACGTAGGGGCTGTTCTCCAACTGCGCCTTGCTCGGGCCGACGAGGTAGTAGATCTGCTCCTGCCCGTCCTTCGTGCGGGTCATGTAGTCGGTTAAGCTGGCGAGCTTGCCATCCTCGGTCATGGAGGACTCGAAGCGCAACAGCTTCGCCAGGCCATCGCGGTTCGCGTAGTCGGTGGCCACGCCCTCTTTGATCAGGCGATCGAACTTCTTGTAGAAGGCGGCATACTTCTCCGGATTGTCCGTGGCCTCCTTCTCGAACATCTTGATCACCCGCTTGCTGATCACGCTGCCGATCTTTCGCACCAACGCGCTGTCTTGCATGGTCTCGCGCGAGATGTTCAGCGGCAGGTCCGCGCTGTCGATCACACCCTTCACGAAGCGCATCCAGTCCGGCAACAGACCCTTCGGCGCGGGGTCGATCAGCACCTTCTTGCAGTAGAGAGCCACGGCAGGCTCCATCTTGTTCATGCCGAAGCGCTCCATGTTCTCGTTCGGCACGAAGATCAGTGCATTGATCGCCAGCGGCGCATCCGCGGCGAAGTGCAGGCGATACGCTGGCTCATCGTAGGCGTGCGCGGTGAATTGATAGAAGGCCTTGTATTCCTCCTCCGTGACGTCGGACTTGTTCTTCAGCCACAGCGCTTCGACCGTGTTGATGCGTTCACCATTGAGCAGGATCGGGAAGCCGACGAAGTTGCTGTAGCGCTCGATCAAGTGCTTCACCCGCGCCTCTTCCGAGAACTCTGCGTGCTCTTCCTTCAGCTTGAGCACGATCTTCACGCCGCGCTGCACGTCGCTCGCTTCCTCGATCGAGTAGCCGGTCGCGCCATCGCTGGTCCAGAGTAGGGCCTCGCCATTCTCGCGCCAGGAGCGGGTGAAGACCTGCACTTCACTGGCCACCATGAAGGCCGAGTAGAAGCCCACCCCGAACTGACCGATCATGTCCGCGGGGGTATTCCCGCTGTCCTTCATCGACTGCAGGAACGCCTTCGTCCCGGAGTGCGCGATGGTCCCCAGGTTCTCCACCAACTCCCCGCGGGTCATGCCGATCCCGTAGTCGGAGATGGTCAGGGTCTTGGCCTCCGCATCCGTGGTCAGGTGGATCTCCAGCGGCAACGCGCCATCGTGGATGTCCTTCTCCGTCCCCTGCAGGTGCCGCAGCTTCTCCATCGAGTCCGAGGCATTCGAGATCAGCTCGCGCAGGAAGATTTCGCGGTCGGTGTAGAGGGAGTGAACGACCAGATCGAGCAGTTGCTTGATCTCGGCCTGGAAGGAATGCGTTTCGAGGGTGGCTTCGCTCATGGGAGTGGGATGCGGTTTGGGGCGGCGAAAATACCTATCTTCCCCGGGCTGTCAAAGCCCGGCCTCAACAACACGCCACCCCTTGAGGGCAAAAGACTCCCCGGAGACAGGGCTCGAACCTGCGTCCACTTGGACCGAGAGCCAAGCGCTCTACCACTGAGCTACTCCGGAGAGCGGCCCTATCCGAAATGAAGATCCGTCGGTTTTCCAGAGAAGAATCCGGCCTTGCGCAGGAAAATCGCCAGTCCGGGATGGGACACGGTCACGCCGTGGACCAATTCCGGAGTCGGCCGGAACTTCGCGACATGGCGCTCCGGCGGCGGCGCGATCCAGCCCTTCTTCAAGGGATCGACCTTGTGTGCCTCACAAGTCCGGAAAACCAGGGCGCGCGGACATTCCGCATCGCCCTGCAGCACCTCCCATGGCAGGGCCAGGCTGGCCCACACCTTCGTGTCCTCCTCCAGCGTGTTGCCGCTCATCCGATGCCAGGCCGCCACGTCCGCAGCCATGAGCCGCAGCACCTTCCCCGGGCACAGCACCTCGATCATGTCCTCCATACCCAGCGAGAAGAGCAAACGGAACCAAGTGTCCCGCGCCTTGTTCCAAGCACCGGCGGTGTTGTTCCAAGTGGTCGAGTCGTTGCCCTTGCGGACAATCATCGTCTCGCGGTTGATATTGGATGCCTCCCACACCTCCTTGAGCAATCCGGCGATCGACACCAGGATCCCGAACCACCTACCGAGGAGGACGCCTTTCTCCTCATCGGAGAGATGCACCAGCACCTCGGCATCCGGGAAGACCAAGGCGATGGTGCGCCAGTTCGCCTGATCCGGCGTGGCCCGGCATGCGGCTAACAAGCTGTCGGCAATCTCATCGAAGGGCCGCTGCTGGGCCATGTTGGTGAACTCGCTGCGGAGATTGCAGCGCGCCGTGTAGTAGGCCATGAAGGCGGCCGAGCTTGAATCTGCAAAGAAATCGTCAGCCTCGACCAGCGAGGCCAAGCGTGACTTGCCAATCATGGTGAAGGAGCGCTTGAGCAGCTCGCGCGCGTAGCGGTCGCGCTTTTCTTCCAGCCGGCGCAAGAAGCGGAAGCGCTTGTTGTATTGCCGCTTTGACAGCTCCAAGCCCTGCCGCTGGCGGGCCTGACGGTTCAGGCGATCCTCAAGAAAGTTTCCGTGGCCCGGCGTCATCCGGATCTCCGGTGCTGCGGCACCGATGAATCGCGTGACATCTTCCAGGTCTTCGCCGCTCGCCGTAACGCCCATCGTGGGAAAGAACTCCTTCCCCTTTGCCAATTGCCGCTCGCAGCCGACAGCGGCGGCGAAGTCCTCCGACATGGAGCTGTAGCCGAAGACGCCTTGCTGGAGAGATCCCGTCGCCACCCGGCGCAGAAGGTGTTTGGCGGCCGCCGGCAAGGAGATCTCCCGCGTTTCAAGAATGAGCTGCGCAATGTCCTCGGGACGCCTGCGGCGGCGCAGCGATTCGAAGAGTTGCCGGAAAGGCGGACTGGGATTCACGCAAGTTTCCTAGCATCATGAGCGGCCTCTGCCCAATCAGAACTCATCGGGTACCATCTCCACCCCGCCCTCAATCTCCGCGATCCTCTGCCAAAGCGCAAAAGGCGAGGCGGCGGCATAGCCGCTCTCCATCCCGTCGTTGCACTCGATGACGATCCACCGCCCTTCCTTGGTCTGCGCCACATCCACCACGAGAAACGCACAGCCGAGCGCCTCCACCGCCCGGCGCGCGACCGCAAGGGCGCCGACCTGCTCGGCATCATTCCAGCGGTAGCTGTCCGCCTCATACCAGTAGGGCCCGGCCCCGACCAACTCCCCCTTCCACCAGAAGGTCCGGAATTCGAATGAAGCCGGGATCTTGCCCTCAGCACCACCCGCCACCGGCCTGAGATCCATCAACTCGCGGCAGACGAACTCCTGCCAGTGCAAGATCGGATCAGCCCGGAAAATTGCCACGGCTTCCTCAAAGCCGCTCCGGTCACGGACGATGCTCGCCGCAGCGCGGTGCTTGCTGGTCTGGCGGGCACCCTTGATGAAGATGGGGAATCCGAAGTGCTCCTCCACCTCAGGGAGCGAAGGAATGCCAGGATACCAACGGGAGCGCGGTGTATCCGCCTCGATCAGCGGATACCACCGTGGCAAGAACGTGCAGCGTTCGTGGTCGTCCGGCGAATGCACCAAGGCAATCCCTTCCTCCGCGCACTCCTGATAGAAGGCCGCATAGTCAGCAAATGCACCGATCCGCGCTACGCCCGGAATTCTCGCCGGAGCCTCGTAGGGAGTCCGGCAATCGAAGTAGCGGCGGAAGTCGAAGTCATATACCGGCACGCCGACGGGAGCCGTGAGTATCCATAAGCGATCTCGCAATAAAAAGCGGTCCATGTCCCTGGACATCTTCCACTCAAACAGGACCGGCCTCAAGCTTATCAATCGTCGGAGGCCTCAGCTCCGCCAAGAGCACAGAGCTCCGCCTTGGCCTCCGCGGCTTCAGCCCGAATGGACGGATCATCGTGGTTCAGGAACGGGTCAAGATATCCGAGCAACGCCTTTTCGCCAGACATCCCGACGAGGTGCAAGGCCAACAGAAGTTCGCATCCCCCCATCTCATGGAGATTCTCGGCCACTCGGCGCAAGGAAGGACAAGAGCCGGAGTGCTTCAAGAGGCCGGACTTCATGACGGCGCATGCCTCGCACCGAACTTCGGATGATTCATGCTCGAGGGCCAAGCAGAGGACCTGCTGCCATACCAAAGCAACATCAAGCTGCGGTTTGAAAGTTTCGAAGACCTCGTCTGCAAACGAAAGCCATTCGCTTGCCTGTTCCCGATCGCAGCCGGAACCAGGGAATGTTCCGCCCACATCCATCACGCCCCCGCCTCCGGATCGTAATCCTTCGGTGCCCGCACCACGCGGTCGATCTGCAGCTTGGTCACGATATTCCCGCCGCTGCTGCGGCCCTTGATCGGGACCTCGCCAAAATTGAAAGGCCGACTGACGTTCCGGAGCCTCAGCGCCGGCTTGATGTGAACGATCAGCAACTGATCCGAACTCTCCGCCTCGGTCTTGTGCACGGCGAAGTAGTAGATCCGGCTGCCGGGCGTGCCCTTGGTCAGCTCATACTCCTTGTCGCGCGTGGTGCCGCCGATGCGGAAGCGCTTGGCGAGAATCGCACCCTCCTTGCCGTCGCGATAGATCAGCGAGTAGATGAAATCCTCATCCTTGCGGTAGATCGCCACCCGCATGGGCCGCGGGCCGACGAAGAATTTCTCCGCCACCTTGACGATCCGCAGCTTCCCGTCCTGGCCGAAGATGATCACGTCATCCAGCGTGGAGCACTTCTCGATCGGCGTCTCTTTCTTCAGCCCGTAGCCGGCGAAGCCATTCTTGTCGTCGAGGTAGAGGGTCTCGGTGGCCAGAATCACCTTGCTGCTGTCCACGCGGTCGAAGGAGGAGATCTCCGTCTTCCGCTCACGGCCCTTGCCGTATTTCTTCTTCAGCTCCTCATACCAGCGGATGGTATACTTGGTGAGCTGCTTGAGATTCTTCTCGGTCTCCTCGATGTCCTTCTCCAGACCCTTGATCTCCTCGTCCGCCTTGAAGGAGTCGAACTTGGAGATGCGCTTGATCTTGATCTCGGTGAGCTTGACGATGTCCTCCTGCGTGACCTCGCGCTTGAGCAGCTTCTTGAAGGGCTTCAAGCCCTTGTCGATCGCGCCGAGCACGCCTTCCCAGGTCGTCTCTTCTTCGATGTCGCGGTAGATGCGGTTTTCGATGAAGATCTTCTCCAGCGAGCTGAAGTGCCACTTCTCGGCAAGCTCGCCGAGGCGGATCTCCAGCTCCATGCGCAGCAGTTCGCGGGTCTGCTCGGTGTTGCGCTTGAGGATCTCGCTCACGCCGAGGAACTGCGGCTTGCCATCCGCGATCACGCAGGCATTCGAGGCAAGGCTCAGCTCGCAATCGGTGAAGGCGTAGAGCGCATCGCGCATGTTGTCCGGGTCCACACCGGGCGTCAGGTGGACCAGGATATCGACATTCGCCGCGGTGTTGTCCTCGATCTTGGCGATCTTGATCTTGCCCTTGTCCGAGGCAGCCACGATCGAATCCATCAGCGCGCCGGTGGTGGTGCCGAAGGGAATCTCCGTGATGCGCAGGATGCCCTTCTTATCCGAGGCGATGCGGGCCCGCACGCGCACGCGCCCGCCGCGCAGGCCATCGCGGTAGTCGCTGGCATCCATGATGCCACCGGTCGGGAAGTCAGGCAGCAATTCGAAAGGCTCCTTCCGCAGCGCGCTGATCGAGGCCTCGATCAGCTCGATGAAATTGTGCGGGAGCATCTTGCAGGCCAGGCCCACGGCGATGCCCTCCACTCCCTGCGCCAGCAGCAGCGGGAACTTCACCGGCAGCGTGACCGGCTCCTTGTTGCGCCCGTCGTAGGAAGGCGTCCACTCGGTCGTCTTCGAGTTGAAGGTGATATCGAGCGCAAACTTGGTGAGGCGGGCCTCGATGTAGCGCGGCGCGGCGGCACCATCGCCGGTTAGGGTATTGCCCCAGTTCCCCTGGCAATCGATCAGCAGATCCTTCTGGCCGAGCTGCACCATCGCATCCCCGATCGACTGGTCGCCGTGGGGGTGATACTTCATGGTGTTGCCCACCACGTTGGCCACCTTGTTGTAGCGGCCGTCATCCAGCTCCTTGAGCGAATGGAGGATGCGGCGCTGCACTGGCTTCAGCCCGTCGTTGATATGGGGCACCGCGCGCTCCATAATGACATACGAAGCGTAGTCCAAAAAGTAGTCCTGGTACATCGCCCCCAGCGAGGCGTGCTGATCCGGATCGTGCATCATGGGGTGGTCGGAGGCGGATGCTTGGCCGTCCGGGCGGGGGGTGCAAGGCTGGATGCCTGTGAAGGCAAATTACTAATGATTAAGCACTAATTTTAAAAAATGCCCGCGCCCCACCCCTCCGGGCTAACCCGATGGGGGAGTTGGCAGCGGCGGGCTCGGCAGCGTAGTTTGATCCGCAGCATCCTTTTTTCATCGGAATTGAAACTCTTGTTTAAGCTCTGGACCCTCGCCGTGGCGGGGACTTTCTCCCTGCCCGCCCGGGCCGAAGTCCATGTCCGCGACGAGGGCCGGACCTTCCTTTTGGAGAACGGCAAGGTCTCTGCCCGCATCGACAAGGCGCGGGGCACCCTGGTCTCCCTCAAGCGCGGGGATCTGGAGCTGATCCGCGGCGGCACGGGCTACTGGTCCTTCAGCGGCAGCTCGGAGCAGGAGGACGCGGGCGCTTTCCCAAAGACCTCGGACTCCCGGATCACTCTGCCGGGCGGAGCCACCGGGGAGGTCGCGATCGATTGCAAGGCGGACGGCACGAGCCCGGGCGTCTGGCCGGTGAATGTCTCCTTCCGCTACGCGCTGACCGATGATGCGGAGGGGCTCTACATCTACGGCATCTATGAGCACCCGGCGGAACTGCCGGGCTTTGCCATCGGGGAGGCCCGCTACGTGGTGAAGCCGGACCCGCAGATCTTCGATACCCTGACCGTCGATCCCGAGCGCTCGCGGAAGATGCCGACCGGTGCTGATTGGGACGCGGGGATCCAGGCGAACTTGAAGGAAGCGCGCCGTCTCACCACCGGCATCCACAAGGGCGAGGTGGAGCACAAGTATGGCTACTCCGCGCTCTTCTCGGAATCGCCCGCCTATGGCTGGTCGTCTTCTAACAAGAAGGTCGGCCTGTGGATGGTGAATCCCTCGCTGGAATACATCGCCGGCGGCCCCACCAAGCCGGAGCTGACCGGCCACCTGGATGTGAACCGCGGCGGTCGCCCGGTGCTGCTGAACATGTGGCACGGCAGTCACTACGGGGGCACCTCGCTGGATGTGCGCAAGGGCGAGGAATGGTCGATGGTCGTGGGGCCCTTCCTGCTCTACACGAATGAAGGCGAGCCGGGCCTGCCGCTGTGGAAGGATGCGATGAAGACCGCCGCCGCGGAGATCAAGCGCTGGCCCTATCCCTGGGTGGACAGCCCGCTCTACGCGGCGAAGGAGCGTGTGCCGGTGAGCGGCAAGATGGAGATCAAGGATCCGTTGGCGAAATCAAAGCCGGGCGCGATGTGGGTGGGCCTCACCGCGCCGGACTACCCACTGGGCACGGGCCGGCGCAGTGAGAGCGTCGGCTGGCAGCGCGATGGCAAGCACTATCAGTATTGGGCGAAGGCAGCGGCGGATGGCAGCTTCAAGATCGCGTCCGTGCGGCCGGGGACCTATGTGCTGCACGCCTTCGCCGATGGTGTGCTGGGTGAGTTTGCACGGGCGAAGGTCACGGTGGAAGCGGGCAAGCCGCTGGCGCTTGGCAATGTCGCTTGGGAGGTAGAGCGTGCGGGTCCCACGGTGTGGGAGATCGGCGTGCCGGACCGCAGCGCGCGGGAGTTCCGGAATGGCGACCGCTACTGGCTGTGGGGCCACTATCTCGACTTCCGCAAGGACTTCCCGAACGGCGTGGACTTCACCATCGGCAAGAGCGACTGGAAGAAGGACTGGAATCTCTGCCAGCCGCTGGAGCTCGACGACAAGGGCCGCGTGCTCGGCGACTCGGTGTGGAAGGTGCGCTTCGATCTGAAGGAGGAGGCGGAGCACCGCTTGCGCATCGCGCTCTGCGGGCACCGCGAGGGCGACCGGCTCAGTATCTCCGTGAATGGCAAGCCGGTCGGCGACAGCGGCCGGCTGCCGGAAAATGGCGTGATGCATCGCGATGGGCATCGCGGCCTGCTCACGGAACTGGACTTCAGCATTCCCGCCGCGGCCTTGAAGAAAGAGGGCAATCTCCTGGAGCTGCGCCTGAGCGGTCAGGTCTGGCATCAGGGACTGCTCTATGATTACCTGCGCCTTGAGCGGGTGGATGCGAAACGCGCCAAGGGCACCTGACCATGATGCGACGCTTCTTCATTCTCATCGCCGCCACGGGCCTGTTAGAGGCGGGCCCGGTGGGCTTCGCGTCGCTGGATGGCGGCACCAGCGGCGGCGGCGAGGGCAAGGCCATCGTGGTGCACGATGCCAAGGAACTGCAGAGCGCGATCGAGCGGCTGGACTTGCCCAATGACCAGCGCGACCGCGAGCCGCGGGTGATCCGTCTGGCCGGCGACATCGACCTTGGCGAGCTCGCGAATGAGAAGGCCGGCCACGATTTGAAGAAGGTCGGCATCATCCATCCCCGGCCGGACACCACGCTGGAGGGCCCACCCGGCGGCGCGACACTCAGCGGCGGCACGATCGAGCTCGAGGGCGTGAGCAATGTAATCATCCGGAGCCTGCGTTTCCGCGGCCTGTGGGAGCATGATCCCTCCGGCGAGTATGATGAGATGGGCTGGGACTATGTGCGCATCACCTCCGGAGCGCGCCGGGTGTGGGTGGATCACTGCGACTTCGGCAAGGTCTACGATGGGCCGCTGGACATCGTGCAGGGCGCGGATCTTGTGACGCTGTCGCACTGCATCTTCTCCGGCGGGGAGGAGCAGCAGAAGAAGGGCATCCTGATCGGCAACTCCTCTTCCGACACGACCAAGCAACGGGATGCCGGCCACCTGAACGTGACCATCCACGGCTGCCTCTTCCGCGGCCTCGGTTCACGCGCGCCGCGGCTGCGCACGGGGAATGTCCACTTCTTCAACAATGTGGTGGAGAAGGTCAGCTCGGCCACTATCTCCGTAAGCGGCGGTGCCACGCTGGCGGAGGGCTGCGTGTATCGCGACTGCAAGGAGCCGACGAGTTTTTCGCATGCGGACGATTCGGTGGAGAAAGGCCGCGGTGGTTCGATCCGCATCGTCGATTGCCAGGATAGCGGGAAGGGCAGCGGCGAACGCTTCAAGAATCAACCGGAGGTAGACTTCCGCTTTAACAAGCCTGATGGCTTCACATGGGAAGACCTCACGAAACTCCCCTACCCTTACCAAGCCATCCCCGCCGCGGAAACCGAGGCCATGGTGAAGCGCGAGGCCGGACCGAAGTAGTGTGATGAGAACGAACTGGCGAAGCCATAAGGAGCAGGGACCTTACTGTCCCTGGCACCGGTCCGGGGCCCTATGGAGTGCGGTGGCTCGACACCGCTTTGGCTTCGGGGGCGCTTGGATTTCTCTTCTTCGTGACCGTTTATCGCAGTGTGGACGAAGTGCCCAACGCAAAGTACACTCGCCGCCAATCCGTGGCCGCTTACCACAGCATCACCACCCCAAAGCCAAAGCGGTGTCATGCCACCGCACTCCAGAGACCCGACCGGTGCCAGCGACAATAAGGTCGCTGCTCCTTATCCTTTCCCTGCTCTGCCTCATCATCTCCGCACACGCGGATGACACCGACTGGCCCGAGATCACCCGCGAGGCCAAGCCGTGGACCCGCTGGTGGTGGCTCGGCAGCGGCGTGGACGCGACGAACCTAACAAAGCAACTGGAGGCCTTCTCCGCGGCGGGTCTCGGCGGCGTGGAGATCTGCCCGATCTATGGCGCGAAGGGCTTTGAATCCCGCGACCTCCCCTTCCTCTCCGAAGCTTGGACGAACGCCTACGCCCACACGGCAAAGGAAGCCGCGAGGCTCGGCATGGGAGTGGATCTCACCACTGGCACCGGCTGGCCATTTGGCGGGCCATGGGTAGAAGAAGCACAAGCCTCCGCGGGACTTGAAAACGTGACAGCGAAGGCGGAAGGCGAGAAGCCATTCACGCTGGCCCTGCCGAAAGGCAAAGTGGAGATCCTCTCCGCGTGGCCCGAGAATGGCGAGGCAGTGGACCTTCTCCCCCGAGTGAAAGGTGGCAAGCTCGAATGGACTCCGCCCGCAGGCACTTGGAAAATCCACGGGCTGGTCTCGCGGCATGCCATCCAGAAGGTGAAGCGCTCGGCTCCGGGCGGCGCGGGATCGGTGCTCGATCCCTATTCGACTTCCGCGATGGATGCCTACCTCAAGCCCTTCTCGGTCGCACTGGACCGGCCCGAAGTCGCGGAGCCGCGCGCGCATTTCCACGATTCCTTCGAATACTACAACGCGGCCTGGACCGACGAACTCTTCGCGCGCTTCAAGGATCTGCGCGGCTACGATCTGCGCAGCCAACTCCCTGCCTTCCAGGGCGAGGGTGCCCCCGACACAATAGCCCGTGTGCGCGCGGACTACCGCGAGACGATGAGCGATCTGCACCGCGAGTATCTCATGCGCTGGCACGATTGGGCGAAGGCCCGCGGCAGCCTGACGCGGAACCAAGCCCACGGCTCTCCGGGAAACCTGTTAGACCACTACGCGGTAGCGGACATCCCGGAGACGGAGATCTTCCGTCGTGTGGACGAGGCGCAGATCCCGATGCTGCAGTTCGCCTCCTCCGCCGCGCATGTCACCGGCAAGCCGTTGAGCTCCGCGGAAACCTTTACCTGGCTGGACGAGCACTTCCAGGTCACGCCCGCGAAGCTGAAGGAGGCCGCGGACTTCGTCTGGCTGGGCGGCGTGAATCACATCATCTTCCACGGCATCCCCTACTCGCCGGAGGATGCGCCGTGGCCGGGCTGGCTTTTCTATGCCTCCACGAACATGGGGCCGAATGGCGGACTGTGGCATGACCTGCCGGCCTTCTCCCTCTACCTCGCGCGCTGCCAGGCGGTGCTGCAATCGGGCAAGCCGGATGCCGAGGTGCTGGTCTATTTCCCGATGCACGACCTGTGGCAGGATGGCAGCAAGGAGCTGCCTTTGTTCACGGTGCACAATCAGGAGAGCTGGCTGCATCGCTCGACCTTCTACAAGGAAGCAATGGGACTCTGGAGCCGCGGTGTTCCCTGTGACTTCATCTCGGACCGGCAGCTTGAAAGCTGCAAGGCGTCCGATCATCAAATCGAAACGGGCGGCGGAAGCTACAAGGCGATCATCGTTCCGGAAACCCGCTACATGCCACTGGCCACGGCCAAGCGTCTGTTAGAACTGAAGGCCCAAGGTGCCCAGGTCATCTTCCACGGCAAGCTGCCCGCGGAGACTCCGGGCTTCAAGGATGCGGAAGCCGGGCGCAAGGAACTGGCGGATTTGTTCAAGGACGCCCAAGCCGGTGATGCCGCACCGCAAGAGGTGAAGGAGGAGCCGATGGCCGCGCTGGGGCTGCGTTTTGTGAGACGCAGGCAGGCGGATGGCTGGAGCTACTTCATCGTGAATCGCTCGGGCAAGGATTTCGATGGCAAGGTGAGCTTCGCCACGCCGCTGAAGTCCGCGGTGATGTTTGATCCCATGAGCGGCCGTAGCGGTGTGGCCGCTGCGGATGGCGGGATTCGCCTCGTGCTCACTGCGGGAGAATCGCGCATTCTGCGGACCTTCAGTGACAAGACCGCCAGCGGCCCGGCGTGGCGGGATCTTGAAACCGCGGGTGGGCCGGTCGAACTGGCAGGAACGTGGAAGGTGAAGTTCCTGGAAGGCGGGCCGGAATTGCCGGCTGACTATGAGACGGCATCGCTGGACTCATGGACGAAGCGCGAGGGTGCCAGCTACCGCAACTTCTCCGGCACCGCGCTCTACCGCCTGGAGTTCAACTGGCAGGGTGCGCCCTCCGCGCTGCTCGATCTGGGGAAAGTGGGCGAGACCGCCAGGGTCAGCCTCAACGGCAGCAAGGCCACCCAAACATCATGGTCGCCCCCGCATCGACTCTCGGTGCATCTTGAGAAGGGCCGCAATTCCTTGGAAGTCGAGGTGACGAATCTCGCGGCCAATCGCATCGCGGATCTCGACCGGCGGAAGGTGCCGTGGAAGGCCTTCCACGAGATCAACTTCGTGAACATCGATTACAAGCCCTTCGATGCTTCCGGTTGGGAGCCGCTGCCGTCGGGACTGATGGGGCCGGTGACGCTGGTGCCTCTGCGGTAGGGGCGCGATGACAGGGAAGCTTGCAACTTCCCGCCCGCCGCGCCATTCCATAGGGATGGACCGAAAAACCGCGAACGACTTTCCCCAGGAACTCCTCAATCTCTACGATGAATACGTGCACGGCCAGGTGGACCGGCGCGGTTTCCTCGACCGCGCCTCGCGCTTCGCCGTGGGCGGCGTCACGGCCGCCGGGCTGTTGGCGGCGCTGAGCCCGCGCTACGCCTGGGCTGAGCAGGTGAAGAAGGATGATGACCGGATCAAGGTCTCCTACGAAACCTACGAGTCCCCCGCCGGTGGCGGGAAAATCAAGGGCTACCTGGCCCGCCCGGCGAAGTCGGAGGGCAAGTTGCCGGGCATCATCGTGGTGCATGAGAACCGCGGGCTGAATCCCTACATCGAGGACGTGACACGGCGGCTTGCCATCGAGGGCTTCGTGGCCTTCGCGCCGGATGCGCTGACGCCACTCGGCGGCTATCCCGGCAATGATGACGAGGGCCGCGCGATGCAGGCGAAGCGGAAGAAGGAGGAGATGGACGAGAACTTCATCGATGCCGCCAAGTGGTTGCAGGCCCATGAGCTGTGCAATGGGAAGATCGGCGTGGTCGGCTTCTGCTTCGGTGGCGGGATGGCGAATACCTTGGCGGTGCGCTTGCCAGAGGTCATCAAGGCAGCGGTGCCTTTCTATGGCGGTCAGCCTGCGGCGGAGGACGTGCCGAAGATCAAGGCGGCCTTGCTGCTGCACTACGCCGAGAAGGACGAGCGCGTGAACGCGGGCTGGCCGGCGTATGATGAGGCTTTGAAGAAGGCCGGCGTGAAGCACGAGGCTTTCATCTATCCGGGAGTGAACCACGGTTTCCACAACGACACGACGCCGCGCTATGATGAGACCGCGGCGAAGCTGGCGTGGCAGCGCACGGTGGATTTCTTCAAGAAGGAGCTGGGGGCGAAGTAGGTGATGCCCTTCCGCCGCGCAGCGGCCTTGGACTGCGGCAAGCTTCTTGCCGCTTTCGGCAGGCAACCCTGTTGCCGTGAGCGAGCTCCAAGGTCTCCCGATCACCAAGGGATGCCCACCTAAGCCGACGCGCGATGGTGATCAACCCCAGCGCCCTAACAGCCCGGGGAAGAATCATGGAATCCACGGATCCATGGAAGCACCTGCCCCCGTGCCACGGATCCCTCATTCACGGTTCTACCATACTCCTCCCTCATTGCAGGCTCTCACGGCAAGTGAAGGGTGACCTCACCCTGTCGTCTTCCGTGGCGTGGACCTTGTGGTGTTTCACAATCGCACGCCGAGCGTGGGGTAGAAGGAAGGGTGATCGGGGTGGATCGAGGACTCGCTCACGGCAACAGGGTTGCCTGCCGGAAAGCGGCAACAGGGTTGCGCGCAGTCCAAAGCGGCTGCGCCGCGGTTGTGGAGCTTGCCCCCGGGGACCGGCAAGCAGCAGCGCTTACCCCATAACGGGTAAGAGACAGAGCAGCCGCCATCCTCCATACTCCTCCCATGCGCAGCCTCTTCCTCGTCTCCCTCGCCGCTTGCCTGATGGCCGCGGCCGGAGCGAAACCGACTCTTTTCATCATCGGGGACTCCACGGTCCGCAACCAGACCAGCGGCCAGGAGGGCTGGGGCGATCCGCTGGTGGCGGAGTTCGATCCGGCGAAGATCGAGGTGATCAACCGGGCGATCGGCGGGCGCAGCAGCCGGACTTTTCTAACCGAAGGGCGCTGGGACGCGGTGATGGCGAACTTGAAGCCCGGGGATTTCGTGCTGATGCAGTTCGGCCACAATGATGGCGGGCCGCTGAATGACGAGCGTTGCCGCGCCTCGCTGAAGGGCACCGGGGAGGAGACGCAGGACATTGTGCGCTCGACCGACAAGCAGCCGGAGACGGTCCACAGCTATGGTTGGTATCTGCGCAAGTACGTCAACGACGCGAAGTCGAAGGGTGCCACGCCGATCGTGGTCTCGCTGATCCCCCGCAACAACTGGAAGGATGGCAAGGTGGGCCGCTCCGGTGATAGCTACGCGGGCTGGGCGAAGGAAGTCGCCGCGCAAGCGGGTGGGGGCTTCATCGATTTCAATGACATCCTCGCCGGGCGCTACGAAGCGCAGGGTGAAGAGAAGACCGCGGCGCTCTTCGCGGGCACGGATCACACGCACACGAACCCGGATGGTGCCGCCTTCAATGCGCGGGTGCTCGCCGATTCCCTGCGCGGCACGGAGCTGGGCAAGGCGCTGTTGCCCGCGGACCTGTGGCTGCCCCATGTCTTCTCGGATCACATGGTCCTGCAGCGCGACACCCCGAACCCGCTGTGGGGCCGGACGAAGCCGGAAGCCAAGGTGCACGTGAAGATCGCGGAGGAGACGCTGGAGACCACAGCGGATGCGCAGGGCAGCTTCCGCATCGAACTGCCCGCGCTAAAGGCAGGCGGCCCCTATCAGCTGCAAGTGGAGGCCGATGCCGCGCGGACTTTCTCCGATGTGATGGTGGGCGAAGTGTGGCTTTGTTCGGGCCAGTCGAACATGGACTTCACCGTGGCAACCACGGCCAAGCGCTACTTCTCCGGAGCCGCGAATTGGCAGCAGGAGGTGGCCGCCGCGAAGCATCCGGAGATCCGCATGTTCAGCGCAGAGTGGACGATGCGCGAGGACCCGCAGCGCGATGTGGAAGGCGAGTGGAAAGTCTGCGCACCGGAGACCGCGGGCGACTTCTCCGCTGTGGCTTATTTCTTCGCGCTGAATCTCCAGCGTGAGCTCGGTGTGCCGGTGGGACTGATCACCTGCGCCTACGGTGCAAGCACTGCGGAGTCTTGGGTCAGCAAGGAGAAGCTGGCCACGAGCGAGGCCTTGAAGCCCCTGTTAGACGCCTATGGCAAGAAGTGCATTGCCTTCCGCGATGACCCTAAGGCCTACACCAGCTACGGCACCGCGCTGGCCAAGTGGGAAAGCGGCGGCAAGAAGGGCAAGGCCCCGAAGCAGCCTGACCCGGTGCAGGACCAGCACAATCCCGCCGTGCTCTTCAATGGCATGATCGCCCCCGTGCTGCCATACGGCATCCGCGGTGCGATCTGGTATCAGGGCGAGTCGAATGTCGGCGCGCGGCAGACCTATGCGCCGCTGCAGAAAGCCTTGATCGAAGACTGGCGCGCGCGCTGGGGCCGCGGAGACTTCCCCTTCTATCTGGTCCAGCTCGCGGCGAACAAAGCGCCGAAGCCCGACCCCGCCGACAGCAGCCTGGCCGGGATGCGCGAGACCCAAGCCACCGCACTCACGCTGCCGAATACCGGCATGGCAGTGACCATCGACATCGGCGATGAGAAGGACGTGCACCCGCGCAACAAGCAGGACGTGGGCAAGCGGCTCGCACTGCTGGCGCTGCACGGAACCTATCAAAAAGACGTCGTTGCCACCGGCCCGGTCTACAAGACGGCTGACATCGATGATGGCCGCGTGAGACTGCACTTCGGGAACGCCGCCGGTCTAACAGCCAGGGACGGCAGCCTGAAGCAATTCGCGATTGCGGGCGATGACCGCAAGTTCGTGTGGGCAAATGCGGAGATCGAGGGCGACACGGTGGTCGTCTCCAGCCCCGCGGTCCCCCGCCCTGCCTACGTGCGTTATGCGTGGGCGGACAATCCCGCCGGAGCGAATCTCTACAACGGTGCCGGCCTGCCCGCCGCGCCCTTCCGCACGGACCCGTAAGCCGGGTTACCCCTTCGGGTGATTGGCTGATTCCGATGATCCTCGTTTCATGGAGGGGTATTGCGGCACGGCTGCGGTGCAGGCTTTTTTGGGTTAAATACGGGTGGCCACCGGCGGAGAGGTCCGCCGGTGGCCGTATTCCTTGGAACCCGCTACGACGTTTCCCGTAGCCGCGGCCCGATCTCGACAAAGTCCCATTCCCTTCCTCACACTGTTTCCGTGCGGTTTCTGCTCTTAGCTCTCCTCCTGCTACTAGTGCGGCTGCCTGCTGCGGCGGAGGAGCGGGAGTTGCTGGTGCGGGTCTGGCAGTCGGAGGACGGGCTGCCGGGGAATGTGGTGCGCTCGCTGGTGCAGTCGCCCGATGGCTACCTGTGGGTGGCCACCGCAGAGGGCATCGCGCGCTTCGATGGGATGGAGTTCGAGCCACAGGAGCTGGATGGCGAGCAGCGCGGCAATCGCTTCGCCTTCTGGCGGATCTATGCCACCTCCGGGAACGACATCTGGGTCACCACCTTCCAAGGCGGGCTGTTCCGGATCCGCGGCGGCAAGTTCGAGCGCTTCCTGCCGGACATCCGCCGCCCACGCCCGCCGCTGGTGACGCAACTGGTGGAGGCACCGGACGGCACGGCCTACATCAAGCGCGGCGAGGAGATCCACAAGATCACCGCCGATGGCACCGAGCTGATCAACGAGCCGGACGAGGCCCTGCTCACGTTGATCCGGGATGACCTGGAGAAGCAGACCAAGGCGGGGCGGCGGGTTGATCCCGCGCTGTCGCCATCCCTGTTAGACCGCGATGGCCGGCGCTGGTCCGCGGCGGAGGATGGCCGCCTGCTGGTCGCGGGGCCGGGCATGGATTCGCGGCCGGTCGTGCTGCCGGGAAGCAGCGCGCCGCTCAGCTTCAATGAGCTGTTAGAAGACAAGGAGGGCAACGTCTGGATCGCCAGCCAGCTCAATGGCCTGGTCCGCGTGCGCCTGGGCCGGGTGGACGTGCTGGACCGGGACGAGGGCCTGGGCGACAACGCGGTCTTCGCCGTGATGCAAGCGCGCGGCGGCGATTGGTGGCTGGCCAACCGCACGGGTGGCTTGACCAACTGGACGCAAGAGAACGCACGACAGCTGGATATGGTCCCCGGCGGCTATCACCGCGCGATCGGCGCCTTGTACGAGGATCATCGTGGCACGGTGTGGGCAGCGGCGCGGGATGGCTCGGTCTTCTCGCGGGGCAGCGGGGAGGATGAGTTCCGTGCCCGCTTCTCCCGCACGCAGATTCCTTCCAAGGTCCGGGCGCTGGCCGAGGATGCCGAGGGCACGCTGTGGTTCGGCGGGTCGCAGGGGCTCGCTTCCTTCGCGAAGGAGACGGTGCTGCAGTATGGCCCGCTGGAGGGGCTGGCGCAGGCCAACATCAGTGCCATGGCGCGCGGCATGGGCAAGAGCCTGGTGATCGGCACGGTCGATGGGCGGGTCTTCCGCGGGACGAACAAAGGCTTCACGGCCGTGGGCCAGGCGGATGAACTGCAGCGGCGCTGGATCTCCGCCATTCAACCGGTGTCCGACAATGAGATCTGGGCCAGCACCCTGGGCAGCGGGCTCTTCCTGTGGGATGGCAAGCTGTGGCACCACTTCGGCACGGACCAAGGCATCCCGGACGAGCGGCTGACCTGCATCCTGGACGATGGGCGCGGGCAGTTCTGGTTCGGCTCGCTGGGCGGCATCCTGCGCGCGAGCCGCAAGGAGCTCTTGGAGCGGGCGCGCAGGCCGGATGCGCCGCTGCACTGGCTGCGGCTGGACCGTTCGGATGGCCTGCCCTCCCGCGAATGCATCGGCGGCTATCAGCCCGCCGGCTGGCAGGGCAAGGATGGGATGCTGTGGTTCCCCACCGGCAATGGCATCGTGCGCGTGCGGCCGGAGCTGGTGGAGATCAACCGTGTGCCGCCGCCGGTCTATCTGAAATCCGTGCGCGTGAACGGGAGCCAGCACGACGAGGCCGCGGCAAGCATCGAGGCGGGGCCCGGGCGCTCGCGCGTGGAGTTTCGCTTCGTGGGCTTGGGCTACAGCGCTCCGGAGAAGATCACCTATCGCGCCCGGCTCTCTGGCCTGGACGATAGCTGGCGCGAGTTGGGAGCGCAGCGCGTGGCCGCCTTCGAAGCGGTGCCACCGGGGAACTACACCTTCGAGGTGATGGCCGTGAATGGCGATGGCGTGCCAAGCACCGGTCCTGCCGCAGTGCGCCTCGTGATCCGCCCGCATTTCTGGGAGACGCGGTGGTTCATCATCGGCAGCAGTCTGCTGGTGCTGGCGCTGGCGGCCGGCACCGGTTGGTTCTCGGCGCGTATCCGGATGAAGCGGCGGATCGAAAAACTGAAGATCCGCAATGCCCGAGAGGGCGAGCGCGCCCGCATCGCCCGTGACTTGCACGATGACCTGGGCGCGAGTCTAACAGAGATCTCGATCCTGGCCGCGCTCGCCGCGGAAGACGCGGAGCAGGGCCCGCTGCATCCACCGCTGGAGCAGCTATCAACCAAGGCCAAGCACGTGGTGGGCTCTCTGGATGAGATCGTATGGGCAGTGAATCCGCGCGAGGACACGCTGCGCTCGCTGGTGGAATACATTGCCGCCTTCGCCCGCGAGTTCCTGGACATCGCGCGCATTCCGCTGCGCAGCGAGGTGACGCGAGACATCCCGGATCACCCGCTGGCCGCAGCGGAGCGGCATGGGATTTTCCTGGCCGCACGCGAGGCGCTGAACAACGTGGTGAAGCACTCCGGCGCCACGGAGGTAAAGCTGCGGATCGCGATGGAGGAAGGGCGCCTGGAGATCCGCATCGAGGACAATGGCCGCGGCTTCCTGATGGACTACGCGCGCGGCAATGGTGGCAACGGCCTGGGCAACCTCGAGCGCCGGATGGGCGAAGCCGGTGGCAGCGCGCAGATCGAGAGCGTGCGCGGCCAGGGCAGCATCGTCACTCTCGTCCTGCCCTTGCTTGCAAGGCCCGAAACGGATTTGTAAACTCACCGAAACCCCAATCATGTCCAAGGAACCCGTCTCCGACGTCGCGATCGTGGAAGACAATGCCGCGCTGGGCTCCGGCCTGCGCAAGGTCGTGGAGTCCGCGCCCGAGTTCCGCTGTGTCGGCGTCTGGCCCTCCGCGGAAGAAGCGCTGAAGAAGATCGATGCCTTCCGCCCGCATGTCGTGCTGATGGACATCAACCTGCCGGGCATGTCCGGCATCGAGGCCACTGCGCGGGTGAAGCAGCACCTGCCGGAGATCCAGGTGATCATGGTCACGGTGTATCGGGATCACGACAAGATCTTCGCCGCGTTGAAGGCCGGGGCCTCCGGCTATCTGCTCAAGCGCTCCACGCCGGCGGAGGTGCGGGATGCTATCCGCGATGTGCGACAGGGTGGTGCACCGATGACCGCGGAGATCGCGCGGCGCGTGGTGGAGGCTTTCCATCAGCCGGTGAAGACCGAGCAGACGGAGGACCTGAAGCTCTCCAAGCGCGAGACGGAGATCCTTGAACTGCTCTGCGAAGGCCTGGCGAACAAGGAGATCGCGGACCGTTTGGATATTTCGGTGGAGACGGTGCGTGTGCACTTGAAGCATGTTTACGAGAAGCTGCATGTGAGGTCGCGGACCGAGGCGGCGATGAAATTCCGGGACTCGAAGGAGGAGCCGCGGTTTCCGATATAAGGAGCGGGGAGGAATGGCACCTGGTTAAGGGAGCGAGCGAAGGGTGCTGCCTTACCGGGGGGCAAAAAGGTGGTCCGCACTACTTGCTGTGCGGCGAATGGTACCCGGCAGCACAGTCTACCCCGTGCCCCCGGGTAAACTCTGATTCACCTTCCTCCGGCTGGTAAGTGGAGGCCCAGGTGTGCCTCTCACCCTGCATCTCCCAGTGGACCAATCTCTGGACGTGTCGGCAAACCGCAGACTTTCCTATGATCACCACCCCCCGGTGACCTTACGCGAGTCCGCACCCGGGGGCATCCCGTCTCCCTCCGCTGCCGGGAACCATTCGCCGCACAGCAAGCAGTGCGGACCACCTTGCTGACGCTGATTCCGGCAGCGAAGGAGCTATCGACGCCAGGCGGCCCCCGAGAGCTGCTTCGCCTACCGGTACCAGCGACAGTAAGGTCGCTGCTCCCTACGCATGCGCGAAGACCAGATCGAGCCCACCGAAACCTAACAGAGTACCGTCCTGCAACGGACCGCGACGCTCGCCGGCCGTGAGGCGCTCACCATTCACTAGGGTGCCATTAATGGAGCCGCAGTCCTCGATCATCACTCCCTCTTGGGAAAGGATAAGCAGCGCGTGGCGCCTGCCGATGGAATCGGAAGGAAGCGTGATGTCCGCATTACCGGACTCGCGGCCCAGTTGGATCACGCCGGAGCGCGCGACAAAGTCAGACTCGTGCAAGCGAAGCTCGATGGCTCCCGTCCGCCCGGCATCTCCGCGCAGGGTCCAGATCCGGCCTCGCCGGCGGGGAGGACCGCTGCGGCCCGCCGGGGAGACGCGAAGCTTGAGCCGCGGCTTGGAAGCCGGGACAAGCGGAGCCCGGCGCTGCCGCCAGATCCGCCACTGCCACAGGCCCAGGAAGATCACCATGAGCCCACCGGGCAAGAGCAAGATGCCGAAGCCCGGGAAGGCCGAATGCGAGTTGAAGCGAATGTCATGCCCTTTCAGGAAGGCAACGATCTCCGTGGCATGCGATGCCCGGCCAACCTTGCCGCTATCCGTCATCCTCACCATGGTGTTCACACCCACCACCTCGCCCTGTTCATTGAAAAGCGGACCGCCGCTGCTGCCGGGGAAGATCTCCGCATCGTGATCGATCACCCGGGCGCGGCCGAGCATCCGCTCGCCCCACTGGTCGACCCGTATATCATTCACCGTACCGGTGGTGAAGCGGACGCTGAGCAGGCTGGCGAGTTCACCGGGGACCTCGATGTCCTCGCCACCCGTCGTCTGCAGGCGATTGAGCAGGCGCAGGATATCGTCGCGATTGTCCACCCAGGCAGGGAAGCCGGCGGATCTCACCAGGCTGGTCTTGGGCAGCGTGTCACCGGCGATCCGCAGTGCCGGGGCTTTCAAGCCCTTCGCCTCCAGCACCGCGAGGTCGCGGCCCGGATCCCGCGCCACCAGGCGTGTCGGATAGACCTCGATCCGGTCGGGGCGGTCATGCAGGAGATAAATCATTCCGCCCGCGGCGCCATCCGCCACATGACAATTCGTGATGACTTGCCCGGCGCTGTTGATCACGAAGCCGGAGCCGCTGGAATAGTCGGAACCTGTCCCTGGAATCGAGATCAGGCGCACCATGCTCTTCTCCAGCTCAGCGCTGCGCTCGGAAAAAGCCTTCTCCGAGCGGCACGAGGAGAGCACGAGCGCGACACCGGCCAACATGGCCGCGAACCAGCGCGCTTGGAGGAGGGCAGTCATCGGGGCTGACCTCATCCCTAGAGGGCCGGCTTCCCTCTTTCCAGTCTTTTGAGGAGGCTCACCACTTCGCCTGCCCGTTCCCGCGGACCCGGTACTGGTAGCTCGTCAACTCGCGCAGGCCCATCGGCCCGCGGGCGTGGAGCTTGTCCGTAGAGATGCCGATTTCCGCACCGAAGCCGAACTCCTCCCCATCCGCCAAGCGGGTGGAGACATTGTGGAAGACGCAGGCCGAATCGCAGCCGGAGAGGAAGACATCTGCCGAGGCCTGATCCGCGGTGACGATGCTCTCGGTGTGGTGCGAGCCATGGGTATTGATGTGGTCGATCGCCTCTTGGAGAGAATCGACGATCTTCACGGAGAGGATGAGATCGAGATACTCGGTCTCCCAATCCTCTTCCGTCGCGGGAACGGCATCGATAATCGCGCGGGCGCGTTCGCAACCGCGGATCTCCACGCCCTTCTCTAACAGCACCTCCGCAATCGCGGGCAAATGCGTGGCGGCAACGGCGGAGTGAACCAGCAAGGTCTCCAGCGCATTGCAGACGCCGGTCTTCTGGGTCTTCGAGTTAACCGCCAGCTTCACCGACATATCAAGGTCCGCGGCGGCATCCACGAAGAGGTGACAGATGCCATCGTAGTGCTTGATGACGGGCATGCGCGCCTGCGAGACCACGGCCTCGATCAGGCCCTTGCCACCGCGCGGGATGATCAGGTCGAGCCACTTGTCCATCTTGCACAGCGCGCCAACGCTGGAACGGTCCGTGAAGGGGATCAGCTGGATCGAGTGCGCGGGCAGACCCTCCTTTTCGCCACCGGCCTGCAGCGCCGCGGCAATGGCGGTATTGCTATGAAAAGCCTCCGAGCCACCGCGCAGGATGGTGGCATTCCCCGTCTTGAAGCAGAGCACCGCAGCATCGCTGGTCACATTCGGGCGGCTCTCATAAATGATGCCGATGGTGCCGATGGGCACGCGGGTCTGGTGGATGTGCATGCCATTCGGCCGCGTCCACTTCTCCATGATCTGCCCCACGGGATCGGGCAGCTCCACCACCTGGTCGATGCCGTGGGCGATGGCCTCCACCTTGGCCGCATCGAGCTTCAGGCGCTCGAGCATCGGCTTGGTCAGACCCTTCTCCTCACCAGCGGCCAGGTCCTTGGCATTCGCGGCGACGATCTCCGCGCTGCGGGCACGGAGTTCTGCGGCCATCGCGCGGAGGATGGCGTTCTTTTGGTCGGTCGAGAGCTGGGAGAGCTTGTAGGAAGCCGCGCGTGCATTGCGGGCGAGTTCTTCGACAGCGGAGAAGACTTCGGCTTCGGTCATTGGTGAGCGACTAAAGGCGGTTCAGGTGCGAAATCACGCGAAAGGATGCCGGATTTGAAGATTGGGAAAACCACGGAACCCACGGAATGCTCAGAAGTCCTTAAGCCTTCGCGCCATGCTCATTTGCTGAAACGGGCCGGGAAACGCGTCGAAAGACCCTTCTCACCAGCCAGAATCCCCTCCAAACGCTCCGGCTTGCGGCCATGGGCGATGTGGACAGTGATCCCGGAATCCACGGAATTCTTTACGGCCTGCAGCTTGGAGGCCATCCCGCCGATCGAGAAGCGGCCCCGCTCTTCCTTCGCGAATCCGAGCACGGCATCCACATCCGGCACCAACTGGACCAATTCTCCGCTGCCCGGGGTCAGTAGGCCGTCCACCGAGGTCAGCAGGACCAAGGTCTTGGCTTCGAGCAGAATGGCCACCTGCGAGGAGAGCATGTCATTATCCCCCACCCTCAGCTCCTCGACCGCCACCGAGTCGTTCTCGTTGATGATCGGGACGATGCGGGGCGAGGCGAGCAGGCGCTGCAGGGTGTTCGAAACATTCTGGCGGCGCTCCGGGGTTTGGAGGTCGGAGGCGGTCAGAAGGACCTGCGCGACGGCCAGATCGAAGTTCCGGAAGAGATTCTCGTAAGTGTGCATCAGCCGCGCTTGGCCGACCGCGGCGCAGGCCTGGCGGGTGGTCAGGTCGTTCGGGTAGCCGTCCAGATTGAAGGCGGAGACGCCGGCACCCACGGCCCCGGAGCTAACCAGCAGGCAGCGGTGCCCGCTCTCCACCAGCCCGGCGATGGCGGTGACGAGGCGGACCAGCGAGGCGCCGTCGAGGGTGCCGTCACTGGCGCGGGTGAGCACTCCGGTGCCGGCCTTGATGATGGTCAGGGATTCCATGGCGGGAAAAGCGGGCGCGGCTATGGCCCGGAAGCGCGCGGGATGCCATCGCAAAGCGTGGCAGTCGATCCACTCACCCCATGCTGGCCGCAATGTTCCCCAGCACGCCGAAGCCGCACAGCAGGGACAGGATGGAGCAGGCCAAGTAGGGCAGCACCTGTTTTGCAAGGGTTCCGTCCCGCCGTTTGATGCCAGTGGCTGCCACGACGAATCCGGCGATCACGGCGAGAATCAAGCCGAGCAGCAGAAGAAGCGCGGCGACTCCTAGCCCACCCGCATAGAGGATGAGCAAGGGCAAGGCGGGCGCGAGCGCGAGACCGTGGAGGACGGCCGCGAACTTCATCCAATTGCGGTGCTGGCGTTTCTCCCCATCCCCGAAGAACACCACAAGCGCCACCCCGCCGAATAGCAAAGTGAGGAACCACCCTGGCATGGAGGCATGCCGGACGAAGCTACTGAAGCCCTCCGCCAGTTCGAACTTCCAGCGCGCGGCCTTGGATTTGAGCTCCTTCACTTGCGCGGGAGGGAGACCGCGCACGCCCTCCAGGATGGCCGCGTCCCACTTCACGCCGTTGAGGGTAGCCCCGCTGAGATCCGCTCCACTCAGGTCTGCCCCGCTCAAGTCCGCATTCGTCAGATCGGCACCGCTGAGATTGGCGCGCGCCAGAATGGCCGAAGAAAAACCGGCACCGGCGCATTGGGACTGGCTGAGGTCGGCGTCGCTGAAATCGGCGCCATTGCACAGGGCTCCGTTCAGGTCGGCAGCCTCCAGCTTCGCCCCTTTCAGGTCGGCAAAATAGAGGCGCGCCCGGGCCAAGTGAGCCCGCACCAGCGAGGCTCCCTCCAAGCGGGCGGCACGGAGATTCGCTTCCTCGAACAAGCCGCCATCCAGAACGGCATCTTGCAATTGGAAGCCGTCCAAGGGCCGCTTGCTGAAGTCCCTGCCGCCCTTCACCTCCCGGGAGAAGTCCTTGGCATCGACAATCGCGCCACGGGCCCGCAGGTCTCCAAGCTGAGGTTCGATCCCCGCCGCGCCTAGGAAGAAGGCATCGGTCACCTTCGCGTCGGTGAAGACCGCCTCGTGGAAGCGCCCCGAAAGGTAGGCCCCACGCAGATCTGCGCCGGTGAAGTCGGCCTTCTCGAAGTAGGTTCCCGTGACCATGGCCTTGCTGAGGTCCGCGCCATGGAACTTCGCTCCATGGGCGCTGACCGAATCCAATTTTGCCGATGCCCATCCCTTCGTCCCGCTGAGGTCCGCTTCATCCAGTTCGGTGCGATCCATCTCCGCGCCGCTGAAGTCCACACCACGGAGGTCCGCCTTCACAAGCTTCGTCATCGTGAGGTCAAGGCCGCGGAAGTCCTGCTGTCGCAGGTCTTGGCCCTCCAGATTTTTGAACTTGAGTTCCTCCCCGCCGTGGACGGGCCCCGCGAGCAGAAGGGCCGCGGCGATGAGCGCGGGGACTTTCATGGCGCAGGTGCTTTCTGGAGCTTCACGATTTCCATCTGGGCAGAGCCGCTCGTGACAATCCCCGATGTTTGCGGATCCGCGTGGAGCTTGGCGGGAAGATAACCCGCTGCGGAGATCTCGAAATCCAAGCCTTCCTTGCGATTCACGCCGACGGCATGCACCGACTTCGAGCCATCCGCATGGACCTGCTCCCGGGTCGGGCCGCTGCCCTTGGAATAGGGCGAGATCCCTTCGTAGTCCCAACGGACCTCAAAGTGGAGCGGCTCTCCTGTTTCCGCATCCACCGCCTGCACATGGATCGAATAGAGCGCGGCATCGTAGACGATGGGGAGGTCCGGATGGACGATCTTATGCCGGGTGCCGTAGATCCACCCGGCGAAGCCCGTGAGCACCGCGAGGGCAATGGCTGCAAGGGTTTGCCTCATGGCGATTCCCTACAGTCCGATCCGGACAAGTCGAGTGTGGGGCTGAGGGTTGGCAGCGAATTCATACGACCTTTGCGAAAGCCGCATGGGTCTCTCACTGAACTCCCTTCTGCCAGCGTGGTAGCCCCCGTATCATTCCAGCGTGTCCTTTGATAGCGAGGCGAGGCCCTTGTCCAGCTTGTCCAGAAGGGCCAAGCCCTGCTCCGCCGAACCGCGGGCAGCTCTCAAACGGAAACCGGTCTCCGCATCAAACTCCGCCAGACCCAAGGTGGAAAATTCCTCCATTAGCTTGTTCAGAGTGATCCCGCGCTGGCGGGCCATTTCGCGGAGACGATTGGCTTTCTCGTCGGGAATGCGGATGGTTAGGATGGCCATCGGAATAGCTGAACAATACAGGACTTGCACCTACCTCCGCCACTTTTTACAGCCCTCACCCATGAACCCGTTCCCGCCGCCCGGTGACAAGAAGCAGCTTGAGGAGGGCCTCGTCTTTACCCCGAAGTTCGATGCGGACGGGCTGGTCCCGGCGATGGCGATCGACGCCACCACCAAGGAGCCGCTGATGCTGGCGTACATGAATGCGGAGTCCCTGCGGCTGACCCTGGAGCTGGGCGAGGCGGTCTATTGGTCGCGCAGCCGCAAGGAGTTGTGGCACAAGGGCAAGACTTCGGGGCAGGTCCAGCGGGTGGTGGAAATCCGCACCGACTGCGACCAGGACGCGCTGGTGGTCTACGTGGAGCAGATGGGCGGCGGCTGTTGCCACACCGGGCGGAACGACTGCTTTTACCGCAAGGTGGCGGGTCGCAGCCCGGAGGGCGGGGCCCTGCTGGCATTCAAGGAATAGCCGGGATCAGCGGAAACCGGGCGGGAAAGAGAAGAGATCGCTTGAAATTCGACGGAAATTGGCGAATTTCGCGGTTGCAATCGGAAGATCGTTCCCCTAGTTCTCCCGCCCCTCGCGCCTCCGGGTGCGAAACCAGACACTTTCCACAAGCAAGGAGGACCGCCATGGACATCATCAAGAAGATCGAGCAGGAGCAATTGAAAGCGGACGTCGCGGACTTCCGCGTGGGTGATTCCGTGAAGGTCCACACCCGGGTGGTGGAAGGCGGCAAGGAGCGCGTGCAGATCTTCGCGGGCATCGTGATCGCCCGCCGTGGCACCAGCGTGAACGCTTCCTTCACCGTGCGGAAGATCTCCTACGGCGAAGGCGTGGAGCGCGTGTTCCCGCTGCACAGCCCCCGCATCTCCAAGATCGAAGTGGTCAGCAAGGGCAAGGTCCGCCGCGCCAAGCTGCACTACTTGCGCGACCGCGTGGGCAAGAAGGCCATGCAGGTCAAGGCTGCCGAAAAGTAAGCTGCCTGTAGTCATTCCATTTTCCAAGAACGCGCCGCGGCTTGCCCGGCGCGTTTTTGTTTTCCCAGATCCGTCCGATCTGTCCGATCGGCTTTTTGAATCTTGGCGGCGGGGCGCTGATACGGGATGCTCCACCACGTGAAGCGGGTTCCGATTCCGGCGGTGATAGTCCTAAGCCTCGCGGCGATTGTGATCCCGTGGTGGCAGGGCACGCGGAACATGGATTTCCTCACCCCGCCGGAGGAGTCGGTGCTGTCCCATCTCCGGGCGAAGACGGCGCTCATGCACAGCGAAAAATCGCGGCTCTTCACCGTGAAGCCCGAGCCGAAGGACACGGCGGCCATCGAGAGCCCGATCCGTGCCGCCCCGGCGATCGATCCCGGCGATCCCGCCACCCCTGCCCCGCTGAATGCCTACGCAGAGCACGCCGGTGAGGGCGCGGGAGCCTTCGCCGTCCTGGCGGTCCACCTGGAGGAGCAGAAGGCCAACGCCCGGGCCATGCTGGCCTGGGAGCGGGTACTGGACGTATGCCCGGACAATGCGTCCGAGCGCCCGGCGGCGCTCGCCGGCATCCAGCGGCTGCGCCCCACGGTCGCGCCCTGGAATACCGACCCCGTGGCCGCCAAGCCGCTGGTGCTGGAAGCCACCCTGCCCGCCCACGTCCAGGCCGACGTGCTGGAAGAGGTGGTCACCAAATGCGCGCACGAGCTGGGCCGCTATTCCTCCGGCCTGCTGCACTTCCAGCCGCGGGTGGAGCGCCCGGACCGCAAGGGCTCGACCTCCGCCGTGCTGTCACTGCAGGTGACGGGCGAGGGCTTCGGCGCGGCTTCCACCGGTTTCCTGGACTTCCCGCTGGCCACCGAGCCCGAGGAACTGCGCAAGGAGATCCTGGCCGGCTGCTACAAGCTGGTGGCCTCCCAACTCGCGGCCTTCACCAACTTCACGCCGCCCGCCGCGCTGGCAGAGGGGGACAATCCCTCCCAGGCGCTGGAGTCGCGGATCACCCGGCTGTGCTGGGACGAGTTCGGGAAGTCATTGATCGGAAAACCGCCGCCGAAGGAAAAATCCCGCTAAGAGAACGCTGGACCTGCGCGTTTCTCGGAAGAACGTTTGCAGCATGTCTACCTTCCGCGGTCTTTTGATCCTGACTGCCCTCACTACCGGCCTGCTGCACGCGGCGCCGGAGGAAAAGGCTGTTCCAACCAAAGAGCAGCCCTCCGGGTCTCCTGCCCAGCAGGAACCCTCCAAGACTGCTCCGGCCTCCGGCATGCCTGAAAAGGCGCCCGAGCCTGTCGTCAAGGAACTCGATGCCGACCGCGTGCAGGTGGGCGAGGTCATCGTCAACAAGAAGACCCGCGAGATCCGCTTCCCTGCGGAAGTGAACATGTGCCGGGACGAAAACCTTGAGTACGCCATCGTCCACGCTCAGGGAAAGATCCACGAATCGCTGCTGCTCACCTACGTGACCGGGATGGAGCTGAACGTGGCCTTCAAGCTCCTGCGCTACGAGGGCTCCCCGGAACTCTACGCCGAGTGGGAGAAGAACGGTGCACTCTCCAACCGCTTCCCCGAGGTGAAGGCCGAGGTGAAGGAAGCCGCGCGGATCGACATCGGCGTGGAGTGGAAGGAAGAAGACAAGACGCGCACTGCCAAGCTCAACGACTGGATCCAGCACGGCACCACCGGTGAATCCATGCCCGCCGATCCCTGGGTCTACGGCGGCTCGATGATTTACAAGGGCAGCTTCCTGTCCCAGTCCACCGGGGACATCGCTGCCATTTATATCACCAACGCTGCCTTGATCAATTACTCGGGGAAGGACAACAAGTCCGACGAAGTGTGGTCCCCCTACCCCAAGCGCGTGCCGGAGGAAGGCACCAAGGTCACCGTGATCATCACTCCCCATAAGAAACCTGCCGAAAAGAAATGAAGTCCGCCGCCATCTGCATCGCCGCCGTCGCCTCCACCTTGGGCTTTGCCCAGGCGCAGGATGCCAAGAATCCCTATCTCTCGCTGCAAGTCGAAATCAAGGAAGCCATCGCCCGCGGCAATGCCTTCCTGGCCAAGCAGCAGAAGGAAGCAGGCTACTGGGGTGACAACGAAGAGTTCCCCGCCTTCACCGCACTGGCGCTGAATGCCGCCGTGCGCGACCCCGCCGTGGACCGCAAGGCCGACCTGCCCGCGCCGATCACCAAGGGCTTCGACTGGCTGATCAAGCAGCAGAAGGAAGACGGCGGTATCTACAACAAGGGCCTGGGCGTCTATAACACCGCCCTCTCCGTGACCGCCCTGAGCGGCGCTGAAAAGGAAGCCTACACGCCGGCGATCGTGAAGGGCCGCAAGTACCTGATCGGCGAGCAGTGGGATATCGACAAGAAGAAGGAGACCGACAACAAGAACGATGGCGGCATCGGCTACGGCTCGAAGAACGACCACACGGACCTCTCTAACACCTACTTCGCCATCGAGGCGCTTGCTCTCTCTAACAAGGTGGTGAAGGACGGCGACCAGCCGGACCTGGACTGGAAGGCCGCTGCGACCTTCCTGTCCCGCTGCCAGAACCTGACCGCGACCAACGACCAGCCCTGGGCTTCTGACGACGAGCAGAACAAGGGCGGCTTCATCTACGCCCCGGGCGAGAGCAAGGCGGATCCGGTGCAACTGCCGGATGGCAAGACCGCGCTGCGTTCCTACGGCTCGATCTCCTATGCCGGTCTGCTCTCGCTGATCTACGCCAAGCTGGGCCCGGAGGATCCGCGCGTGGTGGCAGTGAAGGAGTGGCTGGGCAAGAACTACACGCTCACCGAGAACCCGGGCATGGGCACGCAGGGTCTCTACTACTACTACCAGTCCATGTCCAAGGCGCTCTCCGCCGCGGGCATCGGCAAGCTGCAGCTCGCCGGTGGCAAGGAAGCCGACTGGCGCAATGACCTGGCCGACGCGCTTCTGAAGAAGCAGAAGGCCGATGGTTCCTGGGTGAACGAGAACGCCCGCTGGATGGAATCCAATCCGGGTCTGGTGACGGCTTACAGCGTGTTGTCGCTGGAGCAGATCTACTACTCGATCCCGGGCAACAAGCCCTGATCTGATTTCGCCTTTCCTTAGCCGGCGCGAGCCGGAGCCCCCCTGAGCCCTGGGAGCGGACCGCAAGGTCCGCTCCTTGCATTTTTGGGGGCCTGCTCTTCGTCCCAAAGGGACGGCTCATAATAGCCCGGCACGATAGTGCCGGGTGGCTGCCAGAGCCTATTGCGTCCCAACGGGACGCCTTATGCTTCTTGAGGCGGGTATCGGAAAACGTGGGGAACAACCGCGCCAGGCACATCGCGTAGTCCGGAAGCCTACCAACACTCATGCCGCCCTCCGCATGAGGCGTCCCGTTGGGACGCAATCCACCCGCCCTCCCTACCCGGCACTATCGTGCCGGGCTATTATAAGTCGTCCCTTTGGGACGGAGAAGGCTTCATGCTGCTTGGCCTGACCGGGCGCGGTGCGGACCAGTCCCTCATCTCCACTTTCTCTGCTGCGAACGGTAGATCCCCGCACGCCCGCTGAAGAAGAAGGCCACGAGACAGGCCAGCGCCAACAAGGGCGCGTAGCGAATACCAAAAAGCTCGATGCCCATCAGGATGCAGGCCGCCGGGGTGTTCGCCGCTGCGGCGAAGACGGCGACGAAGCCAAGCGCGGCGAAGAGCCCGGGCGGCGCACCCAGCAGGCCCGCCAAGGCATTCCCGAGGGCGGCGCCGATGAAGAACAACGGCGTGACTTCCCCGCCCTTGAAGCCGGACGCGACGGTCACCACCGTGAACACGAACTTCCCCCACCAAGCCCAGGGATGGATCGCCGGGCTGGCGAAGAGCGAGACCAGCGTGACCGCCTGCGGATCAGGTGAGCGCACGCCCAGGCCGAGGTAGTCGGCAGTGCCGGTCACGTGATAGAGCGCGATCACCGCCAGCCCACCCAGCGCGGGCCTCAACCAAGGCCGGGCGACCCACTTCTTGAAGCCATCGGCGAGGCCGTGGCTGGCCTGCGAGAAGGCCAAGGCCACGAGACCGAAGGCGATGGCGGCGATGGCGACCTTTCCAAACAAGAGCGGCGACCACGCGGGTGCGCCACTGGCCGCGCCCGCCATCTCCTCGATCCGGTAGTGCGTGTGGACCGCGCCCCAGGCCCCGCAGGTCCAATCGCCCAAGTAGGCCGCGAGGAGACAGATCGGCAGTGCGGCCAGCTTCGGCCGGCCGGTCACCGCCACTTCCACCGCGAAAACCGCGCCCGCGAGAGGGGTGCCGAACACGGCCCCGAAGCCCGCGGCCACGCCTGCCATGAGCAGTGCCGATAGTTGGGCTGCCTCCAGCCGGAAGTGGCGCGCCACCCCGCTCGCGATGCTGCCGCCCATCTGGACCGCCGTGCCTTCCCGGCCCGCCGAGCCGCCGCAGAGATGCGTGGCCAGGGTGCCCAGCAGCACCAGCGGGGCCATGCGGCGCGGCACGCCCCCGCCGGGATCGTGGATGCGGTCCAGGATCAGGTTGTTCCCGCCCTCCGAGCCAGCCCCGTGGCGCTGGTAGAGCCAAGCCACGGCCATGCCCGCCAGGGGCAGGAAGTAGAGCAGCCAGGCGTGCTCGAAGCGCAGGCGGGTGACCTCGTCCAAGCTCCACAGGAAGAAGGCACAGGCCGTCCCGGTCGCCATGGCTGCAGCCGCCGCGATCGCCCATGACTTCAGCAGCGCGGCGGCCTTTCGCCGGTTTTGGGAAGGATCTGGCATTCTACGCAAGATGGCGGCCCGGGATACGATCCGCCTGACAGACGCAGGCAACCGCGCGGCGCCCGGCACGTCAAGGCGGCACGGGCGGAAGCCGGTGTGCATAAATGTTCAAGATGTTAGATGAAAGATGGACATTATATGATCCCGGCTTGCAGAAGGGGCGACAGGCTGGGCATGATGGGAGCGTAAGACGAAGCGTGCAAACGGCTGCGTCGCAGACTTCCCTCCCACTGGAATCAGGCCCGCCGGCACGGGTCCCCGGAGGCTTGTCCCTGCGCTGCCGTTAGAACGCCTGCCGTCTTGCTTCCCCTGCCACCATGTCTTCGAGCATTGCCACCTTCTATCTCCTCCGGGAATCGGCTCGCCCCGAGTTTGAGGAAGCCAAGCGCACCGAGAAAACCATTACCTACGAACGCGGGTTTTTCCGGACCAAGGAGGTCATCACCGGCGATCGCTTCCTGTGGGAGTACTTGGATGAGGCGGCGGAAGAGAAGCTGGAGTTCCCCCACTCGGGCTTCGTGATGATCGACTATCTCTTCACCTTCCTGGAAGGCGCGGAGCCGATCCAGACGGACTTCGCCGCGGCGGCGATCGATGCGAATTTCTACTCGATTCCCGGATCGATGGCCGAGCGGGTCACCCGCTTCCTGGAAGACAATCCGCCGGATGACAAGGCGCTCGAGAGCTTCGCCGGCCAGCACGGCGCGCAATCGCCGCGGCACCATGCCAAGCTCCTGCGGGAGACGCATGAGATGCTGATGACCTGGCTGCGGCGCGTGAACGGGGAGAAGTTCGGCGTGCTGCAGCTGACCTTCTGAGCGCTTCCCATTTAAGGGACCAGCGCTTCCACGCGGAAGAAGCCTTTTCCCGGAGTGAAGGGGATCAGGTACGTCACCAATTCGATTCCCCCGGCTTGGGCGACCACCGACTCGGGTGCCTGCGCCACCGTGCTCCAAGTGGCGAGGCCGCTTCCGGAAGTCCGCAGTGCCAGCGTCACGCCAGATACGCTGGTCCTGCGGGTGAACTGAAGCCGGAGCCCGGTGCCCGGCAGGGATGATGCCACGGCAGGCCAAGAACTCGCGGACTTGCCATCGGTGCCACTGGCGAACTCGAGGAGATTGCTGAAGCCGTCGCTATCATCATCCGCATCCGCGGCACCCCAACCTTGGGCAGCGGCGAAGGCGGCGTAGGTCTGGGAGCTCCCCGCGGAGACCATGGCCGCACGCGTCTCCATGATGGTGAAGGCCGGAACGTTTTCAGCGCGCACTTCAAAGCGGTCGAAGGTGACCCCGGCCGGGAGCTCGAAGGTGGTCCGCTGCTGATAGGGTGCCACCGGCGCGATCGAAGTTAGAAGGCTGGTAGCCACCACTTGCCCGGCGGAGAAGCCGCCGTTGTAAAGCGTGATCACATAGTTGTCATCGCGCCCCCAGATGCTTGAGGGAGTGCTGCGGCCCCAGAGATCCACCGCGAAGGTGGCAGCACCGGCAGTCGTGGTGATCGGCGCGAAGGAATACTGGAGGAAATGCAAGGCGACGGATTCATTGCCGTGGAAGCCGGGGACAAACCAAGCCGGCGTGGCGCTCGGCCCGCGCTGAGCCTGCTCCGGAGTGCTGGCCGTGGGATCGTCCGGATTGTAGGTGAAAGGATCCGTGAGCGTTTCGCCGATGTTCCAAATCGGCTCATGGGGTTGGGAAGAGGCGCCCGCCGTGAGGGGAACATTCACGAACGAAGCGGAGGCGGGCACAACAAGTGCCAAGGCAGCAAGGAGTGATCGGATCATGGCCAGGGAGAATGGGAGAAAGAGCCGGTGGGCCTTTACGGATTCCTCGAAAGATTTCTTCCGCACTTCGACGGAAGGCCGTGAGGCAGGCCGCCACTATGGAGCACCCGGCATGCCACAGCGCGATTCATCCAGCGCGAGTATAAGTGGTTTCACGGATGCAGCAAAATGGGTTGCATGCAGGGGCAAGCTGACTAGGATCTCCCCCGACTGCTGTGTGCGTCCGTTAAGGCAGCGTGCCCGGACCGATGTATTAAAACGGGGAGAAAAAACCGAGTTCGTAACAACGGCCATGCCTTCTCAGGACGGCCCTACAGAACCGGCACTCCCACTTGTTGAGCAACTGGAACGTGGCTCACAAAGCCTAGGACGGCACAGCGGTTTTTCTTGTACACGAAGCGGGACCTCGGCCGCTGCGGTGGGAATGACGAATGTCGAATTCCCGAATGCCGAATGTCGTGTTTCGGGGAGATCAGCGGCTGGCTGATTCGAAGACGCCGCCGCCTAGCAGACGTCCGCCATCGTAGAAGCCGCAGATCTGGCCCACGGCGATCGCGCGCTGGGGCGTGTGGAAGCGCAGCAGCAGCTTGCCGTCTTCCTGCGGGGTGATGTGGGCGCGCTCGGCCTTGGCGCGGTAGCGCGGCTGGGCTTCGAGCCAACGCGGTGCATCGAAAGTGACGCCCAAGGTGGAGACGCTGCCGATGATGCACTCGCTGGCGTAGAGGCCGGGAGTCTCGCCCTCATCCCAGCCGACGACAAGGCGGTTGTTCGCGATGTCCTTGGCCACGACCACGTAGGCCATGCCCTCGCGCGGGGAAGCGACGCCATGGCCCTTGCGCTGGCCGAGGGTGTAGAGGTGCAGGCCGCGGTGCTCGCCCATCACGCGGCCATTCACATCCACGATCTCACCGGGTTTGTCCGGGATGTAGTGGCGGATGAAGTCGCTCATCTTGATGTCGCCGATGAAGCAGATGCCCTGGCTGTCCTTCTTGCCGGCGGTGGGCAGGTCATGGCGGCGCGCGACTTCGCGGACTTCCGGCTTGAGCAGCTCGCCCGCCGGGAAGAGCGCGTGATCGGCCTGGAAGGCGGTCATCAGCGCCAGGAAGTAGCTCTGGTCCTTGTTCGGGTCCGCACCGCGCAGGATCGCGGAGTGGCCGTCGCTTAGGACACGCTTGCGCGCGTAGTGGCCGGTGGCCACGGACTCGAAGCCTTGCTCCAGGGCGTAGTCGAGGAAGACGCCGAACTTCATCTCACGGTTGCACCACACGTCCGGGTTCGGCGTGATGCCCTGGCGGTAGCCTTCCACGAGGTAGTCGACGATGCGCTCCTTGTATTGGTCGATGAGGTCGACGACGCGGAACTCGATCTTCAGCTTGCGGGCGACGGCGAGGGCGTCTTCGAGGTCTTGCTCCCAAGGGCAATCGCCGGGGATACCCTCGGCATTGATCCAGTTCTTCATGAAGGCACCCGCGACTTCATGCCCCTGCTGGATCAACAAGGCAGCGGCGGCGGAGCTGTCCACCCCGCCGGAGAGGCCAACCAGCACCCGCGACATGCGGGGAAGTTCCAAGGGAGAAGTTCCTAGTGCCAATGCTAAAATCGCGAAGCAGGGATTTTCGGTGACTGGACAAGGGTCCCGGGCCTGCCAAGCTTTCCGCTATGACCAGGCGCGACAGTTTGCGGATGATGGCGGCAGGTGCCGGAGCAGCCTCGCTGGGGCGGGCGGAGGAGGCACCAGCCGGTGGCACGATGATGACGCGGGCGATCCCCTCCAGCGGCGAGAAGCTGCCGGTGATCGGGATGGGGACTTGGCAGACCTTTGACGTGAAGCCGGAGGAGGCAGCGCCGCTGGAGCCCGTGCTGCAGGCCTTCGTGGAGCTGGGCGGAAAGCTGCTGGATTCCTCCCCAATGTATGGGAAGTCGGAGGAGGTGGCCGGCTCGATGATCGGCAAGTTCAAGCTGCGCGAGAAGCTCTTCGTGGCCACCAAGGTCTGGACGCAGGGCAAGGACAAGGGGATCGAGCAGATGAAGGCATCCATGGACAAGCTGCAGGCCAAGCCGATCGACCTGATGCAGGTGCACAACCTGGTGGATGTGACGGAGCACCTGGACACACTGCGCGGCTGGAAGAAGGAGGGGCTGGTGCGCTACATCGGTATCACCCACTACACTGCGAGCCAGCATGAGGCGGTGGCGAAGGTGCTGAAGGCGGAGACTGTGGACTTCGTGCAGATCAACTACTCCATCGCCGAGCGCGAGGCGGAGAAGACCCTTCTGCCACTGGCGAAGGAACGCGGCGTGGCGGTGATCGCGAACCGGCCCTTCGCGGGCGGGGAGCTCTTCAAGAAGCTACTGGCAAGTCCCCTGCCCGATTGGGCGAAGGAGATCGACTGCACGAGCTGGGCGCAGTTGCTCCTGAAGTTCGTGGTCTCCCATCCGGCGATGACCTGCGCGATTCCCGCGACGAACAAGATCGATCACCTGCGGGACAACATGAAGGCCGGCTACGGCAAGATGCCGGACGAAGAGATGCGGAAGAAGATCGGCGAGCTGGCGCGGGTCTAACAAATCTGCTCTCCGGCGCGAAGAAAAGATCAGTGCGTGCTCAACCGTGCTCCTCTAACAGAACACTTTGTCGTCAAGACGCGGTCGTCTTCACCAGCAGCCCCTTGTCGCGCGCGGTGCGCAGGACGCTGGCGAAGAGCCAGCCCGAGAGACTGAGATAGATGACATTCAGGCCAAGCGCGGTGGCGAAGTGCCGGAAGTCGAAGCCGCCGTGGAGGATCGATCCCCGCATGCCCTCGAACACATGCGAGGGCGGCAGCGCCAGCGATATCCACTGCATCCAGCCTGGCAGCGCACTGAGCGGATAGAACACGCAGGAGAATGGCTGCACCATGAATGGCAGCGCCCAGGCCAGCGATTCCGCACCGTGGCCCCAGCGCAGGATCAAGGCGATGGAGGCAATGCCCAACGCCCAGCCAAAGAGCATGAGATTCGCATAGTAGGCGAAGAGCCCGAAGTGGAACTGGAAGAGATTGAAGGAATAGGCCGTGGCCGCCACGATCACCAGCATCACCGCCGTGATCCCCACCCGCAACAGGCCGACGCCGAAGGTCGCGGCGATGTAGTCGGTCATCCGCACCGGCGCGGCGAAGATGTTCAACAGGTTCCGCGTCCACACGTCTTCCAGGAAGGACATCGCGACGCCCTGCTGGGAGCGGAACAGTGCGTCCCACAGGATGATCGCGGCAATCAGGAAGGAAATCTCCCGCGGGAAGTTACCCGTCCCCTTCGTCTGCAGATAGACGGTCACGAAGCCCCACACCAGCAGCTGCACCAGGGGCCAGAAGAAGAGCTCGAAGGCCCGCATCGGATTCTTGGCATAGAGCAGCACGTAGCGCGTGAGCAGCGCGCGGATGACGGATGGCTTGAACATGACGGCAGGCGGGGCGGGCGCCGCGAGATGACCACCCGGCGTGCGGGGAATCCAGCGCGGATCGGCCCGGCGTCAAAAAGAAAGGTGGTTCTGGTGGGGGAATCGGTTCCGGGGAGCCTGCCGTGCCCTCGCCGCGAAATGGGTCCTAGGGGACTTATGGGACCTATCCCGCACTGCGCTTCAGGCGGATGCTACTTTTCTCGACGGCCCGGGTTACCCCCGGCGATAGTCGCCCAACGATGAAGACTCCCCTCGCCTTTCTGGCCGGTGCCGGCGTCGGCGCGCTGGCGATGTGGCTCGCACTGCCGAAGGCCACGACCTCATCCCCGGGACGATCGGGGCAAGAGACGGCGCAGCAGGAGGGCCGGAAGGGCGGCTCCCCGGCAGACGGTGCTGGCGGTGCGCTGCCATCCAAAACCAAGCGCCACGCCGCGACGACAGATGATGAGGGCGCGAAGGTCCTGGACGAGGACGACGAGAACTCGCCCGAGATGCGCGGGATCCGCGCGGCGATGGCCAAGGAGCTCGCCGAACGGAAAGGACGGCGCCTGGACGAGCGCGTGGCAGTCTTGAAAGGCCGCCTGAACCTCGATGAGGCCACGGCAGCCAAGGTGCGGTCCTCGCTGGCGAGTGGCGATGAGGAAGAAGACCGCGTGATGGATGCCGTGGATGGAAAGGATCCGGCGCCGGTGGAGGCGGGTGAACCGGCGCGGAAGCGGGCGGCGCTGGACGAATCGATCTCCAAGCTGCTGAACCCCGAGCAGGCCACCGCCTACAAGGAATTCTCCGCGGAGCAGAAGGAGAACCGCATCGAGGTCGCCACCGGTCGCGAGATGACGCGCCTGCAGGCGAACCTGACGCTGACGCCAGACCAGAAGGACAAGGTCTATCAGGCGCTCAACGACATTGCCGCCAAGGAAGAGGAGGACGGCCGGCAAATGACCGACCTCGCCCCGAAGGAGATGAAGGCACGGCAGCAAGCCCGGCTCGATGCCCTGCGCCCGCTCCTGGCACCCGGACAATTCGAGGAATACGAGCGCCGGTCCGCGGCTTCACTGCGGGTTCTGGGAGGAGTGGAGGACGACAAGTGATCCCACGTTTCTCCAATTTTTCACAGAAAATGGATTTACACGAATCCCACGGAGTGATGACAAAGTGGATACATGAAACCCACACGTCTCCTCCTGCTCGGTCTCGCCCTGATTCAGGGTGCCAGGGCCGCTGAACCGACCGCCCCGCCCCCTTGCCTAGAAGTCAGCACCCGCGACAACCGGGTGGAACTGATCGCGGACGACCGCCAGAACGGCGCGTGGATCCTCCAGACCTCCACGAACCTGCAGAACTGGTCTAACATCAGTTCCTCATTCCACGTCCGCAACCGCCTGCGACCACTTTCCCCCGGCCCGAAGTACGAGGTCCCCAGTGGCAAGCGCTACTTCCGGATGATCCCCGCTCCCTCCACACCGGCGGCGACCAAGGAGCAAATGCTCAACCTGCCGGCCATCCGCTATCCCTATGCGACGCTGGCGATGCAGTCCCTCAGCGCGGCGAGGCTCAGCTCCCGGGCGAGCATCAGCGATGCACAGGCGGAACTGGGCCGGGTGCTTTTCTACGACCGCCGCCTTTCCAAGGACAACTCGATTTCCTGCGCTTCCTGCCACAAGCAGGAGAACTCCTTCGCCGATAGCGGGGCGCTCAGCACGGGGCACCGCGGTGGGCTCTCCCGCCGGAACTCGGTGGCACCGCTGGAAGTGCTGGCCTACGGCACCGGCGGGAAGATCTTCTGGGATGGCCGTGGGAAGACTCTGGACCAAGCGGTGCTCGAGCCGATCGCTGACTCCGTGGAGATGGGCATGCCGCTCGACCAGCTGGTGAAGAAGCTGGGCCAGGAGCCCTACTACGCCGCGCTCTTCGGAGCCGCCTTCGATACGCCCGGCATCACCAAGGAGAAGATCGGCGCGGCGCTGGCGGATTTTCTGGAAGCGCTGCCGAGATTCAACTCGCGCTACGATCAGATGATGACGGGCAGGGCGACCTTCACCGCCAGCGAGCAGGCAGGCTACACCATCTTCAAGGCCAACTGCCAGGCCTGCCACTTGCCGAATAGCTCGAAGACACAATTCGAGAACAATGGCCTGGAGATGGAATACGCGGACAAGGGACTGGGCGGTATCACCGGCCTGGCCAGCGATAACGGAAAATTCAAGGTGTCTTCCCTGCGGGAGGTTTCCGAGACCGCACCCTACATGCACGACGGCCGCTTCAAGACCCTGCGCGAGGTGATCAACCACTACTCGGAGGGCGTGGTGACGCACCCGAATCTGGGAAGCTTCTTGCGCACGAAGGGCCGGCTGCATCTGAGCGAGACGCAGAAGCAGCAGTTGGAGGACTTCCTCAAGACGCTGACCGATCCGGAAGTCGCCACGAACCCGGCCTTCTCGGATCCCTTCAGGAAGGACTAGCGTGCCGCCTGCGGCGCAGCGCCAGCATCGCACAGCCGGCCAAGGACAAGATCGCACTGGCGGGCTCGGGCACCGGGGTGGGTGCGGGCAGATCGCCCGTGAAGAGATAATTGTGGGCCTCGCCGCTGCCGATCAGGTTGCCGGCGATGAGGTTGCCCTCCACGTTGCCGTTGCCGAAGTTCACGGTGGCCTTCGGTGCCAGGATGCTGCCCTGCACGCTGATGCCACCGAGCTCCAGGGTGGTGGCCTCGTAGAAGTTGTAGATCACGTTCTGGCGGTTCGCCAGGCCGGTGTGGTCGTTGTTCAGGTCCTGGAACTGGATGGCCATGTTCCGGAAGGCATCGGCGCTGCCCGTGATATTCACCAGCACGGTGGATCCGGCGGGGGCATCGATCATCACGCCCCAGGCGCTGGACAGCAGGCCACCGGAAAGCGTGAAGACATTAAGCCCGGGATTCGTGCCGATGAGCTGGACGCCGCCGTAGTAATTGATGGTGGAGCCCGTGGCTGTTAGACCGCTCCAGTAGGAGGAGGCATTGAGGAGGTAGCCATTGCCCGTGGTGAAGTCGAAGGGACTGCCGTGGGTGATGCTGCCATTCGGCACGCCAAAGTTTCCGGACAAGGTGCCGCCGTAGGCCAGGCTTCCGTAGTGAACCTCGCCACCGTTGTAGCTGAGATTGCCGCCTACTACCAGGGTAGTACCGGCGCTGCCGGGACTGCTGGAGAATTTACTACCCACGCCGTAGTTCGTCAGCGTGGCATTGCCGCCTACGGCCACGCGGCCTTCGGAATCGACATTGGATTCCTGCATGTTGCCCAGCACGTAGACATTGTACGACGAGGCGATGGAGAGGACGGTGGCGTGGAGGCCGGCGCTGGACACGATGAGACACGCGAGCAGCGAAGGCACGAAGGTGCGATTCGTTTTCAAAACGGGGTGGAACAGTCTGGGGTGAGAATCCGCCCGGTTGAGAAGAAGCCGGGCGGTGGGGTGAGAGCGCGGGTGGGACCGCGCGGGGTGCGGCGGCGAAGTAACCGCAAAATCGGACACGGTAAAGAACTTAAGTTCCCCGAACCTTCAGATTTTCCAAGCGTCCATTGAATCGCAATTTACTGCTAATCAAACACCTACGCGATCGCGTGGGTTTCCGCGAATCTTGTGGTCTTGGCACGGGAAATTTTGTTTCATTGACCTTAAATGGATCCTTCCCTTCCATCCTCTCCCACGGAATCCACGGAACCCGCCCGCCCTGCGAAACGCTTCAAGGCTCGCTACGTGGTGCTGGGCTTGCTGGCCGTGGCGGCAGCAGCCGGAGTACCGCTCGGCATCAAGTTCAAGGAGAGTAGTGACCGCGCGGCGTGCATCATGAACCAGCGCAATATCCAGCAATCAGTCCGATCCGCTTCGTGTATGGACGGGGGATTGATCGGAGACCCCCTCGACAAGTCGAAGATCATCGGCCCGTTTCTAGTTGAACCTCACTGTCCTTCCGGGGGCACCTACATCTGGTCCAAGACCCTGCCGGGAATTGGAGTCCTGGCGGCACCCTGCTCGGATCCACGGCATGCGCCTTCGAAGGAACTCACCGAGGACTGGTAGTCCTTTGGCAGGAAGAGGCCCGGGCAAATCAGGCTCGCGGTAGGGCCTTCCGCCTGATAAGCGTGGGATCCCATGTCACGCCTCTTCCCCCTGCCCTTGCATTTGGTCTGCGCTTCGGTCCTCGCGCTTGCGGCGGCCGGAGCTGTGCCAGCGGAGCCTCTGTTAGACCGCGCGACGGCAAAGGCGGAGTCCGGGCAGCTCAGCTTCGAAAAGTCGGACAAGGGCATCGCGGTCAAGATCCGTCCCGGCGGCGATGGCTATCCCGGCCTGTCCATCACGCCGGCGAATGGCAAGGCCTTCGATCTCTCGGCGCATGGCCATGTCGATGCTACCTTCACGAACACCGGCAAGGCAGCGATCGATCTCGCGCTGCGGGTCGACAATGCGGGCGACTGGCGCGATGAGCCGTGGAATACCGAGAACCTGGTGATCGAACCCGGGCGGCAGGCCACGCTGCATCTCGTCTTCGGCCATTCCTACGGGCAGAAGAAGGGCTTCGCGCTGAACCCGAAGGAAGTGGTGCGCTTGCTGGTCTTCACCGGCAAGGCAGAGCAGGAGAAGTCCTTCCGGATTGACTCGATCATCGCCGGTGGCGAGCCGGGCGAGAAGCCTGCCGAAGCACCGGAGAAGATCCGGATCAAGCCGCAGGGCGGTGCGCTCTACGTGGCGGGAGATACGGCGGTGCCCCTGCCCCGCTTGGAAGGAGGCGGTGGTGCGAGTGTGGAAACGGAAGATCGCAAGGGACTGGTGGCGCGCTTCCCGGAGGCGGGCTCTCAAGCGCTGATCCGGCCACCGCAAGGGCGCTGGGATCTCTCGCAGTGCTTGCAGATCGCGGTCACGCTGCGCAACGAAGGTGAAAAGGCGGTGAAGCCCGTGCTGCTGTTAGAGAGCGATGGCGGGAGGTCGGACTCGATCCAAGCGGCGGATCTGCCACCGGGCATGAGCCGCGAGATCGCGGTGTCCTTCATCCCGGGCAAGCCGTGGCGTGGACGCCCGGACTTCGCTGGCAAGGGAGCCACGGCGGTGGAGGGCAGCGGCACCAGCTTCACCAGCGATACGGTTTCAGCGGTGGTCATCTCCGCGGGCGCGCCGAATGCCACGCTTTCCGTGAGCGCCATCCGCGCGGGAGTGCCGTCTTACCAGCCGCCAACCTGGCTCGGCAAGCGGCCGCCGGTGGATGGCGATTGGGAGCAGACCTTCGCGGAGGAGTTCGATGGCAAGGCGGTCGATGAGAAGAAGTGGAACGTCCACGCCGCGAACTACTGGGACAAGGCGAGCTGGTTCAGCCGCGACAACGTGATCGTGGGTGGCGGGGTCGCGAAGCTGCGCTACGAGAAGCGCACAGGCCACCACAACGACGACCCGAAGGAGAAGGAACTCCACTACGCCACCGGCTTCCTGGACACGGTCGGCAAGTGGACGCAGCGCTACGGCTACTTTGAGACACGGGTGAAGCTGCCCACCGCACCGGGCCTGTGGCCGGCCTTCTGGCTCATGCCGGAGCGCGGCAAGGATGTGGGCGAGCAGTGGCAGCGGCAGGACACGGGGAACGGCGGCATGGAGTTCGACATCATCGAGCACCTCACGCGCTGGGGTCCGTACCGGAACAATATCGCCATGCACTGGGACGGCTACAACGAGCAGCACAAGCAACTCGGCAATGACCGCATCTACATGCAGCCGGACAAGGACGGCTACATCACCGGTGGCCTGCTGTGGCTCCCCGGCCAGGCGATCTACTACATCAATGGTAGGGAGACCGCGCGCTGGGAGAACCCGCGGATTTCATCCGTGCCCTCCTGCCTGCTCTTCACGCTTCCGCAAGGCGGCTGGGACAACAGCGCCGTGGATGACGCGAAGCTACCGGATGACTTCACGATCGATTACGTGAGGATCTGGCAGCGGAAGGATCTTGCGTCTCCGGCTGACGGGCCCAAAAAGCCCTGAGCCATGCATCCTTCCGAGACCGCCGGCCGCTACGACCAAATCGCCCGCTGGTGGCAGCAGAACGTGCCGCAGCAATACGGCATGGCGGCCTTGCAGAGGGCACTGGGTTTCGCCCCCAAGAGCGGAACTTCACTCGATGTCGGCTGCGGTAGCGAAGGGCGCTTCATGAAAGCGCTGAGGCTTCACGGCTTCGAACCAGAGGGGCTCGATGTCTCGCCAGCGATGATCGAACTAGCCCGCGCGCGAGACCCGGGGGCGGTCTTTCATACCGCGGACATCAGCACTTGGGAGCCCGGGCGGGAATACGACTTCATCACGGCGTGGGACAGCACCTTCCACCTGCCCTTGGAATTGCAGGAACCGGTGTTGAGGAAGTTGTGCGGAGCTTTGGCAGCGTCGGGAGTCATTCTTTTCACCTGCGGCGGCGGGGACGCGGGAGAGATCAGCGGCTCCTTCCAAGGTCAGGAATTCGAATACAGCACGCTGGGCGTGGAAGCATTCGTGCAGATCCTCCACCAGTGCGGCTGCCTCTGCCGCCATGTGGAGTATGACCAGTTCCCGGAGGGGCACGTGATCATCATCGGCGAGAAGAAGGCACCCACTACTGCGGCCGGTAGATCATGATCTCCCCGGAGACGAGTTCCTTCGGGTTGAAGGGAGCTTCGTGCACGGTCTTGTTGCCGCTCCAATTTTGCTCGGCGATCATCACGTTGCGCTTACCGCCCTTGGTCACGACGGAGGTGTGTTCCGGCCCGGTGCTGCTGCCGTTCTGGAACTTCGCGCTGCGATACTCCACGACGTCTCCCGGGAGCAGCTCCTCCTTCTTCCAATCGACCAGTCGGCCCCAGACCCGCATCTCGCCCGACGGGCGTTGCAGGCCGCAGGCCTTGAAAGCTTCGTCGGCCAGGGTCCAGCACTCGCCGTTGCCGACTTGGACTCCCATCTTGCTGCGGCAGTAGGCCTCCATCTTGGCGGGGATCTCCGCGATGCGCTTTTGCTCGGCTTCCGCGGATTGCTTCGCCTTCTGGGCATCTGCATTCTCCTGCGCCCAGCACTTGAGATAGCTCTTATCGATCTCCGAGAACTTCTCGAGCGGGATCGTGGTAACCTTGCCCGACTTCAACTTCATCTTGGCGGAGTCGCCTTCGATGCCGAGCACCTCGGCCTGGAGCTTGCGGCCGGTGCTGTCCTCGAACTCGCGCATCTCCGCCCGCAGGGGAAGACAGGTGGCGATGGAAAAGGCCAGGAACAGGCGCAGCGAGGCTTGGGACTTCATGGGCAGCGCGGACTTGACATGGAACCGGGGAGATTTGCAAGCCCGGGACACGGAAGGATAGGGAGAGTTCCGGATAAAGATCCGCTGGCGCTAACAGGCACCCCCAACAGCATCGAGCTTGGCGAGTGGAGGATCACTCAAACCAAGGATGGCAGCGTGAAAACAGCAAAGCGGTGAAGAGCCTAGCGGCGGGCCGATACCTTCAAGTGGGCGAATAGTTTCGGCTTCATGCCCGGTGCGATGGGAATAACCGCACTCCGCGTCTCAAGCCCGCCAGCGCTGGCCACCACCACGGTGGCCCGCTCGGTCCAAGTCTTCATGTTATCGTCCGAGACTTCCAGCCGCACCCACGCATCTGCACTCGCGATGGCCTTCTGGAAGCGGATTTCAACCTGCCCATTCCCCCGCTCCGCGCGCAGGAGCCGCGGCGAGCCGGTATTGTTCACGGTGGGCTCCAGGCCAAGGGCGTATTCAACGACGGCAGCTACCCCATCCCCGCCGGGATCGACTTCATCCGCCGCCGGCCCGCTGAAGCGGCTCTTCAGCCACCGGCTGTAGGGCGTGAGATATTTCCCGTCGAGATAGGTATAGACAGCGTTCCGTTCGGCGGCCGAAAGGACGCGGTCGTAGATCAGCACCTCGGAGATGTCACCGGCCAAAGCCCCGTTGCCATTATTGTAGCCGCCCAGCATGTAGCTCGTGATCGTGTTGTCCCCGCCAGAGGTGGCGCTGCCTCCGAAGACATTGTCCACGTACAAGGTGCCGGTATCCGTGAGCGCATCGTAGCTGGCATTGAGAATCGTCGGCTTGCGGAGTGGGGTGGCTAGAGGCGAAACAAGGAAGTTGCCGAAGTGGGACATCCGGGGATTCTGCGTGGCATCGTAAAGCAAGGCGTGGTCGCGGGCTGCCGCACTACCCTGCGTTGCTGAGGATACGAGGTTGTTGGAGTAGCCATAGGCATCCAGCGCGAAGCGGACGATCTTGGTGTAGCTGCCGGTGGGCATGCCACTGTCGCCCGTCAAATAGTCATTGCCATCGAAGTGCAGCGCGGGCCCGTTCCCCAGTTGGTTCTCCACGTAGTGCGGCTTGTTGGGAACCCGCGTCTGAAGCGCGGAGTGGGACGCGCCGCTTTGATCCTGCCAGATGAAAATCGAGCCATCGGGATCCTTGGCCACTCCGCTGTCTGCCCTGAGCCAGACCACCAGGCCGCTCGTCACCCCGCCAGCGTTGGCCCCGTCCACGGTGTAGAGCGTGACTGCAGTGCGTCCATAGTTGCCCGTCGCATCGTAGGCGACCACCTCCACCACGTGCGCGCCGGCCACCGGCACCTGCCACGTGGTCGTCAGCGTACTGCCGCTACTCTCAAACAGGGGCACGCCATTGACGAGAAGCACCATCCGGGTGGCCGCGCCGTTCTCCCCTGCCGATGCAGTGGCATTGACGGTCATCGTCTCACCCGCGCTGGAAGCGCGAGTCGCGGCGGGAGACAGCAGCTTCACCGTGGGTGGCAATTTTCCGATCCGCTGGCTGAAGCTCAACAAGCCCACCCCGGAACCGTTGGTGACGAAATCCCCGGAGCCCGCATGGCTCCGGTACTCCAGCAGGGCACCACTGTCGACCGGCTCGCTGAGATCGAAAAGGATCGCCGAACCCTGCACGCTGTAGCCCGTGATATACGCACGGGTGCCTACCAAGGCGAAGTCCTCCAAGGCACCCTGGGGAAAAACGATGGTGGCAGCGGCTTGGCGCATGGCCACCCGGATACGCGTGTGGCTTTCATCCGTGAAATCGATGGTGCCCGGATTCAGTGCGTCGATGTTCGGCCCATTTGTGCCATGATACAAATCGCGGGAGACCTCCGCGTAGTGATAGAGGCCTAACAGCTCATAGCCACCGATGAAGCGGTAGTGGCAGCCATCGTGCTCCTGGAGACCATTGGTCGCCATGACCGAGAGGTTCGGATAAGTATCACCGAAGCTGCGCTGCGCCTGACGCAGTGCCACACTGCTCCGGGTGACATTGCAACCAGGCCGCACTTGCACTTCGTAGATGTGCTCGAGCCCCGGATAATCCACCTGCCAGTCCGCATAGAGCCCGGCGAAGCCGGCTTGGTGCTGCACGGCGTTGTCGGAATCGGTCTCCCCCTGATAGAAGAACATCGCCCGGGCCGAGGCCGCGACTCTGGCCTGGTTTGCCCGGTAGCGCAGGCGGTTGTAGGTCCGCGTCACCGGCGGGGCATCATCGAGGTTGTCCGGCTGGGCATCGTCCTTCTGAAGCTGGGGCATCGAGTAGCCGCCGCGTGCGCCATTGAGAATCGCCACGGGAATCCCCTGCTCATTCACGATGCTGCGGCCGACCACGATCGCCCATTGGCCGATCGCGCCCGGGTCATTGTAGAGACTGCCTCCGCCGTCGCCATTGGCAGGCACCCAGGAGAGATTATTGCGGGTCACATCTCCGGAGTCGGAATTCTGCCCGAAGCTCCGCACCCAGCGGCTGGCGTAGCCGTTGGAGCTGGTGCTGCCCTCGACAAAGACCTGAGCTGCCTCTGCGTTCGATTGTCCGTAGAAGAGAAAAGCATCGCCCGCCACGACATCGGTCGCACGCCGTACCAAGCGCCGGACGCCGTTCCGCTCTAACAGCACCTCAAAGTCGTAGGCCGCGAGTTCGGCGGGAATCTGCCGGCTGAAGGAGAAGGGCGCAGCGCCTTGCGTATAAGTCAGCGCCTGGGACAGTTCCGCTTGGAACACGCCCTCGCGATAGACGCGCAGCACGGCCTTGCTGTAGCCCCCTTCCCTTTCGGTTCCGGCGATGACTGCCGTTGCCAGATTGTTCTGCACATTGCGCGGCAGAAGCGCGTGGTTCACGGGCATGGCCGAGAAACTGACATGACTGCCCGGCCTGGTGAGGATCACCAGCTTGCGGGCCGTGTAGTTCCCGGTCGTGGCGGACAGGGTGTAATCGCGGTGGGCGGTCGGCTGGTTGCCGATCCCGATGTCGTCGTTCACGCCATTGCCCAGGCCCCAGCGATTGTAGGCCAAGATCACCTGCCGCGAGGGTGGATGGTGAATCTGGAAGGACCCGTAACCCGCAGCCGTGGCACTCGCGCCGCTATCGTCCCAGTCGAAGGTCACGGCATCCCCCGCATAAAAGCCGGTCCGCGCCTGGACGTAGTTGCTGGGCCACATCTCAAGCGAGCCTCCATCCAGCGAGTTGCCCGTAACCAGCCCCGGCACATTCGAGTAAACGTTGAGATTGTCGACGAGCCGCTGGTGCTTCACCGGATTGAGCTGGTTGTGCGGAAGGCCCAGCTCCTTGGCCACGCTGGTGAAGGCATCCATCGAGGCATAGACCCAGCGCGAGCTGCCGTCCGGCTTCGTCAGTTCCAGGTAGTAGGCGACACGGTCGAAGGGCGCGGCGGTCGCGCTATTGTCCACGCTGTAGGCAGGGGCAATGGAGTCGCGGTAGCCCGCATCAAGCGGTAGGTTCAGCTCGTAGAGAACCTGATAGCCTTCCGCGAAAGCTTCCGGCACGCGCTGGAATACCGCGCCTCCCGGTGGGGCCGGGGGCACCGGGGTGTCATCCGGTCCAGGCAATACCAGCACTTGCAGCAGCCGCGTGGTATACGCGGTACCGCTATCGGAGAAGGTCCAGTCGGGAGAGCCCAGTCCCGGGTTGACGCCAGCGCCGATCTCCGAGGAAGAGCCGGGCGAATTGCCGCCCCAGTCGTTGTAGGCAAGGAGCGTCTGGCCCGCGGCCGCATTGTGGATTTGCATGGAGCCGTAGCCGCTCGTCGCGTCCCAAGCCGCGTCATCATGATCGAAGACCCCATTCGCACCCACCGTGTAGCTGCTGGGCCAGAACTCCAGCTTGCCGCCCGCGAGTCCGCTGCCGTTCTGCACGCCGGGGATATTCGAGATCACGGTCATGTCCGTGACCGCCGTGTTGGTAGCCACGTGCGAGCCATTCGGCCCGTTGCTGGGAACCCCCAGTTTTTTGCCGTTGCCAAAGACCTGGGGCCGGTCGAAGGAGACGAACACGAAGCCATTGGGCCGGGTTGGATCGGTCGATCCGGAGAGCTCCAGATAGTAGGCCACGCGGCTGAAATTTGCCATGGGCCAGTTCGCCGACTGATCCAAGGCGTAGGGGATCGCCCCTGTATTATACGCACCTTGGGTCGCCGGAATGGGCAGACTATAGACGAGCTGATATCCGGCAGCTTGGGGGACCGAGGAAAAGACGTCAGCCGACGCGTTACCCGCGGCCAGAAAGAGCGCACCTGCCGCAAGCGAGAGCCATCCCTTCAAGACAAGGTCCGTCGCTTTCATGAGATCGTGGGCGCGGAGGAGGGAATCCCCGCCGGGCCAAGGTAACATGCCTGGAAATTCACTGCGTGCTTTCTCCGCGAAGGTCCTAGCGAATTCTTCCTGCTATCCCCGGCGAAGGGAAGTTCGGATAGCCACGGAGTTCCACATACGACATTACAAGCTATCATTCAACGACTTGCGGCACCATCCGGAAAACGAAAGCGGGGCATCCCCCGCTTGGAGGATGCCCCGACAAATCGTTAGCGGATCAATCGATCAATCAGCGCAGGAAGGCTTCGTGCAAGCCGCCGTCCACGGTGATCACCTGGCCGGTGGTCTTGCTGAGACGGCCGGTCACCAGCAGGAAGTAGGCCTCCGCCTGGTCGGCCGGGGTGATCGGCGACTTGGTGAGGGTGCGGTCCGCGTAAAATTGAGCGAGCTTTGTGACCAGGGATTCGGTCGCCTCGTCATCGGTGTAGGCGATGTTGTATTTCGCCAGCGAGCCGATCACGCGGTCGCGCGGGAACATGGCGGAACCCTGCACCACGGTGGCCGGGGCCACGCCATTCACGCGGACCAGCGGCGCGAGCTCGATGGCAAGCTCACGCACGAGGTGATTCGCCGCGGCCTTCGAGGTGTCGTAGGCCAGGCTGCCCTTCTTCGCCACCGCGGCATTCGCGCTGGTGGTGAGGACGAGATTGCCGCGCAGGCCCTGCTCCTTCCAGGTCTTCGCCGCCTCATCGGCCACATAGTAGGAGCCGCTGACATTGATCGCGAAGGTAAGCGCCCACTTGTCGTCGGGGATGTGGCCGCTGGTATCGCTCGGCACGAAGATGCCCGCGGTCACGCAGATGTGATCGAAGCCACCGTAGGCCAGCGAGACCTGATCGATCATTGCGCGAATGCTGGCGCGGTCCGTGATATTCGCCGCGAGGCCTATGGCCGGGCCGCAGCCGGAGATGCCGCTGCCAGCCACGCCGATGCCCGCGCCATACTTATCCGTGATCTCCTTAGCCGTCGCTTCCGCGGTTTCCTTGTTGAGGTCCACGCAGACGATGTGCGCGCCTTCCTTCACCAGGCGGTGCGCGGTCTCTTTGCCGATGCCGGAGCCGGCACCGATCACGATCACCACTTGGCGGGCGAGCTCCTTCTCGGCCGGCATGCGCTGGAGCTTCGCCTCTTCAAGCAGCCAGTATTCGATATCGAAGGCTTCCTGCTGCGGCAGGGAGATGTATTTGTCGATCGCCTCGGCACCGCGCATCACTTCGACAGCGCAGTTGTAGAACTCCGCGGTCACGCGGGACTCGGACTTGTCCTTGCCCCAGGCGATCATGCCCAGGCCGGGGATCAGCACCACGGTCGGGTTCGGATCGCGCATCGCCGGGCTGTTGGCGTGCTTGCAGGCGTTGTAGTAGGTCGCGTAGTCCTTGCGATACTGCTCCAGGCCCGCAGCGAGCTTGGCCTTCAGCGCGGCGGCATCTTCCGTCTGCGGATTCCAGCCGACGTAGAGCGGCTTGATCTTGGTGCGCAGGAAGTGGTCCGGGCAGGAGGTGCCCAGCTCGGCGAGGCGCGGTGCGTCCGCGGAGTTCACGAAGCGCAGGATCTTCTCGTCATCCTGCACGGTGCCGATGAAGCGCCTGTGCTGGGAGACTTGTCCACGCAGCCAAGGCAGGATCGCAGCGAGCGTGGCCTGCCGCTCGGCTTCGGGAAGCGTCTGGTATTTCGCACCGCCGAAGGCCTTCGCGTCGCCGCCCTTGGCCTGATACTTGTCCTCAATGTAAGCCGCCGCCTTCTCGATGAACTCCAGCGTGCGCGTATAGCAAACGACCTCATCGTCGTCCCAGGAGATGAAGCCGTGCTGGCCCATCATGATCGCCTTCACTGCGGGATTCGCCTTCGCGATTTCCTGCATGGCCAGGCCAAGCTCGAAGCCCGGACGCATCCACGGCACGTAGGCCATCTCACCGCTGAAGATTTCCTGCGTGAGCTTCTCACAATTCGCAGAGGCAGCGATCGCGATGATCGCATTCGGGTGCATGTGGTCGACGTGCGCGCCGGGCAGGAAGCTGTGCAGTGGCGTATCGATGGAAGACGCACGTGGGTTCAGATTGAAGGTGGTGTGGAAGTACATCGCCACCATCTCATCCTCTGCCTGCGACTTCAGGCCCTTGTCCGGGCGCGCGGCGTAGAGGCCCTGCATCGCGATCAGCTTGTCCTGATAGAGCGAGGAGAAGTTGTCGCGCTTGCTGGTGCGCAGGTCACCGCCCGAGCCCTTCACCCACAGCACCGTAGTTTCTTCGCCGGTGAGCGGATCCTTCTCGGTGATCTTGGAGGAAGTATTGCCGCCGCCGGTGTTAGTGATCCGCTGGTCCGCGCCGAGGATGTTCGAGCGGTAGACCAAGCGCCCCACCGGGTCGAGGGCAGCAGCCTCGGCGGGATTCCAAGAGAAATTCACGTGCTTGAAGTGGGCGGACATGGAGTGCTATGGAGTTTGCGATTGACTCGAACCGGGGATGCGGGACAAAACCCACGAAAGCAAGCAATTTCCCACAAAATCCCACATGCTCGCCGCAGAACGACAACGCCAGATCCTGGAGAAGGTGCGCCGGCATGGAACGGTTCGTACCACTGACCTGGCAAAAGGTTTCTCCGTCACCGAGGAGACGATCCGGCGCGATCTGGATCTGCTCGGGCGCCGCGGCCATCTGCGCCGCACCCACGGCGGGGCGATGAATGCCACCGCGCCGCTCGGCGAACTTTCGCAGAAGGAACGCGAATCCCGCCAGCTGGAAGAGAAGCTGGCGATCGCCCGTGAAGCAGTGCGCATGGTGCTGCCCGGCGAGACGATCTTGCTCGATGCCTCCACCACCGCGCTGGAGTTCGCCGGCATCCTCCCGGAAGGCCTGCCGCTGCGGGTGGTGACCTACTCGCTGGCGGTGGTGGAGCGATTGTCCTCGCGCGATGAGGACATCGAGCTCGTGCAGCTCGGCGGCGTCTATGAGCAGCGCGGCCGCCGCTTCTCCGGCATAATCACAGAGAACGCCCTGCGCTCGCTGCGGATCGACCGCTTCATCTTCTCCGGCGGCGGGCTCCATCCCACCCTCGGCGTGAGCGAGCCGAACCCCGAGCAGGCGCGCCTGAAGCGCCTGATGCTGGAGCACTGCACCTGGCGCTGCGCGCTGCTGGACCACACGAAGTTCGGCGTGAAGACCGACTACTTCTTCGCCGCGCCGAACGAACTCGAAGCGGTGGTCACCGACCGCGAGTCCCGCGCCTACGCCAAGAGCCACCTGCGCGATCAGCCATATGACCTCCGCTTCGCCCGGTAAAAGTGCCAAGTATGGAAGAAGTTCCAAGTGCCAAGGAAAGGCAGTTGGAGCGAGCGAGCCACGACCTTTTGCGAATTTCCTCTACTATCTCCCACCTTCCATCTCCCATCTTCCTTCATGCCCGTTTTTCTTGCGATTGATCTTGGTGCCGGCAGTGGCCGGGTGATTGCCGGCGTGGCCGGTGCGGAGCGCTTGGAGCTGGAGGAAATCCATCGCTTCGATAATCCGGGCACGGATCTGCCGGGGGGATCGTATTGGAATATCGTCGGGCTCTTCCGGGATATCGTGGAAGGCCTGCGCCGTGCGGTGGAGCGCTATGGCAAGGAAATCGTCGCGATCGGGATCGATACCTGGGGCTGCGACTTCGGCCTGCTTGATGGGCAGGGGCGTTTGTTAGGCATGCCGCACCAGTACCGCGATGCCCGCCATGAGGGGATGCCCTCAGTGATGCACGCGCGGCTGACGGAGGCGGAGATCTACGCGCAGACGGGCATCACCACGAATTTTTACAACAGCTCGCTGCACCTGATGGCGGAGCTGGAGAGCAAGTCCCCTGCCCTGTCCTCCGCCACCGAGCTGCTCTTCATCCCGGACCTGCTGGCCTATTGGCTCTGCGGGGAGAAAGGCGTAGAGCGGACGATCGCCTCGACCTCGCAGTTGTTAGACGCCTCGACCGGCGATTGGGCATGGGGCGTGATCGAGTCACTCGGTCTGCCTTCGCGGATCTTCGGCAAGATCATTGAACCCGGCACGATCCTGGGACCCATCCGGGCGGAGGTGGCGCTGCAGATCGGAATGGAAGGCATTCCGGTAGTGGCGAGTGCCTCGCACGATACCGCCTCCGCCGTCGCGGGCATCCCGATGGAGGGCGAGGACGCGCTGTGGCTTTCCTCCGGCACTTGGTCGATCATGGGCCTGGAGCGTCAGGAGCCGATCCGCACGCCCGCCGCCTATGCCGCGCGCTGCTGCAATGAACTCGGCGTGGAGGGCACGGTGCGCTTCCTGAAAAACATCGCTGGCCTCTGGCTGATCCAGGAGTGCAAGCGCCAGTGGACGCTCGATGGCGAGCCTCTCTCCTATGGGGAGATGGCGAAGCTGGCTGCGCAGGCGCCCGCCTTCTCCGCCTTCATCGATCCGGATGATCCGGTCTTCGCGGCACCCGGCGGCATGCCGGAGAAGATCCGCGCCTGGTGCGAGCGCACGGGCCAATCCGTGCCGCTGGACAAGGGCACCATCCTGCGCATTGCCACCGAATCGCTCGCGTTGAAGTATCGCGTGGTCTTCGAGAATTTCTGCGCGCTTTCCGGCAAACGCTTCGAGCGCCTGCACGCCGGTGGCGGCGGCATTCAGAATGCCTTCCTCGCACAAGCCACTTCGGATGCACTTGGCATCGAGGTCGTGGCGGGCCCGATCGAGGCCACCTCTTGCGGCAATATCGTCGTGCAGATGATGGCGACGGGTCACTTGCCGGACATGGCCGCGGGCCGCGCGCTGGTGCGCCGTTCCTTCGATTTCCAAACCTATCAGCCGCAGAACCAGGAGCATTGGCAGGCCGCATACCAGCGCTTCAAAGCGCTCATGCCTGCCTGAGCTTTTGTGGCCTGACCTGCCAGCGGATTGCTTTCCTTTCCTCCCACCATGATCGACCCCGAACGCATCTTTGAAATGGACTTTCTCCGTGCCACGGAGGGAGCCGCGATTGTCGCCCACCGCTGGATGGGCCGCGGCGACAAGGAGGCCGCGGATGCCGCCGCCTGCGATGCCATCCGCGGCATGTTTGACCTGATGGACATGCGCGGCGAGGTGGTGATCGGCGAGGGCATCAAGGACGAGGCACCGGGCATCTTCAAGGGCGAGAAGGTCGGCACTTGGGAAGAAGGCGCGCCGCAATTCCACATCGCGCTCGATCCGGTGGACGGCACCACGAATGTCTCGAAGGGCATGGCGAACTCCGTCTCCTGCATCGCCGCGGCGATCCCGGTGGAGGGTGAATCCAGCGCGCTGGAGGACATCCCCGCTTTTTATCTGGAGAAGCTGTCTTACCCGGAGAAGGTGCGTAAGGCCTTCATCGCCGATCCCAAGCTGCCGATCAGCGTGGAGGCCCCGACCGAAGAGGTCATCAAGATCACCGCGAAGATCCTGGAGAAGGACATCCGCGACATCGTGGTGATGATCCTCGATCGCCCGCGCAACGAACGCTACATGGAAGCCGTGCGCCGGATGGGTGCCAAGCTGCGCATGATCTCGGACGGTGACATCGCCGCGGCCATCGCCCCTGCCCTGCCGGAGAGTAATGTGGATCTTTACATCGGCATCGGCGGCGCGCCGGAAGGCGTGCTCTCCGCGGCCGGCCTGCGCTGCCTGGGCGGTGGACTGCAAGCGAAGATCTGGCCGAAGGATGGCTTGGAAAAACGTGTCCTGATCGCGGAAGGCCACGAGAAGCTGTTAGACCGGGTGTATCTCTCGAAGGATTTGGCGAAGGGCGACCGCATTCTCTTCAGCGCGACTGGCATCTCGGATAGCAGCCTGCTGCGCGGTGTGCGGGTGGAAGGCAAGATCGCGCGCACGCACTCCGTGCTCATGCGCGTAAAGAGCCGCACCGTGCGCTCGATCAAGGCCGCGCACGATCTCTCCGCGAAGACCTTCCGCCTGCGCTCGGCGAATGCGGAAGTGCTGTTGGTGGATTGACTGGGGGCGTCTGCGCGACTTCGGCAAACTCAACAAGACCATGCTGGAACTCGTTCAGGAGCTTGAGAGCCGTTTAGGGTTCACTTTGCCGCATGACTACCGGCAGTTCTTGATAGGCCATCGCGACCAGAATCTTGAGCACAGTCTTCTATTCAAGTCGCCTCGACCCGGCGTCATTGACCTTCTCCTTACCGCGCAGGAAATTCTGCTGAACGACGACGAGCGGAAGATTGGCATTCCTGAAAAATCGCTGATGCATATCGGCGGGAATCTCTTTGGCGGATATCTGTATCTGGATGTCTCGATGAGCCGCTTTGGCCAAGTGTGCTACATGGAGAACTACGTGTTCACAGAGCACTTCCCGTCATTCACAACATTCCTCGCTGAAACCGAGGAAGAGATCGACCGCTGAGCGACACTCCGAGTTTGTCGCTGGGAAATTCGGATTCCCCAGACAAGCCCGCGCCCGTGCGGTGTTTATCCAGCGTAGTCATTCCGAAGCGAGCTCAGCTCGCGCCATCTTATTCTTCTCCCAAGGATATGAAGACAAACCATCCAAGGCACCCTCGTGCCCACACGTCTGCATCCTCTGACCATTCCCGTGGCTTCACGCTGTTGGAAATGGTGATCGTTCTCGGGATCATCGCGGTTTTGCTAGGCAGCGCCATCGGCCTGCTCAAAGGCATCCCCGACGCCGCTGCCATGCAACGCGTCGAAGGCGACTTCCGGGCCATCTCTTCGGCGATCCAAGCCTACAAGATGAATGCCGGCAGCTACCCGACCAATTCGCAAGGGCTACAGGCACTCGTCTCGAAGCCCGACAAAGCAACAAGATGGATTCAAATCATGGACAAGCTACCCACCGATCCCTGGGGCAACGCCTATTCCTACAAGTTCCCCGGCACCAAGAAACCGGCCGAGTTCGAATTGATCAGCGCCGGGCCCGACGGGAAATCCGGCACGGACGATGATGTCAGCACCCAGGACAAGTAGCCTGCGCTTCCCTACTTCACCGCATCTCCCGAACGCGCGATCTTGATGAACACATCCTCCAGATCGTCCTCCTCGAAGTGCTTGGTGATTTCATCCGGCGTGCCTTGGGCCAGGATCTTGCCACCGTGCAGGAAGAGGACGCGGTCGCAGACCTCCTCGATGTCGCGCATGTTGTGCGAGGTGTAGAGGATCGCGGGATGCCGCTCCTGCTGGACGTGGCGGACCAGCTTGCGGACCTTGTCGGCGATATCGGGATCGAGTGATGCCGTCGGCTCGTCAAGCAAGAGCAGATCGGGATCATTGAGCAGGGCCTTCGCGAGGTTCACGCGGGTGGATTCGCCGGCGCTGAGCTGGCCGGTGGACTTGTCCGCCAGCTTGCTGATCTCCAGGAGCTCTAGCAGCTCCTCCACCTTCTGCTTCGGCTTGGGCACGGAGTAGAGGCGGGCGAAGATTTCGAGGTTGGCACGCACCTTGATGTTGCCCGGCAGGGTGGCGTAGGTGGTGCAGAAGTTCGCGCGCTGGAGGATCTCCAGGCGGTGCTTCTGCAGGTCCATGCCGAAGGCCCGGATCGAGCCACCGCTGGGCGTGGTCAGGCCCAGGATCATGTTCATCAGCGTGGTCTTGCCCGCGCCGTTTACCCCCAGCAGGCCGACGGTCTCCCCGGCGCAGACCTTGAGCGAAACGCCGTCCACCGCGGTGAAGTCGTCGAACTTCTTCACCACGCTATCGACTTCCAGAATGACTTGTTGGGCCACGCGCGGAGCATCGGGCGGATTTTCCCGCCGTCCAGCATTCGATTTCCGCGTCCGGCACCCACTGCACAAAGATGCAACACTTTCCGGAAAGGTGGACCCCGCTCGGCGCGTTTCCCCGGATCGGACATGAAACCCAAGTTTATCCATCTGGCCGTGCTGGCCCTTGCCCTACCCCTCGCCGCGGAGGAAGCTCCGAAGCCTTTCAAGGTCGCCGCCTTCTACACCGGCAAGGAGGACCAGGCGCACATCAGCTTCATGAAGGAGGCAAACCTGTGGTTCCCGGCGATGGCCAAGGAACACGGTTTCACCTATGAAACGACAAACGACTGGAAGAAGCTCACTCCCGAATATCTCGCGAGCTGCCAAGTACTCGTCTTCCTGGACACCCGCCCGGAGGCCCCGGAGCAGCGGCAGGCCTTCCAAGACTACATGGAAAAGGGCGGTGCCTGGATGGGCTTCCACTTCGCGGCCTTCGCAATGAACGATTCCGGGGTGAAGCAGAACTGGAGCTGGTATCACGATACCTTCCTCGGCTCGGGCGAATACGTGAGCAACACCTGGCGGCCCACTTCCGCGGTGCTGAAGGTTGAGGCCGCGGACCATCCTGCGCTGAAGGGCATGCCCGCTACCTTCAAGTCCGCACCGAACGAGTGGTACCGCTGGAGGAACAACCTGCGTGAGAACCCGGACATCACCGTGCTGCTCTCCATCGATCCCTCCAGCTTCCCGCTCGGCACCGGCCCGAAGCCACACGAGATCTGGCACAGCGGCGACTACCCGGTGGTGTGGACCAACAAGAAGTTCCACATGGTCTACTTCAACATGGGCCACAACGACATCGACTACGAGGGCAAGACCAACAAGGAACTCTCCTTCACCTTCAAGAACGAGACCGAGAGCCAACTCATACTGAACAGCCTGCTCTGGCTCGGCGGGAGAAAGGACAAGTGAACCGAACCATGTCCCCTTTCCGTTTTCTCATCCCCGTTCTTCTGATCTCCCAAGCGCTGGCCGCGGACGAGAAAGAGCCGCGCTCCAGCATGGAGCCAGTGATGATCCACGCCAATCAGGTGTTGTATGATCAGAAGGCTCCCAAAGTGGCGGTGATCGAGACTGCCGAGCCTTTGCCTGAAGGCGCGCGTTTCCGCATCGCGAGCGATCAGGGAAAGGCCTTCGAGGCAGCACTTGCTGATGGGGCGAAGTGCGAGGACTGGTCCGCCGGAGGGAACTTCTACCGCGCGGATTTCTCGGGCTTCGCGGAGGCGGGCAAGTTCCATCTGGAAATCGAGAGCAAGGGCAAGACCTGGAGCTCCGCGGACTTCGAGATCGGCGAGCAAGCACTGGCCAAGCTAGCGATCCCCGCCGTCACCGGCTTCTTCAGGCATCAGCGCGCGGACTCGAAGGAAGAACTGGAGGCCGACAAGCAACTCCTCCTCCACGGCAGCGACAAGCGCGTGGATCTCCGCGGCGGCTGGTGCGATGCCTCGGGGGACGTCAGCAAGTATTTCTCCCACCTGGCCTACACGAACTACATGTGCCCGCAGCAGACGCCGCTGGTGGTTTGGTCCATGGTGAACACGCTGGAGACCGCGGGCCCGCTGTTAGAGAAGCTTGGCGCGAAAGCCGCGCTTCAAGACGAGGCGCTCTACGGCGCGGAGTATGTGCGGCGCTCGCTCTCGGAGGAAGGTTACTTCTACATGACCGTCTTCAGCTACTTCAAGAAGGACCCCTCCGAGCGTCGCGTGGTGGGTCTGCTGGCGGATAGCAAGACCACGAACGACTACCAATGCGCCTTCCGCGATGGCGGCGGCATGGGCATCGCCGTACTGGCCCGCATCTCCAAGTGGAAGAAGGAGGCCGGCTATTTGGAAGCGGCCGAGCGCGCCTTCGCCCACCTCCAGGCAAATAACCTGAAATACGCCGACGACCATAAGGAGAACATCATCGATGATCACTGCGCGCTGCTGGCCGCCACCGAGCTGTGGATCGCCACGGACAAGCCGGAGTATCGCGCGGCTGCTCGCCTGCGGGCCAGCCAGCTCATCAAGCGTCAGAACGCGGAGGGCTACTTCATCGCCGATGGCGGAAAGCGTCCCTACTGGCATGCTTCCGATGCCGGCCTACCGGTCATCGCGCTTGCCCGCTATCTGGACAAGGAAACTGAATCCGCTTCCCGTGAGCCCGCACTCGCCGCCATCCGCGCTTTTCTCGACTACCAGCTCCGCGTCACGGCCAAGACCGTGAACCCCTTCGGCTACGCACGCCAGTCCTTCCTCTTCCGCGGCGAATTGAAGGACGGCTTCTTTATCCCGCACGAGAATGAAAGCGGCTGGTGGTGGCAGGGCGAGAATGCGCGCCTCGGCTCGCTCGCCACCGCCGCGATCATCGGCGGACGGCTCGTCTATCCGGACAAGGCCGCCCCCTATGGTGTGAAGCCGGAGCTCGCCCGCTTCGCCGCAGACCAGGTCTCATGGATTCTCGGCGGGAATCCCTACGACGTCTGCTTCATGTATGAGCAGGGCAGGACCAATGTGCCCTACATGAAGTCGATGTTCGGCCACGGCTCCGGCCGCGGCGGGATCTCGAATGGCATCACCGGCAAGAATCCCGACGGCTCCGGCATCGACTTCCACTTCCACGCCAATGGCAACGAGTGGCGCTGGACCGAGCAATGGATCCCGCACTCCGCGTGGTTCCTCCAAGCTGTCACCGCGATGTCGAATTAATCACCGACCGATCAGGAAAGACAGGGACCGGGATGGATAGGATAGATGGGATGGGAAAAGGCAATGGATTTTGCCGCGGCAGCACCGGTCGCCAAAGCATCTCCATTTTGCATCTCCCCTTATCCTATTCATCCCATCCATCACGGTCCAAAAAGATCCAAGCCCGCGTTCCTCACGCACTGTAAACGCCAAAACCCATGAAGACCCTCCTCACCGCCGCCGCTCTCCTCATCACCACCCTACTCCCCGCCGCCCGGGCTGAAGAAGATCCCCCGCCCCGTTTCCGCGCGGTGGTCCTCGCGGAAAAGGACGACAACCACGGTCCCTTCGTCACCGCCGCGCTGGAATGGCTGAAGGACACCGCGAAGAAAGAGAACTTCGCCTACGACGTCTTTGAAGAGCCCAAGGGCTTCAACAAGGAGTTCCTGGCCAAATATCAGCTCATCATCCAGCTCAACTACCCGCCCTATCGCTGGAGCGACGAGGCGAAGGCGGCCTTCCAGGACTACATCGAAAACGGCCGCGGCGGCTGGGTCGGCCTGCACCACGCCACTCTGCTGGGAGAATTCGACGGCTACCCGATGTGGCAGTGGTTCTCCGACTTCATGGGCGGCATCCGCTTCAAATCCTACATCGCCAAGCGTGCCACCGGCACCGTGGAAGTGGAGGCCGCAGACCACCCCTGCTTCAAGGGCCTGCCCAAGACCTTCACCATTGATGAGGAGGAGTGGTACACCTACGACAAGAATCCCCGGCCCAAGGTCCAAGTCCTGGCCAAGGTGGACGAGGCCTCCTACAAGCCCGACTCCGACATCAAGATGGGCGACCACCCGGTGGTCTGGACCAACCCAAAGATGAAGGCCCGGAACATCTACGTCCTCATGGGCCACCATCCGACCTTGATCAAAAACGAAAACTATACCACCTTACTAAGGAATTCGATCCTGTGGGCGGCGGGGGTGGAGGGGCAGAAGTAATCTCCGCTTCCGCGGGTTGCTCCAGTGGGATGTTCCGAGTATAGGAAATCCGTGAGCGAGCAGTCCGAAATTCGGAAACGCATTCTCCAAGAGCGGTCTGCCGGAGACTTTATGGAGGTTCCTCTGTGGCACATGGAGTTGCTCGACGAACGCCAAAGGCTGATCGACGAGGGAAAGGCGGAATTCGTCGATTGGGAGGTAGCCAAGGAACAGATCCGGGAGACCATTCTCCGGCTGAACCTGGCCTTGGCTGAAGCCCACGAGGACTTGGAGCAGGATCGCGTCTATTCGGCGGAAGCATTTGCTGAAAGGGTCCAAGATCGGTGGCCCGGGGCGACTCCCCCGGAAGCTGCACCCACGGGAAGGGCCAAATCCCGAGAAGACCGCGTCTGACTTGCCCCTTGGCACCCCGCGTCCCTTGTTCTAAGCTTCCACCATGAAAGCCAAGGTCACCTACTGGCTTGAGTCGGACGGGCGCTATTTGGGCTACCTGAACGACTTCCCGGATCATTGGACCCAAGGGGAAAGCTTGGAGGATCTGAAGGCCCACCTCCGGGACCTCTTCGAGCTTTTCCAAGGCGAGGAGATTCCTGGAATTCGGCGCGAGATCGAAATGGAGTTGGCGTGAAGCGGCGGGACTTGAGCGGATTGGCTGCGTCCTGCTTCGCCACGGGGCGAACCACGACATTTATCACAATCCCCAGACTGGGCGCTCTCAACCCGTTCCACGGCATCGCGAGATCAATGAGATCCTCGCGCGGAAGATCCTGAAGGATCTGGCTCCGAAACCTGAGTAGCGGCAGGGCAATTGGCTTCCGACCCAAGTCCCTGAATATACCTGAAATTCCGCGAGTCCGGGATTGCCATTTGCCGGAAGCCGACTAAGGAAGTCGCCCCCGGCGCGTCCCGTCGGCCCGCAACCCCATTACCTAAAGGCATGAAGGACCTCACCAAATACCGCAACATTGGCATTTTCGCTCACGTGGATGCGGGCAAGACCACCACCACCGAGCGGATTCTGAAGCTCACGGGCAAGATCCACAAGATCGGCGAGGTTCACGACGGCGCTTCCACCATGGACTTCATGGAGCAGGAAGCCGAGCGCGGCATCACGATCCAATCTGCCGCCACCACCTGCTTCTGGAAGGGCCACCAGTTCAACGTCATCGACACCCCGGGCCACGTCGACTTCACCATTGAGGTCTACCGCTCGCTGAAGGTCCTCGACGGCGGCATCGGCGTGTTCTGCGGATCCGGCGGCGTGGAGCCCCAGTCCGAAACGAACTGGCGCTACGCGAACGACTCCAAGGTCTCCCGCGTCATTTACGTCAACAAGCTCGACCGCATCGGCGCGGACTTCTACCGCGTGATCGCCCAGGTGAAGCGCATCCTTGGCGCGCATCCGCTGGTCATGGTCCTGCCGATCGGCACCGAGTCCGAGTTCGTCGGCGTGGTCGACCTGCTTACCCGCAAGGCCCACATCTGGGACGAATCCGGCCAACCGGAAAACTTCAAGATCGAAGACGTGCCCGCCGACATGGTGGACAAGGTCGAGGAATTCCGTGCCGCACTGATCGAAACTGCCGTTGAGCAGGACGACGCGCTGATGGAAGCCTACTTGGAAGGCAACGAGCCCTCCATCGAGGACATCAAGAAGTGCATCCGCAAGGGCGCGATCGAGATGGCCTTCTTCCCGACCTACTGCGGCTCTTCCTTCAAGAACAAGGGCCTCCAGCTCGTGCTTGATGCCGTGGTGGATTTCCTGCCTTCCCCGCCGGAAGTGAAGCCGCTCCCGGAAGTGGATGCCGAAGGCAACGCGACCGGCGAATTCGCCATCAGCGATCCGACCAAGCCGCTCCGCGCGCTGGCCTTCAAGATCATGGACGACAAGTTCGGCGCCCTGACCTTCACCCGCATCTACTCGGGCACCGTCAAGAAGGGTGACACGATCCTGAATTCCTTCACCGGCAAGACCGAGCGCGTCAGCCGCATGGTGGAAATGCACGCCGACGACCGCAACGAAGTCGACTCCGCCCAGGCGGGTGACATCGTCGCGATCGTGGGTCTGAAGAACGTGCAGACCGGTCACACCCTCTGCGACGAGAAGTACCCGGCCACGCTGGAGCCGATGGTGTTCCCGGATCCCGTGATCTCCATCGCCGTCGCCCCGAAGGACAAGGCCAACGCCGAGAAGCTTGCTACCGCCATCGGCAAGATGGTGCAGGAAGACCCGTCCTTCCGCGTCGAGACCGACGAGGAAACCAATGAGATGATTCTCAAGGGCATGGGTGAGCTTCACCTGGACATCAAGATCGACATCCTGAAGCGCACCCACAAGGTGGAGGTGAACGTCGGTGCCCCGCAGGTCGCCTACCGCGAAACTATCACCAAGCCGGTGACGGACAGCTACACCCACAAGAAGCAGTCCGGTGGTTCCGGCCAGTACGCCAAGATCGATTACACCATCGAGCCCGGCGAACCCGGCTCCGGCTTCATCTTCGAATCGAAGGTGGTCGGCGGCAGCATCCCGAAGGAGTTCATCCCCGCCGTCGACAAGGGCTTCAAGACCTCCGTCGACAAGGGACCTCTCGCGGGTTACCCCTGCTTGGACTTCAAGGTCACCCTCAACGAAGGTGGTTTCCACGCCGTGGACTCCAGCAACATCGCCTTCGAAATCGCGGCCAAGGCTGCCTATCGCCAGACCATGCCGAAGTGCGGTCCGCAGATCCTCGAGCCGATGATGAAGCTCGATGTCTTCGCGCCCGAGGAAAAGGTGGGCGACGTGATCGGTGACCTCAACCGTCGCCGGGGCATGATCCAAGGCCAGGAGCCGACTCCGGGCGGCGTCCGCGTGAAGGCGGAAGCCCCGCTCTCCGCGATGTTCGGCTACATCGGCGACCTGCGCACCATGACCTCCGGCCGTGGCCAGTTCTCCATGGAGTTCAGCCACTACGCCCCCTGCCCCAAGAACGTCTCCGACGAGGTGATCAAGGCCGCCAAGGAGCGCGAGGAAGCGAAGCGGAAGTAAGCTTCCTGCTGCTGACTGCAGTTTGACTTAACGACCCCACCGTCCGAAAGGGCGGTGGGGTTTTGCTTTTCCGGGAGCAGAGGTAATCACAAGCGGGCGAACTTGGCAGAACAGCAATGCCTGCTTTCATGGACATGCTCCTGTTCACTGCCGGATGGTGGCTGAAGGATCACCAGACCTGATGAAACTCCTCTGCTTCAGCATGCTCGCCCTCGCGCTGGTTTCAGCCGCCGCTGCCGCACCGGTCACTCTGGATGGCCTCCTCGCGGAGATGAGGGACCCGGCCTCCATGGCGAAGTGGCCGGACCCCGCTTTCACCTGCCTGCAGGCAAGCAGCTATGACCGCCGCACCGTCGCGCCGGACCGGGAAGGCTGGTTCGCCAACGACGACCACACGCAGTTCATCCGGGATGAAGTCACGGAGGGCCGCAAGGAGCGCGTGATGATGGATGCGGATGGCCCCGGCAGCATCGTCCGCTTCTGGCTTACCACGGTGAAGAACAAGCATGGGGTGATCCGCATCTACCTGGATGGTGCCACGTCTCCCACACTCAGCTTCCCTGCCTACGACTTGATGAGCGGCACGCTCGGGCTGAAGGAGCCGATGCTCATTCCCCACCCGGGCTACTCGGCGCAAGACAATGGTGGCAATACCCTGATGCTCCCCATCCCCTATGCGAAGCACTGCAAGGTGACTTGGGAAGAGCGGGGCGAAGGACCGCGCTACTATCAGATCAACTATCGCAAGTATGCGCCGGGCACGGAGGTGGAGACCTTCACGACGGAAAAGCTCAAAGCTGCGCACCCTGCGATCGAAAACACGGGCAAGCAGCTTCTCGCTCGCCTCCCCCGACCACGCTCGAACCAGCCGGCGATCAAGGAAAGCATACCCGCCGGTGCCGCAGCCTCGCTGGACCTGCCCGCCGGATCCGCCGCCGTGAGTCTCATGCAGCTCCGGGTGGTGCCGGATTCCGGCGCCGATCTCGCCACAGCCCTGCGTGCCCTCATCGTGAAGATCAGCTTCGATGGGGAGGAAACCGTGTGGTGTCCCGCCAGTGATTTCTTCGGCAGCGGTGCCGGGCTCAATGCCCTCGCGAGCTGGTATCGCACGGTCCAAGCGGATGGCGTGATGACTTGCCGCTGGGTCATGCCCTACGCCAAGTCGGCGCGCGTCACCCTGGCCAATGTCGGCAAGTCAGCGGCCACGGTGGATTTCCAATGCGCCACCACGCCCTGGACCTGGGACGAGCGATCCATGCACTTCCACACCGCGTGGCACTACGAGGCCAATCTGCGCACGCCCCCGGCGCGCGACTGGAATTTTATCAAGCTCACGGGTCGCGGCGTCTATGTCGGCGATACCCTCTCACTCTTCAATGAGGTGCCCACCTGGTATGGCGAGGGCGACGAGAAGATCCGCGTGGATGGGGAGGCGCTGCCCTCGCACCTCGGCACCGGCACGGAGGACTACTACGGCTATTCCTTCGCCCCGCGCGGGATCATGCAGACACCCTTCTCCAACCAGATCCGTGTCGATGAACCACGCACGCAGGGCCACAACATCATGACCCGCACGCGGAATCTGGATGGCATTCCCTTCAGCCGCTCGCTGGACTTCGATATCGAGCTGATCTCCTGGGCCCCCACCAAGTTGATCTATGCGGCAACCACGCATTGGTATGCCTTTCCCGGCGGAACTTCGAACCATGGCCCGGATGTGGCGAGTGCCACGGCACCGATTCCAACGCTGCAAGACGCGCAGAAGCCGCCCGCGCCTTTCCCGGGTGTGATCGAAGCTGAGTCATTGAAGGTCTCCACTTCCACACCCGGCATGGTGCTGGAGAAGCAGGGCATGCAGGTCTTCGGCATCGGCATGTGGAGCAGCGGTGAGCAACTTCTCGGACGCGGCACCACCGTGGGCAATCAAGTCACGCTCGAGCTTCCCGCTCCGGATGCGAAGCCCCGCAAGCTGAGCGCCGGGCTTACCCGTGCCGCGGACTACGCCACCCTCAGCTTCACGGTGAATGGCAAGCCTGCCACCGCGCCCTTCGATGGCTTTGCCAAGTCTGTTAGCCACTCGGGAGATGTGGTGCTCGGCACCTTCACGCCCGTGGATGGGAAGTTCCAGATCCGCGTCGAGGTTACGGGGACGAATCCCGCCACGACAGGGCCACGCTACTACTTCGGGCTGGATTATTTCAAGCTGGAGGAGCCGTGAATCGGCCGGGGTTCTAGCGCCGGGAGGCGCGTCGGAGCTTAGCCGGTGGTGGAGGCTTTGCGGAACCACCGGACAGGTGGCCACAAGGATTGCCGTCCCGGAGGGCCGGAGGAAGTGCCGCTTCTACGAGTGATATCGTACTTCCCTCCGTCCCCGGAACAACCGCTCAAAATACCGGACATGCCCTCGTGCTTCCGGCATTCATTTCCGTCGCCCCTGCCGGGGCTCAGTCCTTTTGCCGCGCTTACCGGTGGTTCCGCTATCGCTCCACCACCGGCTAATTTCCGACGCGCCTACCGGCGCTGAGAACCAAGCGGTTCGCACACTTGAAGGTAACAGCTATGACATGTCGCAGCACTCCAAACTCCGGCGGCACGCCAGATGGAAAGCGCAGTTTCACCACGCGATCTCCGACACCACCGGCCGGTGATCCGAACCCAGGTCCGGTCCCACCCAATGCTTCACGCACTTGCCTGCGAGTGGCTTGTCCAGCGGCCCGCGGTAGAGCAGGTGATCAATCGGAATCGCAAACATCAGGCTTCCGCGCTGCCAGGTCGGCGAGACTGAAGCTCCTCTCAAGCCTGCGGCAAAGAGAGGCTTCATCGCGCTGCTCCACGGCGTCGCATTGAAATCCCCGGCCACCACCACGGCACCGCTCTCCTTCGCCATGTCCCCGGCAATCGCCTTTAGGCAGGTATCGCGATCTTCGGAATTTTCCGCGCCGCCGGGCGGAGTCGGATGAACTCCGTAGAAGGTCACTACGCCCTCGGGCCCCTGCAAATGCGCCTTCAGATAGGGCAACCAGCGCTTCCCGTTGGGCACGATCTCGTGATCGAGGACCGGCCATTTCGAGTAGAAGACGAAGCCGAAATTGCCCCGGCCAGGGTGCACGACGACGTAGGGATAGGCATCCGATAGCGGCTTGAGCCCCTGGGCCCATGTCTCATCCGCCTCGGGAAAGAAGATGAAGTCGGGATCCGTTTTGCGGACCCAGGAAACGGCATCCGCATGCCGCGTGTTTGAAGTCAGCACATTGAAGCTGGCCACACGCAGGGATTGCCACGTGGCAACTTCTCCCGAAGGCAGCAGCATGGGAACAATCCGCGCCAGCGGCACCATCAGGAACAAACCCGCCAGCGCGGCGCGGCGCCAGGCCTTCCGGCATAGCAGCAACACCAGCATCGCCGCGAGGAAGCCCGCATACTGGAGCTGGAAATGATTGAAGAGATCGAAGAGCCAGAACCCGCCGCCGAGCCAGCCAGCCACCGGAAAGACTCCCGCCAGCACGGCAAGCACGAGGTAGAAGGTGGCCAACCGGTTCGACTTGGCAGCGGGAGGATTCATCGAGCTCAGGTCTGTTAGATTCACCACACGATCTCGGCCGTCACCGCGCGGTGGTCCGATCCGAGATCCGGACCAATCTCAAAACTCCGGCAACCCATTCCTTCGCCTCGAAAAAGAATGCGATCAATGGGAATTCCCAGCACCGGATGCCCGCGCTTCCAGGTCGGGCCCGGCGCCTTGCCCTTTGATGCTTCCTGCATCCCGATGCTTTCGAGCACCCGGGTCTTGCTACTCCAGCGGGTCGCATTGAAGTCCCCCGCCACGATCACCCTGCCCTGCTCCTGCGATAGCTCCTGCACCAGCGCCGCGATGTAGTCATCCAGCGCCTTCCCCCATTTCGGAAGCAAGGGCGGCAACGGGTGCCCCGCGAGTACGGTCAACTGCCCGCCATCCGGCGTGGTCAGGTGCGCCTCTAGCAAACGGAACTCAATCTCGCTCACCCGGTGCACCTCGTGGCTGGCGATGGGGAACTTCGAGAAGAACGCGAAGTCCGGGCCATCGTTGATCCAGTAGGGATACACGCCCTCCAGCTCCTTCAGCGCCTCCGTCCACTCCTCGCTCACCTCGGTGAAGTAAATCACATCCGGCATGGTCGCCTTCACCCAGTCGATGCTCCGCGCGTGCTGGCGGTTGCTGGCCAGCACATTGTAGGTGCAGATGCGCAGCGCATGAGTCCCCGCCACCGCGTTCGGCGGAGGCAAGTAACCGGGAACGATCCGCGCCAGCGGGACCAGCAGCAGCAGCACCGTGACAAGCGCTGTGCGCCGGGACTTCATCACCAGCAGCGCCGGCACGCAGAGCAGCAGCACCCACACATACTGATACTGGAAGTGATTCAGCAGATCCAGAAACCAGAAGCGGCCGCCGAGCCAGCCGATGAGGGGTAGCAAACCCACCGCCACGGCGAGAAAGCGCATCATCCCGGGCAGGCGTTGGTAGAGGCGTGTATGGAAATCGCTCATCTTGTGCTGCTCTGGATCATCCACCCCCTCACTCCGGCGGCAAGCGGTGCGGCAGCCGGCGCGTGAAGGACGGGTGAATTTTTCCGGCAGTTGCGCCCCTTGATTGAAGCCGGGCGTTTGTGGAAAAGTCGGCCCATCCACGGCAGCTGATTTTTTCTGTCCGCTCCAGCAGTCTCCGCGGTGTCTCCCTTGCAATGATGGCTCACGATTCCATGGAACTGCTGCGGCGCTTCATCCGCGACCGCTCCGAGACCGCCTTCCGCGGCCTGGTGGAGTTGCATTCCCCGCTGGTCTATGCCACGGCCCTGCGCCGCTTGGGCGGGGACCGTGCCGCGGCGCAAGATGTGATGCAGGAGGTCTTCACCCTGCTGGCGCGCAAGGCGGTGGCCCTGCAATCCGTGCAGCTAGGAGGCTGGCTCTACCGCCAGACTTGCCGCCGGGCCGCGAACCATGCGCGTGCGGAGAGCCGGCGAAAGGCGCGCGAGGCGGTGGTAGCGATAGCAGGCGCAGGACACGGCGGTGCGGAAAGCGATCATCCGGATCTCAGCGGCGAGGTGGACGAGGCGCTGCTCACCCTGCCCGGCGCAGATCGCGATGCCCTGGTCATGCGCTATTTCGAAGCTCGCGATTACCGCAATGTGGGCGGCGCGCTCGGCATCAGCGAAGAAGCCGCGCGCAAGCGCGTGACGCGGGCGCTGGAAAAACTCACCGCCGTGCTCAAGCGCCGGGGGATCGCGACCAGCGGCGCGCTGCTCGGCACGAGCATGAGCAGCATGGGCCGGGTCGCGCCGCCGGAAGCGATGGTGGCCACGGTCTCCATGCGGGCGATGCAATCGCTGCCTGCCGCGGGAAGCTCGTTCTTGCTCAGCCTGCTCAAGCCGGTGCTCGCAGGCGTGGCGCTCACTTCACTGGTCGCTGGCGGGCTGCTCTTGAAGCCCCAGCCCGCAGTTGCGCTGGCAGCTCCCGCGGCGGCGGCGGCGCACGCTGCACGCTCCGATCTCGCCTCCCTGCTGCGGCCGGTGAAGGACGCGCCGCTGGAAGACCTCATCGCTGAGATCAAGCGCACAAAGGCAGGCCCGGGACACTCGCTGGTCACGCTGCGCGTGAAGGCGATTCTCGACCGCATCGCTATCGCGGACATCCCCGCCTTCATCGCGCTGGCGCGGGAGAAGCTCACGGTGGATGAGCAGGGCTCCTGCTTCGAGCCCCTGCTCACGCGCTGGCTCGACCAGGATGCGGAAGCGGCGCTGGACTATGTCCTGCACAACTCCCCCGGCAAGGAAGTCGACGATGCCAACTCCACCTCGATGTTCGGCAATCTCTTCCGCCGCTTGTTCGAGAAGGACCTGTCGCAGGCGGACGCTTGGCTGCGGAAGCACTGGGGCGACCCGCAGCTGAATGCCGCCCACTGGACCGGCAGCGTGGGCGGATCCTTCGCGATGAGCGTGGCGGATGCTCACCAGTGGCAGTCCGGACCGCGGCAGGCCCTCGATTTCATCCTGGCGCTGCCCGATGCCGACGCACGGCGCAAGTGCCTGCGCGGACTCGCGGGGAATGAACCCTACTGCAGCGCATGGTATAACACCGGGCCGGAGCGTCTGTTAGAGCTCCACCGCGCCTTGGCCGACTATCCCGATCCCTTACTAGCCGGTGAAGCGCGGATGCTGCTGTGGCAGAATCTGAACCGTTCCCGGCCCGATGTGGCGGCCAAGATGATGGAAGCCCTGAACCCGCAGGAACGCTTCGAAGCCAGCCTGGCGAAGACCGGCCACTATGCCATCCTCGCTTCGGAAACCGAGGGTCCCGGCAGCGGGAGGACCAGTCACTACGAGCAAGTCAAAGACAGTGCCCCGGGCGAGGCCGCCGCGATGGCCGCGGGACTGGCGGCAGGCCATTCGCGCGGGGAAACCCTGGAAGCCATCGGTGACGCCCTGGTCTGGAAGGGCGATCCTGCGGTAGCCGCGCCTTGGCTGGAGCAGCACCGCGAGGAAGTGCAGATCGACTCCACCCTGATGGTGATGATCCGGGACCGGGCGGCCTGCTCGGATGAGAGCGCGGTCCTACTGTGGGCCTCCTGCCTGAGCGATCCGGGACTGCGCCTGAGCCTGTGCCGCGGGGCCTTCCGCAAGCTGCTCGCGGAGCCGGCGGGGAATGCCGCCCGGGCCATGGATAATCCCGCCCTGCCCGCCGACCTGCGGGAAGAACTCGGAAAACTCCGCGGAGAAGAAGCCCCATGAACCCTTTCACCCGCCGCCAAGTCCTGGCCTTCGGCACCGCCTGCCTGCTTAGCGCGGTAGCGTGGTATCTCTGCTGGCCTGGAAGGGATGATCACGCTGCGACGAATCCCCCGCCCGCCGCCGCGACGACAGCTCCGGCAGCGGCCCATTCGACGAATTGGAACGAGGTGCTGGCAGAGGTCGCCCGCGCACGGACCAACGATGAGCGCATGGCCGCTGCCGCCAAGCTGGGCGAGGTGCCGGTGGCGGAGATCCCCGCGCTTCTCGATTCGATCGAGCTGGTCAAGGACCGCGAACTCACGCTCGCAGCCAAGACCCTGCTCATCCGCTGGGCTTCCGTGGATGGCAAGGCGGCGGCCGAGTGGTCCTGGTTCAAGTTCCGCGCGGATGGCATGTGGTATTTCGTCATCCGGGATCTCGCGGGGGCCTGGGCATGGCATGACCCGGAGGGCCTGGCGAAGTGGGCCACTGATCTGGTGGCGCAGCAGGGCCCCGGCTTTCACGACAGCCCGCCACTGGCAGAGGTGCTGAAGCGCGACACGCCCTACCTCGAAAGGAACCAGACCATGGAAATCTGCGAGCGCCTGCTGCGCGAATCCCCGCGGCTGGCGTTCGGCCTCTACTTGAAACTCCCGGGCTGGTCCACCGGCGACACCTTCATGTGGTCCGCGCTCAAGACGCCGCAGCAGATCAGCGAAGCGCTGCAGGCCTTTCCCAACATCGACGGAATGAACCTCAATGCGCGGCGTGGCCTCGAAGGTCATGCCATCTATGTCCACAGCCTTCTCACCGACTGGCGCAAGATGGATGCCGCGGGCTTCGCCAGTTCGCCCTATGCCAAGTATCTTCCGGTGGAATTCCCGGAGGAGAAGAGCAGCGGATACCAAAGCTGGAAGGGCCTGCCGGCGGAAGCGCGGCGTGAAGCCGCGGCGAAGTTGTTAGAGACCGGGAGCACGGAGGAGCGGGCCGGTCTGGTTTCTTCAATGACTCTGGACTGGGTGAAGGAAGATCCGGCGGCCTGCGGGGAATGGCTCGACTCCCTGCCACCAGAATTCACCACGGGAGCGCTCCGTCTTTTCGCCGAGGGTGCAGGAGCCAGTCAGGTGGAAACGGTCTGGGCCAAGAGCGGGTCTCTGCCCGCGGCGCTGCGCGAGGCTTGCCGCTGCGAATCTCATGCGGCCTGGCGCGAGGCCCATGCGGCAGGCCTGCCGGACATGAGCGGGTGGAGCGCGGAAGCGCAGCAGGCGTGGAGCGATCTGGATGCGCTGTGGCAGGCGGGGAGGCGGTGAGCTGAACTGCCCGTGAACCATACGTCGGGCGATGTTTGTCTTCAGCGCCGGCAGGCACATCGTTATCTTCAGCGCCGGCAGGCGCATCGTTATCTTCAGCGCCGGCAGGCACATCGTTATCTTCAGCGCCGGCAGGCACATCGTTATCTTCAGCGCCGGCAGGCGCATCGGATATTAGCCGGTGGTGAAGGCTTTGCGGAACCACCGGTAAGCGCGCCAAAAAACATTGCGCCCCGGTAGGGGCGCCGGAAATGCCGGAAGCCACGGGGTGATTGGCTACATCGCGAGCCGCCATGCCGGGGAGACTGTGGAAATACTACATCCCTCGTAGAAGCCGCCCTTCCGCCGGCCCTCCGGGACGGGGATCCTGATTGCGGCCTGTCCGGTGGTTCCGCAAAGCCTCCACCACCGGCTAATATCCGATGCGCCTCCAGCGCGAAGAACCAAGCAATCCACTCACTTGTGGGTAGAGGCAGGACTTAAAGCCGCTTGCCCCCGGGGTGCGGAGAGACCCATCTCCTCCGGCGCATCACTCAGGCCATCTTCTCCGGCAACTCGTCCGCCACCTTCACCCGGCGCGGCCGCCAGGCGCCGACAATCATTCCCACTCCACCCACGATGAAGATCCCGGGGAACCACAGCGAATAACCGGGGGCCTTCGATTCCTTTTCGAGCACCGCCTCTCCGGGTTGGTCCGGGTTCACGTGGCATTCCTGCTGGGATCCTTCCGGGTAGCGCTTGATGTAGGCTTCCGGGATATCCTGGCTGGAACTCCAGCCGCTGCCGCGCAGCTTTACCAGCTTGCTGCGGTAGGGCCGGCCATCCCACTCGTAGCCGAAGCTGAGCTTGAAGCGATATTCCGGCGGGCTATTCGGATCGATCCGCCGCTCCTCCGTGCCGGACTCCAGGATCACGCAGGGCACCACCGGCCAGTCATGGTCCAGATGCTGGGCACGCTGGTAGCTGCGCCACATCAGCCAGAAGAAGACACTTCCCGCCCCGGCGAGGAGCAGCCCGATCAGGCTGAGGTAGATGCGGGTGCTGATCGAGCTGGTGGCGGTCCGGGTCACGGCCCTGCCATAGCCGCCCCCCGCGCCGCGCGCCACCGCTTTTACCACAGGCGGAGACTTGAATCATGGTCCGCGGCATGCTTGCCTGCCAGAATTACCGTCCTCCCCCGGGTCGTAACCTCCCCATACACATGAGCCTCCCTTCCCTGCAGGCCCTCCTGCGCGCCTGTCGTCTGCCTGCCCTCAGCGGTGCGGTCCTCCTCGCCTCCACGCTACTATCCGTAGCCACCATCCCCACCCAGAATATCGTGGTCAATGGCTCCGGCCAGAGCGCCCTCGCCACCGGCTGGACCGTCACGAATGGCGGCAGCGGCTGGGGCTGGAGCACCGGCGGCGGCGCGGATGAGATCCCGGGCTTCTTCACCACCTCCTACGCCCAGTGCCGGCGCTCGCAGACGATCAACTTGCTCGCCACGGGTGCCACCGCGGCGGAACTCGACCAATCCCACGACATCATCTTCAGCGAGTTCGTGTCCTCGGACCGCACGAATGCGGGGGTCGACACCTTCTACATCAGGGTCGAGCTGCGCGATGCGAGCAATGCCGTGCTTGCCTCCTGGACCCAGGGCACGCAGGCCGCGCCGATCGCGACCCCGACCGCCTGGACCCAATACAAATACGTCTTCGCCGACTATCCGGCCGGCGTGCGCTCCATCTATATTGAAGACGGGGGCATGGACGCGGGCTTCTGGACGGGCCAATACGGCAGCCGGCACGATGCGGTGAGCGTGACCTTCTCCCCGGATACCGACGGCGACAACCTGCCGGACGCCTGGGAAATCGCCAATGGCACCAACCCGAACGTGGCCGATGCCGATGCGGATCCGGACGGTGACACCCTCACCAACGCCCAGGAATACGCCCTCGGAACCCGCCCGACCCTGATCGACACCGATGGCGATGGCCTGCAAGACAACTGGGAGAACAAGACCGGCACCTGGGTCTCCGCCCAGCAAACGGGCACCGATCCGCTGGTGGCCGATACCGATCGCGACGGCCTGGCGGATGGCGTCGAGAATCCCAGCCTGCCCTTTACCGGTGCGGGCCAGCCCGGCACGGATCCGAACAAGGTGGACTCCGATGGGGACAACTTCCTGGACGGGGTGGAGGCCGCCAATGGCAGCAATCCCACGCTGGCTGCCAGCGTGCCCAGCTTCAGCTTCAACAATCTGCTGACCGAAAACTTCGACGGTGGCGGCGTGAATTCCACTTACGCCTTCACCACCAGCATCGGCACCTATGTGGCCGCAGTCACGGCCTCGGGGGCCAGCCCACAGGCAAATGCCGCCCAGATCACAAGTGCCACCATCGGCGACTCGAACAGCTCGATTGCTTGGAACGCGATCGCCTCGAATGGCAAGGCGGTCCGCCTCGCCTTCGACTTCCGAATGTCGGCGGACTCCGGCGGTGAAGCGGCGGATGGCTTCGGCATCGGCTTCTTCAAGACGTCCGCTTATGGCAACACGGGCGGCATCAATCCGGGCTACAACGCCACTGCGGAAGTGAACTGGGAGAACCCGAAGACCGGCCCCGGCTTCCCGAATGCCGTTGTCCTCGGCTTCGACGTTTACGGCGGAGCGGCAGATGGGAACAACATCCGCCTGACCGGGCCGGAGAAGCCGAAGCAGGACCTCTTCTCCTTCGTGCCCGGCTTCCAGCTCAATGAGAACGTCTTCCACCGCGCCATCCTCACCGCCTACTCCAGCGGCCCCGGCACCACGGTGGTCGACGTGGACCTGATCCGGAATGTGAGCGGCACGCCCACTACGGTCACCGTGGCGCGCAATGTCATCGTGAAGGGCTTCGACATCGCCACGGACAGCTACCGGATCATCGCCGGCGGCCGGACCGGTGGCAGCAAGGTGCGGACCGATCTGGACAATATCGTGCTCTCTTCCACCCCCAGCGTGGCGAAGCTGAAGCTCATCTCCGCCGTTTATAGCAAAATCCCGAGTCCCGGTCTGACGATCACCTGGAACTCTGAGGCCAACGGGGTCTACAGCATCGATCAATCCGCGACGCTGCTCCCGGGCTCTTGGACTCCGGCCGCCACTGGCATCCTCTCGGGCGGCAGCGTGAGCAGCTACACGATTCCCCTGCCCGCCGGGTCGCCGCCCAAGATGCTCTACCGGGTGAAGGACCAGTAAGATCCAATCTGCCAACTCCCCCAGAGTCGGACCGATTGCCGGGTGTCGCGAGATGCCCGGCAATTCTGCTTTTCCGCCCCCGAGGGCCGGGTTACTCAGTTCGTCCCATGAGTGACTTGGCCACCCGCATCCCCGAAGACCTGAAAGCCGCGATGAAGGCCAAGGACACCGTGGCCCTGGCCGCGATCCGCGCGCTGAAGACCGCGATGATGAATGTGATGACCTCGGCCGAGCGCAGCCAATCGGACAAGCCGCTCGACGATGAGGAGATCACCTCCCTGATCCGCAAGCAGATCAAGCAGCGCCAGGACTCCATCGAGCAATTCAGCAAGGCAGGGCGCGACGAACTGGCCGCGAAGGAGAAGGAGGAGATCACGGTGCTGGAGAAGTACCTGCCCGCCGCGCTCTCTGCCGAGGAGGTGGTCGCGCTGGTGGAGGCCGCCGTGGCCGAGACCGGAGCCTCCAGCAAGGCGGACATGGGCAAGGTGATGAAGCTGGTGCAGGAGCGCGCCGCGGGCCGGGCCGATGGCAAGACCATCTCCCAAGAGGTGGCCAAACGTTTGTCTTAAACAACAGTGATGCGCTGCGCTGCCGTCATCGTGGCCGCCGGGAGCAGCCGCCGCATGGGCTTCGACAAGCTTGCGGCGGAGATCCGTGGCGTGTCGGTCCTTCGCCGGAGCGTGGATGCGTTTATGACGGTGGAGGCGGTGACGCAGGTGATCGTGGTTGCGCCGGAGGAGAGGTTTGAAACGCTGGGGACGGATTTTCCCAAGCCGCTGCTCAGGGCGGAGGGCGGGACCGAGCGCCAGTATTCAGTCGAAAACGGGCTCGCGTTCGTGACCGAGGAGTTGGTCGCGATCCACGATGGGGCCCGCCCCTTAGTCACTCCGCAGGCGATTATGGCCTGCATCGAAGCCGCCGAGGCGTTTCAAGCGGCATGTCTGGCTCGACAGGTCACAGAGACCTTGAAACGCTCGGATGAACAATCGTTTTCCAAAGAGAGTGTAAGCCGTGATCTATTGTGGTTCATGGAGACACCGCAAATTTTCCGGACAAATCTGATACGGGATGCTTACGCCCAAGTGCGAGCTGGAAACTTGGTGGTCACCGATGAAGTGTCCGCACTTGAAGCGCTCGGCATCGGAACGAAGCTGGTTTCGTCCCCCAGCCCGAACCTAAAGATCACCGTCCCGGCCGATATCGAACTGGCCACTGCCCTGCTGCGATGAATCCCGCGACCTACGAGTCCCTCGTCCTGCCCACCGGCTTCCGCTTGGCGGTGTCCACCCTGCCGCAGAGCGAGTGCGCTGCTTTCTCGATCCACGTGGCGGCAGGCAGCCGGGACGACCTTCCGGGTCTGGCGGGCACGGCCCATTTCGTGGAGCACATGGTCTTCAAGGGAACCAGCCGCCGCGACGCCCGGGCGATCAGCCTGGACGCGGAGGATGCCGGCGGCTCCCTGAACGCGTGCACCACGGAGGACCAAGTGGTCTATGAGGCCCGCGGCGATGCCGAGGCCCTGCCGCTGCTGGCGGACATCACGGCGGACATCGTCTGGCACGCCGCCTTCCCGGAGCGGGAGATCCCGCTGGAGCGGGAAGTCATCGCGGAGGAGATCGTGATGTACCGCGAGTCCCCGGGCGACCACATCGGCGACCTGATTTCCGCGGCCCTGTGGTCGCCGCACCCGCTGGGCGAGTCCGTCTCAGGAAGCGAGGAAAGCATCGGCCGCGTGCTGCGGCCCGAGCTGGCGGCCTTCCGGGACCAGCACCATTTCCGCGCCGATACGGTGATCTCCGTGGCCGGGCCGCTGAGCCCGCAGGCGGTCATGGAGATGCTGGCGGCCCACCTGCCCCACTCCCACGCCGCCGTGGAATCCACCCCGGTGAATGAACTGCCCAAGCCGGGCCACGTAGTGGATGAGCGGGATACCGACCAGCTCCAGCTCGCGCTGGCCTGGCGCACGCCCGGCCGGAATGACCCGCGCCGCCACGCGCTGCGCCTGCTCTCCATGATTCTGGGCGAGAGCGCGGGCTCCCGGCTCTTCCAAGAGCTGCGGGAGAAGCGCGGCCTGTGCTACCATGTCTCCTGCGATGCCACCTTCTTCGCGGAGGCCGGCTCCTTCGAGATCCACACCGGCTTGGCACCGAAGAGCCGCGCGAAGGCTCTGGGCTGCATCGAGCGCGAGCTGGAGGACTTGGCCACCAACGGCCCGCGCCCGGAGGAACTCGCCCGGGCCAAACGCCTCGCCGCCAGCCAGATGAAGATGGCCATGGAAAGCACCGCCGCACATGCCTCCTGGGCGGGGGATAGCTTGCTGCAATACGGCCGGATCATCACTCCCGCGGAAGCGCTGGCCACCTGGCAGGCGGTCACCGCGGAGGAAGTGCAGGCCGTGACCACGGAGTTCCTGAACGGCAGCCGGGCGATGGCGGAGATTCGGCCCTGAGTTTCACGGGCGCTGAACCGGCATTTTCATCTTGGGCATGACCAAGGTCCCTTTCCAAACGCGATCCCCGGCCGGAGCAGCAATGTCTGCCGAGGGCTCCGCTGTTAGAGTGCATCCCAACCAATAGTCCTTCGAGCTAACTTTCGGTATCAGCCAATGGCTTGAGAGGAAGAAGATGCTCAAGTTCCCGTCTTCCGGCCAAGGGCCCACGATGACCGAAGCGCGCAATCTCACGGTGGAGTCGGCGGGCAAGGAAATCCAAGAAGCTCCGGGTGCTCCGCCAGAAAAGGTGCTGGTAGATGCGGGAACGGGCTTCCCTGCCTCATCCTTCATTTCCCAAACCACAGCAGGCTTCGGATGCTGCGAGGTCGCTGCGGTCAAATCGCAAAAGACGGCTGTATTTCCACCCCAACTTTCCGAGCATTCCTGTAGTTCGACGTATACTGCGACTGCTTGATTTTTGGGAGACTTGCACAGGAGCAAGCGCCCCCGGAGCGAGCACCCCGAATAACTCACGGGTTTCGACCAGTCACCGGTCGCGAGCACTTCTTCATCACCCTTTGCGAAGGAACAAAGCCGGAGAATGAGCAGGAAAAGCAGGGCGACTCTTCTCATGGTGTGAGTGGCGGTCATACCTAGATAAACGTCCCCCGATGGGAACTCTTTGACGATTTCGTGGTGCCACAGAAGGCAGGGGACCGCCCGGCGTCGATTGCACCTTCGCGGCCGGAGTCGGCGTCAGCAAGGTGGTCCGCACTGCTTGCTGTGCGGCGAATGGTTCCCGGCAGCGGACGGAGATGGGATGCCCCCGGGTGCGGTCACGCGAGAGGTCACCGGGGCATGATGATCCGAGGAACGTTCGCAGCTTGCCGATTAATGCGCGGATTGGCCCACCGGGAGATGCTGGATGAGAGGGAAATCTGGGCCTGCACTGACCAGTCGGGAGATGGCGAATCAGAACTCTCCCGGGGGCACCGGGTAGAGTCCGCTGCCGGGTACCATTCACCGCACAGCAAGCAGTGCGGACCACCTTTTTGCCCCCGGTAAAGCAGCAGCCGTCGTTCTCTCATTCGCTTAACCAAGCGCCATTCCCCCATGGGACCTATTCCGCGCCTCGGATGAAGCCGGGAACTCACCCTTGCTTCTGCGGGCCAGTGGCTCCGCGCTCCCGGCAGAAGAGCCCGCAAAAAAGCCGGACCCCTCGCGGAGTCCGGCTTGAATGATCGGTCTAACAGAACGCCACTCAGCGCACCTTGAAGTGCAGGGTCGCGCGGTGCTTGCCGCCTTCCATGCGCTCGTTGATGCTGAGGCTGTCGAACTCTTCGAAGGCCGCGAGGCCCTTCTTGATCCGCGGCAGCTCCGTCTTGAACTCCTCGTAGGAGGGGCCCATGACCTGTTCGCCGTCCGTTTCGACCAGCTTCACCCAGTCGCTGGTGAAGCTGCGCAGGGCATCGAAGTCCAGCTCGAACCAAGCGCCGGTGCGGTCATCCGCCGGGCTGTCTGCCGCCTTCGCAAGCTCCAGGGCCTGCAGCTTGGAGGTCGAGGCCACGAGCCACTTGTCGTTCAGCGTCACGGAGGGCATGAGGTCGTCACCCAAGGAAGCTTGGGCGTAGAACCACGTGGTCAGCCCGTCTTTTTCGGTGCTCGTGGGCTTCAGCATCGGGAAGTCCTGCTGGGCCACTTCGCTCGCGCTCTTGACCACCTTGGTCAGGGAGGACTCGATAGCCGTCCAAGAGTCCGCAAGCTTCTTGCGGTCGGTCACCGGCGTGACCATCGCAATGCGCGGGGCCTTGCCCTTGTCCACGAAAGCCTGCGGGATCTTCGTGGACACGGTCGGGACCGCGCCCTTCAGATCCACCACCAGCGCGGTCTCATGGCCGAGGCCGGACTGCGCGGTCTGGAGTGAATCCCACATGCTCACCACATCGGCGCGGAACTTCTCATTGAAGAGACCCAGGCCCTGCTTGAACTGCATCACGCTGGGATCCTCGATCTCCAGGCCGGCGAACTTCCCGGCCATGGCGTAGCCGGTCTCGATCAGGGTTTCCCCCATGGCGCTGGCACGCTTGGTGTATTCCGGATTGGCCACCCAGTTGGCGAAGAGCACGGTCGAATCACCGCCGCCGAGCTTGCCCAGCTTGTGCGGGGCGGAGAGGTCCATGGCGTTCTGGTTGGCACCGCCGAAGGCCTCGATCTTGAAGCCATTGTCCAGCACGGCCACGGCACCGCCGGTCTCCACCTTCGTGAGACTCAGGAGTTCGCTCTCCTTGTCACCCACCAACTCCAGCAGGGCTGCCAGATCCTTCGTGTCACCGAAGGCAGGGCTGCCTGCGAGACCGTCCCGGATGCCCAGGGCCATGTCCTTCACGCTGGTCGTGATCATCGCCTGGCTCAGGGATTTGTCGGCGTGGTAGAAGCCCACCAGCTTCTTGTCCTTGAAGCCGTCCACATAGGAAATCGCATCGCTGGCCGCCAGCGAGTCCTCCACCTTGTCCACCAGCGGGCAGGCATCTTCACTGCCGCCGACGTAGAACATGAGGTAGTTGTCCAGGCTGCCATAGGAGATCACCAGGTTCTTCTCCTTGAGCGAGGCGATGATCCGGTCGATGTCCGCCGGGGGCACCATTTCCTCCATGCGCTCGCGGCTCGCCTGCAGCTGGTCTGCCAAGACGCTGCCGAAGAGCTTCACGCCCTTGAACTTCACGCCGCCCTTGGTGAATTCCACGACCTTGCCACCGGTCTCGCCGAGTTGCTCAGCGAGGCCGTCGATTTGCGGCGCGATCTTTTCCAGCGCCGCTTTCACGGTATCCTGGTCCGCGGCCTTGATCCCGGCCAGCATGGGCGGCACCGCGAGCTTGTTCACCAGTCCGATTTCCTTGGAGACGATTTCCTTGCCAAGGCTCATGATGAGTTCCGGGTCCATGCTCGGCCCGGCGCCGATCTCCCCAGCCTCCACCTGCTTGGCGAGAGACTGCACCATCACGCGGAAGGTGTAGTATTGATAGCGGTGCTGGAGGGCCACGGCATTCTCCAACTGGACAGAGCTGCCCTTGCCAGCGACGAAGAACATCTCCTGGCCGATGAACTTGCCGACCTCGCCGAGTTCAGAGGCCATTTCTTCCTCCGGATCCGTGCCTTCTTCTTCCTTGGCCACCTCGCGGAGGAATTGCCAGCTCTTGAGCGCCTTGGCGCGCTTCACGATCTCCTGGCCATCGTAGATGCCCAGCACGCTGTCCACATCCTTGGCCAGGTGGCCCACGATGCCGAGCATCGCGGCGCGCTCGCCGGGAGTGAGGGCTTTGACTTCCGGAGCCGCGGGGGCACTCACCGTGGCCTTGGGCTGCCCGGTGGGGCTGCTGGCCGCGGGAGCTGCGGGGGTGCCGGTCGACTCTTCTTTTTGTTTTTCATTGCAGGCGCCGAGGACGAGCGCCGTTGCCGGAAGGACCGACCACCATGTACGGAACGATTTCATGACGGGCAAACCTACGGGAATTCACGAAGCGGGGGCAATTCCAAAGCGGCAGCGTTTTCACAGCCGGCTAACAGCCGAAAATGAGGAATCGGGCCGGGGAGGAACGAACCGCAGAGGCGCGGAGGTCGCAGAGGGGGGCGCAAAGGCAAGAGGCGAACACCCAACGTCCAACGTCGAACGTCGAAGTGGCCCCCCGGCTGGGTGGCACGATTTGGATCCTCTGCGATCCCCTCTGCGACCTCTGCGCCTCCGCGGTTCGTTCAATCAAAGCACGAGAAAGGCCGGGCTCCTCCGAGCCCGGCCTTCTTGGGAAATGAACTTTTCCGCTCAGTTAGGCGCGGCGATCGGCCGCACCCAGACGTTCCGGAACTCAATCGGGTCGCCGTGGAATTGCAGGGCGATCGGACCGGTCTCCGGGTGGTTATCCGGGTATTTCGCCAGTTGGCGGTATTGGGTCGGCCCGATCAGCTTGCGGGCATTCTGGACCACGATGCCATTCACCAGCACGGTAGCCACGGCGGGCTCGGTGACCTTGCCACCCTCCACCTTCGGCGGGGTGAAGAGGATATCGTAGCTCTGCCATTCCCCCTGCGGGCGGATGGCATTCACCAGCGGCGGGCTCTGACCGTAGAGCGCACCGGCGGTGCCGTCCGCGTAGGTCGGGTTTTCGTGGCTCTGGAGGATCTGGACTTCGTAGAGGCCCATCAGGAAGATGCCGCTGTTGCCGCCGCCCTGGCCCTTCACCGGGCGACCCGGCGGCACCCGCCACTCGATGTGGACCTGCGCGGCGCCGAATTTGTCCTTCGTCATCAGCATCCCGGGAGAGGCGGTGAAGCCGCCGTCCTTGACCGGCCACATCGGCTTGCCTTCGCTGTTTTCCCAAGCGTCCAACGACTTGCCGTCGAAGAGCACCTTGGCATCCGCGGGAGCTTTCACCACCACCGCCCCGGCGTTTTCCACCACCGGTGGCTGCGGGCGGTTGCCATCGTGGACTTTCCAGGGCGTGCCCGGAATCTGCGGAGTGCCGGGATCGATTCCCGGACCTTCCGCCGCCATTGCCATACCCCCGGCTGCCAGGCAGCCGGCCATCGCCGTCCATCGGAGTGCGCGCATAAAGAAGATAAGATCAGGTGGCAGAACGCGCTCCGGGGTGCAATCTTTCGCTGTGTCCGTGACATCGGGGTTGCGGACCGGGGGAGATTGTGAAAAATTTCACAAGCGTCCGCGCCATGAATAGCACCACCCTTCCGCAGGGCCGCAGCGAGCGGTTCCCATTCGAGCTTGTCCGGCCCCAATTGGAACGCGTGGAAGCCTCCATCCGGGACCAGATCCGGGCCTTTGACCCGGCGGTGGAGCCCTACGTGAGCTACGTGTGCAATACCTCCGGCAAGCGCATCCGCCCTGCCCTTTCGATTCTGGTCGGCGGCGCGCTCGGCGGCGTGGAGGAAGGCCACGTGAAACTCGGCGTGATCCTGGAGCTGATCCACATGGCCACGCTGGTGCATGACGACATCATCGACGGCGCGGTGACCCGCCGGATGGTGCCGACCGCGAATGCCAAGTGGGGTGCCGGGCTGTCCGTGCTGCTGGGCGATGCGCTCTTCTCCCACGCGCTGGCACTGGCCACGGAGTTCAATGACATCGGCATCTGCCGCAAGGTCGGCTTGGCCTCCAAGGAAGTCTGCGAGGGCGAGATCATCCAGACCCAGCGCCGCTTCGACCTGACGCTGACCAAGGCGGACTACTTCCGGATCATCGAGATGAAGACCGGTGCGCTCTTCGCCGCCGCCACCGGCATCGCCGCCGCCATCTCGGGGGCCGATGCGCAGACCGAGGCGCGGCTCTACGACTACGGCCTGAAGCTCGGCACGGCCTATCAGATTTACGATGACTGCCTGGATCTCGTCGGCAGCGAGGAGACCGTGGGCAAGACACTCCGCACCGATCTGGAGAAGGGCAAGCTGACCCTGCCGATCCTGAACCTGCTGGAGACCGCCAGCGAAGGCCAGCGCACCAAGCTGACCAAGCGCATCATCGCACAGGAGCCGCTTGACCTGCCGGTGCTCGTCGGCATCGCGGAGTATGAGGGCGCGGTGGAGTCCGCGGTGGATACCGCACAGGCGATGCTCGGGACTTGCCGGGATCACCTGAAGGGCTTGAACGGCGAGTATGCGGAGGCGCTGGAGCAGATCACGAGGTTCCTCGGGGCGCTGCTGGAGAAGTGCCGGAAGTGAAGTGAGTTCGTTAGACAAGCGCTCTCACCTGTCCTTCTCCAGAGTCGCACCCGGCTTAGGCAGGGGCAGCGGGCTGAGCTTGATCTCCGGCAGCTTGATCTCAGGAGTCTGCGCCGCTTCACGCGAGTAGTCGGTCATGCCATAGAGCCGCGTCATCTCCAAACCTGCCGCGCCTCCGGCATCCGTGAAGCTCTTGAGGTATTTGCCCAGCTGCTCGCCGCGGCTCTCCATCATCACCAGGCGCAGCATGTCCTTCGCGACCGGCTCGCTGCTACGATGTCCATCGGAGATCATCTTCCGGTAGCGCTGCTTCTCGGACTCCGCAGCGGGAGCTTCGAGCTTCTTCATTTTCTCCGTCACCTGCTTCCAACCGGCCACGATCTGGTCCAGTGCCGGCATCGCCTCATCCAGGCTCTTCTCATCGCGAATGCCCGCCACCAGCTCCTTGAAACGCTGCTGGCCGGATTGGAATTCCCGGATCGCCGTCTCATGCGGATCCGCGGCCGTAGCAGCTGGAGCCGCGGACTTGCTCCCCTTCTCGCTGCAGGCCGCCAGCAAGGGGAGCATGCAGATGAGGGCGAGGCGGATGGGTTTCATGGATGAGTCGGGAGGGCTGACTGGAACATTGGGCCGCAAAGGACGGGGAAGCAAGTCCCCCCTTCCTGGCCGCAAGCTCGACAATGGATCCCCAGCTCCCTAGAGAATCCGGACAATCATCATGATCACCAAGTCCGATCTCTGCTGGGTTCTCGTGCGGGCTGCCGGGCTCTATTTGATCTATGCCGCGTTTTCTGCTGCCTTCGCACTGCTCCTGGTGCAACTCGCGACGGAGGATTCAGCCGAGTATTTGCAGTATTCCGCCCGGTCCCACGGCATGAGCTTCATGCAAAAGTTCGGCCTGACGATGTCCATCGCCCTGCCTCTGTCCCTGGGGCTCTATCTTGTCTTGTCTGGAAGATCGGTCCATCGCTGCCTGATGTCATTGCCGCCGGGCATGGGGCCCCGGCTGCCCCGGCCCGATAAAAACTGGATGGGCCTCAACGAGGCTGACCTGGAAGCCTTCGAAGCATGGATCCAGCAGCACCCGGACCTGGCTTCCCGCTCGCCGGAGGACAAGGTGGCCCTGTTCCGGGACAGCCAGAAGTCAGGCCACTGAGCTTCCACTCACACGGCCTCCGCCATGTAGATGGAGGCCACACCGCAGCTCAGCGGCTGCGCCTCGGCATCGCGGAAACCTTGTCCCTCGATCAACTCGCACATCCCCTTCCCCATCGGGAATTCCTCGATCGAGCCGCCGAGGTATTCGTAGGCATCCTTCTGTCCTGTTAGAAGGCCGGCCATCTTCGGCAGGACGTTGTGGAGATACCAGCGGTAGGGCTTCTTCAGCACACCTTCCGGCAGGGAGAAGTCGAGCACCAGCAGATGACCACCCGGCTTGAGCACGCGGCGCATCTCGCGGATCGCTCCGGCGTAGTTCACCATGTTGCGCAGGCCGAAGGCGACGGTCACGACGTCGAACTCCGCGTCCGCAAAAGGCATTGCCATGGCATCCGCCACCAGCGTGCGGGCCAGGCCGCGGCGGCTGGCGTGGGCCAGCATCTCCGCGCAGAAATCGCTGCCGGTGACTTCCGCCTGCGGGCAGACGTCCTGCATCTCCAGCGCCAGATCGCCGGTGCCCGTGGCCACGTCCAGGATGCGCTGCGGCTTCCACGCCCGCACGATCCGCGCGACCTTGCGCCGCCACAGGATATCCGTGCCCATGCTGAGCACGTGGTTGGTGGTCACGTAGCGGTCGGCAATGCGCGCGAAGGCATCGCGAACGTATGACGGGTCTTGGATGGTTCCGGCTCCCACAGCCCGATGGGTACGCTGGAAAGCCGGGCTGCCAAGTCCGGAGTGGCTCCCGCAAATAGAAACACGGCCTACTAGAAAGCCTTGGGATCCATCCTCAGCCACCCTCCGTTCTCCTTTCTGAACCAGAATACCAGTCCCCGATCCGTCCTGAAGCCAACGATGCGCTCGCCCACGGCCATCGAAATCTGGGACTGCACGGGATGGGGATCGATGGGATCGGACAAGCGGTAGAGAAAGGTCTCGAAGTCGAATTTCTCCGGTCGCCCAAATCCGGTGGCTTCGATTTCCTGGAGAACAAGCGGCAAGGCATCTTCCGGCACTTCTGACAGGCTCGGAATCTCCACCGGAAGATACATCTCCCGGGAGCACCAAGCGACATAAGCGAGGATGAGCAGCGTCAGCCCGCCAAAGAACCGGGCCGCCCTTCGCTTCCTCATGGCTTCGGCTCAGGCAGGATATCGGCATAGATCCCGGGATCGCTCCCCGGAACCTCGATCGCCCCGCAGGCCTTCTCGTAAAACTCCCGCGGCCCCACCCCGCCGATGAAGGCGTAAGCGTAGCCCTGCTCGCGCAGTGCTTCGAGCGACTTGAAGAGCAGCGCCTTTCCTATGCCCGTTCCGCGCGCCGCCTCAGACACACCCGTCGGGCCGAAGAAGCCGCGCGCGGTCGTTTCGAAGCAGGCAAAGCCGAGAACCTTCTTCTCCCGGGTCGCGATGAAGCAGGTGATCGGCTGGCGGCTCAGGGCCACGCCCACCTCGCTCACCCACTTTGGAGAGAAATGCGTGCGGGCGAATTCCTCCACCGTATGCTTCTCGAAGGCCCGCGCCCGGCGCAGCATAATCCCCTGCTCCTCCACCTTCCGGTAGATCTCCCCGCTCCCCGGCAGGTCGTAGAGCCGCACCAGCATGTCGATCATCGCGCTCTCCCTAGCGCATGGGGACTGCCGGGCAATCCGAATTGCAATCGAACCGCGAAACGACGCGAAATCCGCGAAATTTGAGATGAGGAAAGACTAGGGAAATCCATCCAACTTCGGCTGTTCCAGCTCTTCAAATTTCGCGGCATTTCGCGCATTTCGCGGTTGAGAACCGAGCTGATCCCCTGCCCCGCCGCCCGCGACTGCTCCTGCGCCAAACCCATTTCCCATCGACATTCCAAGGCCGCGCGCCTTGATAGATGGCGGAAATGGCTTCCTATCTGCGCTTCGAGAACGTCACCCGCCGCTTTGGCTCCTTCACCGCCGTTCAGAACGTCACCCTGGACATCGAGCATGGCGAGACCTTCTCCCTGCTCGGTCCCTCCGGCTGCGGCAAGACCACCCTGCTGCGCATGGCCGCGGGCTTCGACCGGCCGGACGAGGGCCGCATCCTGCTCGATGGCAAGGACATTACGCCCCTGCCGCCGGAGCAGCGGCCGGTGAACACGGTCTTCCAGAGCTACGCGCTCTTCCCCCACCTCAGCGTGCGGGACAACATCGGCTTCGGCCCGAAGATCGCGAAGTGGGCACCGGAGAAGCTCGCCCGCGGCGTGGACGAGATGCTGGAGCTGGTGGACCTGAAGGCCCATGCCGACAAGAAGCCTTCCCAGCTCTCCGGCGGCCAGAAGCAGCGCGTCGCCATCGCCCGTGCTCTGGTGAACAAGCCGAAGGTCCTGCTGCTCGATGAACCGCTCGCCGCGCTCGATCTCAAACTCCGCCAGCGCCTGCTCGTGGAGCTGGACGCCATCCACGACGAGGTCGGCATCACCTTCATCTACGTGACCCATGACCAGGGCGAGGCGATGTCGATCTCCGACCGCATCGCCGTGATGAACAAGGGCATCATCGAGCAAGTCGGCCCGCCGGTGCAGATCTACGAGGCACCGCGTAGTTCCTTCGTGGCCGCCTTCATCGGGGATACCAACTTCCTGGATGGCAAGATCACCGAGTGCCTCGACAGCCGCTTTTCCCGCTGCGAGGTGAAGGGCTTTGGCAGCATCGTCATCGACAACGACAAGCCGGTGAGCAAAGGAGACCGGGTCCACCTTTCTTTGAGGCCGGAGAAACTCATCGTCTCCCGCGAACAACCCACCCGCAAAGAAACGGACAACGCCATCGCCGGCAAGGTGGAGGACGTCATCTACTACGGTTCCCATACCCGCTACTGGGTGCGCTGCGGGGAATGGCGGCTCTGTGCCGAGATGCAGCACCGCCAATATCAGCTCGACGAGACACCGCCGAAGTGGGGCGACGAGGTCTGGCTCAAGTGGCACGCGAACGATGGCTTCCTTCTCGAACAATACCGCGAGGAGGACGAAGGAATGCTCACCCTGCCCGACGCCGTCTGATGACCAAGGAACGCAAAGCGGAGATCCTCTCGACCCTGCCCAGCCTCGGTTGGCTGGTGATGTTCGTCTTCATCCCCGTCCTCACCATCTTCGCCATCGCCTTCCGCCCAGCTCTTCCCGCTGGCGGCATCGGCGAAGGCTGGAGCCTGGATGCCGTGAAGGCACTCGGCGATCCGAGCTACCCTGCGCTGCTGGCACGCACCGTCATCATCAGCGCTTTGACGACCCTCGCCTGCCTGGCGGTGGGCCTTCCCGCCGCCTACGCCATGGCCCGGCTCACCCCTGCCTGGCGCTCGCGGATGCTCCTCCTCGTCATCGTCCCCTTCTGGACGAACTTCGTCATCCGCGTCTTCGCCTGGCAGCAGATCCTGCACGCGGAAGGCTACGTGGCGAAGACTCTCCGCAGCTTCCACATCCTCGGGGAGAGCGACCGTCTGTTAGGCAATGCCTTCGCCGTCGTGCTGGTCAGCTTCTACACTTACCTGCCCTTCGCCATTCTGCCGCTCTTCGCCGCGGCGGAGAAGTTCGACTTCGGCCTGCTCGATGCCGCCCGGGATCTCGGTGCCAAGTCGCTGCGAGCCTTCTTCGCCGTCTTCGTGCCCGGCATCAAGCAGGGCATCATCACCGCCATGCTGGTCGTGTTCATCCCGAATCTCGGCTGCTACGTCGTGCCCGACATGGTCGGCGGCAAGCAGAACGAAATGATCGGCAACAAGATCGCCCAGCGGAACTTCAATGACCGCAACCTCCCCGAGGCCGCGGCGCTCTCCGGGGCCCTCGCCCTGCTGGTGCTCGCGCCGATGTTCCTGCGCCGCAAGGAAAGGGAAGCCACCGCCTGAGATCTAACAGCTTTCATCCATGCGCCCGAGCCGAGTCCCGCTCATCACCCTGATCCTCGTGCTGGTATTTTTCTACCTGCCGATCGGATTCCTGGTGATGAATTCCTTCAACAAGTCACGCTACGCCTCGAACTGGGGCGGCTTCGGCACGCAATGGTACTCCCGGCTGTGGGAGCGCACCGATATCCTGGCCGCGCTGGGGAACTCCGTAAAGATTGCCACCATGGCCAGCGTGATTTCCATGATCCTGGGAACCGCAGCCGCCTTCGCCCTGCAGCGCTACAAGTCCAAGCTGCAAGACGCGCATCGCATCCTGGTCACCGTACCGCTGGTGCTGCCGGATATCCTCATGGGCATGAGCTTGCTGCTACTCTTCGTGTCCTTCGGCATGAGCCTGAGTCTTTTCACCATCACCCTGGCGCACGTCACCTTCTGTTTGAGCTACGTCACGCTGGTGGTGCAGGCCCGCCTGCAGGACTTCGACTTCAATGTGGTGGAGGCTGCGCGGGATCTCGGTGCCACGAAGGTCCAGGCCTTCCTGCGTGTCACCCTGCCCTTGCTTGCGCCCGGCATCCTGGCCGGTGGGCTGCTTGCCTTCACGCTGTCCATCGATGACTACGTGATCACCTACTTCGTGAAAGGCCCGGGCTCGGACACCCTGCCCACGCTGGTCTATTCCATGATCAAGAAGAGCAAGGACCTGCCGGTGATCAATGCGCTCTCCACCCTGATGCTGATCGTCACCTTCGCCGTGGTCGCCATCTCCCAGCGTCTGACCCGGCCGCCTGCCGCCACCTCCTGAGCCATGCCCCTGAAACTATCCAAGGACCAACGCCAGCAGGCGATCCACTCGCTTGAACGCTATTTCACCGAAGAACTCGAACAGGAGATCGGCGCGATGAAGACCGGCTTCCTGCTGGACTACTTCATGACCGAACTCGCCCCGGTCGCCTACAACCAGGGCGTGAGCGACGCCCGGCGTTTCCTCGGAGAAAAGATGGAAGATCTGGCGGGAAGCTGCTTCGAGCACGAGATGACTTACTGGGATAGCGCCAAGAAGAAGCGATAGCCTCCTGCGCGGTTGCAATTCCCGCCTCAGTTTCCAGTTTCCAAGTGCCAAGAGAATCTCCAGCGTATTGAGTTTGATCACCATGAACCGTCGTCACTTCCTCGCCGCTTCGTCTGCCGCCCTGGCCGCCACCTCGCTGCCCGGCTGCAATTCCTCCAAGACCTCCGCAGGTGGCGGAGCTGGCAAGACCCTCACCATCTTCACCTGGATGGACTACCTGAGCGCCGAGGCCAAGGAGTCCTTCGAAAAAGCCAACGGCTGCAAGATCGTCATCGACACCTTCGACACGAATGAGGCGATGCTCGCGAAACTGGAGGCAGGCGCCACCGGCTATGACTTGCTGGTCCCCTCCTCCTATGCGGTGCAGGGCCTCAAGCGCAAGGGCATGATCCACACGCTCGACCACTCGAAGATTCCGAACTTGAAGAACATGGACGCGAAGTACCTCGCCATCTCTCCCGATGCGAAGATGGAGGTCTCCGTGCCCTACCTCATGGCACCGACCTGCCTCTGCTACCTCGCTTCCAAGGTGCCGAACGCCATCGACTCATGGGGCCTGCTCGATCGCGGCGACCTGAAGGGCCGGATAACGCTGCTTGATGACATGCGCGAGGTCATGGGCGCAGCCCTCAAGCTCCTCGGCCACTCGCTGAACACCACCGACGCCGCCAAGCTAGCCGCCGCGCGCGATGTGGCGATCCGCTGGAAGAAGAACATCGCGAAGTTCGAGAGCGAACAGTTCAAGAGCGGCATCGCCTCCGGCGAATATTACCTGGTCCAAGGCTACGCCAGCGACCTGATCCAAGCGAGCAGCGAAAACCAGGACATGCGCACCTTCATCCCGAAGGAAGGCACCGCCTTCTCCTGCGACGACATGTGCATCCCCAAGACCGCGAAGAATGTCGAACTCGCCCACGCCTTCATCAATCACCTCACCGATCCTGAAGTATCCGCCAAGAACATGGAAGAACTCGGCTCCCGCTCGCCGAATTCCGCGGCCTACCCGCACCTCAGCGAGGACTTCCGCGGCAGCCCTCTGCTCTTCCCGCCGGACGAGCTCTTCGCCAAGTGCGAACCCATCGGCGACCTGGGCGACAAGCTGCCGCTGTGGACCGAGGAGTGGGACAAAGTGAAGACCGCGTAAGCGTGGAATCCCATGCGCTCCATCATCCCGCTGCTGTTAGCTCTGACCGCGGCCTCGGCCGCTGCCGCCGATTGGCTGCGACCGGCGACCGCGGCGGACCCGCCTGCTTGGGGACTGAAGACTGGACTTCGCTTCGCCATCCATCCTGCCGGCTTCACTCCAGGGGATGGCGGTCCCCGCGGCTTGATCCGGCTTGGCTATCCGAATCTCCCGGACGGCAGCCATGACCTGATCAACTTCATTGCCGTCGAACCGGTGGTCGGCGGCAAGAAGGGCTACAGCGAGCTGGAGAAGAGTTCCGTGGATCGCCGCAACGGCAAGGTCTTCACCGCGGACTCTAACAAGACCGCCATCACCACGCTGGAGGCGGGTGTCGAAGAGCTGTCCGTGGAGGTCGCCGTGGAGAAATTCGACAACGGTGCCCATGTCCGCCTTCGCCTGTCGCAGCGCAGCGACGCGCCGGATGAGCTGAGGATCACCGTCAGCGCCGAGCCCGACAGCGCCCCGATCGAATCCTGCGTGATCACCGCGACCATGGGCAACAAGGCCCGCACGAGGCTGCTCTATCTCGCCGATGGAGCCGTCTCCAGCCTCACGCTGTATCCGGACCTCCGCAGCAGCGACTTCGCTCCTCACTCCGTTTTCGGGATCGAGCGATTGCCGAGGACATCCTCCGGCGACGTGCTCGTCGCCATCGCCACGGATGAGGACCAGCCCGAAAAAGTCGCCACCCACGATCAAGCGTCCTTCTGGGATTTCAAGGGCTCCAAACTCACGCAATACTGGCGCAAGCCTGCCAAAGAAGCCGGCCCCGGCTTGCAATGCGCCGTAAATGGGCGATTCACTTACTGGATGAGCAAGCAGCCCATCCCCGGTGGAGTGGCCTTTGAAAACTTCGAACTGCGGGAGCCTTTCAAGCCGGATCAATCGGTGATATTCGGAATCAGCCGCCAAGCCCCGCCTCTCCTGCTCAAGCCATGAAGCTCGTCTTCGATCACATTGACTACACCATCGTCGGGCACGTCCAGGGCCTGATGGAAGCGGATGGCATCAAAACTGAACTTCGCAATCTGGAAGGCTCTTCCGCGGCTGGAGGGGTTCCATTCACACAGGTGTATCCGGAGATCTGGGTGCTGAACAATGCGGACGAGGAGCGGGCCAAGGCGATCGTGGCGCAGTTCCGGAATGCGGCGGCTACCGAGGTCCACGGACCCGACTGGACCTGCCCGGTGTGCAAGGAGCGGGTGGAGGGTGTGTTCGACGAGTGCTGGAACTGCGGGGCGCCTGCGCCCTCGGCGGGCTGAAGCGGGACCCTACTGGGTGCGCCAGCTTCAGCCGGCTTGGATGGTCGTGTGAGCAAAGGATACGTGAGATGCTCTCGTGCCGGCTGAAGCCGCGCACCCAGTAGCCAAAACCCGCCGCCCCTGCCTTTCAGCAGAGACGGCGGGCCCATGAATTCCCTCCAACAGTATTCCCTAGAAATCTATCAGTCGGCCAATCACTCGACCTTCACCTCGATCTGTCGCGGCTTGGCCTGTTCCTGCTTGGCCACGCGGACCCGCAGCAGGCCGTCCTTGAACTCGGCCCCCACCTTCTCCGGGTCGGCATTCTCCGGCAGGGTGAAGCTGCGCAGGAAGCTCCCATAGGAGCGCTCCACGCGGTGATACTTCGCGGTATCGCCCTCCTTCTTCTCCAGCTTGCGCTCGCCGCTGATGGTCAGGCGGCCCTTGTCCACGACCACGCGGACATCCTCCTTCACCACCTCGGGCAACTCGGCCTTGATCAGGTATTCCTTCTCGTCTTCCAGCACATCCACCACGGGCACCCAGTCGGGCGTGGCGGTGGCTTCGCGCTGTTGGCCTTGGCAAGCGGCGGGGCGCTGGAAGGCATTGAAGGCGCGGTTGATCTCGTGAAGGTCGCGGATCGGGTTCCAATGAGTCAGCAGTTTCATATCGTTTTAGAGCAGCGAGACGGCGGTTTCGGAATGGTTAGAGGAAGGTCCAGCGGTCCGTCTCAGCCCCGCGTTGCTTCCGTTCACGGGGACTCTTATCGCAGTGCGGGTGCCAGCCTTGGATTCTGCGGAAAGGATTGGAATTCAGTGGGAATGACTCCCGGAAGCAGAGGCACTGCGCGACAGCATGGCCCGCGAGAGCGACAGCGCGTCGCGATGTTTGCGACAAATTGGCGGGGCCTGTCATCGTCCCAAAGGGACGGCTCATACCAGCCCGGCACGAGGAACGAAGTGCCGGGTATGGCGAGCGCGCGAGGATTTGCGTCCCAAGGGGACGCCTCATGCGGTGAGCGCTTCGTGGATCGGGAAGCTTACCCCCAAGTGCGATGCGACGATTCCATTTCTTCGAGAATGGCATCCGGTATCACGGCACAGGCTGGGCTGTCTGATCCATGGCCTCAAGGGTTGCTTCCCCGACCATCCAAGCCGGGCAGTGCCCGGCGCTCCCGGGTGGGCCGCCCGCTTGTCGCGCTTCCGGGATCTTCCGCGGCAGCTACCCGATCTCAATCCCGTGCCTCCGCAGCACCTCGTTCACCGCCTCGCTTCCGCAATGCTTCTCTCGTCTCGGTGAGCCCGCTTCCAGAAGCAACTCCACGCTGCGCGGGAAGTTCCCGTCCTTCCGCCATGAGTTGAGCGATCCGTAGATACAGCACGACAGCGGGGTGCCGCCGAATTCATTCTCAATCGTCAGGGACGGATGGTAACGGAGGACCAGCTCCACGATGTCGTCGAAGCCATGGAAGGCTGCCCGATCCAAGGCCGAGGAATGATGAACACCGGTAGCATCCGGATTGAAGCCGAGCTCCAACATCAGGCGCACCACTTCAAGCCTGCGATCCCATGCGGCGGCGGCAAGCATCGCATGATCTCGCGGTCCCAGTTCACTCACATGCCCGGCCAATGCCTTCGCCGCATCAGCATCGCCGGTCCAGCACGCCATGATCAACCTCTGCGCAGGCGATGAACGCTCGTAGATCGCCTCGCTCGCCAAGCTCTTGCGTGCATGCAGCGCCACTTGGAAGGGCCGGCCCAGGCCGATCGTGTAAGTATAGATCGGCAAGCCGGGAGCCGCGGGGAACATCGGGTTTCCCTCATCCGCCGGGGTCCGCGAGAGGCACTCCGGATCTTCATCGATCAGCCGCTGAAGCAGCGGAATGTCCTCTAACATCACCGCCATGTAGACATCCGGCTTCGCCCCGCGCTCTAACAACCGTCGGCACACCGCGGCGTCCTTGATACGAAACTGCGCCGCCGTGCTCACATGGTCAAGGTCCCGCGCCTCCAAGTCCGCGCCGGCATCCACCAGGATATCCACGATCTCCGGCGTGCTGGCGAAGTGCAGCGGAAACTGGCCATCGCCACCCCTTTGCGAAATCGCATCCGGCTCCCTCGCGAGGATCTCCTTCAACTCCTCCACCCAGCCCAATCTCGCCGCCGCATGGGCTGTTAGACTGGCACCCTTCGCCAAGAGATGGCGGCTGGTCTCCGCATTCGCAAAGTCCAGCGGCCCGAAGCCCCCGGCCCACCAGGTGCTCTTCCCGTTCACATCCGCCCCGCGATCGAGGAGCAGGTCGATCATCGCCCGATCATTCCTCTCCGCAGCCAGCCCAAGGGTCGTCACCCCGAAGGAGCCTTCGTCATGAGCCGCGACCAGCGAAGGATCCGCATCCAGGCAAGCCGCGACGCGGGTCCGGTCGCAGGCCTTGATGGCCCAGAAGAAGGCTGCCTGCTGCTCTCCGGGGCTGTTCATGGCATGAGCTTAGTATCCTTGCTTCCTCACCAGTTCGGAAAGCTGCTTCTGGAACTCGATGATGTCTTCCTGCTGCGGCCGGTAGCCCGGCGTATCCGGATCGAGACCCGGGCGACCGTACTGGTCGAGCATCCAGATCCCCGTCTCGCCATCGGAGAAAGTCACCTTCCCGGAAACCAGAGCCCCGGGCAGGGCGAGGTTATCCACGGTCACGCTCACCGCGCCCGTCGGCAGCGGCTTGGAGAGCGCGTCCTCTTCCGGCTTCTTCTCCTCCTTCGGCGCCTCTTGCAACTCCACCCCCAGATCCAGCACCAGGAAGCGCGCATCCATGTAGGTGATGCCGATCCCGAACTCCTCCTTCAGCCGCCGCTGCAAATCCGCGATCGAAGCCCCCTCGCCCGCCCAGCGGTGGAGTGCGGCCTTCTGATCCTCGGTAAGCTTGCTGGCGCTGAACATGCCGGGACTGTCGCGGAGCCGCTGCCCGGGTTCCAAGCTTCAAATCCGCCAATATCGGCCGCGCAATGCCGAATGACGAATTTCCGAATGTCGAATGAAGTGTGCTAAAGAGGATGAATGACCTGCAGACTCGCCCCCGCTTTCCGGTTCACACGCCATTCGTCATTCGGAAATTCGGAATTCGTCATTCTCTCAAAGCCCCGCCCCATCCTTCCGTGCCTCCACCGCCAGGCGGAAGGCCTGCTTCTCCCCGTAACGCTTCACGGAAAACTTCACGCAGCGCCGCTCCCCGGGAGCCGGGCACCAGGTGGCTTGCCAGAACCAGTAGCTGGCCCCGTTTGCCGCCACCACGCAGACCTTCGACACGCCGACCACGCCGGAGGAATTCCGCGGCGAGCGGCGGCAGACCCGGCTGGCATTCTCCTCCGCCCGGATCTTTTCAATCAGGCCATCCCGCCAGCCGCGCGCGGCGCCATAGGCTTCCGCCACGCCACCATGGACCCCATCGGCAAAGAACTTGCCGTATTTCACGCCGCGGCGCTGCAGCCGCACTTGCCAGCCATGGGTGCCGGCACGGGGCAGATCGATCCGCGCGATGGCATAGGTGTCGGGGGCGCTCCACATTGAAAAGGCAAAGGCCGCAAGGGACGTTTCGCGCCCCTTGCGGCCTTGTCAAATCATGTGGGTCTAACAGGTCGGCCCGGCTCAGTTGCCGCCGCGGCCACCACGGCCGCCGCCGCCACCTCCGGCATTGCCGCCACGACCGCCACCGCCGCCACCACCCCAGCCGCCACGACCGCCGCCATCGATCAGGCGTTGCTTGGCGTCGTCGCTCAGGCTTGTGGAGCTCTGCACGTAAGCGGTCGCCGCCTCCTTGTCTTCCTGCATCCAGCGCATCACGGACATGCCGATGCTGCGGTTGCGGGAATTTTCGTCGGAGATCGACTCGGCCAACTGGATCGAGGACTGCGGGTCGCCCGAACGGTTGCTCCAGATGTAGGTCGTGGTTGCCGCGTCGCGCAGCTCACCCTGGGGCTGGCTTTGGATGAAGGCCAGCGCCGCCGGGGCATCCTTGCCGGTCCAGCTGCCAACCACCGAGCGGACCGCTTCATCGATATTCTCGGACTGCTGCTTGGTCAGCCATGCGGCGGCTGCGGCAGGATCCGTGCGGGCCCAGGCACCGGCTACGTTGTTCACCGCCCGGTCGCGCTCGTTGCCATCGGCCATGCTGGCCACTTGGGCCGCAGCCGCGGAAGGATTCACCGCGGCATAGGATTGCAGCGCTTCCGCCAAGGCGCGGTCGCGGGAAGCCTCCGGCAGGGTGGCGATCCAAGCCTGGGCCGCCACGAAGTCGGTCGATGCCCACTTGCCGGCAATCTCGCCGAAGGCGCGCGGCTGGTCATCCGCATCCAGGCTGGCCGCGACGGTCGCGGCCTCGGCCGGATTCTTGGAGGCCATCTGGCCGATCACGGAATTGAGCGCGGCACGTTTGTCGCCGCCGTTCAGGCCCTTGGCCCACTCCAGGGCGGCCTTCGGGTCGAGCTTGGCCCACTCCGCGGCGATTACGCCGGCACCGTCGTTGCCACCGAAGCCACCGCCGCCCGGGCCGCCGAAGCCGCCACGGAGTTCATTCGGATGCTCGCTGAAATACTTGGCAGCGCCGACCGGGTCGGTGCTGGCCCAGCTCTGCAGGATGGTGGGACGGGCGAAGGCACCGCCCATGCCCTGGGTATTCGCGTAAGCGAGGGCACCCTGGGGATCGACTTCACCCCAGCGGCCGAAAAGGAGGAAAGATGCCATCATGCGCTCCGCACCGGAAAGCTGGTCGAGCTTCTCGGCCGCATCCTTGAGCTGGTCAGCACCCATGCCGTTGTAGAGGTCCATGAGCGCCTGCATGCGGGACAGCTGGCCCGGCTCGGCGAGCGCGCTCTTCACGTCGCGCACGTTCTTGCTGGAGGCTGAGCTTCCAGCGTTGGCGGAGGGACGGGCGGTCTTGCTGGTGTTCAGCACCTCGGCCTGATTGTCTGCCTTGTTGTTGTCCGGGCCACCCGCCTTGCCGGCGATGTAGCCTCCGGCGGCACCTGCGAGCAGGGCTGCAAATCCGATGATGGCGTTGTTTTTCATTGGTGGCGGGAATGATCTCCGGTGCAAGTGAACCCTTTCTTGCAACAATAGTTGCGCCAATAATTTACTTCGCTGGCGCGGGGTTCGGCTTCGGGCTCAGTTTCGGTTTCAGCTCGGTTTTCGGGGCCTTCCGCGGGCCCTTGCGCTCGATGCTGGTGAAGAAGGCGCCCATGATCCGATCGTTGAGCAGCTGCCCGTCGAACCAGATTTCCAGGTCCAGCGGCCCGGCATCCAGGTCCATGGGCACGCGGAAGCCGCTGGAGCCCTGCTTGATCTCCAGGCGCAGCTCCTCCTGCCCGGCGCGCACGTGGGCCACGCCGGGGCGCAGCACGCCCAGGGCCTTCCGCTCCTCCGCCGGGGCTTCCGGGGGCAGCAGGGAGAAGGAGATCTCATAGTTCCCCTCCCGCGCGACCTGCAGGCGCCAGTGGCCGGAGGTGGAGGGCAGGTTATTCCGCGTGCCGGCCATTTGCGCGGCCTTCAGGAAGTCCCGGATCTGGCCGTGGGTCACGCAGTTCTCCGCCCCGCTGGACGTCTCCACCTCCTTGGAGGGCCACCAGTCGTGGGCCGTCAGCCGGACCTGCGGGCAGGCCTCCGCGCCGATCACGTAGCGCACCGGCTCGCGCACGGCGGGCAGGACCTCGTCCCACCATTTCCCGTATTCGCCCAGCAGCCGCTGCGCCTCCACCGGCTGCTCGGCGAAGACATTCTTGGTCTGCCCCGGGTCCGCCTGCATGTCGAAAAGCTCCAGCCCGACCAGGCGCCAGCGCGTATCCCGCACCGCGAAGTCCTTGCCTTGGTTGCGCGCCGCCGGGCTATCCCCCGGCCAGCGTCCCACCTGGGTGATCAGGGTCCGCTCTTTCGGGAATTCCCCTTTGCCCAGCAGGGCGGCGGATAGGTCCAGGCCATCGCCCTTCCAATCCGCCGGGCGCGGCACACCGCAGAGCGTGGTCAGGGTCGGCAGCAGATCCAAGTGCGCGGCCAGCTCCTCCACCTTGCGCGCGGCGATCTTCCCCGGCCAGCGAACGAAGCAGGGCACGCGGGTGCCGCCCTCGTCCGGGGTGCCCTTCTTGCCCTTCATGCCCGCGGGGAATTCCCCCACCGCCGAGCCATTGTCGGTCAGGAACACGATCACCGTGTCTTGGGCGATCCCGGCCTCATCGACCGCGGCCAGCAGCTTGGCGAAGTTGGAGTCGATGTTCCCGATCATCGCGTAGAAGGCATCCGGCATCGTCGCCGGCCCGCCCGGTGGCGGGGTGTAGGGATCGTGCGGGGCATTCGTGGCCAGGTGCAGGTAGAAGGGCTGCTTGGCCGCGGCCTGCTTCTGCATCCAGCCGATCGCCTCCTTGAAGAAGACATCCGTGCAGTAGCCCTGGGTCTTTTCCCAGCCGCTGCGGCGGCGGATCATCGGATCATTGTAAGTGTTTCCCCAATAGTCCGGCGTCTGGCCGATGCCGCCGCCGCCATGGACGAAGACCTCGTCGAAGCCGCGGTCCTCAGGCCGGCAGGGATAGGCGTCGCCCAGATGCCACTTGCCGAAGATCCCGGTGCGGTAGCCCGCGGCGTGGAACATCTCCGGCAGCGTGGGAATCCCCGGGCGCAGCAGGCTGCGGCCCATGATGGTGTGGCTCACCCCGCAGCGGAACTCGTGCTGGCCGGTCAGCAGCGCCGCGCGGGTGGGCGCGCAGGTCGGGCTGACCTGGAAGTGTTCGAAGCTCGTGGATTCGGAGCGGAACTTGTCCAGCGCGGGGGTCTTTACTTTCGGGTTCCCGCTGAAGGAGAAGTCCCCGTAGCCTTGGTCATCCGTGACCACCACGATCACATTCGGCCCCGCGGCGTGAAGCAGGAGCATCAGGCAGAGATTTGCGATTGCCGCGAGCGTGGAAACTTTGAGCATTCCGGGCGTTCTCCATCCGATGCCTGCCGACCGCAAGCCCTTCCGTGTCCTGTTTGTCTGCATGGGCAACATCTGTCGTTCGCCAGCGGCTGAAATTGTCTGTAAAAAGATGCTCGGGGAGAGCGATTTAGCCGATTCCGTGGAGATCGATTCCGCCGGGACCATCGGCTACCACGCCGGGAACGGGCCGGATCCGCGGATGGCCGCCACCCTGAAGGCCCGCGGTTATCCCATCTTCGGCCGGGCCCGGCAGATCCTCCCCGCAGACTTGAAGAACTTCGACCTGATCCTGGTCGCGGATGAGGAGAATCTGGCGGATGTGCGGCGGCTCGATCCCGATGGCAGCCGACATCACAAAATCCAACTGCTCGTGGACTACTGCGAGACGCATACTGCACCGCGGGTGCCGGACCCCTACTATGGCGGGCAGCGGGGATTCGAGGATGTGGCGGATCTGGTGGAGGATGCTTGCCGCGGGCTGTTGAAGAAACTCGCAGCGAAGTGAATTCTTCATCCCGGAGGGATCACAGCAAGTAGCCGGGGGTCGAGCGCGATAGCGCGAAAACCCCCGGTCCCGCGATCACAGGGATTGAATCCCGGCAGGGATTCCAGCGAGGACGGAGCTTGCCGCTCCGTCGATGAATAATCCATGAAGGTTCCCTCGGCTCGTTGACCCCTCGCTGTGGGCGGACCAAAGTCTCTGCATGAGACAGTTCGCGAAGCAGTTGCTGAGTGCCGCCTCCCTGATCGTTCTGTTACCCACGATCTTCCTCGCACCTTACGCTTACTTCGTCTTCGCCATCTTGATTGCCTGCATAAAAGCGGCGATCATGCACCCATTGGACTTCCTCGGGTCCCATCCGGCTTCCGGACCGTCGGGGAGCTGGGCAGTGCCAGCGCTGCTTCTGACATGGGTTGGAGGCTATTTCCTGAGTATCCTCGTCTACCTCTTGCTGCTACTCCCATTGCCGCGGAAGGCGAACTTCATCTTGTGGTGCATCCCGGCGCTCTACCTTCTGGCGATGCTGTTGCTGCAACCGTGGCGTAGCACCATTATCGCCAGCCTTGCCGATTGGGCCATGGGCACGATCGCCATCCTGCTGCCCTTGGCCTTGCTCGGACTCTGGCTGGATTGGCCGCGGAGGAAGAAATCGCCTCCCCCTTTCCCGTCTCAGAGCGGCAAGGATGAGCCACCCTCTCAACTCCTGCCCTTGAGCCCCACCTTGAGTTCCATGTAGCCGGTCCAGCGGCGGTAGGCTGCTTCGTTCTCCACATGCTTGGCCGCGGAGATCATTTCGACTCCTTGCACCATCCCCGCCAGCTTCTCTAACAGCACGCGCACGATCAGCCGCGCATGCGCCGCGCCGAGGCAAAGGTGGGCACCAAAGCCGAAGGACAGATGCGGGTTCGGCTTGCGGTCCAAGCGGATCTCGCTTGGCGCATCGAACACCGCTTCGTCGTGATTCGCCGAGGCCCAGCAGAGGGAGACGCGACCACCCGGCTTCACATCGAAGCCATGGACATCCCCGCCCGCAGGACAGACGCGCCCAATGTGCGTGAGCGGCATGAACACGCGGAAGAATTCCTCGCTGGCATGGATGATCCGTTTCGGATCCTCGCGTAGGTAGGTCAGCGCCTCCGGGTGCTCCGCCATGTAGGCGATCACGGAGGAGACCGTGTGGATCACGGTATCCCGCCCGCCGGCGAAGGTGAGGTTGGCGAAGCCTAACATCTCCTCGCGCGTGAGCTTCCGGCCCTGGTAGCTGGCCTGAGCCAGCGCGCTGAAGAAGTCCTCACCCGGCTCCGCCTCGGCCCGATCGAGCTGCGCGTGGATGTAGCGCTCCATTGCCGCACCCTTCACCTCGCCGTCGTTGCCATCCTTGAAGACATGCACGCCCCAGCCGATCCAAGTCTCCGCCTCGGACTCCGGGACATTCAACAGGTAGGTCAGCGCCCGCGATTGCAGGGGCAGCGCGAAGTCCCGCACGATCTCGACCGAGTCCTGCGCCAGCGCTCCCTCTAACAACTCCGCCACCAGCGCTTCCACCCGCGCGATGAACTCCGGCTCCTTCGGCCGTTTGAAGAAGGGCTCCACGATCTCGCGATACTCACCGTGCTGCGGCGGATCGGTCTCGATCGGCAGTTGCCGTACGGTACGCAGCTCTTCCTCGGAAGGGATCGGCACGCGGAAGGGCGCATCCGAGCTGAAGGCCTGCCAGTCCCTCGCCGCGGCACGTACCTCCGCGTGACGCAGGAGCATCGGCACGACCTCGCCTTGGAACTCGCAGGGCAGCACGCTGGACTTGGCGCGCGCCTCGCGGAAGGGATCTCGGGTTTCGGCGGGCTCGTTCACGGTGCATCGAATACAGGGCGTCGGCGGTCACGCCAAGCAAGGATGGAGCGTGGAGCGCCAGGCTCCAGCCTGGCTGAACGGTCCCCAAAGTGTGTTCCCACCCCAGGCCGGCAGCAGACAAGCGGCCTTTTCGATTTCGGCCGGGATGGTGAAGACTTGCGCTCAGATCGCTTCGGCCAGGCTGGAGCCTGGCGCTCCCGCTCCCGCTCCATTTCACTCCTCACTCACCTTTCCCGCCGCGACCTCCGGCCCGCGGTCCGGCGGCATCGATTGGTGCCAGGCCACCGCGGCCTTCACCAAGCGCTCCACGGCCTCTTTCTGCTCGGCGGCCAGGTCCTTCGTTTCTCCCTCGTCTTTCGCCAGATCGTAGAGCTGCGGCTTCGAGCCATCATACTCACAGAGCAGCTTCCAATTCCCCTCCCGCACTGCCAGATCGGGTTGATCTGCACCCTCCACCTTCTTGCGATCCGGTGGCCTGCGCCAGAAGATCGGAGACTTGTGCGAGTCCGTGGACTTGCCTGTTAGAGTGGCCGACAGATCCTCGCCATCGCGGGCAACCATCTTCGTGGAATCCACCTTCGCCACGGTTAGAAGCGATGGCGCGAGATCGAAAGCCGCGAAGACCGAGGTCTCATTCACCGTCCCGTTCTTCTCCTTATCGATCAAACCGGGGCCCCATACAATGAGAGGCGAACGGATGCCGCCTTCATAGATCGTCCCCTTCACTCCGCGAAAGGGACCCGCTGAACCCGCACCCGGCTCGGGACCATTGTCGGAGAAGATCAGCACCAGCGTGTTGTCCCGCAGTTCCGGCGTATCGCGGATGTGGTCGAAGAACTTGCCGAGCTGGCGGTCCATCTCCTTCAGCACGGAGAGATACATCGGCCGCTTGCCCTGCGCCCACTGCTCCACCGGCGGCCAGAAAGGCGAGTGGACATCATCCGGCCACAGGTCCACGTAGAAGGGCTTCTTGTCCTTCACCGTCTGGTCCATGAACTCCAGCGCGGGATCGAGATAGCCGGTGGTGATCTTTGAGCGCAGCATCCAGGTGGCCGGCCCGCCGAGGCGTTCGGCATCCTCCCAGATCTTCTTCGGCTCCGTGTCGCCGGGCTTCAGCGTCAGTGGCAGGAGCTTCGGCCCCATGCCCTCGAAGTTCGTCAGGCTTTTGTCATAACCGTAGGCAGTGATCGGCGGCGCATTGTCCACATCGCGCTGCCCGCCCAGGTGCCACTTGCCGAAGTGCCCGGTGGCATAGCCGCTCCCCTGCAGCACCCGCGCCGCCACCGGTGCCTGCGGGTCCAGCCACTGCGCCATGCCGCGCATGCGGTTCGACTTCCGGTTCTCCAGGAAGGACGTGATCTTCCAGCGCTGCGGATACTGCCCGGTGGTGATCGCGCAGCGCGAGGGCGAGCAGATCGGCGAGTTCACGTAGAACTGCTTGAAGCGGATGCCCTCCGTCGCCATGCGGTCGATGTTCGGCGTCTGCGCCTCCTTGTTCCCGAAGCAGGAGAAATCCCCCCAGCCCATGTCATCGATCAGGACCACCACGATATTCGGGCGTTCCGCACCCAACAGCGGCGCAGCGAGGGCGAGGAGCAAGGCAAGGCAACGCAGCTTCATGTTCACCTATAGTTTCGTGGTTCGCCCCGGCGTTCTATCCCGATTGCGGAAGAAGATCCAACCGCAGATGAACGGGATGAACGCAGATGGAAAAAATCTGGACCGGGATGGATGAGATGAATGGGATTGGAAAAAGCAGAGGCGTAGCCGCGCCTGGCAGGGTGCCAATCCAATCAAAATCCGGCTGTTATCAGCGTTCATCCTGTCCATCTGCGGTTGAATTTCCATCACCGAACCAACCGGTGAACCTGAAACAAGTCCACCGCTCCCCCGGTAATCACCGCCGTGAAACCCATCCTCCGCCTCGCCGCCATCGCCCTGTCGATCCAGCTTCTTTCTCCGGCGAAAGCCGCGGAAGCAGCACCCAGCCCCGGGGTCGCCGCAGCACTCCAGCCCTACCTGGATAGCCACAAGCTCGCGGGCATCATCGGCATCGTCGCGGACCGCGAGGGGCAGGTGCGCTACCGGAACCTGGCCGGCTTCGCGGATGTGGAGGCCCAGAAGCCAATCAGCGAGGACAACGTCTTCTGGGTCGCCTCCATGTCGAAGATGTTCGTGGGCGCCTCCATCATGATGCTGGTGGACGAGGGCAAGATCAGCCTCGACGATCCGGTGACGAAGTTCATCCCGGAGTTCGGCAAGTGGATGGTCGTCGCGGAGAAGGACAAGGACCACGTGCTGCTCAAGCCCGTGGCGACACCCGTCACCATCCGGCACATCCTCAGCCACACCAGCGGCCTGAGCGCGCTCTCCGAACTCCAACAATCCGCCGGCTCCGACACCACCTCGCTCAAGGCCCGCGCCCTGCCCTCCGTGACCGGCCCGCTCCAGACGCAGCCCGGTGAAAAATGGGCCTACGGAAACCAGGGCATGAACATCGCCGCCCGCATCGTGGAGATCCTCAGCGGCATGCCTTATGAGGACTTCCTCCAGCAGCGCTTCTTCGATCCACTCGAGATGAAGGAAACCACCTTCTGGCCCAGCGAGGCGCAGATCGCCCGTCTGGCCGGCGCCTATGGGCCGAATAAGGACGGCTCCGCCTGCGTGCGCGGCAAGGTCGACTTCCTCACCCCGCCCCTCAGCGATCGCACGCGCCGCTTCCCTGAAGCCGGTGGCGGTCTCTTCTCCACCACCCACGATATCCTCCGCTACGGCATGATGCTGGCGAACAACGGCGAGCTCGCCGGCAAGCGCTACCTCTCCCCCGCCGCCATGGATGAACTGCGCAAACAACAGACCGGCAGCACCAAGACAAACTACAGCCTGGGCTATCATCTCCGCAACGGCATGTTCGGCCACGATGGAGCCTACGGCACCGACCTCTCCGTGAACCCGAAGACCGGCATGATCGCCATCTTCATGGTGCAGTGCACCAGCGGCGACCAGTGGAAGGCGCGTGATGCATTCCTGGAGAAGGCCACGGAGGCGTTTACCAAAACAGAGTAGCGTGCCCAGTCACCGGAGCGCCCCCCCGGGAGCGCCGTGGCTCCGCCCGGCGTAGCAGGTCGGGTGAAGCAATCTAACAAGGCCCGCCTCACCTCAAGCCCTCTTCAATTCGATGTTCGATGTTTTCAAGATCGAAGCCACCGGTATGGCGATATGAACACGTAGAATAGGAGCACAGCGCCACCGAGGTGCTTCCATCCTTCCCGGGAAGCCAGCAGTCAGGGACCACTCTGCCGGGCGGTGCCACGGCGCTCCCGGGGGGGCGTCCGTCTTCGGGCACCCGCACTCCATCATTGCCCCCTCCCCGCCTCTGCGCCTTGATCCGCGTGTGCCCAGCCATCACGAATGGATCGTCCTCGCCGCCGGATTCCTGGCGGCGGTGATGAATGCCGTGGCGGGCGGCGGGACGATGCTGACCTTCCCCGCGCTGATGAACGCGGGGCTCTCGCCCGTGCTGGCGAATACCACCTCCACCGTGGCCCTCTTCGTCGGCATGCCGGGGAGCGTGTGGGCCTTCCGCCACCGCCTGGCGGAAGTGAAATCGTGGATCCTGCCGCTGAGCATCGTCAGCCTGCTAGGCGGGCTCGGCGGCGGCGTGCTGGTGCTGGCCCTTCCAGAAAAGGTCTTCGAGCGGGTGGTCCCCTGGCTGCTATTGATGGCCACGCTGCTCTTCCTTCTGAATGCCCCCATCCAGCGCTGGCTGAAGAAAAAGCGCGGCGAGCACTCGGCAGAAGCGGAGCCCAATGGCCCGAAGCCCTGGGGCCTCGCCTTCCAAGCCGGCGTCGCCATCTACGGAGGCTACTTCGGCGCGGGCATCGGGATCATGATGATGGCTGGCCTAAGCCTGCTCGGCCTGCGGGATGTGAACCGCATCAATGCCCTGAAGTCCCTGCTCGCCGTGGTCTGCAATATCGCCTCGGTGATCTGGTTCATTTCCAACAAAAGCGTGGACTGGCGGCTGGCCGGCTGGCTGGTGCTCGGCTCCATCCCGGGATACTTCCTTGGCGCCCACTTCGCCCAGCGCATCCCGCCCACCGCGGTGCGTGTCATCGTCGCCATAATCGGCCTTGGAATCGCCATTTATCTCTTTTCGAAGTAATTCCGGCGAAAATTAACCAAACCTACGCGTTCGCGGAGCTTGCACGCTGGCGCGCTGGCTGCTAGATGACCGCGCGTTCACCTACCCCCCTGCGCGTTTCACCCCACCCCCCCGTTTAGAAATGAAAATCAGCATTATCGGGACCGGCTATGTCGGCCTCACCTCCGGGACTTGCTTTGCGGAAGTCGGCCACGAAGTCACTTGCGTCGACAACAATCCCGAGAAGGTGAAGACCCTCTTGGACGGCAAAGTGCCGATCTACGAGCCGGGCCTGGAAGAGCTCGTGAAGTCGAATGTGGCCGCCGGCCGCCTGAAGTTCACCACCTCCACGGAGGAAGGCGTGAAGAACAGCGACGTGATCTTCATCGCCGTGCCGACCCCGCCGCAGCCGGATGGCTCAGTGGACCTCTCCTTCATTGAGAAGGTGGCCCGCGAGATCGCCCAGTGCCTGACCCCGGAGCTCGGCTACCGCGTGATCGTGGACAAGTCCACGGTGCCGGTGAAGACCGGTGACAAGGTGGAGCAGACCGTGCGCCGCTACGCCCCCGCCGGCGTCGAGTTCGGCGTGGTCTCGAACCCCGAGTTCCTGCGCGAGGGCTGCGCCGTGGATGACCTGCTGCACCCGGACCGCGTGGTGATCGGCTCGAATGACGACCGCGCGCTGGCCTACATGCAGAAGATTTACGAGCCCTTCGTGGCTCCGGTGCTCGTCACGGACATCAACTCCGCCGAGCTGATCAAGCACGCCGCGAACTCCTTCCTGGCGCTCAAGATTTCCTACATCAATGCCGTGGCGAACATCTGCGAGGCTTCCGGCGCCGACGTCGAGAAGGTCGCGGAGGGCATCGGCATGGACAAGCGCATCGGCCGCGCCTTCCTGAATGCCGGCCTCGGCTACGGCGGGTCCTGCTTCCCGAAGGACATCAAGGCCTTCATCCACATCTCCGAGACCCTCGGCCAGCCCTTCGGCCTGCTGAAGGAAGTGGAAAGCATCAATGCCAACCAGCTCGACCGCTTCCTGAACAAGATCCGCGAGAAGCTCTGGGTCTTCCGCGAGAAAAAGATCGCCCTCTGGGGCCTGGCCTTCAAGCAGAACACCGACGACGTCCGCGAGTCCGTGGCGATCAAGCTCTGCCAGAAGATGCTCAAGGAAGGCGCCGTCGTGGCCGCCACCGACCCGGAAGCGCTAGGCACCGCCCAGAAGTTCGGCGAGCTCGAAGGCAGCATCACCTATCATACGGACATGTATGAGACCCTCGATGGCGCCGACGCGCTCGTGATCGGCACCGAGTGGCCGGCCTTCGCCAAGGCCGACCTCCACGAGATCAAGAAGCGCCTGCGCACGCCGCTGGTCTTCGACGGCCGCAACCTGATCGATCCGAAGGACGCGAAGGCTGCAGGCCTCGAATACATTTCGATCGGCCGATAAGAGACACAAGACTTCAAGACTCAAGACGCAAGACTTGAGAATGCAAAAAGGCGCGGGCAATCAGCTCGCGCCTCTTTTCTTGGGACGGCCCGCCACATGCCTGCCCGCCGGGACCGCGGAGGCTCTGCCCCGCAGAAGCAACCAGTCCCGCGTAGGTCATCTCGCGGTTAGAACGAATAGCGCCGTCGCTCTCGCTGCGACCTTTTCCTGCTCACCACTCCCTGGGACCATCCTACAGAGCAGACCCTCCGCGGTCCCGGGGGGCAGGCATTACTTTGCAGCGCTCGTCACTTCTTATCCTTCTTCTCCACCACCTCGATCGAGGTGACTTCGAGCATCTTCTTGCCATCCTTCTCCGTGACCTTTCCAGTCGCCTTTGCGTCCTTGGCGGACTTGCAGACCTTCTTGTGGAAGTCTTTGTCGGCTTCACCGGTGATGTAGTAGGTCTCCGTCTTGTCGCCTTCCTTCACCTGCAGGACAGTGGCGCACTTGTCTTCTTTCCCCAGGTCGCACTTCGCGCAAGTGGCACTGCCTTCCAGGGTCACGGTTTTGTCTTTGGCTTCATCCGCTGCGAATGCGCTGGAAGCAATCACCGCAAGGACGGCCGGGAGGAAGCTAGTGATGAGCGTTTTCATGATCAGAAGTCAGGTTGATGGATTGCGCTGGCAGGCAGCTTCCCATCCTTGCCACGGACAGGAAATGCCACTGGGTAATCTGGCAATTTCCCGGACCCCCGCAACCTGCAAATTCATCACGAAAGCCCCGGGGATTGGAATGGGATGTGAGAGAGATCTCGCCGCCTTGGGATGGAGCTTGATCCCACTTGGCCCGGGCACTGGAATGTCATGATGAGTCGCAACGCTTTCCCCCTTCTCTTCGCCGGCCTGTTTCTGGGCTCCGTGCACGCCGAAGAATCCGTGATGCTGGCGAATCCGGATGAGAAACTGGCCTTGAAGATCGAGGCGACCACCGGGACGAAGGGCGGCACCGTGACCCGGTCGGGAGCCACGGCCAGCTTGACCCAGAAAGTCGACATCACGCGAACCCGCATCGTGGAGCGGACGCTGAAGCCCGGCGCCGCGGGCGGCGAGGTGACCTGCCGTTTCCTGCAGGACCGCATCGTGACCGCCGTCGATGGCAAGTCCGAGACCAGCGCGGGGCCACTCGACCGCAAGGTGGCGACCGCGCTCCGCGACAGCGATGGCCGGTGGACCTTCACCTTGGGCGACAAGCCCGCGACCGGCAATGTGGCCCAGCAGCTCGAGGAACTCGCCGGATTCGAGAACCGCAAATGGCTGCCCGGGCGGAAGGTCGCGGCGGGTGAGACCTGGAACTTCACCCCCTAGTTCATCAGCAACTCGCTGCAGCGTGAGATCCCGAACCCGCAGGTGGCCGGCATCATGAAGCTCCGCGAGATCGGCAAGGCCGCCGATGGCAGCCGCCAGGCGACGATCGATTGCATGATCAACGGCGGCGGCGAAACCGAAGCTCCCGACGGCAGCATCGCGAAGGCCGAGGGAGGCCTCAAAGGCGTGCTCATCGTGAACCTCGACCACCCGGCACGGATGCGCATGGATCTGGTCGGCAAGCTGGAAACCGAATCGGAGAAAAAGGCAGGCAGCACCAGCGCCACACTCCCGCTGAACCTGAGCGTGACGATCGAGCCGCTGGGGAAGTGAGGGGCTGCGCGCATCGCGGATGGATATGAACCAAGTCTGATAGTCATCGCACCGAGTAGCCGGACTTCGCCAAGGCCGATCTCCACGAGATCAAGAAGCGCCTGCGCACCCCGACGGTGTTTGACGGCGAAATCTGATCGACCCGAAGGACGCGAAGGCGGCAGCGTTCGATTATCAGGATTCAAGGGCTGACCCTTTCGATGCCCTTCTGCCGCCCGCGGCCCCGCTTGGAAGCGCTTCATGAATTCCCCGCGAAATCCGGATGATCTGGTGCTCGGGCCTTGAGTGTTGGGACTGGAATGACCACAAGTGGCGCCCTCCCCAGCGCCCCCCGGATGAAGCATAGCCTGACGATCCCCCGCTCCCGCAAACTTGCCACAGCGCTCCTGCTGCTAACGGCACTGCAAATCCCCTGCCCTGCCGCGGTGGACGTGCAGGATTTCGGCACCAAGCCGAGTGCCTGCAACAAGGTTTGGTCCCGTGGTGGACTGGCCTTCTCCAATGCACGCGGGACGATCTGCGTTTCGAACGGCACAGGCATCAATGAAGTCAGCAATGGCACACCGGTGAGCAGTGATGTGGAGGGGCTCACGGTCGTGCACGAGGAGGGCCGGACCTTTACGCCACTGGCGGTGGACTTGGCCGAGTATAGCATCTCGATCGGCGCGCCGGAGCCGGTCGTCTTCATGGGGACAAAACCGGATGGAAGCATGGTGGACTTCGCCGTGACGCTGGATGGCGTGCGCGATGGCCCCGGCGGTGAGGCCGACTTCCAGCACGTGCAGTTTCCCGCGACCTTTGCCAACATCGTCAAGCTGGAGGTACCCACGGCTCGATGGTCGATGGATAACTTCAGCTTCGACACTCTGCCCTCGATCCCGCTGCCCGTGAACCAGAAGCTGGGAGCGTCTTACGGCGTGGCGACTTTCTTCGGCTCCCGCACGAGCGGCGAACTGCTGGTGGCAGGTCCCGACTATCACTTTCTGGCCACGGACGGCGGCGGCCCACGAAAAGCCCGCTATCTCGCCAAGGGTGTGCCGATCGCGGATTTCAATGCCTACAGCGGCACCTATCACCCCGCGGACAAAATCCTCGTCCACAATACCAACGACGACATCAACCCGGAGCGCATCCGCAGCTACAATGGCCAAGCCTTCACCGACCTGGTCACGCTCGCGCAGTTGCATGCCTTCTGGCCGCAGGCGCTTGCGCTGCGCTCTTGCTGCTGGTCGGGCGACCGTCTGGTCTTCACCGCGAGCGGCAGCGGGAATAGCTACTCGGTCTTCGAGATGAAGAACGGGGTCCTGCGCGAATTGCTCAACCGGAACACTCAGGTGATCGGGCCCGTGGGCAATGCTCCCTACTGGAACTCCCCCGACTTACTCACGGCCGAGGGCAACAGCTATGCCTTCCGCGCGAGCATCAACGGCAAGACCGGTGCGCAGGTGCTGGCCAGCTTCAACGGCGCGCCGGTAGCGCGGGTGACGGGTGCCGACGATACTTTCGCGGCCGGACCGGCCACCGGGATCGACCGCGTCGAGTTCGACGCCCAAGGCCGCCTCGAAGTGCTGGTCAAGCATGCGACCGGTCGTACGCTGCTCCGCTACAATGCGGACGGCTTGATCGATGCCGAGTTGCCGGGACCGGTGCAGCCGGTGAATACGGCGCTCTCGGTGAGCGGCACGCCCTATCGCACGGTGGATGGCCATGTCTTCCTGCTGGCGGACGGCGTCCTCTACCGCAAGCACGAGGGCCGCTACTACCGGATGATGGGCTTCGGCGATTCGCTCGACGGGCAGTTGATCAGCACGGTGAAATATCTTGGCGCGCGTTACAGCGGGCCGCTGCGGATCTTCGTCGAGCTGAATTTTCAGAATGTCTCCGCGTCGAGGATCTATCAACTGCAACTGGATGATGCACCGGTGGAGCTGCCACCGCGGATCGGCGAGACGCTGGTGCGGCCGGAAACCGGGGAACTCTACATGCCACTCAGCCACCTGACCCTGGGACGGGAGTATTGGCTACAGAGGTCGAGTGATTTGCAGGAGTGGACGGATTTGCGGCAAGTGGAGGTGAAGCCGCTGCAGTTCTTGAGGGTCCAGCGTGAGCAGCTGGTGCCACAGTCGTATTTCAGGGTGGTGGAGAGGTGATGGCTTGGAGGTGGGTGCGTCTTTTCACAGACCGGTCACCCGGGTTTCAACTGCCGACGTCATTTTCCCGCAGAAAGCTTGAAACCTCCGCCCCGCCAGCCTTCCCTCCCCTTCCCGGAGCTCAAGTCTTGCGTCTTGAGTCTTCCAGTCTTGAGTCTCTGCCTTTTATGAAATCACCCCGCCGTGCTGCCGTTTCGATCCTCCGCGCCTGGAGCAAGGGGCACGCGTATGCCGAGAACCTGATCGAGCGCCATGCCTCGCGGAATGATTTGTCCTCCGCGGACCGGGCGCTGCTGAATGCGATCACGCTGGGGGTGTTGCGGAACCTGCGCTTGCTGGACCACTGGATCGCGCAACTGCGGAAGGGCAAGCTGGATGACGAGACGCGGGACATCCTGCGGGTGGGCTTGTGCCAGCTCCTGATCCTGGAACTGCCGGACCATGCCGCGGTCTTCGAGACCGTGGAGCTGGGCAAGAGCGGGGCGCGCGGGCTGATCAATGCGGTGATGCGCCGCGCGGCTTCTTCCAAGAAGAAGCTTTTCGATTTCGAGGAGGTGCCGCCGGAGGTGATCTACTCGCACCCGGACTGGCTCTACAAGCGCTGGAAGAAGGCCTTTGGGAAGCAAGAGGCGATCGAGCTGATGGCTTTCAACAACGAACCGGCGCCGGTCTTCGCGCGCTGGAATCCCTTGTCGGGAGAGCCCATGCCGGAGGCGGATCCGGAGTCCCAGGCGGATTTGCCGCCGGGCTTCATGCAGATCGAGGGGCCGATCCCCGGCGAGCTGTTAGGCAAGGGCGCAATCTACATCCAGGACACCGCCACCCGGCATTCCGTGGAGCTGCTGGACCCGCAGCCGGGCGAGCAGGTGCTGGATGCCTGTGCCGCCCCGGGCGGGAAGGCCTTCCTCATCGCCGCGGCGCAAGGCGGTGGAGACACGCTGACCTGCACCGACTCCAACGAGAAGCGCCTGCCGCGCCTGCGCGAGAACCTGCAGCGCCTGCATTGCGAGGCCGCCGCGGTGGAAGTCCACGATTGGGCCACCCCCGCCCCGGCCAAGTGGCACGGCACCTTCGATGCCATCCTCCTGGATGTCCCCTGCTCGAACACCGGCGTCTTCCGCCGCCGCGTGGACGTCCGCTGGCGCTTGCGGCCGATCGATCTGAAGGAGCTGGCAGAGCTGCAGCGGAAAATCGTGGAGAACGCCCTGCCCTGCCTGAAGCCCGGCGGGCGCTTGGTCTATTCCACTTGCTCGGTTGAGAAGGAGGAGAACCAGGAACTCGTGGCGGCTATCCTAGAGGCACACCCGGAGCTGAAGCTGGAAGGCGAGCGCCAGGCATTGCCGCAGCGGGATGGATCGGACGGGGCCTTTGCGGCGCTGCTGAGGAAGCCGGTTTGACCTCAATCGCTGACGGACGTGCGGCTTGTGGAGTGCGGCGGCTCGACGCCGCTTTGGCTGCGGGCGCGCTTCGTTTCTGCGTTCGTGGCCGTCTACCGCAGCGGTGTATTAGCGCCGACCGGAAAGCGCACTCACCGCCAATCCGTGGCCGTCGGCCGCAACGGCACCTAGCCGAAGCCAAAGCGGCGTCGAGCCGCCGCACTCCATACCGACTTTCCTTGCCGGACCCCGCGAAACCTGAACACTCCCTCCCCAGCGCCCCGCGATGAAATCCTGCTTTGGTCTCCTGCTCACCCTGCTGATCCTCTTCGCCGTGGTCGGCACCGGCGTGGCCATCTGGTACATGAGCAATACCGCGGAAATCGCGAAGAAAGAGGCCCCGGGGAAGCCCTGAGCCGTCCAGAAAAAGGCCGCTGCCAAACGCGCAGCCTCCTCACCTTCAAGGCCCTCCATTCGTCATTCGGAAATTCCGAATTCGTCATTCTCCCCGAGGCGCCCGCCGCCGCGTCCGAAAGGCAGCCGCATCATGAGCGATCCGGCGGCAAGGCGACGCGACGACGGGACATTTCGATTTGGGAGGACCGTTCTCTGGGGGGAAACCAATCGACCAAACTGACGCGCGGACCTTGCCGCGATAGCGCTTGAAGCACTAGTCCCCGGATTCGGGGGTTTTTCCACCACCGTCCGCCGCGCGGAAACGCGCGATCAGCTCTGCCTGGGAGTGCACCCCGAAGTGGCGGAAAATGTCCTTCACGTAGCCATCCATGGTGTGGATGGAGATCCCCAGCTCCGCCGCCATCTCCTTCCGGGAGTGACCCTCCAGGACAAGGTTCAGCACGACCCGGCGCCGCGGGGAAAGCTTGGGCAGGATCAGCTTCTCCTCCCCTCCCTCCGGCTCGATCTCGTGCAGCCACGGCACCTCCGCCAGGACGATGTGGGCCATCCGCGCATGGCGCTGGTCGAACTCCGGCCCGCCGGTGTCCCGATAGATCCCGATGCCACTCAGGCCGCCGGATTTCAGCGGGCAGACGGATAGCATGAGATCTCCCACGCCCGCCTCATGCCACATCTCTCTAACACTCTTCCGGCCGAAGTGATCATCCGGATCCATCTGCCGGCGAGTCCATGTCAGATGCATCTGCCGCTGCTTCATCTCGCGCGTCATCTTCGCGAAAATGCCCCAGCTCTCCGGATGATCGATCGCCTTCAGCAGGCGTGGAAACTGTCCGTCCGTGAAGCCGCCATGCGAGAGCGCGGTGTAGAGCGGGCGCTTGCCCGGCTTGAGATCTGCCTTGGAAGACAAGGTCCAGAACCAACGGTCCGCTTCCACCAGCTTGCTCAGCCCGTCCATGAGCACGCGCCGCTTGCCGGTGACATCTCCCCGGCACGCGGCAACATCGCCTACAAGGCGGATCATGGATCGTACATCGGCCTCGCTAAGCTCCGGAAATGACATGGATGATCTTCATCTGAGGGGAGAGCGGGGGGAGCACGGTGAACGAATGGCCTTTATCCCAGCCCTGCTGAGCCAAGGCAATCACGATTCATCCCATCGCATAATTTTCTGATAGAAGACGCACCCAACATGCGGTCCACACGGATTGCGGAAAAGTCAACTGTCCCAAAACCGGCTGGCCTGACATACGCATTTTTCCGGATTTGCCGGCTGTGACAGCGGTGACGCATGAGACACTTTGCCGCCACACTTGGGGGATTCATGAAACCATTCAATATGCTGCACCGCCCGCTACTGCTGTCCCTGGTCGCCGCATTTCTGCCGCTGCTCGCTTCACTCGCGGCGGGCGAGGAAGAGTTCCCCTCCCCCAGGCCGGGGCCGCTCGCTCCGGTCATGCTGCGTGCGGAGATCGAGGCCGGCCTGGCGAGCCATGACCACGCGCTCTTCATCAAGCAGGGCTGGATCCGCGATCCCTACATCACCACCGGCCCGGACAAGCTCTACTACCTGACCGGCACCACGCCGAACCCCGGCGATCCGCGCGAGCAGAGCGATCCCTACAACGTGGGACTCGGCTCGAACTCGATCGTGGGTGGCGCGGTCCAAGTCTGGCGCAGCAAGGACCTCATCGGGTGGGAATCGCTCGGCGTCCCCTTTGACGTGAGAAAGGACAGCGGGCGCAAGGAGCCGGGCAAGCTGGTCTGGGCCCCGGAGCTCCACTGGATGGGCGGGCGCTGGGCCCTGGTCCACTGCCCCGCCGCGAAGTCCAACCTCGCCTTCACCAGCGGAGCGGAGTTGAAGGGCCCCTGGACCCATCCCATGCCCGGCCCGAAGCTGGGCAACAAGCACGACCCCTCCCTCTTCCAGGATGGCGATGCCTGGTACATGCTCTGGGAGAACACCATGATCGCGCCGCTGGCGAAGGACTTCAGCGACTTCACCGCCGAGCCTGTTAGAATCGATCCCTCCGGCAGCCGCCCCGGCCCGGATGGCAAGCCGATCAGCCGGATCGGCCACGAGGGCGCGACGATGATCAAGGTGGGCGACCAGTTCGTGCACATCGGCACCGCCTGGTCCACGGACAAGGGCCGCAAGGGCTCCTACAACCTCTACTACTGCAGCTCTAACAAGATCACCGGACCCTACGGCCCGCGCAAGTTTGCCGGCCGCCTCCTGGGCCACGGCACGCCCTTCCAGACCCTGAACGGCAAGTGGTGGTGCACCGCCTTCTTCAATGCCAACCAGTTGCCGCTGCCGCGCGAGGGCATCGAGAAGCGCGATCTCTCCGATGACGCACAAACCATCAACCAGCGCGGCCTGACGATTGTTCCATTGGAAGTCGGCATGAAAGACGGCGAGCCTGTGATCCGCGCCCTCGATCCCGCCTACGCCACGCCCGGCCCCGATGAGGCCCAGAAATTCTGACATGAAACTCACGCTCCTCTTCACCCTGCTCGCCACGCCGCTGCTGGCGGCGGTGGAGAAGCCGAACATCGTCCTGATCATGGTCGACGATATGGGCTTCTCCGACATCAGCCCCTACGGCGGCGAGATCGACACGCCGAACATCGCCGCGCTGGCGAAGGACGGCCTGCGCTTCACGCAGTTCTACAACAACGCACGCTGCTGCCCCACCCGCGCCTCGCTGATGACCGGGCTGGCCCCGCATCAAGTCGGCATCGGCCACATGACGGAGGAGGAGGGTGCCGGCAACAAGGAGGTGCCACCCGCTTACGTGGGGAACATCAATGATTCCTGCGTGACCCTCGCCCAGGTCGCGAAAAGCGCGGGCTACGCCACCTTCATGACCGGCAAGTGGCACCTCGCGGGAAAGGACCAGGGCGACTGGCCGCTGCAGCGCGGCTTCGACCGCTACTACGGCTGCATCGCCGGGGCCACGCACTACTTCCAGCCGGATGCCGGGCGGATCATGTACGATGGCAATACGCCGGACCGCGAGCCGAAGAGCACCACGGACCGGCCCTTCTACACCACGGATTCCTTCGCGGACCATGCACGGCAGTTCATCGATGAACACGAAGCTGGCGCGGACAAGGACAAGCCCTTCTTCCTCTACCTGGCCTTCACCGCGCCGCACTGGCCCCACGAGGCACCCGAGCAAGAGCTGGCGAAGTATCGCGGCAAATACGACATGGGCTGGGACAAGCTGCGCGAGCAACGCTTCGCCCGCCAGCAACAGTCCGGGTTGATCCCGGCTTCATGGAAGATGTCGCAGCGCGATCCGGAAGTGCCTGCTTGGGACACGGTGGACAAGGACCAGCAGAAGATCTGTTCCCTCCGCATGAGCGCCTACGCGGCGATGATCGACCGCGTGGACCAGAAGATCGGCGACGTCATCGCGACGCTGAAGAAGCACGGCAAGTTCGAGAACACGCTGATCATCTTCCTCTCGGACAACGGAGCCTGCGCGGAAGGCCCGCTCATGGGCGAAGGCGACCCCGACAAGGACCGCGGCGGCCCGGGCTCCAAGTGGGACAGCCCGCGCTATGGCAAGGTCTGGGCGAATGCCTCCGCCACGCCCTACCGGCTCTACAAGCACTTTGCGCACGAGGGCGGGTCGAATACCGACTTCATCGCGCACTGGCCCGCACGCATCAAGCCTGACCGCGACTGGTTCCGCGAGCCTGCCCAGCTCATCGACATCATGCCCACCGTGGTGGAGTTGACGGGTGCCACTTACCCGAAGGAGTTCAAGGGCCACGAGATCCTGGCGGGCGATGGCATTCCCCTAACACCCGCCTTCGATGGCAGGGCACTGGGCCGGAAGCAGCCGCTCTTCATCGAGCATGAGAACAATGCCTTCGTGCGCGATGGCGAGTGGAAGCTGGTCGGCCGTGGTGTCTCCATGCCGCGCGGCCTGCAGAAGGACAAATGGCAGCTCTACCACTTGAGCGAGGACGGCACGGAGCTCAATGACCTCGCCAAGGAGATGCCGGAGAAGGTGAAGGCGATGTCCGATCAATGGGAAGCCTGGGCAGAGAAAGCCCACGTCTATCCCAAGCCACGGCCGAACCCGCCGCCAGCGGGCCAGCCGAAGAAGCGAGGCGAAGACCCCAAGGAGAAGGAGGAAGAGAAGCCATGAGAATGCGAATGATTGCAGGCGCGCTTGCCGCGCTGGTGCTGGGGATGGCCCGCGGACAGGATGCGACGAAGCCGAACGTGCTAATCGTGCTGGCGGATGACTGCACCTACAGCGACCTGGCCATCAACGGAGGCCAGAACGCGAAGACTCCGAACATCGATGCCCTCGCCAAGCAGGGCACGCAGTTCCAGCGCGCCTACGTGGGTATGGCGATGTGCTCGCCCTGCCGCTCCGAGCTTTTCACAGGACGCCTGCCGCTGCGGAATGGCTGTGCCTGGAACCACGGTGCCTGCCGCCCGGGCACCAAGAGCCTGCCGCAGTACCTCGGCGCGCTCGGCTACCGTGTCGGCCTGACCGGCAAGACGCACATCAAGCCCGCGGATGTCTTTCCCTTCGAGGTGGTGCCCGGTTACGATGACAACTGCGTGCGCGAGCCCACGAATCCGCACGACATCACGGGCGTGAAGAACTTCATCACGCGCGATCCCAAGCAGCCCTTCTGCATGGTCGTCGCGCTGGTGGAACCGCATGCGCCCTGGGTGATGGGTGATCCTTCCGCGTACCCGCTCAAGCAACTGAAGCTGCCGCCCTACCTCGCGGACACGCCGGTCACGCGGCAGAGCTTTGCCAGTTACCTGGCGGAGATCACCTACATGGACGGGCAAGTGGGCGAGCTGATAAAACTGTTAGATGACCTGAAGCTGGCGGACAACACGCTGGTGCTCTTCAGCAGCGAGCAGGGCGCGCAGTTCCCCGGGAACAAGTGGACGAACTGGGACAGCGGCCTGCACACCTCCCTGGTGGCGCGTTGGCCGGGGAAGGTGCCCGCGGGACGGAAGACTCCGGCACTCATCCAGTATGCGGACGTGGCGCCGACCTTGATCGAACTGGCCGGTGGCAAGCCGGACCCCGCGGTCTTCGATGGCAGCAGCTTTGCCTCTGTGCTGCGCGGCACCAGCGACAAGCATCGCGAGTTCGCCTACGGCATGGACAACAACTACCCGGAAGGCCCACCCTACCCCATCCGCTCCATTACCGATGGCGAGTGGCGCTACATCCGCAACCTGAGCCCGGAGAAGATCTACATCGAGAAGCACATGATGGGCCACACCGAGCATAACCCGTACTGGGGCACCTGGATGTTCCAATCCACGGAGAAGCCGGAGATCTTGCGTTTGGTGGAGCGCTACCTGCACCGGCCTGCGGAGGAGCTCTATCATACCTCGGAGGACCGCTATGAGATGAAGAACCTCATCGCTGACCCGGCTTGTGCGGAGATCAAGGCGAAGCTCGCGGAGGAACTCGACCGTGAGCTGAAGGACCAAATGGATATCGGAGTTGCTGTGGATACGCCGGAGGCGCACGAGGCGGCGGACCGAGGTCAGCCTTCGTTCCCAGGGAAGCCGTAAGCGCCCCCGGATCGGATGGGCCCACGGGGATTGCGCCCCGTGAGCCTTCCATTCCCCGGCCTGATCGGTTCCTGCCGTGCCGCTGCTGCGGGCCTTGCGATCTGCGAGCCGCGGGGACCGTTCTGCCGGGCAGTGCCCGGCGCTCCCAGGGGGGCCGTCCGTGCTTCGGGCCGGTGGGATTCGCCCAAAAGTCGAGGGACGGAAAGCAGGCCCACCCGGGCTTGCCCTCCGTCCCTCATTTCCCTCTTCTGTCGGAAGAATCGTTTGTGCCGTCCCTGATCGATCAGGCGTCGAGTCGCAGCGCGGCCTTCTGTGCTGCCGTCTTCGCCTCGCCCTTGCTGGCCATGTCGTCGGCATTGGTGAGGCGCATGCCCACCGGCTTGGAGACGCCGAACTCTTCCATCGTCACGCCATACATCACATCGGCGCGGGCCATGGTGCGCTTCGAGTGCGTCACGATGATGAACTGGCTATTGTCGATGAAGCGGTCGAGCACCTTCACGAAGCGGTTGATGTTCGACTCGTCGAGCGGCGCGTCGAGTTCGTCCAGCACGCAGAAGGGGCTCGGCTTGATCATGTAGATCGAGAACAGCAGCGCGACAGCGGTCATGGAGCGCTCGCCACCGGAGAGCAGCGAGATGCTCTGCAGCTTCTTGCCCGGCGGCTTGGCGATGACCTCGATGCCGGACTCCAGCGGATCGCTTTCGTCCACCAGCATCAGGTCGGCCTGGCCCTTCTCGCCGAAGAGCTCCTTGAACATGTCGCGGAAGTTGATCTTCACTTGGGCGAAGGTCTCGGCGAAGCGGCGCTGGGTCTCTTCGTTGATCTTCTCGATCACCTCGATAAGGTTCGCCTTGGAGCTGACGAGGTCGTCGTAGTTCGAGCGGACGTCGTTGTAGCGCTCTTCGAGTTCCTCGTATTCCTCGATCGCGTCCACGTTCACCGGACCCATGGAGTCGAGGCGGCGCTTGAGATCGCTCACGATCGCTTCGACGAAATGCCAGTCCGGCTCGCCGGTCATCATCGGCGGCAACTCCAGCTCATCCTCGTTGCTGCCCTTCGAGGCATCCACCACGATGATCGCCGGCTCTTCGTCCTCGGAATCCTCCGATTCAACGAAGGTTTGGCGGCCGCCGCGGGATTGCTGCGCCTTCTGCGAGGCGATGCAGGAGAGCAGCGCATGGGCATCGGGCTCGAAGGCGGCAAGCTCGACCTGGTGACGCTCCAGAATCTGGGTCACCAAGCTTTCGAGACGCAGCTCAATCTTGGTGATGGCCACTTCTTCCCGGCCGCGCTGCTCGGCAGCCTTGGCATGCTTGCGGCGGGACTCGGCCAGCTCGGACTCCGCCTTGTCGATCGCTTCGATCAGCTCATTGCGGCGCGCCGCGCGCGACTCGATCTCCACCGCGAGGTCTTCGGACTCGGCCTGGTGGGTTTCCACGTCTTCAGCAAGGCGGGCATTCTCCGCGGCGGCGGAATCGATGCGCTGCACGAAGGCCTCGATCTCGGTCTCGCGGCGGATGGAGAGTTCGCGGAGCTCGCTGAGACGCGCCTCCATCGGCTGCTGCTGGGCTTCCGCGGCGTGCTTGGCCTGGCGCTCAACCGCCAGCGAGGTGCGCAGTTCGTTGAGCGCTTGGGCGAACTCGGCTTCATCGCGCTGTGAACCTTCCACCTGCGATTGCAAGCGGCGCTGGTCTTCCTCGTGACCTTCCAGCCGCTCGCGGGCCATCTGCAGCTCGTTCTCCAGGCCGCTGCGGCTGTCGTGCGCAGCCTGCTCGCGGGCATCGAGCTCGCCGCGCTCCCAGCGCACGTTGTCGAGCTTGGTCTGCACGCTCTCCACTTCGCGGCTGGCCAGGGTGAGCTGGCCTTGCAGGGTGGACAGCTCGACCTTGTGGCGCTGCACGCGCTCGCGCGAGCTTTCCACTTCTTCCTGAAGCTGCGCGAGGCTTGCCTCAAGATCCGTCACGCGCTGGCGGGCCGCGGCTTCCGCTTCGGTCAGGCCGGCGACTTCCTTCTCCAGGTCGCGCACTTCGTTCTGAAGTTCCAGCACCGAGACATTGCCCTCGCCAGCATCGCCGCCGTGGATCACGCCCTCGGCACCGATCAACTCACCGGCCTGCGTGACCATGGTCACATCCGGCAGTGCGCCGCGCAGGCGCATCGCAGTGGCGTAGTTCGGGACGATGAGCACCTTGTCTAACAAGCGCTCCATCACCCGTGCGATGCGGGGATCGGACTTCACCTTGTCCAGTGCCCAGCCGATCGCACCCTCCGGCAGCGCTTCCATCTGGGTGCCGGTGGAGTGACCGATGAAAGTCTCCGGCAAGATCGCCGCCACGCCGAGACGCTTCTCAGTGAGGCGCGAGATGATCGCATCCGCGAGCTTCTCATCCGCCACGAGCACGGCTTGCAAATGCTTGCCGAGCGCCGTCTCGATCGCGCGGGCGCAAGTGCGGTCCGCCTCGATGAAGCCAGCGAGCACCCCGTGGATGCCCGGCTTGAAGCGCTCTGCATCGTCGAGTCCATCGAGCACCTTGCGGGTACCCTTCTCAAAGCCCTCGCCGCTGGCCACGAGCTGTGCCACGACCTGCAAGCGCGAGGCACGCTGCGCCAAAACCTTGTGGGCCTCCGACGCCGCAGTGCGTGCAGCATCGAGATCGCCGCGGGTGTGTTGATAGCCGCGCTCGGCGCGTTGGAAAGCTTCCTCCAGCTCGGTGGTACGGGCCGCGTGTTCGTCGAGCTCCGTGGCGATCTGATTGCGCATCTCGCTCGTTTCCTCGATCTCGAGGTTCAGGCGTTGCTCTTCATCCGCCAGCATGCGGGCGCGCTCGCGGGTGGTCTCCAGCTGGGCCAGCGAGCTTTCGATCTTCGCCTGCATCGCGGCGATGATCGTCTGCGCGCGGTTGGCCTCCGCACGGGCCTCGCGGAGCTGCGCTTCGATCTGCTCGCGGTCAGCGCGGGCCATGCGCGTGCGCTCTTCCTGATCGCCAAGCTGGATCTCCTGTTCGGCGATGCGGCGGGCGAGCTGCTCCAGCGCTTCATTCGCCGCGACCACGTCGAACTCCTGCTGCGCCAGCTTCTCGCGGGTGCCCTCGATCTCCTCGCGGTTCTGCGAAATGCGGCCTTCGAGCTCGGCCTTGCGCTCTTCGTTGAAAGCCACGCGGCCCTGAGCTGCGGACAGCGCATTGCGGTGCGAGTTCAACTGCTGGCGCAGGTCGGCCAGTTCGCCTTCGAAATTGCGGGCATTGTAGCGGGCATCCGCCACCGCCTCTTCCTTCGGCGCCATCAGGCGCTCCAGTTCGGACTCGGTCGCATCCAGCGAGCGGATCGAGGTCTTCAGCCCATCCCGCTCCGCGGTGAACTCCACGAACTTCTTGTGCGCAAGGTGCGTGTCCAGAATCCGCACGTCGCCGGCCAAGGCCTGGTAGCGGCGCGCCTTGGCCACCTGGCGCTTGAGCGAGTTCATGCGGCGCTCCTGCTCGGCGAGCACGTCGGAGACGCGCAGCAGGTTGGCCTCGGTGAACTCCAGCTTGCGCAACGCTTCCTTCTTCTCGCGCTTGTACTTGGTGATGCCCGCGGCTTCCTCGAACACCGCACGGCGCTCTTCCGGCTTGGACGAGAGGATCTGGTCGATCTGGCCCTGGGCCATGATCGAGTAGGCCGTGCGGCCGATCCCGGTATCCATGAGCATGTCGTGGATGTCCTTCAGGCGGCAGAGCGTGCCATTGATGCGGTACTCCGACTTGCCATCGCGGAAGACCCGGCGGGTCAGGGAGACCTCGTTGTAGTCCACCTTCAGGGCCGCTTCGCAGTCGGCCATGGTCATGGTCACTTCGGCCATGCCGAGCGGCTTGCGCTTCTCGGTGCCGTTGAAGATGACGTCGGCCATTTCACCGCCGCGCAGCGCCTTGGCCGAGGTCTCGCCCAGCACCCAGCGGATCGCGTCCACCACGTTCGATTTGCCGCAGCCATTCGGCCCGACGATGCCAGTCACGCCCTTGTGGAATTCGATCTTCGTCTTGTCCGCGAAGGACTTGAAGCCGTGCATCTCGAGCGATTTTAAATACATGCGACAGAAGCGGGTTAGAGGTTCAGCCCGGGAGGGAACTCCGGACAGCCGTCAGCTTACCCCGGAAAGCCCTGTGACAAAGCCGTTGCAACAGCCTGCGCTACATGTGGTATGACCCAGCGTAAAAACACACCACCTGTTGAGGTTTGTGAAGTTTAAGCAATCTAAACCATTTTGCAGCAGACGCAAGGGCTCCTACCCGAAAGGATGGCGGGGCGCGACGGAATCCACGCTTGAGTTGTAAGACAACGAGGCGTCTCCTAACGCTTCCCACGCACACCATGTCCGACTTTCTCACGGTCTCCCGTTTTGCTCACGATCAACTTGTTGAAGCTGCCTACCGCTCCCGCGGTTTCACGCCCGACGAAGCGACCGAGGGTGCCAAGCTGGCGGCGGAGGCAGCGCGGCACGGGATCCGCACCCACCACGCGCTAAAGGCCCTGCACCTGGACCACCTGCTGGGCAGTGCGGTCGGCGGCTGCACGCCCGGGGCGGAGATCGAGGTGGTGCCGAGCCGTTTCGCCGGCTCCGAGATCTGGAATGCGAACCGCAAGCTGGGCCAGAGCGTGGCCTACCGCGCGATCGAGCGCTGCATCGAGCTGGCGGACCAATACGGCATCGGCCAGGTGAGCGTGGACAATGCCTTCCACTACCTGTGGGGCGGCGGCTACGTCATGGAGGCCGCGGAGCGCGGCTACATCGCCTACACGAACTGCACTTCCGCGCTGGCGGAAGTCGTGCCCTTCGGCGGCAAGTATCCCACGCTTGGCACGAACCCTCACTCCTGGGGCTTCCCCACCACCGCCTCGCTCGGCTTCCCGATCGTGAGCGACTGGGCGACCTCCACCGTGGCGATGGGCCGGGTGCAGGCGCTGAAGCGCGAGGGCAAACAGCTCCCGCCCGGCGCTGCCGTGGACAAGGACGGCAACCCGACGCTCGACCCGAACGAGGTCGTGGCCCTGCTCCCCTTCGGCGCGCACAAGGGCTATGCCATGTGCCTGATCAATGAGCTCTACGCCGGCCTGATCGGCGGATCACTCCCCACCCTGCGCGGCCGCCCGGCAGTGGCCCCCGCGGGTGAGAAGACCACCACCGCTTTCTACTTCCAGGTCATCCACCCCGACGCGATCTCCGGCGGCGCCTTCGCCGCCGGCCGCGACCAGGCGGGGAACCTGGCGGAGGTGCTGAAGGATATCTTCGGCCACGGGAATGAAGGGTGTATCTTGCCGGGACAATTCGAGGCGGAGGCCCGCAAGCGCTCCGATGATGCCGGCGGCCTGCACTTCACCGCGGCGGAGCTGGCGGAGTTCAATGAGCTGGCGGCGGAGCTGGGGATCGCCGGGCTCAAGCCGATTGCATGAAGTGAGTGCGCGCCGCAAGAAGCCCGAGCCGCCTCCCGCGCCGATGGAGCTTCCTGAAGAGCTTGCACGAATACTTGCCGCGATGAGGAAGCGTCCGGGAATGTATTTTCCGGACGGGAATTACCTTGAGCATTTCCACAGCATGGTCGTCGGCTATTGGCTGGGGGCGCGAGTGAATGGCACTGCGGATCCCTTGGCACTCGGGCAGGACTTCGCCAAGTGGCTGGTGGAGAAGAAGCGCTTCGGGGGTGGAATCTCGCGGGGCTGGGTCGGGGTGCTATTGAGGAAGTATCCGGATGACTCTGAGGCCTACGACCGCTTCTTCGACCTGCTGGCGGAGTACCGCGGCTGGCCGCCGATCACCTTGGTGCCGATCGACCCGAACCCCGGTTCACCCTGACCGCTCTGTTAGACCGCGAAGTCTACCTCCGCGGCGCAGCCGCCTTGGACTGCGTGCAACCCTGTTGCCGCTTTCGGCAGGCAACCCTGTTGCCGTGAGCGAGCCCTCCTTTCGCCCGACAACCCTTCCCTGCACCCCACGGCCGAGGTGAGATCTCGCTCCACCCTTGAACCCGCTCCCGCCCCGCTTGACTCCGCCTGTCACCCTGCTAGGCCACGATCATGCAAAAGCCCCTCTATCTCTTGCCCCTCGCCGCGCTGCTTTCCCAATGCAGCCCCTCTAATCCCACCGTGGCATCCGACCGCTTGGCCGAACTCTCCGCGCAGCCGGCCAGAAAGCCCAAGCTCTACAGCATCCAAGTCCAATTCAAAGATCAGGACGGCAAGATGGAGATTCTTCCCACGCTCGCGGCGCGCCCCGGAAAAGAAACCAAGGCTTCCCTTCTCCGCGACGTAATCTTCGCGACCGACTACGCGCCCGCCGATACCTCACAAGTACGGAGCGTGAAGACCTCCAAATCCCCGGCTCCCGTGGTGCCTGTGACCCCCACCGGCTTCGCCAAGCGAGAGGTCGGCTACACCGTCCGCCTTAGCGCCAAGCCGCAGGGAGCTTTCGTGGCCGTCCAAGGCAGCATCGTCCACGAGAGGCTCGCCGGCTTCTCCCGCGCTCCCGGCGAAGCGCTCTCGCCCATCATCGATGCCAAGACCAAGGAGTTCATCACGGACAACTGCGTGATGCTTCCCAGCTTCGTCCGCAGCGAGACGCCGGTCTACATCGTCGGGCTGCCGGGAGTTCCGCGGGTCATCGATCTCCCGGGCAGCTCTGGCAGCGCGACCATCACGATCACGCCGCAGGACTGAGAGCGCACGTTCACACTGCAGGCTTCGCCGTAAACGCGATCTTCACCGGGCCCTCCGACTTCTCCGGCAGGGGCACGAGGATGAAGTCATCCGTGATCACCGGATTCAGCTCTGCGCCTTCCGTGATCTTCACACTGGCGGGATCGATGCGCGAATCGAAGAACTGCACGATCGGCCGGCCGCCGCGCTGCGAGCCGTTCTTGTTCACCGGCTTGAAGCTATCTGCGCCAGCCTGCGGATCGATCGCCAGGCTGCCGCCCTCCGCGGTCTGCGCCCAAGTCATCTTCCACTGCAGCGGGCCGGGAGCCATGCGGGCCTCCCAAGCCGGGTCACCGTAGAAGGCCACCACATCGCGGTCGAAGAGCAGGCCCTGCGCATCCTGCGCGGTGAGCTTCTCAGCCTTCGCCTTCTCCCCCACCGGGATCGGCTTCGAGATCTGACCCATCTCACTGTCGCTGTCCTCATTCGCGATCTCCGGGAACAAGGTCTGCAAGCGGTAGACCAGCGCGGCTTGGTTCGCGTGGAAGGCTTCTGTTAGGGTGTAGCGGCCGGGCTGTTCGAAGAAGTAGTCCAGCATGCCCCAGCCCTGGTAGCCATACCAGGTGGGCAGGCAGTAGCCCGCCATCTGGCGCACGCCCGCGCTTTTGAAGTAGGCCAGCGCCATCGCATCCTGGCCATCGATGTGGCCCATCAGGCAGTTGCCCACCGGCAGATAGACCTTCGGGGCCGGGCTCTTGATGGCGTGCTCCTCGCCCTTCAGGTTCACGGCGAGCAGGCTGCCATTCTTGCTCTTCCAGTAGCCGTTCTTGTAGGCGAAGCCCGGCTGCCAATTGCGCTCGGTGGCATGGCCGGAGGTCACGAAGAGCTGGGTCTCCGGGTTCTCCAGTTCCTTCGCGATCTCCCATGAGGAATCCGCCTCGCCCTTCTCCTTCACCACCTTGCCGCTGGCCTCGCGGTGATTGCGCTCACCGGCCACCAGCTCGCTGAAGGTGTTCGCGCTCTCGCAGCGATCCAGCGCCAGCTCGGTGCCGGACACCGCGTGGCGGATAACGAGCGGCTTGCTCTCCTTCGCGATCTCCAGCGCATTCGCTGCATCATAACCCGTGAGGATGGCCCAGCGGGTGTCCGTGTAGGGATCGCTATCCAGCTTGCGCGTCAGCCGATGCACCGCGCGGACGAACTCCAGACTCGCCTCGGCTGGCGGCGCGATGAAGCAGGTGTAGCGCGGGTGCTGCTTGACCAGCTCCGGCAGGCATTCCTTCACGTCCTTGTCCCAAGTGATCTTCTTCGCCTCGGGGTACTTCGCGGCCAGGGCGGCGCTCACTTCCTTCCAGCCGGGATCTGATTCCGCGTCCTTGGAGATGACGATGGTGTAGGACGGCGTGGCCGCGCTCGCGGAAGCGAGGGCAAGGATGGGAACGAGGGCCTTGATCATGCCGCAGGATGAGATCTTGGCGGCAGGGGTCAAGCGGGCAGGCGCTCCGATTCAACCCAAGTCCGCGATCAAATTTCATCTTTCACCGTTCACCTATCCTATTTCATCCTCCCACCGCATGCCCGTCGTCACCCGTTTCGCGCCGAGCCCGACCGGCTTGCTCCACCTCGGCCATGCCTATGCGGCGAAGGTGGCGCGCGATCTCGCGCAGGCGGAAGGCGGCCGCTTCCTCCTGCGCTTCGAGGACATCGACCACACCCGCGTACGACCGGAATACTACGCCGCGACCGAAGATGACCTGCGCTGGCTCGGCCTCACATGGGATGGCACGCCGCTCCGCCAGTCCGCCCGCGCCGATGCCTACGCCGCCGCGCTTCAACGACTCCAGGAGCTCAGCGCGGTCTACCCGTGCTTCTGCACCCGCCGCGAGATCGAGGAAGAGATCACCCGCATGGTCAACGCCCCGCATGGGCCCGAGGGCGCGCTCTACCCGGGCCTCTGCCGCCAGATCCCTGTAGAGGAAAGTGCCACCCGCATCGCCGCCGGGGAGCAGCCCGCGTGGCGGCTCGATTCCGTCCGCATGAGGGAGTCCAAGCCGCTCAGCTTCACCGACCTGCGCCACGGCGAGATCCAAGTGGATCCCACGCTGCTCGGGGATGTCGTCCTGGCCCGCAAGGACATCGGGACTTCCTACCACCTCGCCGTGGTGGTGGACGATGCTTTCCAAGGCGTGACCCACGTCACCCGCGGGGAGGATCTGCTGCCCTCCACTCACGTCCACCGCGTCCTGCAGACTCTCCTCGGGCTGCCGGAGCCGCTCTACCTCCACCACCACCTGCTCACGGACGAGCAAGGCGTGCGCTTGGCCAAGCGAGCGGACGCGCTCTCCATCAGGCGCTTGCGGGAGAGCGGAAAAACGGCGGCGGATTTGCTCGCGGAACTAAAGACAAATCCCGCCGCGTGGTAGGTTCTATGAGGTGAGGGACTGCGTTTCCCCGGCCCCGCTGTCCCGCTTCCTGCCTTGCAAACGCCCGTTTCTCTGGGATAATTCACCTGTCCGGATGTTCAACTTCAGCATCTTCAACCTCATTGGCGGCTTCCTCTTCGGCACCATCGGCTGGGGTGCTTGGCGCTATGGTAAGCAGTTGGACCTCTGGAAGCCGCTCGCCATCGGGCTGGCGATGATGATCTACCCGATCTTCTGCCAGGCCACTTGGGAAACCTGGCTGGTCGGCGTGGGCCTCTGCGTGCTGCTATGGTATCATCACGATGAATGAGAGGCGGAATGACGAATTCCGAATTCCCGAATGCCGAATGGCTTATCGAGAAGGTTAAAGGGATTCACGGAACGGAGCCTCTCCTTCTGGATCACACTTCATTCGTCATTCGGAAATTCTGAATTCGTCATTTCCCCACCTTAGTGGTTGGAAGATTGATGATTAGTGATTTCCTCCCCCCATGTCCTCCGACATCCGCATCACCATCCACACTGACAAGGGCGATATCGACGGCACCATCTTCGCTTCGAAGGTGCCCATCACCTCCGCCAATTTCCTCAATCTCGCCAAGCGCGGCTACTACGACGGCGTGGCCTTCCACCGCGTGATCGCCAACTTCATGATCCAGGGTGGCGATCCCACCGGCAGCGGCCGTGGCGGTCCGGGCTACAAGTTCGCCGATGAGATCGACCGCTCGCTCAAGCACACCAAGGCGGGCATCTTCTCCATGGCAAACGCCGGCCCGAACACCAATGGCAGCCAGTTCTTCATCACCCACGGGCCGACCCCGCACCTCGATGGCAAGCACGCCGTCTTCGGCGAAGTGACCCAAGGCCAGGACGTGGTGAACAAGATCGCCCAGGGCGACAAGATCAAGTCCATCACCCTGCATGACGATGTGGGCCCACTGCTCAGCGAGCAGAAGGACTACGTAGAGCACTGGAATTCGTTCCTCGACAAGTAAGCCGCGGAGCCGTTTCCGCAGATTGCTTAACTTTTCCTAACTATCCGGAGCCCTCGCTTATCGCCCTTATAAGGGAATGAGCGGGGGCTTTTTATTGCCCTTTTTCCATCTGTTAGATGCTTTTCGTGACCAAGCGGGGCAAAATCGGACAGATCTGGACTCCTCCGCGATCGCGTAGATCGCCCCGGACTTCTTGAATTTGAAGGGGAGTGGCCGCTTTATGGCGCCGTTCGCAGCAACCCCCTCCGCGGCGAACAACCCCACCCCCCACATCCCCCCGAAATGACATCCCCCCTGCTTCAGGGCGGACTGCGAATGATGGCTGGCGCCTTGGCGTGCCTCCTTGCCATCGGCAGCAGCTTCGCCGCTTCCGGCTCCGGTTCGTCCGGCACCACCACCACCGTGCCGACCGGCACCCTGACCGTGGACCGCGACCTCATGCGAGTCGGGAACAAATCCCAGCTCACCTGGAACATCAGCTACCCGGCCTCCAACGTGACCAACATCGTTGACATCATCACTCCGAACACCGTGAAGCCCAAGCAAGACCTCACCATGAAGGTCCGCGTGCTGGGTGCTTCCTTCCAGGAGTCGATCCTCTCCTTCCTCCCGGTGGAAGTGGACATGAGCAAGAACAACGGTGCCTGGACCCGCATCTTCTACGGCCTGCAGAGCGCCGTGCTGCCGAACCTGGTGCTCAGCACCACGACGGTAAAGAAGGGCGACCTGATCAACATCGGCGGCCGCGGCTACCGCGACGGCGGCTGGCTGCCGCTCTACAACACCGCCTCCAGCACCAAGAACCTGGTGATGCTGAAGAACGGCGACACCGTGCCTTCCGAAGTGCCCGCCCTGAACGGCATCTCGATCGAGACCTTCCTGAAGCCCTACATGGATACCACCACCAAGAAGGTGAAAATCGGCGACCGTGACCTGATCTATCTGATGGAGCTGGGCCAGACCGATCCTAACAACTCCGGTTTCGACCTTCAGGACCTGGTGGTGCTCGTGACCTTCGAGTGAAACCCCTTCCCGCTTCCCCCGTTCCGATGAAAAGCACTCTCTCCCTGTTAGTCCTCATGGCTGCCAGCGCGGCGGCCCAGATGACCGACCGCATCACCCCGGAGGAAATGGCCAAGCGCCAGGCCGCCCCCTCACCCATTGCCGAGCTCAAGAAGCAAGAGCTGGCCAATGAGAAGGAAGCGAAAGTGTCACGCCCCGGAGACCAATCCATCGTGGCTCAATCCGAGATCCTGCACGACGGGAGCAACTGGACCATGGTGCCGAAGGGCGCCGTGCTCTGCGTGCCGGCGCAGATGCGTCCGCGCGTGGGCACCAAGCCGCTCGGCACCCTGCTCTCCTGGCAGGACTTCCTGGTCGCGAACCGCGCCTGGATCACTACGGAAGAAGTCAGCTACGACCAAGCCTGCGGGAAGAAGCCTCTGCCGCCAGCCAAGGTCGAGTTTTGGAAGAATCAAACCAGCGTGATCGTGGCCACCTACCAGGGCGGTCCGATCTCCGTGAAACAGCCCGAGCCGCCCGCGGCCCCGGCTTCCGCCCCCGCCGTCACCAGCACCGCCCACAAATGAAAGCAACGTACCTTCTCCTCGGCGCCCTCGCCTTGCTTTGCTCCCGCGCGTCCGCCGCGGGGGAAGGCTATGTGAACTTCATCCGCCAGACCCAGCAGAACACCGGAGTGGTGTATTCCGTGAACGTGGCGTCCACCGGCAATGCCGGTTCCCAAGGCCTCTTGGAAACCGGCGGCGCGCTCTTCCAGCTCTACACGGTGGATAGCACGGGAAAAGACTACCTGCTCGACCAGAAGCTGGTGGGTGCCTTCCTACCCTCTGCCACCGTCTCGATCGCCACGCAGGATCCCTACAAGGATCCAGTCACGGGAATGCCCCGCACCCGTGCGGACAAGCCCTTCACCGTGACGGTGAACGTGGCCGGCATCGTGACCGGCGTGGCCACCGCGCCGGATTCAGCCAAGCGCGTGCTGTTGGAGCAGCACGTGAAGAACTACACCGCCACCAAGACCTCCTACACCCTGGCGGAGGCCACCTCCGGCACGCCGAAGGCCAGCTCCTCGATCTACACGAACGGGAACACGGTGCTGAACTTCGCCAGCACCAGCCTGACCGGTGCCGACCCGACCAAGGTCAGCGGTGAGGAATGGTTCGTGGTCCACGCCCTGGCGGATGGCACCGTGGCGCAATCCCAGATCGCCAGTGGCCGGGTGCAGATCTGGCCCGTGGCCTCCGGCAGCATCGCCGGCATCACCAACAACCAGGTGATCCGCGCCAAGGCACCGAGCATCACGGTAACGATGAACGACCTCTACCCGCGCAGCGATACCTACGTGCAGGTCTACGAGGGCTCGCCTGCGCTGAACACCACGGGCAAGCAGCTGCCCGGATCCGTGCTGGTCTGGAATGACAGCAAGAGCAAGAGCGATGTGCTGACGATTCCCGACTACGATTCCGTTTTCACCAAGGACGGCACCTACACCATGGAACTCCTGACCGCTACACCCTTCGGCACGGACCGCTTGGCCTACGTCACCTTCACGGTGAGCAGGAACATCGAGGTCCGCGGCCTGCTCGGCGGTCTGGACCAGTGATTTGATCGATTTCAAAAGGGCCGTTCACCCTACATAACTCCCCCCAATATAATCGGGCCGGCCGGCGGCCCAGAGGACGTGGTTCTCCCCCCAACGCGTCCTTCAAACTGTCCGGCCGGTTCCGATTACTGGTGGAGGAATTTATCAGACTGCCCCTCGCGATCCCGGCATCATCAGGATGCGCGGGATCGTTTTGTTAGATGGACCGGATTAGAGTGTGCTCACGGGTCGGAGCGCGCTCACTCATGGTCACTGCTTTCTATCTCCCGGAGGGAGTCCAGCGAGTAGCCGGGGGTCGAGCGCGATAGCGCGAAAACCCCCGGTCCGGTCGTCGCATGTATTGAATCCCGGCCGGGATTCCAGCGGGTCCGCATGAACCAAGGATTTATTTTCGAGCGTGAAGTTGGGGCACAACCGCCGGAGCCCCTGCCGGGGCTCAATGGATTGCCCACGCCTACCGGGGGTTTTCGCGCTATCGCGCTCGACCCCCGGCTACTCGCTGCGGTCCCTCCGGGACCAAGAGCCGTCAATGTCTATCCGCATCTGTCACCGGGTTTTGCTTGCAATGACCGGGCCTAGACCGCCTTGAAATCAGTGTGCCTTCCGATCCCATTCCCAAGCCCGCCTTCTCCGAAGCCCTGCGCTTCTGGATCAAGCTTGGCTGGATCAGCTTCGGCGGGCCGGCCGGGCAGATCGCGATCATGCACAAGGAGATCGTGGAGCGGCGGCGCTGGATGAGTGAGGACCACTTCCTGCACGCGCTGAACTTCTGCATGCTGCTGCCCGGGCCGGAGGCACAGCAACTGGCCACTTACCTGGGCTGGCGCTTGCATGGTGCGCGCGGGGGGATCGCGGCGGGAGCCCTCTTCGTGCTGCCTTCCATCTTCATCCTCTGGGCGCTGAGCTGGCTCTACATGGCGGGCGGGGATGTGAAGTGGGTGCAGGGGCTCTTCTACGGGCTGGTGCCCGCGGTGATCGCGATCGTGATCTCCGCGGTGAAGCGCATCGGCACGAAGGCGCTGCGCACGCCGGCACTGTGGGCGCTGGCGGCCTTCTCCTTCGTTGCGATCTTCTATTTCAAGGTCTCCTTCGTGATCATCATCTTGGGCGCGGGAGCGATCGGGCTGATCGGTGGCAAGTTCCTGCCCAAGCATTTCCCCGCATCGAAGGGCCATGCGAAGGCTGGTGCGGAGGAAGAGGGTCCGGTGCTTGAGCTTCCGCCCGCGCCTCCCGCCAGCTTCCGGCGCAGTGCAACGGTGATCCTGCTGTGCTGCACTCTGTGGTGGCTGCCGGTGCTGCTTTGCGGCTTCGGGCTCGGCTGGAAGAGCGTGCAATTCCAGGAAGGCATCTTCTTCAGCAAGGCGGCGCTGGTGACCTTCGGCGGGGCCTATGCGGTGCTGCCCTATGTGGCGCAGATGGCGGTGGAGCACTTCGGCTGGCTCTCCCAGCAGCAGATGATCGCGGGGCTGGGGCTGGCGGAGACCACGCCGGGACCGCTGATCATGGTGCTGCAGTTCGTGGGCTTCGCAGCGGGTTGGCAAAATCCGGAGAACCATTCCCCGCTGCTGGCGGCGACGCTTGGCGCGGGGATCACCACCTGGGTGACCTTCCTGCCCTGCTTCCTCTTTGTCTTCCTGGGGGCACCGCATGTGGAAGGCCTGCGCGAGCGACCCGCGCTGTCCACCATTCTAACAGCCATCACGGCTGCGGTGGTGGGGGTGATCTTGAATCTCGCGATCTGGTTTGCGTGGCATGCGCTGCGGCCTGCGCCGGGTGCCTTCGATTGGTTCGTGCTGGTGATGGCCATCGCTGCGCTGGTGGCGATGGAGAAGTTCAAGGCAGGCGTGATGCCGACTCTAACAGCTTGCGCGGCGCTGGGGATGGTTTGGCATTTTGTGAGGTAGTACGGAGCGCCAGGCTCTGGCCTGGCTGAAGTAGTTCTGGTGGCGGACCACACGGTGTGCCCTCGGGTGGCTGCGTCGTAAGATGATGGGAGCCAAGCCACACAGGAGCTGCACGAACCAAGCTTCAATGGGCGAGTCGGGGCCAATCCCGGGGGCATCTAGTTTCCGACGGCTGCTATAACGGCTTCGCCGCACAGGGGGCTGTGCGGACCACCTTTTGCTGGCGCTGAGGGCGGGCCGGAGGAAGGAGTGATGGAGCGCACCCGAGGAGCACCTGGTCTCCGACAGCGGCTATAACTGCTTCGGCCAGGCTAGTGCCTGGCGCTCCTAGCCTTCTACTCCCACCCTTCCACCGTCTCCTTGAGAATCGCGCTGATCCTCTTCCTCTCCGACTCCTTCAAATACTCAAACGACGAGTCCTCCCCCGCGAGCACCGCTTTCATCTGCTTGAAGACCGAGTCCTTCACCCGCGGCGGCAGGACCTTGAAGGCCTGGGAGTAGATCATGTAGGAGCAGCGGTTCTTGAAGATCCGGCTGTAGAGGTGGAACTCCGCCAGGGAATCGCCTTCCTTGGTCTTGGGGAAGCGGGCGGTGAAGCTCTTCTGGAATTCATCGCCGCCCACCAGGTCCTCGCCGGGCTCCGCCTCGTCCTTGAAAAAGATGCACTCCACGATCTTGGCCGCCGCGCCATCCGCCACGCGGCCGGCGGAGCCTTGGTCCGGGTCTGCACTGGGATCGATCGCCTGCGAGATGAACTTGGCGCGGCGATACTGCATCGCTGCGGCATTGAGCAGATTGTGCATGCGGCATTGGTGCTCCAGCACCATCAGCGCCACGATGTCACTGGTCGCACGCGGATACTTCGAGACATCGATCTGCGCGTGCAGGTCGGTCAGGTCGCTCGGCTTCGGTTGATCGCCCGCATCGCTGCCTTCCGTGTAGGTGCGGTTGCCCAGGTGCGGCAGCGAACTACGACCCGTGACGTAGTAGCCGCCCCAGCGTTCCGACAGCGGCGTGTCGTGATTCACGTGGGAGGTCCCCTTCGCCAGCAGCGGGTGGCCGTCTGCATTCGGGAACACGGAGCGCACCTGCACGCCGGGGATGCCCTCCGTGCGCGTTGTGCTGTGGCAGGACATGCACAGGTTGGTATCGCGCTCGAACTTCAGCGTGTCCGGCTCCCCGGGGCCGATCACATAGAAGACCTCACCGAGCACCGGATCCTGCACGATTGCCTCCATCGTGCCACCCGGAACCCAGGCCACGTAGGTGTTCTCCGAATAGAACAGAGCGCGCGGATTCTTCGGCTCGATCAGGCCGGTCTGCAGGCTGGTCTTCGAGAACACCAGGACCTGGGACTCCTCCGGCACCTTCAGCTCTCGCAGCACGAAGCGCAGGCGCTCCAGGCCAGTCTTGCCCTCCACCTTCTTCTCGCCCTTGGCCATGGCCGCGGCGAGGTGCGCCACTTCATCCGTGGCCGGCGTGTCGGAATAGCGGATCGGCGGCAGGTCCCAGTAGTCCGCATCGGCCCGCGCCACCTGCGCGAGCAGAACGGAAATCAGCAACAGGCACCTCACGCCGGGATCAAACGGCATCAAAACGCCGATTCCTACGCGTATTTTTGCGAAGTTTGACCTGAATCAAATTCTGTTCTCCGGAATCCCCCCGCCCCTACCCTTGACCCGGAGCCCTGTCCCCGCGAGTCTCCGCCCCGCCTTATCCCATGCTTTCCGTCCACAATCTCCGCGTCGAATACGGCGCCCGCGTGCTGTTCTCTGATCTGACCTTCTCGATCATGCCGCGGGAGCGCATCGCCTTTGCCGGGCACAACGGTGCGGGGAAGTCCACGCTCATGAAGGCGATCGCCGGGATCGTGGAGACCTCGGGCGGCAAGGTGGTGGTGCCGCGGAATGTCCGCGTGGGCTATCTGCCGCAGGAGGGCATCCACGTGAAGGGCATCAGCCTGTGGGATGAAACGATGCGCGCCTTTGGCGAGACCCTGGCACTGCAGGAGAAGATCGAGCGGCTCTCCGCAGAGCTGGAGAAGCTGGACCCGCGCTCTTCGCCCTACGGCGACCTGCTGGAGGAAATCGGCGAGCTGGAGATCCAGCTGGAGGACAGCGATCCCTCCCGCATGAAGCCGAAGGTGGAGTCCGTGCTCCAGGGCCTGGGCTTCAGCCGCGCGGACTTCGAGCGCGACTGCGCGGAGTTCTCCGGTGGCTGGCAGATGCGTATCGCGATGGCCAAGCTCTTCCTGCAAGAGCCCGAAGTCCTGTTGCTGGACGAACCGACGAACCACCTCGACATCGGCACGCAGCGCTGGGTGGAGCAGTACCTGGTGAACTACCCCGGCGCGATCCTGCTGATCTCCCACGACCGCGCGCTGCTGGACATGCTCTGCACGCGGACCCTGGCCTTCCACCACGGCCGCTGCGAGGAATACTCGGGGAACTATACTTACTACGAGACGGAGGCGGTCATCCGCCGCGATATCCACGAGAAGCGCTACATCGCGCAGCAGCGTGAGATCGCGGACGTGCAGCGCTTCATCGACCGCTTCCGTGCTTCCGCGAACAAGGCGACGCTGGTGCAGTCGCGCGTGAAGATGTTGGAGAAGATCGAGCGCATTCCACCGCCGGAAGCCGCGGATTCGGTGATGAACTTCAAGTTCCCGCCGCCGCCGGCCAGCGGCAACCTGGTAGCGAAGCTGGACCGGGTCTCGAAGGCCTACAGCAAGCTGCAGGTCTTCAAGAAATTCGATTTCGAGATCAACCGCGGCGAGCGCATGGCCATCGTCGGCCCGAACGGCGCGGGTAAGTCCACCTTCTGCCGGATCATCACCGGGCAGGAAGCGCCGGACGAGGGCACGCACGAGTTCGGTCTGCGGGTGGCCACTTCCTTCTTCTCGCAGAACCACGCGGATGAACTCGACCCTAACAAGACCGTGCTGGAAACGGTCGAGGAAGTCGCGAGCCGCGAGTCCGGCCCCTATTGCCGGAATCTGTTAGGCTGCTTCCTGTTCCGCGGAGATGACGTCTTCAAGAAGGTGGGCGTGCTCTCCGGTGGCGAGCGCTCGCGTGTCGCCCTCGTGCGCATGCTGGTGGCCCCGGCGAACTTCCTGATCCTGGACGAGCCGACGAACCACCTCGACATGCAATCGCAGGAGGTCCTGCAGAAGGCCCTTGCCGACTACGCGGGCACGGTGATGATCGTCTCGCACAACCGCTCCTTCCTGGATCCCGTGGTGCACAAGACCCTGGAGTTCCGCCCCGGTGAGGACCCGCGCCTGTTCCAAGGGAACATCACCTACTACCTCGAAAAGACCGCGGATGAGAAGAGTGGTCCTACGCTTTCTACCCGCAGCCACACCGTGGCCACGGATTCGAAGGCTGCGACCAGCACCGCCGCTGCGCCGAGCCGCAAGGACCAGAAGCGCATCGAGGCCGAGCAGCGCAAGATCCGCACCCAGGTGTTGAAGCCCTTGGAGGATGAACTGGCTTCGCTGGAGAAGCGCATCGCTGACCTGGAAATCGCGCAGACGAATGCGACTGCGGATCTCTCGAAGCCGGAGGTCGTGGCCTCCCCCGCCAAGTTCCGCTTGGTCACCAACACGGTGGAGCAGGTCACGCAGAAGCTTGAAGCGGCGATCAGCCGTTGGGAGGCACTGAGCGAGGAGATCGAGGGGGTGAAGGCGAAGCTGGGGTAGTGGCGAAAAGCCACTGACATCCCGGCTTTTCCTGCTAAGGTCCTTCCATGAGCTTGGCCGAGGTCCTCGCAGAACTACCTGCCCTCACCTTTGCGGAGCGTCAGCAGATTATCTGCTCGGCGCTTGAGTTGGACGACGATGGCCTGAGCCCCCAAGAGCAGGCCATTGTCGACCTTCGCCTCTCGCAACATCGCGCCGATCCATCATCCGCGATCGGCTTCGAGGAAATGAAGGCCCGTATTCTCCGGCGCTCGGACTGATGAGCTGGCAGATCGAATTTCGCCCAGAGGTAGAGGGCGACATAGCTGACGCTGCGGCTTGGTATGATTTCCGTGACCCCGGTTTGGGACAAGACTTCGTGACGGAAGTCATCCGTGTTTGGGAGCGTCTGTGCCGTGACCCACTTACTGGAGCTCGCGGGCGGAAAGGCTCCGCCATACACTGGCACTATCCGAAACGCTTTCCCTACAAGGTGGTCTTCGAGATTGATGAAAAGAGTCGGAGCTTGCTGGTCCTGGCAGTGTTGCACGCAGCCCGCCTCGACCGACATTGGAAGGATCGAAAGGAAAAGCGATAGCGCACCTCGTCGTATTCCCTCACTCCCGCTTCTTCGTGGGCGAATCGAAGATCACCGCCTTTCCTTCCAAATTCGGAATCTTCAGGGACTTGTCCTCACCGATCTCGTAATGGGGCGGGGATACGTTGCCGACCTTGAGCAACTCCACGCGCTCTCCGGCTGGGCCGTGCCATTCCAGCGTCCAGTCATAGCTGGAGGACGAGCTGGAATGATCGCGATAGCCCACCTTACCCCCCTGCCACTCGTGGATCTGCAGTTGGAGCCCGCGCTTCTCCACGGAAGGATGGGCGCGCTTGTCATGCTCTTTGGTGGTGACGTCTCCAATCGTCCAAGCACCGATGCACAGGAATAGCATGCCGATGGTCACCAAGGTCAATGTTCCGGCACGGGTCATAGCAGTTTCGTTGGCATTTGAAGGGCCTGCGTCAAACGCCGGAAGGATAGCGCGGAAACCGGCATCCTTTCAACTGCGAAGAGCTTGCCAAGAGTAGACCTCCCGCGATGGACCAAGCTGCTCATTTCCTTTTCAGCCCGAAGGAAGGATGCCGCTTGTCATGCCGCAAGACCAGAAAGTGCAAGCTCCGCTCATCCAGCCTGTAGATGAAATGATAGGGAAATGAGGAAAGGCCGGCCCGTCGCAAGTCCTCATCCACGGGGTGGAAGTGACGCGGATTTCTCAGGACAGCTGCCACAAGCTCCTCTGCCTCCGCGAAGAAGCGGTCGCCCAGTTTGCTTCCGCCTTCGTGATCATAAAAAGCCAGAGCCGCCCTCAGGTCGCGCTGAATACCACGATGATAGATGACCTGCAGCACTATCGTCCGAGCGATCGCTTGATTTCCTCCCAAGAACAGCCCGCCGCTGGATCCTCATCCAACTCCCTGGCCCGGCGTTTCGCTTCGGCTACGCCATCATCATCATCCACTAAAACGGCGGGAAGAGAGGAGAGCAGCTCCGCCGCCAAAGTGGCCCGGTCCTTTTCAGGTAGCTCCAAGGCCTCCCGTTGAAGTTCTTCCAGCTTCATGGGTGGGATTCTAGCGCGGGAAGGACGTTCCGCCCACTCGATTCTCATCGTGCGTTAGGCAAGCCCTTCGAGACTGGGCAAGGCAGGCGGCTTGGGGGCTTGCATCGCTGCCTGGACCTCCCGGCAAAGCTCCGTCAAGGCGGTCCAGCTTTCCTCCGATGTCCCCTCGGCGCTCACGGTGAATTCATTTCCCATGCGCCCCGGGCGATAGAGGCGGATCTGAATCAAGCGGTCCCGGATCATCACGGAATCCACTTCTGAAAGACGCCAGGAAGAGTAACCTGAATAGCCGCCGAAGCTGAGCCGATCGCCATCGAACTCCACGGATGCTGAGCGGCCCCGCCGACGCATGAAGTGCGAGAAGCAGAAGAGGAGGACGACCTCAATCCCGAGGATCATCGCCATTTCCGGATGCCCCTTCCAGCGGAAGTAAGCACTCAACACAAGATAGCCGATGCCAAAATAGGCATACATCCATTTCGGAACCGACCGCTTGAACTTCCAATCGACTCTCACTTCCCCACTTTGCCAAGCCCCATCACTCCTGCGAGGCCAAACCACTACTTCTCCTGCAAGGTGGCGGCATCCCGCCAGCGCACGGACAGATCCTTGCTCACCACCATCATCCGGCCATCCACGGCTTCGGTGCAGATGAATCCCAAATCACTGTCGGCTGTCCCGGCCTTGATCCAGCGTGATTGGATCCTCAAACCCTGCTGGGCTTCGATTTGGGCGAAGAGGCTTCTCCAACTCCGACGGAGCGCCTTCTCCGCCCCCATAACGAGCCAGCCAGATGGCTTCCATTTCGATCCGGCCTTCGAGGCGCTTCCGCTCGATATGCCTGCCAGCCACGAAGCCGGAGGTAAGGAGAGCAAGCGCTCCCAAGAGCAATAACAGGCCGCGATTCACTTCCGCAGGCGCATCCCCATCACCACCCGCATCAGGCAGATCGGCACCAGGGAGATGGCCACGGCGGCGATGGCGATCTTCAGCCCGGGATAGACCCGCGGGCGGTCCGCCTCCAAGCCGGCCAGCGCTTCGGCCACCACTTGTTCCTGCGGGACGTAGAACGATTCACGCCCGCCGAAGTCCTCCTTCTTTTCCGGATCGCGTTTCGCCACATCGCCGAACTCGGTGTGGACCGGGCCGGGGCAGAGCGCCGTGACCTTGATCCCGTGGTCGCGGACCTCGATTCGCAGCGCTTCGGAGAAGCTGGTCACGTAGGCTTTGGTGGCAGCATAGACCGCGAAGTCGGGGATCGGCAGCAGGCTGGCCAGCGAGCTCACATTGAGCACCGCTCCGCGCTGCTGCTCGATCATCGTGGGCAGCAGCGCATGGGTGAGATGCGTGAGCGCCTCGATGTTCAGGCGCAGCATCGCCTCCACCTTCATCCAATCGGATGTTGCGAACTCACCGTAGTCGCCGAGGCCGGCGTTGTTCACCAGCAAGTCGGGCACGAGCCCTTTTGAAAGCAAATGGCCCACCGCCTGCAGGCGCGCGGAGGGATCGGTGAGATCCGCTTCCAGCGGCATGACCCGCAGGCCGGGGTGGGCCTTTTCCAATTCACCGGCCAGCTCGACCAAGCGTTCCGAGCGGCGCGCCACCAGGACCAGCACCGCGCACTGCGGTGCCAGCTGGCGTGCGAACTCGGCCCCGATGCCGGCGGAAGCGCCGGTCACCAGGGCACAGGAGTAGCGGTAGCGGTCGTCCGGCACGCGTCAATCTCAGGCGACGGGTTCGGCCTGCGGCTGGGCCTGGACCTGGACGATGCGCAGGGGCAAGCGCATGAGCAGCTCGCCATCGCAGCCAAGGTCGATCGAGTAGATGCCGCTCTTCGGGAACTGCAGGCCCTGCAGGTTCATGATCACGTTGCGGGTCAGGAAGGGCGTGCCGGGCGGCAGCTGCACTTCGAACTCCGGCTCGATCGGCATGTTCTTCGGGTCGAGGGACTCACCGTCCTCGTTGATGATGTTGATGGAAAGCTTGTGGCGGCCGGTGTCTTCCGGGGTGAAGCAGAAGCGCAGCGCCAGGCTGCACATCGGGTGCACCACCGGGAGCGCGCGGGCGGCCAGCGTGTCGAAGGTTCCGGAAACCACGAGCTTGCCATTGTAGTCGGCGGCGAAGTCGCAAAGGGTGGCGATTTGAATGTCCATGATCGGATGCTTGGGTCGTTTCGAATAAAACCCCCATCGGGAGGGCAGAGGGGTATGTGCCGCCAAAGTGGCCTCCCGTCCAGTCCTGAAAAATGGCAAAAATCACCGATCATCAATCTTCCAATCATCAAACGAAGTGCGTGGGAGAAGGGATTGAGGGTGCAGGGGCCCGCCCGCCCAAGATCCATGTCTTGGTTCAGTAGAGGAGAATGATCCTCTCGGACTCCAGGACTGCATATTTGCACCGGAACTCCGACGCCACCAGCCCGATCAGCAAGGCGCTGCCGCTGCCTCCAAAATTCGAGGGAGACTTGAAGCCCGCCAGCCTCGAATCCACGCAAACCTTCCAATCGTTACCTCCCGCCCGAAGTTGCATTTCAAAGTCCTGCGCAACCGACAAAAGGGGCTCATCCACCTTCACAAATACGTCCCTCATGTGAAGCGACTCCAAGACCGACTCGTGATCAAGAAGCCAACATCCCGAGAAGAATCCAAATAACCCGAGCAGGATTATGATCCACCAAGTCCTCTGAATTTTCATGATCCCGAGAATCCGGGCATTCACCGTGAAACTCAGTTCTGGTGCAATCCTCAAGGTAGTAGCCGTGCAGACTGCCCCGGGGGCTTGGGGGAGGTCCGCCGCCAGAACTGCTTCGGGCGGCTTGCAAAGCCGCGCTCCAGACTCACTCCACCGGCACGGTCTCCGTGGCGTCTTCGTCCATGTCGTCGTCGTCGCCCGGGGCGACTGGCAGGGCGCGTGGAACATCCTTCTTGTCCTCGTCTTCCTCCACCGGCTTGGCGCGCTCGGGCTGCTTGGGCTTGTTCTTGCCGCCGCGGGCGGGAGCTTCCTCGTCGTGACCCTTGCCCTTGCCTTCGGCATCGAGCGGGCGGACTTCGCGGGCCTTCAGCACGCCGTCTTCGGTGACTTCCGGGGCTTTGGCCGCGTTGCCGCCGTCCTCGCCCTCGACGATTTCCACGGCCTTGGGAGCCGGGGCCAGGATGTCCTTGAACTCATCCTTCAGCGGCTCGAAGAAAGACTTCACGATCGGCGCGGCGTTTTTGCCACCGCTCGGCTTCTCGCCCTTGCTACCCTCATACACGGCGGCGAAGGCGAAGCGCGGTTCATCGTACGGCAGGAAGCCGGCGAACCACGCGAGGTTGCGGTCGTTGTTCCACTGCGCGGTGCCGGTCTTGCCGCAGAGCTCGGTGAAGCTCAGCTCGGCCGCCTTGCCGGTGCCGCCGTCCACCACGGCGCGCATGCCCTTGCGCACGGTCTGGATGTGCTCCGGCTTGATGCCGAGCCAATTCCGCTTCTCCGGGGTGGCCTGCTGGACCACCCGCCCGTAGGGATCCTGAACCTGCATCACCAGGTGCAGCTTCGGCAGCACGCCGCCATTGGCGATTCCCGCCATGGCCTGCGCCACCTGCAGCGGCGAGACCTCCAGGGAGCCCTGGCCAATCGAAAGGTTGAAGGCATCGCCGTCCTTGAAGCTCCGCTTGTGGACCTTGAGCATCCACTCGTTGGTCGGCACCGTGCCTTCGGTCTCGCCGATCAGGTCCAAGCCGGTGGACGAGCCAAAGCCGAAGCGCCGCGCGGTGCCGAGGAAGGCATTCGCGCCGAGCCGCATGCCCACCGTGCCGAACCAGATGTTGTTCGAGGAGGCCAGCGCCTGGATCACGTTGATCGAGCCGGCGGCCTTGTGGTTGTGGTTGTGAAAGGTGTGGTCACCCAAGGTGATTGCCGCGGGGCAGTCGATTGTGGTGTCTTCCTCAATCTTGCCGCTGTTCAGAGCGGTCATCGCCACGAAGGGCTTGAAGCAGGAACCCGGCGGATAGCCCGACTGGAAGGCGCGGCCGAGCAGCGGCGTGGAAACATCCGTGTTGTATGCCTGGAACTCCTTCTCGCCGATGCCGGGGATGAAGGCATTGAGGTCGAAGGACGGGCGCGAGGCCATCACCAGCACCTCGCCGGTGTTCACATCGATCAGCACGAAGGCACCGCGGCGGGTCTTGTCCTTCAGGACCCGCTCCGCGTGCTTCTGCCATTCCAGATTCAGGGTGCTGACGACGGTGCCGCCCGGGCGTGGACGCCGCGGCTGCTCCTCCGGGAATTTCCGGCCGAATTCATCGTAGAGCAGCTTCTTGGTGCCGGACTGCCCGGTCAGCTCCTTGTTGAAGATTTTCTCGAAGCCGGAGCGGCCTTCGGTCTCTTCCCACATCGGCTCGTTGAAATTGATCGGGCCGGTGGGCAGCTTGCCCACGCTGCCGGTGTAGCCGATGATGTGAGCCGCGATCTCGCCATTCGGATAGTAGCGCTGGTAGACCGGCTTGAGGATCAGGCCCTTGCCAATGGAGGGCTCGATCTTCTTCTTCTCCGCCTCATGCAGGTGCGTGCTAATCAGCAGCGGCAGCCAGCGGCGTTCATTGTAGTGGTTCCAGAGTTCGTCGTCGGTGGGCTCCTTGATCTCCTTCACCAGAGTCTTGGCCTTGGCGAGGCGCTGGCGGGCCCAGTCGATCACGAAGGCGCGGTCGGCCTTTTCAAATTGCTCGAACTGTAGGCCAAGCTGCCAGGCCACGCGGTTGGTGGCCAGGATCTCGCCATTCCGGTCCGTGATATAGCCGCGCGGCGCGGGGATGGACTGCGTGATGGTCCGCGCGTCCTTGCGGTTCGAGATGGAGGCATCGTTCGCGGACCCGCCGGGAAGCGGCTTGTCCGGTAAGGATGCGACCTCTTGAGCGGTGACTACGGAGACCGAAAGGGCTCCGAGGAGAAGCTGGGCGACGGAATTTCTCACAGGCCGGATTTCAGGAATCTAGGCCGCCTGCCTTGGAAGGGCAACGATCAAAACGCGGTTGGGGGCATTTTCTGCTATTTTTCCAGCAGTAAGGCGGACCGCGCCGCGGGCCGAAGGCAGGGACCGACCTCCGGGCGGTCAGGCGGGGGGCGTGACTCATCACATTGTCATTCCGCCCCACCCCCGCGTGCTTGCGCTTAAACGGGAACGCAATGGTGAGCTGACACGGCGGCAGATAGCGTGAGCGCCCCCCGCCGGACCGCGCGGAGCGACGGTCCCTGCCTTAGTCCACCCGCACTTCGTCCGCCTGCACCAGCTTCCGGATGCCCTCCGGCGTTTCGAGGAGCAGTTCCCCGCCGTCGCCGATGCCTGCGACGGTGCCGGACAGCGCTCCATCCGCCGCCAGCAGCCGCACCTGCTTGCCGGTCAAGGCACAGCGCACTCGGAAGTGGCGCAGCAGCTCGCCGAAACCCGCGCCGATCTTGCCCTGCCAGACTTGCAGGCGCTCGAGGATGGTGGCCAGCACCACGGGGAGTGGCGGGGCCTCACCGCACTCCAGCAGCAGGGAGGTCGCGGAATCCCCAAGAGCAGGCGGAAAACTGCGCACGCCCACATTGATGCCGATGCCGACGGCCACGTGGTCATCCCCGGCCTCGACCAGGATGCCTGCCACCTTTTTGCCGCCGATCCAGACATCATTCGGCCACTTTACCTCCGCCAGCACGCCGAAACGCTCCAGGCCCTCCGCCACGGCCAGTCCCGCGGCGAGCGAGAGCCGGGGCCAAAGCGCCTTGGTCTCGCCGGGGCGGCACAGGACCGTGAAAGCCAGCCCCTCCCCCGGCGGGCAGACCCAGGCAGCCCCGCGGCGACCGCGACCGGCTTCCTGCTTCCCCGCCACAATGACGAGGCCCGCCGCCGCACCGCTGCGCGCGGCCTCCCGGGCATCGTCATTGGTCGAGCCCGTCGTCTCGCGGTAATCCAGCCGGAAGTCCTCCGGAAGCTCCACGCCCTGCCAGAGCTGGCTCATGTCAGTCAGTCAGTCGCGTTTGATGAAATCGAGCGCCAGGTCCATCGCCTTCACGGAATGGGTGATGGCACCCACCGAGATGAAATCCACGCCACTCTCCGCGATGCCCGCGACGGTGGTCAAGGTCACGCCGCCGCTGGCTTCCAGCTGGGGCATATTCCGCTCGCCGCGCATTTCCACGGCCCGCGCGAGATCCGCGGTGCTCATGTTGTCCAAGAGGATGTAGCTCACGCCCTCCAGCGCCAGGAAGGCCTCCACCTGCTCCAGGCGGTCTGCCTCCAGTTCCACCTCCACTGTGGGGTGATCGGCCTTGAGCCGGAGGATCGCGGCCTGCAGTTCCGCGGGATCGCCGCCAGTCATGAGGTGGTTGTCCTTCACCATCACGCGGTCGTAGAGGCCCATGCGGTGATTGGTGCCGCCGCCCTGGGTCACGGCCAGCTTGTCGAGATAGCGCCAGCCGGGGATGGTCTTGCGGGTGTCCAGGATCTGGGCGCTGCTACCCTTCACCGCATCCACATACTGGCGGGTGGCAGTGGCCACGCCGCTCATGCGCTGCATGAAGTTAAGCACCGTGCGCTCCGCGGTGAGGATGGAGCGCGCGGGGCCCTCGATCTTCATGATATAGGCACCCTCCGCGATCCGGTCGCCATCCTGCACCAGCAGTGCGGTGTGAATGGCGGGGTCCACTTTGTGAAAGACTTCGAGGCCGATCTCTCCGCCCGAGAGCACGCCGGACTCCCGCGCCACGATGAAGCCGGTGGCCTGGCGATCCTCCGGCACGAAGTAGCGGGCCGTAAGGTCCCCGCTGCCGATGTCTTCCTTCAGCGCAGCTTCAATCAAGCGTTCGACGGTTTCGTCCACGGGGGAGGCTAGGCTGCGCCCGGAGCTTCAAGCAAGTCCGGCACTTTCCGGGATCCGTTTTCCGCTTCCGGGATGAGTCAAAACCCATTGGATTCTAGAGTATTACGACCCCTTGGGCTGATCATGTCACAATTGCCGGGGGCTGCCGGGAATGGCGGCGCAACAAGCGGGTGGCGGCTGCCGTTCTAACGGGTACCTGATGAGACTGCTCCTCTGCCTCGCCTTCTTCCTCGGCTTTGTCAGTGCTTCGCGCGCCGCGGAGAAGCCGAACATTCTTTTCATCTTCGCCGATGACTGGGGGCGCTATGCGAGCATCTATCACCAGAACAGCCAGCCGGGCTCGCCGCTCTCCGCGCTGAATGAATTCGCGAAGACTCCGACCTTCGACGAGGTGGCGAGAAGGGGCGTGCTCTTTCGCAACGCGCATGTGAATGCCCCTTCCTGCACGCCCTGCCGGAGCTCGCTACTATCCGGGCAGTACTTCTGGCGGACCGGGCGCGGTGCGATTCTCTCCGGCGCGCATTGGGATTCGAGCATTCCCTCCTATCCCCTGCTGCTGCGCGACTCGGGCTACAGCATCGGTCAAACCTACAAGGTCTGGAGCCCGGGCACGCCGGTCGATGCGCCCTTCGGCGGAGACCGCTATGCCTATGAAAGTGCCGGAGGGCGCTTCAACAACTTCTCCGAGCAGGTCACCAAGCTCGCCGCCAAGGGCCGGCCGGTGGAGGAGGCCAAGCAGGAACTCTATGCGGAGGTGCGGGCGAACTTCCACCGCTTCCTAACAGAACGCGATCCGCAGAAGCCTTTCCACTATTGGTTCGGCCCCACCAATACGCACCGCAAGTGGCAGCGCGGCAGCGGCAAGGCGCTGTGGGGCATCGAGCCGGAAGCGTTGAAAGGAAAGCTTCCTCCCTTCTTCCCGGACGTACCGGAGGTGCGGGAGGACCTGGCTGATTATTTGGGCGAGGTCGCAGCTCTGGACGCGGGGATGGCGGTGATCCTGGATGAGCTGAAGAAGAGCGGGCAATATGACAACACGCTCATCTTCATCAGCGGCGATCATGGCGCGCCCGGCTTCCCGAACGGGAAATGCAACCTCTACACCTTCGGCACCGGGGTCAGCCTGGCGATCGCCGGGCCGGGCGTGAAGGGTGGCCGCGTGGTCGATGACTTCGTGAACCTCGTCGATCTGGCACCCACCTTCCTGGAGGCGGCCGGTGTAGAGATTCCCGCGGTGATGACGGGCAAGAGCCTGTGGGGGATCTTGAAGTCGGAGAAGTCCGGGCAGGTGGATCCCGAGCGCACTTGGACCGTGACCGGGCGCGAGCGTCACGTGGACCGCGCGCGGAAAGATTTCCTGCCCTATCCCCAGCGGGCAATCCACTCCGGGAACTACCTTTACATCATCAATTTCAAACCGGATCGCGATCCCTTGGGAGACTACTCCATCCTCAGCCAGAAGGACGCCAATCTAACAAGCGAGCAGGTGCGGGAGGAAACCTACGCGGTGCTCCCGGACGTGGATGCCAGCCCGACCAAGGCCTGGATGGTGATGAACCACGACACGGCATTCGGTAGACCATTCTTCGAGGCGGCCTTCGGCAAGCGCCCGCGCGAGGAGCTCTACGACCTTTCGAAAGATCCCTACGAGACGAAGAACGTGGCACAGGATCCAGCCTATAAGGAGCTGCGCGCGGAGCTGGAAGCCAAGTTGCTCGCCGAGCTGAAGCGCACAGGTGATCCGCGCTTGGAGAACGATGGAGCTTACTTCGAGAATCCGCCGCTTTCGGGGCCGGCGAAGTGAAGCTCGCCATCACTCCCCTACCACGCTCACGACGATCTCGCGGAGGTGCGGGGCGCGGCGGTGCTCGAAGAGAAAGATGCCCTGCCAGGTCCCCAAGCTCATGCGCCCGCCAATGATGGGCACCACCTCGCTGGTGCGGGTAAGGGCCATGCGGATGTGGCTGGGCATGTCGTCCGGGCCTTCCGCGGTGTGGACGAAGTAGGGCGTGTCCTCCGGCACGAGGTGATCGAAGAAGGCTTCCAAGTCCCGGCGGGCATCGGGATCGGCGTTCTCCATGATCACCAAGCTGGCGGAGGTGTGTCGGACGAAAACGGTCATGCTGCCGGTCTTGATCCCGCTGCGCTGGACAATGGCAGCCACCTCGCCGCTGATCTCATAGGTGCCCTTGCCGCGGGAGCGGACTTGGAAGCTTTCGGCATGTGCGGCCATGGCGGAGCTAAGCGCGGGGGCGGCTGCAGGAGCAAGCCGCCAGCCGGGAAACGGGTAATCCCGTGTATATTACTTATGTTACATTTCCGGGGCCACATAATATTGGCTTGGCGGAACTGCTGCACTCCGCTACCACGACGGCTTTCCCCCAAGCCACTCCCATGTTCCCCAAGAAACTCCTCTTGGACCGGGGCACCTTGCGCCTCGTTCCAGCCCTAACCCAAGTAATCCTCCTGCTCTGCCTCTTGCTGGCGGGCAGGCTCCAAGCCCAGAACATCACCGCCACCGTGGGCCCGAACTCGGGCGGCAGTGACAACTTCGTGGACATCAAGAACACCGGCGCCAACCGCTGGTATTTCTATTCCGCGCCGAGCCCCGCCACCGCGCAAATGTACCGCGTGGACAGCTCTGGCGTATCTGTGACGCCTTGGGGCAGCGTGCCGAACTTCGCGCCCGATCCCAGCAACGGGGTCCAGAACCGGATCTACCCCGGCGAGTTCCTGCGCGTCTATCCGAAGACGCTGGCGGTGAACACGACGATCCAGATCCCCTTCTCTTACGGCCCTGGCGGTGCGACGAACAACTTCGTGATCACGGTGACCAACGGCGTGCCGGTGAGCTCCATCAACACCCTGGACCCGAGTCCGACAGGGGCGGCCTCGGTGCGCTGGCGGATCACCTTCGGCAGCCCGGTGAGCGGGGTGACCGCCGCCAATTTCGCCTTCCACAATCCGGCGAACATCAGCGGCCTCTCCATCGCCAGCGTGACCGCGGACAGCGCGCAGCCGGCGAGCACCTGGACCATCACGGCGAACACCGGTACCGGCAACGGACTACTGGGCTTGAACTGGGCGGGCCACGTGTCGGAGAGCCCGAGCGTGCCTAACAGTTTCACCGGCCAGATCTACGACTTCACCTTCGGCCCCGTGGTGAACACCCAGCCGGTGGGCGGCGGCATCAACCGGAACACCACCAAGACCCTGACCGTGGGAGCCAGCATCCGCGGCGGCGGCACTCCGAACTACCAGTGGTATGCCGGGGCCAACTTCCAGTCCTCCTCGGTAATCGCTGGTGCCACCTCCGCCAGCTACACCCCACCGAACTTCGCCAACCTCGGCAGCTTCTCCTATTTCTGCAAGGTCTACACCAATTCCACGACCTTCACCTGGAGCGACACGGTGACCATCGTGGTGGTGGACCCGCCTTCGATCGGCACCCAGCCGGTGAGCGCGAAGATCTCCAAGAACCAGACCGCCAACCTGTCGGTGACGGCCAGCGGCACTTCGCTGGTCTACCAGTGGTACCGCGGCACGGCGCCGGATACCACCAACCCGGTGGGCGGCGGCACCAGCAGCTTCACCACGCCGTCCCTCACCGCGAATACCAACTACTGGGTGCGCATCAGCAATCCCGGCCCCACCGTGGTGAACAGCAACACCGCTACGGTAACCGTGGTCACCACCCTGACGCCCGGTGCGGCCAGCTACAGCGGCACGGTCAACACGAACTACGGCACGGGCTTCACCGTGACCGCCCGCGACTCCGCGAACGCCGTGGTCTCCGGCATCCCGATCACCTACACCGCTCCCGCCAGCGGTGCGAGCGGCACCTTCTCCTCTAACAACACGGCGACCAGCATCGTGAACACGGACGCCGCCGGCCTTTCCAGCGCGTCCGCCTTCAAGGCCAATACGACCGCGGGGACCTACAATACCTCGGCCAGTTTCGGCACGCTGGCGCTGAGCCTGCCCTGCACCAATCTGCCCGGTGCCCCGGCCAGCCTGGCGATGGCCCTGCAGCCGCCGGGCACGGTGGTGGCGGGCACGGTGATGTCGCCGCCGCCCGCGCTGAGCGTGAAGGACGCCTTCGGCAATGTCTGCACCAACAATTCCTCCCTGCAGGTGACCGCCAGCCGCTCCGGCGGCAGCGGCACACTGAAGGGCACGCTCACGGCCACCGCCGCGTCGGGCGCCCTGGTCTTCAGCGATCTGAAGCATGAGACCGCAGGCACCATCACGCTCGGCTTCACCGCCGGGGGCATGAACCAGACTTCCTCCAATGTGGTGGTGACGCCGGGCCCCGCGGCCACGGTGACGGCCAGCGCCGGTTCCAACCAGACCGTGGTGCCGGGAGCTGCCTTCCCCACCGCGCTGGATGCCATCGTGAAGGATGCCTTCAATAACGTCATCCCAAGCACGAACGTGACCTTCACTGCACCGGCCAGCGGAGCCTCCGCGAAGCTGAACGGTGCGGCCTCCCAGGTGATCGCGACCGATGCCAACGGCAAGGCCTCCGTGCCTGCCGCTGCCAATGGCATCGCCGGTGCCTACTCGGTGACTGCCGCGGTGGCCGGCACCCCGGGCGCTTCCTACGCGCTGAAGAACGAGGGAGCCTGGGATGCCTGGCGTCTCGCGGGACTCGGCAGCTACGCGAACAGCGGCAACTCCGGCGACTTCGCCACCCCCCAATACGACGGGCTGACGAACCTGGAAAAATACGCCTTCAACCTGAATCCCGCCGCCGCCGACTACGCTGCGCTCACCCCGGGCGGCACCCGGGGAATCCCGATCTTCTTCCAGGATGCGAGCCACCACTGGTTCTATCAGTTCATCCGCCGCAAGGCTTCTACCAACCCGGGGATCGCCTACTGGGTGGAAAGCAGCGCCGATCTGCCGGCTGGCTTCAGCCTTCAGGACCTCTCCGCCGCCACCGTGGAATCGATCGATGCCACCTGGGAGCGCGTGAGCCTACCGGTCGATCCCACCGCAGCGTTCGTGCGCGCCTTCCGCATCAACCTGGCCTACAACGCGGACTTCAACAATGGGGCGGGTGCCTCCACCCTGCTGGGCAATGCCGTCGCCACCGGCCAGGCGATCCGCTTGACCGACTCCGTGAACGGCCAGACGGGCGCGGTGATTCTCGAGAACGTGACCAACCCCGCCAATCCGAAAGGCTTCACCGCCCGCTTCAAGCTGAAGACGGGACCGACGGTCAACAGCCCGGCGGACGGCATCTCCTTCGCGGTCGGTGACCTGGGCAGCGCCGCCTGGGGTGAAGGCGGGCCGATCACGCAGAACCTCACGATCGGCTTCGACACTTACGAGAACAACTCCGGCCAAGCGGGTGCGACTGGCATCCACCTGCTGGTGAACGGGACCCACCTCCAATACAATTCGCTGAATCCCTACACGAATGGCAACTTCGTGGATGTGGAGGTAAGCTACGACGTGGCAAAGGGCGTGACCGTGAAGTTCGGCGGGACCACGGTCTTCGACAAGGTGGCGGTGCCAACCTTCAGCTTCACGCAGGGCGCGAAGTACGGCTTCGGCGGACGCACCGGCGGGCTGAACGAGGTGAACGCGGTGGATGAGGTGATGATCGCACCGAAGTAAAGTGCCAAGGGACACCTTGCAGTAAGCGAATATCCAAAGCCGCCGTCCCGGAAGGGACGGCGGTTTTTTTTGAGGAGCGGGGACCTTATTGTCCCCGGAGCGGTCCCCAAGGGCAGCTTCGCCTACTAGCGCCAGCGATAGTAAGGTCGCTGCCCGAATGGCTCTTGGTTAAGCGAATGAGCGGGCGAAGGGTGCTTCCTTACCGGGGTGGCAAAGAGGTGGTCCGCACAGCCCTCTGTGCGGTGCATGGTACCCGGCAGCGGACTTTATCCCGTGCCCCCGGGTGGACGTTGATTCACCCTCTCATGGCTGGTCAGTGCAGGCCCAAGCTTACCTCTCATCCCGCAGCTCCCGCCAACCAATCTCGGGGCGTACCCGCAACCCGCAGCCCGGTCCTATGCTCACCACGCACCGACGGCCTTCCTTGGTGCCGCACCCCGGGGCACCTGATCTCCCTCCGCTGCCGGGTACCATGCACCGCACAGAGGGCTGTGCGGACCACCTTGCTGACGCCGACTCCAGCCGCGAGGGAGCAATCGACGCCGAGCGCCCCCCACCTCCTGTGCCACCACGAAATCGGCCCTAACCGCGTGCCATTCGTCGCTGCTCCTTCCGCGAACCTCACTTCACCACCCTCAATCTAACAAAGCCCTTGGCATCGTCCTCGATCGCCACGTTGTAGTACCAGGTGATGGTCTCATACTCACCGTCCGGCACGGGCGTGCCGGCTTGGGTCATCTGCGTGGCGGCTGTGGGTAAAGCCAGACCGTCCAAGGTCGGCGCGCCTTCGGGGATGAGACTGACGCCAGGCCGGACCTTCTTCACGCGGGCGCTCAGGCAGAGGTAGTGCTTCCCTGCCACGTTGCTGCCGCCGAGTTCGGCACCGGTCTTCACGATGGCGGCGGGCAAGCCCTGCACGCCTGCGGCCAGCGGATTGCCGCCGGTCAAATACTCTAACAGATTCACCACACCATCCCCATCCGGATCGTCCTCCGCATCCCCTTCCCCAACCGGGAAGGCGATCATCTGCGCCCAGGCTTCGTAGGACGGATCCGGCACGATCAAGGGTGGCGGAGGGACGGCCAGTGCGCTGACCTCCGCAGCGGAGAGGCCGCGGTTGTAGATGCGGAAGTCATCGACCAGGCCATTGAAGTAGGGATCGTTGTACTGGCTCTTGCCGATGTAGTTGAGCGCGGGCGAGAAGTTCGTGGGCTTGATCGTGACAGTCTCGGCATCCACCGCCGCACCATTCACGTAGAGCGTGCCGGTATTGCCCTGCAGGACCACGGCCACGTGCGCCCACTCGCCGGACGTGAGCGGCGGACCTTCGAGCCGCTGCTCTGCTCCGGCAACATTGCCATTCAGCGAAATCGTGAAGCGCAGGGTGCCGCCGCCGGAGCGCGGGGTCAGCACCATGTATTGGGTGGTGTTGTTCCCGAAGTCAAAGATCCGCTGCCAGTCATTGCCGCCGTCCCAGCGGACCCGGGCGGCGATGGTGCAGTCTGTTAGACCGTTCACGATGTCGCTGCGGAGCTTCACGTAGTCATCCGTGCCATCCAGATCGATCGCGCGCTCGAATAGGCCATCGCCATAGACCGGCGTGCCGAAGAGTTGGCCCGCGGCACCACCGGCATTGTCGCCCGGAGTGTTGTTGAAGCCATACTGCGCGCGCAGGTCGGCCGGGCCGGGCACGCTGATGTCGAGCGTGGCATCATCCGCCAAGCCCGTGAGATCGGTGACGCGGACGATGAAGCGGTTCAGGCCGGCATCGCCCGCGGCGGGCACGCCGGAGAGCCGGCCATTGCTACCAACGCTGAGCCAACGCGGGCCGCCGACCTTCGAGTAAGTCAGCACGCTGCCGGGATTCGCATCCGTGGCCATGCCCGCGATGGTCTTATCATAGGCCTCGCCGATGGGAGCCGTGGGGCGCGTGATGGGATCCTGCGAGAAGACCGGGGCAGTGCCATTCATCGCCGCCGTGATCTCCGCGGCACTCAGCGCGCGGTTGAAGATCTGGAACTCATCCAAGCGGCCATTGAAGAGAGGGTCCGCCGCGAACTGGCTGTCGCCAATGTAGTTCGCCGCGGGCATGATGTCGGAGAGCTTCAGCGCGGTGGCCACCGAGGAGACCTGCACACCATTCACGAAGAGCCGCATGGTGCCGCTGCCAATGGTGGCTGCGACGTGGACCCACTGGCCGGTGAGCAGCGTGGTGGCATCGCAGGACTGCTCCACGCCGTCCTTGCGGATCAGCAGCAGCATGCGGTTGCTGCCGGACTTCGGACAAAGGAAGAGGTGCTCATTGGTACCATTGCCGAAGTCGAAGATGCGCTGCCAATTGCCGCCGCCATCCCAGTTGACCCATGTGGTCACCGTGACCTCCTCCTGGCTCGCGGCTCCGGCGGGCAAGGTCACCAGGTCGTCCGTGCCATCCAGATCGATTGCCTGGCCGCGGATGCCGGTGACGTAGGCCGGCCCGCCAAGCGCGGTGCCATGCGCGAAGCCTGTGGCGCTACTCGTATTTCCATTGAAGGCATAGCGCGAGACCAAGCCTGAAGCTTCACCCACCGTGACCTGCACCGTGGTGACATCGCTCGCACCGCCGGGAGTGGTCGCGCTCACCAGGAACTGGTTCACGCCGCCATCCGCCAGACCGGGCACGCCGGTCAGCTTGCCATCCGCGGCCACGGCCAGCCACGCGGGACCGGCCAGCTTGGTGAAGGTGACACCGCTGCCTGCCAGATCCGTGGCCAGGTCCGCGACGTAAGGCTGATACTTCAGCGCGGCGGGCTTCACCACCAGGTCCGAACTAAACTGAGGCGGCGTGCTCGCTGCCAGCGCCTGCACCTGCGCATCTGTTAGAGCAGAGGGAATGAGGCGGAAGTCATCCAGCGCGCCATTGAAGAGCGGGTCCGCAAACTGGCTCTTGCCGATGTAGTTGGTCTCAGTGCCGACATTGCCCGGATTGATCGTGATCGCCTCGGTGTCCACCAGCGTGCCATTCACAAAGAGCTTGCCGGTATCCCCGCCGATGGTGACCGCGACATGGGTCCACGCGCCGATGGTGAGCGCCGGGGCATTCAGACGCTGTTCGGTGCCATTGTTCTGCCGGATGGCGAAACGCAGGTTTCCGCTGTCGCCGGTCTTGGGGCTGAGGAAGAGGTAGTTGGCCGTGCCATTCCCGAGGTCGAAGATGCGCTGCCAGTTGCCGCCGCCATTCCACTTCACCCAGGCCGCCAGCGTGATGTCCGTGCTATCTCCCAGGCGCGCGGGCAGCGAGAGGTAATCGTCCGAGCCATCGAAGGACAGCGCGCTGCCATTCTTCCCCGCCACCAGCTTCGGCGAACCATAAACCAGCGGGTTATTGCCGCTGCGAGTGTCACGCGTATTACCCTCGAACAGCAGGTCGGTGGCGGAAAGCGTTGCGGAATTCGGCACCACCTGGACGTGGGCCATCGGGGCGACATGGTCACGGTACATGGTGCCCATCGGCGTCAGGCTGCCGTCGTCGTAGTTCGTTTTACGGAACCACTCCACATTACTATAGACGGCGTAGCGCTCGATCCATGGCGTGGCGTCCATCATGTTAACCATCGCCTGGATGGTCGCCTTGTTCTGGTCGACCGTCGGGTCCGGGCCGGTGGTCCAGTTCGCGCCGTTGTTGAACTCCGTGACCCAAATCGGGCGCTGCGCCACGTCGTAGATCGACTTCAGGTAATTGTAGAGCGCGGTGGTGGCACCATTCGGATCGGAGGCGCTACTATAACTGCGGTAGTAGTGGACGGGCACGTAGTCCACGCGCAGGCCGGCGGCATTCGCCTTGTTGATGAACTCCGTGATCCACCAGGTACCGCCATCGGTGACGGCCGGCGCGCCCACCCGCAGGCCGGTGCCTAGTAGGTCCGGCCACGCAGAAATCGCCGCGTCCACCGTCAGGTTCGCTTGGTCGGCGTGGTCCGGCTCATTGTAGCCGGAGAGGCTGTTCACGCCGCGCGCCTTCCAGTCTTGATCGAGCCCCGGCCAGTAGCGCTGCTGGCGGATGGCCACGTATTCCCAATCGCGGGCGGAGTTCTTGTCGATGTTCCAGTTGTAATGCCAGTCGGCATCCAGGATCGCGGGATCGACATCGCAGGAGCCCTTCTTGCCGGTCCAGCGCCAGGGGAAGACGCGGATGAAGCTGACTGAGCGGTCCAAGCCATCCGGCATGATCGCAACCTCAAGATCGGCATCCTGCGCCACGTAGTTGCGGCTGGTGACGGTGCCGCCGGGGTTCTGGGCGAAGGTGGCCATGTAGCCGCGCTTCAACTTGAACGAGCGGATCTTATCATTGAAGGAGCCGAGCGTGGAATTGTCGTACGCCGTGTAGCAGCTCAGCTTGCGCGAGGTGCCGGTGAGGAAGGGCTCCGTGAAAACGGTCAGCGGCTGATAGGACGAGGCCTGCGGGATGACCACCGCACCCGCGACGTACTGGACCACCCGTACATTCGAATCCACCACTGCCGTGGCACCATTCACGCGGAAGCGCCCGAGCAGGTTCGTGACCACGGCGGAGGGCGCGATGTTCTCGAAGAAGACCCAGGAGTCCTCCGAGTTGAGATGGATGGTGCAGCCCGGGATCGGGTCGCCGGTATTGGTGATGTGGAGCTCGGACTTCCCGGTGAGCGTGGCCACGGTGTTCGCCGCCAGCGCGGTCGTGCGGTTCACCTCCTGGTTCAGGGTGAGGGTCTGGGACATCGCGGCGAGCGAGGCCAAACCGAGGAAGATCACGACACGGAGCAGGAGACCCATGGAATATTCGGGCAGGGTGGGTTTTGTAATACAGGCGGGACCCGGCGCGCCGTGCTTGGGGAACGGCGGGCCGGAGAGGGACGCGCGAAACATAGCCCGGATTCGGGTGCCAGCTTGTATGATTTCCGCGGTTAGGGCGGGTTGATCACAGCCGCCTCCGCAAGATCACCGCCGCCACAGGTCCGACATCCGCAGGGGAATGGTCAGCAGCCAGATCACACAGGCGATGGCCAGGAACCCCAAGAGATTCGGGAACCATTGGTAGAAGGCCTGCTCCCAGAGAGTCAGCGCGGGCGTGGACGGGGTCGCGAAGGCCCGCGGATCGGGAATCATGCAAGCGGAAGCCGGGAAGATGACCGCGCCCGCCGCGCTGAAGGCGAGCTCGGTCAAGAGCCCCTGAAAGCGCGGACGATCCTCCGGAGCAATGGACAGCTGCTCCGCTGCCGGAGGCATCTCCCATTCCTGCCGTTCGAGGTCCTTCATGGCCTAACATCCCATCATGCCGGACGGCTGAGGCCAATCCGAATTCTTCTCCCGTCCACTTTAACGGAGCAACGCAACTGCGGACGGCAGCAATACCAGAAGGCTCAGGATCAGAACCGCAAGGGAGGCGAAAACAACCATTCCCCTGACGCGAACCCAGCGCTCCCGCCGCTTTTCCGCGAAATGCGCCGCGCTCCAAGCCATGACGGGCACAAAAATAGAACCCGCGCTGACCGCGATCCCCGCCCATCTCCACCAATGGTGACCCACAAAAAGCAGAGCAGGGCCGCCCATCCAGCAGAGCGGTGTGGAAGCCAGGCACATCAAAGCCACCCAGGTGAGCCACGGCGCGCTCCGCGGTTGCTCCGCATCCAGCCAGTCGCCGGATGGAATGATGTCACGCTTGTCGACCGGCCCGGTCCATTGCCAGGTCCACGCGATCCGGACCATTCCCGCCGAACCCACGGGATGGACTTCCACCTGGATCCGCTGGAAGCCGCCATTCGCAAGCCCGGCCGCCTGCAAGCGGTGGAACTCATCGAGCTGCGCCAAGCACTCGGCCGAGACATCGAAAACTTCTCCCGGCACCCACTTCGACAGACCACCCGGCACCAAGCCGGGGAAATCCATGACCCGCAGCAGCCGACCCGAGACCTCCCCGGTAGCGACGAAAGCGGCCCCCTCGATCCGGAGTTCCTGCGATGCACCGCGCCGAAGCGGCCCATAGACGAAGACGAGATCGCATCCCTCGCCGGAAGATGGGTCGCTCGTCATGGGCTTCTTCATTCGATACCCTGCCCTCATCGGGCACAAGCTCGAAGGGGTCTGACGATCCGCCCTCCGTAATCCCCGAGAAGTCCGGACTTGCCCCGCAAGGCCCTCGCGTGATGCTCCCGGTATGGAGAATGCAGGCAAGCTCCTCATCTTCGCCGGGCTGGGCATCGCGGTGCTCGGGGCCCTGCTGTGGTTCGCCGGTGGGAAGGGTTGGCTGTCGTGGATCGGGAGATTGCCGGGAGATATCCGCGTGGAGGGAGACAAGGGCGGGTTCTACTTTCCGGTGGTGACCTGCATCATCGTGAGCGTGGTCCTGAGCGGGCTGCTGGCGCTTGTTAGAAGGTTCTTTGGCAACTGATGCCCACCTGTTCATGGAGCCTGCACTCATGCTCTGCATCCCGGGAGACTGGGCGGATCGCACCGACTTCCTCACCCGGGTGGTGACGCAGACCGACGGTGAATTCATGCTCGCTGGGATGATCCTTGTGAAGCCCTTGGCGAATGCCCACGTGAGCTTTGAGCTCGAGGACCACGATCCGAGGATGGAAGAGTCGTTTCGCGTTTCCGGACAAGGGAAGCTTCCCGACGCTCTCCTGAAAAAGGTGGCAGAGCACCGGATGGTAGCTTACCTCCACTTCGATATCTCTTTCATCCAAGAGCAGTCCAAGATAATCGAATTCTCCCGCCTGATGCGATCGGTGGGGGGAATCGCGGTGAAAGTGGAATCGAGCGGTTTGGCTCATGATTGGGACACTTGGCTAGAACGGATTGGGTCTGACTGGAGCTTCGACTGGTATTGCAGCCTGATCGTTCTGGTGGAAGATCGCGATGCCTACTACTCTTGCGGCATGCACCACTTTCTTTTGGAAGAGGTCGAGGTCCCGGCCGATCTGGGCCTCACGGCGAGCGCGGAATTAATCAACGAGTTCAACCTCTGGAGAATCCTGGAGGAACCGAAGATCGGTGAGGGACACACCTTCAGCCTGGGAAAGGATTCACCGCGCTTCCGGATGAAGAAGATCAGCGACGATCGCCACGAATCCGGCGATCTCTTTCACAATACCCACGGCGTGTGGAAGCTGGAGCGGATCCAAGCTTGATTCCTCCCCTGCGGATTTGGAACGCGTTTGGTCTATTTTCGTGCAATTTTCTGCGGTTTGGTCAGGTATCCGGCTGACCTCGCATGAAACTTCTCTCCTTCCTCGCACTACTCCCCCTCTCATCCGCCCTCGCCGCGGAGGAGGGCTTCCAGCCGCTCTTCAATGGCTCCAGTCTCGCCGGCTGGGTGCCCTGCAATGTGGCGGCAGATACCTTCTCGGTGAAGGACGGGATGATCGTGACCACCGGCGAGCCCACTGGCGTGATGCGCACGGACCGGATGTATGAGAACTTCATCATCGAGCTGGACTGGCAGCACATGAAGGAGGCCGGGAACAGCGGGGTCTTCATCTGGGGCGAAGGTCTGCCGGCACCGGGCGTGCCCTATGCGCGCGGGATCGAGGTGCAGATCCTCGACCTCGGCTATGCGAAAGCCCACCAAGGAGCCAATGAATGGTTCACCACGCATGGCGACATCTTCCCGATCTGGGGCGCGACGATGACGCCGCTGGGCCGGATCGCGAAGAGCGGCGTGCGCAGCTTTCCGACCAAGGATCTCACGCTGCCCTCACCGCAGTGGAACCACTACCGGATCGAGTGCAACAGCGGAGAGATCAAGCTCTCCGTGAACGGCGAGCTGGTGACCACCGGCAAGGACTGCAATCCGCGCAAGGGCTACATCTGCCTGGAGAGCGAGGGCAGTGAGGCCCACTTCAAGAACATCCGCATCAAGGAGCTGCCCTCCACCGGTGCCACGGAGGCTCAGACCGCGCGTGGGTATGAAGGCTTCAAGCAGCTCTTCGATGGCAAGGGCATGGGCGGATGGAAGGCGGAGGACGGAGCGTGGACTTCGGATGGAGTAGTCTTCGGGACGGCAGGCGGTGTCTCTAACAAGGGGAAGGATCTGAAGTCCGCGGGCGAGTATGGCGACTTCACGCTCTGCGTGGATTGGTGCCTGAAGGACAAGGCCGCCACGGGAGGGATCTCCCTGCGCGGATTGCCGGCGGCGCTGGTGGGCTTCGGCGGCAGCGATATCGGTTCGGGCTTTGTCGGGGATCACAAGCCAAGCGCGAAGGCCGACTTGGAACCCGGGAAGTGGAACCGCTTCTTCATCACGGTGAAGGGCAAGCGGGTGACGGTGGAGCTGAATGAGAAGACCGTGCTGTCTGATGTGGAGATCCCGGATCTCCCGGCGCGCGGACCGATCGTGCTGAAGCACGATGGCGCGGCGGTGGAGTATCAGAATCTTTTCATCAAGGAGCTGAAGTAGCGGTTTGCTGGAGCGCCAGGCACCAGCCTGGCCGAAGCGGTTCTGGCGGCCCGCCCCACAAAATGTCCTCGGGTTCGCGCCGCCTTACCCTTCCTCAAGCTGAAGTTAGCGCCAGCAAACGTGGCCGAAACCACGAGGCTCGCCGTGTCTTCCGTGAACCGGCCGGAGGAAGAGTGATCCGGGGATTAGCCCGGGGGCACCAGATGCCGTCCGCCGCCAGAGCTGGCTCGGCCAGGCTAGTGCCTGGCGCTCCCGGCCGCGGCCTACTTGGACCACGCCGACTTCAAGGTGTGCACCTTCAGCGAGTCAAACTTCACCGCGCCGCCATTCGCGACGATGCGCAGTGGCTTGGCGCCCGGATTCTGGCGGATGTATTTGCTCACATAGGTCCCGTTCACGAAGACCTCCATCGACACGGTATCCACGAAGATCCGCATCTTCACCTTGCCATCCACCGCGGGCTGCGGGCCCTCGGCACCGCTGAAGGTCTTGTCGCCCGGCTTCCAGATGGCGGCGTGGTCATCGAAGATACGGAAGCCCAGCTCCGCGGCGGAGGATCCGGCATCGATCACCGCTTCCACCTCGAACTGCCCGCCCTTGAATTCGCCAAGCGGATCGGCCTGCCCGGCTTCATAGGTGAAGTCCTTCCATTCCTTCGTGTCCGCGCGCAGGCCTTCCACCTCCTTCACCGGCTCCGCCCACAGGCGGATGCCATCGCCTTGCTTGCGCAGGGTGAAGTCCATCGGCAGGCCCATCTGCTGGTTGAAGGGCATGCCCTGCAGCCCCGCACCGCCATCGCGCATCCAGGGGATGTGCACACGGCGGCCATCCGGCGCGTTCGAATAGGTCTGCCCGGCATAGCCCGCGCCGAAGTAGTGGTGATGCGGCCCGCTTTCTGCCTTGAAGGTCTTCCCATCAAAGCTGCCTAACATATACTTGCCCTGCGCACCCCAAGCCACCCAGCGGGTGTTCTTGGGATCGCCATCCACCGGCAGCTCGTAGAGGTCCGGGCACTCACCGTCGCTGATCACCCGGTAGGTGCTGGCGCGCTCCCAATCCACCAGGTCCGTCGAGGTATACAGGCCATACTCATCGCGGTCATGGTAGATCGGCATCACCCAATGCTTGGTCGGCTCATGCCAGAAGACCTTCGGATCGCGGTTGCCGCCGATCTGGTGCTTCAGCACGGGGTTGCCCGTGAACTTCTCGAAGGTCTTGCCGCCGTCATTGCTGAAGGCCACGGACTGCGATGCCTGGCGGCCCGGCTCATAACTGAGCGTGCCCTCCGAGGTGTAAGCGATCACGATGGCCTCATTGCCCTTGATCGGGAGCTTCGTGCGCGACTTCGGCACCACGAAGGCGGAGCCCGAGAACATGAGGCCCTCCGCATCCGGATGCACTGCGGGCGGCAGCTCCTTCCAGTGGAAGAGATCGTTGCTGACCGCATGGCCCCAGGTCATGTTGTCCCAGTTGTGATTGTAGGGATTGTGCTGGTAGAAAAGGTGCCAGGTGCCGTCCTTGAAGACCAGGCCGTTCGGGTCGTTCAGCCAACCGCGGCGGCTGCTGAAGTGGTACTGCGAACGTAGTGGTTCCTGATAGACCGACTCCTCGCCGGGATAGGTCGGGCTGATCTTCACCTTGTCCCATGCCTCCCCTAGGCCGCCGGGCAGTGTGCCGGTCACGGTGATCTTGCGACCCTGGTAGTCAGCCAGGTCGGTGAAGACCCAGAAGTCCGGGTTGTTAGACAAGCAGATCTCCGCGAAGAGCAGCGGCTTTTCCTGCCCGTCCAAGGTGAGGAAGAAGCGGCGCTTCTGCGAGGCATCGCGGGTCACCGGCCAGATGAGATAGCGTCCGTTGATCACGAACTCCTTCTTCAGCTCCAGCGTCTGCGGTGCATCGCTCTGCACGACCTGGTCGATATTGATGTGGCCCCACCCGCCCTTACGCTTGTCCGTGATCCGCAGCGAGACGGACTTGCCCGCCAGATCGGAGACCTCCCAGCTCTGCCACTCCAGGCGCTCCGTGCCGCCGGGCTGGTTGAAGCGGCCGGTGGCGGTGCGCACGACCTTGTTGCCCTGCAAGAGGTCGATGCAGGTCTCGCCCGGAAATTTCCCGCCGCCGATCAGGAAGTTAATGTACTTCCGCTCCACCTTGAAGTCCGGCGACTCGAGCTTGCCCTCCGAATCATCGCCGCCGTGGTAGCCATTCAGCAGGCGCTGGCCAAGGAAGCCGCTCACCGGCATCTGGTTCGGCAGCGTGCCGGCCTCCGGGCCCTTGCCAAAGGCCTCGCCACTCACCTTCCAGGAGCCGAAGTCATTGCCCTCGAAATCCGCCACGACCACATCGGGCGCGGCATGCGAAAGGACGGGTAGGCAGAGCAGCGAAAGGAGTGGAAAGCGCATGGGTCTTGGGGATTGGGAAGTTCGGGGAGGTAAACGCAGGTTCCACCCTAGCGGCTATCCCGGGATCTTGCATCTTGGAAAGTTCTTGTCATGACAAGTCGGCCAGCTTGTAAAAATTCGCGCGGAGACAGAAGACCGGAAGACGACGGACGGAAGACTGGAAAGTCTTTCCGTTTGTCCCCTTTCCTCAAGTCTTCTGTCTTGTAGCGCAGCGGGTCTGTCGTCTGTTGTCTCTGCCTTTCCCATGCTTACCGATCCCTACCTCGACCGCTTCTCCGGCATCGCGCGGCTCTATGGATCCGCCGCGCTGGAGCAATTCCGCCGCGCGCACGTGGCGGTGGTCGGCGTGGGTGGCGTCGGCTGCTGGGCCGCGGAGTGCCTGGCGCGCTCAGGCATCGGCAAGATCACGATGATCGATGCGGATGATCTCTGCGTGACCAATACCAACCGCCAGATCCACGCGCTCGACGGCACCTATGGTAAGCCCAAGGTCGGCGTGATGGCCCTGCGCCTGCGCGCGATCCAACCGGAGATCGAGGTGATCGAGCGCCAGGAATTCCTCTCCGACCGCAATGTGGATGATTTCCTCAACGGCGCCTTCGATGCGGTGATCGATGCCATCGATGCGGTGCGCGCCAAGTGCGTGCTGCTCGCCCGCTGCCGTGAGCGCGCGGTGCCAGTCGTCGCCTGCGGTGGTGCCGGTGGCCGGCGCGATGCCACTGCGGTCCGTGTAGCCGACCTGGCACGCACCCGCGATGACGCGCTGCTGATGGCCGTGCGCAAGCGCCTGCGCGACGAGCACGGCTTCCCGAAGGCACGCCCCGGCGAGAAGATCAAAAAGTTCGGCATTGAGGCCGTCTATTCGGAAGAGCCGCCGCTCTACCCCACCTGCGAAGGCGGCGTGAGCCACGAGCGCCCGGAAGACCTGCCCTCCGGCCTGCGCTGCGATGCCGGCTACGGCACCGCCACGCACGTCACTGCCATATTCGGCATGATCGCCGCGGGGCGGGTGCTGGAGATGCTGGTGTCCGCTCCAACAGAAGAAGAACCGGAATAGCAGAGGCGCTCATCCCTCCACAAAGGGCGTCTGGGAGATTGCCATTCTGCCCTCTTTCTGACATCCGTGATTCCCATGTCTCCTTGTGCCCCCCTCCCTGGCCTGCGTCGGCTCCTGCTGGCCCTGCTCATCACTTTCCTCCCGGCTCTCGCCCTGTCACAGGAGGTGCCGGGCACACGTCCGAGGGAAGAACTCGAGGTCGAACTCTTGCAGGCCAGAAGCTATTGCCGCGGCCTTGAGCTCCAGATCGAGAAAGTCCGCAAGATGTATCCCAAGCTCAAGGTCGAGCTGCTCGCCGCGGAGACCAGTTGGAAGGCATCCCCCTTCTACCAAGCCAGCAAATCCATCGACGAGGGAATGCGCGCCCAGGTTGGGAAAGCTGCCACCGACTTCCTCAAGGATATCGACGCCAAGGGCCTCGCGCTCATGAAGGAACTCGGCACCGATCCGAAAACGGAACTGGAGGCCAAGATTTTCCTCGCTTCGCTGGAGACCCACGCGAAAGGGAAATTCGCGTTCCCGTCCGTCCGCGGCAATCTGCTGTGGCAGTACAAACCTTATCAAGACAAGCCCGAGAAGGAATTCGAGCACGGCTTCGTGGAAAGCGTGCAGCACCCGCTGAACCCCGGATTGAGCCTCAAGGTCCCCATGAGCTGGAAGGCCAAGCCTTCCAAATCCAAGGACACCCTGGCATTCAGCAACAACTACGGCCACGGCTTCATCACCTTCAATTTCACCCCAAAACCCTATCCCCTCCTGGCCAAGCTCGTCGCCACTCCCCAGGAAACCTTCGACTCCATCACCAAGGAGATCACCGAAGAGGAATACAAGGAGCTCGGCATGACCTTGAAAACGTTTTCCAAGACGCAGCTCAACGGCATGCCAGCGGTGATCATCACCGTCTCCAAACCCGTGGAGCAACTTGGCACGAAGCTCGTTCTCGAATTCGAGGTGATCCAAGTCCTCGCCAAGAAGCAAATGCTGATCTTCAGCCTGTGCTCTCCCGGCCCGGCGGATTCTGATGCCGGCCTAAAGCGCCTGCAAAAAAACGAGCCGCTTTTCAAAGCGATCGTCTCGTCCCTGGAGATAGCCAAGGAATAGCGTGGCCGGATCCGCAATCATCATCGGTGCCTCCTCCGGCATTGGCCTTGCGCTGGCGAAGGAGCTGTCGGCCCGCAGCTACCGCATCGCCCTCGCGGCGCGACGCGTCGAACTCCTAACAGCCCACGCCAGCGAGGATCCCTGCGTGCAACTGGTCCGCCGGATGGACCTAACAGAACCCGCTGCTCCGGGCATCCTGGAAGAGATGGCGGCAGCACTCGGTGGCGTGGACCTCATCATCATCAGCTCCGGCACCGGCCACTTGAATCCGGATCTCACTTGGGAACCCGAGGCGGAGACGATCGAAACCAATGTCACCGGCTTCACCCGTCTCGCCATTGCCGCGATGCACATCTTCGGGAAGCAAGGCCGCGGCCACCTGGTGGGCATCTCCTCTGTGGCTGCCCTGCGCGGTGCGGCGGAGGCACCCGCCTACGGGGCCTCGAAGGCCTTCATGTCCCGTTACCTGCAGGCCCTTCACCTCCGCGCCCGCCGCTCCGGCCTGCCGATCCGCGTGACGGACGTGCGTCCGGGCTTCGTCGATACCCCGATGATGAAAGCGGACAAGCCCTTCTGGGTTTCAAGTCCGGGCAAGGCCGCACAGCAGATCATGGATGGCGTGGAGCGCGGCTGGCGGATCCTCTACGTCAGCCGCCGCTGGTGGATTATCGGCTGGCTGCTCCGGCACTTGCCGGAGTGACGCGTGATCCGATCTCAAGTAAGCTCACAGGCAGCATCTATCAGCTCCCCTCCCCATGAAGATCAAACTGCAATCGACCGACGAAGGCATCGCCAAGTCCCTCTCCGCACTGGCCAGAGCCGGGAACGACTTGTGGATCGGCGGAGACGAGGGTGTGGATATTGTCTGCACACGCCACGATCCTGCGAGCGGAGACTTTGAATACGTGGATCGCCTGAACCTGACATCGATATTCGAGCTTCCCATCGAGGCAGAGAAGGAGGGCTCGGAAGTGGATCTGGAGGGCTTGGATTTCGACGGACGCTACCTATGGGTGCTCGGCTCCCATAGCGGCAAAAGGAAGGCCGCGGAGTTCGGCAAGAGGGACTCAAAGAACCTGGAGCGTCTCGAAACGCTCACCCAGAAAGGCAACCGCTTCCTCCTTGGACGCGTGCCGCTCATGGTGGAGGTCAACGGAAACTCCTCAGTCCTCGCCCCGGGATCTTATCTAACAGATCACTTCCCCGCATGCCTCGAGTTTGACGCCACCCGCAACGAACTCATCGATGAATTGCGCGGGGATTCATTGCTCAAGCCCTTTCTCCACGCTGGCCTTCCCAGCAAGGACAACGGCTTGGATATCGAGGGCTTGGCATGGGATGACACTCACAAGCGCCTGTTCCTGGGGCTGCGGGCGCCTGTGCTCCGCGGGACCGCCGTCATCCTCGATCTACGATTCGATGCCAGCTTCGGCGGGAAGGACGCGGCGGGAGAGCTGAGCTTGAAGCCGATCGGGCCTGACGGGCAGAAGTATCGCAGGCATTTCCTGGGCCTCGGCGGCTTGTCAGTCCGCGATCTTTGCTTCGATGGTGACGACCTGCTGGTTCTCGCAGGGCCGGCACTGCCGCTTCCCTGGCCACCGACGATCTTCCGCTGGGTCGGAGCTAAGAATTCACCGGCGGATGGAGAGGAACGATTCTACTGGAAGGAGAAGGGCGACCTGGTGCTGGCGGACCCCGGAAAGATGCCGGGCAAACCCGAAGCAGGAAACGCCGAAGGGATACTGCTTTGGGAACGCGACCAATTGCTCATCGTGAGGGATTCCATCGCGATGGGCGGATATCTCGAGGCCCCCGCACCGGGTCGATTGGACGTGCGCTTGGATGTCGTGCCTTGGCCGCCCTGAGCGGAATCATTGCCTTGCTCCCGCGATTCGGCTAGAGAGCCGCACTATGCACATGATAACCCGGCTCTCCCTCTTGGCGGTCCTGCTCCTACCCGCCGCGAGCGCCCGCACTTGGACTGATACCACCGGCAAGAAGATCGAGGCAGAGCTCGTGACCGTGGAGGGCGACAAGGTCGTGCTCAAGTTCAAGGGCAAGGACACCCGCCTCGCCTTGGAGCGCCTCAGCGCGGAGGACCGCAAGTTCGTGGCGGAGTGGCAGAAGAGCCAGACCCCGGACGCCACGCCCCCGGCAACTCCGGACGCCACACCCGCCGACCCGAACAACCCGGACATGGCAAACCCCGACGGGACAACGCCAGATACCCCACCGGCCCCTGTCACCCCGCCCCCACCTACCCCGCCTGAGATCAAGCTCGGCGGCACCGTGCTGTTCGCGGGCGGCGGTGCCAATACGGTCATGTCCCCACTGCCGCCGGAAGTGCTGAAAGCGTACTCCAAGGCACGCACCAAGCCCACCCAAGCCAAGATCCGCATCGCCCTGCCCGCAGGCTTCGACCCCGCAAAGCCCCAGTATGTGCTGTGGGTCTGCTGCCCGGTGAACAACGAGAACGACCGCAAGAATGGCAACACCGGCGGCATGGGCGAGTACGTCGAGAACGGCGTCAAGGCCGGCTATGTGGTGATCGCTGCGGACACGGATATCGGCCACCCGACCTTCTCCCCGGATGACCGCAGCGAGGGCGGCGACTACGCCTTCCACAAATACGTGGTCTCGCTGCTGGCCAAGGATTGGCCGGCATCCAAGACCTGGAAGTGGGTGGCTGGCGGCTTCTCCGGCGGCTCCAAGCTGGCCTTCGTCCGCGCCGGCGAACTGCTGGGATGCGGGCTGGATGTCACCGGCATGTTCCTGGCCGGCTGCAATGAAGACCGCAGCAACCAAGCGAAAGAAGAAACCAGCGTCAGGAGATCCGCGCTGAAGAAAGTCCGCGTCTTCATGAGCAGCGGCAAGCAGGACGACGTCGCCACGCCGGAGAAAATGGAAGCCGTGAAGAAGAGCCTCGAAGGCAACGGCTACGGTGAAATCACCATGGACTCCTTCGATGGCCCGCACACCATCGGCCAAGCGAGCTATGCGAAGGCGCTGGAGTGGTTCAAGCAGGCACCGAAGAAGTAGGCCCGCCTCTCATTTCCCTCTTCAATAGACCGCCGCCAGCGGATCCGCCAGAGCACGGCGGAAGGTCCGCAGCAAATGCTCACTCGTGCTCAGCCGCACCGAGGTCTCGTAGGCGGGCAGCGGATAGCCCGGCTGGTTGAGGATCTCATTAAAGCCCTCCAGATGCAGGCTGGACAGGGAGAGATCGGCGAAGCCCATGGTCCACTCGGGGAACTCCCGCTCTCCCACCTCGCCCTCGTGGATGACCCGCAGGTGCCGGTGGCGCGGGTCGCCGTTGATCAGCTCCAAGAGTTCCCGGACCTCCCGCTCCTGCCCTTCCAGCACCTGGATGAAATGGTCGGCCCGGTAGAGCAGCGCGCCGGTCACGCCCAGCTCCGCGTTCCGTTTCCGGGCGGAAGCCAAGATCTCCAGCAGGTCGGGCGTTCCAAGCGGGCGGGAAACGGTGCTGACGTAGACTAATTGAAACACGCGGGGGTGTTTTTCGGACATTATCGGGCGATGTGCAATTGCATTTACTCCCGGACCACCCGCACGAAGTCCTTCCCAGGCCTCAGCAAGACCTCCACGCTGACCGTGTGTCCCGTGGCCGTGAAGGCCGGCACCAGCTCCCGGACATCGCCGCCGGGGATGAATTGCAGGTGCTGCTCCGCCTCCACCCGATAGACCAGCCCGGGGAAGCTCGGGAACTGCACGGTGAAGACCGGATTCGTCGCCAGATTGAAGCCCGGCGCCGGGGTGATCGAGATGATATGCAGGAAGCTGCGCGCGTCCGTGGGATCGCTCATGTCCGCCAGCTCTGCGGCATCACTCACGCCATCGTGATCGCTATCGGCCGCGGCATCGTTGTGGCCGACCACGAGGCCGAGACCCGGCTCCAGCAGATCCGGGATGCCGTCGCCATCCGCATCCGCGAGGCCGAGGGAGGAGAAGGCCACGGCCTCCACCGCGCCGATGTCCGGCAGCGGCCCATTCGGGCGCGGCCTGCCGCATTGGTCCGTGTTAGGCCCGCCACTACTGGCGGCATCGATCGCCGCTGAGCCGGGCAAGGGCGGCATGACTTTTGTCAGGCCGCCGTAGTTGCCCAAGGGAGCGAGGTGCGGCTGCGCCACCACGCCGGCAAAGCTACCCGTGATGCCTGCGGTGCTGCTTACGAGGTTCACGCCGGAGTTCACGCTGATCGCGCCCTTGATGTCCGAGCTGGTGTTTCCCGCGACGATGGTATTTCGCAGGCCGAGAGTGCCCGTGGCAGAATTCCAGATCCCCGGGCCGCCAGCTTCCGCGGTGTTGGCTGAGACGGTGCACTCATGCAGGAATACATGTCCCGCGCTACCATTGGCGATAGCACCGCCCACGCCCTCGCTATCGGCATCTGCCAGGTTCCCGGCCAGGGTGCTGGAGAAGATCTCCATGGAACCCGTGTTGTAGATGCCCGCCCCGTCTCCGCCCTCCGTCGCGTTGCCGGAAATCGTGCAGCGCTCGATCACTGCCGTATTGCTGCTAGAGAGCCCGCCGCCGCTTGCGTTCGATCCATTGCCGGAAACCGTGGTGTCCACCAGATGCAGGGGGCCTTTGCTGTAGATTCCCCCGCCATTGTTGCTGGTGCCGTTTCCCGTGATCTGGCAGCGGGCCAGGCTCGCGGTGCCGGTGTTGTAGAGTCCCCCGCCCCGCGCCCAGGCTTGGTTGTCCTCGATGAGGCAGTCGCTCATCGTCAGCTCGCCGGTATTGGCCACGCCACCGCCATCCGCCGTGGAGTTCCCGCTGAAGCGGCAGTTCTCCAGCGCCAGCTTGCCTTCATTGAGCAGAGCACCGCTGTGGTCGATGTTGAGATCAAAGATCTCCAGGTTTTTGATCGCGGCCACGACGCCCGGGGCAACCTCGATCGCGGAGTGCTCGCCCGCGGTGGTGATACTCATTCTGTTAGAGAGGCCGCTGGCATCGAGCATCAGGTTCTTCTCCAGCTTCAGGCTTCCCGCGGTGAGAACGATGGCACCGGCATCGAGCCCCGGGGCAAAGGTGATCGTGGCACCCGCCGGAGCATCCTGCAGGGCATCGCGCAGAGAGACATTCCCCACCGCGATGCCATCGGTCTCATCGGCCACTGTATTCACCACGATCACGGGCAGGGCATTGCCCGTCTCCACCGCGCCGATGTCCAGGCTGCCGCCCACCACGCGGGACAGGCCGCGTTGGTCGCTGGGGAGCGAGGTTGCTCCGCCCGCATTGATCGCCGGTGAGGCAGGGGCCGGCGGCATGGTCAGCGTGGGACCGCCGTAGGAACCCAGCGGCAAGAGTTGCGGGTCCGCGACCAAGCCGCCATGGCTGCTGCTCACCCCGCTGTCGTCGCCTAACAGATTCACCCCGGCATGGGAAGTGACTGCTCCGTGGATGTCCGGGCCGGCGTCCTGCGCCTCATTCCCCGCCACGATCGAATTGGCCAAGGCGAGCTGGCCAGCCGCTGCCACATAGATCCCGCCGCCCTCGGAGACCGCGTCATTTCCCGAGATCGTGCAAGACTCCACGCTCAGGGTTGCCGCGGTGTAGATGCCGCCGCCGTAGTCGGCTCCGGCGGAGTTCCCACTCAGTGTGCAGTTCTTCAGGCTCAGGCTCCCGGCGCTGTTCACGATGCCGCCGCCGCTGCCGCCGCAGGCATTCCCGGAGATCGTGCAGCCCTTCAGCACGGCACTGCCACTCAGGGACAGCCCGCCGCCGCTGTCCGCGGAATCATTGTCCGCCACCGTGCAGGCATCCATTGTCACGGCCGCTGAGGAGCGCAGCGCGCCTGCGAAGCCGCCGGAGCTGTTCCCGAGAAAGACCGACTGGGAGGCCGATAGCCCGGCGGAATCGTAAACCGCACCGCCATCCTCCTCCGCTTCGTTCTTCTCGAAGACGCAGCGGACCAGGGACAAGCCGCCCTCATTGCAAAGACCGCCTCCCAACACCGCGGAGCACAAGCTCACCACGCAATCTGACATCTCCAAGTCAGCGCCCGCCGCATTGAAGATCGCACCGCCTTGATCCGCGAGGGACTCCATGATCCGGCAGCGCTCGATGCTCAGATCCCCGCGATTCAGGATCGCCCCGCCGGACGTACTGGTCTCGCCGTGGCTGAGCCGCAGGCTGCGCAGCGTCACATGACGGGCGGCGCTCACCTCAAAGATCCGCACCCCGCCATTGCCCAGGACCTCGATCCCGTCCGGCAGCGCGGAGGCATCGATGCTCAGGTGCTTGGACAGATCGATCGGGCTAGCGAGGAAAAGTGCAGCGCCATTCAGCGCCGGGGCGAAGGTGATTTGCGAGCCCGGGTAGGCGGCATTCACCGCATCGCGCAAAGAGACACCGCCGATGCCGATGCCATCGTTCTCATCGAGAGCTGTATTCACCACCAGCACCGGTGGATTGCTCCCGGCCTCCACCGCGCCGATGTCCACGCTGCCGCCCGCCACGCGCGGGAGCCCGCGCTGATCGATGGTGTAGGAAGTGGTGCCGCCCGCGTTGAGCGCCGGTGATCCGGCTTGGGGCAGCATCGTCAGGGTCGGCCCGCCGTTGCTGGCCAGTGGCCCGAGCAGCGGCGGGGCGATGATGCCGCTGAAGCCCGTCGTCCCCTGGGTCGAGCTGAGCAGGTTCACTCCTGTTAGACTACTGATCGTCCCGCGCAGATCCTTGGCCAAGTCAGACTCATCCGTGTTTCCGGCGATGATCGTGTTATTCAGCGCAAAGGCCCCGGCATGCTGGCTCACCCCGCCGCCACCGCCGTCCGCGTGGCTGTTGTCGATGCTGCCGAAGGAGCAGAGGTTATCCGCGATGGTGGACGAGTCCAGGGTCAGCGGCCCGCTGCTATCGATCGCGCCGCCCATGCAGTAAGCGAAGTTCCGGGTGAAGGTGGACTGCTTCACGGTGAGCGCGGCCTGGCTATTGATGCCACCGCCATGGCCGCCCCATGCCTGGTTGTCGCAGATGGTGCAGCCGCTCAGCGTGACCGCGCCCTTGTCACTGTAGATCCCGCCGCCGCTTTCGAGCGCCTCGTTGCGCGCGATGGTCGTGTTGAGCAGCGTCAGGTAGCCGCTATTGAAGATGCCGCCGCCGTAGGCCTCTGTGGAGCTGTCCGCCACGCTGCAGTCATCCAGCACCAGCTCGCCCTGGTTCCAAATCGCGCCACCATTCCTTGACTCGGAGCCACCGCTGATGATCACCGACTTCAAGAGCGCGGACTTCCCCGGCAGCAGCGTGAGCACCCGCTGGCCCTCGCCCGCGCGCAACACCATCCCACCCGGCAGGCCGGAGCCATCGATCACGAGGTTCTTCCCCATCACCAGCTCTCCCTCCTCCAGCAAGACCGTGCCCCCCACCAAGCCTGGAGCGAAGGTGATCGTCGAACCCGGTGCTGCCGCGGCCAATGCATCGCGCAGCGATATCCCGCCGCTGGCCGTGCCGTCGTTCTCATCCGCCAAGGTGTTCACGATCACCGCGGGAAGCGGATTGCCGCTCTCCACCGCGCCGAGGTCCACTGCTGCGCCTTGCGTGCGCGGAAGGCCGCGCTGGTCGGTGGACAAGGCGCTGGCACTCGTCCCCGCATTGATCGCCGGTGAGCCGGGCAGCGGTGGCATGGTGGCCGTCAGCCCGCCATAGATGCCCAACGGGGAAAGCTGCGGCACGCCCACCAAGCCGGTGAAACCAGTCACGCCAGCCGTGGTGGAGAGCAGATTGCCGCCGGTCTGCGTATCCACTCCGCCCTTGATATCCGGCCCCTGCGCGCCGGCGCTATTCCCCGCGATGATGCACTGGGTCAGGCTCAGCGTACCATCGGTCTCCTCGATCCCGCCGCCATCGCTGCTGGCGTAGTTGCCGGAGAGCGTGCAGGAAATGAGCTGGAGTGCGCTGGTGTTATCGCCATCGATCGCGCCGCCGTAGCGTGCCGAATTGCCGCTGAAAGTGCAGTTGGTCACCGTGAGTGTCCCGGCGATGTGCTGGATCGCGCCGCCGCCCCCGCCCGCGGAGAGTGAGGTAGAGGCAGCGTTGTTAGAGAAGGTGCAGCCAGTCGCGTTGAGCGTGCCTTCGTTATTGATCGCGCCGCCGCTGGAACTTGTCGAGTTGGATGCAAACGTGCAGTTGCCTAGGGTCAGCGTGCCGTTGCCGTCGTTGTCGATCGCCCCGCCATTGTTGGGACCCAGCGCTTGGTTGTAGCTCACCACACAGGAGCTCAGCGAGACACTGCCGCTCTCGCTGGCGATCGCACCGCCATTGTCGCTCGCGAGGTTCCCCGTGAGGAGGCAGTCGTTCAGCGTCGTGGTCTTGGTGCTCGCATTGAGGATGCCGCCACCGGCATCGCTCGCGGTGTTACCCGTCAGCGCGCAACGCGTGAGCGTGAGCGTGCCGCCGTTGTAGATCGCCCCGCCATCGTCGCCCGCGCTGCAGCCATCAAAGCTGCAATCGTTCAGGCTCGCCGTGCCCGAATTCCGGATCCCTCCTCCATCCCCCGCATCGTGACCATTGCGGAAGTCCAGATTCCGGATCGTTTCCGTGCGCCCCGCCTGGATATCGAAGATCCGCGAAGTGCCGCCGCCATCAATGCGCAGGCCATCCGCCAGTGAACTGGCATCGATCGTGTAGCTCCGCGTGACCGAGATCTGTCCCGTGGATAGCGTGAGAGTCTTGCCATTGAGGGAAGGATGGAAGCCGATCACCGAGTTCGAGGTCCCGAAGGCAATCGCCTCGCGCAGGGAGATCCCGTTGCCGAGCGAGGCATCCATGCTGCCGTTGTTTTCATCCGTCAAAGTGGTGACCAGGATGTTGGCCGCCACTCCCGGATGGAACTCCACTCCGTCGACGTAACCGGTATCGGCGAATGCCGAGCTCGAATCATCCTTGTCGTAGGTCCAGCGCAGCGTGTGGGTGCCCGCGGGGATGGGCAGCACCTTGAACTGCCAGTCCACACTTCCGGAAATGTCCAGCAGCGCCGCGACGGGATTGCCATCCAGCCGGAAGCGAAGGAAGTCATAGCTCGCCTCCGAGGACACCTTCCACCAGAAGCTCAGGGTGCCCGGCCCGTTCACGGTGGTCTGCATCCAGCTTTCACCCTCATCATCGATATCCCCGCTCTCTGCCGCATCACCGCTGACCTTCGAGACGCCGGCCTGGTTGATCCAGATGGCATCTCCGCCGGTGCTGAAGCTCAGTTGCGGGGCCTCCACCGCAGCGGCCAGATCCCCCAGGATATCGAACCAGATGATGCCGCTGCCACTGCCCGCACCATTCACCGCGCTCACGCTCACCGCGAAGCTCCCGCCCGCGCCCGGTGTGCCGGAGATTACCCCGCTCGAAGCATCGAGCAGCAGCCCCGCGGGCAGGCCGCTCGCCGTGTAGGAGCTAGGACTATGGGTCGCCGGAATCTGGAAGCTGAAGACTTGGCCCACGGCTCCGTTCACGCGCAAGGTATCATTCACCACCGGCGGCGGGGCAGTGCCTAACAGCTGGGGAATCGCCGCCGCTAGATTCGGCAGCGGACCGATCTCCGTGGAGGTATCGCCCGTCTGCGGCCGCCCGGTGGTCTTCAACAGCGTGCGCATTTCGGAGGGACTCAGGCGCTCACCCTGATCGCGGATCGCCACTCCCTGGATCACCGCCGCCGCGGAGGTCACGATCGGCGTGGCCGAGCTGGTTCCGTTGAAGAAGGCGGTGTAGGTCTGGTTCGGATCGCCGCCATAGGTCGCCAGATCGCCGTAGGCCAGGGTCGCCACGGTGCCGCCCCAGCCCTGCACATCCACCCGGCTGCCATGAGTGCTGAAGCCCAGCCTCTCGCGCTTGCGGTTGCCGGCGCCCACGATGATCGCGCCGCTGTCACCGCGATTGCGGTAGCTCTGGTAGAGCGAGCCATCCAGATCCTCGCTGCCATTGCCCGCCGCAGCGATCACCACCACACCGGCATCCGTCCCGGTCTTCACCACGGACCACACGGTGGTGGAGTACTCCGCGGGGACGTAGTTGTTATTGTTAGGACCGTACTCCTGCATCTCCAGCATCACGATGTCCCCCACCGCGGAGGCCGCCAGCGCCGCGGTGATGCAAGCGGGCCGGGTCTGGATCACGCTGCCCGTCAGCGTCGCCTGGTCCGCGAAGAACTGCAGCGGGCACAAGGTCGCCGAGCCGGTCATGCCATAGGGATTCTCCGCCGCGCCCAGGATGCCCAATACCGCCGTGCCATGCTCACTGCCACCGCTGACGGCCGACATAGACTGGACACCCGGCTGGAGCGTGATCAAGCCGGAGAGGTCCTCGTGGTTCGGATTGTAGGCATATTCGCAGTCCGAGATCTTGAGCGAGGCGTGGCCCTTCGCATTGTGGTGGCTCACCGCATAGTCCACGTCGATCCCCTGCAGGCCGCTGCGGTAGGCTTGATTGACCGTGAGCAGCGAGCTGGTGGGCGGGATGTCGCTGGCCGGTGTCTCCGGCAAGCGGTCGATGGCGGAGATCTCGACGAACTCGACTTCAGGCAAGCCGTTGAGCTGGGTCGCCAGCTCCATTAGCCGTTGCGGGGTGGGATCGGTGATCACCGCTTCCACGAAGCCGCCGAGATCCGGCTGCGCCCTTCCGGAGCGGAGTGCCGCGCGTTGCTCCAGGTCCGCGAGTTCTTGTTCGCTCACCGTCTGCACCGGCCGGAAGCCCAGTGACCAGGCATCCGCCGCAGCTGTTAGACCGGAGACCTCCTTCTCGTCCGCCGCCGTCACCAGCAACTGGCCGCCTGGAGTGGCGCGGGCTAACAGATGATCGGCAAACTTCACGATCAGCCGGTGCACTTCCCCCGGCGGACTGTGCGGCGTCTCCTTCGCCAAGGGCTGGCGCGGGACAAGCCCGGCGCGCCAGGCTTCTTCCTGACGCGGTGACAAGGCCGGAGGCCGCACCTGCACCCGTGCCTGCGCGACTGTCTGGCTAGCAGCTTCAGCCGCGTCGCGCCGATCTCTGGCAAGGTCTCCAAGTCGCTCCTCCTTCGCAGGCATTCCGCCAGCGCCAGGGCCGCCGCTCCCCCGGATCGCAGCAAGCGTCTCGAGACCTTGGATCCCGTGCCAGATCCAGGCCATCGCCGCCAACAAAACCACTCCGAGGAGCACCCGCGATTTCGTCATGAGGAAGAGAGGAGATATGTCACAGCGGAGGGGATGTTAGTACTACCCACCAAGGGTAGCACCCATTGGACTACAACCCTTTGTCCAACGTCGGCAACGCACGAATTCGCCAGATTCCGGAGGCCGCGCCATGGGCTTTCAACAGCAAGGCAGAACATCCCCTGCCCCGCGTTCCACGGGCGCAACGACGCGCCCGCCAAAGGTAAAGCTATCCGTAGCTTACTGCGTCGGCATGGGGGTTTGCCCCGCCCGCCCTAGCCAACGGGCACCACATCGAGCTGCGACTGCAATTCGCCGCGCTCATCCAGCAGCCGGTAAACGGTGGCGGCCGCCTCGCTGAAATTTTCCAGAAGCCGACGGTCCACCGGCTCGAACTGCTTTCCTGCCTGGTGGATCACGGCCCAAACGGTGCCTACCGCTTCCCCGTTCACATGGAAGGGTGCCAGCAGGACCTCCTCCAGCGGCGGGCGGATCGGCTCCAAGTAAGTGAAGTAGCGCTCGGGATGCTGGAAGAGGACCGGAGCATCCCGGTCCAGGACCACTCCGCAGGGGCCGAAATCCCGCGGCGTGCCTCCTCCCACATAGGAAGCCAGGCCTCCGGCAACGGCGGGCCAAACGAAGGCGTTCCGCTCCTTGCAGAACAAGCTCACGCCCGCGGACTCTCCATTGGTGCAATCCAAGATTGCCTGGACCAGTTGCGGGAACAGATCCAGCGGCGCGGCGCCCGAAAGCTTCCAGGCAAAATCCACCGTGGCTTCACCCACCCGCGCGGTCTCGTCCGCACCCCCACGTCTCCCCTCGAGCTCCTCCGTGAAGATCACGGACTGGAGATTGCAGGAGGGAGTTTGAGACATGGGTCAGTCTTGAGAAACCGATGCCGCGGAGCAAGCTGCATTCCAGCGCTGAACTTCCACGGAGTTCCAACACTGCTAAAACAAAGAGGCCGCCCTTTTGAAGGGCGGCCTCCTTGTTTACCAGTGGCGGAGCGGACGGGACTCGAACCCGCGACCTCCGCCGTGACAGGGCGGCATTCTAACCAACTGAACTACCGCTCCACTGGTAGCTTGTTTTGCCTTGGTGCGCCTTGCGGCGTGGGCGGGACGCTATGGGGGTGCCCGGCCCCGTGCAACATCAAATTTAAGTTTTTCCCGAACTTTTTTCACCCCCTCCCGGCACCCCCGGCTGAGGCCGGAAATGCCGCTGAAGTGCAAGCACTTGCTGCCTGCTTATGGGGTCACCGAGACGTCGCTGAAGGCGGAATTATTCAAGCTCGCATCGCTGCCGCTCGCCACCGCGAGGCCGATGTAGCAATTCGCGGGCAGGCTGGCGGTCAGGCTGCCGACCGTGGTCCAAGTAACGCCGTTCGTGCTCTTGGATGCGGTGATGGTATCGCCAGTGCGCACCAGCTTGAGCCAGGCATTCGGCAGCGCCAGCGAGCCGCTATTGGAGGTCGAGGTATTCCCGTTCAGGCCGGTGCGGCGGACCCAGCGCACGCCGCCATCGCCACTCAGGCCGAGGAAGACGTGGCGCGAGTTCGTGGCCAGCGTATCGCGGATCATGATGCCCACGCGCGCTTGGTTTCCCGTGTCCTGCAGGCTGCTCACGCGGGCGATGATCTGGCCGTCCCCGCTGAGGGTCTGCCAGGCGAATTCGAAGCCGTCATTGCGGCCGGTGAGCTGGCCGGAGCCTGCCACCGTGTAGGTGCCTGCCGTGTGGCTGGCGGAGCCGGCGAGATTACTGCTGCCGACCTTCGCTTCGTCCCATGGCAGCGGCAGCGAATCGCCTGATACCTCGATCACCAGCACGGCCTCATCGAAGGCGCTGCTGCCATCCGTGGCGCGGATGGTGAATTGATTCGTGCCCGCGCTGCCCGGCGGGGGTGTGCCGCCCAGGCTGCCATTCGTGGCCACCGTGAGCCAGGCGGGGCCTGCGACTTTCGAGTAGGTGATGCTGTCGCCCGCATCCACATCCGTAGCGATGCCGGACAGGCTGGTCGCGCTGTAGGCCACACCTTCCGCCCCTGCCGCACGTGTGATCGGATCCACGGTGAAGACCGGGGCGTCATTCACATTCGCCACGGTGATCTGCAGCACGGCTTCATCGTAGAGGCCCGCGGCATCGGTCACCCTCACTTGGAATTGATTCAGGCCCACATCGCCATTCAGCGGCGTGCCACTCAGCGTGCCATTGGCCGCGACCGCCAGCCAGCTGGGGCCGCTGATCTTGGTGAAGCTGCGCGTGTCCCCTGCATCCGGATCAGCAGCGACACCCGCGAGGCTGCCGGAGTAAGCCTGATCCTCCGTGGCCGCGCTGCCGATGATGGGATGCGCGGTGAAGGCCGGCGCATCGTTCACGTTCGTCACGGTGATCTTCAGCACCGCGTCATCGCTGAGGCTGGCTGCATCGGTCACGCGCACGGTGAATTGGTTCAGGCCCACATCGCCATTGCCCGGCGTGCCGGAGAGCGTGCCATTCGCGGCGACCGAGAGCCAGGCCGGGCCGCTCACCTTCGAATAGGTCAGCGTGTCCCCTACATCGATGTCGCTGGCCGTGCCCGCGAGCGAAGCGGAGTAGGCCGCGTCTTCCGTCGCGCCGCTGCCCGTCATCGGGTCGTTGGTGAAGACCGGGGCGTCGTTCACATTCGCCACGTTGATGGACATCGCGGCCTCATCGTAGAGCCCGGTGGAGTCTGTCACGCGCACCACGAAGTTGTTAGATCCGACCTGCGCATTCGTCGGCGTGCCGGTGAGCGCACCATTCGCTGCCACGCTGAGCCATGCGGGGCCGGAGATCTTGCTATAGGTGAGCGTGCCGCCATCCGGATCGGAAGCATCGCCGGAAAGGCTGCCCGAATACGCCACACCCTGCGTGCCGCCCGCCTTCAGCAGCGGATCGCTGCCGAAGACCGGCGCGTCCGGCACATCGTTGCTGATCGTCACGCCGGATTGGTTCGGCACCAGGTAGGCGCCGGCCACGATCGCCCGCGTGCCGATTCCCCCACCCTGCCAAGCCACGGACAGGTGGTCGCCGCCACCACCGTCCTTTTGCTGCACCTCGAACCAATAAGCGCGGCCTGCCACCAGCGATACCGGGAGCGACTTCTGCCCCCCTTGGCTATCGAAGGATTGGAAGTTCGTGTAGCCGCTCACGGTGCAGAGCAGGCTCTTGCTCGCCTCCGTCTCCGCGCTGCCGAGGTAGAAGCGGCAGTCGTCATCGCCGGAAACCCAGAAGGTATAATCGCCCGAGACCGCGGGCACCAGCCAGCCTAACAGACGGCGGCTGTAGTTGTCCGCCACGTTCTGGATGGTGGTAGCGGAGCTGAGATTGCCGCTGAAGTTCGTGCTGCCGGTCCAGGTGTTGTTGTTGAAATTCGTGTTCCCCGCCCAGCGCTGCTCGCGCAAGCCCGGCGTGCCGTTCGCCAGCACGCGCACCACGCCATAGCCATAGGCACCGGTGTTATCCGTGCCGGCGACCACCAGCGTGAGCAAGGAAGCCGCGGGCAAGGAAGCCGGAGTCTGCAAGACCAGCTGCCCGCTCGCATTCACCGCGAAGGCGCCCGAGCTATTCCCCGAGATGATCGAGACCGAGCTGAGGCTGCGTGTGACATCCGCCACCAGCGCCTGGCCCAGAACCGTGCCGGAAGCCATCGCGGAAGTCGCGTTCAAGACGGCGGTGGTCCCGGCCATCGGCGGTTCCACCACGTTGCCCACGTTCACCGTCACGGTGCGCGAGGTGGTGGTGCGGTCCACGCCGCCATCGTCCACCTGGATACCCAGCGTGTAGCTCGCGGTCTTCTCACGATCCAAGCCGCTGGCTGTGACCTTCAGCTCGCCCGTGCGCTTGTCGATCATCACGCGACCGTCTGTATTGCCGGAGGTAATGGTCCAGGTGAACATGCTGCCCGGCTCCTCCGGATCGTTCACGCTCAGGTCCGCGATCACGGCACCGGGTGCACTGCCTTCGCTGGCTGTTAGAACACCCGGATCGCTGATCGAGTCCACCGGCGAATTGTCCAGCCACACGGGATAATTCTTCGCCGCGATAAGGTTCTTCGCGGTCTGGTCGATCTCATAGCCACGGCCCGTCACGCCGATGCCGTAGCGCTGGAAGTAGGTATCCAGATTCCGCCCCGTCGCATCACAGAAGACGATGTAGAAGCGATTGCGCTTCGCCTGGTCGCTGGTGCCCGCGAAGGACGTGAGCGCCGCATCCGTGCCGCCCTGGTGCCAGGCCATCAGCCGCGAGAGGGCGGTGTTGTAGGCTCCCCAGCCGAAGGCCTCGGAGAGATTGAAGTAGAAGTCGTAGCCCGTCGCACCATCGGTGCAGGCCGTGCTCCAGAGCTGGCTGGCCGGTGCCAGCGCCATGAAGGCCGTGCGCTTGGCCAGGCGGTTGTCGCCATTGAAAGTCGAGTGGATGTCACCATCCCAGCAGGTCTTGTCGTGAACCAGGTTGTTTAGCAGCGCGGGCACCAGGTTCACATCCACCTCACCGTGGGTGGCGATGCCGTAGTTGCCATCGAAGTCATCCTGGAAGGTGTGCCCCAGCTCGTGGTAGAAGCCCCAGTCGCCGTTCTTGACCGCGTCATCCACCAGCACGTCGCTATCGCCATAGGCCATCATCACCGGGTAACCGGCATGGCCGCCGCCCGCGATGATGTCCCGGTCGCTCAAGGCGGACTCGCCGCGCTTGCGCCAAGCCGCGTAGCCCATCTTGCTGTCCGCGGTCTGCATCACCTTCTTCCAGTGCTGTGCCACTGCCTCCGCGGAGGTCACCTTCTGCAGCTGCGTGCGCGAGACATAGGCGGTGAAGGCAGGCGTATTGCCATAGCCCGGGACGTTCTCGGTCATGATGCAGCCCCAGGCTCCGGGATTGTTCTTCAGCGTCGCATTCCAAGTCGCATCCGTATCCACGCCGAGCTGGAAGCAGGGAGCTTCCAAGGCCCCGCTGATCGTCACGTCGAAGTTCCCCAGCGTCGCGCCCGCGGGCACCACGATCCACACCAGGCCGCCGAAGACATTGCCCGTCTGCACCGTGGTCTGGTTGAGCGCGACGCGCCGCGTGACCTTCGGAAAGCGGTTCCACTGGGCGAGGTGGAAGTTCTCGTCGATGTGGCAGCCGATATCGAGGAAGAGGCCCGCGCCCACCTTGTCCGCGGGAATGGTCACCGTGAGCGTGGCCCCCGGCGCGGCGTAGAGGCGCGTCTCCACGCGCCGGCCACGACTGCCCTGGTTCATGAAAACATCCGCCGGCACGGTGCCATTCACGGGGATGGTCTTCAAGACCGTGCTGCCCGCCGCCGGGCTGCCCGGCCAATCCGCGGCGCAGGGATGCACGAAGAGCTGCGCGGCTGTTAGACTATCGTATTTCCCGGATTGATAGCGCGCGAGCATCGCCTCCACCGGCTGGTTCGCTTTCACCAGCGGCGCCGCTGCTGTTAGAGTGATCGTGCCATAGCTGCCTTCCAGCGCGGCGAGTCCTGCAAGCACGTCCGCCTGCTGCGGGCGCTCCGCCAGTACCCGGTCCACTGCCCCGGCCGCCACCTGCTTTTCCGCCAGGGTCATCGCCGGGCCGCCCTGCGCCGCGGACAGCATCATGTCCAAGCCGTTCAACGCGCTGTGATAGATGGGATAGGACGCAGCAGGCACCGTGAAGGTCCCGGTATTCGTCCCGCTACCGCTCACCGAAAGGCCGAAGGGTTCGAGCACGCTCTGCGCATCCGTGAAGCCCTGCGTGCTGAGTGCCCATGGCGTGGAAGACACCACCACGCCGCCGCCCGTCGCATTGTTCGCCGCCGCGAAGTTGATGATCTTCGTGATCGCACTCGCGGAGAAACCATCGTGGAAATTGCCCACGAACACGTCGCACCCCGTGAGGTCGTTGGTCGAGTTCGACATCGTGGTCGTGATCGCCTTGGTCAGGAAGCCCTTTCCCGCCAGGAAGGTGCGGATCGTCGAGTTGTTAGAACCGACGGTGACCGTGGCGGGCGTTGCCTTGCGGCTGGCCCACAGGATCGAGTTCACGAACAGCTTCGAGGTCGTGTTGTTGCTGGTATTGAAGAAACCCGTGTGCGCCGCTGCCACGGCCCGGCTCGCGCCATTGGTATGGCGACCAGCGGCCAAGGCGGGCAGGTTGTTGCTATCGATCAGCACCGGGAAGGAATTGCGGCCGTGCACGGGGATCGAGCCCGGCGAGCCGTAGCCATCGGACACGGTGCCCGCCGTGTCCCCGATGATCGAAAGAAAGTCGGCGGAGATATTGGCCTGGGCATGCAGCAACTGCGGGGCCAGCCATGTGAACACGGCACAGGCCAAAGCCAGGAAGGAGGAAGCGGGTTTCATGGGTGAGTCGAAGTCGTCTTCAATCGTGGGAAGTCTTGTGCGGAATGCCTGCCAGCACGGGCTCGAGGATCTCCTTGCGCCGCGCCGCCACCACTGCGTCCGCCGGCAGCTCCGGCCTGGACTTGGCGGGCGACCAATCCTTGATCACCTCCGCGGCGAAGCGCCGGCATTCCTCTAATAGCTTGGCCGCCTGCGGGCCGTCGGCATCCAGCTCGTCTAACAGCCGGGCGTATTCCATCTGCGCGTAGTCCTCCCGGCAGGCCGCCAGGCCGCGCTCCGCGGCACAGCCAGCGCACTCCGGCCCGTGGCCCTCATGCCCGGGCAGGATCCGCGGCGGCACGGCTGCGCTGAAGTCGACCGGCGGCGCGATTGCTACCGTCTCCTGCGCCGCCGCTGTGGGGACCGGGGCCGATGCCGTTTCCCGCGCGGTTGTCTTGGCGGCCGCCACTTCCGGCCCCCGCTGCCCACCCGCGTCAGGGCGCAACGCCACCACGGCAGCGATCCCGGCTAGGAGCAGCAGGGATAGCCAGAGCAGGGGCCGGCGGGGGCCTGGGAGAGAGCGAGCCATGGGACGCACGGCGCCACCCGAGGCACCATGCGAGCAAACTCGGCTCTTTTTACGGTAATTTCAAGCCAATAGTGACACCACTATTCTTAAGGAGAGACCGAAACCTCACCAAATTGAGCAGTATTCAAATCTCCTTCATCTCCACTGGCCACCGCCAGACCCGCATAGCAGGTCTCCGGCAGCTCCGCAGTGAGGCTGCCGACGGTGACCCACGTGAGTCCATCGCTGCTCTTGTAGGCGGTGATCTGGTTGCCGGTTCGCACCAGCTTCACCCAGGCATCCGGCACGGTGGCACTGCCACTGGTGGAAGTGGAAGTGTTCCCGTTCAGGCCCGTGCGGCGGACCCAGCGGAACTTCCCATCGCCATCCAGGCCGATGAAGACGTGGCGCGAGTTCGCGGCCATCGTATCGCGGATCATGATGCCGACCCGGGCCTGCGCGCCGGTGTTCTCCAGGCTGCGGATCCGGGCGCTGATGGAGCCATCCCCACTGAGCGTCTGCCACGCGAAGTTGAGCGAATCCGTGCGCCCGGTGAGAGCGCCCGCGCCCTCCACGGTGTAAACGCCGCCGCTGTAGGTGGCGCTGCCGTTGAGCCCACCGCTGCCCACGCCGCCCGCTTCCCATGGCAGGGGCAGGCCATCGCCCTCCACCTCAATCAAGAGGTTGGCCTCGGCGAAATCGCCCGTGGCATCGGTGGCGTGGATCGTGAAGCTATTGGTCCCGACACTGCCCGTGGGCGGCGTACCGGACAGTGTGCCATCCGCGGCGATCTCCAGCCAGGACGGACCGGCGGTCTTGGTGTAGGTGAGCGTGTCACCTGCATCCGCATCCGTGGCGGTGCCAGCGAGGGATGGCGCGGTGTAGGCCTCCCCTTCCCGCGCGGCGGGCCGGGTCAACGGGCTGGCGGTGAAGACCGGCGCATCGTTGACGTTGATCACCTGGATCGAGAGCTGGGCCTCGTGGTGGGCATTCGCAGCATCGCTGACCTTCACGGTGAAGAGATTCGTCCCCACGTCGCCATTGGCGGGTGTGCCGGAGAGCGCGCCGTTCGACGCCACTTGCAACCAGCTCGGTCCGGATAGCTTGGCGAAAGTCAGGGTATCGCCCGTATCCGGGTCGGAGGCCAGGCCTGCCAGTGAGCCGGAGTAAGCTTCATCCTCATGCGCGGCGATTCCGGTGATCGGATCGGAGGCGAAGAGCGGAGGATCATTGACGTTGACCACCACGATCGAGAGCGAGGCCTGGGCCTGCGCGCCGCTGGCATCGCTGACCTTCACGACGAAGACATTCGTGCCCACATCACCATTCGCCGGCGTGCCGCTCAAGGCTCCGTTTGCGGCCACCTGCAGCCAGGCCGGCCCGGAGAACTTCGAGTAAGTCAGCGTGTCTCCCGCATCGATGTCCGTGGCGCTACCCACGAGCGATCCACTATAGGCGCTGTCTTCCGTGGCCTGTCCGCCGGTCATGGAATTCGTGGTAAAGGACGGCGGATCATTCACGTTCGCGACGCTGATATTGAGCGTCGCCAAGTCTTCAGATCCGGCAGCATCCCGCACGCGCACGGTGAAGGAAGCATTGCCGACGTCACCATTGCCCGGCGTGCCGGAGAGCGCGCCATTCGTGGCCACGTTCAGCCAAGCGGGGCCGGAGATCTTCGCGTAGCTCAGGGTATCACCGGCATCCACATCGCTTGACCATGCCGCGAGCGAAGCCGAGTAGGCGATGTCTTCCGTGGCAGCGGCACCGCTGATGGGATCGGCGGTGAAAGACGGCGCATCGTTGACGTTGATCACCTTCACCACCAGGCCGGCGTCATCGTAAGCACCCGCGGAATCCGTGACGCGGATCACGAAGTTGTTAGTGCCGACGTCACCATTGGCGGGCGTGCCACTGACCACACCTCCCGGCGACATGGATAGCCATGCCGGACCGGAGATCTTCGAGAAGGTCAGGGTCTCACCCGCATCCACATCCGTGGCAGAGGCCGTGAGCACGGCGCTGTAGGCAGCATCTTCCGTGGCGTCCGAGGCGAACAGCGGGTCGGTGCCGAAGAAGGGCGCGTCATTGCTATTGATGACCTGAACGGTCACCGTGGCGGTGCTGCTCAGCCCCGCGCTATCTGTCACGCGCACGAAGAGGTTGTTGTTGCCCACATTGGCATTGGTGGGTGTGCCGGAGATCGTGCCATCCGGAGCCACACTAAGCCAGGTAGCCCCGGCGCTGCGGCTGAAGGTGAGGGTGTCGCCCAGATCGGGGTCGGTGGCATTCCCTGCCAGGCTGGCCGTGTAGGCTACGTCCTCGGTCGCCGCGGCCTTCACCACCGGATTGGTGGTGAAGCTCGGCGCGCGGTTCGGCACGAGTGCATCGTGCAGGCCATCGATCTCTGCGGCGGTCAATGCACGCTCATAGATGCGCAGGTCATCGATCGCGCCCTTGAAGCGCTTGCTGTTGTCGCGGTTGTCGTAGCCGATCGAGACGGAGTGGGATACCAGCGCCTGCACGGTGCCCGTGCCGGAGGCGACCAGCACGCCATCGATGTAGAGGCGCCCCGCGCTGCCCTCGCGCACTGCCGCAAGCTGGTGCCACTGCCCGTCGTTCACGGTGGGCGTGGAGCTGAGGTTGAACTGGTAGGTGCTGTTGTTGTAGAGGAAGAAGTTGACCGTGCCGTTGGCATTCACGTTCAGGCCGTATTGGCCCTGGTCACCGCTGGCCCCGGCCTCGCGCTGCTGGATCACCGTGCCGAGCGGCGAGCCGGGATCGATCTTCACCCAAGTGGCGAGCGAGAGATTCCCGCTACCCACCACCGCGGCGGAAGTACCCACGAGCACGCCGTCATCGATCCCGTCGAAGCTGAGCGCATTGCCGGTGATGCCCGTGGCCCAGGCCGCACCGCCACTGAGTGTGCCATCCTGCGGCCTGCCGGTGAAGTCATCGGCAGTCGTACCGGTGGTCTCGTCGAGCTTCCACCAGGCGCGCAGGTTCGCGTAAATCGCGGGCGGCTGCGAGGCCGCGGATTGCGGATCGGTGCCGAGCGCAACTTCCAGGCCGGTGTTGAAACCATCGCCATCCGGATCCAGCGAAGGATCGGCATTGTTCACGGTGATGGACACCGGCGAGGACGTGACCCCACCACCGCTGTAGAGCACCTTCGCGGTCAGCGCGTGGGTACCGGCGACGGCGTTGTTCCAAGTGACCGCGTAGGGCGAAGTGTTGTCCGAGCCGATAAGCGTGGCACCGCGATAGAACTCCACGCTGGTGATGGTCTGCGCCCCGCCGGCCACGCTGGCGCTGATCGGAATGTTCGCACCGGAGGCAAAGGTCGCCCCGGCGAGGGGCGCGCCGATCACGACCGAGGGCACCGCAGGCGGCGCGCCGAAGTCAGCAGCGGGCGTGAAGGGGAAGAGCGCGGAGGCCGGAATGACCACACGTGTCGAGATCCCCGGACCCGTCCAGGCAACCGCCACGTGGTCGCCGCCGCCACCTTCGCGCTGCTGTGCTTCGATCCAATAGTACTTGCCCGCCTGTAGCGGGATGACCGCGGACTTCTGCGAGCCCATCGTATCCCATGCCTGGAAGTTGGTGTAGCCGTCGACGATGGCGATCTGCTGCTTGCTCGCCGAGCTGCTGTTCGTCCCGAGGTAGAGGCGGCATTCGTCATCGCCTGCGATCCAGAAGGTGTAGTCACCGGTGGTCGGCGGTGCGAGCAGTGCGGTCAAGCGCCGCGAGTAGTTGTCCCCTACCCCTTGTCCGGAGGTGAAGGTGGACAGCGTGCCGGTGAAGCTGGCGGTGCCGGACCAGTCCTCGTTCCAGAAGGCCGCATCCCCGGACCAGCGTTTCTCGGCGATCTTGTTCCCCGGGGCATTGCAGACCACGTTCACAGCTCCGTCACCCGTCGCACCGAGGTTATCGGTGGCGCGCACAACGAGCTGGATCGCGCCCGGGTTCGGGAGCGAGGCCCCCGCGAGCAAGGTGACCTGGCCGCTGGCGTTGATCGAAAACGCATTCAGGTTGTTCCCCGCGATGATCGACCAAGAGGCGATCGTGCGGCTCGAGGCGGGAGTGACGGGGACCGTTCCCAGCGCCGTGCCATTCGCCGTGCCGCTGCCCGCGCTCACGAAGAGCGGGCCTACATCCGGTGCCGCGGCATCCAGCAGCGTGATGGTGTGGACCGAGGGCGCGATCACCGTCGCTCCAGTGGCGGTGGTGAGCGAAACCGTGAGCACCTCCGGAGTCTCGTTCAGGGCATCCGCGGTGAAGCTCAGCGGCAGCAGCTTCATCTGCTCGCCCGCGGCGAAGCTCAGCGTGCCGGGTGCCAGCGTATAGTCGGTGCCGGACACCGCCGTGCCGCTGACATCGTAATTCACGGTGACTCCCGCAATTCCCGCCGGACGATCGAGCACCGCCATCAGCAGCGGCTCGCCGCTATCGCTCTCACGCCGCGTGCTGGCACTGGTCACGAAGCGCACGGTGCGCACCGCAGGATCCAGGGCCGCGCTGGCAATCGGCGTGCGCGTGAAGCCCGGACCTTCCCAAGCCACCGAGACGTGGTCATCCCCGCCGCCTTCCTGGTGCTGGACTTCCATGTAGTAGGACTGCCCGGCCGTCAGGGTGATGAAGTTCGAACGCTGGGAGGCATTGGCATCCCAGTTCTGGAAGTCCGTGGCGCTGGCATAGCTTGCGATCTGGACCTTGTTCGCAGCGCTCGAGGTGGTGCTCAAGTAGAGCCGCGAGGCATCGTCCGAGGCGATCCAGAAGCGGTACTGGCCGGTCGCGGGAGCCACGATCTGGCCGGTCAGACGCCGCGAGTAGTTGTCACCCACATTGATCCCGGAAGTAAAGGTGGTCAGCAGGCCGCTATAGGCCGGGGTGCCGGTCCAAGTGTTGTTGTTATAGTTGGTGCCACCGTTCCAGCGTTCCTCGGTCACCAGGGCCGGCACCGTGCCGTCGAAGATCAGCACGCTGTGCTTGTTCAGGCCGGAGGTCAGGCCCGCCTGATTGGCCGCGCGCAGTTCGATGATGGCGGTCTCCGGTGGCTCGGAGACGCCGTCGTTCTTCACGCGGATGCGGATGTTCGCGGAGGTCGTGCCCGGCGCGAAGGTCAGGGTGCCGCTGGGAATGATCGCATTGCCATTCGCCGCATCCACGAAGGACCAGTCCACGTCGTCGCCGGTGGCATTGCCGCCGCCGCCCACGTAGTCGACCGTCACGGTATTCGCGGAGGCCGCGGAGAGGATCACCGGGATGTCGCGGTATTCGCCGTTCGCGCCCGGGGCCTCGCTGGTCGCGGAGGTGGTTGCCTGGAAGCCGACGGTGATCGGGAGGCTGTCGTTGTCCGCAATCTCCAGCGTGGCGGAGGCCGGGCGGTCCACGCCGTAGCCCGCAGCCGACACGATCGTCAGCGTGACTTTCTCGGTGCCTTCCGGCAGCGCGTCATCCACGGGCGTGAAGGTCACCACCTCACCGGTCTGCGTGTCCGGGATCACCACTGAGCCGGTCAGGCCGGTGTAGTCCACGCCATTCGTTGCGGTGCCGGAGAGCGTGTAGTTCACCGTGAGCGCGCCACTGCTGCCGGTGCGGGCGATGTAGAACTTGCCTACGGCACTGCCCGCCTCGCTCGCGCCGGAGTTGTAAGGAGACACGGAAACACGGTCGCCGCTGTCATTGTCACGGATGACCGTTTCCGCGATGCCATCGTTGTAGACCCTGTAGGCCGCCGAGGGGGTGATCTTCACCCGCACCGTCTCGGTCGGTTCGGCGATCGCGTCGTCGGTCACGGGAATGTTCACCGTCACGTCGTTCGTGCCATTCGCCGGGATGGAGACGGTGCCGGACATGGCGGTGTAGTCGCTGCCCGCCGTCGCGGTGCCGCTCACCGTGTAGTTCACCGTGATGTTCCCGCTGCCGGAGCCGGTGGCGCGGAAGATCACCGAGGCGCTGGAGCTGCCCTCCACGCCGGCATTCCCCGCTCTAACAGAAACGACCGGGGTATCGCCATTGTCCAGGATGTCCACGGTCGCCTGGGATGGGATGCCAACGCTGTAGGAATTGTCGAAGGTCGTCACCGCCAGGTTCACATCCTCCACGGGCTCGCCCAGGTCATCGTCATAAGGCGTGATCACCACCGCCGCGCTGACCGAGCCGGCCGGGATGGTGGTCTCCCCGCTCAAGCGCGCGTAGTCCGTGCCGTGGAAGGCGCTGCCGGAGAGACCGTAGTAGACCTTCAGTGCGGCCGCGGTGCTGCCGGTGCGGCTGATGAGGAACATGCCGGTGTCATTCCCCGCCTCGGAAGCCGTGGGATCGACCGCGGTCACGGTGACCACCGGGGTGTCGTCATCGCTGATCGTGACCGTCGCCGCGGTCATCGAACTGTCGCGGACATAAGCGGCATTCGAATTGATCGTGCTGATCACCGTCTCCGGGACCTCGGCCGCGCTGTCATTGACCGGCACCACATTCACCGCCACCGAGCTTTGCCCGATGGGGATGGTCACCGTGGTGGGCAGGCTCGTGTAGTCCGTGCCATTGGTCGCGGTGCCGCTCCAGGCGACGCTCAGGTTGAGCGCGGCGGTGGTGGCACCGGTGCGCTTGAAGGTGAAGGTGCCATTGACGGGAGCTGCGCCTTCCATCCCGTAGGGCACGGTCGGCAGGACGGAGACCTGCGGAAGGGTCGTGTCGTTGTCACCGATGGTCATCACAATCGAGTTCGCCGTGTTCGAGAGGTAGTTGCCGTTCGAGGCAAGCTGCAGCGAGATCGTCTCCGGGCCTTCCGAGGAGGTGTCGTTGACGGCGGCCACGGTCACCGTCAGCGAGGCCGCACCCGCGGGGATGGTGAATGAGTAATAGGAGCCATCCGCGGTGTAGTCCGGAGAGAAGGTGTAGTCGGTCGTCTTCGTGGCCGTGCCGCCGACGGGCGAGACACGCACCGCCAGCGCATTCGTGGTGTCACCGGTGCGGGTCAGCGTGAAGCTGCCGCTGGCTCCGCCTTCCACCGGATCGGCCACCTTCGCGAGGGTCACGAAGACCGAGTTCGTGGCACTCCAGTTCGCGGTGTTGGTGCCTGCAACCACCGTCAGCGGATTGGTGAAGGAAGGCGTGAAGCTGAAGCCGTTGAGTGTGGCGGTGAGGGTGTTAGAGCCGGTCGAAATACCCGAGAGGGCGTAGTTGCCATCGGCATCCGTGTAGGCGTACTTGGTGCCATTGCTCACGCGCACGCCCTGCAGCGGGGTGCTGGCCCAGGCGATGTTCCCGGAGATGGTCTGCTTGCCGTGGTTGCCCACGTTGATCACCACGTGGCGGCGCGTCACCTTCCCCTTCATATCGGAGACGGTGAGCATGGCCGTGACCTGCGCGGTGGAGGTGAAGCTGCGGGTGACCACGGCGGCATTCGGGGCGGTCTGGCCGTCATCGAACTCCCACTCATAGGCCAGCGGATCGCCATCCGGATCACTGGCGGTGGCGGTGAAGGTCACGCTGCCGCCGGCATTGATGTTGGTGGCGCTGGGCGAGAGGCTCACCACCGGTGCCTGGTTCCCCGGGAAGGGCCCGCGATTGTAGACGAGATCCAGCGAGGGCGGCGCGGTGTCGTTCTTCGCGATCACCGTGAAGTGCATGTCCGCCTCCGGATCCGAGAAGGTGCGGCCCACGCGGATGCCGCCGTCCGCCTTGCCACCGGCGCTGCCCGGCGTGGTGTCCAGCAGGTGGCCGGCATTGCTGCCCATGCCGCTGTAGATCACCAGTGCCTGGTCCGCCACCTTGGCCGGGTGGTATTCCAGGTTGTAGCCGCGCACGCTGTCCTTCGCCACGGCCAGGGCATAGCGCTTGCCTTCCTCCAGCCGCGGCTGGTCATAGGCGTAGAGTCGGAAGGTGCCATTGGTCTTCGGCAGGTGGACGTAGTTGTCCGGCAGCCAGCCCAGGGCGCGCTTGCTCAGGGCATTGTAGTGCGCGCCGAATCCGCCGCCGCCGCCCATCACGTCGAAGGAGTTGCCGTACTCCTGGTTCTGGCCGTTGCCGTAGGCGGTGCCATCGCTGGTCTCCCAGTAGTTCGCGTGGGAACGGCCCAGCGAGTGGCCGCACTCGTGATTGATCACATCCATGCCGCCCCAGCCGAGCCAGACGCTATCGCCACCGCCCCATGAGGAACCGGAGCGCAGGCCGCCATTCACGCGCACGATCACGCAGTTGTACTGCGTGGAGTCGTAGCCGAGCTTGCGGGCCTCGGCGCGGGCCTGCGTCTGCATCGTGCCCAGGCCGTCCACCTCGGCGTCCTTGGCGATGTACCAGGCGAGGGTCTGCGGCAGCACGATCAGCGGCGTGACCGTGGAGGTGGCAGTCATCTTGCCGTAGGAGCTTTCCAGGTAGTAGCGCGCGTTGTTGCGCATGTCCGCCTCGGCCTCTTCCTGGGTATTCGGCGGAGCCATCTGGTCCGGGTAGGTCGCGCGGATGTAGAGGCAGCGGAAGTTGCCGATCGCGCGCGAGCTGGTGCCCGGGAAATTGTCCATGAAGAAGCCGGGGCCACCCGGGCCACTGGCCTGCACGAGGGTGCGGTACTTCTCATCCAGCACGCTGACGTGCGCGCCATTGCAGAGCGTGATGACCCGCTCGCCGATCTCAACGGTGGGAGTCTCCTCCGTGACCGGTTCACCGGAGGCGACCTCCTGCGTGGTCTCGCCGGAGACCGGGCAGACATTCTCCACCGTGGTGCCCGCGGGGATCCGCTCGCCGGCATCCAGCCGCCGCACCGGCCTCTCCGCCACCGCCAGCTCGCGGTCCACCGCCACGCCGCGCAGGGGGATCGCCTTGCGGGACATGACCGGCGTCATCTCACCGAAGACGCGGGCCTTGTAGCTCATGCCCTGGGCCTCGAAGTAGCGCAGAGTCAACCCATCCTTGGGCATCTCTTGGCCCTCGCCGGGCTTGCCGTAATAGACATTGTAGTCGCCGGTCGCGGAGACCGGTTGCTCCAGCTTCGCGACCAGCTCAGCGGGAAGATCCTGGCGGATCAGGCGCGGCACGGCTTCCTCCAGCGCGCGCCGGGGATCGGTGGCGATCAGGGCCTTGAACTCGGGGCGGCGCTCGGTGGCGAGGGCCACGCCTTCCGCTTCGAGGTCCTTGCGGCCGTCGGGGTCTGCCGCGTTCCAGCGCTCCAGCCAGCCGTGGAAGGCCTCGATCTTCTGGAAGTCCGGCGGGTTGATCTTCTCGCTCACCCATTGGCCGAAGCCGGCAGGCTGCGCCGGGGTCTGGGCCTGTTCCTGCTGTGGCTGCTGTTGCGTAGGCGCTTCCGCCCCGGGTGCCGCTGCCAGCTCCGGCGCGGCAGGGCGATGTCCCGGGGAGGCCGCCGCGGCGGGCGAAGCGGCGTTCCGCTTTCCGGGCCACGACAACACGGCGGCGAGGGCGATCAGCATCAGGCATGCGATCGCAAGGGTGCGTTTCGGGGACAACATGGGTTCTTTTTGGGACAGCCCGGGGAGAAAACGGCACTGCAAAGCAGTTAGGGGCACAAAAACTGATCGGGCGCTCAGTCTTTGGTGGGATTTCCAATAGCAGGTACTTTTAAAACCTCAAGCACTGAACTTCTAACGAAAGCAACGGATAGGTAGGAGGAGATGCGGATTTCCCCGGTCCGTCCCGCCATGGCTCGGCAGGGCGGCCCGGCTCCGCGACGGGCACGTCACCAAAGGCCGCGATTCAGCGCTGGTATAAGCCGCCCGCCGTCGCCGTAATCCTTTCCAATGATTCGTGCCCTGATCCTAGCCCTCGCCGTCGCGGTGGTCCCGGCCGCCGCGGAGGTCCGCCTGCCGAGAGTTTTTTCCGATGGTGCGGTGCTGCAGCGGGACCGCCCGCTGCCGGTGTGGGGCCATGCCAGCCCGGGGAAGAAGGTGATCGTGAAATTCGCCGGGCAAGAGAAGGCCGCCACGGTGAATGCGGATACGACTTGGTCGGTCCAGCTCGATCCCCTGCCCGCCAGCGCGGAGGGCCGCCCGCTGGTGGTGGCGGAGGAAGGCGCGAACCAAATCGAGCTGAAGGATGTGGTGGTCGGCGAGGTCTGGCTGGCCAGCGGTCAATCGAACATGGAGTGGGACCTGTCCGCCACGCGGCCGGAGGACTTGGAACTGGTGAGGTCCGCGCCGACTCCGCTGCTGCGCCTGCTGGACGTGCCCAAGAAGGTCTCGCCCTATCGCCAGGATGATTTCGAGAGCGAGAAGGGCTGGGTGACTGCGACGCCGGAGACCAGCGCCAAGTTCTCTGCGGTCGCTTACTTCTACGGCCGGCGCCTGAGCGAGGAGCTGGGGATCCCGGTGGGGATGATCCACGCTTCCTGGGGTGGCTCGCGCATCGAGCCTTGGCTGGCGGATGAGGGATTCGAGGGGATCGAGGATTTGCAGGAGATGCGGGAATTCCGCGAGGCGCGCACGCCCGGCAGCTCGCCCTACGATGAGGCGACGCGCCGCCACGTGGCCGCCACCCGGGCCTGGGCGGACACGGCAGAGCGCGCGCTGAACGAGAAGAAGCCGGTGCCAGCCCAGCCCCCTGCCCCGCCGATGCTGCCGATCGGCTCGAACCAGGCGCTGGGCACTTACCAGGCGATGATCCATCCGCTGGTGCCCTACGCGCTGCGCGGCTTCATTTGGTATCAAGGCGAGTCGAACGTGGGCGAGGATCTGCTCTACACGCTGAAGATGCAGGCGCTGATCCAGGGCTGGCGGAAGCAATTCAAATCAGCGGACGCGCCCTTCTATTACGTGCAGCTTGCGCCTAACAACTATGGCGACAACCGCCAAGGGGCACTGCAGGGGCTGTGGATCGCGCAGCAGGAAGCGCTGAAGATTCCCCACACCGGGATGGCCGTGACGATGGACATCGGGACTCCCAACGACATCCATCCGCGCAACAAATCCGAGGTGGGCCGACGCCTCTCGCTGTGGGCGCTGGCGGATACCTATGGCAAGCAGGGCATCGTGAAGTCGGGGCCCTTGTTCGAAGGCTTCGAGGTGGCGGGGAACTCAATCCGCGTGCGCTTCAAGGGATGGACGGCGCCGACGGGACTGGCCACGCGCGACCAGAAGGCACCGGATCTCTTCGAGGTGGCGGGGCCGGACTGGAACTTCAAGCCGGCCACCGCGGAGATCGCGGGGAATGAGCCGGTGGTTGTGCTGAAGAGCGCGGAGGTGCCGAACCCGACGATGGCGCGCTTTGCCTGGTCCCAGACCGCGCAGCCGAACCTGATGAACAAGGAAGGGCTGCCCGCCGCGGCCTTCCACACCCACTGGCCGGATGAGCCGGGCATGGGCCGGAACGTGGCCCGCCAGCGCTCCTTCACCTCCAGCGATCCTAACAAGTCCGGCTGGAACACCGGTCTAACGGATGGGAATTGGTTCGGCGGCGCGGGCAATTGCTTCGCCACCGGGGCCTCGCCGCAGTTTCCCAAGCATGTGACGATCGACCTGGGCCGAGTGCGGGAAGTGCAGGCCGCGCGCTTCGGCGTGCCGGGCTTCGGCGCCACCAAGACGGTGATCATTTCGCTGAGTGAAAACGGCCAGGACTTCCAGGAAGTGGGCCGCAAGGAATTCGCGGGCAAGACCGAGGCGCGGGAGGAACTGCGCTTCGAGAAGCGCCGCGCGCGGTATGTGCGGGCGACCTTTCCGGATCATTACGGGCAGCTGGACCAGTATAGCGAGAACCACTCGTTCTTGAGCGAGCTGGAGGTTTATGCGCCGGTGAATTGAGCGCGAGGAGCGCCAGGCTCTGGCCTGGCAGAAGCAGTTATAGGGGTGGCCGGAGAATAGGTGCCCCGGGAACCTTCTCTCACTCCCTCCTCCGGCCTGAAGCCAGCGCCAGCAGAGGCGGCTCGAGCCATAGGTGCCGCGCCTTCTTTCACATGGCGGCCCAAAGAAGGTGGGTCGGTGCTCCTCCCGGGGGCACCTCGAAACGCCTACCGTCAGAACTGCTTCGGCCAGGCCAGAGCCTGGCGCTCCACCTTTCATCGCGATTTCTCTAACAAGAACTGAATGGCCTGCTCGCCGGTCTTCTCCGGCAGATCCCACATTACGCCGCCGTGGCCCACGCCGGGCAGGAGGATGCGCTGCCCCTGCCCGGGCGCGCATTGGTCTAACAGGAGCTGGGATTGCCAGGGCGGAATGGTGCCATCGCGATCACCGTGGATGAAGAGCATCTTGCAGTTGGTGCGCTTCACGGCATCGACGGGGCGGATTGCTTTCGGGTCGAAGCCAGCGGTGCTGCGGACCTTCGCGCGCACCACCGAGACCAGCGGGGTGAGCGCGCCACTGTAGACATTGTGCGCCTGGTGATACATCACGCCGCTCAGGTCGGACATCGGAGCGAGCAGGACCGCGGCCTTCGCCTTGGGCATTTCCGGCAGCGTTTGCAGGGCCACGGCGGAACCCATCGAGTAAGCCCACACGACCTCCGGGCCTTTCACGCTGCCGGGCATCTCGCGGGCGGTCTTCATCACACGCAGGGCATCGTCCACCTCGCGGGTGCCGTAGGTGGCGCGCTTGCCCTCGCTGTCGCCATGGCCGCGGCTGTCCCAGGCCACGCAGCGGAAGCCCGCGGCGGAGAGCTTCTTGGCTACGGGCAGCATCTGCGCCTTGTTGTTGCCGAGGCCGTGAAGCAACCACGCGGTGCCACGCGGCTTGACGCCGGGTGCCGGGGCCAGCGTGTAGGCGGAGAGCTTGATGCCGTCCTTGGCCACGACCTCGAAGCGCTGTGGCTTGAGCTTCGTTTCCGCCTCCCAGTGGGCGGCGTCATCGGGACGGCGCGGGATGGTGAGGACGTCCACGGCCCGCTGCGTGACGCAGGAGGACAAGGCCAGCGGTAAGACCACGGCGGAGATCAAAATGCGCCCGAACATGATGCCCTATCCCACAACTCCCGCGGCCCGCTGGCAAGTGCAGGTTTTCCAGCATACGATTGACACGAAAGCTTTCTTGCTCCGGGCACGTCATTACCCGGCACTCATGGGATTCCCCGCTTCCACCATTCGCCGCGCTTGCCTCGCCGCCAGTGCGCTCCTGATCACCAAGGCGCCTGCGGACGAGGCCGCCCGCCTGGAGGCCTATCTGCGCCAGGACTTTCCCGCAGCCATCCGCCAAGTCGTGGTGAAGAAGGACACGATCCACATCGAAGGTTCGACCGGCGGGCAGACCAGTGAGTGCCTGATCGCGGAGATTCCCATGGAAGCCAGCGCGGGCACCATGCCGCTGGCGCAGGACACCGGTGTGCTCAAGACTGGCGCCGAAGGAAAGTTCACGCTCGATCTCCCTCGCCGCCGCAGCCGCGATGGACGGGATTGCGACCGCCTGCTCTCGCGCTGGCAGATCGTCCGGAAAACCGCGGATGCCTTTGAGGCGCTCTCGGCCGCCCACTATGCGGACGATGTGATCCCGCGCGCGCCCGATCTCCCGCAAGCCCGCTTGAAAAACAAAAAGGGTCTCGGCGGCTGGCACACCGGTCACTTGCCGGGCGAGCTGGACGAGCTGGGCATCTCCGCGGTCACGGTGAATGTGATGATTCACTCGCTGGTCTCCCTGCAACCCGACGAGGGCATGACGCCCTTCGAGTGGCAGGGCCGCACCTACTACGCGCGGGACAAGGCGCTGGAGGGATTCGACAACACCTTCCGCGAGGCGCAGAAGCACGGGGTTATGGTTTCCGCGATCTTGCTGGTCGCGAATCCGGCGAAGGACTCGAGCCCGGTGGCAAAGCTGTTAGGCCACCCGGATGCCACCAAGGAGGGCACCTTCGCGATGCCGAACTTCACTTCGGAGGAAGGCGTATCACTCTACGGCGCGATCCTCAACCTGATGGCCGAGCGCTGGTCGCGGCCCGATGGCAAGTATGGCCGGGTCCACCACTGGATCATGCACAACGAGGTGGATGCCGGCTGGGAGTGGACGAATGCCGGGGAGAAGCCGGACAGCGTTTACATGGATCTTTACCAGCGTTCGATGCGGATGATGGACCTGATCGCACGGCAGTACGATCCGAACAGCAAGGCCTTCATCTCGCTCACGCACCACTGGGCGAACAAGGGGACGGTGAAATGGTATGGCTCGAAGCGTTTGCTGGAGCTGCTAGAGCAGTTCTGCGCGAAGGAAGGCGATTTCCCTTGGGGCCTGGCCTACCACCCCTATCCGCAGGACCTGACGAATCCGCGCACTTGGGAAGACGGGCAGGCGACCTTCAGCTTCAACACCGCGAAGATCACGCCGAAGAATTTGGAGGTGCTGGATGCCTACATGAAGCAGCCGGGGATGATGTATCGCGGAAAGGTGCGGCCGGTGCACCTCACGGAGAATGGTTTCAACTCACGTGACTACTCCGAGCAACAATTGGCCGACCAGGCGGCGGGGATGGCGCTGGCATGGAAGAAGATGGCGGCACTGTCGTCGATCCAAGTGTGGGATTACCACAACTGGGTGGATAACCGCGGCGAAGGCGGCCTGAAGATCGGCTTGAGGAAGTTCCCGGATGAGCCCGGTGATCCCTTGGGCAAGAAGCCGATCTGGAACCTCTACAAGGCTCTCGGGACGCCAGAGGAGAACAAGGTGGCGGAGCCTTATTTGAAAACCATTGGAGCGAAGAGCTGGGACGAGCTCTTGAACCGCGGGGAGATTCACTAGGACCAGCCGCACCAAAGGTGCATCCTATCGTAGCCCCGGGCACCGCCCGGGGTTACGTGAACAGCAGGAAGGCTGAGGCCTGAAGGGCCGGCCCAATTGGGCAGTTGCCGGTTAGGCGCGTCGTGTTGCACCACTGTGGATCGCCCGATTTAGGCCGCCCTTGCAGGGCTCAAGATATTACGCCACAGCACCCCGGGCGCTGCCCGGGGCTACGATAGCATGCCCCTTTGGGGCGCGGGGAAATTGCGACGTCACGCGGCGCTCCATTCAGAGGGGTCTTCTGAAGAGACACACATCCGGCCTGAGCAGAGTCATTCTTTGGTGTGGCAACATTGAGGGGCGATGAGCCACGCCCCCAGCCTGACCGCCCGGAGGTCGGTCCCTGCCTAGGGCTGGGCGGGCGTTACGACCTTGTAGAAGCGCCGCGGGTGACCTGCGGCAGCGGAGTCGCTCACGGTGATTTCCCCTGCCGTTGCTTGCACCGGCAGATTGGCAAGGAGTTGCCAGTCCTGTCCGTCGAGCGTGGCCGAGTATTGCACGGTATAGCTGCGCCCGGCTTGGGCGAGGAAATGGATCACGGGCACGCCGCCTTCGATGACGACCTTTCCGCTGAACCGACTGTTCGCATTCCGCGGATCGGTGCCGGCGGCGTATTCCTCGGCATTCGTGAAGCCGTCGTTGTCGGCATCGAGCGCGCCATCGGCAGCGGAGCTGGGGTTGAAGCCGTGGTCGATCTCCCAGTCATCCGGCATGCCATCGCCATCGCTGTCGGTGGAGCCTTGGGCATTCGCCGTGCCGAGCGTCGGCGTCATCACGAAGATGCTGTCCGAGCCATCCGGGTAGGCTCCCTGGCTCTTGCCCTTCGCCTGAACTCCGAAGGCCACGGCATCAAGTTGCGCGCCATCCGCACTGAAGAAGCCGAGCACGCCGCCATCCTTCGACAGCTTGAAGTTTACCCGTCCCGGCACGGCCACGCTGTCATCCGCGACGAAGGCAAGCCAGCGGCTGGCCCCGGTGCCGATGAAGCTGAGAGGTGCCACGAGCTGCTGGCGCTTGTCTTCAAACTGGTCTGTTAGATAAGCACCGCCGATCGCGACCGGTTGCACACCGGTATTGAAGAGCTCGAAGCCATCCGGGCCGCTGTTGGGATTCGCCAGCCATTCGTTGAACTTCACGGCGCTCAGGGAACCCGTCGCCACCGCGACATTCGCAGCGGCCCGCGTGGCCTGCGTCAGGACGAAGTCGCCGCTACCATCGGGAACCCGGCCGATCGAGAGATCCGGAAGCTGATTGCCGAAGACCACCGAGTCCCGCAGGCCACCGCCGATCGCGGGCTTGTGGAAGAGATAGATCGCGCCTCCCGAGGAGCTCAGGTTGAAGGCCGTATTCGTCGCGGACGGTGACAGCGCGGGATCGCAGTAGAGGACCAAATGCCCGCCCGCCGCAAGCGTGGTCCCGGCAGGCAGCACCCAGGCGCGCGGGCTTGCCAGGTCCGTGGTCAGGCTCATGTCGGAGAGGTCGATCTGCTCGGCCGCCGGATTGTAGAGTTCGATCCATCCCGCCAGCGAGCTGTCCGGGTTCGGCAGCGATTGGTTGTGCACCAGCACCTCGTTGATCCGCACGGGCGGCACCGTGGTCGCCGCCGTGACCAGTGCATCGAGCTTCATGCCCCACACCACGTCGCTGCTGGTGGTGTTGACCTGGTGAACTTCCACCGCGATCACATTGTCGCCCTGCACCAAGAGCGAAGCCGGCAAGTCGATGGACTCCTCGGCGGCGTTGTCGATGCTATCCGTCGCCGGGGTGGCATAGGTGACGGCGCCCTCGGCCATGTGGATCCGCGTGGCTGGCTGGCCATTGAGGTAAATCACCGCGCCATCGTCCACCATGATGCGGGCGCGCAGTATCACATCTGTCGTCGGCCCGCTCCAGGTGAAGTGGCGGCGGAAATAGGTCGTGTTGAAAGGCCGGTTGGAATTGCTGGCATTTGCCGGCAGCCCCGTGGTCTTCACGAAGCCGGTGGCCGAGGGCAAGGCAGAGGTCTCAATGTAAAGCAACTGGCCGCCGCTGGTCCAAGCCGAGTCATCGAAGGCCACCTGCTGGAAAGTCCCGTCGAAGCTGGTGCTGCTGGAGCGATACTTCCATGAGGCATTCACCGGGATCAGGTTCAGGGTCTGCGTCTCATTCACCACCGTGCTGCCGGGATTCGGCGCGCCGGGAGTGGGCGTGAAGTAGGCAATCGCGATGGAGCCATCCGGCGAGCGGCCCTGCGCGACATCCGTGGTCTGGGAAGAGTAGATCAGTTGATCGATCACTTCCAACTCCGGCGTGAACAAGCCGATCTCGCCTTGGGTGGCGGAGAGCTTGAAGGAGAGATGATCAGGACTATCGGTCTCGTCGCCGTCCGCCTTGAAGACCGCGTAGCCGCTGCCCTGGATGAAGGTCAGGGGGGCGAGCTGCGAGCGGTCGGGCCACTCCGCCGGAGTATCGGTGAGGAAGCAGCCGCCCACATTCACCGGCAGCGTGCCGCGGTTGTAGAGTTCGATGAAGTCCGTGCCACTGGCCATGGCGGCGCTGGCCAGCCACTCGTTGATGCGCACGTCAGACCACTCGCCCTGCGCCGCGACCACATTCGGTCCGCCCAGGCTCGGGTGGCAGAGGTCCCATTCCCCATCGGTCTGACGACGGCCGATGGAATAGTCGGGCAACTGGTGACCAAAGCTGACCACATCCGCCGTTTCACCGCCCAACATGGTTAGAGTCAGGATCTCCCCTTCTTCGGAAAGGGCGAAGCCCGTCTTGGGCAGTGGCACCACGCTCGCCGCGGAAGCGTAGACCACATGGTAGGCCCCGGGCGCGAGGATGGTGCCGACCGGGAAGACGTAGCGCGAGGGAGTGCCAGGCGTATCGCTGAGACCCCAGCCGGAAATATCCACTGGCGCCGCGCTCGAGTTGCGAAGCTCGATGATGTCCGGAAAGGTTCCCGAGAAACCCTGCGTGCTCACATTGCGCGCCAACACCTCGCTCAGCTTCACCGGTGAGCCCGCAGGCGGGGCCACGTAGTTGGGATCGATGGTCCACGCGAAGGTGGCGAGCAAGGCATCCTCACCGAACTCCGCATCATCCTGGAAGAAGAGCGCGTCGTTCCTACCCGCTACTTCGAGCAGGTGCGGGCCGGAGGCCAGGCCGCTCAGGGAAAGCGGAGTATCCACCGTCGTCACGGAGCTCCAGGCACCGCCATCGAGCCGCCAGCGGTAGTGCGTGTAGCCCGAGCTCCAGCTGGCCGCGAGCGGCTGCGGACCCACATCCACATGGATCGAGTTGAGCGCGGTGACCGTGCTCACATCCGCCCGCAAGCAAACGCCCTTCGGGATCACGCCACCCTTGTCGCGACCGTTGGCTCCCGTGCCACGCGCCGCCGAGCCGGGCTTGAGCGCCAGCCATTCTTTCATCACCTGCGCGTCCTCCCACGTGGAAGGGTCCGTCTCTGCCAAGGTCGGCAGGTGAACCAGCCGTGCCTCCAGATCCACATTGCCACTGCCAGCGCCGGCCCATGGGAATTTCATCAGGTTGCCCGAGAGGCTCACCGCGGTGGAGGCACTGTTGTAGTTCCGCAGCAGTTGCGTGCAGTCCACCAGCACGTTGTCGTTCGCGATCAAGCCCGCGGCGTAGGTGGTGGGCGGAGTGGGAATCGCGTCCTGCAGGTTCAGCACCGCGCCTTCGATATCCAGGCCGCCGGTGATGGTCTGGTGGACCACCGTGTTATTCCGGAAGGTATAGTAGTTCCCCTGCTTCGCGGTCAGCGCGTGATCCACGTCGTAGAATAGGTTCCCGAGAATCGTGATCTCGGAGGTGTCCGAGCCATTGCTACCGCCGGATACCGCGGCGGAGGAGTCAGGCGCGCCGTTCTTGTGGCAGTGCAGGAAGATGTTTCCTTCCACCCAGGCATCGGTGCCATCGAGATCGAGCATGTCATCGTCCGACCCGTTGAACACGCAATCCAGCACCTGCAGGACCGGGCCCGGGCGCTGGCCGCCGGTGAAGTCGACGGTATCGTTGTAGCCCATCGGCGAGCCGAAGAAGCAGTGGCGGATGATCCCGCGCCCGCCGGCCTTGATCCCCAGGGTGCCGTGCACCAACTCGAATTGCGTGGTTGCAGTCGGGAAGACGCAATCGCTGACCACGAAGGATGCGCCATCCAGGGCGATGTACTGCTGCGTGGTGTTGGCGAATTCCAAGTGATCGAAGCTTACGTCCCCGGCGCTCACCTCGATGGCGCGCGTGCTATTGCCCGCGAAGGAAGCATAGGAAATTACCGAGCGCGGGGTGCCCGCGGCGCCATTGATGACGAGCCCGCTCCAAGCTGCCCCGCTGCCGGGCACGGTGGTGAAGCGGATCCGCGCGGCATCGCTGCCCGGTGCCATGATGCGGCCGCCCGAGGCCACTGTTAGAGTGGCCCCATTGGCAACATAGACGGTCGTGCCAGCCTGGATGGTGAGCGTGGCACCGCTGGCCACCGTGAGCGAGGAGGAGACTTGCCATGGGCCACCCGCAGCGGTCCAGGTGGTGTCCGCGGAAATGGTTCCCGAGACCGTCTGGACACTGCCATCGTCATACCAAATATCTTGCAGCAGGCGTCCCGTTTCCTTGCCCGCACCGTCAAAGGATTGGATGAGCACCCGGTTGATCCCGGGCTTCAGCGCCACCGCGGGCGCACTCCAGGTGGTGGTCCACGCGGTCCAAGTGACGGCCTGCCCGTTCACCTTCACGCTGCGGGTTGTGATCGCATTCGCCTTGCCTGCCAGCGCGACGCTGGCCGTGGTGGTGTGCGGATAACCATTCAACACCGCGGGAGAGGTAGTGACGGAGAGCGCCAGCGGGATCTGCGTGGCGACCCAGGCAGTCCGCTGCTGGTTGAAGGTCTCCATATTCGCCATCACCGCAGGATCCACCAGTCCACCCAGCGTCTCCTGCACGGTGGCATGGAAGTTCGCGGGCGCGAAGGGACCGTCGATCATCCGCTTGAGCTCGCCATAGTAGACCGGAGCGAACTCCTGATGCTTCATGAAGGGATTCACCGGCGCGGGCGGGCTGCCCGTCAGCGAGACGATGCGGCACATCTCGAAGAGGCCGCGCGTCACCGAGCTGCCAGAACTGCGGCCGAAGACGCTGTCCAGGTCATACGGGATCAGCCGGGCCTTCGGGTCCGTCACGCCGATGTAGATGTTATAGTCATCGCCGTAGCCATTCACCAGGTTGGTCTCGGTATTGTCCGCCAGCTCGTTCATGGCGAAGAAGGCCATCCACTCCTGCACATCCACCTTCGCCTCCACCGCGCTGACATAGTCCAGTTGATAGACCGGGGCATCCAGCGTGGGGCTCTGCCCCTTCGCCAGCGCCTGGGTCAGACGGATGAGATCGGACCAGTCGTCCTCGCTCACGTTGGTCCGCTTGAAATAGTTTTCCCGGTAGCGGGTGGGATCGGCGATCGTCGCATCCACGCCGTTGCTCCAGTCCCGCAAGTCGCCACCCGGGTCAGTGGCGGTGCGAGTGGGGTCAAAGACGCGGTAGGCATTTCCGGAAGAATCCGCGGGGAAATGGGCCTCCGCGAAGTTGGAATCGATCACCTCATTCGCCACGTAGAAGCCGTAGGAAGGAGCGCCGGCGCTGGTGGGATTCGCGCCATTCACCCGCACCTGAACCGCGCGGGAGGCCGCCATCGGTGCCCCGGCCTGGCGGAAGACCGCACTGCCGAGCAGCTGATAGGGAGTATACTGGGTATTGAGGTTGATCGCGGTTACGCCATCCCAGGGCTGCTCGTCCGTGAAGTTGATGCGGAAGCTCTGGGGCTGCTCGGAGCGGCTGCCATTGCCGCGGTTGCGCAGGTTGCAGCGGTAGCGGATCTCGGTTCCCGTGCCGCTTGTTAGGATGGCGGTGGCATTCATCTCCACCTCGCTCTCCGTCTGGTCGAGCCCCGAGATCGGCGGGGTGTTCGTATTGATCTGGGTGAGTTCCTGGCGGTCCACCGCGCGCAGGACCATGCGGTAGAGCGGCATGGTGCTGGTGACCGCGGCGTCATCCACCTGATAGAGGCAATTCTGGGATTGCTCGGGCTGTCCGGCTTGGTTCTTGGCAGGGGCTGGCCAAGTCCGGGAATGCGCCGAAGCATCCGCCGCGGTGATGTAGAATTCGATGATCGTGCCCTGCGGCTGCGGCGGCACAGTCGCACCGTAGATGCCATCGCCCGGCAGGCGGTCATCGTGCTGGCCGTCGTCTGCCATCGGCACGGTATTGAAGGAGGCGACGCCATCCGCCCGCCAATGGATCGCGGCACCCGCCAGCGCGCTGTGATCATCCGTGAGCAGGGCGCTGATGTGGACCGCTTCGGAGGACTTCGGCACCAAAGGGAAGTGCTGCACCTCGCGGATCAAGGGGGCGATGTCCCCGGCCGCCACCGAATTAGCCGCGCCGGGCGTGCCACCCACGCCCTGACTGGCCGCCCAATTTTGCCCGCTGCTGTTGTCGAAGCCGGCCTCGATCAACTCAAGCGAATGCCCGCCGCCATCCGCCGGACTTTCCCAGTGCCAGCCGAAGTGACCGTAGTCCGCCACGGTATCCTTGGCGAAGATGCCCCAGTCGCCGTCGTCGCTGTAGGTGACGTCATCGATCGTCTGGGCATCGGCATCGAGCAGTTCAAGGCGGTTCGAGTGATTGGAGAGCCGTCCGCTCCAGCCGGCCACGACATTGCTCACCCCCGGATACTTCGCCGCAAAGGCCGCGCTATCCGCCGCCACCACGAGGTAGCCGCCCGCGGGAATCTGAGTGCCCGCGGGAATCGCGAACTCTACGCCACGCGTGAGAGCCCAGTGGCCCACATCGACCGGCTCCGGCCCGGTGTTATGAAGCTCGATGAATTCCTCGTCGGTCCGCTCGTTGGCCGGGTGATACATGATCTCGCTGATCACCACTTGGGCAGCCAGCGGTGCCGTCAGGATCGCGGGCAGAAGACAGAGGAGAGTGCGCTTCATAGATGGTGCAGCAGGAGGAGTCGGGGTACTAGGCAACCCTCGATCCAAACCGATGCATCATTAGAGAACGATTAGTGAGGTCGATCTAATCTTCCGCAAAAAGCCTGATACATTGAAACATCGCGCAAGGCCTCGCAGTAGGCCGAATGGGGGCTCTTCCAGCGGCACAACACCTCTACCCGTGCATTTTGCGAGATTCCCCTGGAGCCGGTTGTCGGACTCGAACCGACGACCTGATCATTACAAATGAACTGCTCTACCAACTGAGCTAAACCGGCATCTCTCTGGGAAGCGACCGGCTGGCTTGAGGCCGCCGGGGGCCGTGGTTTAGCGCGGGGGATGATCAAGCGGAAGTCTTAAATGAGTGCCGATTCCGGATGGCGCAAAAAGGTGGTCCGCACTGCTTGCTGTGCGGCGAATGGTTCCCGGCAGCGGGCTTCATCCAGTGCCCCCGGGAATGGCCCTGATTCACCCTCTCCCGGCCGGTCAGTGTCAGCCCAAGCGTGCCTTTTATCCTGTATCCCCCGATGGACCAATCCACTGACGTGCTGCCGAACCCCTAACGTGCCGTATATCACCACGCCCCGATGACCTTTCGCGGGCCCGCCCCCGGGGGCACCTGATCTCCGTCCGCTGCCGGGAACCATTCGCCGCACGGCAAGCGGTGCGGACCACCTTTACCCCATTTTCGGGGGGTATGCGCGGCGGGACCTTGCCATTCCACTGCTTGGTCAGTGAAATCCGTTCTACCCATGCGCTCCCTGCTGCTTTGCCTTTTGCTCCCCTGCTGCCCCCTTCTCGCCGCGGAGCGGAGCCCGATCGTGCCCACGATGGAGGAGCCGGTGCTCTGCGAGAAGAAGGGCGAGGGCCATTGGTTCGTGGATTTCGGCACAGCGGCCTTTGGGAATGTCGCGCTCACTTCGCCCGACGGGAACGGCAAGCTCACCCTGCACCTCGGCGAGGCGCTGTCATCGCCCGGCGTGGTGAACCGGAAGCCGGGCGGGACGGTGCGCTACCAGAAACAGGAAATCACCCTGCGGCCGCGGACCGCCGTGAGCCCGAAGCTGAGCTGGAGCGCGCCGGGCTGGATGAAGTCCGGCTTCCTCGACCTGCCGAAGGGTGCCGAGGAGATGATGCCCTTCCGCTACGTGGAGATCGAGGGCGCACCCGCTTCCTTCGCCGTAGGGCAGATCCGCCGCACGAGCTGGTCGGTGGCCTTTGATGAAAATGCCTCGGCCTTCGAGTCGTCCAGCCCGGAGCTGGATGCGGTGTGGAAGCTCTGCAAGCACAGCATCAAGGCCACCAGCTTCCTGGGCCTCTACGTGGATGGCGACCGCGAGCGGAAGCCCTACGAGGCGGACGTGCTGATCAACCAGCTCTCCCACTACTGCCTGGACGCGCACTACGACACCGCGCGGCTGACCCACGAGTATTTGTTAGAGAAGCCAACCTGGCCGACGGAGTGGCGCCTGCAATCGGTGATCCTGGCCTGGCACGACTTCCTCTACTCCGGCGATGACAGCTCGCTGCGCAAGCACTACGCCACGCTGAAGGGCCGGGCGATGATCGAGCGGCGCACGCCGGAGGGCTTCTTCCGCGGCTGGAATGAGGGGGAGCCCAAGGACATCGTCGACTGGCCCGTGGGCGAGCGCGATGGCTACGACATGAAGCCGGAGGTGAAGACGGTGGTCACCGCCTTCCACTACCGGGCGCTGGTTTTGTTAGAGAAGATCGCAACGCAGCTCGGCAAGGCGGCCGATGCAAAGGAGTTCGCGGCCATGGCGGAGCAGACGCGCAAGGCGGTGAATGAGACGCTGTGGGATGAGGCACGGGGCTGCTACCTGGATGGCTTCGATGGGAGCAAGGCCGTGAGCCACGCCTCCGCGCATGCCAGCTTCTTCGCGCTGGCGCTGGGCCTGGTGCCAGAGGAGCGGGTGGCGCGGGTGGGTGCTTTCCTCAAGGGGCGCGGGATGGCCTGCAGCGTGTATGGCGCGCAGTTCCTGTTAGACGCGCTCTACGATGCGGGGGAAACCGGCCAAGCGCTGTCGCTTCTCACCTCGCATGGGCAGCGTTCGTGGCTGAACATGTCGGAGAAGGTGGGGTCCACGATCACGCTGGAAGCATGGGATCCCTCGCAGAAGCCAAACTTGGATTGGAACCATGCATGGGGTACTGCGGCTGCGAATATTATCGGGCGGAGATTGATGGGGATCGAGCCTGTGGAGCCGGGCTTCAAGCGCTTCCGCGTGCGCCCGCAGACCGCCACGCTGGAGCGCGCGAAGATCAAGTTTCCCACGCCGAAGGGTGCGGTGAACCTGGAGATCACGGGTAAGGAGGCCGCGACTTGGGAGGCGAAGTTGAGCGTGCCTGCGGGGAGTGCGGCGGAGTTTTACCTGCCCTTCGCGGGTGAGGGTGTGGCCACCGGTTCCGGAGAAGCCGCGGCGCTGCGCGAGGAGAAGGGGCGGAAGGTGCTCGGGCTGCGGCCGGGCAGCTGGACGATCCGGATGAAGAAGTAAGACCGCGCTACTTCAAGAACTCCGTCGAAGGCACCGGCAGCAGAATCCCGATGAACTTGTTCTCCCGTTCGAAGGATTTCTTCTCGGGATCGAACTTCTTCACGTCCACCGCCCCTAGGCCCTTTTGTTCGGTCGGTGCTGGTATCCTGACGTAGGCGACGGTCTCACCGGGCATTACGATCACGAGATAGCCTTGATGCCGAGCTTGGGCATCCTTGAAAGGGATGTCCAACAAGTAACCGTTGCCCGCCTTTGGGGAATAAGCCGCCTGCTTCAGATGGGAAATCATCTTCTCGCGACGCTTGCCCTCGATCTTCGTCCACTCGAAGGAAGCCCACATCTCTTCCTTGGGACTGAGATACCAGATTACGGCATCGCCCAGCCCCTTCTTCACCCGCTCAAGTTTGTCGACCTCTGCCTGATCAAAAGAAGATAGGACCTCGGGCTTGACCTCAGGTGCTGCAGCGCCCGGCACCGGCGTGACCGCTGGCGGCTCGGCACGCGCAGTGAAAGGTAATGCACTGAGCGCCCAGGTCAGAACGCCAGCCATTCGTAGCCACCCGGTCATCATTGACACACGGTAACTCCTAAGCGGAAAGCTGACAAGTTTCCCGAAGCGCCATCTCGCAAGGCTGCCGGCTTTCTGTCAGGAGTTCTGCATGCTCCCCCGCTCCGCTGCCTCCCCTGCCCTGTTCCGGGCTGTGCTGGCGTGTGGATGCCTGATTCTAGCAGCAGCCGCGGAGGACTTCGGCCCCAACATTCCGGATGCGGAGACCCTGCATCTCTGGCATCTCGATGAGGCCAAGCCACCCTTCGCCGATGCGGCCGCTTTCTCCAAGCCGCTGGAGGGTCTCTTGAACAATGCCAAGGCAAGCCAGCCTTCCTTCCCCGGCTTCGGCACGGCGGTGTCGCTGACGGGCAATGCAGGCGGCACGCCGGGCAACTCGAACTTCCGCGGTGCAATCATCACCGCAGCCCCGATGCTCGCCAGTGGCCGGCAGGACAATATCCCCGCCGACTTCCGCTACACTGGGCCTGATGGTGCCTTCACCTACGAGATGCTCGTAAAGCCGGAGGTCCTGCCCGGGGATGCGAAGGTTATCGCGCTGGGCCTGCTCTCGCTGGAGGGCGACACGGACGACCGCATCTTCAACTTCCGCATCGAGAAGCAAGGCTTCCTGGCCTTCATCACGCTGCCGGACAGCGGCGCGACGGGCGGTGGTCTGGCCTCGATTCCCACCAGCGGGCCGCATGCGCTGCAGACCGGGGCCTGGTATCACGTCGCGGTCACCTACGACGGCAATGACGGGGTGGCAAACAACCTGAAGCTCTACTGGACGCGGCTCGACAGCCATCCCACCGAGGCGAACCTGATCGGTCGCGGCAGTCTCTCGCGGGATCTGCGCGGCAGCGGCGACTGGGCGGTGGGGAATGAGGCGCGCGGCTTCGGCACCAATGCGGAAGGCGAGCCCTTCCCCGGCTTGATCGATGAGGTGCGGATCAGCAGCGTGGCGCGGAATCCGCGGGACTTCTGCTTCGTGCCCGCCGCGCGCCGCGTGCCTTCCCTTCCATCCAGCAAGTCCGCGGACACAAAGGAATTGCCGCCGCTCGACCTGCTGCTCTCCGGCGTGCGCGTGGATGCCGCCTCCGCCAGCCTGCCGAAGGCCATGGGCGAGGTCATGCATCTGCCCTCCGGATTGCACCGGCTCGACTTCGACTTCGGCTTCGATCCGGATCTCTTCACCTCCGATGTGAAGCTGCGCTGCCAGTTGGAGGGCATCGACGAACGCTGGCAGGAAAGCCAGCGCGGGATGAGCCTGGTCTGCCAGGCGCTGGATGTGGACAAGCGGGTGATCTCGCAATCGAGCTTCCCCTCAGTGGGCCGCAGCCCCGGCTGGCAGACGACGATGAATGACTCCTCGCTCAGGCGGCGCACGGAGCCGCTCTACCTGCCGGCCCAGACTGCGGCCATCCAGATCTCGCTCAGCTCCGGATCCGCGGATACCACCGGGCTGATGGTGGTGGACAACCTCCAGTTGTTAGACCCTGCGGCGGGCAACAAGCCGGTGTGGCCGAATGGCGACTTCGAAATGGAGGGCATGCCCTCACCCGGCGACCTGCCCCCGGGCTGGGTGCGCGGCGGCAGCGATCCTGCGATCGCCCACCTGGTGACCGGCAGCGCCGGGGTCTCGCTCGGCCTGGTGGATGGCGACCAGCAGAAGCACGGCGAGTGGATCTCCACGCGCCCCTGGTCCAGCCCGAATGGCGAGAGCCGCACGATGGTGCTGTCCTGGGACGAGGCCTACAACGTGATCGGCGGCTCGCAGAACCGTGCCAGCTACATCAATGTCCCGCCGGGCCGCTACACCTTCCGGGTGATCGGCCTGTTAGGCGACAAGCAGCTCGCGGGGAAGATGATCTCGCTGCCGGTGCAGATCGATCCGCCCTTCTGGCAGCGGATGTGGTTTCTGCCTGTCGTGACCGCAGCGACGGTGACGCTGGTGGCCGCAGGCATCGTGGTCCACTTGCGGCGGCGGGCGCGGCGGCGGCTCGAGCAACTGCGCTTCCAGAATGCACTGGAGCAGGACCGCAGCCGGATCGCACGGGACATGCACGATGACCTGGGCACCCGCGTGACGGTGCTGAACCTGACCGCCGCGCTGGCCCGCCGCGACTTGGAGAGCGATCCCGCGAAGGCGCAGCGCCACCTGGAGAAGATGAGTTCTTCCGCGCGCGAGCTGGTGGAGGCGATGGACGATCTCGTCTGGGCAGTGGATCCCGCGCATGACACCCTGGATCACCTCGCCTCCCATCTCACGCGGATGGCGGAGGAGATGTTCCGCGATAGCCCGGTGCGCTGCCGGCTCGATATTCCCGCCATCCTGCCCGCGCGGCCACTGGGTTCGGACTACCGCCACCACATCGCGCTGGCGGTGAAGGAAAGCCTGCACAATGTCCTGCAACACGCGGGTCCCTGTGAGGCCCTGCTCTCGCTTGCGCTGGACGAGGACACGCTCGCGATCACCATCCGCGACAGCGGCCGGGGCTTCGATCCCAGCGCCGCGCGGCATGGCCATGGCCTGGACAATACCGCCGCGCGCATCCGGGAAATCGGCGGCAGCTACGCCTTGGACTCGTCAAAAGGCCACGGAACCTGTGTGGTCATGCTCTGCCGCCTCCCCGATCATCCCCATTGAACCCAAGCCACCATGTCCGCTACCCGCACCATCGCCCTGGTCGAAGATGATCCCGCGCTGCGCGAGACCCTCGCAGAGGTGCTCGCCGGCTCGGGCACATGGCAAGTCACCGCCGCTTATCCGGATGCGGAGGCGGCGCTGGCGGCGATGAAGGAGAAGCACCCGGATGTGGTGCTGATGGACATCCAGCTTCCCGGCATGTCCGGCATCGCATGCGTGGCGCAACTCAAGGCGATTCATCCCGAGGTGCAGGTGGTGATGGTCACGGTCTATGACAACAATGACCGGATCTTTGATGCCCTGGCCGCGGGAGCTTCAGGCTATCTGCTGAAGCGCGATGCGCCGTCGAAGCTGCTCGAGTGCCTGGATGATTTGCTTTCCGGCGGCTCGCCGATGTCGAGTGCCATCGCGCGCAAGGTGGTGCAGCATTTCCAGAAGAGCCCGCCTGCGAAGAACGAGGACCACAATCTGACACCGCGGGAGAAGCAGATCCTGGAGTTGCTGGTGAAGGGCGGGCTGTATAAGGAGATCGCGTGGGATCTGGGCATCGGGGTGGAGACGGTGCGGACGCACTTGCATAATATCTATGCGAAGCTGCACGTGCGCACGCGGACGGAGGCGGTGGTGAAGTATCTGGGGAGGTAGTCAAGCTGGAGCGCCAGGCACTAGCCTGGCTGAAGCAGTTCTGAAGTCGGACCTCACCCCGGCGGCCCCCGGTTACGTTCTTTCACTCCCTCCTCCGGCCGGAAGTCAGCGCAAGCAGGGTGGTCCCGCAAAGAAGGTCATGCTGACTACCTCTCTCACGCAGCGACCCGAGGAGGGTGGTTTGTCGCCGACCCCGGGGGCACTCGGCGGAGCCCGCTGTGATAACTGCTTCGGCCAGGCTGGAGCCTGGCGCTCCAGGACGTGCGGGCTACCCCCATTTCGGGGGAGGCCCCCGTTTCCACTCCCCCCACTCCCCTTCTCGCGCGATGATGTCGGCTAACCCATGCGTCTGCTGCCCTCGCTTGTCCTCGTCCTTGCCCCAGCCGCATCTGCCGCGGTGAGCGGTCCCTACACCGCGGATGCTGCCACCGTGCATCTCTTCCACCTCGATGAAGCGAGCGGCAGCAGCAGCGCGAACAGCGGCAACTCCACGGCTCCCCTGCTCGCTTTCACCGGCACGAGCGCCCCCTCTACCAACAACAGCGCGCAGCCTGCCAACACTTCCATCCTTGGTGCGGGAGCTTGGTCCGGAGCCTTCGGCAAGGCAGCGAACTTAAGCACCGCGACGGCAGGCCTTGGCCTGGATGCAAACGGTTCAGGCGGCTTCCAGCCGGGCAATACCACCTGCCCGGATGGCATCGCCCACTCCACACTCGCCGGGGCAGATGGCTCCTTCACGCTGGAGGCACTGGTGAATCTCCCGGCGATCACCGGCTCGCAGCGGGAGATCATCACCACGGACAGCTCGCTCACGAACCGCGGCTTCCAATTCCGCGTGAATAGCAGCGGGGCGCTGGAGTTCAACTTCATCACCGGCTCCGGCTCAGCGATCACCATGCCCATCCCCGTGAGCGGCACGCATGCCTTCGCGGCGAATGAGTGGTTCCACGTCGCGCTGGCCTACGATGGGCCCACGCACAGCTCCACCTTCTACTGGACGCGCCTGTCCGCGGATCCCTGGGCGGCCAATGCGCTCGGCAGCTCGGCCGCAGAGATCACGAGCGGCACCGTCACCGGACCCCTGGTGGTGGGCAATGAAGGCCGCGGACCCTCGGGCGAGTCCTTGCTCGGCATGATCGATGAAGTGCGGATCAGCAGCAAGGTGCGCGCTGCCGATGAGTTCCTCTTCGAAGCGCCCGATTTGACCACGGACACGGACCACGACCAGCTCCCCGATTCCTGGGAGCTCCTGCACGCCCCGGATCTCACGGTGCTCTCCGGCTTGAATGGCGCGGACCACGATGCAGACGGTGCCACCGACCTCGCGGAATACCAGGCGGGCAGCGATCCCTCCAATGCGGCATCCACTCCGAGCGATACCGATGCGGACGGGCTGTTAGATTCATGGGAGCAGACCTACTTCGGCAGCCTCGCACAAAACGCCAGCGGCGATCCGGATGGCGATGGCGAGAGCAACGCGACCGAACAGGCCAACGGCTCTGCGCCGAGCAACCGCGCCTCGCTCTCCACAGACAAGGATGCGGACAGTCTGCCGGATGCCTGGGAAATGGCTCACTTCGGCAGCCTGGCCTACAATGGCGGTGCGGATCCAGATGGTGATGGCTTCGGGAACCTGCAGGAGTTCACGGCGAACACGGCGCCGGAGATCGCGGCCTCCCGCCCGCCCGGCACCGCGGTGCGCCTGGTGCCACTGGACGATGGCAACAACACGACCAGCGAGTTCGGCTACGCAGGCAGCTCCGCGATCAACACGGTGGCCTTCGTCCGCTCCTCGTTGAAGACGGTGGGCAACCAGCAGTTCGTCACCTGGTACGGCCGCCACCAATACGATGCCAATGCGCCCTTCAACAACACGATCTGGATCGGCCGCCGCACGCTTGGCTCCTCGCAGTGGGAAGTCTTCCGCCACCCCACCTTCACCGCGAACACCATCACCGATGGCCACGATGTGATCAGCTACGGCATCGATGGCGATGGCTTCATGCACGTTTCCTGGGGCATGCATGGCGATGCCTTCCACTATTCCCGTAGTACCACGCCGGTGACTGGCAGTGGACCGATCGTCCTGGGCCCGGACACGACGATGACCGGGCGCGAGAACTCGGTGACTTACCCACAATTCCTCAAGCTGCCGGATGGCGACCTGCTCTTCCTCTTCCGCGAGGGTGCCTCCGGTAGCGGCGATACCTACCTTAACCGCTGGGACACGGCGACCAAAGCCTGGGACAATGTCCACCGCAGCGGCAATACCCAGCTCCCCTTCATCAAGGGCACCGGCTGGACACCCGACTACAATGCCTACCCGAACATGCCCCAACTCGGCGGCGATGGCGATGAGCTCACGCTCACCTGGTGCTGGCGCTACAACAGCGGCTCGCCGGCGGGCGAGGAGGGCTACCAGACGAACAACAACATCGCCTTCGCCCGCTCCACCGATGCGGGCGTGACCTGGCAGCGCTTCGACGGCACGCCCTACACGCTGCCCATTTCGCGCAGCGGGGAGAGCGGAAATCCGGCCACCGCGGCGCAGCACATCGTGAGCATTCCGGAAGGCAGCAGCCTGATCAACCAAGCCAGCATGTGCCTGGACTCGGCGGGCAATCCGGTGATCGGCACCTGGTGGGCACCGGAGACAGCGGCGGGCAACTATCGCCGCCAGTATATGGTCGTCTTCCGCCACGACAACGGCACTTGGCAGACGCGCCCGGTCTCGAATCGCACGGTCGATCCCACGGGTACGAAATACAGCGAGACCTACGTGCGCGATCTCGGCCGGCCGATCGTAGTCCGCGATGACCAGGACCGCATCATCATGGCTTACCGCGACAACCAGGGCAGCAATGGCCTGACCATCGTCCACAGCTTGCCGAAGGCGCAGGATCCGGACCGCCTGGTGTGGATCGAGTTTGATCTCACCAGCGACAACCTCGGCAACTATGAGCCGATCATCGACAACGAACTCTGGGACCGCGAGCGACAGTTGCACTTCCTCTACCAGGCCTCCGCCGGGGAAGGCTACACACCGCCCGCCAACAACGCCGCGCGCTTCTCGATCCTGGAGTGGGATGCCGCGGCCTACTTCGCGCATCGTCCGGAGCCGCAGCTTAGCTTCAATGCTGCGCGAACGCAGGCCACCATCACTTGCCCTACGGAGCCGAGCTGGTCGTATCGCCTGTGGAGCAGCAGCAATCTGGAGAACTGGAGCATCGCTGGCACGGCGGAGGGCGATGGTGCGCCGGTGACATTCACGCAGGCGCTCAACCCTCAAGAGCCACAGCGCTTCTGGCGGATCGAATACGCGGAAGGTGGGTTTTGAAGGCAGCCTGGAGCGCCAGGCACTAGCCTGGCCGACGCAGTTCTTGCGGCGGACCTCATCAAGTGCTCCCGGGTTCGCGACGCCTCACCCTTCCTTAAGCTGGGGGCAGCGGGAGCAAACGTGGCCGGTAATCACGAGGCTAGCCGTTCCTTCACAAACCGGCCGGAGGAAGGGCAGTCCGGGGACGATCCCGGGGGCTTCAGGTATTATCCACCGCTAGAGCTGCTTCAGCCAGGCTAGTGCCTGGCGCTCCGGCTATGCGGACCACCTTTTGGCCGTCTCCCCATTGCGTGGGAGATCGCCGCATCTGATTGCACGTGGCATCTCCCCGCCCCTACCGTGGAACGATTCTTATCCCCGTGGAGTGCCCGACCCGTCCTCCGCTTTGAGTCCAAGACCCGAAACCCAAATGAAGCAAACCCCGCAGTCCTTCGCCTGGTTGGCACTCGCCTCCGGCCTGATCCTTCCCCAGGCGCACGGTTCCCTCCGCGCGCCTTATACCGTCGATGCCAATACGCCGCACCTCTATCACTTCAGTGAGGCCGCCGGCGTTTCCCTTTCCGCCAATGCCGGCAGCCTGGGCCTGAAAGTCCAGACCTTCGATGCCTCGCCGGTGCCGGGCTCCGCCGTGACCACCGTGCTCGGCGCGGCCGGTCCATCCGGCTTCGGCAATGCCGCCGACTTCGGCACCAACATCGACTACCTCGCCGGCTTCGATGCGAACAACACGGGTGCCTTCCAGACCGACCAGAGCGCTACGGTCCTGAGCCCGGATGCAGTGGCCATGAGCACGCTCGGCATCAACGGCACGAATCCCTTCACCTTGGAAGCGATGGTGAAGTTCTCGGCGGACCCCACCAGCAACCACGAGATCATCTGCACGGACTCCTCCGCCGGCACGCGCGGCTTCCAATTCCGCATCACGAATACCGCGCCCACCGGTGGCACCGCGGGAAAATACCTCGAGTTCAACCTGATCGGCGTGGCGGGTGCCCAGCGCAAGGCGCTGATCCCAACCCTGGCGCTCGACAAGGTGAATGGTTATGCGGCGAACACCTGGTTCCATGTGGCCTTCGTCTACACCGGCACCACGTGCCAGTTCTACTGGACCAAGGTGGATCCCACCGTCACGGCTCCGCACGCTCTGGCACCGCTCGACAATAGCAATGCCGCCGGATCCGCCCTGACCATCACGGCAGCGGCGGCCACCATCACCGGTCCCTTGATCTTCGGTAACGAGAACCGCGCTGCAGCTGCCGAAGGCCTGCGCGGGGCGATCGATGAGGTGAGGATCAGCAATGTCGCGCGCGCCGCGGGCGACTTCGTTTTCTACCTGCTCGATACCGATGCGGACGGGCTCGATGACAACTGGGAACTCAGCTATGCCAGCTCGCTCACGCAGCTCTCCGGTCTCGGCGGTGCGGATGCCGATGGCGATGGCTTCACCGACCTGGCCGAATACGAGGCACGCACCCATCCGCTGAACAACCTTTCGACACCCAACGACACCGACGCCGACGGCCTGCCGGATGCCTATGAGATCGCCACCTTCGGCAGCATCACCACACAGACCGGCAGTGATGACTCCGATGGCGACTATGCCACCAACGCGCAGGAGCTTGCAGCCTCGACCTCGCCGGTGGACCGGAATTCCTTCCCCGATACGGAAGGCGGCAGCGGCGACGGCATGAGCGATGCATGGGAGATCGCGTGGTTCGGCAGCACCGCCGCCCTGCCCAACGCTGACGCGGATGGCGACGGCTTCAGCAACCTCGACGAATTCCTGGCGAACTCCAAACCCACCGACGCGAACTGGACCCCGGTGAAGGCCAAGCTCCGCAACCGCTGGAGCTTTAATGGCAATCTCACGGACTCCGTGGGCGGCAGCACGGCCCAGATCATCGATCCCGATGGCAATGCGGGCGTGGGCGGCACCGCCACCCTGGGCACGAATGACATTCTGTTAGGCGGCGGCGCGAGTGGCACTTCCGCCTATGTCCAGCTCGGCAGCAACTTGCTCCAGGGGACGAAGACCCCGGTGACGATCGAGCTGTGGGCCACGCAGGTGGCGATCCAGAATTGGTCGCGCGTCTTCGATCTCGGCAGCGGCACCGGCGAGTATCTGATGATGTCCTGGACCCAGGGCACGAACCTCGCGACCGACAATGTCGAGTGGATCGATACCGTGACCACCAACTCGGGCAATACCAACCAGCCCTACACGCTGGGCACAGAGTTTCACATCGTGATGACGATTGAGCCCGGAATGGGGACCGCCGGCAGCACGCTGGTGACCTGGTATTCCAATCCGGTGAGCAGCTCCGATCTCGGAACGCTGCAGGGCAGCTTCAGCACGGTCAACCAGCTCGCTTTGTTCAATGACCTCAAGCTGATGCTCGGCCGCTCGCAATTCACGGGCGACAGCACCGCGAATGCCCGCTACAACGAGGCCCGGATCTGGAATGGCGCCCTCAGCTTCGAGGAGCGCGAGTTCCACCACGATGCCGGCCCCGAGGTCATCAATGCGAACGATACCGATGCCGACGGCCTGCTGGACGACTGGGAGGTCCTGCACTTCCGCAGCTCGCCCGGCGAATCCGTCGCTACCATCCTGGCGAAGTACAAGGGCAGCGACGATCCGGATCACGACTTCTACGACAACGCCACTGAGTTCACCGACAACACCGATCCGCTCGACCCCTTCTCGTCCTTCGACAGTGATGGCGATGGGTTGCCCGATGGCTGGGAAGTCTTCTGGTTCCGCGAGACGCCGGAGGAAGACCTGACCACCATCACGGCGAAGTATGATGGCACCGCGGACCCGGATGCCGATGGCTTCAACAACGAGGCCGAGCAGACCGCCAACTCCAATCCCAAGAGCAACGCCTCCACACCCCTCGATACCGATGGCGACGGCCTGATCGATTCGTGGGAGCAATTCTACTTCGGCAACCTCAGCCAGAACGCCGCCGGCAATCCCGACGGTGACTCCGGCACGAACTTGCAGGAGCAGGCCGCGGGCTCGAATCCCACGCTGGCTTCCTCCACGCCCACCGATGCGGACGGGGACTCGGTGGTCGACACGGCAGAGGCCTTCAAGCCCTACACGGTGGATGGCAGCACCCTTCATCTCTGGCACCTCAATGACCTCCAGGCGCCGGCTGCCGATGCGGTGAGCGGTGGCACCTCCCTTGTCGCGCTCGCCAATGGCGCGCTGATGTGGAGCCCGTCGCTCGCCGGCTTTGGCACGGGGCTGAATCCCTCCGCAGGGCGTGGCACCGCGAATGGCGGGATCCTGGCCGCGCTGCCGCTCGCAGCGGATGGCACGGACAATGTGACCATGAGCTACGCCGGGGCGGACGGTGCCTTCACCTTCGAGGCGATCGTGCGGCTGGATGTCGATCTGAACTCGGCCCCGGCTTCGGTGGTGCCGATGCAGATCCTGGCGGGAGAAGACGACACGGCCGCCGCCCGCGTCTGGCAATTCCGCATCGTGCCGATCGGCGGCCCGGGAAATACCGCGGGCACCGCGCCGCTGCTCGAGTTCATCAACATCCATGGTGAAGCTCCCGTCCAATCCTTGAGCGCGCCGCTGCCCACCGGAGCCGCAGCCAATGCGGTCGCCCAGGGAAGCTGGTATCACGTGGCCGTCACTTACAACGGCACCGAGAACACGGCGGATAACCTGAAGCTCTACTGGACCTTGCTGGATCCCGCGCGCACGCAGGCCAGCCAGATCGCCTCGCTGCAGATGACGAGTGACCTGCTGGCGGCCACGCCACTGGACTTCGCCATCGGCAACAAGGCCCGGGCCACGGGAGGCACCACAGATTCCTTCGCGGGAATCGTGGATGAAGTGCGCATCAGCTCAGTGGCGCGGAGTGCGAATGGCTTCCTGTTCTCCGCGGGGTCGGATGGCGATGCGCTCGATGATGCCTGGGAGCTGCAGTACTTCGGCAATCTGGACCAGACCGCAGAGGGTGACTTCGATCACGATGGCACGGACAACCTCACCGAGTATCGCCTCGGTCTGATCCCGAATTCGGGTAGCTCGCTCTTCGTCGCGAGCCGCGCGGCGAATGGGCTGATCCAGTGGCCGAGCGTGACCGGCGTGAGCTTCACCGTGAGCCGCAGCACCACTCTGGCAGCTGGTTCGTGGACCAACATCGCCACGGTGCCGGGCACCGCGGGCACGGCGTCCTACACCGATCCTGCACCACCGGCGGGCAAGGCCTTCTACCGCATCACGCTCAATCCTTGATTGATCGGTTCGATCGATCCATTTCCAGGGTTCCACTATGGGTTCCGGGAGCTGCCGAAAGGTGGCTCCCGGTTTTTTGTGGGGGCTGCTTGGAGCGTGGAGCGCCAGGCTCCAGCCTGGCCGAAGCAGTGCTGGTGGCCGTCGGAGACCCAATGCCCCCAGGGAGTCTGCTTCATCTTCTGAAGTGAGTAAGCACAGAGTCTGCGCGGACTACCTTTGGCGAGTTTCACCCGGGGGCATCAAGGTGAGCTCAGCCCCCAGAATTGCTTCTGCCAGGCTGGAGCCTGGCGCTCCCCATCTCGCGCTCCCGGACCACCTTTTGTCCCGAACCCCACCCCGCCCCGTCCGATTCCGCAAAGACAAACCCGTCCATGCCCTCTAGCTTGTAAGCCCACGCTCATGAACATCGGCATCCCGAAGGAAATCAAGGCCCAGGAAAACCGCGTCTCCATGATCCCCGGTTCCGCGGGGGATCTCGTGAAGCGCGGGCACCGCGTCTTCGTGCAAGCCGGGGCCGGGGTTGGCGCAAGCTACGGCGATGAATTGTATCGCGCCATGGGGGCCGAAATCCTGCCGGATGCCGATGCGATCTTCGAGGCCTCTGAGATGATCGTGAAGGTGAAGGAGCCGCAGCCGGAGGAGATCGCGCGGCTCAAGCCCCATCACCTGCTCTTCACCTACCTGCACCTGGCGGCGGGCAAGCAGCTTACCGAATCGCTGGTCGCCAGCGGTTGCACGGCGCTGGCCTATGAGACGCTCGAAGTGAATCACCGCCTGCCGCTGTTAGAGCCGATGAGCGAGATCGCGGGCCGTATGGCATCGATCGTGGGCTCTTATCACTTGGCGAAGCACAATGGCGGGCGCGGCACTCTGCTCGGTGGTGTGCCCGGCGTGGCTCCCGGCCGCGTGGTCGTGATCGGGGGCGGCACCGCGGGCGTGAATGCCGCGCGCGTGGCCACCGGCATCGGCGCGGATGTCACGATCCTTGAGGTGGATTTCGAGCGCATGCGTTTCCTGGACATCACCATGACCGGCACGCACACCGTCTATTCCAGCGAGGCGAACCTGGCCGAGCTGCTGCCGCGCGTGGATCTGGTGATCGGAGCCGTGCTCGTTCCCGGCGCCAAGGCCCCGAAGCTCATCACCCGTGACATGCTCAAGCTGATGCAGCCGGGCAGCGTGTTCGTGGACATCGCGGTGGACCAAGGCGGCTGCGCGGAGACCACGCGCCCGACGACTCACCAATCGCCCACCTATGTGGAAGAGGACGTGATCCACTACTGCGTGGCGAACATGCCCGGTGCCTATTCCCGCACCGCGACCCAGGCTCTGAACAACACCACGCAGCGCTGGATCACCCTGCTTGCCGACAACGGCGTGGCCGGTGCGGCAAGGATCCGACGCGAGATCCTCGGCGCGGTGAACTGCACCGGTGGCAAGCTGACCTGCGCGCCGGTGGGTGAGGCCCACGGCATGGCGGTGGAGTCCGCGGCGGAGTTGTTAGGGGTCTGACCCGGTAGTCCCAAGGGGACTTGTGCAGAGAGGCAGGATTCAAGGTGGGGTTCCGGTTAGAGGCCGAGCGAACCCCGCCCGCGCGAAGGCCCCGCAGAAGCAAGCGGTGCGGCACGATTTATCCAGCCGCTCGGATAGGAAGCGCCGTCGCTTTTGTGCGGCCTTTTCATGCTCATCACTCCAAGGGACCACTCTGCGGGCTGGCGGTTTCGCGCTCCCTGCGGGCAGGCATCGCTTCAAGCGTCAACGCTACTCCTCATCCATCTCCGACTCCGCGCAACACGACCCGCGGGCATGCACGCATGAGGCGCACCACGCCTTGCCATCCACCACGATGGCGGCGGGCTGGCCGCAGAGATGGCAAGCCTCCTCGGTAGCAATTGAATCCACTTGGCTCACAGCGAAATCATCGCGCCGATCCGTGGAATTTCAACAACCTTGCCCGATCAGGCGAAGCAATCCGTCGTAGCCGACAAGCGCCGAAAGCATGGAGGCAGCCCACAAAGGCCTCTCTACCCTGGCTTTCCGGAAGAAGCTCAAACAGGTGGACGGGAACCACGCGATGGCGAGGAAGCACCAAGCAGATTCCATTCGGTCCCATGCCTCTGAGATGGCCAGGGCCGACAAGACACCGAGGGAAAAGGCACTAAAAGCGATGCTATGCTCATAGCAGCAGGGAAAACGCCGGATCGCCGCCGCAGGAATCTCCATGGTGCTTCCAGAATGCGGACCAGCGACCGGAGGTCAAGAAGGGCCTTGTCCGGAAGATAGAGCCCCGCCACGAAAAAACCCGGCCTCCCTCGCGGAAGACCGGGTCTTGGAATCTAGTCTAACCAGGCTCGCGCTTAGCCTTGGGCACCAGCGGTCTCGGTCTCGGCGGCCTTGACCTTCTCGTCGCGGAGCACGGCCTTGCGGCTCATCTTCACGCGGCCCTTTTCATCCACGCCGAGGCACTTGGCGGTGATCACGTCGCCCTTCTTGACGACGTCTTCCACGCGCTCGGTGCGGCCTTCGGCCAGCTCGGAGACGTGGATCAGGCCGTCCTTGCCGGGCAGCACTTCCATGAAGGCGCCGAAGTTGGTGATGCTGACCACCTTGCCGGTGTAGATCTTGCCCACTTCGATTTCCTGGAACATGCGCTCGATGAGCGACTTCGCGCGCAGCAATCCTTCTTCCTTGGAAGCGTAGATGTGCACGGTGCCGTCGTCCTCGATGTTGATCTCGGCGCCGGACTCGGCCTGGATGCCCTTGATGTTCTTGCCACCAGGCCCGATGAGCTCGCCGATGCGGTCGGCGGGGATCTTCACGGACACGATGCGCGGGGCATGCGGGCTGAGTTCCTGCGGACCGGAGACAGCCTCGGTCATCTTGGCGATGATCGTGGTGCGGGCGGCCTTGGCCATGTGGATGGCTTCCTCAAGGATCGCCATCGGCAGGCCGGGGAGCTTCAGATCGAGCTGGTAGCCAGTGACACCGGCGTCGGTGCCGCAGAGCTTGAAGTCCATGTCACCGTAGAAGTCTTCGGAACCGATGATGTCGAGGAGGGCCTTGTGAGCCTTCATCGTGCCGTCTTCGTTCCACTCGGTCACCAGACCGACGGAGATACCGCCGACGGGAGCCTTGAGCGGGACACCGGCGCAGAGCAGCGCCATGGTGCCGGCACAGACCGTCGCCATCGAGGTGGAGCCATTCGACTCCATGACTTCCGACGAAATGCGCATGGCATACGGGAAGTCTTCCACTTCCGGGATCACCGGAGCGATTGAGCGCTCGGCGAGGGCACCGTGGCCGATCTCGCGGCGGTTGATGCCACCCATGCGGCCGCACTCACCCACCGAGAACGGAGGGAAGTTGTAGTGCAGGATGAAGCGCTTGCTGTCCTCACCACCGGCGTAGTTGTCGAAGAACTGCTTCTCATCGGCCGGAGCCAGGGTGCAGATGCCCATGGCCTGCGTTTCGCCACGGGCGAAGATCGCGGAACCGTGAACGCGCGGCAGGCTGTTCGCCTCGGCGAAGAGCGGGCGGAGATCGCCCACCTGGCGGCCATCAGCGCGGACGCCCTTCTCCATGATGGAGATGCGGAAAGCCTTCTTCTGGATGTATTCGAAGACCTGCTCGACATCGAAGTCGGTGGACTCCGGGTAGCGGGCCTTGATCGCGGTATCCACTTCATCGCGGAGCACGCCGACCTTCTTGCCACGCTCGACCTTGGTCGGGGCGTAGATGGCGTCTTCGATGCGGGAACCGGCGATCTCGTAACCGACTTCAAGGAGTTCGTCCTTGGCCACGGTCACGGTGTAGTCGCGCTTCGTCTTGCCGGCGAGGCGGACCAGTTCTTCCTGGGCTTCGACCAGCTTCAGCACCGCCTCTTGGGCGAAGTGAAGGGCCTTGATGAAGTCTTCCTCGGGAAGCTCATTCGCGGCACCTTCGATCATGATCACGTCGGTCTTGTTGCCGACGTAGATCAGGTCGAGATCGCTGTTCTCGCGGTCTTCGAAGGTCGGGTTGATGATGAATTCACCATCCACGCGGCCGACGCGCACTGCGCCGATCGGGCCAGCGAAGGGGATATCGGAGATCGCGAGCGCGGCGGAAGCGCCGTTCATCGAGAGAATGTCGGAGTCGTTGATCTGGTCGGCGGCCAGGAGCAGCGCGATGATCTGGGTCTCGTAGAGGTAGCCCTTCGGGAAGAGCGGGCGCAGCGGACGGTCCGTCATGCGGCAGGTCAGGATTTCCTTTTCGGTCGGGCGTCCTTCGCGCTTGAAGTAGCCACCGGGGAATTGGCCGGCAGCGGAGGCCTTCTCCTTGTATTCCACGGAGAGCGGGAACCAGGTCTGGCCCGACTTCACCTTGGTCGCGGACACGGCGGTCACCAGGACCACGGTCTCGCCGCAGGTCACCATCACGGCACCATCGGCAAGCTTGGCGATTTTTCCCGTCTCGAAGGAGATCGGGTTCGAGCCGACCTGGCTCGTGACTTTATGGATGTTCATCTTGTCTGTTCAGTGTGTGCCCGTGGCGACATGCCCCGGGCGGTATTGGATTTCGGACAGACCCCAAATGGTTAGAAAGGGATAGAAGGGCTGTCCGGCGGCGGATGGGAAAACGTTTCCCGGGAAAAGGGCCCGCCGTTTTCATGCACAACGGCCACGGGGTTACCGTGGCCGTCGCAGGAAAGGGTTACTTGCGGAGGTTCAGTCCGGCGAGGAGCTTCTGGTAGCGCTCCTCGGAATTGGCCTTCACGTAGTCGAGCAGCTTGCGGCGCTGGGCGACCAATTTCAGGAGGCCGCGGCGGGACGAGGTGTCCTTCTTGTGGAGCTGCAGGTGGGCCGTCAGGTGGACGATCCGCTGGGTCATGAGGGCAACCTGATAGTCAGCGCTGCCGGTGTCGGTGTCGTGGATCTTGTAGTCCGCGAGGTTGATGGTGCTTTCGCTCATTGAATGTAGTCTGTTCGATCCCGCCACCTTGGCCGGTTCGCCCTTGCTCGGGACCGCGGAAGAAAGCGGATTCAGCGGGGTTTGCAAGCACGGAATGGGGGGCGGAGCATTTGGACCAACGGATCCGCGACCCTAGCCGCTCTCCTTGAACAATCGGAGGATAATTTCCGGGGTTACCGCCCGCGCCCCCTCCCTTACCGGGAAAAGCGGCACGCCATTCCGCTCGGCTGGGAACTGTCCGGGAGCCGGGGTTTCAAACGCCTTCCGGAGCAAAACGGATACGACCTTCCCCAATGATTTCCTATGCCGGGCGGCCTCTGCCTTCGCCGCAGCGAGAACATCATCGTCGATATTCAAGGTGATCCGCACGCCTCAGGCATCGGGCACTGGCAGGACGAAGTCAAAGCTTCGAAACGACCAATTGACGTCAGCATTACACTGACGGGGTGACTACCACTCCATCCACGCCGGAATTTGAAGATCCCGCTGACGAAAAAGGCCGGGGTCCGGAGATCTTGTCGCAGGAAGCGGCGATCGGCTTTGCCCAACTTGAGAGGGGCGAAACGGTCCGCGTAACTTCGGAGGAGGAATTCATGAATCTGGTGCGCGGAGCCGAGTGACGCTTCAAAGCCTCACAATTCGCCGAAGCCTTGACAGTGCCGACCGGGAGGCAAGCCTCTCTCCATGGCCAAGATGCTCTTGCTACTCGGACTTGCAGCGACGCTCCCAGCTCTTGCCGCCGAGCCCCTCCTGAAAAACCCCGGCTTCGACAAGGAGCTCAAGCCGTGGACCTGCGATGAAGGCAAGATCGTCCCCGATCCGGAGAAGAAGGACAATTCCCTGCTGGAGATCACCATCGATGGCGGCGTCTTCGGCCTGGGCCAGGACATCGAGTGGCCGGGGGACAAGAAGGAGCTGACCCTCACCTTCCGCGTGAAGGCTTCCGCGGCCACGAAGAAGTCCCCGGTGCAGTGGCGGCTGCGGATCTACGACAAGGCGGAGAACTCCGCGCTGGCCGCCGGGGCCAAGATCGAGAAGTCCGGCGAGTGGATCACCGTGAAGCAGGTCATCAAGCGCCCGGATTCCGAACCCGTCTCGATCCTGCTGGAGAGCAACCGTGGCGAGGGCAAGCTGTGGATCGATGACCTGAAGTTGGAGTAGTGCCGGAGGCTGGACTTCCGCTCCTACATCCATCATCTTCGCGGACATGACTCGCAAAGACCTGTGCCTGTCCGGAGGGATGCTGCTGGCCATCGGTGCCGCCGTCTGGCTCTGGGGTGAGAACCGGGAACTGCGGGGACGCATGGCGGGGCAGATAAACTCTTCCACCGGGTTAGGATCTGGAGCCACCCGCGATAAGGGCTCAGGCCGCCCGAAAGCGGTCGATACGGCAAACCGCCACCAAAATTCGGCAGACAAAACGGGAAACCAGCGGAGGACACCTGAGTCACCAGCGGAGGGTCCGCAATTTGAAAAGGTTTCCACGGAGGGCTCCGGCCCGGTGCCGTCCGGGTCAAAAGAGCTGGCTGGGAACCTTGGCACTGGCAAGCAAGCGCAAGGCAGCCCCGGCCAGGTTGATTCAGGCAAGTCGGAGAAGACCGTCGTGATCCCCGTGGGCGAGGCGGAGAAGAGCGGCGAATCCCTCTTGAAGAACGGCGGCTTCGACAAGGAACTGGCCCCTTGGGTTTGCAAGGAAGCACGGGTCATCAGCGAGCCCGGCAATCCTTCGAACTCGGTCCTCGAAATCAATCCCCAGGAGGGAACCTTCACGCTAACCCAGAAGTTCCAGCGCAGCCCGGCAAGTACCGAGGCTCTGCTCAGCCTCCGGGAGATGGGAGCCCAGGATGAGCTCTGCCCCATCGAAATCTCCCTTGTGCGCCGGGACGGAAAGGAGTGGCTGGTCTATTCCTCAATGCTCGATACTTCCGGCAAATGGTCCGAGCATAGCATGCGAATCCCCTCCGACCCCAAAGCCGTTGGCATCTCCATCAAGGTTTCATCCGTGAAGAATCCGGTGTGGCTCGACGATATGGTCCTGCGCGATGTCAAAAGCATCTCATTCGCTCCCGGCGAGTAAACCTGCGAGCCGACTTTCTAACAGGGCGGTCAAGTCCCCTGCCCCGCCCTTCGCGGGCAGCTCACCCGCGGCGAGCATCTTGCTCACGGGAATCGGCTCGCCGGCGCTCACACGTGCGGTGCGCGGCGTGGGGTAGTTCGGGAAGCCGAGCAGGTCTTCCTCCAGCTTCATGATCGTCTCCGCGCGGCGGTCGAGCGTCTGCTCCGCCAGGAAGTAGTCGCCGATGTAGCTATGGGCCTGTAGGGCGGTGAAGACGCGGTCAAGGTCGTCTAACAGCAGGCCGCGTTCTTCCGGCGAGGGCGGCTTCTCCGTGTCTAACAGACGCTTGCGGATCCGGTAGCGCTGGCCGCGCACGCGCTCCGGCGCGCTGGTTGCCTTGGAATCGCGGCCTTGGCGGGACTCCGCCTCGGCGAGCAGCTTGTCACAGATCGCGGCGAGCCGTTCCTGGATCGCCCCGCGTCCGGCCTCGCCGAGGTATTCGATTTCCTTCAGGCCTAACAGGCCGGTGCCGAGGCGGACGATACGCTCATCGAGTGACATGGAAGGCTTGGGTGTCCAGCCGATGCGGTCTTCCAACTTGGAAAGGCGCTCGCAGAAGGTCTTCTCCACCGCGGGATCGTGATGGAAGCGGATGCCCACCGGGATGAGCCAGGCTTCACGCCCGTCTTTCATCCGGGCCGCAGCCTTCAACAAGATGGAGGCCACGCCCTCGTGCAGTGGATCGAGGCGCTCGTGGTGATGGTAGATCTCCCCTTCCGGATAGATCACCAGCGGATCGCTGCTTGTTTCTAACAGAGTGATGGCGGTCTTGATGGCGGAGAGGTCCGGGCCATCGCGATCCACGGAGAAGACTCCCATGCTCTGGAGCGCATAGGCCCCGGCCTTGCTCACCTCGAAGACCTCCCGCGCCGCCATGAAGTGCGAGCGCATGCCATGGCGCGCGATGAGCGCGGTCATCACGTGCGGGTCGGAGTGGTCGGCATGGTTCGGCGCCAGCAGCACCGCGTGGCCGGCCTGGGAAAGTTCCTTCACCCGTTCGAAGCCGCGGTCCTCGAGCTTCGGCACATGGTACTTCCGGCGCAGCATCGCCCCATTCGCCCACAGCCCGAGCGGGCGGAACCACGCGCGGGGCTTGGGGGGAGTGAAAGTGTACGGGAGGTCGTTGCGGAGGCGGCGCACTAGCAGCAGCCTGAAGGCCCGGAGGAGAAGTGCCAAGTTCGAAGGCTCGCTTCAGCCGCATCGCGCCTAAAACAGGTAGCCCAGCAGGTCGATTTCCCCGGCCGGCCAAGGCTGGCCCGAAAGGGATTTCACCAAGAAGCAGTCCGAAAGATCCCGCAGGAAGACATCCACCGTCCGCCGCTCGTCGATGGCGAGCCACCTGGTGACGGCCGGTTCGACGCGAAGAAAGCCGGACCTCAGATAGAGATCGTGGCGATCGCCCATCAGGACCAGGAAGTCGCGGTGTGACGAGCGTGCGATCTCTTCGGCCTTCGAGAGCAGCTGTGAGGCGATTCCCCTGCCCCGGTGTTCGGGATGCACGCAGAGATCAATCACGCCGAAGATCTTCAGGATGCGTCCGTCCACGTTGATCACCCTGGAGTCGATCCCAAGCTGGGCGACGAGCTTTCCGTCGGTCCAGAATAGCAGCCGGAAGTGGGGCAGTTGCTTGCAATAGATCCTCGCTTCAAAGGTCCCCGGGAAGCAGGTCTCTAGCAGCCCGGCAATTTCTCCGCAGAGAGAGTCCGGGATCTCGTGCTCGGGGAGTATCTGGAGCCGTGAATCGGCAGGCATGGATGGCTCTCAGTTAATAGCGAAGCATTACCGGCAAATGCTGATTCCGGGGTCGGGTTGAGCCCAGTCATCGTCCGTGTCGGAGTTCAGAAGAATGGACCAGTTTCCACCCGCTGGGGAGCATGCTCCTTCTTGCCCGCCAAGAACCCGACCGGCGACTGGAGAATCTGGTTCAGAATTGGAGATGGGGCCCTGCGGCACAATGACAAGATGGATGTTCGGGTGACCGGGTCAATTTATCCTTGGACGACCTTGGAGAATGCCCCTTTCCCAAACTCGTCATCCATGGCAGCTTCCAAATGTGGCGACGCTCGCTGAACTCCAAGTCTCCGTGGCTGGCCTTCCGGAGAAAGATCGGGCGTCTTTGCTTTCCTTTATTTTGGACACTCTCGCCGCCCCGGATTACGACGTCGGAAACGAGGAGCTTGCGCAACGCGCGATGGAATTGGAGAGCGGAGCGCTTGTGCCGATCTCGCTGGAGGAATTGAAAAAAGGTGTCTTCGCGGATCTCGGGCGCGAATGATCGGGGTGGCTTTACCCGAGGGCGCGGAGTGAAGTCCGCCGCCAGAACTGCTTCGTCCGCACAGAGGACTGTGCGGACTACCTTTTCACTGCCGGTTAAACCGCGCGACCTCCCGCTGGGCCTCGCGCAGCTCCACCTTCTCCTTCAGGTCGTGCCGCTGGTCGGAGTGGGTCTTGCCCTTGCCGACGCCGATCTCGACCTTCACCCGCTTGTTCTTCCAGTACATCTTCAGGCAGGGCAGGGTCGCGCCCTTGATGGCGGTGGCCTGCTCGAGCTTGAGGATCTCCTTCTTGTGGACCAGCAGGCGGCGCGGGCGCCTGGACTCGTGCTGAAACCAAGTGGAGGCCGTCTCCCAAGGCTGGATGTCGCAACCGTAGAGGAAGAGCTGGCCCTTCTCCACCCGGGCGAAGGCGTCGGAAATATTGATCTTCCCGGCACGGATGGATTTTACCTCCGTGCCTTTCAGTTCAAGGCCCGCCTCATACCTGTCCGTGATGTGGAAATCGCGGAGCGCCTTGCGGTTGCTGGAGATCTCCGCACTCATGACATGACCGACCGGTCGCGCCAGCTTAGGGCGCGTTTGTCAGACGGCAAGCGGCAAGCTCAGGCTTCCGCGGTCGGCGGCGTGGTCACCAGCCGGATCTTGCCTTCAATGATTTCGGTCAAGGCGATGTCCGCGGCACCCATGCTCGGGCGAGTCGGAATCAGCGGGGAACGACCGCTGTTCAGCTGGCGGACACGCTTCGAGACCATGTTGATAAGGACCAGCGGATCGCTGACAATCTCGGATGCCTTCTCGACAAGATCGCTTTTCATGAGGGTACCTGGAAACCGGGAATCAGACTTGGGCTGCTCGAACGGGATGATGTTGTCGGAAGACATGCAGGGTCGGACTCCTAGGGCGGGCTAGGCCGCCGGAAGGCGGGAAAGACCAAATAGCCCCCGGATTGGCAAGGGCAAAGATTGTAAACCGTGCAAATTTCACATGAGATTATACCCGAAGCGCTTGAGGATGAAGACGGTGGCCCAGAACAGGGCTGCCGTGAGCACGCAGTTCGCCCCCAGGGCACTCCAGAAGCCCCAGCCGTGGCGCAGCATCCAGGGCAGGACCAAGAACATCGGCAGGGTCGGCAGGACGAACCAGAAGGTGCCCTCCGCGTGATTGGCAATCCGCTCCGAGCCCTGCCTTTCCGCCTGCATCCAAGCCATCGCGACCAGCGAGGTGAGCGGCAGCGCAATCAGGAGCGCAGAGAGCTTGTCGTTGAAGATCTGGATCTTGGTGACGACCAGGATGATCACGGCAGTGAGCAGCAGCTTCACCGCGTCCTTCGGGCCGAATTCGAGGACCTTGCCCCAGGGAATCTTGTCCATAGCGGCGGGATTTTCGCCCTCCGGGGAGGCGCGGCAAGCCCGGATGAGGGGCGGAGCTACGATCCCCCGGCGGCTCTGCGGTGGAAGATCCGGCTTTCGCGGCGTATAGGGAGCCCGGCACCCATTCCATGAAAGCATCCACATCCCGGCGCGACTTCCTCAAGACGGCTTCCATCAGCTCGGCGCTCTTCGGCGGCGGGGTCGCTCCCCTGCTCGCCCAGGAAACGCGCAAGTCCGGCGAGAACCGCGGGCTGCCGAAGAAGATCATCTTCATGGTGAGCGACGGGATGAACCATGGCGCGCTCTCGCTGGCCCAGCACAGCCGGTCCTATTTCGAGGGCAAGGCGACGAACTGGACCACGCTCTACCGGGAGCGGCCGGTGGTGCGGGCGCTGGTGGAGACCTTCTCCGCAAACAGCCTGGTCACGGACTCCGCCGCAGCCTCCAGCGCCTGGGGCGGCGGACGGCGCGTGAACAACGGCACCCTGAACATGGAGGCCGGCAGCGGACAGCCGGTGGAGACCTTGCATGCGCTGCTGCAGAAGAAGGACATCCCTTTGGGCCTCGTGTCCACGGCCACAATCACCCATGCCACCCCGGCGGGCTTCGCCGCGAATGTGGGGAACCGCGGGGAGGAGGCGGAGATCGCTGCGCAATACCTGGACCGCGGTGTGCCGGTGCTGCTGGGCGGCGGGCAGAAATTCTTCTCCCCGGAGCTGGAGCAGAAGTTCACAGGCAAGGGCTACGAGCTGATCAAGAAGCGCGGGGATCTGCTGGCGACCAACGCGGACGAGAAGAAGCCGCTGCTGGGCCTGTTCTCCTCCGGCTACATGCCCTACGCGATCGACCGCGAGGCCAAGCCGGACTTGCAGGAGAGCACCCCCACCCTGGCCGAGATGGCGGATCTGGCGGTGAAGCGCCTGGACGTGCTGGCCAAGGACCAGTGGTTCCTGATGGTGGAGGGCGCGCGAATCGACCACTGCGGCCACGCCAATGACGCAGCCGGCAGCATCCACGAGCAGCAGGCCTTCGATGAAGCTATCGGCGCGATGCTGGCCTACGCCACGGCCCACGATGACGTGCTGCTGGTGATCACCACCGACCACGGCTGCGGCGGCATCCAGCTCAATGGAGTGAATGCCGACCCGAGCCAGGGCATGGCCCCGGGGATCTACAACGGCACCACGGCGGCCTTCAAACAGATCGCGAACTTCAAGCGCTCCTTCGAGTGGATGGGCAACTCCGCCGCCGGCCTGAGCGGCCAGCCGCTGGGCGACTACATCCGCGACCACACCGGCATCGAGCTGGACAAGGAAGAGCTCAAGATCGCGCAGGGCATGAAGAGCGGTGAGCTGGCCAAGCTTTTCGCGAAGCGCCACGGCATTGCCTGGACCAGCGGCAACCACACCGGGGAGCTGGTGGAATTCTGCGCGTATGGACCCGGCAGCCATCTCTTCCCCGGCTTCATGAAGAATGAGGAGGTGCGGGCGAAGGTGCTGGAGGCGCTGGGAGTGGTGTAACGCAAGCGTGGCAAATCGCTCATTCCTTGATCCCGAGTTCTTTCGCCCGCCGCTCGGAGAGCCTGTAGCACTCGGGGCAGCTCCACCTCAGATCGCTGCCTCCTTCAACGCAGCCTAAATAGCTGATCCCATCGTTCGGAAATTTCTCCTCACGCTGCCGGTAGAACGAGCGGGGATAGTCATCCTTCGTGGCGCGGCCTTCGGGCTTCCGCATCATCGTCACCCGGTGGACCGGGCATAGGGAGGCATCGTAGATCACGCGCTCCCCATCGGAAACCTTCGCAAGCTCGTCGTAGATGTAGGTGTAAGCCTTCGGCCGGGAGACGATTCTGGTCAGGATATCGATCCGATACTCCTTCCCGGGGTCGGGCACAAAATCGGATCGGTCCCCCAGCCGCGCGGCTCTTACGAGGAAATGGCTGCCATCTGCCCCGGTGACCTCGAATCCGGAGGGGGATTTCTTCAGAGTGCCGGTTGTCGACCGCTTCCCCTCCTCAAGCTTTTCGCCCGAGAATTCCCCGTAACTCACCGTTTCGCGCAATCGCGGACGCTTGGTTCCGTTCGTCGCGCCACACGAAGTCAGCACGAGGGATACGGCAGCGAGCCAGGGGAAGTGGTAGATTCGCATGAAGGCCCGGTATACGGCGGGATATCCGGGATTCTGACCAAGGGGCAAGGGCAAACGGGGCGAGCTGAAATAGACGGAGTTACACTCCGGCTTGCGGAAGGGCCCAAACTCGCGGAAATACCGGGCGTGCAAGCTCTCCGCCTTCTCCTCCCCTGCTGTTTGGTGCTGGCCGCGTGCGGACCGGTCACGATGCCGATGCGTGCTGGCGCGGCTCCGGCCGCTGCCTCGAACCTTAGCGCGGCGCAGAAGGCGTCGATCGGGAAGAAGATCTGGCAGAACGAGTCCGCCGGGAAGGTGGAGGGGCTGACGGCGTGGAACGGCGGGGAGGAATTTCCCTCGCTGGGGATCGGCCACTTCATCTGGTACCCCGCCGGGTTCAATGGCCGCTTCGAGGAGAGCTGGCCGGAGTTCATCAATTTTGCGAAGGCGCAGGGGACCCAGCCGCCAGCGGTGGCGCTGGGGCAGCGCGCGCCTTGGGCGAACCGGGCGGCCTTCCAGGCGGACTTCAACAGCGAGCGGATGAAGGGCCTGCGCCAGTGGTTGTCGGGGACCGTCACGCTCCAGACCGATTTCATCATCGCCCGCTCCCGGGCCGCGCTGCCGAAGGTGCTGGCCGCCGCTCCGGCCAGCGACCGCGCCCGGCTGCAGGCGAACTACAACAAGGTGGCCTCCACCACGAACGGGACCTACGCGCTGATCGACTACGTGAACTTCAAGGGCGACGGCACCCAGGCGAGCGAGAGCTACCAGGGCAAGGGCTGGGGCCTGCTGCAGGTGCTGGGCAACATGAAGGACGTGCCCTCCGGGCAGCCCGCCGCCGCGGAATTCGCCCGCAGCGCGAAATTCGTGCTCAGCCGCCGGATCGAGAACTCCCCGCCGGCCCGTGGCGAGGCCAAGTGGCGGGAAGGCTGGCACAACCGCTGCGACACCTACGCGAGACCGCTCTGAATATCCCGGCTCAAGTCTTGCGTCTTGTGTCTTCAAGTCTTCCGTCTCTCCCATGAAGCGCCATCTCCCTGGACTCTCCTGGCCACGCCTGAGCGACGCGCCGATCCGGGTGAGCTGTCACTTCTGCGATGCGTTGCAAGAAGCGCCGCGCTTGTTAGAGGGCGATGCCGCCTACTGCATTCGCTGCGGGGAGATGCTCTATCAGAACCGCCCGCGCTCGCTGGCGCGCGCCACCAGCTTCTCCTCCGCCGCGCTGATCTTCCTGACCCTGGCGCACATCTTCCCCTCGATCACGGTGGACTCCGGCGGGATGCGCCGCGAGCTGACGCTGCTTGAGGCTTCCGAGGCGATCTCCCAGGCGGCCAATCCCGTGATCGGGCTCGTGGTGCTGCTCTTCACCGTCGTCGCGCCGGTTACCTTGATGGGCGGGCTCTTGTATGTGGCCGCGCCGCTGCGCTTCGGCATCGCCCTGCCCGGGGCGCTGACCATGACGCGGATCTTCCAGCTCTCCGAGCCTTGGAACATGCTGGAGGTCTTCCTGGTGGGGATCCTGATCAGCCTGCTGAAGCTGGGCACCGTGGGCGAGGTGCACCTGGGCACGGGGCTGTGGGCGCTGGCCGGCTTCGTGTTCTGCACCACTTGGGCGATGTCCGGGATCGATCGCCTGGAGCTGTGGGACCGCCTGGAAATCGCCCTGCACAATCAAAAGGAAACGAAGTGATGGAAGTCCGCAGCGCCGCCTCCGAAGGACTCGCCTCCTGCCACATGTGCGGGAAGGTCAGCCCCGTCGCGGACGAGCACTGCCCGCGCTGTCACAGCTCCCTGCACCTGCGCAAGCCGCAGAGCATCGAACGCACCTGGTGCTTCCTGATCGCGGCGATGGCCTTCTACTTCCCGGCCAACCTGCTGCCGATCATGAACGTGGAGGGCATCGGCACCAGCAGCAGCGATACGATCCTGTCCGGCGTGATCAACTTCTGGAAGAAGGGCGATTTCCTGGTGGCGGTGATCATCTTCTCCGCCAGCATCATGATCCCGATTCTGAAGATGATCGCGCTGCTTTGGCTCCTGATCGCCGCGCACGGCTTCACCTCCGCCTCGCCCAAGAATCTGGCGCGGCTCTATCACATCACCGAGCTGATCGGTCGCTGGTCCATGGTGGATGTGTTCGTGGTGGCAGTGCTGGTCTGCCTGGTGAAGCTTGGCGTGATCTCCACAGTCACGCCGGGCCCGGCGATCCTTTCTTTTGCATCGGTGGTCGTTCTGACCATGTTCGCGGCGATGAGTTTCGACCCCCGCCTGCTGTGGGACCGCCACGTGCAGGAATCCGCTGAAGCCGGAGTGGAACCCTGACATGAGCCAGGAAGAGCAACAGCACCTGGAGCAGGATGAGGCGCGCATCGTCATGCGCCGCCATCGGACCAGCGTCGGACTGGCGGTGACGGCAGCAGTGCTGCTTTTGATTGGGTGGCTGGTCTACGGACGCGAGGGCGAGAAGAGCGCAATCGCCTACGTGCGCTTTGCCAATGCGGAAGGCGTCGAGCCCGGCAAGACAGAGGTGAGATGTCTGGGTTTGAAAGTGGGCATCGTGGAAAAGGCCGACTACTCAGCGGATCTCCATTCGGTGGTCTTGGCTCTCCGGATCGATCCCCTCCAAAAGAAGTTGTTGCGCCACGACAGCCGCTTCTGGATTGAGCCCGCGCGGGCTCCCGAGCCGGACAGCAAGGATCTGGTGCAGGCAATCAACGGCCTCGCCACCCTGATCCAGGGGAGTTACATCGTACTGAAGCCGGGCGCGGAAACGGCGCTGGCCGATCACTTCGAGGGATTGGAGCAGCCACCGGCAACCGTGACCAGCGACACGCCGCAACCGAAGCCGGAGTGAAGTGAAGCCATAGCATGAGCGAGGAAGACCAACAGCAGCAGGATCAGGAAAACCACGAAGTGGCACGCGCCGTCGTGCGCCACCGCCGGCGCTGGAGCACGGTGTGGGTGGTCCCGGCCATTGCGCTGGTCCTGGCGGGCTGGCTGGTCTTCAAGCACTATCACGACAAGGGGCCGATCGCCTACGTGCGCTTCGAGACCGCGGAAGGCATCGACTCCGGGAAGACCGAGGTCAAATGCCGCTCCGTGAAAGTCGGGGTGGTGGAGAAGATCGAACTCGCCGATGACCTGCTCACCGTAGTGGCCCAACTGCGGATCGACCCGGACTCGGAAGACCTGCTGCGCCGCGGCAGCCGCTTCTGGGTGGTGAAGCCGCGCTTCTCCGCCTCCACCATCTCCGGACTGGGAACGCTGATCAGCGGGTCCTACATCGAACTCGAGCCGGGCGACGGGCCGGCACCGGTCAACCACTTCGACGGGCTGGAGAAGCCGCCGGTCACCAGTGCCACCGTTCCGGGACTGCGCCTGACGCTGGTGGCAGAGGAGGCCGGATCCCTGACGGAAAACTCACCGATCTACTTCAAGGGTTTCGAGGTCGGGAGAGTCGAGCGCCGCATCCTGGATATCAAGAACGGCCGCGTGCGCTTCGATGTCTTCATCGACGACCAGTACTCCGACCTGGTGCGGGAGGGCACCTGCTTCTGGAACACCAGCGGGGTAGACGTGAGCGTGGGGGCGGATGGCTTCAAGGTGAGCACGCCTTCCTTCCAGGCGATGCTGACGGGCGGGACCTCCTTCGCGGTGCCGAAGGGCGGCGTGCCGGGCGGACCGGCGAAGGACCGCTCGGTCTTCACGCTCTACAAGGATGAGGACGATGCGAAGAAATCGATCTTCGTGCCGGACCACCGCTGCCTGCTGTTCTTCGATCAATCGGTGCGCGGCCTGACGGTGGGCGCACCGGTCGAGTTCCGCGGGATCCCGCTGGGGCGCGTCACGGATATCAGCTTCAAGTATTCGCCGCCGGGAGACTCGCGGGTGCCGGTGGAAATCGAGATCGACTCCGACACCTTGTCGAAGGCGATCGAGAACACCGATGCGAACAAGAACGTGCTGGACGAAGCCGTGAAGCGCGGCCTGCGGGCGACGCTCAGCACCGGCTCGCTTCTCACAGGTGCGCTTTACGTCAACCTGGACTTCGAGCCGAACTTGCCGGTGATGACGGTGACGAAGCTGGGCGAGCATGAGATCATCCCGACCCAATCGGGCGGGCTGGCGCAGCTCCAGGACAAGGTGGAAGCGATCCTGGCGAAGATCGAGGCGCTGCCGCTGGAGGATACCTTGACGAAGTTCGGGAATACAGCGGATGAGATCGCGATCACGGTGAAGGACCTGCGCGGAACGCTGGATGAAGCAGAGGGCGCGCTGGCCGCGGCGAAGAAGCTGCTGGCCAAGGACGAGACGCAGAACATCACCAAGGAGCTGGAGGCCACGCTGAAACAGGTGCGTGCTTCGGTGGAGAGCCTCGGGCCCACGGGATCGGTGCAGGGGGATTTGAGCCGGACTCTGGATGAGCTGAGGGCGGCCTTGCGGTCGGTTAAGACGCTTTCGGATTCGATTGAGGAAAAGCCGAATTCCTTGTTGTTCGGGAGGGAGGGATCCGGGGCGAAGGAGCCGAAGGGGAAGAAGAGGTAGAAAGGTGGTCCGCACTGCTTGCTGTGCGGTGAATGGTACCCGGCAGCGGATGGGGATCGGGTGCCCCCGGGTAAGTTCTGATTCACCCTCTCCCGGCTGATCAGTGTGGGCCCGGGCTTGCCTCCCCATCCAGCATCTCCCGGTGGACCATTTGCGGACGTATCGGTAAACCGCAGCCCGGTCCTATGCTCATCACTCCCCGGTCAGCTTCCGCGGGATCGCACCCGGGGGCATCCCAACTCCGTCTGCTGCCGGGTACCATTCGCCGCACAGCAAGCAGTGCGGACCACCTTTTGTTGGCCTCCGACGGCACCAAGAACTGCTTCGCCCGCACATGGGACGGCGCGGACTACTTCTCCTCATCCCCATCCAGCCAGCGGAAGGGCAGTTTGATACCTTCCTTCAGCACGGTACCGGTGACCTTTCCGGCTTCGGTGACGGTGTCGACGGCGGTGCCCACAGTTCCCGAGGCGGCATTCGAGACGAGGCGGGCCGGCCCTTGGGGTTTCACGCGGATATCATCGTAGGGGCCGCTTACTTCCATCTCTAACAGGCGGCTGAGCGGCTGCGTGACGAGACCCGGCAGGCCGCTGAGCTTGCCGCGCGCCACGCCGTCCACCCGCTGCTTGGCGAGGTCGATGTGACCTTTCGCGCTCACTTCGAGCGAACCGCCGGTGGCCTTGAAGGAGGTAACTTCCACGCGGTTCTTGCGCGCGGTGAAGCTGGCATTGAACTCGCCGGTCTTGGCGGCGCTTGCTCCGGGGATCATCGCACGGAAAAGCTCAGAGGTCTCGGCAAGCAAGGGCACGTCAAATACGGGTGCATTGACGAGACGCATCTCCCCTTCCCCGGCGAATTGGGAGCGGTCCGCGCCAAGGCGGCCCCGATAGACCCCGGAGAGGATTCCCTTGGACGCGCTCTTGCCGCCCTTCCATGCCTTCAGTTCCGCCAAGCGGAAACCGGAGATGGTGATGGTGGCGTCATCCAAAATGCCATCGCTGAAATCACCGCTGGCCTGCAGCGTGCCGCCGAAGGCCTTGCCTCCGGTGCGCTTCAGGTGCCATGCCTCTCCATCGAAGGAAGCCGAGCCCGACAGGTCTGTTAGAGTCGCCTTGCGATCACCGGCCTTGGCCGAAGCCTTGCCCCCGCCCGCGAGAGCGACCGACTGGAGCTTCAGCTTGCCGCCCCGATTCCCCGCGAGTCCGTGCAGTTCGATCCGCGGAAAATCTTCCACGGTCACGTCCCCGGGCAAATGCCCTGCCAGATCGGGTATCTGCTGCGCCATGGACCAGAGATCCGCTGCGCCCTGCGCCTCGTCCACGATCCACGCGCCATCCCCTAGATAGCGGCCGTGAAAGGAATCACTGCGCTCCGCAGCATCGGCGAGCGTGCCTTCAAAGTCATAACCGGGATCCTGCCAGCCGGGCTTGCGGAGAGTGAAATGGGCCTTGCCCTCCGGCAGGCCGAGATCCCCGGTAACCACGGAATCGCCCTCGTTCAAGACCGCCTGCGCGCCGGCCTCCCGCAGTGGCAGTTGGTGCCAAACCAGGTCCTTGCCTTGGCCCGCGAGGTTTGCCGTCCACCTGACAGTGGGACCGGACAGGTCCACGCTGAACTTGCCGCCGACCTTGAAGCTTCCCACAGGAATCGGGAAGGCGGCTAGAACCCCGCGCACCGCATCGAAGCGTGGCTCGAAGGTTCCGCCACCCTGGCCACTGCCAAGCAGGACTTCACCCGAAGTCTCGACGAGGAGCCCGGCGGCCCTTGCCTTGACCGCCCGGACTTCCACCTTGTCCTTGCCGGTGACGAGCTTGAGCGAGACTTGGTCGAGGCGGACTTCTCCTTCGGCATCGCGCAAGACCAAGGGGCTGGCCTGAATTTCCACGTCGCTGCTCATCGCATCGCCACGCAGCAAGCGGGAAAGCGTGAGGCCGAGGTCCAAGCGGTCCGCCTCCACGGTAGGCGCTTCCGCACCCCGCCGCAAGCGCGGGTGCTCAAACTGGAGGCCGCTCCACGGCGACCAGGCTGCGCGGCTGCGCTCCAACTGCCACCCGCGCTCGCCCAGTGCCCGGTCGATCCGGCGCTCGATCTCCGGGGCCAGCCAGAGATTCATGGTGGCTGTGGCTACCGCGAGGACCAGCAGCAGGATGCCGCTGCCGATCCAAACCTTGCGTGGAATGCGGCGGAGAAGAGGCTTCGGGGGCGAATCGTTGCTGGCCATGCCGGGAACCCTCGCAGGCGGCGTGCCTTCTCCTACCGTCGGGAAAAGCGGTGGGCACTGGCCGCGGTGGGAGCAAATTGCAGGAGGCCGGGCGCAAATCGCACCGTAAGGGTGATTTCCCCTGCGTTAAAAATCCCTGTCCCGGCCCGCGGCTTTGGCTACATTCCTCCTAACAAACCACCCGCGGCCCGTCCGTCTCCCCATGCGCTTTCTCCGTCTGCTCCCGATCCTGCTGCTAGCCTCCTGCGCGCAACCGAAGTCCTTCTACGTGCTGAGCCCCGAGGGCTCCGCCCCCTCCGGCGGCGGCATGGGTGTGGGCGTGGGGCCGATCTCGGTGGCGGGCTACCTGGATCGCCCGAACTTGGTTTTCCAGGAAAGCGGGAACCGGATGAATGTCTCGGAGAGCAACCGCTGGGCGGGCGATCTGGAAGAGAACATCGCACGGGTAACGGCCACCAACTTGGGCCGCCGCCTGAACACGGGGAATGTGCGGGTTTATCCCTGGGGCAGCGACAACGAGCTGCGCTACCAAGTCTCGATCGACATCCGCCAGATGCACGGCAAGGACGATGGGGAGGCCTTTCTGGATGCGGCGTGGCGGGTGTATTCGCTGCCGGACCGGCGGATGATTTCCTCCAAATCGTGGTCGGGCACGGAGGATATGGCGGGTGATGGTTACGAGGCGATGGCCGCGGCGGAGAGCAAGCTGCTGGCAAGGCTGGCCACGGAGATCGCGGCGGGATTAAGGTAGGAAGGAAGATGAGCTGCCATGGAAGCGGCGCAGCCGCCATGGACTGCTGCGATCATTCGCAGCTTTTGAATGAAGGGTGAGCGGGGCGGTTCTGGAAGGACGCAGCGATCCCGGAGGCCCGTCTCTCCCCCAGGGTGAAGCACGCTGATCTGGAAGGACGCAGCGATCCCGAGGGGCCGCCTCCGCCCACGGGGGAAGCGCGCCTTACCCTGCACTCGAAAGCTGCGAATCATCGCAGCAGTCCATGGCGGCTGCGCCGCGGTCATTGCTTCCGGCCTGACGCTTTGGAGGTTGACCCGCCCTGCTAGAATGCCTCATACCTAAGAGGTTCTGATATCTTGCCGTTGCTTTCCTCTGTCCGCCCCGCTCGTGGGTGGACCAGCGGCGGTCCCGTCAAACCCCGTTTCCCTCCCTTACCATGAAGCCTGCACTTCTGGCAGCCTTGTTGCTGCCCGCATCGCTCATGGCGGCTGAATTGCCGCCGTTGTTGGAAATCTCCTCCGGCCTGCCGGGCAAACAGGTCCGGCTGACTTGGCCGGCGCAGGCTGGGGTGCGCTACCGGATCGAGCGCTCGGAGACGATGGAGGCGGGGACCTGGAAGCAGGTGGCGCTGGTGGAGGCGAGCGGAGCGGAGGGCTTGTGGCTGGATCCGCAGGCGACCGTGATGAATTCCTTTTACCGGATCCTCCAGCCGGCACCCGAGGTCTTCGGGATCAATCTTCCGGTGCTGACCTCCATCGGCGGCAATCTGCGCCTGCAGGGCCAGCTCCTGCCGCCCGGCAGCTATCTGGTGCTGGAGGTCGATGGCCAGCCGCCGGTGATCGTGCCTCTGGACAATCAGGGCAATGGCGAGTGGGAGGCGCTGGTTTCGGGATCTTTCGCCGTGGGCTCACGGGTGATCGCTACCCGGGTCCAAGACGTCAACGGGGTGCTCATTGCGACGGTCAACCAGCCGATCGCCATCACCTTGAACGGCCGCGCGGACGACGCAGCTCCGGGTGAACCGCCGGCAGCCCCGAAGCGGCGGAAGCGGATGGAAGAGATCGAGGCACAGCTCGCCCAGCTGGGGGTCGCCGACGATGAGGTGGACATGGTCGCCAACCCGCTCTTCGAGCAAAGCGGGGCGAGTGGCTCGAATCCGCTCTACAGGGGAGGCGGAGGAAATGCCAGCCCGCTGTACGACGCCCAAGGTCTGGAGGTCACGAGCGCGCTCTACCAAGGCAACAGCCACCGCATGCTCCACAACAACCCCGCCTTCCAGGAAAACAGAAACGAAGGCGCCATGGTCCGGATGGCAGGTGGCGGTGGAGGCGGCAGCGGGGGCATCATCGGCATTCCCAGCGCCAAGCACGCGATCAATACGAAGGGCACCGGTGCCACCAACCACCGCAGCTTGTCCCCGGTCTCCGGACTGCCGGGCGAGGTCTGCGTGCGGACTTGCGATCTGGCGCTCCCCGGCCCTGCCGGTCCGCCGCTGGAGTGGACCCGCACCTATCGCTCGATGAAGCCGGTGAGCTCGGGCCAAGGCGAGCAGTGGGACTTTTCCTACAACATCCGGGTGCAGTCGATGCCGCTCGGGGCGCCTCCTTCCGGAACGACGAGCGTGATCGTCTACGACGGCGGCGGGCGCGCGGATACCTTTTACAAGCAGCCGGACGGGACCTTCCGCTGCGACGGCATGTTCCGCGAGGGACACTTCGATGGCGCGGTCTTCGTGCTGACCTTCGAGGACAAGGGGACTTGGAGCTTCAATCCCTTCGACCGCTCGCCGCGGCAGGGAAAGATCAGCAGCATCACCGATCGCAATGGAGTGGCGCTGACTTGCAGCTACGATCAAGGCGGGCAGCTGACCGCGGTGAACGATGCCTTCGGCCGCAGCCTGCTGGTGGAGTGGGGCGGCTCGCCGGCGCAGATTGTTTCCGTGTCCACGGCCACTACGGGCGGCGGCACGGTTTTCGCGACGGTGGTTTACGGGCACGGGACCGGCGGGTCGATGCTGGAGTCGGCCTCCGCACCCTTTGCGCCCGGGCAGCCGCCGGTCTGCGGGCCTACGACTTATGCCTATAGCTCGGGCTCTCCCGATCCGCGGCTGAATGGGAACCTGCTGAGCGTGACCGATGGCGCGGGACGCTTGTTAGAGGGCTTCACTTATGCGGGCACCGGCGATCCGCAGGACGTGGCCTACGACACCTGCGCGACGCACAACCGCAACCGGCGGCTGAGCTCGGGCCAGCTTTCCTACAGCAGCTTCGAGCTGCAATCGGATGGTGGCTACGTGATGACCGAAAACGACGAGCTCGGCCGGGTCAGTATCAGGGCCTTCAACAAGCTGCATCGCCTGACCCGTGGGCGGGCCTGCACCGGCTTCGCGAATCCCGGTGCGCCGGTGACTTCTTCCTCGAATCTGCCGGCGAATCCGCTGCGGCCCGGCGACCCGGCCTTCTACGAATTCACCTGCCGCTACAATGCGGACGGCCTGTGCACGCAGGTGGTGTATGAGGATGGCAGCGAGCTGCGCACCGTTTACGACCGTGACTTCCGCAAGGATTGCCCGGTGCGCGAGCGCGGCAATGAACGCGAGGTGACCCTGGTCTCCAGCACTGGCGAGAAGCGCACGCTGGCCATGGACTACCTGCCCGGCTATGGGGCGACCCACGAGCGCTGCTACTTCGGCCTGAAGGGTTACCTGGCATCCGACACGGGGGCCTTCAGCGAATACGGCGAGGGCTGGGCGCGCCTCTCCATGAACGTGACCGTGCCGAAGCAAACCCAAGGGGCGACCTTCGGCGAAAAGTATGTGGGCGGCGGCGGGAAGGCCCAAGGCGTGATGGGCCAGAAAGCGAAGGCCTGGATGGTGAACAATTTCGAAGTTCACCAGGTGAGCGCGCTGGGGCAGTCGACCACGAGCAACTACGATCTGCACGGGAACTGCACCGGGGTGAATTCGCCGGTGGCTGGCCGTGGATCGAGCTTCGAATACAACTCGCTGGGGCAATGTACGGCGTCCACCGTACTTGATGGGGCCACTTCCTTCCGGGATGTCTGCACCTACGATCCCGCGACGCATTTCCAGAACGGCCTGATCCGCGACCAGGACGCGGGCGGCAACGGCCTGAAGCTCACGGTGAGCTACGAGCGCGACGCGCAGGGCCGCGTGAACCGCGTGGTGGATGAGGAAGGCTACGACTGGCTCTTCACCTACAACGCGGCGGGACTGTGCGTGAAGACGGATTCCTCGCAAATGCCGAACCGGATCTCGATGAACGTGACGCTGGATGCCGGTGGAAGAATTGCCCGCTGCGATGTGGATCACCGCGGGCCGGATGGCACGCTGGATGCGGCGAATCCCGCCTTCTCCACTTTCTACGTGTATGATTCGCGCGCGCGGCTGGAGCGGGTGGCGACGGAGGAGGGCGCGGTGGATTGCAGCGGCGTGCTGAAGCCGGACTCGCTGGGGATTGAGAACTTCGCGGTGGTCGACATCACTTACGACGATGCCGGCCAGCGCCGCCAAACCTGCGTGCCCTCGCCCTGCCGCATGCAGGCCGTGGACCTGACCTACGATTTCATCTACGACGAGCGCGGCCTGCTGTATCGCTGCGTGGCGGGAGGGATCGGGAGTGCGGCGGCGGTGACGACCCAGTTCGACTACGATACGCTGGGAGCGCTGGCCAAGAGCGCGACCCTGACCGTCAGCGGCACGCCCGGAGGAACGGCGGTGGTAAGCTACGATGGCTTCCACCGCTGCACTGGCGTGACCGATGAGATGGGCAACCAGCTCGTGCTCGACTATGGGAATGACGGCACGGTCACGAGTTCCTTCTACGGTGAGCTGGATGACCAGCCGGGCTCGGGCGGGAACATCCTGCTGTCCCAGAAGAGCGGCACCCTGGGCTATACGCTCTCGAACGGCTATTGGAACGATTGGGACGATGTGATGATCCAATCGCTGCACACCGCGGCGCATGAGGCGGCCCATGTGGTGCAGCAGCGCGGCGGGGTGTCCTTGCGCATGGGCGCGGATCCTTTCTTCGGCTACGAGACGGAGGATGACTTCTGCACGGTACAGCGCTTCAAGCCGGGCCAGCCGGATGCCCCGGTGGCGGAGACCACGGTGATCGACCGCTCGCCCTCCGGCCTGGTCCGTCAGGTGCGCCGCAACGGCGACCTTCTTCTCAGCTACACCTACGACACGGCCGGACGTCTGGCCGGCAGCTCGAGCGGGGCCTGCGCCGCGTCCTACGCACGCAACAAGCGCGGCGAGGTCACGGTGTGCGGGAACACTGACCATTTCCTGGTGGCAGGTGTGCCGGATGAGACCTTTACCACCACCTTCACCTACGATGCGCTGGGGCGCTGTATCCAGACCGCCGACGGCGGAGGGAACACGACCACCTGGCAGTACGATTCGCTCGGCCTCTGCGTGAAGAAGCAGCAGAACGACGGAAGGACGATCACGTGGACCCGCGACACGGACGCTCCCGCTCCTATCATCAAGATGAGCGCGGACGCGGACGGCGACGGAATCGCCGAGGTGTTAGAGAGCAGCCTGGTGCGCTGCGGGGTGCTGGTGAGCAGCTGGAATTCCCATGGGGATGTCACCTCCTTCAGCTACGACGAGCTGGGGCGCCTGACGCGCTGCGACCGCCCGGACGGCACCTACGAGACGACCTCCTACGATGAGCTGGGGTACCTGCACGAGAGCCGCTCGCCGGATGGCAGCGTGTGCAGCTTTACCAACGATCTGCTAGGGCGGCCGACCGGCGAGACCTGGTCGAACGTGCCAGCCTCCGCGGTGGCACTGGCCGATCGCAGCCTGCACTACAATGGCATGGGGGACTGTGTGATGGCCGCCCGGGCAGCCGATGTGGTGACCCAGAACTTCGACTCCATGGGAGCGCCCTGGAGCGAGACCAGCAATGGCCTGACCGTGACCCGCAGCTTCGACAGCCGCGGGCGCAAGCAGATCACCTATCCGGATGGCAGCCGCTATGCGGAGACGCGGAATGCCCTGGGGCAATTGCTCGCGGTTTACGCACTGAGCTCCACGGGTGTGCCACAGCAACCGCCGGTGGTGCAGTATAGCTACGTCGGCGAGCGGGTCTGGCGCTGCACGCAGGGCAATGGCGTGGTGACGACCTATGACTACCGCGCGGATGGCGAGCAGCAGCTGCCGGGTGCGCCGGACTTCTCCTTCGATGCCTGCGTGCGGATGACGGTGACGGATCCCAGCGGTCAGGTCTTGGCCGATGAGGTCATGAAGCGTGACCGGGCCGGGCGGATGACGGCGAGCAACACCACCTTCTCCTCCGCGCAACAGCCGCCCGGGCGCTCGAAGACTTTCAGCTACGATTTGTTAGGCCGGATGAATGGCTGCGTGACCAAGCGCCGCGAGGCCGCCGGTGCGCCGGTGGTGACGGAGAGCAGCACGGCCTATACCCTGGATCTGGAAGGCCTGCGGACGTCCGTGAGCGGTGGGACTTATCCGGGCAGCTACACGCAGGAGAGCACGCTGCCACCGGGTGACCAGCAGATGGGGCAGTACAGCACTTGGTCCGGCGGTGCGATCGGCTGGGATCCCAACGGCAGCATGGCTTCCTTCGTGAGGAACGGCTCGACCTGCGACATCGCCTGCAACAGCGGCTATCAGTTCGTGAGCGCCACGGGTGGCGGCACGAGCCTGGTGAGCTACGAGTATGACCCGCTGGGCCGCCTGAAAAGCCGCACGCCGCAGGGCGGGAAGAGGACGGTCTTTTGCTACGACGGCACTTGCTGCATCGAGGAGCAGGAGCTGGGCTTCGGGAAAGATCTGGAATTCACGCGGCGGATCGTTTGCCCGCAAGGTGTGCCGGTGATGGTCTGGACGCCGGCAGGCGGGGCCTACTATCCGGTGGCGAAGGATAGCGGCCCGAACTACCGCCACTGCACCTGCCCGCTGGGAGAATACGTCTCCACGGCCCGCAGGGGGTTGCAGGCTTGGGGGGATCGCGTTGAGCTCGTCGACGACTGCTATGTGAAGGGGCTCTTCGGTTCCTCCCGCGCGGCCAACCATGGGGATCCGCATGAGGGTGGAGACGGGCACATCAAGGGCTGGGGCAATGCCCGCACCTGCAGCTGCCCGAGCGGCTACTACGTCGTGGGCATCAGCGGCCGCACCTGCCGCTGCCCGGATGGCTATTTCTCCGCGGGCGTCAACTACCGCCACTGCACCTGCACCCCCGGATACTACAGCTCCTCCGCCCGCAACAAGGTGGAGACTTGGGGTGACCCGCACGAGAACGTCAACGGCTTCGTCCTGGCTGCCGACTCCTCCGGCCACACGGTGGAGCGTTTCGCCTGCGATGAGGCAGGCAAGCCGCTCTTCCTGACCGCGGATGGCCTGCCGACTTCCGCGAAGTCCGCCACCGGGCCGATCCGCTGGATGGCACCGGAGGCGATGTGGGAGCCGGCGCTGGAGATGTTCCTCAGTGGCGACGGGGTCTACTGCCCGGATCTGGGAATGACGGTGGCGGCATCCAAGATCCCGGCGGGTTTTGTGGCGAAGAAGAACAACGGACAACTGGCCGGGAAAAAATGAGCCCTCCCGCGATCGCGTAGGTATCCGCAATAATTCGTTTTTGTTAAGTTTCAACGTCCGCTCTCACTCACCTCCCAGACATGACCCTGACTCCCCGCCACCGGCGCGCCGCCGGCATGACCATATTGGAACTCACCGTGGTAGTCCTCGTGCTGCTGTCGCTGATCGCGATCCTCTTCGTGGGCGCCCGGGCCTGGAAGACGGGCTCGGACCGCGCCGGCTGCATCATGAACCTGCGCCGGGCGCAGCAGGCCGTGCGCTCCTATCAGAATGTCAACCAGCTCGATGACGGTGCCACGTTCAACGTGGCCACCGAGCTGATGGGACCGGGCAAGCTGCTCGAAGTGGCGCCGCGCTGCCCAGGTGGCGGTGACTACAATTCGGTCGACCACATCCCCTACCCCGGCGAAATGGTGATGACCTGCACCTTGCAGACCACCAATGAGCACCTGCTGCCCGGCGCCGGCGATTGGTAAAGGGGCCGACTTTCCCGTCCCGATTTGAAAAACCCGCCCGGGCCGCTGGCCGGAGCGGGTTTTCCTTTTCCACTGGCGTGCCAAAAGGCTTGCCAGTCAGGGGCCTGCCGCCTACCTCCCGCGCATGGCTCTTGAGACCACCCTGATTCTTTTCAAGCCCGACGCCGTGGCGAAGAGCCTCGTCGGCACCGTGCTGGCCCGCTTCGAGAAAGAGGGCTTCAAAATCCGCGGCATCAAGATGCTGTTCCTGACGGACGAGCTGCTGGCGGACCACTACTCCCACATCGCGGACAAGCCCTTCTTCCCCTCCGTGCGTGAGTTCATGCAGGAGACCCCGGTGATCGCCCTGGCGCTGGAAGGCGAGGACGTGATCGCCCGCGTCCGTGACCTGCTGGGCCCGACGGATTCCAAGGCCGCCGCCGCCGGGACGATCCGCGGCGACTTCGGCGACAAGGAAGGCGATGCGAAGATGCGCAACGTCTGCCACGCCTCCGACGGGGTGGAAGCCGCCGCCGCGGAGATCAAGCGCTTCTTCAAGGACGGCGAGGTGTTCTGAGGCACGCTGCTAGATTGATTGATTTTCCAAGTCCGGTGCCCCGTGGGGTGCCGGACTTTTTTTGTCTGGGTGTTCAGAGAACGGCAAAGCTGTTCCCTCATATAGCCCAGGGTTGACCGACTGGGTCCTTCATCGTCCGCAGGACGGGGAAGGACACAGTTGGGCTACCCTGGGTCAGGTGCTTGCCTAAGTCCGCCCCGACCCCACCCGTCGCACCAGAACCAGGAACGGTGCCGGCTGCTGCGCTTCGTCACGCGACTTCGTGGTGGATCGTCGCCGAGTCGATAATGGGCCCAAAGAACTCCTTGGAGGCATCGTAATCAGAACAGTCGTAGTCGTGGAAAGACCATCGAACAACCCACGGCAAACTGGCGAGAAGGTAACAGACGATGCGGTAGCTGTGCCCACGATCGAGGTAGTCCACACCCATGATGGTCAAATCGGCCCCGCTGGCCGCCCACTCGTCGACGGCCTCCCATGTGTGGTTCTCCATTTTTGAGAACGAATTGACCTCGACCCGGCGGAATGACTCGAGGATTTCAGCGGCAGACCGGGGGTCATCATCAAAGCGCCATGTTGAGACATAGGCACCCTTGCTGCCATCGGCGGACTCGAAGTAGATCCTGTTTCTCGAGTCATTGTTCTCCGACCAGTCGTTCGGGAGACGAACCCGCCATGTTTCAGTGCTGATTGTGTCGAACTCGATCATCGCGTCTGCCGGTCGCCCGACATCGGCAGAGTTGGCACGAACGCAGGAAAGTTCAAGCCATCCAACGGACCTGAGCGGTCGCCGCCTTCCACGAAGCTCAGCCTTTCCTCACCAGCACGAGGAAGGGCCCGGAGACGTGGTCCTCATGCCCGGGCCGACTGATGATCTCTGTCCGATAGTGAGAGTTATCCAGACCGGTCGCCCATTTGGTTACGGCCTCGCTCTCCTCCAAGCCACCGGGATGACCGGGATAGCAGACGATGCACAGCAAGCCGCCATCGTTCCTGAGAGCCACCAGCGATTGCCTCAAGCCGTCCAAGGTCTCCTTCTCTTGCGTGATCACGGTGTGATCCCCACCCGGCAGGTAGCCGAGGTTGAACATTACCGCCGATGCCGAGCCGGGTTCCACCCGCGTGGCTATGGCTGCATGGGAGCGATGGATCAGTGTGACGGTCTCCGCGACCCCCGCAGCCTTGAGACGCGCACGGGTGGAACGAATTGCCTCCTCCTGGATGTCGAAAGCGATAACCCTGCCGGTGCTGCCGACTTGCTGCGCGAGGAAGAGGGTGTCGTGGCCATTGCCCGCGGTGGCGTCGATGGCGAGATCGCCTTCGCGGAGAATAGCGGCCACTTCGCGGTGGGCGCGTTGGGTAGGACGTTCCATGCGGCTATTTGCGGCGCTGGTTCAAGTAAGCGCCGCAGCTTTCCCGCACGACCATCCGTGGAGAGAGCATGATGGTCCGCGGTGGCAGGGCGGGATCCGCGAGGCGCTCGCGCAGCGCATTGAAGGCACTGACGGCGATGTCGCGGCAGGGTTGTTCAGTGGTGGTGAGCGGCACGGTAAGGAGGCTGGCGAAGCGCACGTCATCGAAGCCCACCACGCGGATATCATCGGGCACTTTGATACCGAGCCGGTTCAGCGATTGCAGGAGCAGCGCCGCGATGTGGTCGCTGGTGCACATGATGGCATCGTACTTCCGGCCTTGGACCACGGAGCGCACGAACTTGAGATCGCCCGGATCCCCGGAGTGAGTGAAGGGCTTCGGCAAGTCGAGGTCGTGATCGAGCATGGCGATCTTCGCGCCGGCGATGCGGGCATCCACGGTGGAGGCGGTGAGCGCCTTGGTCACGTAGCCGATGCGGCGCATGCCGAGCTTGATGAGGTGGCTGGCCAATTGATAGCCGCCCGCGAAGTTGTCTACGCCCACCAGATCGAAGTCGCTGCGGCTGGGGAAGGCACCGAGGTCGCGGTCTAACAGAACGACCGGGATACCCGCCTGGTGGAGCTTGGCGGCGATGCGGCGGTTCGCGGTCTCGCGGTCGGCCTGGTGCTCGAAGGGGACGAGGAAGACGCCGGAGACGCCGTGCTCGATGAAGCGATCGCAGAGTTCCTCCGCTTCACGCACGTTCATCTTCGCCTCCACGATGGGCGAGGCGCTGCCACCCCACCAGAAGCCGTAGTCCGCCACGCGTGCCAGGCTGGCAAGCTCACCGCAGATCGACTCGAAGATTTCGGTATGGCGCAAGTTCGGCACGATGATGCCGACCTGGGGGCCACCCGCACGCGGTGCACGCACGCTGCCGCCTGCTTCCGAAACATAGGTGCCGGAGCCGGGGCGCCGGACAATCAGGCCTTGGTCTAACAGATCACGCAGGGCCCTGCCGACCGTGGGACGCGATACGCCGAAGCGCTGGACAAGCTGCGCCTCGCTGGGCAGGCGGCCACTGCTGCGATATTTGCCAGCCATGATCTCGGCGGCCAGTTCACGGGAGACGGCGCGGTGTTTGATCGAAGGATCCATGAAAATTGGACAGGTCAGCTTGCAAAGCGGTCAGCACCGCATTTCATCCATGCTGTCAGATCGATTGTTTCCCTTCCAGCCGTATTTCGGGCAAAGCTATGAAAACCCAATGAGCATCGCGATTGCAGCAAACGATCCCGCTTCCGGCGGGGAAGCGGCCAAGATCACCCCTGCCCTGTTAGGCGCGACCTTGGTGGGAGCCTTGGGCGGGCTGTTGTTCGGCTTCGACACGGCGGTCATCTCCGGTTGTCAGGAACAGCTGAAGCAGGTCTTCGACCTCACCGATGGCCAGCAAGGTTTCATGACGGCCTCGGCACTGGCCGGTGCCGCGATCGGGTCCCTGGCAGCAGCCAAACCGGGCGACCTGTTCGGTCGACGTGACTGCCTGAAGATCGCGGCAGCCTTTTATCTTCTCTGTGCGCTGGGCTGCGCTTTCGCCAGCGGACTGACCATGATGGTGGTGGCGCGCATCCTGGGCGGCTTGGCGGTGGGTGCCACCTCGGTGCTGTGCCCGATGTATCTTGCGGAGATCGCGCCGGCGGCATGGCGCGGCCGGCTCGTGGCCTGCTTCCAGGTGAATATCGTGCTCGGCGTGCTGGTGGCACAGGGCTCGAACCTCTGGATCGGTTCCATGCACCTGGGGGAAGCGGAGTGGCGCTGGATGCTGGGCGTGCAGATATTTCCCTCGTTGGCATTCTTGATCTGTCTCTTCCTGATCCCGCGCAGCCCGCGCTGGCTGGCGATGAAGGGTCTGGATCAGGAAGCGGAGCAGGTGCTGAAAAAGATCGGCGTGAAGGATACCGCCGCCCAGCTCGCGGCAATCCGCGATTCCATCCACACCGAGCGATCCGGCGGCTCGGCCCCGCTCTTTGTAAAGGCACACGCGCGTCCGGTCCTGCTGGCAATCACGGTGGCCATGTTCAACCAGCTCGGGGGCATCAACGCGCTCTGGTATTATTCCAATACGATCTTCAAGATGGCCGACTCGACCAAGGATTCGAGTGCGCTACAAACGGTGATCCTCGGGGGGGTCAACTTCGTCGCCACGCTCTTCGGCATGGCTATCATCGACAAGGTGGGGCGCAAGCCGCTGCTGATCTGGGGCACGGTGACCTGCGGGGTGAGCTTGGCCTTCGTCACCTGGATCTTCAATGTCGGCAGCAACGGCGGACTCCTGATCTGGCTGCTCGGCGGCTTCGTGATCGGCCATGCCTTCGGACAAGGCGCGGTGATCTGGGTCTTTATCAGCGAGATCTTCCCCACGGAGGTGCGCAGCAAGGGCCAGACTCTTGGAAGCTTCACCCATTGGTTCATGGCAATGCTGATTTCGTGGACCTTCCCGCTGCTTGCGAAGGACATCGGCAAGCCCGGTGCCGGCATTCCCTTTGCCTTCTTCGCGGTGATGATGCTGGTGCAGATCTTCGTGGTGGCGCGGTTCTTCCCGGAGACCAAGCAGGTGGCGCTAGAAGACATGGACAAGAAGCTGCAAGCGAACTGAAAGACGATGTCCAACGATTGGCAAACATTCACCGCCCGCGTGCTGCAAGGGCACCGCGTGGCCTCCGGGCTCAATGGCAATCCGCGCTTCCCCGGCGGGACGCTGAAGATGCAGGAGCCCTTCTTCCGCGAACTGGGCGTGGACCTGGCGCGCTTTCATCCGGGCACGATCAATGCGAGCATCGCGCCGGGCCACTATGTGGTGAAGCAGGCGCGGCATACCTTCCGGAATGTGAAGTGGCATCCGGTGGAACCGGCGGAGGACTTTTCCTTCTTCGATTTGCGACTGCTGCGGCCGGGGCAAGAGCCCTTGGAAGGATACGTTTACTTCCCGCATCCGGAGACGAAGCCGGAGCACTTCCAGAGCCCGGATGTGCTGGAGCTGCTGCTGCCGCATGTGGAGGGGCTGCACTATGGGATGGATCTAACACTCCAGATGCCGGTGGAGCAGATGGTGATCGAGAGTGCCGCAGCAACCCTGGCCCAAGGAAATGAGTAAGGGTATATGGTCGCTCGGTCCGGCGGTGGCTTGCTTGCTCTTGCTCGCAAGCGACAGGACCATGGCGCAATCGACTGCGGATCTGTTTAAGATCACCGGTGGCGTCTCGGCCACGCAGACGAACTTCCATCAGATCACCGTTCCGAAGGATGGTGAGACCTTGCTGGCGGAGCTGAAGGGCGCGGGGAAAGTCACTTATTTCTACATCACGGACGACACCGTGGGGCGCTGGTATCCGGGGCTGCTGTTGAAAGTCTATTGGGATGGTGCGGCGGAGCCGAGCATCCGCGTGCCGCTGGCGGATTTCTTCGGCGCGATCGGCGGGAAGGCGGTGGACTACCAGTCGGCACCGATGCAGATCAACCAGGCCTGCTTCATGTGCTATCTGCCGATGCCCTACTCGAAGGGTGTGCGCTTCGTCTTGGCGAATGATGGCGACCGCGACTACTCGCAGAAGGTGGCGTATGGGATCGATGCGGAGCAGGACGCCACCTTTGCCAATGAGAAGAGCCGCCTCCATTGTGAATGGCGGCGTAGCAATCCGGTGAAGGATGGGCTGCACACGATGCTGGAGGCGAAGGGGCGCGGGCAGTATGTGGGGTGCTTCTTGCAGGTGACCTCGCGGGATCAACCGGTGTGGTTCGGCGAGGGCGATACGATTTTCCATCTGGATGGCAAGAGCTTCGGGCACACGCCGGGGAGCGAGGATGAATTCGGCTCCTGCTGGGCGAATGCGAAGTGGCCGACCTATTCGACGATGTATTGTGGGCATCCGGTGAATGAAAACGGGGTGAACCGGATGTATCGCTGGTATGTGGCGAATCCGGTGCGCTTCCAAAGCAGCCTGAAGGTGGAGATCCAGAATCAGCACGACAACGGCAAGCCTGCCACCACGGATGCGGATGACTACACGAGCGTGGTCTTCTGGTATCAGGAAGGTCCGCACGCCGTGACTCCCCTGCCCTCTTTCTCCGAACGTCTTCGTCCCAGTTTCCCCAACGAAAAGTAACTCCTCGTCCCATGATACCATTCCGCTTCTCCATTCCCTTCCTCCTCGCGTCCGCGTGTTTTGCCCAAGACATTCCGCTCAGCAGTTTCAAGGGCCGGGACTACGGTGATTGGAAGGCGAGCGGAGGAACTGCCTTTGAGGGCGGACCGGCAAGCGGGGAGACGATCAAGAAACTGGAGATCGAGAATGCGGGAGAAGGCGCGGCGGTGATCACGAGCGAGATGCAGGGTGACCAACCACGGGGCACGCTGGCCTCGCCGGAGTTCGCCGTCTCGCGTGACTTCATCTCTTACAGCATCGCCGGTGGCGACTATGAGCGGCACACCTGCATGAACCTGGTGGTGGACGGGAAGATCGTGCGCAGCGCCACGGGCCGGAACAGCGATCATCTTCGCGCGGCAAGCTGGGATGTGCGGGAGCTGCGCGGGAAGAAGGCCCACATCGAGGTGGTGGATCGCGCGAGCGGCCAGTGGGGCCATGTGAATGTCGGCAAGATCGCGCAGACGGATGCGCCGGAGGTTTATCCGGTCACGGCGGGCAAGCTCTACGAGGAGGCGCTGCGGCCGCAGTTTCACTTCACGGCGCGGCAGTGGACGATGAACCGCCTGAATCCCGGGATGCGGCAGGAGGGTTGGATCAATGACCTGAACGGGATGATCTACTATGATGGTGAGTACCACATGTTTGCCCAGCGCTGGAACAAGTGCTGGCTGCATGCGGTGAGCAAGGATCTCGTGCATTGGGAAGAGCTGGAGCCGGCTTTCTGGGAGGATGAGCTGGATGCCGGCGTGCAGTCCGGCACTTGCGTGATCGACTACAAGAATACTTCAGGCCTCTCGCCCGATCCGAGCAAGCCGCCGATGGTCGCCTTCTGGTCCGGGGCGGACAACCGCAGCCAGGGCTTCAGCTATAGCCTGGACCACGGGCGGAGCTGGAAGATCTATGAGAAGTATCCTTACATGGTGCACCCGGAGCGGGACCCGAAGGTCTTCTGGTATGAGCCGGGGAAGCACTGGGTGATGTTTCTCTACGGCGGCGGGAAGTATCACATCCTGACTTCCAACAATTTGTTAGAGTGGAAGGACGAGAAGAAGCCGATCGCGGATAGCTTCGAGTGCCCGGATTTCTTCGAGCTGGCGCTGGATGGTGATGCCAACAAGAAGAAGTGGGTGCTGGTGCATGCCGACGGAAGGTATTCCCTGGGCAGCTTCAATGGCACCGAGTTCAAGCAAGAGAGCGCGGGCCTGACCGGCGACATCAATGAGCCGGTGTTTTACGCGACGCAGAGCTTCGCGAATGTCGAAACGGGCGACAACCGCCGGATCCAGATGGTGTGGATGCGCGGCGCGAACTTCCCGGGGATGCCCTTCAGCCAACAGATCAGCTTCCCTTGTGAGCTAACGCTCCATAGCACGCCGGAGGGTCCGCGGATCTTCCGCAAGCCGGTGAAGGAGATCGAGAAGCTGCATGCGGGAGAGGCGAAGGTGGAGCGCAAGAGCCTGGCGAAGGATGAGGAACTGGAGCTGGCGGCGAAGGGTGAACTCTTCCACATCAAGGCGGAGGTGGAGATCCCGGAGGGGTCGAGGCTTTGCTTCAATCTGCGCGGGGTGCCGCTGATTCTTACTTCGAAGAACATTCAGGTGGGGAACACCCGTGGGGCTGCCATCGGCAAGGTGGAGTCAGTGGAGATTTTGTTAGACCGGGCTTCGATGGAGGCTTTTGTGAACGAGGGAGAGATTTCTTCGACGAACAACTGCTTCCCGGCGAAGGATGGGATCTCGGTGAAAGCGGAGGGTGGGCCGGCGGTTTTGAAGTCGGTGGAGGTGTACGGGGTGAAGTCGATGTGGAAGTGAAAGCGGCGCAGCCGCCATGGACTGCTGCGATGGTTCGCAGCTTTTGAATGAAGGGTGAGGCATGCCGTTGGGGAGGGAAGTAGCGATCCCATCAGGCCGCCTCCGCCCCAAGATGAGGCGTGCCGTTCTGGAAGGACGCAGCGATCCTGTCGGGCCGCCTTCACCCACCGGGGAAGCGCGCCGCACCTTGCACTCGAAAGCTGCGAATCATCGCAGCAGTCCATGGCGGCTGCGCCGCTTCCATTGTGCGCGGACAAGCGGCGCCTCAACCCCGCTCACCTCCCCCGCTCTCCATCCACCATGCGCCAGATCCCTAGCGGGTTCGCATCCTGGAGTTCAGGCGCGAGGCAAGAGTCCGGAAAGGACTGGTAGCAGACGGCGCGGACGAAGCGCTGGATCGACATGGTGCCGACCGAGGTACTACGTCCATCGGAGGTGGAGGGATAGGGCCCGCCGTGGACCATGGCGTGGCAGACTTCCACGCCGGTGGGGAAGCCGTTGAAGATCACGCGACCGGCCTTCGCGGTGAGGGCAAAGACGAGGGAGCTATAAGCGGCGAGTTCCGCCTCCGTGCCGTGGATGCTGGCGGTGAGCTGGCCTTCGAGCTCGGGGATGGTCGCTTCAATCTCTTCCAGAGTGCCGCGGACGATGAGCGTGCCGGGACCGAACATTTCGCCCTGGAGCAGTTCGTCTTCCAGAAAGCGGCGGACGGAAACCGAGAAGACTGCCGCGGCACCGGGTGCGGTGCTAACGGGGCAACGCGCGATGGCTTCAACACCGGGTCTGTTAGATATGGCATCCACGGTCTCGGTGTAGGCCTTGGCGATGCCTTCACTGAGCATCACGCCGGGAGTGGATGCGGCGACGAGTTGCTTGATGCGATCGAGGAAGACGAGGCCCGTGCCATCCGGCAGGAAGACGAGGCCGGGGTTCGTGCAGAACTGGCCGACGCCAAGTGTTAAGGAACCGAAGAAGGCCTCTGCCAAGGCTGCCTCGCGGCGCTCCAAGGCACCGGGCAGGATGACCACGGGATTGATGGAACTCATCTCCGCATAGACCGGGATCGGCTGCGGGCGATTGGCCGCGGCTTTCATCAATGCGGTGCCGCCATTGCGCGAGCCGGTGAAGCCGACTGCCTGGATGACGGGATGCTGCACCACCGGAATGCCGACCGCGCGGCCACCGCCGTAGAGCAAGGAGAACACGCCCTCCGGCATGTTCGTGGCCAGCGCGGCGCGCAGGACCGCTTGGCCCACGATCTCCGCTACACCGGGATGCGCACTGTGCGCGATCACCACGACGGGACAACCCGCGGCAAGTGCGGCAGCGGTATCGCCACCGGCCACCGAGAAGGCCATGGGGAAATTGCTGGCGCAGAAGACCGCCACCGGGCCGAGCGGACGGAGCATCGAGCGGATATCCGGCTTCGGCAGCGGCTGGCGTTCCGGCTGAGCTTTCTCAATGCGGGCATCCACCCACGAGCCTTCCTCCACGAGTGCTGCGAAGAGGCGGAGTTGGCCGGTGGTGCGGGCGGTCTCGCCACGCAGGCGCGCATCCGGCAGGCCGGTCTCCAGCGTGCCACGCTCCGCGATCTCATCCACCACGCCCTCGATCTGCTCCGCGATGGCGCGCAGGAAGGCACCGCGTTGCTTGCCGGAAAGCGCGGCGTAGCGTGGGAAGGCATCCGCCGCGAAGGCGATGGCCTGATCCACTTCCTCCGGCGTGGCCGCCAGATAGACGGGCTCAAGCTTCGCGCCACTGGCAGCATGCACCGCTTGGCCCGCAGGCTGATCACCTGAGCCGCGTGCGTAGCCGATGACGGAAGTTCCGGAGAGAGTGGATTTCATGGGAAAGACGCAAGACTGGAAGACTCAAGACGCAAGACTTGAGTTCTAGAATTTGGCACTTGGCACTTTTTCTTCACTTGGCACTTAAACCGCCGGTGCGCTGGCGATGGCCTTCTGGATGATCGCTGTCGCATCGCCCAGTTCCTTGCCCTCGAGTTCGAGGCGCGGCGGGCGGACGCGGTTGTTGCCGAGCTTGCCACCGCTGGCGAGGTTCTGCTGGAGCTTGATGAGCTGCACGAACTTCACGACGGTGTCCATGCGCAGCATCTCAAGCATCCAGGTGTAGATGGGCATGGCTTCCTCCACCTTGCCGCTGGTGCCGAGTTCCCAGAGCTTCACGTTGTGCTTCGGGAAAGCGCCGCCGACGCCGGTGATCCAGAACTTCGCGCCCATCGCCGCACCTTCCAGCGCGCAATCGTCCACGCCCACACCGAGGACGACACGATCGCCACAGAGCTCGCGGATGCCGGCCATGCGGCGGGCATCGGTAGAGGACTCCTTCACGGATTCCACGTTCGGCAGTTCATCGGCCAGCTCCTTGATGTGGGCCGGGGTGAAGTCGGTCTTGTACGCCACCGGGTTGTTGTAGATGATGCAGGGTAGATCCGTCGCGGAGATCACGGCCTTCATGTGGGCCTTCATCTCGCGCCAGTCGGAGGCGTAGAGGTAGGGCGGCAGGACCATCAGGCCACGGCAGCCGTTATCCTTCGCCGCCTTGGCGATATCCACGGCTTCCTTGGTAGAGAGCGCGGCCACGCCGGGAATGACGGGCGTGCCGGGCAGGGCCTCCACGTAGGTCTTCTGCAGGGCGACCTTCTCCGCGAAACTCAGCGTCGCGCCCTCGCCCAGCGAGCCGTGGCAGACGATGGCGGTGCAGCCGTTTTCGATCAGCCACTTGCCGTGCTCCGCCATCAGTGCGTGGTCGATGGTGAGGTCGGCGTTGAACTGCGTGAGGGTGGCGGGCATCACGCCCTTCCATTCGATGCTCATGGTCGTAGTGATAAGTTCTGTTAGATGGGGCTGGGAATGCCGTGGTGAAAAGGATCGGCGGGATCGAGGAAGTAGGTGGACTCGCCATTCACCCAGGCACGGCCAGTCACGTGCGGGATGACCTTGCCATCGGGCAGCTCTTCCACGCGGCCTTCGAAGATGGTGTCGAGGATACTCGCCTGCCGCCAGACCTGGCCGGGCTGCAGCTTGCCCGCGGCATGCAAGCAGGCGAGCTTCGCGCTGGTGCCGGTGCCGCAGGGCGAGCGGTCATAGGCCTTTCCGGGGCAGAGGACGAAATTGCGGCTATCGGCCTTCGCCGAATCCGTGGGCGGGCCGAAGCTCTCGATATGATCGATCTCCATGCCGTCCGCGCCGGTGATCCCCTGCTCTCCCAGAGCCTGTCGCACGGCCCAAGTAAAGGCCGTAAGCGCTTCAAGATTCTTAAACTCCACCGCCGGCCCCTGATCCTCGATCAGGAAGAACCAGTTTCCACCCCAGGCGATATCGCCCCGCACGCTCCCCCACTCCGGCACCTCCACTACCACATCCGCGGCCAGGCGATAGCTCGGCACATTCGCCACGGTCACGGAGCCATCCTCATGCAAGTGCGCCACGACCACGCCCACCGGCGTATCGATACGGTGCGCGCCGGGTCCGATGCGACCGAGGTGCGCGAGTGTCACCGCCAGGCCGATCGTGCCATGGATGCACATGTTCAGCGTGGAGATGTTATTGAAGAAGATCACGCCGCAGCAGCAATCCGGCGCATGCGGTTCCACCAGGATCGCGCCGACCATCGCCTCATGGCCGCGCGGTTCATTGCACACGGCGCTGCGCAGCCAGTCGTGCTCCTCGCGCAAGCGGCGGGCCTGCTCCGCGAGCTGGCCGCTTCCCAGATGCGGCGCGCCTTCGATCACCACGCGGGTGGGCTCGCCTTCAGTATGGGAATCTATGACGCGGAGTCGCGGGGCGCTCATGGGTTGCGATGACGATAGCCTGCCGGTATTGTCAGAAGGTGCACTCCAGCGTCGGTAAATGGCATAGGATCAGACGGGAAAACCGCCGGAGTGGCGCGGGAGTCCCGTGTGGCGGCCCATAGCACCAGAGCAGGTTTTTGCATTTGTCTTCGACAGAAGGCTTGAGCACGATTCCTACGCCCCTATGAAAGCGTTTTTCAAGGCTCTTCCGCTTATGTTCGTCCTATCGGGCGCGGTCCAAGGCGCGCCAGAGCTGAATCCGGCAATCGTCCCGCTCGCTGCCAAGCACAAGGAGGGGACCACGAAGCTCCTCCAGGACACTGAGAAAACGAACAAGCTCGCGCGCGATGCTTATCTCGTCATCCTGGATCAGGCCGAAAAGGAAGTTGTCGAAAAGAGCGACTCCAAGGGTCTCGATCTCATCAACAATGAGCGTTCGGGAGCGAAGACGGATTCGCTCCCGGAGGCGGCTCCGGAAGGACTGCCGAGAAAGCTGATCGCATCCCGCAAGAATCTGGTCAAAGCCGTGGCCAAGTCCGATGAGGACTTGGAGAAGGGTGCCAAGAAGCTCAATGCGGTCTATGTCGCCGGCCTGAACGCCATCCCGGGAATCAAGGATAACCCGAAGCTGGCAGAACAGATCGAGCAAGAGAAGAAGCGGATCATCTCGGGCATCGGCGGCCCGGTGCTCAATCTCCAGACGGATCTGGCGGGCACCCGCTGGAAGTACCGCGGGAAGATCGTTACATTCACCACCGATGGCAAATGGAACGGAGAGCGCTACCTGACTCCCGCGCCAGACGTCCTGGAGATTCACTGGAACGGCGGCGGGAAAGCGACGCTCACGCTCGCGCCCGAAGGCAACCTGATCTTATCGGATGGCAAGCCCGACATGTTTTTCTATCGAGGCAGGAGCGAATAGCCGGGAAAATCAGCGGCGCGCGGGAACTTCCAACTCGCCCTGGGCCTGTGGACGATGCCATGCTGGCTGCGGATGATAAGCCCCGCAGCCCGGCTTCGCAAAAGCTTCTTCGAGACCCTGGACGGCATGCCGCCGGTTGACAGCCTGTTCGATGCGGTGCCGGACATCGTCTTCTTCGTGAAGGACGCGCAGGGCCGCTACATGGCGGTGAATGAAACGCTGGCCAGCCGCTGCGGGCTGAAGGACAAGGAAAGCGCCATCGGCCTGACCGCGGAGCAACTCTTCCCGCCGCCACTGGGGGAAGGCTTCGCTTCACAGGACAAGGAGATCCTCAAGACGGGCCACGGCATCCGTGATCACCTGGAGCTGCACCTCTACGCCGGCGGCCGCCGCGGCTGGTGCCTCACCTTCAAGGAAGCGGTGCGCGGCAAGGACGGCAGCATCATCGGCGTGTGCGGGATCTCGCGCGATCTCCACGGACCGCATGATCGGCAGGAAGACTTCGCCGCGATGTCGAAAGCCATCGACCACATCCACAAGCATTTCGATGAGCCGCTGCGCCTGCCGCAGCTTGCGGAGATGGCGGGGCTTTCCGTCTATCAGTTCGACCAGCGCATCCGTGCGCTCTTCCACGTCACGGCGGGACAGTATCTGGTGAAGGTGCGGATCGATGCGGCTTGTGATCGGCTGGCGCAGACGGATGAAGTGATCGCACAGATCGCGTTGAGCTGCGGGTACTCAGATCAGTCGGCGTTCTCGCGGCAGTTCAAGCAGGCGGTGGGGATTAGTCCGCTGGCGTATCGGAAGAAGATGCAGGGATAGGTTTGCGACATGAACGAAGCACTTCCATCTATCCTGATCCTCGCTGGCTGTGTGCCGATCTTCTTCTTCGCGAAGTGGCGTGCTGGCAAACCAGGGCCGGCCTCAGAGGCGCTGAGGCCGCTGATTGGCCTCTCACTGATTGCCTGCAGCTTCCTGTGGCTATGGGCCACCGCCGTCATGCTGGCCAATGAGCACCGGTTTTACTTCTCGGTGGCCGTGATGACCTTTCCGATGTTGGCGGGAGGAGTCGCGGTCCTTCTCTTCAGGCCGACGAAGAAGGAACCTTTGGTCGAGATGCTCCAGCCGACCCGGGAACCCGAACCCCGGCAGCCGACCAAGTTCGTTCGCGCTGTTATCTTGGGAGCTGCGATTCCGGGATTCGTCCACGCCGCGTGTTTGGAATGGGTTCCCGGTTGGAGTGATGCGGTCGTGCACTTCTGCGCGTGGCTTCACCTTCCCGGGATGACACCATCGTGAGCCGGAGGGCAGCTCAGGCGAAGCGCTCCAACGCCATCTGAGCGATGGGGCGGAAAGGTTGCTCCCCGCCTAACAGATCCGCCACCAGCCTGCCGCTGACCGGGCCGAGGCTCAAGCCCATCATGGCGTGGCCTCCGGCGACGATCAGATTCCCATACTTCTGCGAGCGCCCGAGGTACGGAATGCCATCCGGCGATACCGGCCTCAATCCCGCCCATGGCCTCACGCCTTCAAAGTCCTTCTCGGAGAACTTCGGGTAGTAGGCATTCACCGACTTGATGATTCCCCTCACCCGCGGCGCGTTGATCGAGAGATCCAGGCCGCCTACTTCCATCGTTCCTGCGAAGCGCAGCTTCCCATCCATCGGCGTGATGGCGACCTTGGCCTCCACGAAGATCGAGCAGACCTGCGGCAACTCCGGAGGTGCCGGAAGGGTCAGCGAGTAGCCCTTCCCCGCTTGCAGCGGCAGCTTGATCCCCGCCTTCTCTAACAGTTCGGCCGTCCACGAGCCACCGGCGATCACGAACTCATCGCCCTCGAAGCGCCGGCCACCACCGCTGAGCGCGGCGATCTTCCCCGCCTGCGTCTCGATCGCATCGATGGTCACGCCGCTGGCAAACTCACAACCCAGCGCCTCCACCCGCCTGCGCAGGGAGGCCATGAAGCGCGCCGGATCGAGATGGCAGTCCTGCGGGAAATAGACCGCACCCACGATGTCCATGGTGATGTCCGGATCCAGCTTCGCGGTGCCCGCGGCATCCAGCACCTCCGCCTGCAGCCCGATCTCCCGTGCCTCCGCGGCGACCTGGGCTTCCTCATCGAGCCCCTTCGCCGTCTTGCACAGCATCAGCATGCCGCGCTTGCGCAGGCCCAAGTCTTCCTCCGCGCTCATCTCCTCGAAGAGCCGGCGACTTTCCAGATTCAGGTCGCGCAGTAGCTCGCGCGTGGCCGCCACGTGCCTGGCCGTGGAGTGCCGGTAGAAGAGCCAGCCCCAGCGTGCCAAGCCAAAGTCCACCCGCGGCCTCACATAGAAGGGGCTCTCCGGATTGAACATCCAGCGCAGGCCCTTCGCGATCATCCCCGGTGCGGCCAGCGGGATGAAGTGGCTCGGCACGATCATTCCCGCATTACCCATCGAGCAATTGTCGCCGCCCGCCGGCTCGCGCTCGACCAGGGTGACGGCGAAGCCGCGGCGAAGCGCATAGTAGGCGGAGCACAGCCCGATCACCCCACCGCCCAGAATGACGACGCGCTTGTTGGCAGAAATCACGCCCCGCATCCTAGCGCGGCGGTCTTGCCAGAGTCTTGAGGAAAGACTCGGGAAACGCGGCATCCCCTGGGATGAAAGGCGGCTTGGCGCCTCCTTGTCAGCGCCTTGCCGGGCATCACCAGGGCATGATTCGGGGCGCTGGACAGCGCCGGGGGGGGCATGCATGATCCGCCGCGGAGATGATAAATCGCCTGGTCGCCATCCTTGCGCTGCTCTTGCCGCTGTCTGCCACCAGCGCCGCCCCGCCGCGGGTGGCCACGGTGCGGGTGAGTGACGTCCTCAGCCAACTGGACGGCAGCGCCAAGGCCAACGAGGACTACAACGCCAAGATCGCCGCGATCGACAAGGACAAGCGCAAGGTCGAGGTCGACACGATGGAGGCCGACTTGAAGTTGCGCCTGGGCAAGCTGCGCGACACCTCGATCGACGAGGAGACGCGCAAGAAACTGCTGCGCGATTTCAAGTTCAAGTGGCAGGAAATGCGCTCGCTCAACGAGGAGTTCCAGAATTTCAGCAAGGAAAAGCGCGAGGAACTCAACACCGGGATGGTCGCGAGCATCCGTGAGCGCCTGACCCTGATCCACAGCACCGCCGAAAAGATCGCAAAAGAGGAAGGCTTCGACATCGTGTTCGACAGTTCCGGAATTTCGAATACGGGGGTGCCGCTGATGCTCTACGCCAAAACCCCGAATGACCTGACCGAGCGCGTCCTGGCCGCATTGGCACCACCGCCGAAGCCGCCGGGGTCAACGCCGCCGACCACCAAGCCGGGACCGGCAACGGGCACGGCCGAGAACAATAAGAACGACAAGAAGCCGAAGCCGCAGCGCTGACTGACCACTCAAACCGACCATGGAAATCAACTGGGATCTTATCAATTGGTACTTCGTCGGCGGCCTCGGGGCCGGCCTCGCAGTCGCCGCCGCCGCGTGGAAATCCGGCTTCTCCGCCCGCCGCCGCCTGGGCAAGGACGTGCGCAAGCTGGAGAGCGAGCTCCGCGATCTCCAGGGCCACCTGAATACGCAGCTCAAGATCAATGCACAGGGCAATGACAGCCTGCAGAAGGAGCTGGAGGAGCAGAAGCGCCAGAACGAGAACCTGCGCGTGAGCCTGGCCAGCCTGCAGAACAAGCCCGGCAAGGCCGAGCTGCGCCACGCCCAGATCACCGAGAGCGCCGTGCGGATCATGCGCGAGCAGGCTCCCGGCTTCGCCCCGGTGTGGGAAAAGGCGATGCGCCAGGCCGAAGCCGAGCTGGAAGCGGGCGAAAGCGGGCTCAAGAAGCTCGTCCGCCGCGTCCTGCCCGGGATCAGCATGGGACCGGCCAGTGCCGCCGCGCAGCCGGCGGGGACGCATGAGGGTGAGGCGTAGCCGCGCTGGCTCGGAAACTCCAAATCCTAAACTCTAAGGTCCAAGGAACAGCCTCCCGGGTCGAGGACTTGGGGGCTGTTTCTGCATTTTTTGGCACTTGGAACTTGGAGCGTAGCGACTACTTGGCACTTTGGGCCCGACCGACCTTCCCGTTCGGAAAAACCTGCAAAAATGTCTTTCATGGCGATTGCCATCGGAGGCCCGGGCGGTTGATTCTCATCGGGTCAGTCCTAGGAAAGCCCCAACCGCGGAGTCCAAAACATGTCCAATAGTGCCGATCACGATATCCTCACCGTCCTCGATGCCGCCGGTCCACAGTGGGCCGAGTTGCAGGCGTGGAAGGTGGTAGCCGTGGAGTCCGCGGCGAATGGCGCGATCACGCTGAACGGGCCGGCCTTCGTTTACCGCTGGGAGAATGGATTGGGCCCCGTGAAGGTCTCTTTCTGGCCGGAACAGGAAGGCCGCATTCCGAATGGCCCCGGCCACCTGCTGGCGATCGAGCCGGGACTGGGCACGATCCGCCTGAAGCTGCCCGGCCGCGAGCCGATGGTGGTGGGCGCGGTGGACCCGGTGATTTACCAGCAGATCGGCGAGCTCACGGGCGAGGCGCAGTCCGCCCACCAAGGCCAATCCGGCGAGCGCTGGTCGCGCGATCTGGTGATCGTGGCCGCTGCCATGCGCCTGGCTGCCTTGACACGGGAGGCCGCCGCTGCCGCCGCCGGACCGGACCGCGGGACCAAACGCTCCCCGCGCAAGGACCAGCTGGTCACCCAGCTCCACGAGTGGCTGCGGCCGAACCTCGAAAAGTCCGTCAAGCTGGGCGATGCCGCGAAGCGCTTCAGCAAGAGCCCGCGCCAGCTCATCCGCATTCTCAAGGAGACCACCGGTGCCGGCTTCGCCGAGCACCTGACGATGCACCGCCTGACCCTCGCCCGCGCCCTGCTGATGCGCAGCGGCCAGTCGGTCATGGATGTGGCGCGTGCCTCCGGCTTCAACAGCCGCGAGCAATTCATCCGCTCCTTCAACAAGGCCTTCGGCTGGACGCCGCTGCAATTCCGCAAGGCCTGGAACCAGGCCGCGCTGAGCGATGCCGAGCTGGCCGAACTCTGCCAGGTCTCCGAGCGCTCCCCCGTCGAGTGGCTCGCGGTCGGCACCGTGGCCTCCAGCCCGGATGAGGATCACGAGGGCGAGCCGCACACCGTGGTGGTGGCGAATGCGCTGCACGAGATCGTGGAGCTCTTCTGGGTCACTCCGCAGGGCAAGCGCGCCCGTATCGACGTGCTGGAGCGCGGCGGCATGGTCTTCGTGAACCGCGACAACGGCGGCTCCTGCTGGATCGTCCGCTCCCCCGGCTCCGGCCGCGAGCGCTACTTCCGCACGCCGGATGACCACGCGCTGGCGGTGGTGACGGCGGCGACGATGGAGGGTTGAGGTGGGGTGTTAGGCCAGAGCGCACCGGGTGCCTGCTGGGTGCGACGGCTGTAGTCCAATGCCTTTGAGGATTCACCGCAGGAGTCAACTTTCTTACAGCGGCGCAGCCGCCCTGATGCGGGAGCCTGCTACCGTTTTCCGGCAGACAGCCCTGCTGTCGTGAGCGAGGTGAGCGCTCAACCGACAATCCCTTCTTGCCGACCCCAGTCCACGCGCGATGCCAATCCACCAAGAGGACTCACCCAAATGACCGCCGCGCAGCGGCCCTGGACTGCGTGCAACCCTGTTGCCGCTTTCGGCAGGCAACCCTGTTGCCGTGAGCGAGGTGGGCGCTTACCCGATCACCAAACGATCCCCACCCAAGCCGACGGGTGATCTTGATCCACCAAGAAGTCTCCACCGCGGACGCCCACGGCGGGTGAAGGGTGAGCCGCTCGTCCTGCGGCTTTCCGTGGGGGACTTTCCGGTGGAGTCAACATCGCACCTCGACCGTCGGGTGCAGGAAAGGGTTATCGGGTGAATTGAGAGCTCCCTCACGGCAACAGGGTTGCCTGCCAAAAGCGGCAACAGGGTTGCGCGCAGTCCAAGGCGGCTGCGCCGCGGCTTAGGTTGAAGGGTGAGCCGCTCGTCCTGCGATCTCCCGTAGCGGGGACTTTCCGGTGGATCATGATCTTCTACCGATCATCGGGTATAGGGAAGGATGATCGGGCAAATCGGACACTCACTCACGGCAGCAGGCTGCCCGCTCAACAGCCGATCCCATGGTAAGACCCCTTAAGATGTTGGGCTTCAGCCGTCCCGACTTCAGTGAACCATTCCTGCACTCTGCGCTTTCGCCCGACCATCCAAGCTGGCTGAAGCCGGCGCACCCAGTCTTCGCCCTACGCCTCAGCGCCGGCGCAGGATCAGCACAGAGCCTTTCGTCGCGCGGGCGATTGCTTCCTGCTCGTTGCCCTTGGCGATCGGCTTCGGGGTCTGCTTGGCAGCAGAGGCTTTCGCATCCGGCACGGACTCGAAGAAGGAGCTGACCACGCTGCCCTTGATGGCGTAGCTGACGTTGTCCGCGGAGACACCGTCCGGGCTTTCCAGCTTGGCATTGATCACGCCCACGACCCAGCCGGTCTCGAAGTCCACGAGGGGACCGCCGGAATTGCCATGCTGCACCGGCACGCTGATCTGGTAGCTGTCCTTGCGGTCGCCGATGCCCGAGGCAGCGCTGATCCGGCCATCGGTGAACTTGGGCTCCACGCCCTGTACGATGGGGTTCGGATAGCCGACCGTGAAGACGGTGCGACCGAGTTGGAGATCCGTGGCGCCCTTCGACACCGCCAGCCAGCTCGACGGCTTGTAGGTGGCCTTGAGCAGCGCGAGGTCGAGCGCCATGTCGGACTTCACCACCAGTGCGTCGATGATTTTGTCATCGTCCACATGGAGATCCACCACCTTGGCATCACCCACCACGTGCTGGTTGGTCAGGATCCAGCCATCCGCGGAAATCCAGAAGCCGGAGCCGGTGGCCATGTACTTCGAGAAATCGAACTTCTTGCCGGCCATGTCGCCGCGCGCGGTGGAGCGCGGATGCTCCGGGTCCACGCGGACCAGTTCCGCGAAGAACTTGGCGGGCTCCTTCCCGTTCTTCTGAAGCCAGTCGTTCAGCACCGTGTTCTTCTCGGAGCGGGCCAGAACGCGATCCGCGAGATACTTCTCGTAGTCCTCCTTGCTCTTCAGGTCGTTGGACTTGTCATTGTCCGTCATCAGGATGTCGGCACCCTCCATGACGTCGTCCAGGATCTTCAGATAGGCCTCGGTCGCCCCCTTGTCGCCGCTGAAGAAAGCGGAAGACAGGTAGTCGCGGAATTCGCGGAACTCTTCCTGATGCTGGGAGTAAGCTTGGGCACGGAGTGCGGCATTGGCGTTCGCCCGCGCCTTGGCCTCCTCGTCATCCTTGGTGTTCTTGGCCGCGAGGGCCTTCCGCATGCTCTCCATCTCCTCGGCCTTGCGCTTGTCCTCCAGCTCCGCCGCGCTGTCCTTCTTGGGCGCTGGCAGGGAGTCCAGTGCGCTGGCCTGGGTGACTTGCGAGGGCGGCGGCGCGGTCGCTTGCTTGCCGCGGGCATTCAGCCAAACCACCACGCCGATCAGCAGCGCCGCGGCCACGCCAAGCCCCGTGAAGAGCCGTTTGCTCTCCCGCTCTGCCGCCGCGATCCGAGCCCGCTCCGCAAGCACCTGCGGCGAGACCGCAGCGGCTTGACCCGCGCGGCCCGGCGGATGGCCATGGCCGTGAGCTTGGGGCTGAGGATACGCATGACCGTGGCCATGGCCTGGAACCTGGGGATGATGAGCATGCCCGGGGGCCTGCGGTGCATGAGCACGTGGCGCCGGAGCGACCTGCTGCACCGGAGCGGTAACCGCCCGAGCCTTCACCACCTGAACCTGTGGCACTTCTGCCTCCACCACGAATTGATTGCCGCACTGCGGGCACTCCGCGGTGCCGCCGCTGCTTTCAATGGAAGCCTGCATGGTCAGCCCGCATTGCGGGCAACTGAATTCGATCTGCATGGGAGCGGGAGGGTTCGGTCGGGAAAATTGTTAACTGCGGGTTATCTTGCCGGATACGACCGCTAAGGCCAAGGCCTTTCCTACCCAGGCAGGGGGCGAAAATGGCGCAAAATGCGGTTCGGTGCTGGGAGTGGAACCCGAGGAAGTGGGGAAGCGTTGCGGTAGGAGGGGAAGGCAAAATCACTAATCACTAATCACCAATCTTCCAATCACAAATCGAAGTGTTTCAAAGAGAGATTGGCTGGCGCAAAGGGGGCACTCCTTAGCAACCGCGCCGATCGGGTTCGGAAACCCCAAGCGAGCCTCGCGGACCCTTCGTCCCATTCTTCCACACACTTCGATTTGTGATTGGGACATTAGTGATTAGTGATTCTCCCCCAACACGAAGCGCGTGTCCCCTCCCGGAGACACGCGCTTCAAAACCAATGACTCTCCCCTACCCTCAAGCAAACACATCCATCACCGGCGCGCCCTTGTCGGCGAACTTGAAGGGACGGCCGGAGGGCGACATGACGGTCAGGTCGTGAGGCACGCCGAGGGCGTGGGCGATGGTGGCATTGAAGTCCTGCGGGGTGACCGGCTTCTCCTTCACGCGACCGCCGCTCGGGTCGGTCTCGCCATACTTGAAGCCGCCCTTCACGCCGCCGCCCGCCAGCAGGCAGGAGAAGGCCGCCGGATGGTGGTCGCGGCCGTCGTTGTGCTCGCTCTTGATCTCCGGGGTGCGGCCGAACTCGGTGGCCACCACCACCAGCGTGTCCTTCAGCAGGCCGCGCTTCTCCAAGTCCGTGAGCAGGCCGGCATAGGCCTTGTCGAGCTCCTTGCAGCGCGCTTCCACCGACTTGAAGTTATCGTAGTGGGTGTCCCAGCCGCCGAGCTGCACTTCCACGAACTTCACGCCGTGCTCCACCAAACGGCGGGCCAGCATGCAGCCCTGGGCGAAGCGGCCCTCGCCGTAGATCGCCCGGGTCGAGGCCGGCTCGTCGTTGATGTTGAAAGCCTTCAGGTCCTTGCTGTTCATCAGCTTCACCGCTTCCAGGTAGAGCTCCTCGTAAGACTTCACGTCGGCATTGTCGTACTTGCCGTGGAATTGCTTGTTGAGGCGGTCCGCCAGCGCCAGGCGGCGGTCGAAGTCCGATTGGCTGACGGGGCCCGGCTTCTTGGAATCCTGGAGGCCCTCGGTCGGGCTGCCGATCGGGGCCGCGGCATACTTCGCACCGAAGAAACCGCCGCCGGAATATTCCTGCGACGAATCGATCGCCACGTAGCCCGGGATCTCCGGGTTGTTGCGGCCACCCAGCTTCATCACCCAAGCGCCGATGGACGGGTGCTTCACCGTGCCACGCATCTCGTAGCTGGTGTGCATGATGTAAGTGCCCTGCTCGTGCGCGCCCTGGCGGGAGCTCATCGAGTTCACCACCGTAACCTTGTCCATCACCTTGGCCGTCTCCGGCAGGTATTTGCCGATCATGATGCCGGGGGCCTTGGTCTCGATCGCCTCGGTGGGGCCCATCACTTCCTTCTTCTTCTTCGGGTCGAAGGTGTCCAAGTGGCTCATGCCGCCGGACATGAAGAGGTAGATCACGGCCTTCGCCTTCGCCCCTGCGGAGGCCACAGCCGGTGCCCCGCTCGCGATGCTCGCACCGAACATCGGATACAGGTTCACGCCGAGGTACATCTTGGCGGCATTCGAGATGAAGCGGCGGCGAGACAACTCGTCGAGGCGCTTGAAATCCGGAGTATTCATAAGGGTTTGCGGAGGGGGACTGGGTTTACTGCAGGAACAGGAATTCGGAAGACATCACCAGGGCGGAGACGATGTTGCGGATGCCGCCCTCCTTCGAGTTCTTCAGCTCATCCTTCATCCAGCCCATCTCCTCCGCGCTTGGCGGGCGGCTGAGAATCGTCACGTAGAGGCGGCGGATCTTGTCCTCGTCGCTCTTGGCACCTTCCAGGCTCTTGTAGAGCGCGGCACCGGTGTTATTCACCAGCTGGTTCTGGACGTAGCCATTCATCAGCGAGAGCACTTGGCCCACGTTCGGTTCGCGGCTGGCTCCTTCCACGATGATGCGGTCCGACTGGCCGAAGAGATAGAGCAGGTGATCGCGCGGCGCCGGGCTGGGCAGCTCGGAAGCACGCACCGCGGAGTTCTTGTCGTAGCGGTTCATCTTCGTGGTCATGCCCATCATGTCAGCGCTGGTGCTGCCGCTTGCGCCGCCGGTCTTCACTTCGCCCAGCAGCTTGCCGAAGTAGTCGCGCACTTCCTTCTCGGAATTGAGCGCCAGCACCTCCTTGGAGACCTGCTGCATGTTCTTCTTGCCGACGAGCACGGGCTTGTTGCCCACGTAGATCCGGTCATCCAGGCTGCGCCGCGGGAGCTTGTCCGGGTCGCCGCCGGCCAGCGTGATCAGGGAGTCCCAGATCTGCTCCGCGGAAAGGCGGCTGAGCTGGCGGCCGTGGAAGTCATCCCCGCCCGGCACCGTGGAGGGGCTGGGATTCGGCACGAACTGGAATGTCTTCGTGTTCATCAGGACCTTCTGGAAGGCCCGCAGATCGTAGTTCAGATCGACCATCAGGTTGATCAGGTCAGCCATCATCTCCGGGCTCTGGAGCTCCTTGGTGGGCTTGTATTCGTCTGCCGGCTCATAGACGCCGCGGCCCATCACGCGCTTCCACATGCGGTTACAGATCACGGAGGCGAATTGCTCCTCGGTCTTGGTGGTCACCCACTCGGCCAGCTCTTGGCGGCCGTTGCCCTTGTTGTCGTGCTTCTCCGACATGCGCACCGTCTTGCCGAAGGGGGTCTTGGCACCGATCACTTCGCCCGGCTGGCCATCGCGGTACTGATAGTCGCTCGGCAGTTCGATTCTGCCGTTACCTCCGCCGCCCAAGCTCAGGCCGTAGACGCCGTCCCACATGACTTGAGCCACTTCGTAGTCCACGGACTTGCGCTTCTCGGCGTCGCCCAGCTCGTCCCAGAGCTTTTTCATCAGCTCCTGCTTGTAGGCCCCCTGCCCCGCGGTGAAGGCGGCGAGCTCGAAGAAATCGTGGCGCTCGGTCTTCTTGTTGAAGGGATCATCGTGGCACTGGGCGCACTCCATCCGCGAGCCGAGGAAGACGCGCATTGAGTTCGCCAGGTTATCCAGCGGCATTCCGCGGTCACGCGTGTAGTAGCCCACCGCGGCGGTCTGCGCATCCCAGCCGTCGCCGGTGGAGGCCAGCAGCGCGCGGGTGAATTGGTCCCACGGCATGTTGTTCTCGATCGCCGTGCGCACCCAGTTCCGGTAAGGCTCGAAATTCCCTTGGAAACCGGGCCGCCCGTCCGTCACCCGCAGCAGGTCGAAGACCCAGTTCGTCATGTGGCTGGAGTAGCCCTTGGACGCCATCAGGTAATCGATCAGCTGTTGCCGCTTCGCCGGGTCCTCGATCTCGAGGAAAGCACTGGCCTCCTCGGCCGTCGGGATCCGGCCGATGCCCACCAGGAAGGCGCGGCGCAGGAAGGTCGCATCATCCGTCACCGCCGGCACTTCCAGCTTCTGGCGCTTGTACCAGGCCGCGACGTTCATATCGATGGCGAGAGCGGCTTTCTTGATGTAGGCGGGATCATCCGCCTTGGCCAATTTCTCTGCCGCGAAGCCGAGGGGGGCCACTGCCGCCAAGCAGGTAGCGACGACGCAAATATGGGCTTTCATGGGGTTTCTAGGATCTTTGAATCTAGGCAGAACTCCGAAAGGCGTCAACCGGCCCCACGGCCGAGAGTTGCGCGCCTCAAACAGGCCCCCTACTCCAAATTTAAACGCTGTCTTACATCTTTCGTTTGAGATGCCAAGGAAAGACAACGCGGCAAACCGGATACTCAGGATTTCCGCAATAAGGCCACGCAGGGCGCCCGCACTACCGACGAATTTGCCAGAAGGAAGCGATTGCGCCGCTGCCCGGCACAGGGGAGATTTGCTTCCTGCCCTCATACGGCAGGCGACGAAAAGCGCCGTGGCTGGCATTCCATCCTTGGCGCGACCACCCAACCCGGTTTTCGATTTTCCCAGCCTTGAAAACTCCCCTGCTCTTTCTCCTTCTGTGCCTTGAAATCCTCTGCGGCGGCCTGGCCCATGGCCGTGACGATGCCGCGATGGCCGAGTTCGAGGAACGCGTGAAAAACCTGCCCTCGGTCTCGGCAGCCTCGGAGCTCGCGACCGAGATCCTGGACGCGCAGGACTACGACCGCATCGAGATCGCCCTGCGCTATCCGCGCACCGCGAACTACGTGGCGCGGAAATACGCGGCGCTGCCCGCCTCGGAGTTCAAGGACCGCCTTACGATCGACCTGATCGCCCGCCCTTGGGACAGCTCTCCGGAGTATGAAGGCCACACCCGCCCGCCCATCACGGAGGAAACCTTCAAGCCCTATGCCGACTACATGCGCGCGCGTCTGGGCGAGGACTTCGAACGGATGGGTTCAGTCGACAATCTCCTGAAGCCCGAGGCCAGCCCGGAGGAGCGCGGCGCGGTCGCCCGGCGCTTCAAGGCCGCCCTGGTGAAGACCGGCGTGGTCGAGGGCAAGGCCACCCGCCCGCCCAAGGATTGGCGTCCGGGCTCGGGCTCCGGCAAGGATGGCGCGGCGGACGGCAGCAGCGGCGAATCCGCAGGCGGGGGCTCCACCCCGTGGATCATCGGCGGGGCCGTGCTGGTCGTCGGTGCAGCGGGCTTTGTGTTGTTCCGGAAGAAGGCGGCTTAAACGAGGGGCCGCAGCCCACCACGCCCCGCGCGAGTTGACATATGTCACTTTCGCCTGGGAACTGGCGCATAATCCGCTTCGCAGGGCTATCCCCCGCGATCGCGTAGCCATCCGGGGTTGTCCTTGCTCCGCCGTCTGCCCTAGTCTCTGCTATGGCATCCGGCCCGGCCAGGGCCAGATCGCGCGGATCCCCCCTCCGATGACTCCCTCCGTCGCACCCATGGAACGCCCTGTCATTCCGGCAGGCGGCGCACTGACCGGCGTGCTCGATCACCGCGCAGCCACGGAAGCGGAGGCGCTGGCCTACCGCTTCCTGGTGGATGGCGAGGACCGCGAGTTATGCCTGAAGATGGGTGAGCTGGCGCGGGATGCGCGCGCGGTGGCCGGCGGCCTTCTGAAGAAAGGCGCGGCGGGCAAGCCGGTGCTGCTGATGGAGGCACCCGGCCTGGGCTTCGTGACCGCGCTCTTCGGCTGCTGGTATGCCGGGGCGATCGCGGTGCCGGCCTATCCCCCGCGGGGCAATCGCCACCGGCAGCGGCTGGAGGCGATCCTGAAGGATTCCGGAGCCACGCTGGCATTGGGCGAGAAGCCCTTGGTCGCAGTGCCGAACCTGAGGATTCTGGATACCGCGGAGATGGCGAGCATCGGCACTCCCTTCGAGGGTCCGGCGAAGGAAAGCAGCCAACCCTGCCTGCTGCAGTACACCTCCGGCTCCACCGCGGAGCCGAAGGGGGTGATGATCCATCATCGCAACCTGCGCCACCATCTCACCGCTCTAACAGCAAACATCGAGGGTCTGGACATCCGCCGCGGCCTGAGCTGGCTGCCGCCCTATCATGACATGGGCCTGGTGCTGAAGATCCTCTTCGCGATCGAGGCAGGGTTCTCGCTCACCATGTTCGCGCCGGACCACTTCATCCAGCGCCCGGTGCGCTGGCTGCGGGCGATCAGCAAGCACCGCGCGGAATTCAGCGGCGGCCCGAACTTCGCCTTCGAGATGTGCCTGCGCTCGGTGCGGGATGAGGAACTGGAGGGCTTGGACTTGTCTTGCTGGAAGGCCGCGCCCTGCGGTGCGGAACGCATCCAGGTGGAAACGCTGCAGCGCTTCACGCGGCGCTTCGCCCCTTTCGGCTTCCGGCCGGAAGCCTTCCTTCCCGGCTATGGCTTGGCGGAAGCCACGCTCACGGTGAGCGCTTGCCGCTCCGGGCAGCTCCAGAAGATCTCGCATCACCCGCAGGCCGGACGCCATGTCTCCTGCGGGCCGGTGCTCGATGGACTCAGCATCCGCATCACCGATCCGGAGAGCGGCGAAAGCCTGCCCACCGGCCAGATCGGGGAGATCCGCGTGAAGGGCCCCACGGTCTCGCCGGGCTACTGGAACCATCCGGAGTCCAGCGCCTCGTCCTTCGCAGAGGATGGCGAGCTGCGCACCGGGGACCGCGGCTACCTGGAGAATGGTGAGCTGCACGTGGTCGGCCGCATCAAGGACTTGATCATCCTGGATGGCACGAACGTCGCACCGGAGGATATCGAGTCCGCCTTGCTCGCTTATCCGGAAGTCACGGCTGCGGCAGCGGTCGCGGCGGAGACCGGCAGCGGTGGTGAAGGCGTGGCTCTGGCGCTGGAGTGCCCGCGCCTGCCGCGCGAAAAGCTCGCGGTGCTGTGCTCGGCGATCCGGCGGCGGATTGCGGATCTGTTAGAGATTCCGGTGCACCGTATCGTCTTCGTGCGCAGCGGCACGCTGCCGCGCACGACCAGCGGCAAGATCCGCCGCGGTGCCGTGCGTGATGGCTTGGCCGGCGGCGCGCTGGCAGTGATCTTCGATGAGGCCACGGCCTCCCCTGCCCCGCATCTGCCGGTAGGCCCGATCCTCGACTGTGTGCTCGAGGCGGTGCGCGAGGCCACCGGCCGCGATGGCGCGCGTGCCGATGACGACCTCATCGCCTTCGGCATGAGCTCGATCGAGGCGACGCGCTTGTCCGCCCTGCTGCGGGCGGCGACCGGCGTGGAGCTGAGCCATGTCGAGCTGTTCTCCGCTCCCTCCTTCGCGCACCTCGCGGCCACGGTGGAGGGCAAGGCCGAGCAAGCCGCTCCGCCGCCGGAGATCGTGCCGGGCTCGGGCGCCATTGCCGGCTTGCTCACGCACTCGCAGGAGCGCATGTGGTTCCTGCACGAGCTGGAGCCGCAGAGCGCGGCCTATCATGTCTTCGGCGCGCTGGAGATGGATGGGCCGCTGGACTTCTCTGCGCTGGAGCAAGCCTACGCGAAGGTGCTGGATTACCATAGCATCCTGCGCAGCCGCCACCATGCCCGGAACGGCGAGCCCACGGTGTGGATCGATGATTCCCCACCGCCGCCGATCGAGCGCACGCGGGCGCATGGCAAGGAAGCGCTGGAGGGCACGCTGAAGACCTTCGCTCTGCGGCCTTTCCATCTCGCGGAGGATGCACCGCTGCGCGCGCTGCTGGTGGAGTGCGGCAAGCATCGCCACGTCTTCTCGCTCTGCGCGCATCACATCGCGGCGGATGGTTGGTCGGTGCGTGTTCTGGTGCGGGACCTGGCCGCTTGCTACGCGGCCTATGCGCAGGGACTGCAGCCCGCCGCCCCGCCGACGAGTCCCGAGTACATCGACTATGCCGCGTGGCATCGCAGTTGGATCGACAGCGGCGCGGCGAATGCCCGCATCGCTTATTGGAAGGAGCGCCTGGCCGGGCACCCGGGCGTGATGGAATTGGCCACGGATTTCCCGCGGCCCGCCAAGCCATCTTCCGTCGGTGGCGCGGTGGAGCGCACCGTGCCCGCGGCCTTGGTACTACGCGTGGCGGAGTTGGCAAAGGCGCGCCGCTCGACGCCCTTCATGGTCCAGCTCGCGGCCTTCCTGCTGATGCTGCGCCGCCATGGCAGCGATGATGATCCGGTGGTGGCCGTGCCGGTGGCGAACCGCAATCATGCTGCCGCCGGCAACCTGGTGGGCACGCTGGTGAACACCCTGCCCTTCCGTCTCACGCTCGATCCCTACGAGACTTTCACCGCCCTGTTAGATCGGGTGCGGGAAGCCTCCTTCGAGATGCAGGCGGCCCAGGATGCGCCCTTCGAGCGGATCATCGAGGCCGTGCGGCCGGAGCGCGCGCGCGACCGCTCGCCGCTGGCGCAGGTGATGTTCGACCACCAGGAGCTGCCGATTGCGGAGACTTGGCACGGCGGCCTGCTCTGCCGGCCCTTCCTGGCGCATCGCGGTGCCGTGCAGTTCGACCTGAGCCTGATGCTCTTCGTGCTGAGCGACCGCCACCAGGCGGTGCTGGAATACCGCAGCGATCTCTTCCGCGAGACCACGGCGGCGGCGATGCTGGACCGCTACTTGGCCACGCTCGACCAAGTCTGCCGCGATCCCGAGCGCCCGGTCTGCCGGATCGACAGCCTCGCGGAAAGCGACCGCCGCAAGCTGGTGACGACCGGCCAAGGTGTTTACCGCCCGGCCTTCCCGACCAAGACCGCGCCGGGCCTGATCGCGGCGACAACCTCGCGGCTGCGCGACCGCATCGCCCTGCGTTGCGGCATTGGCTCCATGAGCTACGGCGAGCTGGATCAGCGCGCCGCGGCGCTCGCCGGCAGCCTGGCGGAAAAGGGCGTGCGCCCCGGCGACCGTGTGGCGGTGATGCTCGGTCGCGATATCATGCTGCCGGTCGCGCTGCTGGCGGTGTGGAAAGCCGGTGCCGCCTATGTCCCGCTGGACGCGGCGAATCCCACCGAGCGCCTGGCCCTGGTGTTGGAGGACCAGTTCCCGCTGCATGTGCTGGTCTCCCCCACCCTGCTGAACCGGCTGCCTGCAGATACGGCGTGCATCGTACTTGATCCGGCGATGTCGGAGAGCACGCTCCACACCCGACGCGTGCTGCCGCAGACGGCGGACCCGGCCTACATCATCTACACCTCGGGCTCGACCGGCCGGCCGAAGGGCGTGGTGGTCTCGCACGGCGCGCTGGCGAATTTCCTGCTCTCCATGGCGGAGGAACCGGGCTTCCAGGAGGGCGAGTCCTTGCTCGCCGTCACCACGGTGTCCTTCGACATCTCCGCGCTGGAGATCTTCCTGCCGCTGACCCGCGGAGGTACGGTGGACATCGTACCTGGCAGGATGTCCCGCGATCCGAAGGCCCTCCTTGCCCGCATGGAGGAGACCCAGCCGGACGTGATGCAGGCCACCCCGGCCACCTGGCGCATGCTCATGGACGCGGGCTGGCAGGGCTCACCCAAGCTCAAGATCCTGTGCGGCGGCGAGGCCATGGACCTGCCGCTGGCCAAGCGGCTCGCCCGCCTCGGTCGCGAGGCATGGAACCTCTACGGCCCCACCGAGACCACCGTCTGGTCCACCCTCTGGAAAATCCCGGAAGACCCGCAGCACATCAGTATCGGCCACCCGATCGCGAACACCGGCATCCACATCGCCGCGGAGGATGGCACGCCGATGCCGCCGGGCGTTCCGGGCGAGCTGCTGATCTCCGGCGCGGGCTTGGCCGATTGCTATTGGCAGAAGCCCGATCTAACAGCAGAGCGCTTCGTCAGCTCGCCCGCCATGGTTTCGCCCTTCGGCTCGCGGCTCTACCGCACCGGCGACCTCGCGCGCTGGAATGCGGATGGCACGCTGGAATGCCTGGGCCGCTCGGATGGCCAGATCAAAGTGCGCGGCTTCCGCGTGGAGCTGGGCGAGATCGATGCCGCGCTGCTATCCCACATGGGCGTGGCGGAGGCGGCCGCCGTGCTCACGCCGGACCAGCGGCTGGTGGCCTGGTATCGTCCGCTTTCCTCCACGCTGCATCCGTCCGAACTCACGGCCCATCTGCGCGAGCGTCTGCCGGACTACATGGTCCCCGCCCCGCTGCTGGCGCTGGACCGCATGCCACTCACCGCAAGTGGCAAGATCGACCGCAAGGCCCTGGCCGCGCGCGAGCTGCCGAAGTCCTGCGAGGCTTCTGTTAGAAGCGGCGCGAATCCGCTGGAGGAAGAGTTGGCCGATATCTGGGGCGAGGTGCTCGACTGCCGCGGCGTGGGCCCGGATGACGACTTCTTCGCGCTGGGTGGTCACTCGCTGCTCGCCGCCCGCCTGGTGGCGGAGGCCTCGCGGCGGATCGGCCTGAGCGTGCCGCTCGATTGGCTCTTCGACCGGCCCACGCCCGCCGGCATGGCCGCGCAGCTCCGCCAGCGTGCCGCACCGGACCTCGCCCAGCCTCGTGCCATCCGCCTGAGCCAGGGGCACAGCGGCTGGCCTTTGTTCTGGATCCACACGTTGGTAGATGGGGGCATGGGCCTATTGCCTTACCGGGAAACGGTGCGCCTGTTAGACGGGCGCGCGTTGTCCTTCGGCATCGCGGAAGGGACGCGCACCTTCGGCTTCATCAGCGAGATGGCGCGCTGCCACGTCGAGAAGATCCGCAAGATCCAGCCGCACGGGCCCTATCGCCTCGCCGGTTTCTGCTTCGGTGGGAACGTGGCCGCGGAGATCGCCTGGCAACTGGTGCAGGCGGGTGAGGAGGTGGCGTTGCTCGCCCTGTTAGAAAGCACGCCGCCCTACTACCGGCCTTCTTCCCTGCAGCTGCTCAAGCCCGGCAACTTCCTGCGTGCGGTGGGACGTTTCCCAGCGCGCGCCCACAGCCTGCTCTCCCGGGATTCCGCCACGGCAATGCGCCGCCTCAAGATGAAGCAGCGCGCCGCGGCCTATGGCATGAGCCAGCACGACGAGCATGCGATCCCCGACATCCGCAGCGTGCTCGACATCGACATGCTCGACGAAGCCTCCCAAGCCCGCGCCACGCGGCACTGGGAAGCGCTGCACGTGCACAACCCGCGCCTGCCAAAGGTCGGCAGGCTCGCGATCATCCGTGCCCAGGACGAAGGCTGGATCCCCCGTGACCCGAAGCTCGGCTGGCAGACCAAGCAAACGGCCGAGACCTACGCCGTGCCGGGCAGGCACGAGGAGTTCCTGCGCTCCCACTCCGCGAAGGACGTGGCGGAGGTGATGAGGAAGGTGCTGGCGTAAGCCCTCCGGGCGGAGCCAGTGCCCTGCTGCCACCGCGTGAACGCGGCTGCGCCCTGCGCATTTTCACGGGTGACGAAAGCATGACACGATCCCCGTTGCCATATCCTTCGTGATGTGTTGAAGTCCCCACGAGACCCCGCTTGATCTATCTCAAATCAAGCCTCCCGCGGTGAATTGCCACCGCAAAACCCTCCACCATTATGATCCGCACCACTCTTGCGTTGCTGTCGGTCGCCATTGGCAGCATCTCCCTTTCATCCGCCCAAGTCCCTCAAATCATCCACTACCAGGGGAAGATCCAGAGTGGCTCGACCAACTTCAGCGGGACCGGTCACTTCAAGTTCTGCCTGGTGGATAGCAGCGGCACCACGACTTTCTGGAGCCAGGACGGGACCGGAAGTGCGGGAGCCGAGCCGACGGGCCAAGTCGCGGCACCGGTCTCGAACGGCCTCTATTCCGTGGCGCTCGGTGACACTTCGATTCCCGGCATGTCCGCCATTCCCTACAGCGTGTTCGGCAACGCAGGGATCGGGCTCCGCGTCTGGTTCAATGACGGCAGCCATGGCTTCCAGCAGCTTTCACCGGACCAACCGGTAAACTCCGTGGGCTTTGCGATGATGGCAGCCAACGTCCGCGACGGCGCGGTCGGCACGGCGCAGATTGCGAATGGCGCCATCACCCCGGACAAGCTGGCACCGGGCAGTTCGCCCTTTCCCGGCGGAGGACTGGTGGCGTCTCCCAACTACTTGGATCCTGCGTTGACCGCCGCTGGCTATAGCGTCTACGGCGGGCCGAATGTCCATGGCAACCAGTGGACCAAATACGGGAGCACCGGACAACCGTCGGGCCGCACCACTCCCCCACAGGGAGCCGTATGGACGGGTTCCGAGATGATTTTCTGGGGCGACACCGCCCATCCCGATGGAGGCCGCTACAATCCACAAACCGGACAATGGAAAATATTGCCGAGCTCCGACCTCAATTCTCCAGGCCCCCGGAGCAACTACACAACGGTCTGGACCGGCAGCGAGATGATCGTCTGGGGTGGTAGCAGCGTCCTTACCAACGGCGCGTCGTACGGCACTACCCTCCGCACCGGATCTCGCTACAATCCGACAAGCGGACAGTGGACCGCCATGAGCGATCCCGCCAATTCCATCCCCGGCTTCCTCGGCCGGGAGTATCACACAGCCGTTTGGACTGGCAGCGTGATGATCGTTTGGGGCGGAACCACTGGCGGGACACCCTACAATACCGGAGCGCTCTACAATCCCAGCGACAATACTTGGTCTCCTGTCACACCGGACCCCTTCACCCCCGCAGGCCGCAACTTTCACACTGCCGTTTGGACGGGCAGCCGCATGATCGTTTGGGGAGGAACGGCACAATCGACATACCACAATAGCGGAGGGATCTATGATCCCGGGACCAACACTTGGACTTCGATGCCGACCACCGCGAGCATCGGCCTTGCCGGAAGGGCCTATCCCGAGTCGGTCTGGACCGGCACGGAGATGATCGTCTGGGGTGGCTACCGCCCGAATCACACGCACATGGCGGACGGAGCGCGATTCAATTTCGACAATAACGCCTGGGCACCTCTTCCATCAAATGGCCTAGCCGGAAGATATGCCCCCAAGATGGCATGGACCGGGAAGGAGGTGCTGCTTTATGGCGGTTGGAATGTGGATAGCGGGCCCTATGCAGACGGAGCCTCATTCGATCCTCTCACCAATACCTGGAGTCCCATCAACAGCGAAGGGGCGCCTCCTGCACGCGGCTACTTCCCCTCCGTGTGGAACGGCCGGGAGCTCTTAACCTGCAGCTATTCGGGCACTGCTGACATTTACGGCTACTCTCCCCGCCGCACCTATTATCTCTATCAAAAGCCGTGAAAACCCTCACTTCCCCGAGCCGGCTGGAGTGGTCAGCCATCCTCTGCGCGTTGCTCGCCCCGCTTGCCAGTGCAGGCCCGGCCACGAGCACGGACTACCGCGTGATCACCGATACGCTGGATTCCGCCGGAAACCGCAGCAGCAGCGCGAACTACACGCAAGTGGGCAGCATGGGTGGAATCGTTGGCATCTCCTCGGCCATACCCGGTTCCACGACGAACAAGACTTCCTACATCGCCCAGTTGAGCGATCCCACGGCCCTCCAGATCACGGCCCCATCGCCGACGCTTCCGGAAGGATCGACGCTTCAACTGAGTGCCACTTTGTCATTCGACGATGGCACGGCCACAGTCTTGTCGCCCGCTTCGGTGGCGTGGGGCATCGTCAGCGGTCCCCTCTCCTCCATCAGTACCGGCGGACTGGCCACCGCCGCCATCGTCTATCAAGATGGCAGCGCGGTGGTGAAAGGAGACCATGCCGGGTTTTCCGCCTCGCTCGCGCTGGAGATTCTCAACGTCAACATCGACAACTTCGGGAGCTACGCCGCCGATGGCATCGATGATGCGTGGCAGGTGCAATACTTCGGTCTCGACAATCCCATGGCCGGCCCGCTGATCGATCCCGACCACGACGGACAGAACAACCTCTTCGAATACACCGCCGATGTCGACCCGACCGACCCTTGGTCGAAGTTCCGGCTGACCATCGAGCCGGTGCCGGGAGAAGCGCAGAAGAAAAAGCTGATCTTCTCGCCCATCCGCCCGGGCCGTAGCTACGTCGTGGAATACAGCGCCCAGCTCATCAGCTGGGATGATCTAACAGGCTTCAGCTCTCTGGACTTCCTTCCCGAGAGACAGGTCATCGACAACGCGGCGACCCCGGCGAAGCGCTTCTACCGGGTGAGGATCGAGATCGAGTGAAACTTGTGCGGGGAGGCTGGAGTGAAGCGCCGCCGTTCGCCCGACGCAGACAGCGACGGGATCATCCGAGGCTCCATTGGGCAAAGGTGAATCATTGATCGCACGTGGATCGAGGCAACCTCTTCAAGGTTGAATGAATCTATCCTGGCCTGACCCAAGGTAGCCCGGCTGTATCCTCCCTCGCCCTACGGGCTATGAAGGATACAGCCGGGCAACCCTGGGCTTTATGGGGGAACGGCCTTGCCGTTCTCAGACGAGATCGTCAGATCATCCGATCAGCGCCTCGTACCCCGCGGCATCCAAGAGCTGCTCCACCTGCGCCGCATCCTTCACCTTCAGCTTGAAGATCCAGCCCTTCCCGTACGGATCGGTGTTCACCAGCGAAGGATCTTTTTCCACCGCGTCGTTCACTTCCACGACTTCACCGGAGACGGGTGCGTAGATGTCGCTGGCGGCCTTCACGGATTCCACCACGGCGGTCGGGTCGCCGAGGTCCACGGTCTTGCCCACGGCGGGAAGCTCGACGAAGACGACGTCGGTCAGCTCTTCCTGGGCGTGGTCGGAGATGCCGACGGTGGCGATGTCACCTTCGAGAAGGACCCACTCGTGGGACTTGTTGTAGCGGAGATTCTGCGGAACGTTCATCGGAGTCGGAAAAAATGGGTTCGGCTAAGGGAGCTTATGCTTTCTGCGCGGCGGGCTTGTAAAACGGTTTCTTCACAACCTTCGCCGGGAACTGGCGACCGCGGACATCCACCAGCAGCTCCGTGCCCGGCTTGGCCAGCGCGGCGGGCACGTAGGCCATGCCGATGCCCTTGCCGAGGCTGGGCGAAAGCACGCCGCTGCAGAGCTCGGAGATGACCTGGCCGCTGGCATCCAGCACCGGGTAGTGCGCGCGCGGCGGTGCGCCCTTGTCGGTGTATTCCAGCGCAACGAGGCGCTGCGCCGGACCTTCCGCCTTTTGCTTGGCCAAGGTCTCGCGGCCGATGAAGTCGCCCTTGTCCAGATCCACGAAGAAACCGAGCCCCGCCTCGATCGGCGTGCGCTCCGGCGAGAGGTCGCTGCCATTGAGAGGATAGCACATCTCCAGGCGCAGGCTGTCGCGCGCGCCGAGGCCGCAGGGCTTCGCACCCGCGGCGATGAACTTTTCAAACCAAGCCTCACCCAGCGCCGCGGTGCAGAAGAACTCGAATCCGTCTTCTCCCGTGTAGCCGGTGCGGCAGACCACGGCCTCACCGCCATCCACCGCGAAGCGCGAGATGCCATTGCGCACCGGCAGTTCCTGCCTCGGGCAAGCCTTCGCGAATGCGGCAGCAGCCTCCGGTCCTTGGATCGCCATGCCGGCCCAGAGCGCGCTCTCGTTGGAAAACTCGACGTCCTCCGGCTGGTGCTTGGCCATCCAGAAGTAGTCCTCATCGATCATCGAGGCGTTCACCACGATGAAGAAGCTGTCCTCACCCGTGCGGTAGACGATGAGGTCATCGATCACGCCGCCCGCTTCATTCAGCAGGAAGGAATACTGGCCCTGCCCCGGCGCGAGCTTGGCCACGTTGTTCGCGAACATCCGGTTCAGCCAGGCCAGCGCCCCCGGGCCGCTGACGATGAACTGGCCCATGTGCGAGATATCGAAGATGCCCACGACGTTGCGAACCGCGGCATGCTCGACCATGATCGAGCTGTACTGCACCGGCATGTTCCAGCCGGCGAAGGGCACCATGCGGGCGCCCAGGCGGACGTGCAGGGACTCGAGGGGGCTGCTCTGGACGGGTTGGTCGCTGCTGCTGTCGCTCACCCCTACAGCCTGCGGAGCACACTCGCCCCTTGTCAAACCAGCCTCAAAAAATGCTGGGAATTTTGACCGATTCTAGCGCTTGTGCCGCGGTTCGTAGGCCTTATCCATCTTGTCCAGCACCTGGGTCATGCGGTCGATCTTCTGAGGCCGTGGGCGCAGCTCCAGCTCCTCCTTCAGGCGCATGTAATCCTCGAACTCCCCACTCAGGTTCCGGGCGTCCTTGATCTCCACGAAGTCCAGGAAGTCGCTCGCCCGCGCGGCGCGCTGCGTGCGCAGCTTGCGCTGCTCCGCCAGTTCCGTCAGCCGCTGGTCGATCTTGCCCTTGTCCTTGCCGCCCACCACATCCCGCAGGATGGCTTGGTATTCCGTGAGCAAGGCCCGGTAGGAGGGGAAGCAACGGTAGCTCAGCCGGATCAGCGCCTCGTCCGCCATGCGCACCGCCTCGGCGCGCTCCTGCTCCTTGAGCTCGCTGATCTCTTTCCAGGCGGAGATGCCCTTGTTCACCGGATTGCCGGTCGCATCGTGGACATGGAATTGCAGCGCCTCCTCCAGCGCGGCATCGGTGGCCATCACCGGCAGCACCTCGGTCAGCGTCGGCTGGACCATCTGCGCGAGCTTGAGGTGCCACCACTTCGAAAGGCTATTGCCGGAGAGATTGAGCTGCGGGAAATGCTTGCGCAGGAGCACCGGCGTCTCACCGGAGAAGCGCGCCGCCTCATTGCAGAAGGAGCGGAAAGCACCGCGGCCCTCCGGCTGCTCCAGCAGCGCCATCACCAGCGCGCCGGACAGCGAACGGAAGGACAGCTTCGAGGCACTGTCGAGCTGGCGGTAGTGATACTCCGAGAGATCGAAAACCTCGTCCGGGGTGAAGCCCCCGCCCTTGCGGAAGACTCCCTCATAGATCCTGCGGTCGGCACGGTTGGTCCGCCACTTCTCCGCTTCCATCAGGCCCTCCACCAGCCAGGGGTGCAGCAGCGGCAGCGGTCCATCATCGGACTTGTCCGCGTAGGCTTCCTCCGGCTTGAGATCGCCCAGGGAGCGCTCATAGAGCAGCACGGTGAGCGCGGCGCGCTCCAGCATCTCGTTGTCGATCCCCCGCGCCAGGTGGATCCTGATGACCAGCAGGAAAGCATTCGGCGTGACGACCACTTGGTGCACCACGTTGCGCGGCGGCACCGGGTCGCCCTGCTTGCCCTCCAGGATCACATCCACGGGCACCTTGAAGGGCTCCATCCGGCCCTTCGGCTCCGCGCGCAGCGTGTCCTTCTTCTCGGTGGGATTCGCGCTGATATCGCGCAGCATCCCTTCGAAGTTGTCCTTGGTCTGCTCCAGGATCAGCGCGACCGAGCCGCGCTGGGCCGAGTCACCCCCGCTCACGCGGAACATGCCGGAGCGGCTGAGCGCGCGATCCACGGGAGCGGGGCGCGGGATGTTCGATTCCGCCTGGATGATGATCGGCTTCTCCTCTTCCACCGGCTGCGCCACCGGCGGCGGCGCTTCATCCGGGGCGGTATCCTCCTTCACCGGTTGCGCCACAGGGGCCGCGGTGCCGGGCAGTGCGTCCTGGGCCCATGCCGGACAGGCGAGTCCGGCAAGCAGGACACTCAGGCAGGCGGCAGCACGGCGCGGCATGATCGAAATGTATTAGAAGCTCTCCCCCGCACGCGGCAGAGCAGAGCCACCGGGCCGCGGATCGAGCACCAGCTTGCCCTCTTCAATCTGGATCCGGACCATCTCTTCGAAGCCATCGTGCAACTCGCTATGGTAGGCATCGGCGAGTTTGTTGATGGAGGGCAGAATCAGGATCAGGAAACCCTGCGGCACCACGAGCTGACCGAAGCGGCCGCCCTTCACCACCTTCTCCGCGAGCAGCGTATCCGGCACCTGCGGGAAGAAAGTCCCGCCATCCCGGATGATATGGGTGGTGGAGGTGTCATTAACCTCCGCCGTCTGCACCACGCGGAAGTACATCGAAAGCGTCATCGGCCGCCCCATGATGGAGCGCACCAAGATCAGCTCCGCGCGATCCTTCTCCAGGCGCACGCGCACATCCTCCAGCTTCACCCACTCGCCCAGCAGGCCGCCCTGCTTCGCGGAGAGGGTCTGCTTGAGGTAGAGATTGATGTCCTCCTCCGTGACCGTCAGGCCGTTCTTGTAGCGCTCCGGATCCGCCAGCGCTTCCTTCAGCCGCTTGTCCAGCACCGGGCGCACATTGGGATCCACGGTGACCTTCTTCAGATCGGAGAGGTCCTGCGGCTGGGCGATGAACCAAACCGCGACGCCAAGGCCGGCGACCCCGGCAAAGGTGAGCAGCGTGACCAGCTTGCCCAGGCAACTGCCGCGGCGCTTCGGGGGATCCTGTTTCTCTTCGGCCATGAAATCGTGTGTAGCGAGGGGCCTAGCAAAGCGACCCGGGTTTGGAAAGGACGCTCTGCCCGCCCGCTCAATCTGTCGATCTATCCCTCAGTCCCCGCTCTTCGCGGGAGCCGCCGGCGCGGCGGCGGGTGCAGGGGCCGCGGGTGCCGCCGGTGCCGGGCTGGAACTGGCGGCGGTGTCTTGCTTGGCTCCCTGCTGGTAGGAGCTGGAGCGGTAGTCGGTCTGGTAGAAGCCCGCGCCCTTGAAGATCAGGCCGGCGCCGGTGCCGAGCAGGCGTTTCACCGTGCCATCGCAGCCTTCCTGCGGGCAGTCGGTGAGCTTCGCGTCGTTCATGCTCTGGAAGACTTCGAAACGGTGGCCGCAGGTCTGGCAGAGGTAGTCGTAGTTGGGCATAGGGCGGAATTCGGCGCGGGAGGGATAGCATGGCGCAGGGAGGAGGCAAGTCCCGCTAGAGGCGCTGCAAATCACCCATCACTAATCCTCCCATCACAAATCGGAGTGCGCTCCGCGGAATAAAAGGAGGGAGCACCGGCTCTGAAAGGCGGTTTTTCCAGCATTCCAGCAGCACCAAAACAAGCCACTCCAAGTATATTCACCTAGTTTTTAGTGACTTACAAGAGTATTGACCCATCCTCTTCCTTACCTTAAGATCCGCGCATCCGAAGTTCCACTCCATGAAAGCTCGCCACATCCCGATTATCCTGTCCTTGCCCCTGCTCGCCGCTTCCTGTGGCGGTATCGATGGCACCATGGCTAAAATGCGCGGCGGTGAATCCCGCTACATGGCCGGCTTCCAAGGAAAGCGTGAGCCGGACTTCAAATCGAGCCCGGTGCCGGATGACGTGTCCTATTGGGATGGAGACCACCTGAGCGGCCCGGCCGCGATCCGGATCAACCTGACCCAGCAGAAGGCTTTCTTCTACAAGGGCGATGTGCTGGCCGGGGTGTCCAAGATTTCCACCGGCAAGGAAGGCCGCATCACGCCCTCCGGCAACTACAAGGTGATGATGAAGGACCTGAACCACCGCTCCTCCAGCTACGGCATGTTCAAGGAGAAGGGCACGGACCGCGTGGTGGATGACGATGCGGAGACGGCGAACGAGCCGATTCCCCCCGGCTGCTACTACGAGGGTGCACCGATGTTCAACTTCCTGCAGTTCGCTCCGGGCGTGGGCATGCACACCGGCTACCTGCCCGGCTACGCCGCCTCTCACGGCTGCGTGCGGATGCCGGACTGGATGGCCAAGAAGTTCTTCGAAAACGCACAGGTCGGCACGCCGGTCACCGTCGAGCGATGAGCGCCCTGCCGGACCCGGCTGCGGGCATGGAACTCACACCGGCGCAGGTGGCGGAATTGCTGCCTGCGATCCGGAGCGGCGAGATCGAGCTGATCGACTGCCGCGAGGAGGATGAGTGGCGCTTCAACCGCATCGAAGGTGCGCGCCTGGTTCCCCTCACCCGCTTCGCGGAGGCCGCGGTGCCGGAGAAGCCTGCGATCGTGTACTGCCACCACGGCATGAGGTCGCTGCGCGCAGCGAGCTACTGGAAGCAGCGCGGGCTGGATGAGGTGTGGTCGATGAGCGGTGGGATTGACCGGTGGTCGGCGGAGATTGACCCGGAAGTGCCGGTGTATTGAAGAGAATTTCGAATGACGAATTTCCGAATGTCGAATGAAGTGTTTTGTTAGAGGAGCGGGTCTGAAGAATGGAGCGAGCCTTTCCCTTCTTCCCCACACTTCATTCGTCATTCGGAAATCCTGAATTCGTCATTCTCCCCTCCCATGCGCGCCGTCATCCAAAGGGTCTCCTCCTCTTCCGTCGTTATCGAAGGCGAGACCGTGGCCTCGATTGGTCAGGGGCTGATGATTCTGTTAGGCATCGAGGATGGCGATGGCACGGAAGACATCGCCTGGCTCGCACCGAAGGTGGCGCGGATGCGGATCTTCGGCGATGAGGCGGGCCTGATGAACCTCTCCGTGATCGATTGCGGCGGTGAGGCGATCGTGGTGAGCCAGTTCACGCTGCATGCCTCAACGAAGAAGGGCAACCGGCCCTCCTTCATCCGTGCAGCGCGGCCGGAGATCTCGGAACCGCTCTACCGCACCTTCTGCGAGACACTGGAAGTGGAGATGGGCAAGCCGGTGGGACGCGGGAGATTCGCTGCGGACATGAAGGTCTCGCTGGTGAATGATGGTCCGGTGACGATCGTCATCGATTCGCGCAACCGCGAGTAGGGCGAGGCCGGGTGCATTCTGTTAGACCACTTGTCTAACAACTCGATGGCTTTCCTTGTTGCAAAAAGCCCCGTGCAAAATGCGCTGAAATTCAAGTAATCCAGAAATTAGCTTGAGCTTAGGGAATAATTGGAAGTCTTAGATGCCATCCTGTTATCAGGGTTCTCCTCTCCGGTCGAAGCCTATGACCGTCGTCGTCATCTGCTGTTAGCCGGACTGTGCGGCCCTTCTCTCCCTTACCCCATGAACACTCGAGTTCCCGTAGTGTGTGCCGGCCTGGTGTGGTTGGCCTGTGCCAGTCCCGCTGCCGCGCAAAGCGATGTGATGACCTATCAGGGCCGTCTGGAGAAAGACGGCGTTCCGCTCGATGGCGCGGCCAACCTGCGCGTGAGCATCAACGATGCCGCGAGCGGCGGCAATGAGCTCTACTTCACCATCGCCTCCGTCACGGCGGTGCGGGGTGAGTTCACGATTGCGCTCGGACCCTTCGGCGCGAATGTCTTCAATGGCTCGGCGCGCTGGGTGGAGATCGCGGTGGATGATCCGCAGATCGCCGGCCTGAACTACGTGCCGCTCACGCCGCGCCAATCGATCACCGCCTCACCTTACTCGCTGCGCGCCGCGAGCGCGGCCACGGCGGCCACAGCCTCCAGCTTGAGCGGCAGCATCACCGCGGCACAGATCTCCGGCGGTGTGCCCGCCACGCAGCTGACCGGTGCGGGAACCCTGAGCCCGAGCTTGTTTGGCACGGGGATCAACACCGGCACCATGACCTTCAATCCCACGGGCGGTGGTGCGCCCTTCGTGATCACCAATGCGGCCTCCCCGGTGGTGGCGAACTTGAATGCGGACAAGCTCGATGGCTTCGATTCGGCGGCATTCATCCGCACCACCGGTGGCACGATCGTGGGAGCGCTGGGCGTGCAGAGCCCGGCGACGATCAACTTCGGCAACGTGACGCGGCAGATGATCAACCTGTGGAACGCCGAGTATGGGATCGGCGTGCAGTCTTCCACACTCTATCAGCGCAGTGGCGGCGGGTATGCGTGGTTCACCGGTGGCACGCACAATGACAGCGCCTTCAATCCGGGTGCCGGTGGCACGGCGCTCATGACCCTGACCAGCGCCGGCGCACTCACCACCAGCAGCACGATCACCGGCACCAGCACGAGCACGGCCAAGGCGGTGACCGGCGTGCACGCGGCGACCACCGGTGAGGGCGCGGGCATCTACGGGATCAGCGCAAGTCCCCTGGGCTTTCCCGTGCTCGGTGAAGGTGCCGACGGCGGCTATGGCGGCAAGTTCGTCTCCAATGGCAGCCAGGGCTGGGCCGTCTATGGCGTGAGTGATACGGGCTTTGCCGGTCGTTTCTCCGGCAGGCTCTACGCCAGCGGTGCCACCACCTTTGGCTCCACCCTCAACGTGACGGGTGCCACCACCCTCGGCTCCAACCTCGCGGTGACTGGAAGCACAACCCTCAATGGCGAGGTGACGACCCAAGGAGGTGTTGCCGGTTTCGCGGTGAAGAACCGGGATGACTCCAGCAAGCGCTGGGTGATGTATTCGCGCAATGTCGGCGGCGGCGACCAATTCATCCTCTACAGCGATACCAGCGGGGATGTGGCGAGCATCACGCCCGCGGGCGACCTCTATCTGGATGGCGCGCTGTCGACCACGGTGCTGACAATCCGCGGCGGTGCGGATGTGGCCGAGCCCTTCGAGATGACCAAGCCGGATGAACTCGAGCCGGGCTGCGTGGTGGTGATCGATGAAGAGCACCCTGGGCAACTGGCGATGAGTCGCACAGCCTACGATACAAAGGTGGCAGGCATCGTGAGCGGTGCCGGTGGCGTGAAGCCCGGGCTGCGCCTGCACCAGGATGGGGTGCTGGAAGGCGATCACCATGTGGCGCTTTCCGGCCGCGTGTATGTGAAGGCGGATGCCAGCAGCGGGGCGATCAAGCCCGGCGATCTTCTCACCACTTCCGATACTCCGGGGCATGCCATGAAGGTGAGCCAGCACGGTGAAGCGCAGGGTGCCATCCTAGGCAAGGCCATGACAGGCCTGGACAGTGGCACGGGTCTGGTCCTCGTACTCGTCACCCTCCAATGATGATGAAAGCGACCCATTTGCCCAAGCTCCTGCTCGGCGGCTTGATGCTCGCCATACTCCCCGCCCACGCGGGTGACGGCTTCATCTGGATCAACGTCTCGATCAAGTGCATCGTCGATCCCAACACCGGGGCCACGCCGTCCAACATGCATGATGACGTGCTGCGTGCCACCTTCACGGACATGAACCGCTGGCTGGCGAACAACTATCGCGGCTACCGCTTGCGGATGGTGGACATGAATGCCAACAACACCTTCAAGCGGATCGGCGCACTCAATGACACCTTCGGCCCCTCCTACTGGTACAATATCAACCTGAAGCCCGACGATCCGCCCAGTGCCGACCTCAACAACAAGAACTTCGAGATCGCGGCCAAGGCGGACAAGACGGCTTACGGGTGGAATGACAACGCGATCAACCTCTACTTCAACAACTCCGGCTGGTCGCGCGCCAACTTCCCCTCCTCCGGCCGCGCGGTGGTGATCTCCGGATACGGGATCTTCGACTACGTGGATACGGCGAACCCCGCGGAGACCGTGGCACCATCCTACAAGGTGGCGGGCAACCTGCTGCATGAGTTCGGCCACTTCTTCGAGCTCTACCACACCCATCAAGAGGATGGCATGGCGGATACCGCGCCGGATGTGCCCTCCCCCACCGATCCCACGGCGCGGGATGAAACCTACACCCGCAACCAGATCTCCCAGAATGCCTATGGCGTGAATTACAGCGCCTTGAGCGCCGCGAACAAGGTGCTGGTGGACAACAGCGCGAACAACGCGATGAGCTATCACCAGCTCTTCTACGACAACTTCGCCACCGGCAAGGTGGTGCCGGATGCGGAGCGCTTCGGGCCAACACGATTCCTCTTCACCGAGCTGCAGATGGACCGCTGGGGTGACTATGCCAATGACGAGCGTTTCAGCGTGACCTCCGGGCACACCATCTTCGTGGATCGCAATGACGGCGGCCTGAGCCACGATGGCAGCCTGGCAGATCCCTACAAGGCGCTGTTAGACGCGACGATCTCGGCCAATCCGAACGGCAACGACATCATCCTGATGCGGTCCGGGAACTACACCACGGGCAGCAGCGGGATCATTACCAAGCCAGTGACCCTGCGTGCAACGCGCCAAGGACCCGTCACCATCACCAAGCCATGAAGCCGAACTGGAAAGCAATGACGGCGGTGGGAGTGCTGGCGTTGGCCGGCCTCTCCTCCGCAGCCTACCTGATCCCTTGGTCCACGGTGGACAGCGGCGGTGGGAGGTCCACGGCCGTGATCGGCACTTCGACATGGAAGCTCACGGGCACCATCGGCCAAGCGGACGCGACAGCAGGTCCGGCCTCGGGTGGAGCCTATTCCCTGAACGGCGGCTACTGGGCCCAGGTAATCCAAGTCCCCGGCGGCCCGGTCCTCTCGCTCAGCAAGCAAGGCCCTGGCTCAACCTTGCTTTCATGGGCCGCGGATGCGCAGGGCTGGCAGCTCCAGCAATCGGTGACGCTGGGAAGCTGGACGAATGTCGGCAGCGTGATCGCGGGTAGCGGGAATCTAACAGTGCCGCATGATCCCGCGGTGCCGAAGAAGTTCTACCGCTTGTGGAAGCCGTGAGCGCGCCCTGCCCATGGCACGCTTCGCGGCGATTTCCCAAGGGATGCCGGGACCACACCTCCGCAGGGTCCGGTTCTTGAGCGCCTGCTGCAGCAGGGGGTGGAGGCAGGATCCATCCAGGCCTGTGCCGTGTTGTGCCTCTTGGGCCGCTTCTGCCGGGCGGTGCCAGGGCGGTCCCGGCGGGCAGGCATGACTTCGCGGCGTGCCGGATTGCATCACAAGCTGCGGCGTGCGAGCCTTCCCCCACCCCACTCATGCTATCCCAGCTCCAGTCCGCTTCCTGGCAAGAAGCCACGATCTTCTTCCTGCTGGCGAATGCAGTGATCTTCACCTCCTCCGTCGCGCTCTGCTGGCTGCTTGGCGTGATCTTCAAGCAGCGCCGGATCTTCGATCGTTGGGAACCCTTGCGTCCGCTTGAAGTCACCGCAGCGATCGCCACCATCTTCCTGAACGCCGCGGTCTCCGTGGCCGGCTGGTGGCTCTGGACCCGGGGATGGATTCACCTGCGCGCGGGTGGAGCGGGAGCCGCCCTGTTAGATTGCGTGCTCATGACGCTGTTCATGGACTTGGGCATGTACGGCTTCCACCGCCTCGTCCATCATCCCCGGCTCTACGGTCTCTTCCACCGCTTCCACCACCGCCATGAGACCACCAATCCCATCAGCCTCTTCGTGCTGCATCCGGTGGAGGTACTCGGCTTCGGCGGATTGATGATCGTCTTCCTGATGATCTACCCGGTCTCACTCGCGGGCCTCGTGATCTACCTCACGCTGAATGTGCTCTTCGGCACCCTCGGCCACTCGGGCGTGGAGCCCTTCCCGCGGCGGCTGCGGGAGATTCCGCTGCTGCGCTTGATTGGCACTTCCACCTTTCATGCGGAGCACCATGAGCATCCGCGCTACAACTTCGGCTTCTACACGCTGATCTGGGACAAGCTCTTCGGCACCCTGGATCCGGAGTACGATGCGCGCTTCAGCCGGCAGCCCGCCGGACAGGCTACCGATTGAAATGAAATAATCAGAGCCCGCCACGCACCGCCACCGGCGCGTTCACCGGCGGCTTCGCATCGGATGGCCCATTCGCAGGTGCCAGCGGCGGAGCCGGGTCCGGCACGCTGTTGTGCACCGGCGGCAGCGAGCTGAGGTAGGCATAGATCGCCTTCAGGTCATCCTCGGATGCTTCAGAGAGCGGCTGCCACGGCATGGGCGGCAGGATGTCCCGGCCGATGCCGCGCTTCTTGCCCGTCCGCATCGCGGCGATGAAACTTTGCTCTGAGAACAAGCCGGTGGCGTGGTCCGTGGTAAGATTCGCGGCGTAGCTCACGCCCCAGGGACCAGCCCAGGCGGTCATGCCCGCAGTGGCGGCACCCCATGGACCGGAGCCCAGGTCGGCTGGCGGCAACTTTACATCCGCGGGGTGACCGGAGAAGGCGCGGCTCTTGTCGTCCACGGGCCCCTGCGCGGTCATGATCTTGGGCGTGTGGCAATCCGCACAGCCGCCGAGCTTCACGAGGTATTCGCCGCGGGCGATCTTCTCAGACTGGCTGGCTTGCTTGGGAGCCGGGGGTGTGATCTTCACCCAAACGAATGCCGCCGCACCTGCGATGACCGTGCTGGCGATGAAGGAGAATGCGAACTTCATAAGGATCTGAGGGAGTTCATGGGCAGTGGCTGCTGCCCTGTGACAGGGGAATCAACGCACATCCACGCGGCATCGTATATGCACCCTACGGTGTAGGGATTTTTGCCAAGAATTCCGGCGTCACTTCGTCAGGGCAGAGATGGGACGCGGCTGAGGCGGGGAACATTCACCCGGATCGGGGATCGGCAACCGGATTTTCGCGCAGCTGCACAAGCCTCTGTCCCCCAATCTCTCAGTCCCGTCAATTCCCTCCTCCGCAGCCACCGCAGCCTCCACCCCCGCCACATCCGCCTCCGCCACCGCAGCCGGAAGAGCAACCCGAAGAGCAGCCGGAAGCACCACCTCCATCGCCGCCCGCCACGGCTTGGGGACCCAAGCGCTTCGGCAGATCGTAGGCCAAGCCCTCAAGCCCTGCTGCTTCTGCCAGCGCGATCGGGCCGAAGAGCGCAAGGCCGATCGACAGACCTGTTAGATCGCTGCGCGGATCCTCGATCCGCATGCTCTGCCGTTCGCGGTGCTTCTCACGCAGGCCATCGAGCACACTCTGACCGGCACTTGTAAGCTTGAGCGGCATGCGCATCAGGATGAAGTATGCGATGAGCGTGGCGAACATCGCGCCCACCAGGAACAAGACCGGGCGATCGCGATTGATGCCGATCATCATCTTCACGAAGCCCATCGCGGCCAGCAGGAGCATGGGCCAAGCAATGCTATGACCGGCCTTGGCTTTCTCATCACTTGTCGGGCGCAATCCCAAGGATGCCAGCTTCACCTCCACTGGCCGGAGCTCCGCGACCACACAGGTCATGATTTGCTCGGCGGGATAGCCCGGTTTCCCGTACTGCCCGGCAGCACGCAGTAGCGCGGCTTCGACCGGCCGGAGTCCTCCGCCCGCGGCATTTTCCTTCAGCAGCAAGCGGCGGCCCGAGGATGAAGTCACCCACTCGACCTTGTCCAAGGCGACCAAGCGGGCGACGGCCATCTGCGCCACGCGCGCGGCACCTCCGGCTAGATAGGCGAGTTCGTAAGGATCGTTGATCTCGACAGTCTTGGCCTGCGGCACTTCGAAACGGGCCATCACGCTGCGCCTCCGCTTCAGGCTCCAGATCACGATGCAGACGAAGAGTACGCCATATAGGCAGAGGAACTCCGGCCCGCGCCAATCGAAGACATTCAGGGTGAAGGCCAGGGGGATCATATCGGGTTTCATTGGGGAGAAGGTGGTTTGCGGGAGCCGCGCCTCAGCCATGCGGGGCGCGGGATCACCCAGTAGCGTGCCGCATCGATCCAGCGCGTGTGGGAAACACTATGGGAGCGATCCGCGGCTGGGGGCCAGATGTCCGCGGGCGCCTCCTCAGCGAAGATCCGGCGATAGCTCTCCAGCGTACGCGCATACCAATCGTCGAATTTCGCGCTCTCCGTGCTGCCGCCGCTGGTCGGTTCGTGGTGCAAGTCTTGGCCCAGGACATCGCGGCACAGGCCCTGCCAGTAACTGCGCGTGTAAACGAGGTGCAGGTGCCACGCCTGGTCCACATCCTCGGAAGGACTCACCGGATGACTGGCCTCCATCGCGAGGATCAGGAAGCGCTTATACTCGCGGATCACCCGCGCCGCGTAGGCATGAGACCATCCCTGCTCCCGGGCGAGACGACTCGTGTAGGGCAGCTTCGCGCCGGGTTCATCCAGTTCGAAGGCTTCGATGCGTTCCCGCAGCGTGGCGATGGCAGAGTCCATCAAATCGCTGGTCTTTTAGCGGAAGCTGCGGGTGGAAAACAAGGGGTTGGATTCCACGCGGCGTAAGGAGCGGGGACCATACTGTCCCCGGAGCGGTCCCCAAGGGTTGCCTCACCCGACCGGCGCCAGCGACAATAAGGTCGTTGCTCCCCACATGGGACACCCCGTCTGTTAGATCATCTTCCTCACCTCGGCACCAACTCGATCGCCCGGTCCGTGATCTCCACCTTCTTTCCCGTCTAGCCCGCCACGCGCTGCAACCACTGCAAGGCGGCCTCACTTCGCTCTCAGCTCAATCGCATGAGCGGTGATCTCCACCTTCAGTCCGCATTCCTCCGCCACGCGATGCAGCACAGCCCATAGGGAGATGTCTCTCAAATGCAGTTCCTTGATGCGCAGCGCACCCGTTTCAGAGGCCCCGCCAAGTATTCCTCCGGCATCAGCCTCGCGTGAGGCATCTCTGGAACTATCCTCCCGCGGCTTGCGAATCACAAACGAAACTCCCTTCGGCGCTGACTCCCTCTCAGGATCAAGCTCGACGCTCTTCTGCCTCAAGAAATCGATGGCCTCCTCGACGCTCGTGTCCTCGAAGTCGATGACCGGAATGATGATCTTCTCCATTTTCGCCTGGGTGAGGCCTTTCGCCCCCTCTCCCTCGAGTGGCTGGCGCGGCAGTTTCGCGGGCTTGGCCATTTCGCCTTCGGGAACCGCGGCGGATGAATCGGCGCTGGAGGGAATTGCATCCTCCCCTTCTCCGGTCCGACTGACTCCCAAGCAGCCGCGTGAGAGGACGCCGGCAAAGAAGAGCACGGGAAAGATCGCGAATAGTGAGAGTCCCCGGTTCATCCTTCGATCTAGTACTTGGCCACGGGTGAACTCGTTTCCTCCGCAGGCAACTCCGGCACCTTCGCCGCCAGTTCCTCGATCTCCTTGCACAGCGAGTCCCACTGGCTCTCCGACCACTTCAGCGGGCCGTGTAGCTTTTTTCGGAAGCGCTCGATGCGCTTCTCCGCGTCCTGGGTGATTCGCGCCGGCAGCTTGCCAAGCTCAATCGCCGCGGCCTCCGCGCGCTCGGTCTTGTGGCAGATCATCGCCAGGTCATTGCCCGCCTCGATCGCCGCGACCACATCGCTGTTGTCCTTGTAGCGATCCGCGATGGCTCCCATGTCGAGGTCGTCTGTTAGAACGAGATGCTTGTCGAAGCCGAGTTGGTCACGAAGGAAGCCGGTGACGATGCGCTTCGACAGAGAGGCCGGACGATCCGGATCGATCGCGGGGAAAAGCACGTGCGCCAGCATCACGCCATCCAGCTCCGGCATCAAAGCGGTGTAGGGAATGATGTCCTCCTTCAGCAGGTCTGTTAGAGTGGCATCGCTCACCGGCAGGTCAAAGTGCGGATCGGACAGCGCGCGCCCACAGGCCGGGAAATGCTTCGCACAGGAAAGGATCGCACGCTTGCGCAGCCAGCGGTTCCAGTTCCCGGCGTGGTCGATCACGCGCTGCGGATCACGACCCCAGCAGCGCCCGCGCAGCGCGTTCTGCGTCCCGGGATGATGATCGAGATCCAGCACCGGCGCGAAATCGAGATTGAAGCCTAACAGGCGGAGCTGGTCCGCGGTGAGCACCCCGGCGCGCGCGCTCAGGTTCGTGTCCCCTTTCGCGGCCAATGCGACCGCGGAAGGAATCACCGGCGCGATCTCCTTCGTCCGCGTGACCCGGCCACCTTCCTGGTCGATGGCAAGGATCGGATCCCGCACCAGCTCGCGCAGGTCATCAGTCAACTTGCGGGTCTGCACCGCGCTGGTGATGTTCCGGCCGAAGAGGATGAAGCCCGCCGGCTGGAGCTTGCGGAACAGCGCCGCTTCATCCGGTTCAAGTTCCGGACCGCGCACGCCAAGCAGGAGCAGATGACCATTCATCACGCGCCCAGCATGAATGCTCCCGCCGCCCGGGCAACGCATTTGAAAGCGGAAGCGGGACCACTGCCCGCATCGGAAAATGGAGGCACCACGAATGAACAGCCAATCTTACGAATCAAAAATGAAAGGAAATTTCCGCACCTGGCCACTTCCTGCCTCTATTCGTAAGATTGGCTGTTCATTCGTGGTGCCCTCCTGCCTTTCATCGCGACATACGCGGTTGAGGGCTCCAAATGCTTTATCTCGCCATCGGTGATTGTCAGGTCTCGCCAAATTGTGCTTGGATACCCTCAGATGGACAATCCCTACGCCAGCCCTTCCGCCCCTCCCGTTCCGGTTACCGATGACATCGCCCGCGCCTTGCAAGGCCTGCAGTATCCGCTGCGGCTCTCCTTCAAGATCCTCGCCCTGGCCAGCCAAGCGACGATGACGGACGCCTCGGGCCGCGTGATCCTCTACACCAAGCAGAAGCTGCTCAAGTTCCGCGAGCACGTGGAGATCTTCACCGACTCCTCCCGCACCACCCGCCTCGCGGACATCCGCGCGAACAAGGTGATCGACTGGTCCGCGCGCTACACCTCCACGGATGCCTCCGGCCGCGAGATCGGCAGCGTGGGCCGCAAGGGCTGGCGCTCGATCTGGCGCGCCCACTACGAGGCCTTCAATCCCGGCGACAACGTCCCCGACTTCACCATCCGCGAGGAGAACGCCGGAGCCAAGATCGCCGATGCCATCTTCAGCGACATTCCCATCATCGGGATGTTCAGCGGCTACGTCTTCCACCCGCGCTACGGCGCAGTGGGCAGCAATGGCACGCCGGTCATGCGCCTGACCAAGGAAGCCGCCTTCTTCGAAGGTCGCTTCAAGATCGACAAGCTCGCCGACCTGACACCGCGCGAGGAAATGAACCTGCTCTTGTCTTACCTCATGCTCGTCCTGCTCGAGCGCCGCAGGGGCTAACAGGAGAATGACGAATGAAGAATTTCCGAATGACGAATGGCGTGTGTGGAAGAGTGCATCTCCCTGAGGCAGCACCTCTCTCTTAGCCACACTTCATTCGGCATTCGGGAATTCGGAATTCGTCATTCCGCCAGCCCTCGGCTCGAACCAAACCCCAGCGCCCCTACTGGCGGCGCTGCTGCTGTTCCTGCATCCGCTGCTGCATGCGGTTGCGCACGTTCTGCGGGATCTGGTTGCCGTTCATCCACGTGGTCGCGGCATCGGGGTCGCGGCGGTACCAGCCATCGAGCATGCGGCCATACATCTGCTCCTGCTCGCGGGCATCGCCGATCTTCGCGATGTAGTTCATCGCCAGATCCGGCGCCTCGCGGAAAGCGTGCCAAGAGAACTGCTGATAGGTGCCATCATCCGCATCCGCGGCATTCGCATCCAGGAAGGCGGCAGCCGCGCGGGGATCCTGCATCGCCATGGTATTGGCCACGCCGCGCAGTGCGTTGGTGCGCATGTCTCCGGCCGGTAGCGCCTTGTAGTAGGCCACCGCGCCCTCCTTGTCCTTCTCCATCCAAGTCGAAATCACATCATCCATCGCGCGGTCGGAAGCCTCGCCCGGATTCTTCGCCAGCCACGCCGCCGTGCCCGCCGGATCCTTCGCGGCCAACGCCTCGGCCACCCGGGCGATCGCGCCCTGCTTGAGCTGATCATCCGTAATGCTCTCCGCCCACTTCTGCGCGGCATCGCCTCCCTGCGCGAGCAGGTGCGGCAACAGCGCAGCCATGGCCTCACCGCGTTCCTCAGAGAAAGGCATCCCGGCCAAGAGTTGCGAGGCCCGCACCGGATCGCTGGACGCGATCCCCTGGATCACGCCGATCATCCATGGATTCCCCTCGCCTTCCTTGTCCTCGTGGTGCGCCTTGGCCCAAGCCAAGGCTGCATCCGGATCACTGGCAGCCCAGGAAGTCAGGATCGTGTTCCGTGCGAAACGGTTGCCCGTGTTCTGCTCGGCATAGGCCAGCGCCTGCAGCGGGTCACGCTTGGCCCACGCGGTGAGCAGCATGCCGTACTCCGCCATGTTCGTGTTCGTCAGCCCGCTGCCGCGGAAATCCGCCACCACGCCCTCGAACTCCGAGGGGTCCATCTTGTTGAGATAGTCCAGCCAAGCCTTGTTGCGCTCCAGCGGATCGGTCAGGAGCATGAGCTCATGCATTTTGGCGACTGCCTTCTCCCCGCGGGTGCTGGCGCTGTCCTTGTCCTTGCCCTTCGCGCCGTCACGGCCGCCATCGCGGCGTCCGCTCACCCCGTCTGCCTGGTCGAAGGCGCCGCCGCTGCGGCTACCCGCCTTGCCAGAGAGCGCGGCGTCCGCACCACGGCCGGAATTGGAATCCGTGCCCGGCGCAGTCATGCGCCCGGCGATGAAGGCCCCGGCGCTGGCCACTGCGACTGCGCCGATCAGAGTGAGATTTCGGGATGCCATGGAGGATCAATGGTTTAGCGTCGCGGAAAGCGCGGGCCGTCTTGAATAAGAGGAGCAAAGCCCGAAAAGATTCCCGATTCAAGCAGTTAGGACGAGCCGAATGCTAAGGCCGCCGCTCCAAGACGATCCTCCGAGGCGGCTCTCCCCCTTGGGAATCGTTTCGTCGCCAGCGCCAGATCCCGTAGCCCTGGGCCGAGACCTCGAGCGCCGTCACCTTGCTCCGCGTCCTGATCCCCAAATCCGGAGTGAGGCCGAAGACCGGACCTGATATCGGGCCGATGAAGTAGCCCCAAGCCCAAGGTCCCTCCTGTGCCACCCGGTAGCGGCCTTGCGAGTTGGTCCGCCGCTCCTCCTGATACACCTCCTTCTTCTGCACCGGCGGTCCATAGGACACCCTCACCAGGGCATCCCCCACCGGCCGCTCCGAGGCCGCATCCACCACCTCGCCGCTGACACCTTCCCGGTCGATCCGCTGGTTCGGCCACGGCACGCAGGAGGGCAGGAGCAAGGCAGCTGTTAGAGCGGCAGAGACCGCGGCACTTCGCATCATGCAGCAGCATACGGCACCCCGCAGGAAAACACGACGCCCGCTCCGTGAAAAGCGGATGAAAGCAGCGCTACCAACTCGGCTTGTCCCCCGGCGGATTCACGATGATCCGCGCCTCCGGGTTATCCTTGATGTAGGCAAAGGCCCAGCCAAGCAGCACCGAGAGCCGGTTCCGGAAGCCGATCAGGAAGAGGATGTGGATGAAGAGCCAGGCAAGCCAGGCAATGAAGCCGTGCATCTTCATCTTCCCGGCCTTCACCACGGCGTTGTTCTTGCCGATGATGGCCATGAAGCCCTTGTCAAAGTAACGGAAGCGCGCGCGTAGCTCGTGCTTCTTGTCCGCGAAGCGCGTGGTCTCCAAGCGCTTCTCTTCCTTCAGCACCTTCGCCACGTGGCGGCCCATCTGCATGGCCGCGGGCGAGAGCCCGGGCACCGGCTTGTCATCCGCATCCTTCATGCGGACCAGGTCACCGGCCACGAAGATATCCGGCAGGCCCGGTAGCGAGAGATCGCCCTCCGGCGTCACGCGGCCCGCACGGTCGGCCAGCGGCACGCCGAGCATCGCGGTCAGCGGATTCGCCTCCACCCCGGCGGCCCAGATGATCGCGCTCGCTTCGAGGGTGCTGCCGTCCGTGAAGTGCAGCGCTCCTTCCACCACCTGGTCCACGCGCTTGCCGGTCCAGACTTCCACGCCCAGAGCCTTCAGCCGCTGGCGAGTGTATTCGCTCTGGTCCTCGTCGAAAGCCTCCAGCACCCGCGCCGATCCCTCGATCAGCACGATCTTCAGCTTGGAAGTATCGATCCGGCGGAAGTTCGTCCGCAGCGAGCGGTGCACCAGATCCGCGAAAGCGCCGGAGAGTTCCACCCCCGTCGGTCCGCCGCCCACGATCGCTATGGTCATGAGCGTGCGGCGCTCGCTCTGGCTTTCCGTCAGCTCCGCCTTCTCCAGATTCGCCAGCACCTTGCGCCGCACCGCCTGCGCGTCCGCCAGGGATTTCAGGCCCAGCGTGTGCGCGGCCCAGTCCTTGTGGCCGAAGTAGGAAGTCTGCGCTCCGGCAGCGAGCAAAAGGTAGTCGAATTCGTAGTGCGTGCCGGAAGCGCCCGTGGCTGTCTTGCCCACCGGGTCCAGCGCCGTGATCTCGTCCATCAGCACCGTGACATTCGGCGCCTTCTCCAGGATCTGGCGGATCGAGCGGGCGATGTCCGGCGCGGCCAGCGAGGCGGTGGCCACCTGGTAGAGCAGCGGCTGGAAAAGGTGGTGGTTCGTGCGGTCCACCAGAGTGACCGCGAAACGGGAATCTCCCGCCAAGGCTTGAGCACATTCGAGGCCCGCGAAGCCTCCACCAATGATCAGAACGCGGCTCACACCCTTCTCCGTGGTTGCCATGCCCGCACCCTCGCAGATTTGCGGGCGAAGACAATGGCGAGCTTGTGAAAATTTTCACAAGCTCGCAATCACCTGATCCGGAGTGGTCTCCGTAATTCCCCTAACGGCGTTCTAAATCGTTCGTTTGACACCCGGGGTGCTTGAATCAAGGTGTTCCCCATGAGCGCGGTAGCTGGAGACTCGAAGGTGGCCACAAAGCAGCGGTTGATTGAAGCAGCGGAGGCCCTGTTTGCGGATGAAGGATTCGACCGGGTATCGGTCCGGGACATCACCAACAAGGCCGCGGCCAACGTCGCCGCGGTGAATTACCACTTCGGCAGCCGCGAGGGCTTGGTGGCGGTCGTCATGTCCCGCCAGATGAATCCGGTCACGGAGGAACGCCTGGCGCGGCTGGAGGCGCTGGAGAAGCGCTCTGCCGGCAAGCCGGTGCCGGTGGAGGAGATCCTGGAGGCGTTCATCCGCCCCTTCGCCACGCAGGTGCGCCGCTCGGAGCTGTCCGAGAAGCTGTTCTTCAAGCTGATGGGCCGGATGTTCATCCAGCAGGGCACCGATCTGCCGCCGATGGTCGAGAGCCTGTTCCTGACCATGATCCAGCGCTTCCACAAGGCGCTGTCCAAGGCCCTGCCGGGGCTGGCTCCGGATGAGGTCTGGTGGCGCATGCACCTGATGAGTGGCTCCATGATCCACACCATGGCCCACGCCGAGATTCTCCAGCGCTGCTCCGGTGGCGACGCCGGCAACCCGACCGTGGAGCAGAACCTTTCCCGCTTCATCCGCTTCGCCACGGCCGGCATGAAGCAGGGCCTCCCCGGCGAGAACGGCAACGGCGGCGATGCTGAAGCCGAGGCCAAGCCGAAGGGCCCGCAGGTGGAGTTCCCGTTCTAACAGGACGTTCTAACAGGAGCGGGGGAAGCATCCTCGCACTCGGAGAGGCTTCGATAAGGCGGGGAAGAACCGCGCTCGGTTATGGCTGATTTGGCCTGAGGTGACGGCCTCCTCTTCGTCCCAACGGGACGGCTCACAATAGCCCGGCACGAGGAACGACGTGCCGGGTTGTGCGGCAAGAGGCATTGCGTCCCAAGGGGACGCCTCATGCAGGGATGGTTTGGAGAATAGGAGAGTCTCCGTCCACGCAGAGACATCCTTCTTGGCCAGCTCACCCTGGCGCTGGCTTTTTGCCGCCAGAAGCATCAGGCGTCCCGATGAGGACGCGACGCTCGCGCTCAACAAACCTTCGTTCCCTTTGGGACGAAGAGTAAGCCACTCCCTTGGGCGAAATCTGCCCTAATCGGATGCCATTCGGGCGAGGACCCTACTACCCCCGGCGTGGCCCCCACGAGCCGCTTCGCCTACCGGTGCCAGCGACAATAAAGTCGCTGCTCCTCACAAAAAAAGGCGGCCGCGTTGCCGCGGCCGCCTTAAAGGAATCAATCGATCGAAGTGACCGACCGTTCAGCTTAGAAGCCGACGGTCAGCTTCACGCCGCCGAGGAGGTGCTCCTGGCCGCCTTCGGTGCTGTTGATGTCACCGGCGAGCTTGTTGTCAGCATCGGCGTACTTGATGTACGGAGCGATGGTCACGTTCTCGCGGAAGGTCCAGGGCAGTTCAGCCTTGACGAACCAGCCTTGGAAACCGTCGGCGGAAGAGCCGGGGTTGATGCGGCCGGCACGGGCTTGAGCCTGGTTGCCATCAGCGAAGCCCACGCCAGTGGACAGGTTGAGGGCAAGGCAATCGTTGAACTTGAAGCTCTTGGCCAGCTCGGGCTGGAAGTACCAGCCGTTGTTGGAGTCCACGTCCAAGTAGAAGGTGCCGCTCAGGGCCAGATCCCAGGGGAGCTTGTAGGTAGCGCCCAGGTAGATCTCGGTGGTGTCCAGGTTGGTCGGGGTGTCTTGGTAGGTGTACCAGATGACGCCCAGCTCCAGGTTCACCGGACCGATGTCCTTGGCGACCGCAGCGTAGAGGTCCAGTTCGTTGAAGTCATGGCTGCCCAGGACCGCGCCGCTGGGGGCGAGGACCACGGCATTCTGAGCATCGTTCACGGAACCATACCAGGCACCCGCGCTCAGGGTCAGGCCGATGTCAGCCCAGTCATACGAGATGTCAGCGCCAGCTTCGATCAGGTCGCTGCCGAGATCCACGAAGCGGAACTCATACTCGGTGCTGTAGCCCACGTGGACTTCTCCTTTGATTTCCGCCGAAGCGTAGCCAGCCACGAAAGCGGAGGCAGCGGCCAGGGCGCCGATGGTTTTGGTGTGTTTGCGCATCTTGGTATTCGGTTGTTCGGTTGCTGCAACCAATCCGGAGAGCAGCGGTCAGGCCGATCCTCGGAAAGTTTTTGGCTAAGTGCGGCACCAGCCGTTTAGCGGGTGAACGCTGCCTTTCGGGGCAAATACTTAAGAAACCCTGAAAGTAATGTCCAGCTAAAAGAATGGTGTCCGGTACCTTGCCGGGCGTCTAACTAAGGGGAGTGCCCGACACTGGCAAGGCCGAAAACCGCCTTCATCCACCGTAAAGCACCCCTTGGAAGTGCTTGAAACCGTGCTCGCGGCGTGGCTGGGAGCTGCTAGAGGGGCCGCCGGGCGCTGCTGACACGCCCGCGGCTCCCGCGCCGGACGCCGCCCGCGGAAAGGCGTCGCGCCGCGGAACTTCCACCTCCTCTGAATTTCAAAAACAAGCCTGCCCTGGCGCGGCCGCTTTTCCAAAAACTCAGTTCCGGCGGGCGCGGAAGTAGCGCTGCGGACGGTTCTCGGTGGAATAGAAGCGGGTGACCACTGCCCCACCGCCCACGATCCCGTTCTCGATGACCGTCCACTCCAGCAGATCGCTGGAGGCCTCAATGCGGTAGCTCGCCCCGTTCGCGGCATTGAAGCGGAACTCCACCGCAGTCAGCAACGTGGACTGCGCGTCCGGCGTGCTGGTGGCCAGGATGGGGCTGAAACCGGTGCTCACCTCGAAGAGGTCGTCGAAGCCATCGCCGTCGCTGTCCTTCAGATTCGGGTTGCTGTGGTGGATTTCGATCTCCGCCAGGTCTCCCAAGCCGTCCTCGTCCGTGTCCGTTTTCAGCGGGTTGGTATGGTGGGTGTTCACCTCCGCTCCGTCGCTCAGTCCGTCGCCATCAGTATCGGCGCGCTGCGGATTGGACTGGGTGCTGCTGATTTCCGTCGAATCCGGAAGGCCATCGCCATCGGTATCCGCCACCAGTGGGTCCAGGCCGCGGCGTTCGAAGATGTAGCCCCCTGCCACGAAGGCCGCGGCGGCATCCGCCCACTGCGCGCTGCCCTGCGCGATCACCACATGGTTTTCACCAATGCCGCCGTCCGGCTGGCCGCTGAGCCAGCGGGTGTAGCTGGCGGCCGTCGCATCCGTCCACACCCACACGCCCTCGCTCCCGGCATCCGAAAGGCCGATCCATAGATGCTCTTGGCTCGCGCGGCGCACTTCAGTGGTCACCCGCGCGTACTCCGCGGAGTCCGGGAAGGCCGCCACCCGGCCATGCCTCGCGGCGGCATCTGCACTGGCAGCCGCGTAGGTGAAGCTGCCAGCAACGAGTTGGTAGTAGGAGCCGGGATAACTTGCCTCCACGCCATCACTCAGGCCATCGCCATCCGTATCTGCGAGCAGCGGGTTGCTGCCGTGCTGGGCGACCTCGGCCAGGTTGCCCAAGCCATCACCATCCAAGTCTTCCGCGGCATCGCTGGTGCCGTCGTTGTCGCTATCCGCCAGCCTTGGGTTGGTGTGGGTCAGGTTCACCTCCTGCGGATCCGTGAGGCCATCGCCATCGGTATCCACCAAGAAGGGACTGGAACCGGCGGCCTGCTCCGCACTGTCATTGAGGCCGTCACCATCGGCATCGGCAACCGTGGGATTGGTGGCGTAGCCCGTTTCCAAGAGATAGCCATCGCGCACGGCAGTGGAGCTGCGGTCATACCAATTGCCAATCTCCGCGCCGTTCCCGCCGCTGATCTCGCCGTAGTCCAGGATATTGCCCGCGGTGGTCGTGGGTCTGCCCGTGCCCCAGCGGCTATAGGAGAAAGCCTCGCCATTCACCCAAGTCCACACGCCTTCCGTGCCTGCATCCGAAGCCCCGATCCAGAGACCGGTGAAGCTATCGAAGGCGTTCGGCGGCAACGTCTCGACGGCGCGATTCCAGCGGTCCGCAGTCGGGAAGCAGGCAAGGTCCCCTCCCCGGCTGAGTGCATCGGCCCGCGCCTGGGCCCAGGTGAACGAGCCGGAGATGATCGAGTAGCGCCCGCGGCCCACCTCCCAGCCATCGCTCAAGCCATCGCCATCGGTGTCCGCCTTGGCAGGATCGGTGCCGTAGACGGTGAGCTCCAGGAAGGCGCTCAAGCCGTCACCATCGGCATCGGAAGAATCGGGAATGAAGAGCGCGGAGATGGTCTTGGGACCATTCATCAGAACGGTGAGCGGATTGCCGCTGCCACTGGCATCCCCGCTCCACTGGCCGAAGACATAGCCCGGCGCGGCTGTGGCGGTCAGCGTGGCGCTGCCCTGCGCTGCATAAGCCCCGCCGCCGCTCACGCTGCCATGCGCCGCCGGCATGACGGTGAGGAAGAACTCCTGCTGGAGATCGAACACGTAGGCCGCACCGGAACCTTGGGTGGCGCTGCCGGCTGGATTGCCATTCACGCCGGTGGCAGCGCTGGCATCCGAATAGGCCCCGATCACCGCCGTCAACCCGTCCATGGCCACCACGTAGCCGAAGCCGACGGGAGCGGCCGCAGCTGGCTTGAGATAATTGCGCTGGACCCATGCATTGCCCTCGCGCTTGAAGAGGTAAGCGGCCCCGGCATAGGGGATCGAATCGTCGGCCTGGTTGCCGCCGATGCCGGTGGCGTTGCTCCCCTCGCCAAACGCACCGATGAGCAAGGTGTCATCGGAAGCAGCCATCCTGAAGCCGAAGAAATCCCCCACCCCGGGATTGGAAGACTTGAGATAAGCTTGCTGGCTCCAGACCCCCGCACTGCGTGTGAAGAGATAGGCCGCGCCGGACTCCTGCACCGAGTTGTCGGCTTGGTTCCCGTTCACGCCGCTTGCGTTGCTATCTTCCTGCGGGGCTCCCACCACCAGCAGGTCGCCGGAGAGAGCCAGCCCCCAGCCGAAGGTGTCTCCGTCCCCGCTGTTCGAGGCCTTCAGATAGGCCTGCTGGCTCCAGGCGCTGCTGCTGCGCGTGAAGACGTAGACCGCTCCCGAACTGCCGATACTGTTGTCCTGCTGGTTGCCATTTACACCGGTGGCATTGCTCGACTCCTGGTAGGCGCCGATGGCCGCAGTGTCCCCGGAGAGAGCCACGGACATCCCGAAGCTGTCGTTCGCCCCGGTATTGGAGGCTTTGAGATAGGCCTGCTGGGTCCATGTCGCACCGTTCCTCACGAAGACATAGGCGGCACCCGCCCCGCTGGCGGAGGTGTTGAGCTGGTTGCCGTTGACTCCTGTCGCCGCGCTGGATTCCTGATAGGCTCCGACCAGCACCGTCTCACTGGAGATCGCGACCGAGTTTCCGAAGCGGGCCGACGCCTGGGGATTCGAAGCTTTCAAATAAGCCTGCTGCGACCAGGTGCCACCGCTGCGCTGGAAGACGTAGGCGGCTCCCGAAAGGGTGAGGTAATTGTTGGAGCCGTCGCCATTGATGCCGGCGGCATTGCTCGACTCCCATTCGCTGCCAACCACGATCGTGTCGCCGGAGATGGCAACGCTTCCGCCGAAGCGGTCGTTCCCGCCGCTATTGTGAGCCTTGAGGTAGGCCTGTTGGCTCCAGCTGCCTCCGTTTCTCACGAAGACATAGACCGCCCCGGAATCCGAACCGGTGTTGTCCGCCTGGTTGCCATTCACCCCGGTGGCATTGCTATCCTCGTACGGCGCGCCGATCACCACCGTATCTCCCGATATGGCGACCGCGGAACCGAAGTAATCCTGCACGCCCGGGTTGGATGCCTTGAGGTAGGCGGCCTGCGCAGTGGGATCGATGGTCACGGGATAACGCGCGCCCGCATCTTCCACGCGCAAGCGGACGCCACCTTCCTCCCGCAGGACGAAGCGGGCGGCGAGGACCTTCCCATCCGCATCCCAAGCCTTGAGACCGCCATAGTTCAAGACGCTGTGGCCCTGCGCATCGCGGAAGACCAGCGAAAGCGCATCCCCGGAGACTTCCGCCTGCAAGCCGCCGCGGATGTTCAACGCGATCTCCAGTGGCCCGCTCATCGCTGCGGGCCGCGCACTGAGTGTCCAGCCCTGCTCCAGGCCGTTCCCGTCGTTGATGAACCACTCCGTGAGGCAATCACTCCACACATAGCTGAGCTTGTTTCCTTCCACCCGCTGCCCTGGTGCCCGGTCTCCGGCGTTGGCCGGTTCCAATCCCCAGGTCCAGCCGCCTTGGTCTGGCACAACCGTGAAGCCCCGCCCGTCAAATTCGGTGATCCAGCCTTGCCCGGAATTGCGCGCCGCGTGGCGCTGGTCGGGCAGGCATTGGATCGCGTGGCGCGACTGTTCGTGAGCAGCTACGATGCCTTGCCAATCGGAAGGTTCCACCGCGGCCGGAGCCGCAATCAGGAAAGCGGGAAACGCAAGCAGCGGAGCAAGCAGGAGGGGGAGAAATCGCATCGGGAGATAGGGCAATGTTCTAAGGGTCCGACCTTTGCCGGAGCGGCAAGCGGAGACAAGGAGAAGACCGTGAAATCGGTGTGATTGCCGCTCCTCAGATTTCGGGGCGGGCGGAGAGCGTCAGCTCACTCATCTCCGATCTTCTCGGCCACCGGCTCGGCCCCGGGCTTCGCGGTATCGAAGCTCACTTGGTAGGTGCCCGCATAGGACAACTGCGGATCCTGGCCATTCGCGGAGATCACGAAGCGCAGCTGCGTTCCCTCCAGCCACTCGATCTTCTCCACGTGCGCGCGGAAGCCGGGATGATCCTTGTCACCGATGGAACTCCGGTAGGCCGCTTCGAGCGGCGCGAGCACCTTGAGTTCGCGGGATTGCCACTGGCCCTTGTCGTCCTTCGCCACCAGCCAGACTTGGGTCTTCTCCCAGCTCAGCTCATTGGCGATCACACAGGCCGTGGACTTCTCGTTCCATGCGGCCTGGGTCGAGCGCGAGGTGCCGACGAAGGAGAAGAGCGTATTGTCCGGGTCCGATGGATCGCGCAGGGCAATCGAGCGGGTCGTGCCGAGAGGCTCGCCGCTATCGTGATCGAACCAAGCGACACAGAGGCGTCCGTCCGGCGACCAGCAGGCTTGGTTTTCATTCCGCCACTCGGCCAAGCTCACGATGCGATCTTCCACCCGGTCCCACACGTGGACATCTCCGGCAGCATCCACGATGAAGCGGTCCCAGAGCGAGAGATGATCCACCACCGGGTCATGCACCACCGTGTGGACGTCCAGCCGCCACGCGGGAAGCTTGATCGCCTCCGGAAGTTCGCCGCGTTCGGAGATCGCTTCGTTGTCATCGAAGGTGGACTCGTGGGCCGCCGCGTAGTGGATGAACTCGGGGAGAGCCTTCACCTTCTCCATCGCCTGCTCCTCTGTGGTTTCGGCATGGGCTGCCAAGCTTGACCACGCGAGAACCAAAGGCAGCAGGAGCGGTTTCATCGGATTCAGGATAGAACAGCATTGAGAGGCCGGATCTTGCAAGAGGCGGCAAGCAATTCCTCTTCAGGGCCAAAGGCCCGGCCTATCGTAGCCTAGGCCAACGGCCTAGGAATGGGGCCGAACGAAGTTCCGAGGGCTGAAGGCCCGGCCTAAATCGGGGACGCTCCGATTCCCTCGAACCCCCCATGTTAGATCGGGCCTTCAGCCCTCTATCCCTGTGATGTGGCTAACCTAGGCCGTTGGCCTAGGCTACGATAGGCCGGGCCTTTGGCCCTGAAGAAAAACGGCCCGCGGGGATGCCGCGGGCCGTTTGAAGAAAGCAGGGCTGAGGCTGTGCCTACCTCACATCTCCAGCATCAACCTCGTCGGATTCTCGATGCAGTCCTTGATGCGGATCAGGAAGGTCACGGCTTCCTTGCCGTCCACCAGGCGGTGGTCGTAGCTCAGGGCGAGATACATCATCGGGCGGATCACCACCTGGCCGTTCACCGCCATGGGGCGCTGCTGGATGGAGTGCATGCCCAGGATGCCGCTCTGCGGCGGGTTGAGGATCGGGGTGCTGAGCAGCGAGCCGTAGGTGCCGCCGTTGGAGATCGTGAAGACGCCGCCTTGCAGGTCCTCGATGGTGATCTTCCCTTCCTTGCCCTTCTTGGCGTAATCGATGATGTCCTGCTCGATCTGGGCGAAGCTCTTCTTGTCCGCATCGCGCACCACCGGGACGATCAGGCCCTTCTCGGTGCCGATCGCCACGCCGATGTCGTAGAAGTGATTCTCGAGGATGTCCTGGCCTTCGATCATCGCATTGACCTGCGGCACGTCCTTCAGCGCTTGGACCACGGCCTTGATGAAGAAGGACATGAAGCCGAGCTTCACGCCGTGCTTCTTCAGGAAGTCCTCCTGCACCGCCTTGCGCATGTCCATGACCGCGGTCATGTCCGCCTCGTTGAAGGTGGTGAGGATGGCGGCGGTCTGCTGGGCATTGACCAGGTGCGTCGCGATCTTGCGGCGCAGCATGCTCATCTTCTTGCGCGTCACGCGACCGTCGGAAGAAGCCGCGGGAGCGGCAGGAGCTGCGGAAGCAGCCGGGGCTGCAGGCAGCTCAAAGGTGCGCGGCTTCGGTGCTTCCGCAGCGGCAGGTGCCGGAGCAGGCGCCGCGGGAACGGCTGCTGGAGCAGCCGGCGCAGGAGCAACGGTCTCAGGCGAGGAGGCAGTGTTGCCAACCGCGATCTTCGCGACGACGGTGCCGATGGCCACTTCCGTGCCTTCCGCGACGATGATCTTGAGCAAGCCGGAAGCTTCTGCCGTGACTTCGTTGGAAACCTTGTCTGTCTCCAGCGTGACCAGCACTTCGCCCTTGGTCACCGCAGCGCCATCGCTCTTGTGCCAGCGGCCCACGTTCGCGGAGGTGATGGACTCACCGGCAGCGGGCACCTTCACGTCGATGACCTGGGCGGTCGAGGCCGGCAGCGGTGCCGGGGCCGCCGCGGCCGGAGCCGTGGGAGCGGCCTGACCAGCAGGCGCAGCCGCCGGGGCTGCGGCAGGAGCAGCACCATTCGCGGAGCTTTCCAGGGTAGCGATCAGTGTGCCGATGGCCACTTCCTCCCCCTCCGCCACAATGATCTTGAGCACGCCGTCCGCAGCGGCTTCGAGCTCGCTGGAGACCTTGTCGGTCTCAAGGGTGACGAGCACGTCGCCCTTCTTCACGGCATCGCCGCTCTTCTTGTGCCAGCGGGCGACATTGGCGGAGGTGATGGACTCACCGGCGGCGGGAACTTTGACTTCGAGAGACATTTGAGGGCGGAGCAGTGTGGAAGAAACTTGGGCAAGTGAACTAGGCCTCGTGCAAGATGGCAATCGTATCGCCGGAGGAAACGAATTTTCCCTCAGGAACAAGAATTTCAAGCTCGCCCGGATCGAATGCTTCGACCTCAAAGACGGCATTATCGGACTCCAAGACAGCCACGATATCGCCAACGGCAATTTTCTGCCGGGGACTTACGCGCCAGCGGACAATCTTAAACCGCTCCCCGAAGAAGGGACCTAACGATGGAGCTTTGACCGGGTGGGACAAGACTGGAGCAGGTTTGTGGTCCGGGAGGAAGGCCGGGGCGGTGCTCGTGCACCGCCCTCCGCTTTCCCCCACCTCCTTCAGACCGTGAAGGCAGCCGAGACCAGTGCTTTCTGTTCCGCGTAGCTGGTCGCCTTGGCACCGGAGGCCGGGCTGGAGGCGCGGTCGCGGCCGGCATACTTCACCTTGCTGCCCACCACCTCTTCGAGGCGCGGGAAGATGTAGGACCAGGCGCCCATGTTGAGCGGCTCTTCCTGGCACCAGGTGAACTTGGTCGCGGAGCCATACTGGCTGACCAGCGCGGCCACGAGTTCCTTGTGGAAGGGATAGAGCTGCTCCACGCGCAGGATCGCGGTGTTCGTGATGCCCTTCTCCTGGCGGTAGGCGGCCAGATCGTAGTAGACCTTGCCGGAGCAGAAGACGATGCGCTCGACCTTCTTGGGGTCCTCGTGGTGCAGCGGATCCGGCAGCACTTCCTGGAAGCAGGAACCTTCGAGGAAATCGGCCTCGGTCGAAACGGCTTCCGGGCGGGTGAGCAGGCTCTTGGGCGTCATCAACACCAGCGGCTTGCGGAAGGGGCGCATCTTCTGGCGGCGCAGCGCGTGGAAGTACTGGGCCGGGGTGGTGAAGTTCCCCACCACCATGTTCTTGTCCGCGCAGAGCTGCAGGAAGCGCTCGAGGCGGGCGCTGGAGTGCTCCGGGCCCTGGCCATCGTAGCCGTGCGGCAGCAGCAGCACCAGGTCCGTCGGCGTCTGCCACTTCGATTCGGCGGAGGAAATGAACTGGTCGATGATGACCTGCGCACCATTCGAGAAGTCACCGAACTGCGCTTCCCACAGGGTCAGCATGTTCGGCGCGCCGATCGAGTAGCCGTAGTCGAAGCCGAGCACGGCGAACTCCGAGAGCAGCGAGTTATACACGCAGAACTTGGCCTGCGTGGGGCTCACGTGCTCCAGCGGGATGTAGCGCGCGCGGGTCTCGGAATCGTAGAAGACGGCGTGGCGCTGGGAGAAGGTGCCGCGGCGGCAGTCCTGCCCGGAGAGGCGGACCTGGTGGCCTTCTGTTAGAAGCGCACCCATCGCCAGGGACTCGGCGAAGGCCCAGTCGATCGGGCCGCCGTTTTGCAGAGCTTCCTGACGGCGCGGGATGAAGCGCTTGGCCAGCGTCGGGTGCAGGTTGAAGCCTTCCGGCACCGTGGTGAGCACCCGGCCGACGTGCTGGAGAATATCCTTCGAGATGCCCGTGGGCACCGGCGCGTGGTTGTAGGGCTCCTGCTCAACGGCGGTGGAGCCGCTGAAAGCGCTGCGGTCACCGGTCGCCTGCAGCTCGACCATCTTGGCAAGCCCGGCCTCGTAGCGGTCCCAGATCTCCTTCTCGATCCCGTCCGCCTGCTCCTGGCTCAGGACGCCCTGCCCCACGAGCTGCTTCTTGTAGATCTGGCCGATGGTCTCGCGGTCCTCGATCAGCTTGTAGATGTGCGGCTGGGTGAAGGCGGCCTGGTCCGTTTCATTGTGACCCTGGCGGCGGTAGCAATACATGTCGATCACCACGTCGCGGCCGAACTTCTGGCGGAACTCCAGGGCGAATTGCGCCGCCCAGTAGAGCTCCATCGGCTCCTCGCCGTTCACGTGCAGGATCGGGGCCTCGATCATCTTCGCCACGTCCGTCGCGTAGGCGGAGGAGCGGGCATCCGCCGGCATCGTGGTGAAGCCGATCTGGTTGTTGATGATGAGATGGATGGTGCCGCCGGTGCGGTAACCGGGGAGCTGGGAAAGGTTCAGCACTTCCGCCACCGAGCCCTGGCCGGCGAAGGCGGCATCCCCGTGCAGGAGCAGCGGCAGCACGCGCTTGCGGTCGGTCTTCACGCCGTCATCGCCGATCAGGCGCTGGCGGGCGCGGGCCTTGCCCTCGACCACCGCATTCACGGCTTCGAGGTGGCTCGGATTCGCGGCCAGGCTCACGCGGACCTTGCCATCGGGCAGCTCGCGCACGCTCTCGTAGCCGAGGTGATACTTCACGTCGCCATCACCGGCCACGAGGTCGGGCTTATAGTTCGGCGTGAATTCGTAGAGGATCGTGGTGAGGGACTTGCGGACGAAGTTCGCCAGCACGTTCAGACGGCCGCGGTGGGCCATGCCCATCTCGATCTCCAGCACGCCTTCCGCGGGACACCTTTCCAGCACTGCATTGAGGAAGACCATGGCCCCCTCCCCGCCTTCCATGGAGAAGCGCTTCTCACCGAGGAACTTCTTGCCGAGGAAATTCTCGAAGCTGTCCGCCTCGATCAGCCAGCCCAAGGCGCGCACCTTGCGGTCGGAAGGATCGGCCTCGCGCAGGGCGTGGGCCTCGATCTTCTGGCGCACCCAGTTCCGGACGATCGTATTGTGGATGTGGGTGAACTCGAAGCCGATGAAGCCCGAGTAGGTGGCCTCGAGCGCGGCGACCATGTCGCGCAGCTTCATCTTCGCGCCATCGCGGAAGAGCGGGTTGGAGGCTTCCTTGTCCATGTCCGCCTCCGTGAAGCCGAACTGGGAGATAGCCAGGCGCGGATTGCGCTCCGGCCCGCTGAGCGGGTTGATGTGCGCCTGGGTGTGGCCGAGGGCGCGGAAATTGTACACCAGACTGACCACCTTGCCGTAGAATGCCAGTTGCCCCTCGCTGGGTGGGGCCTCGCTGACCGGGACGGCGGCGCCGTTCGCGGCCGGGGCGGCGGCAGCTTCGCCACGCGGGCGGAGCTGGGCAACCCCCAGTTCGAAGCCTTCAAAAAAGGCCGACCACGTGGGATCGACCGAGCGAGAATCCGCGCACCACAGCGCGTATTGTTCTTCCAGCAGGTCCGCATTGAAGCGGGCGGAAACCGACGATTTCATGGGCGGTGAGTTCGGGTGCCGGGCGGGAGATGCGGAAATATCCGCTTGGCCCCTCGCGCGTAGCGCTTAGGTAAGAGGCGTCCCCCGGACCCGTCAACGCACAAGGCCGGTTTTTCAGGGAATTCCAGTAATCGCCTTCCTTCCTGCCATTCATCCGTCACAGCCACCCATGATCGAGGTCCGGAATCTTACCAAGAGCTTCGCCCGCCACACCGCGGTGCGCGGGATCGATTTCACCGTCAACAAGGGCGAGATCGTCGGCTTCCTGGGGCCGAACGGCGCGGGCAAGACCACGACCATGCGGATGCTCACCGGCTACCTGCCGGCGACCTCCGGTGCCGCCAGCATCGCCGGCTTCGATGTCTTCCGCCAGTCGCTGGAGGCGCGCAAGTGCATCGGCTACATGCCGGAGAACGTGCCGCTCTACGACGACATGCGGGTGCGGGAATTCCTGAAATACCGGGCCACGCTCAAGGGCCTGTGCGGCAAGGACGCCCGCCGCCGGGTGAACGAGGTGATCGAGGTCTGCGGCCTGGAGCAGGTGCGCCGCAAGATGATCCGGGTGCTGTCCAAGGGCTACCGCCAGCGCGTGGGCCTGGCCGATGCGCTGGTCCACGAGCCGCAGCTCCTGATCCTGGACGAGCCGACCAACGGCCTGGACCCGAACCAGATCCGGCAGATCCGCGAGCTGATCAAGCGGCTGGCACAGAACCACACGATCCTGCTTTCCACCCACATCCTGCACGAGGTGGAGATGACCTGCGGCCGGGTGATCATCATCGATGGCGGCATCATCAAGGCGCAGGACACCCCGCAGAACCTGGTGGCCAGCATGCGCGCGGCCGGCCGGATCCATGCGGAGATTTCCGGCGACCCGGCGGTGATCGCCCCGGCGATCCAGCGGCTCGATCACGTGAAGCGCGTGACCCATGAGCCGCCGAAGGACGAGTGGACGCACTATGAGATCCTGGTGGACTCCGGGAGCGATGCGCGGGAGCGGATCCACGAGCTGGTCTCCCAGTATGGCTGGCCGCTGAGGAGCCTACACCGGAAGGACGCGACGCTGGAAGATGTGTTCGTGGAGCTGACGCGGCGGGATTGAAGGTAGTCCGGGAGCGCCAGGCTCTGGCCTGGCCGAAGCAGTTCTTGGGGCGCGCCTCATCTTAAAAGCCCCCGGGGAAAGTCCGTCGCCAGCAGAGTGGACGTGATGCATCACGATGCCGTTTCCCCGCACACTTTGGCTCGCGCAGACTCCCGCCAGAAGAATGTGGCTCGGAGCGGCCCCAAGGGCATAGGGTGTAGTCAGCCGTAAGAGCTGCTTCGGCCAAGCTGGAGCCTGGCGCTCCCGGACTACCTTTCCATTTGCCCACCCACGGAAGCCGGTTGAAATCCCCGCCGCAATCCCTCACCCTCCCTGCCCAGCACACCATGTCAGCCGCCCGCCTCATCATCGACCTCGCCACCCTGCCGGAGGAGGGAAAGAATTTCAGCGGCGAGATTTCCGCGGAAATTTTCGATCTTCCCGCTCACGACCCCCAACCAGTCGGGCCGCTGACGTATGACCTTCGCGTCCAGCGCTTTGAGTCGGAACTGCTGCTCAGCGGCAGTCTTTCCGCGCCCTTCGAGCTGACTTGCGTCCGGACCGTCCACCCCTTCGTGAAAACGCTCCACGTGAATCCCGCGAATATCTCGGTAGAGATTGAGCACGAAGGACCTCTGGATGTGACGGAGGCCGTGAGGGAGGAGATCCTGCTGGAAATTCCTGAATACCCGCACTGCGACGAGGCGGACGAGCCGATGCACTGTGAAATCGATCCCCGCTATTTGGCAGTGGACAAACCGGCCGGGGATCAAGTAGAGACCCGCCCCCGCGAGTCCGGGGACAGCCGCTGGTCGGCTCTGGACGCGCTGGATAACCTAGATTCCGAACGCTAACACTTTCTTACCGCCATGGCCGTACCAAAGCGCCGTCAGTCCAAAAGCCGGCAAAAGATGCGCCGCGGCGCCAATCGCTGGCGCGCCCCGATCTTCAAGTCCTGCTCCGAGTGCGGCAGCCGTGTGCCTTCGCACATCGCCTGCCCGTCCTGCGGCTACTATGCCGGCCGCAAGGTGCTGGAAGTGGACGTGCATTGAAGCACGTCTCCCGGATCCTTTTCCAAATCGCCGTGCCGGACTCCCGGCGCGGTGATTTGTTGTATCCGGAACCCGCGATCATCCCCTGCCCTTTCCGATGAAAGTAGCGCTCGATGCCATGGGAGGCGACCACGCCCCCGCTGTGAATATCGGTGGGGCGAAGGAGGCCCTGCAACTCTACCCGAGCATCGAGAAGATCTTCCTGGTGGGCGATGAGGCCGTACTGAAGGCCGAGTGCGCCAAGCAGGGACTCTCCACTTCCGATCCGCGCGTGCAGATCGTCCATGCCCCGGAGACGATCGGCATGGCCGAGCCGGGAGCCAAGACGGTGCGGCGCAAGAAGCAGTCGTCCATCAATCTGGCGATGGATCTGGTGAAGTCCGGCGAAGCGCATGCCTTCGTGTCTGCGGGCAACACTGGAGCCGCCGTGGCATCCGCGACGATCAAGCTGCGACTGATCGAGGGCGTGGACCGCGCCGGCATCGCCTCCGGCCTGCCGAATGAATACGGCGTGTGCCACTTGTTAGACGCGGGGGCGAACCCCGAGGCCAAGCCCGAGCACCTGCTGGTCTATGCGATCATGGGCAGCGCCTTCGCCCAGTATGCGCTGGGGGTGAAGAGCCCGAAGGTCGGCCTGATGTCGAACGGCGAGGAAGACGAGAAGGGTACGTCCTTCACCAAGGAGACCTTCGCGCTGCTCAAGGAATTCGCGGAGAGCGGCAAGGCCCCGTTTGAATTCGTGGGCAATGTGGAAGGCCACGATCTTTTCGAGACGCAGCTGGATGTGGTGCTGTGCGACGGCTTCACCGGCAATGTGGTACTGAAATCCTGCGAGGCCACGGCCAAGGCGATGTTCAAGTGGCTGAAGGCCGAGCTGATGGCCAGCCCGGTGCGCAAGCTAGGTGCGATGATTTCCAAGGGCGCCTTCATCGCGATGAAGGAGAAGGCCAGCGCGGAATCCTACGGCGGCAGTCCCCTGCTCGGGGTGAATGGCGTGGTGATCATCGCCCACGGCGGCTCCACCGCGGTGGCGGTGAGGAACGCGATCCGCGTGGGGATGGAGACTTATGAGCACAAGGTGAATCCGCATATTCAGGAGACCTTGGCGAAGGTGGCGAGCTGAGGACCGCTACTTGAAAGGCCTGTCTCATCATCAGGCCACGGCTCGGATTTATGTTAGAGGGCCGGGCCCCTGAGCCCGTCAACCCGCGTTGGCGTTATAGATTGCTGCAGCAGATTCCGGAAGATCGGGCCCTTCCGGAATGGCCAAGTTTCTCTGCAACCGCTGCGGCGCCCTTATGGAGACGGAGGAGACCGTCTCCCCGGCCTGGCTGAGCTGCCCGGCCTGCCGCGCTGAAGCGGGGGCACTGCCGAAGGAGCTGCCACCAATGCCGCTTTCAGCAGACGAGCAAGCGCCAGCCGAGCCGCCTCCAGCAGCGCAAGCGCAAGACCCCGGCCACGCTCTCGCGAAACCTTCCGCACGTGAGATCGCTGAACCCCGGGCCAAACCTTGGACACCGCTCGTTCGCCGGGCTGTCGCTGCCACCTTGCTTGGCGGTACGCCGACATTCGCCAGCATGCATTTCACCTGGTGGGCATCCCCGGGGAACCAGCCAGCCCAACTTCTCGGCGGGTGGATCACTGCCCACATGATGATCGCAGCCGCGGGAATCTCTTTTGGCCTGATCGCCGCACTCATCATGCTCGCCTTCAAGAAGCCCTTTGCCCGTAGCTTCGCGAATGCTTACAGCCTGTCGGCCCTCATCGTGGCCTTGCTCTTCGTTGCTGGCAACCTCCTCACAACCGCAGTGGACCGGCGCATCCAAGAGCTGAAAAAGGAGGTGGCGGAGAAAGCCAAGTCCAAGTTTGACGGACTCCAAGGGAATCTGGAGAAGTGACAGCCAAGTCATGAGTCCACTGGATCGCGCATGGGAATCGCTGGCCCGAACCCGCGGTCCGGCACGAAGCGATTCAGTCCTTGAGGGCAGAAGCGGATGAGCCGGTATTGATCTCCGCATCAAATCCCCGCAGGCTTCACCCCTACCGGCATGCCCAAATTCTTCTGCAACCAATGCGGTGCGCCCATGGAGGCGGGCGATTCCTTCGCCCCCGCCGAGATCACCTGCCCGGCCTGCCGGGGTGAGACCGCGCCCGCTCCGGATACCCTGCACAAGGCCTCCCCAGCCGCCCTTCTGCCACCGCTCACGGATATCCTGCCACCACAACTAGCGGCGGGACCCTATGCACCCTCGGAAATTCCCGCCCCTCCCTCCTCCGGTCGCCGTCGCTCGAGCGGAAGCATGCTCTTCCTGCGAGCCTTGGTCGCCACCCTGATTGCAGGCTCCATCACCTTCACCGCTTTCAGGTTCACCATGTGGAAGGAGGTGGACAACAACCCGCTCCACCTTTCCAGCATGTGGCTCGGTTCCACGATTAGCATGGCAGCTGCGGGACTTGCGGTGGGTCTGGTCGCAGCACTGGTCATGCTCGCTTTCAAGAAGTCCTTCGGCAGGAGCTTCGCTCACTCCTACAGCGCGGCCGTGCTGCTGGTCGCCATGCTCGCCTGCCTTGGCAGCTTCATCGCTGAAGCGACCCAACGCCGACTCCAGCAGCAGATGCGGGCTATCGAGGCCGATCAGGCCGCCAGAGCCGAAAAGAAGGCCCAAAGCGATGAAGCCCTCCGAGGGATGCAGGAGGACAAGGCGCGCATGCTGGAGGAGATCAAGAACGCGGAGGGCTCATCCACGGGCACCAAGTTCCGCTTCGAGAGTGAAGAGCCGAAAGATGCGACATCCAGCTACCGGCACCTCCAACAATCCCTCCTCAACGATTCAGTCGCTCTCAGGAACGAGTATCAGCAAGCGATCAAGGACTCCGGCTTGCTCCAGCTTTTGGACGGACCACATCTCGCCGCCGACAAGGATTTCAAGAAAAGCCGCGCCATCCTCGCGCACTGCAATCAACTCGTGAAGGACTACAAGGAAAAGTCGCGGGAGGTCGTTACCAGCATTCCCCAGCGGCTCGACCGCTATCCCGCCATTCCGGCTGACGAAAAGAAGGAGTTCCTTGCGGGGCATCACGAAGTCATGTCCCGCAAAATGGAGGAAACGGACGCCCCTTGGAATGCGGAAGCCGAAGTGCTTGGCATCTGGGGCGAGGCTATCGACTACCTGGCGGACACTCGAAGCGAATGGACAGTGAAGGACGGAAAGCTGCTCTTCCAAACGGATGAAAGCCTTGCCCGCTTCCGGGCGGTCACGAAGAAGTTCGAGGCCTGCATGGACAAGCAACGGAAGCTGGCGGAACAATCGCTGGAAGAGGCCAAGTCGAAATCCGGCGGCCGCAAGGGCGATCCGGAGAAGCGGTAGGCGACCGCTGGAGGGGGCGTGTGGACAGCGCTATCAACATTTGAGCCAATTCATTCCATGAAGACATCCTTCCTGATTGGTAATCTTAGCGGTGCCTTGATCGCTTGTCTGGTCCTTTGGCCACGCGGCGGTGAAACCAAGCGGGAAGCCCCCTCTGCCGATTCCGGGAAACCGGCAAAACAGCGGAGTTGGGCAGGTAGCTATCGACCTCATGCCGACCTGCAAGATTCTTCCCCTGAATCTGCGGCCGCCAAATATCACTCCCGCAGCTTGGTCGGCGTCTGGGCTTATACCCTCTGCCAGCGTGGGAACGGCCCGACCGACCTCCACGTGGTGCAGATCAATGAAGACGGAACCTTCCACCAACTGGATATCGAAACGGTTCTCGATCGGTCCAAGGAGACTGAAGACGAGGAGCACTATATCCCGACCGGGGTGGAGCTTGCAGGACACGAAACGGGCACCATCGATCTAGCCACCGGTGAACAAAGCGGCACCAAGACAGCGACCGAGGGCGGTGTGACTTGGGACGTCGTTGACGGCATTCTCCATTGGGAAATGGACATGGGTGGCATGGGAGGCCAAGGTTTGGACTTTCACCGGATCGAATAGGTCAATCGCCAATAGCCCGCCGCGAAAGACTCCGAATCAAAGCAGGATGAGCTGGGATCTCCGGGCGGTGACGAAATCTCCGATCCGATCTCGGTTGATGACGAAGTTGCACGGTGCAAGCAGGAAGCGGAGCAAGATCCCTCCGTCTGGCTGACTTTCGAGAAATTGGTTGCCGGCTCGTGGCGAAGATCCTGACCTCGGCCGGGAGATGGAGTTACGGAGCGTTCCCGGGAGCACCAAGTCCCCATCCACCGCCAGAACTGCCTCGTCCGCCCACGGGACTGGGCGGACTACTTGGTCCCGCACTTCGCGCTTCGCAGCGGGCCATCCGGCGCTACAGTGGCCCCGCCGCCTGATGAAGTTGAAGCTCGCCGCCGCTTTCCTGTTCGCCCTGGCCCTGCCGCTCGCAGCCCAGAAGCACAAGCCTGCGCCCACGCCCAAGCCGGTGAAACCGGTGCCCGCTCCGGCTCCTGCGCCTACGCCCGCTCCGGTTCCCGCGCCCACGCCCGTTCCGGGATCCGGCAATAATCCGAATCCGGCACCCTCCCCTACTCCGGCCCCGGTGGAACCGCCCATCCCGGCCGTGCCGGATGACGGGGTGCGGGTCTGCGTGCTGGGCTACCACGATTTCTCGGAGACCGTGCCGGAGACCGAGATGATCATCCGCACCTCCAAGTTCCGGAAGCAGATGGAAGCGATCCGCAATGCCGGGCTGCCGGTGATCCGGATGGAGGACTTCCAGGCATGGAAGCGCGGCGAAAAGGAGATCGCGGACAAGAGCATTCTCATCACCATCGACGACGGCTGGAAGCCGGCCTACACGGATGCCTATCCGGTCCTGAAGGAGTTCAACTTCCCCTTCACCATCTTCCTCTACAAGAACTACGTGGATGGCGGCGGCCGGGCGCTGACCACACCGATGATCCAAGAGATGCAACGGCATGGCGCATCGATCGGCAGCCACTCGGTCACGCACTCCTATCCGCAGACCTACCGGCGCAAGGGCGCGGACGTCTACAAGAAGTTCCTGACCACGGAGATGGGCGACTCGAAGAGCTTCTTGGAAGGCAAGTTCGGTGGGAAGGTCACTTCTTACGCCTACCCGGGGGGGATTCACACGGTGGAGATGGACCCCATCGCCGATCAGTTCGGCTACGAGTCGCTGTTCACGGTGCTGCCGGGGAAGATCCGCCGCGCGAATGACAACCGGACCCTGCCGCGCTACATCATCCTGGGCACGCACGACAAGATCTTCGAAAGCGCGATCAGCTTCAACGATGTCTCCGGCGCGACGGCCGCGAGCGAGAGCGGGGCGCTGGTGCCGCAGAGCACGCCGCATCCGGTAAAGCCGGACCCAGGCACGATGATCGACACGCGCACGCCGCTGATTTCCGCGGACCTCTCCGGCGTACAAGACATGGACCCGAAGACCCTGGTCATGAAGGTCGGTGGCTTCGGCGATGTGCCGGCGGTGCTGGACCCGGAGACGAAGCTCTTTTCCTGGCAGGTGAACCGCAAGCTGCGCTCCCCGGTGTGCCAGGTCGCGGTGTCCTGGCTGGACAGCAAGGGCAAGCCGCCCGAGGTTCCGCTGCGCTGGTCCTTCCGCGTGGATACCGAGGCATCCTACGTGCCGCAGGAGCCGTCTAAATAGGTGGCGTTTGGGTGCTACGGGCTGGAAGTGCCAAGTGAAGAAGAAGTTCCAAGTGCCAAGTAGAAGCAGCTTTTGAAATTCCAAGGTCCAAACTCTAAATCCCAAGTTTAGAATCTCTGATTCCGCCTTTTCCCTGAGCTCTGGCCGCTGGCCACTGCCCCCTTCCCTATCACGCTATGTTCAGCAACCTCGCCGATTCGCTCGACAAGACCTTCCGCAATCTCCGCGGGGTGGGCAAAATTTCCGAGACCAACATCACGGATGCGCTGCGCGATGTGCGCCTGGCATTGCTGGAGGCTGACGTGGACTTCGCGGTGGCGAAGGAGTTCATCGCGGCGGTGAAGGAGCAAGCGATGGGGGTGGACGTGCTGAAGTCCATCAAGCCGGGCGAGCAGATCGTTAAGATTTTCCATGATGAGCTGGCGGGCTTGCTGGGTGGCGAACAGGTGCCGCTCAATCTCCAGCCGCCCGGGCGCATCTTGCTGTGCGGCTTGAATGGCGCGGGCAAGACGACGACGGCGGGCAAGCTGGCGCTGCGCCTGAAAAAGGAAGGCCAGAAGCCGCTGCTGGTGGCGATCGACCTTTATCGTCCGGCGGCGATCGATCAGCTCGCCACGCTGGCCAAGCAGGTGGGTGTGCCGATCTACACGCCGGAGGCCAGTGAGAGCGACGTGGTGAAGGTGGCGCGCGAGGCACTGGCCTGGGCGGAGACGCAGCCGCACACGGTGATCATCTTCGATACCGCCGGCCGCCAGGAAATCGACGAGCGCCTGGTGGCGGAGCTCAAGCGCCTGCATGAGTTCGTGCAGCCGCAGGAAACGCTGCTGGTGGCGGATGCGGCGACCGGCCAGCAGGCCGTCTCCGTGGCCAAGCATTTCAACGAGGCAGTGGGCATCACCGGCATCATCCTGACCAAGCTGGATGGCGATGCACGCGGTGGCGCGGCGCTGTCCATGCGCGCGGTCACGGGCATGCCGATCAAGTTCGCCGGTGAGGGTGAGAAGCTTGACCAGCTCTTCGAATTCCACCCGAACCGCATGGCCGACCGCATCCTCGGGATGGGCGACATCGTGGGCATGGTGGAGCAGGTCGCGTCCAAGATCGACGAGAAGGACGCGATGAAGTCGATCCAGCGCCTGTCCGAGGGCAAGTTCGACTTCTACGACTTCCTGGATCAGATGAAGATGATCCAGAAGCTGGGCGACATGAAGGGCCTGCTGGGCCTGCTGCCCGGCTTCAACAAGATCAAGAAGCAGCTCCCGGACGCAGCCTTCGACCCGAAGCGGATGAAACGTACGGAAGCCATCGTACTTTCGATGACGCCGGACGAGCGCCGCCGCCCGGAGATCATCAAGCAATCCCGCCGCGAGCGGATCGCAAAGGGCTCCGGCGTAAAGCTGCTGGAGGTGAACCAGCTGCTCAAGCAGTTCGGTGAGATGCGCAAGATGATGCGCTCGCCGAACAAGATGAAGAACATGATGAAGCAGATGGGCGGTGGCATGGGCGGCCTCGGCGGCATGAAGATGCCCCCGGGCCTCGGCGGCCCCGGAAAGATCGGTGCCATGGGCGACGACATGCCGGACATCGATGAGCTGATGAAGAAGTTCAAAGGGAAGTTCCCCTTCTGAGGGAGACGAAACTCCAAATTCCAAACTCGGAATTCCAAGTTGGGAAGCGGGGATCGGGAGTCTGTTAGAGCGGGCACCGAATCCGCAGCTCTGATTTCAGATCTCAAATTTGAGATTTGAGATTTGGAATTTAGAGTTGGGGATTTCCACCCCGGGCGGCATGCAGGCTTGATTGTAGGGCGTAGCGCGGTATCAAGGGGATGCCATGTCTAACGGTCCTCCGCCTCCTTATCCTCCGCCCGCATTGCAGCAGCAGAAAAAGGGCCTGCCGCCTCTGGCTTGGGCGGGGATCGGCTGCGGGAGTATCGCGATTCTTGTCCTGGTAGGGGTCGCCTTCGTGGCGACGAAAATCGGGAAGGGTATGATGAAGAGCCTCAACGAGCACCCCGCCAAGGCAGCGGTCGAGGCGGTGTTCAAGGACTACCCCACTTTGGAAAAGACCGCGGAAAATCCCGAGCAAGGCAGCTTCACGTTGCGGACGAAATCGAGCGGCAAGGAGGTTTCCCCGGTGAGCTACGAGGATTGGTTGCACGGCAAGGTGATGATCGAGGATGCCAGCGGTGGGTCCGTCCCCGCGCTTCAAGGCGATCTGTCGAAGATCCCGGCCTGGGTGCCGCACTATCCAGGAGCGACGGGCGAGGCCTCGCTGCTTCACCAGGAATCGCCCACGCGGATCCATGGGATTTTGGTGGCCGATACGACGGACACCAAGGAAGCGATCAGCTCCTTCTTCGCGGCCGAATCGGGGAAGCTCTCGGGCGTCACGTCCTCCGGCAGCAGCAATACCGATTTCGGTGGCAAGCGCTCGCTCAACATGAGCTTTAGCGGCGGGAAGTACCGGCTGCAGATCCACGCCTACGGCATGCCGGGCGGACCGATGACGGTGGTGACGATTTATACGGAGGAGAAGTGAGGGGGGAGCTTGCCAAGCAGGCAGGCCACCCTTGCCCTTGCACATCAAGGTTTGAACAGCCATATTAGGGTTGTGACCACCGTCCTGTCAGACACCGGTTCCGTGGAGCTCCCGGGGGGGCTTCTTGAGCGACTTCACCTGAGCGCAGGTGATGACTTGGAGATCCTTGTCGAGGACGAGGACACCATCACCTTGCGCAAGATCCATCACCCTCCCAACAAAGGCCTGGCCGACCTGCTGGCGGCATGCCCTTCACCATTCGATATTCCTGCGCGGGAGACCGATAGCTCAGCTCCGCTCGTTCTGTGAGCTATCTGGTTGATACGAATGTGCTGAGCGAAGGCGCAAAACCGCGCCCAGAGCCATCGGTATTGGAATGGCTACGTAGGAATGAGGCTCAGATCTACGTCAGCTCAATTACAATCGGTGAACTACGTCGAGGGATCGAACTCCTTCCCGAATGCCAGCGGAAGATCGATCTTCGAACGTGGCTTCAAGCCGTCTGCACCCGTCTTGGCGGAAGGATTCTGGGGTTCAACACCAGCACAGCCCACCTTTGGGGACAGCACAAGGCAATCTGGGATCGAGCCGGAAACGTGGTGCCTTCGTTGGATAGCCAGATCGCCGCCACCGCTATCCGACACGGGTTGACCGTAGTGACCCGCAACGAAGCGGACTTCAAGGCGACAGGAGTAAAGCTGCTGAATCCCTTTTCCCCGTAGCCTCCCGCATGGACCCGGAAGATCCCTATCTCACTCCCGCTTCCAATCCAGCCGGAGAGCTCGAAGCGAAAAAGGAACCCCTTGTTACGGCCGGCTACGGCACCCGATTGGCCAACCTCTTGATCGACACCCTGTTTATCATGCTCTTGGTCATCGCAGCCGTGTGGCTCCTGTCGCCCGGCTCGCCCCGCCTGGTCGCACTGGGAGTTTATTTTGCCTACTACTTCGTGTTAGAGGGCCTGAGCGGAAGGACCATTGGCAAATTCATCACCGGGACGAAGGTCGTGAATATCGAGGGAGATCCCCTTGGCTTCAGTCAATTGTTCACGCGGACCCTCATGCGCCTTTTACCTTTCGAGCCTCTCTCCTTTTTCGGCAATGAGCCCGAGGGCTGGCATGATACCTTCTCGCGGTCCCTTGTGATCAAATCCCGCTGAGCAAATCGCATCACACGCCTTGCCGGGAAACGCGCCCCACCCTATCTCCCGCGCATGGACTTGTCCGACTACCGTCAGGAATACACCGGCCGCGGGATGCACCGCGCGGATCTGGACCCGGACCCGGTCCGGCAGTTCGAGGTCTGGTTCCAGCAGGCCACGCAGCTCGGGTTGCATGAGCCGAATGCGATGAGCCTGGCAACGGCGGACCTTTCCGGGCGTTCCCTGATCCGCACGGTGCTGCTGAAGGGGGTAGATGCCGCGGGTTTCGTTTTCTACACGAACTATGAGAGCCGGAAGGCGGCCCACATGGCGGAGAACCCGCAGGTCTCCCTGCTCTTCCCTTGGGTGCTCCTGGAGCGGCAGGTGATCGTGCAGGGCCGGGTGGAAAAGGTGAGCGCGGAGGAGACCACCCGCTATTTCCACTCCCGGCCGCGGGAGTCGCAGCTCGGGGCCTGGGTCTCGCAGCAGAGCACGGTGATCGAGTCCCGGCAGGTGCTGACGGGCAAGCTGGCGGAGCTGGCCGCACGATTTGAGGGCGGAGAGGTGCCCGTTCCGCCCTTTTGGGGCGGCTACCGGGTGGTGCCGGAGACCATCGAATTCTGGCAGGGCGGCCCGGCGCGGCTGCACGACCGCTTCCTCTACACCCGCCAAGGCGCGGCCAGTTGGGGAATCGAGCGGCTTTCGCCGTGAAAGCGGCCTGGATGCGCCCGTGGCGCGGGGTGTTTGAATCGACTAGCTTGGCTGCGGCCGGGGAGTCGGAGCGACTTGTAAATACATCAGCGCTGCACGCAAACATTCCCCTTCCCGCCCGCGGCGGCATTCCCTAAACAAGCGGCCCCGCAGGCACCCCAAGAATCTTTCATGCGACTGTTGTTCATCATGCTCCGCAAGGAGCTGAAGGGATATTTCCTCAGCCCCTTCGGCTGGATCATCCTGGCCGCCGTGAGTGTGGCGCAGGGCTTCACGCTCTCCACGGCGATGAAGGGCTTCCGTGATTCGCCGAGCCAGGACAGCCTGATTTACTCCACCTTCAATACCACGCTCTTCTGGTTCTGGTTCCTCTTCATCTTCCCGCTGATCACGATGCGGCTGTTTGCGGAGGAAGAGCGCAGCGGCACGCTGGAGGGCCTGCTCACCGCGCCGGTGCGGACCTGGCAGGTGGTGCTCTCCAAGTATGGAGCGGCCATGACCTTCTTCACCCTGCTGTGGGTTCCCAGCTTCTGCCAGTTCCGGATGTATGAGTGGGTCACGAACGTGCCGCCGGCCTACGCACCGGGGGCGATGCTCGGCGCCTATTCGATCGTCTTCCTGATGGGCGCGGCCTTCACCGCGGTGGGTTGCCTGGCTTCTGCGCTGACCTCCAGCCAGATCATCGCCGCGCTGCTCACCATGGGCCTGCTGCTGATTCAATTCTTCCTCGGCTACGTGACCGTGATCTGGGGTGAGGACTTCCGCGCGGCGGGCCTCTTCCACTACATCTCCAGCCAGGAGCACCTGCACTACTTCACCCGCGGCCTGCTGGATACCCGGCCGGTGGTCTACTACCTGAGCTCCGCGGCGCTGATCCTCTTCATCACCTACCAGGTCATCGATTACCGCCGCTGGCGCCGTTAGATCATGAGCAGCGACACCGAAAGTCCCGTGGCTTCCAAGCCCGCGAAACCGATCCGGCGCTTCGGCACCGGCCTGCTCTCGATCATCCAGGTGATCTGCGTGCTGGTGATCTACATGGCGGCGAATTACCTGGGCGCGATTCACCATGCGCCGAAGGACCTGAGCTCCGAGGCCGCCTACACCCTCTCCTCTGCCACGCGGCACTACCTGGAGTCTGCCGCGGTGAAGGATCGCCCGGACACCATCATCATGGAGGTGGCCTTCCGCCGCAGCAGCCCGATCTATGAGAAGGTGAGCGTGCTGGCGGAAGAATACTCCCGGCTCTCCCATGGCAAGGTGGAGGTGAAGATGTTCGACCCGGTGAGCCAGCAGGACAAGGCTCAGCAAGTGGCTGACCGCTTCGGCCCGGTGTATGGCGCGGCCAACAAGACCATCTTCAATACCGACCTGATCATCGTGGATGCCCGCAAGCAGGAAGACCGCGAGAAGGGCAAAGCCGCAACCACGCTGACCAGCGCCGACCCGCACATCCGCTTCGTGGAAGCGGAGATGATGGGGCGCTTCGAGACCGACCAGCGCGGCCAGCGCCGGCTGACCGGCTTCCGCGGTGAGGATGCGATCACCGCCGCGCTGGTGGGCGCGATCGAGGGCAAGGCGCGCGAGGTTTACCTGCTGCTCGACAAGAGCGGCTACACCGTGAACAGCGACGATGGCGTGCTGGCAAACTTCGAGAAGATCCTGCTCACGCAGAACATGATCGTGCGCGGCAAGCGCATGTCGGAGATGGACCGCATCCCGGATGACGCGGCGGCGGTGGCGATCCTCAATCCGGCCTACGACTTCTCCCCCACGGAGATCAAGGCGCTGGAGGACTACTGGAACCGTGCGCGCTCTGGCATCTTCATCACCCTGGGCGCGAGCGAGACGCCGCCAAACCTGCGCGCCTTCCTGCGCAACCAGGGCATCACGCCGGGCAATGACCGGGTGCTCACCACGAAGGGGCCGCAGGTGATCACCACCGTGCGCGGCAGCTTCGAGTATGGCTGGGACTTCACCGAGGACTTCGCCGGCAAGGCGGTGATCCTGGAAGGCGCGACCTGCAGCCTGATCGTGCAGGACAAGAACAACGACGAGCTGGCCCGCAGGGGGATCATGCCGATGGTCCTGGCAAAGAGCGCTCCGGAGTTCTGGGGCGAGACCCGCTTCGCCGTGCCAAACCCCGTTTTCCAAGCCAGCGAAGATGTGAAGGGACCGCCCCCCGATGGAAAGCTGCCTCTGATCGCAGGCGTGATCCGCGGATCCGCCGCGCGCGATGACGTGGGCGACCAAGTCTCCCGCATGACGGTGGCGGCGAATTCCGACTTCCTCGCGCCGAAGTATCTCTCCGACATCAACCGGAATTTCGCGACCAGCAGCATGAACTGGCTGATGGGCCGCGAGGAGCTGACCGGCGAGGGTCCACTGACCCTGGGCACCTACAAGCTGCCGCTGCTGGACAGCGAGGTGTCCTTCATCAACCGCGTGAACCTCTTCTTCCTGCCCGCCTTTGCCCTGATGATCGGTGCGATCGTCTGGTCCTCGCGCCGGGCCTGAAGTCTTGTCTCCATTGCCATGCGTTCCGTCACCTTCACCTTCTTCCTGCTCCTGCTGGCCGCCGCGGTCGTGGTGGTGGCGGCGCTGCAGGTCAAGGAGGGCGGCTTGACGCGGCTCTTCGGCCTGCCAGTGGCGGAGCCCGGCCAGCGCCTCTACCACTTCGACGAGCAGAAGGTCCGCCGCATCCAACTCGGCGGGAACGGCTTCGTCACCGAGTGCACCTTCGACAAGGGCGTGTGGACCGCGGAGTGCCGGCGCGTGAACCGCCAGATGAAGGCCACGGACGGCCGGATCCCGGGGGATGTGCTGTGGAAGGACCGCATGGACAAGCGGATCGCGGACCAGATCGTGCAGTTCACGCTGGGTACCCAGGTGGAAGACGTGATCCCGAAGGGCAGGCTGGACGCCAAGAAGGCCGGCCTGCGTGAAGGCACCATCGGCGTGAACATCCTGGATGGGGATGGCAATCAGCTCGCCAACTACCAGCTCGGCAACGTGACGAAGTGGGTCCACTACGATCCGCTGGACCCGACGAAGGAAGCCGTGCCCACCGTCTTCATCCAGCCGCTGGATCCCGGTCGCGGCGATGAGCAGTACCTGGGCACGGGGAACATCCATCCGCTCTTCCTCGATGGCTTCCGCCATCTGCGCGACCACCATCCCTTTTACATCAACCCGGCGAAGCTGGAGAGCGTGCGGATCAAGGAAGGGGAAGTGGAGCTGCTGCTGACCCACGCCGCACCTACCCTGGAAGCGCCCTGGCGGATCAAGCAGCCGGTGGAGCTGAAGACGGACAAGGATGCCGTCTCGAAGCTGGTGATGGATCTTTTCAACCTGCGGGCCGTGCAGGTGAAGGACCGCTCCGAGGTGACCTTCCCTGCGGAGAGTGGGAACGGCAAGCGGGTCTTCACGCTGCGCCACTTCGGTATCCCCACGGACATCGTGCTGACGATCATGCCGCCGGCCACGCCGGATGCGGAAACGGTCTACGCCACGGTGGCGGACCGCCCGGGCACCGTCTTCGAACTGCGCTTGAAGCCGATGCCAGCAGTCCCCGCGGCCCCTGCCACGCCTGGCTTGCCCACCACTCCCGGCGTGCCTCCCACGAAGCCAGCCCCGAAGGACGACATGGTTTCCCTGGCGGACCTGCCAGACACGATCGACGAGTTGCGCGACCGGATGCTGACGATGCTCAACGGGGCCTCGCTGCAGGGCATCCGCATCACGCCCTCCACCGGACCGGAAGTCTACGTGCTGCGGGAGAAGCCGGGCGCGGAGTGGAAATACATCGCTGGACCAGGGAAGCCGCAAACGGCCAACCCGATCACCCTGCTGGCCCTGCACACCCTGCTCACCCAGACCAAGGTGGTCGGCTTCGAGACCGATTCCGCGAGCGACCTGCGGCGCTACGGGCTCGACCTGCCGGCGATCTCCCTGCGCTTCGTGTCCTTCGGCACAGACAGCTTCGAACTGGCCTTCGGCCAAGGGAAGGATGGCACTTGGTATGCGCTGCGCGCCGGGACCACCACGGTGATGCGGGTGGATGAGGAGCTGATCCGGCATCTTCCCACGCGGCTCTGGCAGTGGCGCCCGCCGAGCGTTTGGTCGATCGCGGATGTGGATTTGGAGAAGGGCGGAATCGAACGGACGATGACCGGCAAGCCAACACTTCACGCTGAATACAATGCTCTCCAACTGAGGTGGCATGACGTGCGGGAAGACGGCAAGGACCGCAGCGCCGAACTCGTGACCGCCCGCGCGGACCGCCTCAGGGAAGCTCTGCTGGGCTTGCAAGCGGAAGAATGGGTCGGCCCCGATGATTCGGCCGCATTGTCCGCCTTGGCTTCCCCCACCCTGCGCTTCGAGGTGGTCTCGATGGACCATGATGAGGACAGCAGGCTTGAGAAGGGACTCCACCAACAAGTTCTGATCCTGGCCCCCGTCACGCCCGGCCCGAACCCGAAGTACTACTACGGCCGCGTGGGGAACGACAATCCCTTCAAGATCCTCGCCAAGACCGTCGAACGCCTGCAGGTGGACCTTTTTGGCGACGATTGAAGCATCGCCTTCGCCGGGAGGCGATTCCGCCCGCAGGGAATCCTTGCGGAAACTGGTTTTCCCGTCCTTTCCGCTTCCCCATCCGCAGCAACTCGTGTTTTCTCCGGCCCGCAACTGCTCTCCATGGAACTCGACCTAATCGACGTCCACTTCGACCTGAAGTCCACGAAACCGCGCGAACTCGAGGAAGCCCTCGAGGACCCCTTCGGCGTACGCCTTTTGCCCGACCAGGATACGGACGGTGCGGAGGCGCGCTACTACGCGCTGGGCCGGACCGTGGCGGACCGCTATCTCTTCCTCTGCTTCTGGACGGACGGGAAGCGGACCCGCGTGATCACCGCCCGCCCGATGAGCGATGGCGAGCAGCGCTTCTACGAGCGGAAATACGCCGAGTTCAAATGAGCCAGCCCATGCAGCCCATCACCCGCTGGTCGGACATCCCGGCCTTTGAAGACGAGGAAGCCGAAGCCCGCTTCTGGGATACCCACGAGCTGGATGCACGGCTCATGTCCGGCTCCGTGCACGAGCCGGACTCGCGCGAGTCCACCACGATCACGCTGCGCTTCGATCCCCGCATGCTTTCCCGCATCAAGCGGATCGCCCGCTCGCGCTTCTTGAACTACCAGTCGATGATGAAGCAGTGGCTGGCAGAGCGTCTGGAAGACGAATTGAGGAAGCAGTAATCCGGTGTCGCGCCTCGCCCGCCATCCACTTGTGTGGCTCGCGGCATGGGCCGTGTGGTTTGGTACCTTGTGGTATCTTTCCTCGCAATCGCATCCGAACCCTCCGGGGCCGGAATTCGAGAACAAGGACAAGGTCCTGCACTTCGGCTACTTTTTCCTGGGCGGGTTCATTTCCGCGGGCTTCTTCCAGCGGCTGAAGCCTGCATGGCCAGGAGAGCGCGCGGCACTCTGCGCGATCTTCATCGGCGTGATGACGGGTGCCACCGATGAATGGCACCAAACTTACGTGCCGGAACGCAGCGGGAATGACGCCGCGGACCTGACGGCGGATTTCACGGGAAGCTTCTGCGGAGCGCTGGCGGGTGCCGCTGTGGTGCGGCGGCTTGTGGCGAAGCGGCAAGTGGTGGAGGGGTGAGGCTTGGCCTCAAGAGGACCAAGGGTCCGACCTATCGCAGCCTGGGCCAGCGGCCCAGGAATGCGGCAGGAACCGATCGAGGGCTGAAGGCCCGACCCAAATCGGTGGCGATCCGATTGATCGCGCGACTGCCCTGTTAGATCGGGCCTTCAGCCCTCCACACTCACACCACGCTGGTCCTGGGCCACTGGCCCAGGCTGCGATAGGTCGGGCCTTTGGCCCTGAAGAGGAGTCAGCTTCACTCCGCCACCACGAACATCGCGGCGAAGGGATTGCTCTCCATCGGCTTGTCCGGGTTCACGACCATCTTCGAAATATCCCCATCCAGGAAGAGCGCGTCCTTGCAGCCGAGCTGGAGGAAGAGCCCGGCGAAATCCCAGAAGTTCACTCCTTCGCCCTTCGCCGTGATCGCGAAGACCACGCGGCCCTCGGCATCGATGCCCACGCCGTTGCGGAGCTTTTTGTTAGGCGAGCCTTCCTTGAAGGCAGGGTGGCGTTTGCCGGCATCCAAGAGCAGCGGGCCGGATTGGATGCCGAAGCGGACCGGTGGCATGGGCTTCTCCCAGTTGGCAAAGATGCTGGCCTCGTGGATGTAGGCGCGGGGAAGCTCCTTGCCACCGAAAGGCTCACGAATGAGGAAGACGCCATTCGGCTTGAGAAAGAAATTCCCCTCCCCTACGGCGGTGTTGAGCGGGTGCCCTGTCTTCCCGCCTTCGATGTGCAGCCCGGCGGGGATGCCGCCCGGTTCGAAGATCCCGGCATTCATCAGGAACTTCACCGTCTTGCCCTGCTTGGCATAGGCCGCCTGCACCTTGTCGAAGCTGCGGTAGGGCTCGCCCTTGTCGTCCTTCCAGACCACTTCGACCTGCTTGGGCTCGAGCTTCACCACCCGGAAAGTGACCCCGGCATGGGTGACCTGTTCCTCCTTAACCTCCGCGGCGAGGGGCATGACGAAGGCGAGCAAGAGACCGCACAAGAGCTTCATGCGGCAAGTTCCCCCGCCCTCCCGGCACTGGCAAGGATTCACCCAAAGTCCAATAGCGCCCCCTTCGCCGCTGCCTCATCCTCCCCGCCACGATTCCGGCACAGTACATGCAGGTCTCCCCGCTCGACGGCGGTTCCGCCTGCCCCCAAACTTCTCCCGCTCATGGCGCGTAAAACCAAGATCATCATCACCCTCGGCCCGGCCACGGAGGCGGAGGAAACCATCGGCCAGCTCATCGACCTGGGCACGAATGTGTTCCGGCTGAACATGAGCCACGCGAAGCACGAATGGGCGCGGGAGATGGCGCGCCGGGTGCGCAAGGCCGCCGCCGATCGCGCGGCCTACGTCGCGGTGCTCTTCGACCTGACAGGCCCCTCGATCCGCACCGGTGACCTGGAGAAGCCCTATGAGCTGAAGATCGGCGACATGGTGGAGTTCCGGAAGGCCGCCGCCCCGGCCAAGATCCCGCTTTCCACCACCGTGAACTACGACGGCCTGATGGATGACGTGGCGGAGGGCCGGACCCTGGTGGTGGACAACGGCACCATGCTGATGGAGATCAAGACCAAGCAGGAGGACCGGATCGTCTGCGAGGTGAAGACCGCGGGCAAACTCGGCTCGCGCCGCCACATCAACCTGCCCGGAACGCGGCTGAACCTGCCGGCACTCACGGAGAAAGACCACAAGGACCTGGCCCTCGCGGTGGAATGCGATGCGGACTACATCGCCGGTTCCTTCGTTCGCGATGCGGCGCATGTCCGCGAGCTGCGCGAGGCGATGGAGCGACTGGAAGGCAACGCGCAGATCGTGGCAAAGATCGAGGACCAGGAGGCGATCCGGAATATCGATGCGATTATCCAAGCCACGGACGTCATCATGGTGGCGCGCGGCGACCTGGGAGTGGAGGTGGAATTCGAAGAGCTGCCCATTCTCCAGCGGCGGATCGTCAAGCGTTGCCATGAGCTGGGCAAGCGCGTGATCGTGGCCACGCAGTTGCTGGAATCGATGATCCAGAACCCGACGCCGACCCGTGCGGAGGTGACCGACGTGGCGAATGCCGGCTATGAGGAGGCGGATGCCTTGATGCTTTCCGGCGAGACCAGCGTGGGCCTGCACCCGCTGCGCTGCGTGGAGGCGCTGGTGAAGATCACCACCCGCATCGAGCGCACCGGTGGCCTTGGCTTCGGGCAGTGCGTGCTGCTGCGCGATGAACGGCAGAAGGCAGCCAAGGCTGCTGTGACGCTGGTGGATACCTTGGCAGATGCGCGGCTGATCGTGCTGACGCGCCGCGGTGTGATGGCCAACCACACGGCGATGTTGCGCCCGCGCACGAACGGCTTCTATGCTTTCACGCCGACCGAGCGCGTCTGCCGCCAGCTCGCGCTGACGCGGAACATCGAGGCTTTCCGCCTACCCTTCGCCGCGACCATCGATGAGACGATCCAGCGGGCGATCGAGTTGCTGCGCCAAGCGAAGCTGGTGAAGCAGGGCACGCCGCTGGTGATCATCTCGGATATCCTTTCGGACCACTTCGCGGCGAATTCGATTTTGCTGCACCACGCGTGAAGTAGTCCGCACAGTCCTCTGTGCGGATGAAGCAGTTCTTGCGGCGGACTCCACCGGATGGCCTCGGGAGATGCCGGCAGTCGGCATAGCTTCGTCCGCTCAGAGGACTGAGCGGACTATTTTCCCTACCCGCGATCGCGTGATGGCGGCGGGGGAAAATTCGGCCATAATGAGCGGCGTAAGGGAGAATTGCACAGCTTCCCCCAAAGCAACCACGGGACATAAAAAGACCCCCGGACACTGGAACGGTTCCCCCCTCTAGTGTCCGGGGGCCAATCCCCTCCCGATTTTCCCACTTTAACCCCGGACCTCCGCCAGCCCACCTCCTCGGGCTGCCCGGCCCGGGTGAGGAGCAGCGACCTTACTGTCGCTGGCACCGGGAGGCGACGCGGCTCTCAGGTCCGTACGTTACCCACAAGTCAGGCGACATCTGGTTTTAGCGCCGGGAGGCGCGGCGGATATTAGCCGGTGGTGGAGGCTTTGCGGAACCACCGGTAAGCACGGCAAAAGCCATTGAGCCCCGCCAGGGGCGACGAAAATGAATGCCGGAAGCACTGGGGTGTTTCCGGCATCTGGAGTAGCCGTGCCGGGAAGCCCCAGAACGTACGATATCTCTCGTAGAAGCGGCACTTCCGCCGGCCCTCCGGGGCGGCAGTCCTTGGGGCGGCCTTTCCGGTGGTTCCGCTATCGCTCCACTACCGGCTAATATCCGATGCGCCTCCAGCGCGAAGAACCGGGCAATTCAAATTCACTCACTTGTCGGTGACGGGCAGCCTTTGGGGACCGTTCTCAGGGATAATAAGGTCCCTGCTCCTCAGGAAGCCGCCGCCTGGTGGATCACCATCTGCGGGAAAGGAATGTCCCAGCCCTTCTCATTGCAGGCACTGATGCAAGCGGTCTGGATCATACGATCCAGTGCATTGAAGCGCGGTGCCGCATCGCCGTTGAAATCCGCCAGCACGCTGTAGTCGAGCGAGCTCGCGCCCGCTTCCTTGAACTCCACCTTCACGGACTTCACGAGCTCGCGGCCCAGTACCTCCACCAAATGGCGGTGCACCGCTTCCTGCAGGAAGTCCGGCACTTCCTCCGTGGCCAAGGCCCGGTGCAGATAACCGACGCCAAAGGTGCTGCTCACGCGGAAGCCACGCGAGAGATTCTCCGGGCACAGCTTCAGGAAATCCGTGGTGAGATAGGTCTTCAAGCTACCACCGAGCCGCAGCACCACCACCTGCTCCGGCGTCTGTTGGATGACCTTGCCGAAGCAGGCATCGTTCAGCCGGACCCAGTCGCTTTCCTTGCAGGGAAACCAGGGCTCCTTGGGATCGGAGGGGCGGGAGTGCAGGGGCAGGAGTTCCTTCACCGGAAGGCGCATGGTGCCGCCGGTGAGCTCCGGATTACTAAAGTCGCAGTACATGTTCAGGGCATCCACGCGCCAGGGAATGCCGCCATAGATCAGGCGCTCGCCCTGGCGCACGGGCCCGAGGTTCAGGATCACCTTGATCTGTTCGATGTAGGGCGGCAGCGCCCGCTTGGAGGCCCAGAGTATCCCCACGATAAAGATGATGGTGATGGCCAGCATCACCCAATCGCCCTTGAGGTAGAACACCAAGGTCAGGGAGAATACGGCGAGCACCACCGCCACCGCCGCAACAATGAGATCCGCGGAGCGGGCCATGAGGCCGTCCTTGCGCCGCCGGTGGATCGGACTGTAGCGGCGCAAGCCGCGGTAGAGCCGGCGGGTGCCGATGTAGACCGCCAGCGCGATCCCGAAGGCGAGCAGCAGGTTCAGCCCGCGGCTGCGCCAGAAGTCCGAGACGATGCCGGAGATCGCTTGCCAGGCGGAGGGCGTGTTCTTCTCGCGCTCTTCGATCTGGCGGCCCAGCGTTTCGGTCTCGCTGGTCGCTTCATCCACACGGCTGGTCCAGAGCTTCTTCGTGTCTTCGAGTTCCTTGCGCACATCTCCTTCCGGCGTGGAGGCCAGCGCGGTGGTGGTGCGGTCGAGCGCGGCCTTCGAGACCTTCTGGCGCTCCGCCCACACGCGCAGCTCGGAGCGCAGTTCCTCCATCTCGCGTGGCTTGGAGGTCGCTTCCTTCAAGCCATTGAAGAGCGGCTTGAGCAGGTCCTTGAATTCATTGTCGAAGCTCGCTTCCTCCTCCGCCGCACTGAGGTAGGCATTGTCCTCCACGCCGGTGGCCACGATGCGGAAATTCGAGCGCAGCTGGTTCACCCGCTCGCGCTGGGCATCCACCCGCTGGGTGATCTCCTTCTTCGCCTCGTCGGTGTTAGCCTTCTCAAGTTCGTCGCGCAAAGTGGCCAGGTCCTTCTCCGCATTCTGGATCGCGGGAATCAGGGCCTTCAGCGTCTCCAGGTTCTTCGCGACATCCGCGGGCGGCGGCAGGGCCTTCGGCTTCTTCTCGGCGAAGGCGGCGCCGGCCAACATCAGGAAGGCCGCGAGTATCCGGAACAAGGTCATGATGCCGCGAAGCTAGGCGCGGCTGCCGGGGCGCTCAACCTCCGATGACTCCATGCCAAGCCCAGAGCGTGGGATCGAGCTGCTCACGGGCGGCGGCGATGATCGCTTCTGCCTGCGAGGAATCTTCCAGCACGGCGAACATGGTGGAGCCGGAACCGCTCATCAGCGCGCCGGCCACGCCGGGCTGGGCCATGAGCCATGCCTTCACTTCGGCAAGGAAGAGATGCTTCTGGAAAACCGGGCGCTCCAGGTCATTGACCAGCTCGCCCCAGGGGAAGACCTGCGGCGCGTAGTCGATGCCCGGCAGCTCCTTGGAATCCTTCCAGCGCTTGTAAGCATCCGGAGTGGCCACGCCGAAGTTCGGCTTGAGCAGCAGGACCGGAAGTTCCGGCAGCGGATCCGCCGCGGCGATGTGCTCACCCCGGCCCGTCGCCCGCGCGACCGGAGGCCCGAGGAAGAAGGGAATGTCCGAGCCCAAGGTGGACGCAATCTCCATCAGCTTGGCCGTGTCGAAGGCATCGCCATTGAGCTGGTTCACCGCCGCAAGCGTGGCCGCCGCATCGCTGCTGCCACCGCCGAGGCCGGCACCATGCGGCACGCGCTTCTCCAAGTGAATGGCCAGCGGCTGGGCAAAGCCCGAGGCAGCGCGATAGACAGCCAGCGCCTTCAGCACGAGATTCGAGCCATCGGCCGGCACACCGGGGTCATCGCAGGTGAAGGCATCAGCCTCCGCGGGCGAGAAGCTCAGCCGGTCGCAGAGCCCGGGCAGACGGACCATCAGGGTGTCGAGCTCGTGAAAACCATCTTCCCGCCGGCGCAGCACGCGCAGGGAGAGATTCAGCTTGGCGGGAGCATCGATGACCAGCGGCACGCTCATGTGGCACCGATCAAAGGGCATCCCTGCCGATCAGCGCAAGCATCCGCCCCGTGCAGCCTTTCTCAATACGGTAGCTGTAGTAGCTCTCCAGGTCCGCCGCCGTGTCCGCGCCGCAGTCGTGGAACTCCCCCACTCCGGCCTTCTCGGCCTGGCGGGCGATCTCCGCCGCGAAATCGATCTCGTAGTGCGGCGGGCGGATGCAGGGGCCGAGCACGACCACCAGATCTTCCGCCCGGGTGCCGAAGCGTGCCTTCATCAGCTCAATCCCCTCTGTGAGGATGCCCAGCTCGGAGCCCTTCTTGCCGGAGTGAAGCAGGCCCACCGCCCCGGTGCCGCGGTCCGCCAGGTAAATGGCACCGCAGTCCGCGACGTAAATGCCCAGGATCTCGCCCGGCGTGTTCGTCACCAGGCCATCCACCCCGGGCATAACGGGCAGGCCATCGCCCGCCATTTTCAAAGCCGCATCCGGCACAGGGACCTCTGCCACGCCGATGCCGTGGATCTGCTCGGCCCGCCACCATCGGTCGCGTCCGTACCAGGCCGCCACCTGCTCTTCATGCGAGGGGCGCAGCCGGGCCAGGGTTTCCTCGCGGTCCGTGCTCACCGGGATGCCAGCGAGCCGGCCGATCCAGTGGGCCCGGATCCCGGGAATCCCCGCCAAGGGGTCTAAAAAAGAGAGCGCCCCCGCTACGGGCACAAACCGTAGCGGAGGCGCGATCGATCCGCCTAGGGGTTTGTCAGCGGCCTCGTCGCTCACGCGATGGCGCGCGCCCGAATGGCACGCTTCGTGTGCTCGACGGCCTCTGCCTGGTCCTCATCCATTTCAGACAAGATACCTGCGAGGTCCGCGGCGATTTCCTTCCGCATTTTGCTCACGAGTTCCGTACCCTTGTTGGTGATACGGACCATGATTTTGCGTCGGTCTTCTGCGGCATGGACACGCTCGACGTACCCAAGCTTTTCCAAACGATCGACGAGGCCAGTGGCCGCGGCGGTCGAATGACCCATCTTCTTCGCGATATCCGACATGGTCAGATATTCTTCGCTAGAAAGGTAGGCCAGGAGGAAGAACTGGGGGAACGACACGTTGCCTTTGTTGAGTTCGTTTGACAGGTTCAGGATACAGCTTCGCTGCGTGAACAGGACGAAGTCAGCGAGGCGATCTGCATCGGCATGCAATGAGGCGTTGGATGCGCCCGTGGTGCTCAGTTTCATGGCTGGTTGTAGTATTCATCTTTCGGGACATGTAAGGGAGCACAGCCTTTGCGAGGGAGAACCTAACAAGGATGCCGGAAGGTAAGCAAGACCAAATTGCAAATTTCTCGCCTAACACCACAGATTCAGGTGTAGGTTTTTGAAATTCATGGCTTTGCGGGACTAGCTTCAGGCTTTTTTTGTGTTTCAAGCTGTGCCGAGGGGCTTCCCTCGACGGTAGGCGCAGGCGCGGCGGAATCCGCGGCAGGTTCCCCCATCGGTCTATAATATACCGAGTCCCCAACTTTCGCCACTCCTGAACGAACATCTGCCGCTAAAAATTGCCCCATTTTTTCCCCGGTGGCGGCTAGGCTCGACGTACGCCCTTCATTTCCAAGGCCTGCCAGCAGCCCGCCATCCGGCACGCGCCAGGGTCCGTAGGCCTCGATCAGGACGAAATCTGCTCCGGAGGGAGTGGCAGCGACCCGCCCGACCAGCTTAGGAGCGGTCTCGGATCGGGTTTCCTTGGGCTTCTCGTCCTGGAAAAGGGAACAGGAGGCCAGGAGCCCCAGTAGGGGGATCATCAGAATGCGCATGCGGGAATAGCGCCACACTCCCCCACCTCATTCAAGCCCGGCGCGGGTGCTTGAAGCGGGAGCCGTGGAAATTCTCCCTTCCTCGACCTCTCAGCGGGCGCTATCCGCTGGCACGATGACCTTTCTCCAATGGGTGAAGAATTTCGCCTCCCTCATGGCTTCCCCCAAATCAGCGGTGAGACGCTTGGATCGCAACCATGCGCTAGCCCAAGAGCTTCTTCATCCCGAGTGGACACCGATTGAAGAGCACTTCGGCGCTCCGGTGCCAGCGACTCTCAAGCAGTTCTATTCCGATCCCAACCAGCTCTTGCAGCTCGACTTCACCATCGTCAGCCTGAAGAGCGAGATCCTTGGGGGCCTCTACATCGAGTTTTTTGAGAAAATGGGACTGGGATCGGTGGATGGCTTCTTCGAGGGCTTTGAGCGCTTCATTCCCCTAGCCCGCGGCTGCGGCGCTGAACTCTGCGTGATCGATCCCACCGAGGCCGATCCCGAGGTCTTCCTCCACATCTACGACATCGGCGCTGACCCGGAGCACTTCCGCTCCACGGGCCTGCGGCTCTCCGGCTTTCTCCGGGCGAAGAGAGTCCCCGCGGGCCGGCTGCCGGAAGAGCTTTGAAGGTTCCTTGAAACCTCCCAAGTGAAGATATCGGAAGATTTCCTCCGCGGGATGGTTGACGAAATTCGGCGGCTGTGCGCAGTTTCCGCGCGACGCAAGTTCCGAGGATCGGTGGCTGAGTGGTCGAAAGCACACCTTTGCTAAAGGTGCATACCTCAAAAGGGTATCGAGGGTTCGAATCCCTCCCGGTCCGCCAGCGTGTTTCACGCTGGAATTCCCCTAAAACATCCAGGGTGAATTGCGTCTGATGAGTGCCGTTTCAGGGCCAGCAGGCCGGAGCGGTTTAGTGCGGGAAAGGTTTAAATTTCCGCCACAGGTCTTCTCTCGCCAGAGGGGCGCGCGCTGTCAGAAAGGCCGCCTCTTTCTCACCCCGCATGCCCCTGCCCCGCCTTCTCCGCCGGCTTGGTTTCATCACTGGATCCGCCATCGCCACCCTCGGCTTCAGCTCTGCCGCCACCCTGCGGCATCACTACTTGTTAGATGGCGATGCCAGCGATGCGCAGGGCGTGACCAATCTCGCCGCGACTGGCAATGGGGTCAGCTTTCCTGCTTCCGGCGGCCGCGCGGGTGGCTTCGTGCGTCTCGCAGGGACCGATGACTATTTGCTGGCGACGACGGGCGGCGGCTTCTCCGCGCTGGGGGACTACAGCAGCTTCCGGCCCTTCAGCATGAGCTTCTGGGTGCGGCAGACGGCGGCGCAGGCGAGCTCCGGGACGATTGCGGTGTTCGGGATGACGACCAATTCCGCGGTGACCTCCAACACGGTGCCGAACTACAACACCGGCTTCGAGGTGGCCACGCGCGAATCCAGCGGTGGCCTGGGCCTGCGGGTTCGCTGCCGGAATGGCGGCACCGGAGATGGCCCGGGGCCGATCCTCACCGGCATCAACATCGCGGATGGCGCCTGGCATCACGTGGCCGTGGTTTTCGAGGCGAGTGGGCGCTCCGTCTACCTGGATGGCGTGCTGGCCGGCTCAAACAGCACGCCGGTGGCCTTCTCCGCAGCAGAGCCGGTCACCAAGTTCGCGATCGGTTCCTTCATCCGCAATGGCTCGCCGCTCGATGATCTGAATGGCGATGTGGATGACTTCCAGGTCTATGAAGGTCCGCTGACCGCCACGGAGGCCAAGCAGCTCTACCAGAACCCGGGGCTGACCTTGCTCGATGAGTTGCCGCTGCCCGGCGCGGAGGAACTGCTCGACCCGAATCTGCCCAAGGCCGACATCGTGGATACCATGATCGGGGTGGGGCCGGCCGCTGGTACGGGATCCACCGTACCTGGGGCCTGCCTGCCACAGTCCTCGATCTATCCGAGCCCGGACACGGTGACTGCCGCGGCGGGCGGCTATGCGAATGGCAGCAATGTGGTGGGCTTCTCGCAACTGCATGCCACGGGCTCCGGATCGAGCACCATGTCCTACGGGAACTTCCTGGTCTCGCCGCGCCTCGGCGCGAACAGCACGACGAATGAGGACGACAACGGATCGCCGGTGAGCAATGTGGTGAACCGTCCCTACTCCTACCGCGGGCGGCTGAGCACTCCGGGGATCGATTGCACCGTGGTGCCCACGGCGAACTGTGCGCTCTATCAATTCGACTTCCCGGCCACCGCGGATGCACGGCTCTACTTCGACGTGGCGCGGAAGCTGAACCGGGCGGACGGCATGACGAACGGCTCGGTGGCGGTGGATCTGGCGAATGGCACGATCAGCGGTGGCGGGACTTTCGACAGCAACTGGAACCCCGCGGCCTACAATGTGTACTTCTACGCGAAGCTGGACACCGCGCCCACCTCGGGAGGCTCGTGGCTCGGCAGCACCCCGGCGGATGGCGTGCTCACGCGGACAACGGCGACGCGCCAGAGGATCGGCTCCTGGGTGCGCTTCGACACCAGCACGAACCGCACGGTGCGGATGAAGATCGGGGTTTCGTTCCAATCGGTGGCGAAGGCGCAGGAGTATGTGGAGCACGAACTCCCGGCCTGGGATCTGGCCGGGCTGGAGACCGCGGCGAAGTCGCGCTGGAACAGTGCGCTCTCCGTATTGGAGACGCCGGGCATCACCGCCGGGGAAGCGCGCAAGCTCTACACTGCGCTCTTCCACAGCCTGATCCAGCCGCGCAACCGCACGGGCGATCCGGCCGACTGGCCTGCGGATGCGCCTTTCTGGGATGACCAGTACACGCAGTGGGACACTTGGCAGACGCTCTACCCCCTGCTGGACATTGTTCGACCGGACTCGGTGGCGGCGATCGTCAATTCCTATGGCGAACGCTTCGCGCGCAATGGCCGGGCGGAGGCGGCTCTCATCCAAGGGAAGGACTTCCAGGTCGGCCAAGGCGGCGATGAGGTGGACCGCGTGATCGGCGATGCCTGGGTGAAGGGCATCCCGGGCATCGACTGGGCAAAGGTCTGGCCGCTGCTGCAGTTCAACGCCGGGCGCCGGACGGATCATTACCGCACGCTGGGCTACGTCTCGAATGGCAACCGCGATGGCTATGACTCGCGGATGGAGTCCGGCTCCTCGACCATCGCCTTCGCGCACGGTGACTACTGCGCGGCGAAGGTGGGTGAAGCGCTGGGCCACACAGCGGAAGCGCAGGCTCTCTACGCGCGCTCGGCGAACTGGCGCAATGTGTGGGATGCCACAGCTACGGGGGATGGCTTCTCAGGATTCCTGCGCGGCAGGAACAGCAACGGCAGCTTCTCTGGTACTAGCCCGACCTCCGGCTCCGGCTCGGACTTCTATCAGGGCACTTGTTGGAACTACTCCTTCAACATCTACGATCGCGAGGCGATGATCGCGTTGATGGGTGGGCGGGCGCGCTTCATTCAGCGCCTGGAGTTTGCCTTTGGCAAGGGCAGCGCTTCCTACCTGGACTTCAGCAACGAGGTGAACCTGCAAGCGGTGCCGCTGCTGGCCCGGGTCTCGCGGCCGGCGCAGGCCGCCTACTGGGCGAACGAGGTGCGCAAGAGATATGGGCTCTCCTCCTACCCGGGAGATGAGGATTCCGGGGCGATGGCCTCGCTGTATTTTTTCCTAACGGCTGGCTTCATCCCCGCGGCGACTGAGGACACCTACTATCTCCACGGCCCGCGGGTGCCGCGCCTGGACTTCCATGTCGGCGGGGGCAAGGTCTTCACGGTGACCGCGGAGAACGCGGGTGGCGCGAACCTGTATGTGCAATCGGCCACGCTGGATGGAGTGCCGCTTGCCACGCCGGTGATCCATCATGCCGATATCGTGGCGGGCAAGACGCTGGCCTTTGTGATGGGGCCCTATCCCGGAAGCTGGGGCACCGGTGGAGATTTCGCGGCACCGGTGCGGCGCGATACGGTGCTGCCGCTTGAGGGCTCGTGGACAGCCGCGCTTGGCGCGCCCGTGATCACCGGTGCGGATACCAAGGAACCGGTCTGGGGCATCGGCAGCAATGGCGCGGACAATACGGCGATCCACTCTGCTTTTCCCGAGCTTACGCTGGCACACGCGGGGGATTCACTGGTGCTCGCGGCCACGGTGAAATTCAGCGGACTGGGCACCGAGCAGACCGCTCCGGCGGGCCGCTTCGCCTGGGGGCTCTTCAACAACAACGGCGAGGTTGGCAACAACCGGTGGTCCGGCTACCTGGCGGCCAGCGATACGACGGATGCCAGCGGCACGCAGAAGTTCTGGAGCCGCGCGGCCTCTAACAACTCGGCCTATCACACGACGACCGGCGCAAGCGCACTGAGCTCATTCACGCTGCCCGCGCCCGCCTTTGCGGATGGCAGCTACCGCCTCGTGCTCTCCCTCTCGCGCACGGAGGCCGGGGCACTGGACTATCATGCAGCGCTGGTGCGTGCGTCCGATGGAGTGCTGTGCTCGGCCTTCACCGGTTCCGATCCGGCACCGGTGAGCTACGCGTTCAACCGCGCTGCCTTCCGCGCGGGTGATGCGCTGGATGCGGACTCGATCGAGGTGAGCGACTTCGCAGTGATCTCGAATCCCGCCGCGGGACCGCCGACATCTTACCAAAGCTGGAAAATCATCCACACCGGCAGCAGCGCCACCGCGGACAGCGATGATTCCACCGACCACGACGGGCTGCCGCTTCTTCTCGAGTATGCCTTCGGCCTGGATCCCGCGGTACCCGATGCGACTGCGACAAGCTCCGAGCTGCTCAAGCCCGGAACGCCGGCGGTTCATGCGGATGGCATAGGCTTCCATGCGCTCTTCATCCGCAGGAAGGGTGACAGCGGCCTGAGCTACGCCCCGCAATTTAGCCAGGATCTGGACGGCTGGAGCGATAGCGCGGTGGTGCCTGCGGTCCTGGCTTCGGGGACTGAGCTGGAGCTGGTGAGCATCCCCTGCCCCGTCTTCGCGAGCGAACCGCAGAACTGCTTCTTCCGGGTGCTTGTCAGGGCGGTGCCTTGATAAGGAGCAGCGACGAATGCTGGCGGCTGACGACGAGAGCGACTAACATCCTCACATGATCCCGCCGGACCTCGCGCAACGCCTCGCTGCCCGCGAGCGTCCGCCGGGATATCCGGTAATGAAGCAGCGCTGGTCGCGCCTGCTCTTCCTGCACTGGCGGGTGGATCCGGACTTGCTGCGTCCCCTGCTGCCCGCGGGCTTGCACTTGGATTTGCACGAGGGTGAGGCATGGCTCGGTGTCGTGCCCTTTTTAATGGAGCGCGTGCGGCCCGTGCTGCTTCCGGCGGTCCCGGGTTTGTCATGGTTCCTGGAGCTGAACGTGCGGATCTATTGCCACGATGACTCGGGACTGCCGGGCGTGTGGTTCCTTTCGCTCGATTGCAACCAGCCCATCGCGGTCGAACTGGCGCGAAATCTCTTCCTGCTCCCCTATCAGCACGCCCGCATGCGCTATGGCGGTAATCTCGCCGCCACGCGCTACCATTGCCAGCGTCGTGGCGAAGAGGAAGAAGCGCTGTACGAATACGGCCCCGTTGAAGCCGCGGAGATTCGCATCGCGGAAGTAGGCTCGCTGGAGTTCTTTCTGTTAGAGCGCTACGTCCTCTTCTCCCAGGGACGACAAGGGCGTCTCTACAGCGGGCGGGTGCATCACTCTCCCTATCCGTGGGCACCGGCGCAGTGTGGAAAATGGTCCACGCTGCCGGTGAAATGGAATGGCCTGCCCGAGCCAGTGGAGCCGCCGGAGTCGATGCTCTGGGTCGATCACGTGGACGTCCACATCTTCCCCCTGCGGCGCTTGAACCGCTAAGGGCGCATCCCGGAGCTGCCCTATCAAATTCGCGATTTGATACGCATCACTTACGCGGGGTTTGGCAGTGGGTTGTCAGACAGGTAGCAGGCTCGGATAAGCCATACGCCGGAATGCGCTCCTGAACCCGGGACAGGGCATTTGCCGAACCCGTTTTACCTATCAAGCGATGTCCGGACACCGGGCTGGGGCGGAGCCAATTCGGCGTGGGCCAAAATCCAAAAGACCCAATGAGACTCCAATCCACCGTAACCCGACACCACATCCTCCAGACCGCGCTCGGTCTGGGTTGCATGCTCGTCGCCTCCGTCCCCATCGCCCGTGCGGCCTCCGACACTTGGGACAATGGTGCCAGCGACAACAACTGGCAAAGCGTCACCAACTGGGCTTCCGACACCCAGTTCCCCGGCCTGGCCACGAACGTCTTCACCAGCGCGGACGACGCCACCTTCAGCAGCACCGGCTCCGGGACGATCAATCTCGGCCCGCAGATCAACCTGCGGGTGATCAACTTCGGCGTCGCCGGGGGAAATGCCGGGGCCTTCACGATCGGGGATGCGAATGACACCCTGAATCTCTCCACCCTCGGCGGCGTGACGATGAACGCCGGGGTCACCACCGCGCAAAACATTGGCGTGGCCGGCACCACACTCAACTTGGCCACGGATGCGAACGCCACCAATACCCTCACCAACAACAGCACGGCCGCGCTGACCGTCGCGGCCAACGTGGTCGCGGTCCCGGCCGCGGGCAATAGCGTGCTGGTGGTCACCGGCAGCGGGAATACCGCCATCTCCGGCAGCATCGCGGAGACGGGCGCGGGCAATTCGGCACTGCTGAAACACGGCGCGGGCCAGCTCACGCTTTCGAATGGCAGCACCTTCAATGGCACGGGAGCGATCGGCCGGGTTCCAGCGACCGCCGCGGGCTTCCCGCTGGTGGTGCGCGAGGGCACGCTGCTGCTCAATGGCGGAATCCACGCGGTGGACACCGAGGCGGTGATCGGCGGCGTGGTTACCGATGGCGGAGCCGGCCAGAATGCGAAGATCCAGGTGGACTCCGGCACCTTCAATGTCGGCAGCTGGATGTCGGTGGGACGCGGCAATGGCATCGGGGCCACCAGCTCCGATCTGGTCGCGAACAATGCCGCGGCGATCAATTCCGCCAACCTGAGCGGCGGCTTCAATGGCGGCAACGCCGCCAACATGAGCAAGGGCTCGGTGACCCTGAACGGCACCTCCGTTTACACCGTGACCGGCAACAACGCGAACTTCAACTGGGCGGAAAGCGCAGGCTCCTACATGACCCTGACGGTGAACAATTCCGCGAAGCTGGTTCACAATGGTGCCGCATCCGGCACGCGCATCGGCATGACCGGCACTGGCATCCTCAACATCGCCAGCCCGACGGCCACGGTCGATGCGCGCAACCTGATCATCGGCCAGGGTGCCAACGGTGTCGGCGCGGTCTACAACCAAGGCACGCTGCTGAGCGTCGGGCTGGATGGCCTCTTCCTCGGCGACGGCGCCCCCAGCGCGAGCTACTTCCGCAATGACAATGGCAGCGCCGCGGTGCCGAACGCCAACTGCGCGAGCATCGTAGCGGGCATCGGCAACAACTCGAATGCGGTGGTCGATGTCATCAGCGGCCAGCTCTCGGGCACCCGCGTCGGTGGTGGCTTCTTCAACAACACCAACACCACCAACTCGCAATACAACGTGCTGGGTGGCGAGCTGGCCGCGGGAGCCACCGGCTTCCTGCTTGGTGACGATGCCAACAAGATCAACAAGTGGCTCAACCTGAATGTCACCGGCGGTGTCTTCAATAGCGCCAGCGTGATCAACCTCTCGAATGCCAACAACGCGGCCAACACCGGCATCCTGTCCGCGAAGAATGGCGTCACGCTTTCCGCGGACACCATCACCGCGGGGCTGAATGCCAACAGCTATGTCAACTTCGACAACGCGACGCTGAAGGCCAGCAGCGGCACCACGCCGGCACTGATCGGCGCGGGCCTCGACCGCGTCACCATCTACGCCGGGGGCCTGACGGTGAATACCAACGGCTTCAACAAGTCCATCGCCACGCCAATGTCCGCCCCGGATGCGAACGGCACGACCACCTTCGGCGTCACCGGCATCAACCTCAGTGGCACCGGGACCGGCTACGAGGGCCGGCCGATCGTGAAGATCACCGGCGGCGGCGGCACGGGTGCCACGGCCATGGCGGACTTCAACCTGGCGACCGGCCAGGTCACCGGCGTCACGATGACCAGCCCGGGCTCCGGCTACACCAGCGCGCCGACAGTCGCCATCCTCGGCGGCGGCGGCACGGCTCTAACAGCGACGGCGACCACGGGTGCCTTCACCGGCGGGGGCCTGACCAAGACCGGAGCGGGAACGCTCACGCTGGGCACCGGCAATACCTTCACCGGCACCATCGCCGTGAACGACGGCAAGCTGGGGCTGGGCGGAACCTATACGAATGCCGTCACCGTGGGAGCCACCGGCGGTCTGGTGGTGGCGGATCCGGCCGCGGCGATCGGCACGCTGACGGTGCCATCGATCAACTTCAGCGCGGGTGCCTCAGTCACCTATGAGACGGGTGGCGGGACCAGCAGCGACAAGATCGTGGTCGGCACGGTCACGCACGGCGCGCTGGGCTTCACGCTCTATGACACCGGCACCACCAATGCCTCCACGCCCGGCACCTACACGCTCTTCCAGTACAGCGGTGCCTTTACCGGCGGCACCACCGGTCTCTCCGTGCTGAATCCGCGGGCGGGCTACTCCTACACCTTCAACAACACCGGCAGCGCGATCACCGTGCAGGTGAGCTCCGTGGATGCCGATGGCGATGGCATGTCCGATGCCTACGAAACCGCCAACGGCCTGAATCCGAACGACGCGACCGGCGTGAACGGCGCGAGCGGAAACCTGGATGGTGACTTCGCCACCAACTACGAGGAATTCCTCGCCGGCACCGCCGCCAACAACGCCGCCTCCGATCCGCTCAACACCGACAACGACGGGCTGCTGGACAGTTGGGAAGTCACCCAGTTCGGCAGCATCGCCGCGCAGACCGGGACCGATGACTTCGATGGCGACTTCGACAGCAATGCCAAGGAATACACCGCCGGCACCGATCCCAAGCTCTGCTCGAGCTTCAGTGACAGCGATGCCGATGGCCTGGGCGATGGCTGGGAGATCTTCTACTTCGGCAATATCACGGCGAAGAATGGTAGCGCGGATAGCGACGGCGACCACTTCAGCGACCTCAAGGAATACAAGGCGGGCACCAATCCGCTCGACTCCTCGCTCTCGCCCGCCCAGGGCAAGGGCACGCACCGCTGGAGCTTCACCGGCAACCTGAACGACTCGATCGGCAGCAGCCCCGCCACGATCCAGAACGGCACCAACAGCAACACCAACGTGGTCACGCAGAATGCGACCAGCGTGACCATGGCAGGCGGCGTCAAGGCCGACTCGCAGTGGGTGAAGCTGGGCGCCAACCTGCTGCCCGCGCGGAACACCCCAGTCACCATCGAGCTCTGGGCCACGCAGAATGCGATCCAGAACTTCTCCCGCATCTTCGACTTCCACAGCGCGACGACGGAGAACGTCTACATGAGCTGGTCCGTGGGCACCGGCGCGAACACAGACCGCGTGCAGTGGCTGGATACGGGCGCGAACATGCTGGTGGATAATACCAACAGCTACGCGCTCGCCACCAAGTATCACATCGTGATGACCATCGAGCCGATCGGCACGACCGGCAGCTCGCTGGTGAAGTGGTATTCCGCACCGGCCTATGACGGCGGGAGCAACCTCCAGCTCGGCACCGCGAAGCGCAGCATGACGGTGGCGAACAGCATGGCCTTCATGACGGACACCATCAACGCGCTCGGCTTCTCGCCCTACAACGACGGCACCGCCAGCGCCACCTACGATGAAGTGCGCCTCTGGGACGGAGCCCTGACCGAGTGGGCGCTCCAGGGCCTGCATCAGAAGGGACCGGATGACATGAGCCAGCCGGATTCCGACAGCGACGGGCTGCCGGATGCCTGGGAGGTATTCTACTTCGGAGATCTCTCGCCAACTGCCAGCGGCGATCCGGATGGCGACCTCAGCTCGAACCTGGAGGAATTTGTGGCCGGTTCGGATCCCAACAACTCCGCCTCCAGCCCGAACGATTCCGATGCGGACGGTCTGCCGGATGCTTGGGAGCTTGGCTACTTCGGCGATCTCGATGAAACGGGCTTCACCGATCCGGACGGCGACTTCTCCATCAATCTGGACGAGCTGGCCGCCGGCACCAATCCGAACCTCTACACCTCCTTCCCGGATGCGGACCACGACAACATGTCCGACGGCTGGGAGGAACACTACCTGCCGAATCCCAGCCTGGATAACGGCACGGGCGACGATGACGGCGACGGCTTCAACTCGCTGGCCGAGTTCCAAGCCAAGTCGCTGCCCAACGACCCGCTGTCCCCGGGTGCCGCGGATGGCGACGTGGACAACGACGGGCTGCCCGACGCCTGGGAGATCGCCTGGTTCGGAAACCTGGCGCAGAATGCCACCGGCGATCCGGACGGCGACAGCGCGAACAACCTGGCCGAGTACAAGGCCACCTCCGATCCGAGCGCGGCAACCGGTGCCACCTCCACGCCTACCGACATCAACGGTGACGGGATTGCCGACCAGTATGTGTTCCAGGACTTCACTGCCAACGGCAGCGGAATCGCGGACAAGGACTCGCAGGCCACCACCCTGACGACACGCCTGCCCGGCACTGGCACTACGATCACCGTACCAGATCCCAGCCTGGACCTCGATACCACGGCACCAGGAACCCTGGCGCTGACCTCCAGCACCAGCGATATCAACAACCAGGTGAACATGCCCCAGCTTGAGGCACTTGGCATCCCGCTGTCTTCACTCGGCTTCAGTGCCACGGAAGACTTCCGCATCCGTGCAAACTTCGTGGATCTGCCGGCCACGGGGGGCTTCGACCAGATCGGTGCCTATGTGGGGACCAGCAGCACCGCGATGACCCGTGTGGCCTTGATCGGGGCGAACCGCGTGGCGCTGGGCGTGAACACGAACGGTGCCGCTGACAGCAATGCCTTCTTCGGCGCGAATGGCACGGCCCCGGCAGCTGGCAAGGCGATGAGCGTGGTGATCCAGCGCATCGGCGGCACTTGGTCGATGATGGTGGACAACAACATCGCCACCCCGGGCGCGCAGCCGGCCTTCCTGGATGGCAATGCCTCCTTGCAAGCGGGCGTGTTCATCCTGGATGGAGGTGCCGCCGAGGTCACCCACCGCACCGCGAAGCTGGATAGCTTCACGGTGGTGCGCTTCGCCGCATCTGCCAGCCCCGATGGCGACAACGACGGCATGGCGGACGCCTGGGAGCAGACCTACTTCGGCAACACCAGCCGGAATGGCAGCGGCGACTTCGACAACGATGGCAACACCGACTTCGAAGAGTTCGCCTTCGGCGGCACGCCTAACAACGGCAGCTCCCAGGGCACGAGGACCGTCGCACTGGCGGACACCAACGGGAATGGCCAACGCGAACTGACGATGACCATCGCGGTGCGCGCCGGAGCTACCTTCGCGGCCGGCCCGAACGGCACCCAGGTCGCGACGGTCGGCGGCGTGAGCTACGTGGTGCGCGGTAGCACGAATCTCGCGGCCTTCACCAGCCCCGTGGCCTTCGTGAGCAAGACCGCCGCCGCGGATCCCGCGTATGAGTTGCATACCTTCCGGCTCACGGCCTCCGAGGGCCTGACTGGCGCCAAGGGCTTCCTGCAAGCCACTGCAACCCATCCCTGAGTCCGCTCGATCCAAGGCATCGCCCGGGCCCCAAGCTCCGGACGATGCCTGATCGGAATCGCTGAGTGAATTTGCGAGCGTTGAGGGGTTCATCACCCCGCTGCTGATTTGGGTTCAAGCGACGGGAGAAGAACGGCGTTCGCAGGCCGGGGCAGACCGACGGGTTTGCTCCGGCCGCTTCGTTTTCTCGGGGTGAGCGCTGGGCTCACCTTGTTAGATTCCCGGGCGCAAACGTCATAGGCACGGCACGCTCCTGCTCAAGCAATTGCACTAAAATGTGCCTCCGAATGAGGGTTTTTGCGTCAGCTTGGAATGGCCTCTTTTGCGGGGATCCGGGCAGCGACCGCCGAAGACTCCACACATCGTCGTGGCGAAATCATACCAGCAGCCAGCGCCCCGATACAAGCCGCGCCCGCAAAGGATGCTAGGGTCTCAAGTTAGCTCCGGGGGCCGCCAGGTGTTAGAACCCACACCACCTCTCGCCTCCGGAATCCTGGTCTGAACCCACCAGGAACCGACAGATGAGAAAGGTCGATCTCCCACCGACTCAGAAGGAACTCGCGAAAGCTCTCGGGATGGCCCAGTCCACCGTCTCGATGGCGCTGCGTGGCCATGATTCGATCAATGCCAAGACCCGTGAACAGGTCCTGCAGGCCGCTGCCGCGATGGGCTATCAGCCGAATCCTTCCGGCACTGCCCTCGCCCACCTGCGGCAGAGCTCGAAGGTGCAGTCGGTGAAGGCATCCCTCGCTTGGCTGAACTCGTGGCCCGAGCCAGGACAGCTCCACGGCTCCCGCGAATATCACCGCCACTGGGAAGGTGCATGCGGCGCGGCGGCTGAACTCGGCTATCGCCTGGATGAATTTCACATCGGCCGCGATTTGCCACTGCCGCGGCTGGCCAAGATCCTCCACACCCGGAATGTCCGCGGCATCCTCATCCCGCCCGGACCGGCGGCGGAAGGATGGCAGGACTTCGCGTGGGACGCCTTTTCGGTGGTGCGGCTTTCCCATCTCTCAGGCGCGGAGAGCCTGCCCGCTTGCTCCGTGATGGGAGACCAGACCCACAATGCCCTGCTCGCCTGGCGCCAGATCCGGCGCAAGGGCTACGACCGCATCGGCTTCGTGGGCAAACCCGATTCCCGGGGTGCCTTCGCCGCCGGCTTCCTGTGGGGCCAGCAGGAACTCCCGCAGGCCATGCGGATGCCGCCCTTCCTGAAGTCCGATGCGAATCCCGGCGAATGGGCGGCGGATCTGCGGAGATGGTTCCTGGGCTACCGGCCGAATGCAATCCTCACCGATATCCCGGACTTGCCTGCCATCCTCGGCAAGCTGGGGATCGATGTCCCCGGAGATGTGGCGCTGGCCTCACTCGGGATTCTCGATAGCCCCGCGAGCGCGGGAATCGAGCTGAACTCCAGCGAGATCGGCCGCCTGGGAGTTCACATGCTCCATTCACAGATCAAGGACGGCGCATGGGGTCTGCCAGAGATCCAGCGCGAGCTGATGGTCAAAGGGACCTGGGTGGATGGGGAGACTTTGCCGGACCGCGCGGAGATACCGCCGCGTGCGGCCTGGAAGGCCGGTGCTCCGATCAAACGCGAGGCGAAGCAAGAAGGCTTGCAAGTATCCTGCGCGTGACGACCCGGCCTGAATCGCACCTAGTGAAGGCAGTTTCTTCTGAAGTAGCGGCATGCTCTTCGTCCCAACGAGACGGCTTGTCAGAGTGCTCTTCGTCCCAACGGGGACGGCTCATAATAGCCCGGCACAAGGAACGCAGTGCCGGGTAGGGCGGACGGCAGGATTGCGTTCCAACGGGACGCCTCATGCTGCTGGCGGCCAAGTTTAGGGTGAGTAGGAAGCCACGGGTTGGGAGCTTTGCACTTGAGGGATTACTTTCCGACACACCGGATCGTCCCCGCATGAGGCGTCCCCTTGGGACGCAATCCGCGTGCGAACGAAGATCCGGCACTGCGTTCCTTGTGCCGGGCTGGTATAAGCCGTGCCCTTGGCACGAAGAATTCCGGACACCGCGCCTTAGCCTTAGGTGAGTGCCATCCGGGCAGAACTGTTAGAGAAGGCCCCTCCCCTTCACTGCGCCTCCGGCTTCAGCACGCCCACATAGGGCAGGTTCCGGTAGCGGCCCTGGTAGTCCAAGCCATAGCCGACGACGAACTCATCCGCGATGAAGAAGCCGACGTAGTCCGCCTCCACCGCCGCGGCGCGCTCCTTGTCCTTGGCCAGCAGCACCCCGGTCTTCACCTCGGTCGCTCCTTCCTGATAGAGGCGGTCCACCACCGCGCGCAAGGTCCGGCCGGTATCCAGGATATCATCCAGCAGCAGGACCTTCCGGCCCTTCACATCCGGCAGCTTGTGGTCCAGGAAATCCACCGTGCCGCTGCTCTCCGTGCCGCCGTGGTAGCTTGCCACGTTCACGCACTCGATCTCCAGCATCCGCGGCACGCGGCGCAGCAGGTCCGAGGCAAAGACCAGCGCGCCCTTCAGGAGCACCACCACCAGCAAGACCTCCCCCGGGAAATCCTTCCGCACCTCCTTGGCCATCACATCGAGCCGCTTGAGGATCACCTCTTCGTCCACCAGCACGCGCTCGATGTCATTCTCCATGGCCGGAGGATTTTCCGGTCCGGCACCCCGGTTCAAGGCGCAAGTCCGCTTATTCCTCCTCGCGCTTGAAGCGATAGATCTTCTCGTCCTGGCGGCGCAGGTTCAGCCGGTCCAGCGCTTTGAGCTCCAGGAAATCCGGATCCTCCTCCAGCGCCTTGTGCTCGATCTCGTGGTATTCCAGATCGGCCTTCACCTTCTGTTCCTCCGCCAAGGTCTGCTGCAGCTTGTGCTGCAGCTCCTCCAAGCGGCGCTTCTGCGGCAGTGCGGAGGCCACCACGGCCAGCGCCAGCACCAGCGCCAGCACGCCGAAGACAATGCGATTGAAGGTGCACAGGACCCGTGTCTGGGCCTCCAGCCGCTTCATTTTCACGCGTGATGTCTTCTTTTTGCGCGCCGTCGCCATTCGGTTTTAGGTGGTTAGCATTTCCTAACCAATTGCGACAGAAAAAAAACCGCGCACCAGAGCAACCCGCTTGCATCGTCAGCGGTTGACCGGATGCGCTGGGGAAGTTTACACCCGTGGCCCGCACCATCCGCTGACCGACTCGACTCATGAAAGATCCCATCACCGTCTCCATCACGGGCGCCGCCGGCCAGATCGGCTATGCCCTGCTTTTCCGCATCGCCTCGGGCGCACTCTTCGGCCCGGACCAGCCGGTGAACCTGCGCCTGATCGAGATCGAGCCGGGCCTCAAGCCCCTGCAGGGCGTGGTGATGGAGCTGGATGACTGCGCCTTCCCGCTGCTGCGCGAGATCGTGCCGACTGCCGACCTGGAAGAAGGCTTCCGCGGCACCAACTGGGCGCTGCTGGTCGGCTCCGTGCCGCGCAAGGCGGGGATGGAGCGCGGCGACCTGCTCGGCATCAATGGCAAGATCTTCACCGGACAAGGCCAGGCGATCGCCCGCAATGCCGCCTCCGACGTGCGCACCCTGGTGGTCGGCAATCCCTGCAACACCAACGCGCTGATCTGCGCCGCCAACTCCGCCGGCATCCCGAAGGACCGCTTTTTCGCCATGACCCGCCTGGACGAGAACCGCGCCAAGAGCCAGCTCGCCAAGAAGTCCGGCATCCACCACTCGGAGATCACCAATCTCTGCATCTGGGGCAACCACTCCGCCACCCAGTATCCGGATTTCACCAATGCCAAGATCGGCGGCAAGCCGGTCACCGAGGTGATCAGCGACCACGCTTGGCTGAAGGGCGACTTCATCTCCACCGTCCAGAAGCGCGGTGCCGCCATCATCGAGGCCCGCGGCGCTTCCTCCGCCGCCTCCGCGGCCAATGCCGCGATCGATACCGTCGTCAGCCTGTGCAACCCGACTCCCGCCGGTGACTGGCACAGCGTGGCCGTCTACTCGGACGGCAATCACTACGGCATCCCCGCCGGCATCATGGCCTCCATGCCGATCCGCACCCTCACCAACGGCACCTGGGAAGTGGTCGACGGCGTGCCGGTGGACGAATTCAGCCAGGGCAAGATCGACGCCACCATCAACGAGCTCCTCGAAGAGCGCGATGCGGTGAAAGATCTGATCCCGGCCTGAGTTTGACAGATCAAAAAGTCTAAAAATTTACAGAAAGCCGCGGGACATCCCGCGGCTTTCTGTTAATAACAGACTCTTATGACCGGTCTGCCCTCCATCACCGGCCTCATCCGCCGCCGCCTGCTGGTGAATTACCGCGTCGATCCGGAAGTCGCCGCGAAGCTTTTGCCGGAGGGAATGCGGCCCAAGTTGTATCGCGGTCATGCCATCGCCGGCATCTGCCTGATCCGCTTGGAAGACATCCGCCCGCAGTGCCTGCCCGCTTGGGCTGGCATCACCAGCGAGAATGCCGCGCACCGCATCGCCGTGCTTTGGGAGGACGAGGATGGCCACGAGCGCGAGGGCGTCTTCATCCCGCGGCGGGATACCAGTTCGCTGGTGAATCACCTCTCCGGCGGCCGGCTCTTCCCGGGTGAGCATCACCTCGCGGACTTCGCGGTCACCGATGAGGACGGCCACATCGAAATGGCCATCCGCTCGCGGAATGGCGGCATGAAGATGCGCCTGAGTGCCCAGGAGAGCGGCGAGTTCGCCGCCGGCTCCTGCTTCCGCTCGTTGGCGGAGTCCTCCGCCTTCTTCGAGCCCGGCAGCGTCGGCTTCTCCGCCACCAAGGACTGCTGCCGGCTCGATGGCATCCGCCTGGACACCCGCCGCTGGGAAGTGAAGCCCCTGGCCGTGACCTCCGTGGAGTCCTCCTACTTCGATGACCGGCAGATCTTCCCCGCCGGCAGCGCGACCTTCGACCACGCGCTCATCATGCGGGACATCCCGCACGAGTGGCACGGCGTGGAAAGCTTCCGCGTGGCGGTGCCAGCGTGAGCCCGGCCAGCGGGCAAATAATTAATTGACTAGTCAGTCATTCATTGCTTCCTTGGTTCACGCCATGGCGAGACCCAAGAGCAAGGACAAGCGCGACGCGATCATCGCGGCAGCAATCCGCGTGATCGTCGACCAAGGCTTGAGCGCTCCCACCGCGACCATCGCCAAGGAGGCCGGGATCTCGAATGGCTCGCTCTTCACCTACTTTGAGACCAAGGCCGAGCTCTTCAACCAGCTCTACATCGAACTGAAAACCGAGATGGCCGCCGGAGCTCTCCAGGCATTTCCGGCCAAGGCAGCACTCCGCAAGCAGGCCTTCCACATGTGGACGCACTGGATGCAGTGGGCGGCATCCCATCCCGGCAAGCGCCGCGCGCTCACCCTGCTGGCACTCTCCGATCAGATCACGGAGGAAACCCGCGCCGCCGTGCACCGCGCCATGTCCGACCTGGCCGATGTGATGGAGAAGGTGCGGCAACGGGGATCCCTGAAGCATGCATCCATCACCTTCGTCGGAGCCATGATGACCTCGCTCGGAGAGACCACCATGGACTTCATGATCAGCGATCCCGCGAATGCCGAGAAGCACTGCACCGTGGGCTTCGAAACCTTCTGGCGGGCAACCAGTTGACTCCCCTTTTCCAGCCTATTCAAGAGCGTCTAGACACTCACTAAAGCACGCACTACCATGACAAAATCCCTACACACCTCACATTCCCACCACTGGACCGCTTCTTCCATCCCCTCGCAGGAGGGCCGCCTGGCGGTGGTTACCGGCACCGGTGGCATCGGGCTTGAGACCGCGCTCGAACTCGCGCGCGCCGGCGCGGAAGTGATCATCGCCGGCCGCAATCCCGCCAAGGGCGCCGATGCGGTGACGCGAATCATCGATGAAGTTCCATCGGCCACAGTGCGCTTCGAACCACTCGACCTCGCCAGCCTGCAATCGGTGGCGGACTTCGGCGCGCGGCTACGCGATCAACACGACAGCCTCGACCTGCTGATCAACAACGCCGCCGTGATGATGCCACCCAAGCGGCAGGAAACCGCGGATGGATTCGAGCTGCAGTTCGGCACCAACTACCTCGGCCACTTCGCGCTGACGGCCCAGCTCATGCCGCTACTGTGTGAAGGCACGGATCCCCGCGTGATCTCCCTGTCGAGCATCGCCGCGCGGGATGGCATGATCGACTTCAGCGATCTTCAGGCGGAGCGGAGCTACAAGCCCATGCCGGTCTATAGCCAGTCGAAGCTCGCCTGCCTGATGTTTGCCCTGGAGCTGCAGCGGCGCAGCCAAGCCGGCGGCTGGGGCGTCGCCAGCCTCGCGGCGCATCCCGGCATCGCGCGCACGGATCTGCTCCACAATGGCCCGGGGCGCAGCAGCCTTCCCGGTCTGGCGCGGAGCTTCCTCTGGTTCCTCTTCCAAGCGGCTGACCAAGGCGCACTGCCTTCCCTCTATGCGGCGTGCTCCCCCGCCGCTCAGGGCGGCGGCTACTACGGGCCCGCCGGACTCGGCGAGACCCGCGGCGCACCCACCGATGCCGCGATTCCGAAACAAGCGCTGAACCAGCAAACGGCTTCCCGCCTCTGGACCATCTCTGAAAGCCTCGTGGGAATCACGATCCCGGCGCGGCGGGCTCACGCCCGGGAACTCACTCCGGCTTGATCGAATCCTTCAGCACGCTGATCCGCCCGCTATCCAGCCGGTAGATCCAGCTATGGATCTCCACGGACTGTCCGCGCTCCCAGGCATCCTCGATGATGGTCGTGCGGGCGACGTTCTCCGCGTTCTTGAGCACGTTCAGCTCGCAGAGGCGGTCCATCGCGGCTTCGTGCTCCAGGCCATCCAGTTCGGCTTCATTGCGCCGCGCGGTGTTGCGGATGTGGCGCAGCCAGTTATCCACCAGGCCATGGCGCTGGTTCTCCAGCGCCGCCCGCACGCCGCCGCAGCCGTAGTGGCCGACGACCAGCACATGCTTCACCTTCAGCACATCCACCGCAAATTGCAGCACGGAGAGCATGTTGAAATCCGTCTGCACCACCACGTTCGCAATGTTGCGGTGCACGAAGACCTCCCCGGGTGCTAGGCCAGTGATCTGGTTGGCCGGCACGCGGCTGTCCGAGCAGCCGATCCACAGGTATTCCGGGCTCTGTTGCCGGGCCAGCCGGGCAAAGAACTCCGGGTCTTCCGCCACTTGCGCCGCCGCCCAGTGGCGGTTGTTATCCAGAAGGTGGTTCAGCGATCCCATCGGCGGCGATGGAAAACGAGGAAGCCCCCCTTGTCCACCCGTGCTTGCGGAATCCAGCAGGAGACCGCTAGAAGAGGGGCGATGAATGAGGAAATCCAAGCTCTGGAGGATCAGATGGGCGAACTCGCCAAGAAGCTCTACGCCCTGCGCAAGGCAGCCCCGCCGGTGGAAGTGCCGGACTATACTTTCGAAACCCTGACCGGCCCGGTCACCCTCTCCGCGCTCTTCGCCGGGAAGGACATCCTTTTCGCGATCCACAACATGGGCCAGGGCTGCCGCTACTGCACCCTGTGGGCGGATGGCATGAACGGCTTCCTGCCGCATCTGGAAGATCGCTTCTCCGTGGTCCTGCTCTCGAAGGACGCGCCCGAACTCCAGCAGCGCTTCGCCCACTCGCGCGGTTGGCGCTACCGCATGGCCTCCCACGGCGGCGGCAAGTATGCCTTGGAACAATCCGTACACGCGGGCGAGGCGAATTGGCCGGGCATGGTCTGCTACCAACGCGAGGGATCGAAGATCCTGCGCAAGAATTCCGTGACCTTCGGCCCCGGCGATGAGTTCTGCGCGATCTGGCCGATCCTCTCACTCGCCGGCCTCGGTGAGGAAGAGTGGACCGCGCAGTATTCCTACTGGAAGAAGCCTGCCGTGAAGGACATGGATGATGGCGGGCAGAATGTGGTGTGAAGAATCACCCAAAAGGCTTGGAGGAATGATCGCGGCGCAGCCGCCATGGACTGCTGCGATGATTCGCAGCTTTCGAGTGCAAGGTGCTGTGCGTTTCCCCGGTGGGTAGAAGCGCCCCCTCGGGACCGCTGCGTCCCTTCCAGAACAGCGCGCTTCACCCTGGGGCGGAGGCGGTCCCGTGGGATCGCTTCGTCCTTCCGGAGCTGCCCCACTTACCCTTCATTCAAAAGCTGCGAATCATCGCAGCAGTCCATGGCGGCTACGCCGCTTTCATCAGGGGGCACCAGAAGGGAGCAGATTCTTGGCACTTGGCACCCGACACTCCGACCCTAAATTCCCCCCGTGCCCGATCTCTTCGATGCCAGCCCGCCCGGCTCCGGCCCCGGCTTTTCCGATGAGCCGCGCCATACCGGCGAGCCACTGGCATCCCGCATGCGCCCGCGCTCACTCGCGGAGATCGCCGGTCAACAGCACATCCTCGGCGAGGGCAAACTCCTCCGCCGCGCGATCGAGGCGGACCGCTTCGCCTCCCTGATCTTCTACGGCCCGCCCGGCACAGGGAAGACCACCCTTGCCAGCGTCATCGCGCGCAGCACCGGCTCGCGCTTCGAGGCGCTCAATGGCGTGGAGTCAAACGTCGCGGAGATCCGCGCGAAGATCGACCAGGCCCGCACCTGGCGCGACCTGCGCAAGGAAACGACCATCCTCTTCATCGACGAGATCCACCGCTTCAACAAGGCGCAGCAAGACGTGCTGCTGCCGCACATCGAGCGCGGCACCGTCCGCTTCATCGGCGCGACCACGCACAATCCCTACTTCTACGTCAACTCGCCGCTGGTCTCGCGTTCGCAGATCTTCCAGCTCGAATCGGTCTCGACCGAGGACCTTCTACCCGTGCTCCAGCGCGCCCTGTTAGACAAGGAGCGCGGCTTCGGTGAGATGGCCATCAAGGTCGAGCCGGAAGCACTCCAGCATCTCGCGGTCATGTCCGATGGCGACGTGCGCAAGGCACTCACCTCGCTCGAACTCGCCGTCGTCACCACACCGCCGGAGGAAGATGGCGCGATCCATCTCACCCTGGCCGTCGCGGAGGAATCCATCCAGCGCAAGGCGATCGTCTATGATGCGGATGGCGATGCCCACTACGACACCGCTTCCGCCTTCATCAAGTCGATCCGCGGCTCCGATCCGGATGCGGCGCTCTACTGGATGGCCAAGATGCTGCACGCGGGAGAGGACCCGCGCTTCATCGCTCGCCGCCTGGTGATCTCCGCCAGTGAGGACATCGGCCTCGCCGACTCGAATGCCCTGCGCGTGGCCATGGCCGCACAGCAGGCCTATGAATTCGTCGGCATGCCGGAAGGCCGCATTCCCCTCGCCCACGCCACTGTCTATCTTGCCACCGCGCCGAAATCGAACACCGCCTACGCCGCGCTGGGCGAGGCCATGGCCGATGTCGAGAAAGGCCGCACCCTCGCCGTGCCCGAGCATCTGCGCACCAAGACCCGCAAGAAGCTCGCCGCCGCCAGCGGCACGGATGCGGCGAAGATGGAGTATCTCTACTCGCACGACTACCCCGGCGGCTACGTCCCGCAAGCTTACCTGCCCGAGGGCCGCGTCTACTATCACCCCGGCGAGAACGGCTTGGAAAAGCGCATCAAGGAGCGGATGGATTATCTCCGCCAGCAAGCCGCGCCGGATGGGCCGGGTTAGAACCGCTTAGGGAGGATTTCGCGGATGCACGTTGAGATCGAGTCGAGGCCCCAAGATTGGGGAGGCTTTGATTTTAACCGCGAAAAAACGCGAAAAAGACGCGAAATTTGAACAGCCGGGAGAATCCTGAAACGCACCGAGCTTCGCCTTTGCTCTTCTTCATTGCCTTTCAAATTTCGCGCCCTTTCGCGTTTTTTCGCGGTTAAAAACAAAGCCCGAACCCTCCCCTGATCCGGCAGTTGGAGAACCCATTCCCGCTAGAGTAGTTCTCGCCTAACCCCTCCACCCTCTCGCAGACTCCCGTGCATGGGAATCTATGACAACTCCCCCGCCGAGTCTGAACCGGTGCCGTGGGAGAATAGCAAGCATCACTACTTCTTCGCCCACTACGCGCTGCGGGTGGCGGCCTTCCAGCATCACCTGATGATGTTCCCCATCCTCACCTCGCCCGAGCGTGCGGACTTCTTCAACGAACTCCTCCAGCCTCTCGACAAGTTCCTCGAAGCCGAGGAAGGCAAGCGGGACTTCAGCGGCGAGGACATCGGTTTCGCCGGCTTCAATATCGACGGCCGGCCCTGCGCGATGGTCATCATGCCGCCCCCGCAGAACCCGACGGAGGCCTACTTCGTCGCCATCGTCAGCCGCCTGCCCACGGAGGAGATGACCTGGGACGCGATGAACCAGGAATACGAGGTCCCGCCGATCGACTACTACACCCTGGAACTCGCCGCCCAAGAGACCCCGGAGGACCGCGGAGTCTTCTGCTCCTGGTCGGTGGACGAGAAGCACACGAACCTCGGCCTCGGCTCGCGGCCCAGCCCCAGCGCCTTCTGCGAGTTCCTGCAGGAAAGGTTCAGCCGCACCCCGGGATAGGCCGATTTTCCACCGCCGCTTGCCATTTCCCCACAAGACATCCGGCATCCGGCCACGTATGAAGGTGCGATGACTCCCCGGAGACCCCTCGCCCTCGCCGCCCTGCTCGCGCTCACCTCCCTCGCCACCGCGCAGGAGGCCAAGCGCCCGCGCCTGCAGATCCTGAATGGCAGCAAGCAAACCGTGGATGTTTTCTGGCTGAAGACACCCACCGATCGCGTGCCAAACGGCTCGATCAAGCCGGGCGACGACAACGTGATCACCACCACCCTGGGCCACCAGTTCGTGGTCGTCGGCCACGACACGAAGCAGGAGACCACGATCAGCGCGAAGGTTCCGGTACAGGCCTTCCGCTTCGCCCCGGATGACAAGCAGGGCATCCCCGCCTTCTACACCCAGCGCACCGATGTCCGCGGCTTCCCCATCGTGGCCTCCGCGAAGGTGAATCCCTATGCGCTGAAGGAAGCCGCCTACCTCTGCGACCTCATGCTCCGCAAGCGCCCGGATGTGCTGGAGGCCATGGTCCAGAGTGGCGCACGGCTCTGCATCATGGCGCACGATGAATTCACCACCGACCTCCCCGAGTTCGAGCGCATGAAGGAAGGCAAGGCTCCTCCCGGCCTGGAAGGCGTGTCCGCAAAGGACTACTGGGACACCCGCGCCCGCGGCCTGGGCGGCAGCGAGCAAGATCCCTTCTGCACCTGCGCGGAGGAAAACCTGCTCGGCTTCAAGGGCGATCCCTATTCCACGGAGTGCATCTTCATCCACGAGTTCGCGCACAACATCCACCTGCGCGGCATGCTCAATGTCGATCCCACCTTCGATACCCGTCTCAAGTCCTGCTACGACGCGGCGATGAAGGCCGGGCTGTGGAAGGGCAAGTATGCCGCCACCAATCACCACGAATACTTCGCGGAAGGCGTGCAATCCTGGTTCGACAACAACCGCGAGAACGACGCCGACCACAATTGGGTGAACACCCGCGCCGAGCTGTTAGAATACGACCCCGGCCTGGCCGCGATCTGCAAGGAAGTCTTCGGTGACACCGAGCTGAAATACACCAAGCCCACCACCCGCCTCACCGGCCACATGGCCGGCTACGATCCGGAGAAGGCCCCGGCCTTCGCCTGGCCCGACCGCCTCAAGGCCGTGAACGACGCCATCCGCGGCCAAGCCCGCGAGCGCGACAAGAAGGCGAACGCGGCACCACCTGCCAAGTAACAAAACCGCCACCGTGGAAGACGGGAGGCACCACGAATCAACAGCCCAATCTAACGAATCAGAAGGACGATCAACGTCTGCTTTGCCCCACCTTTCATTCGTTTGATTGGGCTGTTGATTCGTGGTGCCTTCTTCCCTCCGCCAATTCCCGCCATGATCCGCCGCCTCAGTCTCCTCTTTCTCCTCAGCGCTGGCATCGCAAACGCACAGGATGCCTCCGCACTGGGAGCCACTCCAAATCCACCCGCCACCGCAGGCCCCGGCAATCCACTGGGCCTGCGCGCCTGGGTGCTGGAGTCGGTGGACAAATACAGCAGCCGCGCGGGCCTGGGCGAACTGCTGCGCCGCGCCGGCTTCCACGTCGAGCCACTGCCGCTCGATCGCCCACCTTACATCAAGGGCAGCGATGCCGCGGGTGACGTGGACCTCATCGCCTTCGGCTCCTTCGCTTCGAATGGCCAGGCCTACAAGGACTACATGGCCAAGTATGCGGATGACCTCGACGACTACGTGGACCGCGCCGGCCTGTTAGTCCAGTTCGCCCAAGCGGATCAGGACGAGGAGCGCCCGCCCTTCCTACCCGACACGCAGGAAGCCACGCGCGATGACAAGGACTTCCAGCGCTCGCTGGTGCTCGCACCAGGCCATCCGCTGCTGAAGGACATCCCCACCAAGGATGGTGGCAAGGTGCTGGCCTTCGAGCTCGCGGAGGACAAGGTCTGGTTCAAGAACCTCGTGCAGTGGGAATCCTTCAACCGCTTCAACGGCTTCCAGGTGCTGCTCTCCGGTGATGACCAGGCGCGCGCCCCCGGCCTGATGGAAGGCGCCTACGGCCAGGGCCGCTTCTTCGTCTCCGCACTCGGCGTGGACAAGATCCTCGATGCCACCGGCAAGGACCTCGCGCCGCCGTCATTGAAGGCCTTCAACGAACCCTTCTTCCGCAATCTCTACAACTACACCGGCTTGGTGCGCGACCTCAAGACCCCGCCGCTCGCACTCACCCCGCAGCCCGGCAGCGCGCTCGTCCCGGCTGGCGGCTGGACCCTCGTCCTGCTCCCGGACACGCAGATCTACTCGCAGAACTTCCCCGGCATCTACGACGCGCAGACGGCCTGGATCCTGCACAACCTGCGCCCGCGGAACATCCGCTACGTGCTCCACCTGGGCGATATTGTGAACGTGAACTCAATCCCTGAATGGGAAAACGCACGGAACTCGATGGGCCTGTTAGACGGCAAGGTTCCCTACGCCTTCGTCCCCGGAAACCACGACTACGGCCCGGGCGGCAATGCCGCGACCCGCGACACCTATCTCAACGACTACTTCAAGGAGGACTACTACAAGACCTGGCCCAGCTTCGGCGGCACGATGGAGCCCGGCAAGATGGACAACAGCTACCACCTCTTCGAGGCCGGCGGCGTGAAGTGGATCATCATCGCGCTGGAGTGGGCCCCGCGCGACAATGCCATCGAGTGGGCAAACGGCATCATGGACAAGTATCCGGACCGCAAGGGCATCCTGATCACCCACGCCTACATGAACAACAATGACCTGCGCTACGACCACAAGGACACGGTCAATCCGCAGGCCTACAATCCCCACCAGTACAAAACCCCCGGCCCGGTCAACGATGGCGAGGAGCTGTGGCAGAAACTGGTGAAGAACCACGACTTCGTGCTCACTTTCAATGGCCACGTGCTTGGCGATGGCACCGGCTACCGCGTCGACCACAACGACATCGGCATGCCGGTGCACCAGATCCTGGCGAATTACCAGTTCCGCCAGCTCGGCGGGGAGGGCTACCTACGCACCGTGGAATTCCAACCGGACGGCAAGACCGTGAAGATCCGCAGCTACTCGCCCATCTACGGCAATTACCTCTTGGATAGCGACCAGGACTTCTCCTTCGAACTGCCGCTCGGCGCCAAGGACAGCGATGGCGACGGCATCTTCGACTACTTCGATCCCGATCTGGACGACGACCACGACGGCATCAACAACCGCGACGAGTACGTGAAGTATGGTACTTCCACCGCAAATCCGGACACGGATGGCGATGGCCTGGGCGACGCCCAGGAGATCGCCGCCGGCACCGACCCGCTGTCCAGCGACCGCAAGGTGATCGAAGCCTTGAAGAACGGCGCCGTTCCGGTCAAATAATCCCCGGCGTCCGCGCCGGTCATGACCAAGGCAGAATTCATCCGGAGATCCCGCGCCCAGCAGCAGCATGGCAATGGCTGGGCGGTGCTCTGGATCCTGGTCTTCTTCGGCACCCTTTTCGTCAGCGGCGTCTTGGGACGGCAGATCGACGAATTCCCCGTAGCGGTCCGGATCCTCGGCGGCCTCGGGATTCTCGCCTTCCTCGCTGCCCAAGTCGTCCTGGCCCTTTGGTATCTGCGCCGGGAAACCCGGGAATTCGGCCTGCACTGCCCCGCCTGCGACGAGCCCTTGGTCGGGCCCAGCGCCCAAGTCGCCATCGCCTCCGGCCACTGCGGCCACTGCGGGGCGAAGCTCTTTGAGGACGCATAAACCAAGCGGCGGTCGCCCGCAAGAGTCTCGCGAAGTAGAAGGGCGCGTTCTAGCGAGGATGAGGCCGATTTGACCAAGGCCGTCTCTTGGCTAAGCTGGATTGCAATGGCTCGTGGGTATACCAACTGCACCTCCTGCGGAAAGGAGGTACCGCTCGTCACCGCGAAGACGAGGAAGGGCCGCTGCCACCAATGCGAGCGGGAAAGGCGTTCTGAAGGGTTCCGCAAGAGCAACCCCAACTTTCCGCTCAGCCGGGGAAAGAAACCCTACTTCCATCTAAGAACCCAAGAGGATCTCTTGGCCGCAGCCTACCGGTCCGCACCCTTAATGCTCCGCTTGTTCCGCATCTCGCTCCCAGCATTTCTCGTGAGGAAGGAGCACCGCGAGCCTTACCGGGATTTCAAATCCAAGCTTGGTCCCGGAGAGATCGCCTGGCCATTCTGCTTCAACCAAAACTCGCTTGCGATGAGGCGGGGCTTCCTGGTCGTCAAGTGCGGCAAGCCCGACCGAGTTTGGGTCACGACCATGAGCTAGTGGGCGGATGTCAATCCGAGCTGCAGCTATCACCCGGAGTGCAGAAGGAAATCGCCAGTGCTCAAGTCGAAGGCTAGCGTGTGGCAAATGGGAGTGCTCTACGCGGTCTTACCACTCAGCGACAAAGTCACAGACTGGCTCCACGAATCCGGCATCTCTGTTCCAACAGGGATCCCATCGCGCTTGCCGACGCTGCCTGAAATCCGCGGAGTCTTGGACTCACTCGACGGCTTCTCTGTCGAATACACCGATCGCGGAATCGGTGAGATCTGGCAGGCAATGATTTCTTCGATTTCGGATCGTCAGGCGGGTCCTTGGACTCTTGCAAATATCAGCCATCGCAAGGATCCCTCCGAGCCCCAACTGCTGTGGTTTGCGAAAGGTTACGCTGAGCTAATCGTGGATATTCTTTCCAGACTCTCCAAGTATTGCGGAGTGCTGGTCCTGATTCCGGATACCGGTGGTTCGCCGCTATTGATCTCCAGTGGCGACAATCCCAAGGAATTGTGCCAGCGATGGGACCACTTCGGACCACTAGAAGGTGGGTGACCCAAAGCCTCAGCCGGCGTGAGCTAGCCCCGCCAATCAATACGCCATTCGTCCGGGAGAACCGGACGGTCGCGGCTCAAGAGAGCCGCGCCACTTCTCAACCCAAGCGATACGTGATCCGCGCCTTCGACACGTCGTAGGGCGACATCTCCATCTTCACCTTGTCACCCACGACGAGGCGGATGAAGCGCTTGCGCATCTTGCCGGAAATGTGGGCCAGCACTTCGTGGCCGCTCTGGAGCTGCACGCGGAACTGCGTCCCGGCGAGAACCGAGGTAATAGTGCCCTCGACCTCGACGGACTTCTCCTCGCCATCGGCTCCCAATTTGCGCGGGCGCGGGCCTCCACGTGAACGGCCACCGCCCCCTCGTCCTCTGTATCCTTGACTCATGAATGAATGGAATGCCCGGTCACACGACCGGGCAGGACCGATTGATTCCCCATGCCGCCGGGACATTCAACTGCAAAAAACGCGGGAAAAGCAGAAGTGCCGAGTGATCAGTGAGCAGTGATCAGTGGAAGTCCGGGATGGCACCCTTCACACGAGCCCCTCTCCCTTGCCCTTTCTTCCACTGATCACTGATCACTCGGCACTTGGCACTTGTCCCACTCGGCGCTTCCCCTCCCAGCCTCACCCCGCTAGAACCCCCGCCTCTCCATGGCTGGCTTCTTCAAATCCCTCTACAACAAGATCGCAAACAAGGCCGAGGTCGATTGGGACGAGCTGGAGGCCGACCTGGTGACCGCCGATCTGGGCCCGAAGCTGGCCATGCAGATCGTGGATGACCTCCAGGCGCTCGGCCGCCAGGTCTCCGCGGAGGACGTGGTGGAGTCCGCCCGCCGCCACATTTCGGACCGCCTGCCGCCGGACTCCCCGCCCCTGCTGCCGCGCATGGATGGCAAGCCCTTCGTCTTCCTCGTGGTCGGCATCAATGGCGTGGGCAAGACCACCTCCTGCGCCAAGCTCGCCCACTGGCTGCAGCGCCGCGGCCAGCCCACCGTGCTCGCCGCCGCCGACACCTTCCGCGCCGCCGCCGTGGAACAACTCGAGCGCTGGGGCCAGCGCCTGAATATCCCCGTGGTGAAGGGCCAGCCGAATGCCGACCCCTCCTCCGTCTGCTTCAATGCCCACCAGAAGGCCATCGCCGACGGGTCCAAGTACCTGATCTGCGATACCGCCGGCCGCCTCCACACCCGCCACAACCTGATGGAGGAGCTGGCCAAGATCAAACGCACCCTGGCCAAGAACGACGAGACCGCCCCGCACCTGACCCTGCTCGTGGTGGACGCCACCACCGGTGCAAATGCCCTGCAGCAGGCCCGGGAATTCCACAAGGCCAGCCCGCTGGACGGCCTGATCGTCACCAAGATGGACGGCTCCGGGAAGGGCGGCGTGGCCGTCACGATCTACGGCGAACTCGGCATCGCCCCGCGCTTCCTCGGCACCGGGGAAGAGCCCGAGCAATTCGCACTGTTCAACAAGCAGAAGTTCGTGGAAGAGATGCTGTAGTGCGCATCGTCTTCCTCGCCCTTGTCATCGGCCTCTGCGCCTCCGGCTGCCGGCCACGGAAGCTTACGCCCCCACCGCATACCGGGATCATCCCTCCCAAGGATACTCTGGTGGAAGGAACGGTCATCCAGGGCCAGGGCACTTGGAACCACAGCGAATCCGGAATCTTCGCCAGCCTCACCGTAAGCTCCCACGACAAAGCAGTGGTGTGGAATTTCTACACCGCTCGCCAGGCCACACCGGGCAGCGACGGGAGCGGCAATAACATCCGGGGCTCGATCGACCTAGCCTCGCCAGCCTCGCCGTGGTTTATCTATGTGGAATCCCCGGATCGATTGTGGCTCTGCGACGGCAATGCGAAGCTGTCGTACCAAATCTGGACATCCAGCAAGAACCACGGGGCCGATGCGATCCTCGACGGTGCCTTGAAAGACGGCAGTGAACCGGTCCCCGCAGAAGTCATCCCGCTCCTCCCCGCGGACCTGCAAAAGCTCTTCCCCGCCGCAAAGGGCAAGCCGCGCCCGAGCATCTAACAATTCCCTCCATGCGCTGCTTCCTCTTCATCACCCTCCTGATCTCTGCCGCTCTCACCGCCTGCACGAAGCGCCATGTCGGAGCCAGCGTCGGCACGCCGCCACCCTATAGCGGTCCGGCCAATACCCTGGTGGAAGACACCCTGATCCAGAGCACGGGCACTTGGCATTATACGGAACGAGACCTCACCCGCATCCTGACCGCCAGCACCGGAGCCGCAGGCACGATCGACTGGAAATTCCAGTATGCCGGCCCGCGTGGCAGTGGCTCCATGTCCTCCTCCATCACCCGGACCAGCCCCGCCGATCCATGGTTCATCTATGTGGAATCGCCCGGCAAGCTGTGGTTCTTTGATGGCACCCGCATGCTCACTTACCGGAGTTGGGAGGGTCACGATGACGCGGGCGATGCGATCATTGACGGCAAGCTGAAGGTGAATGCCACGGACATCCCCTCCGAGCTCATCCAGCATCTCCCGGATGACTTGCGAAAGCTCTTCCCGGACGGTGGCTCCAAGCCGCGCCCAAGCATCTGAAGCGTGGAAAAGCGCAGCATGATTCCACTGTCCAAATGCCGGGATTTCACCCATGGGATAGGGCCATGCATCCCGTCCTCCTGATCTCCGTCCTCGCCTGCATGCTGCTCGGTGGCTGCCGGCGCGGCATGACGGTCACCTACTCTTCCTCCAGGGTCACGAGCGCCAGCACCCTGGTCGCAGGCACCTTCATCACCAGCGCCGGCTCCTGGGAATCCCGCCAGGGGGATATCGGCACGGAGCTCCGGGTGGACCTCAGCGGAAACCAGATGTCCTGGCACGTCGACGTCATGACCTACATGCCGGACGGCAGCAGCAGTGGCGGCGGCACGGGATCGTCCATCTCCATCCCTGCAGGTGGCGGCGGCTGGTTCGTCTACGTGGAGTCGCCGGAGCGCCTCTGGCTTTTCAACGGCACGGACACCCTGCTTCTTCAGAATGCGTCGAGGGGTCGCACCAGCTTGATCACCGCGATCTCCGCCGGCAAGCTGGTGCCCGAAGTGGGAGAGGTTCCCGCAGAGCTGATCTCCCGCTTGCCGGAGAACATGAAGAAGTTTTTCCCCGCGCCCGCCACCGGTCCCGCGCGCCCGAGCATTTGAGAAAGGCCTTTATGCGCTCCACCCTTCTCGCTTGCTGCCTGCTCGCCTGCATCCCTCTCGCTGGCTGTCGGCGCGGCATGGTCACCCACCATGCGCTGACCCCGCCAGCGGCCCCGCTCAATCCGGGAACCGTGATCACCGGCCCGGGAACCTGGCGGCAGCAAGTGGGCGCGGCGAGCCGGGAACTGGAGGTCACCCGCAGCGGCGATGAGATCTCCTGGCACTATTCGATCACCCAGAACTCTCCCGCCAAGCCCGGCGCCAGCAGGACGGAAGACGCCTCGCGGATCCATCTCTCCTCCTCCGCATCGCCTTGGTTCATCTATGTGGAGACCGCGGGATGCCTCTGGTTCTTCGATGGCGAAAATAACCTCGTGCGCCGCGAGGAAACGGACACCAGCGTGCAAGCCAAGGACATCATCTCCGCCGGTCAGTTCTCTCCAGACCCCGGAGAGATCCCGCCCGACCTGATCTCCCGCCTGCCCGCGGACCTACAAAAGCTCGCCCCAAAGCCCGCTGCCGTTCCCGCACGCCCGAGCATCTGAGCACTGGGCGCACCAGAAGCGAGGCCCGCGCCACCCTCAAACCGCGGCGCAGCCGCCTTGGACTGCGCGCAACCCTGTTGCCGCTTTCGGCGGGCAACCCTGTTGCCGTGAGTGAGCCCTCAATTCACCCGATCACCCTTCCCTGCTCCCAACAGTCGAGGTGAAGCTTACTTTACAGAAAGCGTCCCCCTCACCCAAGCCACCCAGCTCCGGCGCATTACAAATCCCCCCACAACCCGGCACCATTCCGCCGGAGACAAAATTCCGCGTTGGCATCCACCGCCCGCAGCGTCTAGTCCCGCGCATCCACACGCCGCTTTCCATCACCGGCCTGGGCGCGCTTTCCGCCGCGGGGGAGTCCATGGCAGCCCATCGCGCCGCCATCGCACCCGGCAGGACCGCCTTCCGGCCCCTGGCGGATCTGTTAGGAAATGACGGCCCGCATGCCGCCCTGCACGCTGCATGGATCGCCCGCCGGGAACTGCTGTGCAGCCGCAAGTGGTCCCCCGCCAGCATGGCCGCCCTGCACGTCGCCCGGCAGGCGGTGGCGGAGGCTGGATGGTCCACCGCGGAACTCCAGGACGCGGTCGTCTTCCTCGGCACCAGCCGCGGGACCGCCGCCGGCTGGATCGATCCCTGGCCGCAGCGTCGCGCCTTCCCGCTGATGGCCGCCAGCAATTCCCTCCACAGCGAGCCCGCCGCCGCCGTGAGCATCGAGCTCGGCATCCGCGGCCCTTGGCAAGTTCAGGCCAGCGGATGCGCTGCGGGCCTGGATGCCTTGGGCATGGCCGCACTCTGGCTGGGTGCCGGGCTCGCGCAGCGCGCGCTGGTGGTGGCGGTCGATCTCCCGCTCTCCCCCAGCCTGCTGGATAGCTATGCCGCCACCGGCATCCTCTCGAAGAACAACCGGAACGATCCCTACTCACCGGAAAGCTCCGGCATCCTCCCGGCAGAGGCCTCCGCAGCGCTGACCCTGGAACACCACCCGCACACGGGTGCCCCCCTCTTCCGCGGCTACCTTGCAAACGCGGACGCCGCCGATGCCATCGGCATGCCACCGGGCGCTCCCGGCCTCGTCGCGCTGCTCGATTCCGCCCGCGAGAAATTCGGCCCGCCCGCCGCGCTCTGCCCTCACGCCAGCGGCACCGCCTCGCACGCCGTGCTGGAGCCCGCCGCCATCCTCCGCGCGCTGGGCCCCGGCACGCGAATCTGCCCGCTCAAGCCATGGACCGGCCACGGCATCGGCGGCGGCGGCCTCCTGGAGACAGTCCTGCTCGCCGCCTTCCTGCGGGAGTGCCAGGCTCCCCCCACACTCGCCGGGCTGACTTGCCCAGCTGGGCTGGACATGACGCCGGGCAACCTTCCCCCCTCCGCCACCCTTTTCAAACTCGCCTCCGCCTTGGGAGGAAAGAACTCCCTGATCGCCCTGCAAGCACCACCGCCGCCGCCATGAACGAGCTCCGCCTGGAAGTATCCGTCGATGACCAAGTCCTCCGCGTCTTCCGCGGCTCCACCCTCGAACGCAGCTACCCGGTCTCAACCGCAGCCAAGGGCGTGGGCTTCACCTCCGGCAGCCTGCGCACACCTACCGGCCGTTTCGTCATCTGCCAGAAGATCGGCGCGGGGCAACCCAGCGGCACCATCTTCGTGGCGCGCGAGCCGGTCGGCCACTGGCAAGCCGGGGATACCAGCACGAAGGACCACGTGCTCACCCGCATCATCCGCCTCAGCGGCCTGCAGCCGGAGAACGCGAACTCCTTCGACCGCTTCATCTACATCCACGGCACGCCACAGGAAGACAAGCTCGGCAGCCCCGCGAGCTGCGGCTGCATCCGCATGTCGAATGCCGGGGTGACCGAACTCCATGACTTGGTCGAACCGGGCATGATCGTCGAGGTGCTCCCGCCCACCAAACCGCGCGGCAAGCTGGCCTTCTTCGATTGCGACTCCACGCTCTCCACCATCGAGGGCATCGATGAGCTTGGCCGTGCCCGCGGGCCGGAAGTCTTCGCCCTGGTCGAGCGCCTCACGAACCAAGCGATGAATGGCGAGGTGCCGATCGGCGAGGTCTTCGGCCGCCGCATGGAGATCATCCGCCCGGACCGCGCTACGGCAGATGCCGTAGCTCAGCTCTATGTGGATACTATCGTGCCTGGCACCGCGGAAGTCATCGCGCGCCTGAAGCAGAATGGCTGGACGCCCGTCATTCTCTCCGGCGGCTTCGAGCCCCTGATCCGCCCGCTCGCGCAAGTACTAGGCATTGACTATGTCGAGGCCGTGCCGCTCCACTTCGATGCGGAGGGAAGCTACGCCGGCTATGGCGGCAGCTATCCGACCACCCGGAACGGCGGAAAACCAGAAATCGTGCGCGAGTGGAAACAAGCCATGCTCCCGGAACGAGTCATCATGATGGGAGATGGGATCTCCGATCTCGAGGCCAAGCCGGAAGTCGATCTTTTCATCGGATTCGGCGGCGTCGTGGCCCGCAAACCCGTTCAGGAAGGGGCTGACGCCTGGATCACGAGCATGTCGGATTTTGCGAATGTTGACCTTGGGGCTTGATGGCCACGGACGGAACCGCGTCGGCCACCCCCATTTTCCGGACGACGACAGATACCCACCACCCCTCTCTAACCGAGCCATTTGGAACACATTGTTAAAAACTAACAGATCGAAGCAAATCACTATTCTTCAATGCTTTAAAAGCATCGCCGGAATGCAGCCTCGATCCCCTCTCCTCGCGAGAAGTTGGGACAAACCCCTCCCCGCTGGCCGCCGTTTGTTTCAACTCCCTACTAATGAATGGGCACTACGTGAAAACACGGAGGCCAGTACAGTCGTCAGGGAAGCCCCCTACGATACTCTAGCAGATCACCCGCAAGCCCTTGAAATGCCGCATTTCCCACCTTTCCGGACGATGGCAATTCTTCCCTCTGTCTGAATTTGGCAATGACAAGAATTGGCTTTTCACTACGAACATAAGGATGACATCGTAGAAGCACGCATATATACAAAAATTGAGTGTTGATGTGACTTTGCGCTTGCGACTCAATGACCTCTGCCATTAAACCTCGGGAGTCATGAGCAACTCCAACATCAACGCGGCGAAAGGCCGTCGATACACCGCGAAGGAAAAGGGTGAGATCATCGCCTTCGTGGACAAGGTGAACACTGAGAAAGGACGCGGCGGCCAAAGCGCTGCCTCGAAGAAGTACAAGATTTCTCCCCTCACGATTTCCAGTTGGATCCGCAGCGGCGCTGGCTCCGGCATCTCTTCCTCCGGCGGCAGTGGTGGTGGCGCGGTCTCCGGACCGATCGGCAAGAAGCTCTCCAAGCTCCAGGCCCTGCACGACCAGATTGCCCGCGCGGAGAAGGAACTCTCCAAGCTCAAGGCCCAGTTCAACTCCTTGAAGTCCGCGCTCTAAGCCAAGGCTGCTTCAGCTTTAATCCAATCAATCGATCACGCCCGTTTCCCGCAAGGGAGCGGGCGTTTCGCGTTATATGTAAGGAGCGGGGACCTTACTGTCCCCGGAGCGGTCCCCAAGAGCTGCTTCGTCTACCAGTGCCAGCGACAATCAGGTCGCTGCTCCCCTACCCCGCCGCGCTGAAAAACACATCCACCTCCAGGTCCTGCCACACGATCTCCTCTTCCCCGGAGAAGATGAACCTGCCATGGAAGGTCCGCCCATCTAACAAGAGCGGCAGCCAGAACACATCGTCCTTCCACATCCGGTCGTAGGGGATGTCACCCAGCTTGCACCACAGCGGCTTGGCCTCCGCCGTCTCCACCGGATGCCCCGTAAAGTCCCGCGCCAGGAAGACATGGCAGAGGATGTCCGGCACATCAGACATCGCGAAGTGCAGCTCCCCCATCTTCACCGGCCGCAGCGCGGTGATTTCCAGTTCCTCCTGCGTCTCGCGGATGGCGCATTCCAGCGGCGTCTCGCCCGGATCGATCTTGCCGCCGGGGCCATTGATCTTCCCCGCGCCCAGACCGCGCTTCTTCTCCATCAAGAGGATCTCCCCATCGCGGATGATGAAGAGCAGCGTGGCATGGATCTCCGCCCGCCAGCTTGCCCAATCGATCGGTGAGGATTGCACGTGCGGGTTGTGGCACGTGCGCCTGCGGGTGGCACGCGCAAAGTCACTGATAGGTCGTATGGAACCTATGATTCAGCCCTGCGGCGCACCGCGGTATTCCGCCGCCATCTTCCGGATATCCTCCTCAGCATCCGCCAGACACTCCCCTGTAGCCCATTCCGGCAGGATGGATCGGCCCACCATGTGCCTCACCGCTGAATACCTGCAGCACATGCACGGATTGTTTTGGTAGGTCCAAAGCAGCAAGCGGACATCATCCATCGCCGGGTTGTTCTCCACCAGTTCAAGCAGCCTGAGGCCGATCTCATGACACTCATCTTCATCCGCTAGAATCTCAGGAGCGCTGATCGCATCAAGAACCGGCTCCGTATCCTCGCGAAGACCGCTGCTGCAAAGGAGCCGCACAAAGTAACTCGCTTCTCCGCGCGCGTGGGCTTCATAGGCAGCTCTCCTCACCGCTGGATGAGCGTGATGGGACAAAACCGCGTGCGCCCGCCAGCGGTTCCGTTCCTCTGCTGTCCGAAGCAATTCAAGATACTCTTCACGGAATTCCGGGAAGCCGGTCTCCTGAAAATAGTTCAAGTAGTTCTCCAAAGATAAGGCCCCCAGCTTCGTGAAATCCAGTGAAGCCACCTCCAGGCGCTCCGCCATCGTAGCCTTTTCCCCATAGGAACGCAGACGCCACAAGCGCTTGTCAGATGTCAGGATCATTTCACGGATCTGTTCAGCCGCAGGCCGCGGCTGCTCCTTCCTCTCCACGATCCTAGCTTGATTCCCTATCACCGCCTCGCGATACCCGGCAATCCGCGGATTCCCCGGGCTCTCCCGTTCGAGAATTGCCATGGCGGTCCCCTCCCCGGACTTCTCATCCAACACCCTGTCCGCCGTCGGATAAATTTGAAATTCTTTGTCCGCCAGAAGCCGCTCACCAAGCCGCTCCGCCACGAAGATAAAGCCTTCTTCCCCCTCGAGCTCCACGATCTCATCGCAAGCGAGCATATCATCCGATTCCTCGTCGAAGCGGCACATCTCGCGGAGGGCTGTTCGCGCCGTAGCGTGACCTTGAAGCCCGAACTCCTTTAACAAGCGGCAGCGCAATTTCGCTTCGCGCCCACTCCCTCCCGGATCAGCGGCAATCACCGTATCCACCAAGCCCGCCAGCGAACACAGCTTGGCCAGCCACTCCTCCCCATAGCCATTGCACTGGATGTCGTAGAGCTTCGGATCAAGCGCGGCATCCAGGATCAAATCCCGCACACCCTCCGCCCCACAACGCTCGGCATGGATCATCGCCCGCCCGAGCCCCGCCGCCAAAGCCCGCGCAAACTCCGCTTTCTCCAGCGGGTAGACGGGCTCGGCGAGGGGATCTAACATCATGCGCTATTTCGCTGCCGCCTCTGCGTAAGCCTCCACGCTATCGCAGGTGCACACCAGATTCCGGTCACCGTGGACATTGTCGATGCGTCCAACGGAGGGCCAGAACTTGTGGTTCCGCAGATAGGGCAGCGGATAGGCTGCGGCCTCGCGGCCGTAGGAGTGCGTCCATTCATCCGCGATCACGCTGTCCGCGGTGTGCGGCGCGTTCTTGAGCACGTTATCGTTCTCATCCGCCTCGCCGTTCACTACGGCCATGATCTCGCCGTGGATGGAGATCATCGCATCGCAGAAGCGGTCGAGCTCCGGCTTCGACTCGGATTCCGTCGGCTCGATCATCAGCGTGCCGGCCACCGGCCAACTCATGGTCGGAGCGTGGAAGCCGTAATCCATCAGACGCTTCGCCACATCTTCCACCGTGATACCGCTCTTATCAGAGAGCGGGCGTACGTCGATGATGCACTCGTGCGCCACCAGGCCGGACTTGCCGGTGTAGAGCACCGGGAAGAAGGGCGCGAGCCGCTTCGCCATGTAGTTCGCACCCAGGATCGCGGTCTCGGTCGCTTCCTTCAGTCCATCCGGACCCATCATCGCGATGTACATCCAGGAGATCGTGTTAATCGAGGCGCTGCCCCAAGGCGCCGCACACACCGCGCCGCTCGTATTCGGCAGTTCTTTGTGGCCCGGCAGGAAAGGCACCAGCTGCGCTGCCACGCCGATCGGGCCCACGCCGGGACCACCACCGCCGTGCGGGATGCAGAAGGTCTTGTGCAAGTTGAGATGGCAGACATCCGCGCCGATCCGTCCCGGACTGGTCAGGCCGACCTGCGCGTTCATGTTCGCGCCGTCCATGTAGACCTGGCCGCCGGCGGCATGGATCATCTCGCAGATCTCCACGATGGTCTCTTCGAAGACCCCGTGGGTGGAAGGATAGGTCACCATCAGCGCCGCCAGGTTCTCGCGGTGCTCCTCGATCCGGGCCTGCAAGTCACCCACGTCGATGTTCCCCATCTCATCGCACTTCACGCCCACCACCTTCATGCCCACCATCACGGCGGAGGCCGGATTGGTGCCGTGCGCGGACACCGGGATCAGGCAGACATTGCGGTGACCCTCGTTCCGCGAGCGGTGATAATGATAGATCGCCAGCAGGCCGGCATACTCACCCTGCGAGCCCGCATTCGGCTGCAGCGAAACGGCGGCGAAGCCGGTCACCTCCGCCAGCCACCCCTCGAGCAAGCCGAGCATCTCGCGATACCCTTGGCTTTGGTCCGCCGGCACGAAGGGGTGGATGGCGGCGACTTCCGGCCAACTCAGCGGGATCATTTCCGATGTCGCGTTGAGCTTCATCGTGCATGAGCCCAGCGCGATCATCGATTCGTTCAGCGCCAGGTCCTTCGACTCCAGGCGCTTCAGATAACGCAGCATCTCCGTCTCGGAGTGATACGAGTTGAAAACCTTCTGCGTGAGGAAGTCCGACTTGCGGCCCAGGTCCGCGTGCCAGGCCGTCGCCTTGTCTTGCGAGACGCCGGCACCGAACACTTCGCACAACGCCACCACATCCGCATCCGTGGTCGTCTCATCGAAGGAGATACCCACGCGCTTCGCATCGATGCGGCGCAGGTTGATTCCCCGCTCCACCGCCTTGGCCAGCACCGCATCCGCGTCCAGCACGGACACGGTCAGCGTGTCGAAGAAGCTCTCGTTCTCCACATTCACCCCGGCAGCGGTGAGCGATGCAGCCAGGCGCGCGGTCTTCCCGTTCACTGTGCGGGCGATGTGCTTCAGGCCCTCCGGACCATGATACACCGCATACATCGAAGCCATCACCGCCAGCAACACCTGCGCGGTGCAGATGTTAGAGGTGGCCTTGTCGCGGCGGATGTGTTGCTCGCGGGTCTGAAGGGAAAGGCGGAAGCCCGGCTTGCCGCGCGAGTCCACGGACACACCGATCAGGCGGCCCGGCAGCTTGCGCTTGAAGGCATCCTTGCAGGCCATGAAGCCCGCGTGCGGACCACCGAAGCCGAAGGGCACGCCGAAGCGCTGGCTGGAGCCCACGCAGATATCTGCACCGAACTCGCCCGGCGCCTTCAGCAGCGTCAGCGCCAGCAGATCCGCCGCTACGATCGTGACCATCTTTGCCGCGCGCGCCTTCTCAAAGAAGGCGCTGTAGTCGGCCACCGTGCCATGCGTATCCGGATACTGCACCAGCACCGCGAAGACCCCTTCACTCGCACTGAAATCGAAAGTCCGCCAGTCACCCACGATGACCTGGATGTCCAGCGGCTCGGCGCGGGTAACCACCACATCGATCGTCTGCGGGTGGCAGGCATTCGAAACGAAGATCGCCTTGCCCTTCGGCGCACCGGCCAGCGCCAGGCTCATCGCCTCCGCCGCCGCCGTGCCCTCATCGAGCAGCGAGGCATTCGCCACATCGAGCCCCGTGAGCTCGGTGATCATCGTCTGGAAATTCAACAGCGCCTCCAGACGCCCCTGCGCGATCTCCGCCTGATAAGGCGTGTAGGCGGTATACCAGCCCGGATTCTCCAGGATATTCCGCAGGATCACGCCGGGCACATGCGTGCCGTAGTAGCCTTGGCCGATGAAGGACTTGAGCACCTTGTTCTTGCCCATGATCTCCTTCAGCCAGAGCAGCGCTTCCGGCTCCGACTTCGCGGCGGGCAGATCCAGCGTCTTGTCCGAGCGGATCCCGGCGGGCACCGTATCGGCGATCAAGGCATCCAGGGAACCATAGCCGGTGGCGCGGAGCATATCTTCGCGGTCGGCGCCGATGGCCCCGAGGTGACGGCTGCGGAAATCGGTATGAGCGGACATGGGCGGAAAGGGCCGCCCGCGCGGGAAAAAACGGGGCGACGCGCCCTGCAATAAGGCAAAACCGCCACGGTGCAATCCCCTCTATATCCTGCTATAGATCTTTCGCCCTTTTTGACCGAATCCGCCGCCCCCACGTAAGCTCTTCGGCAAAAAATCCATCCTCCAGGGTACCACGAATCAAAGCACAATCCTACGAATGAAGAGCCAAGGAAGCCCCGCTACCCCGCCTTGATTCGTGGTGCCTCCCCTTCCCTCCAAAAAAAATTCCCCGGGCCACTGCGGTTCCTCCAGCCGCAGCAACCCGGGGTAGGGCTACCATGAAAATGCCCGTTCCTTGAAATCAGATCAGATGAACTCGGTCAGTTGGTCTCCCCGAAGGCATTCCGCGGCGCGACCTTGAAGAACATCTTGGGCCGCGTCGTGGTTTGATAGGGATACTCGAAGTAGAGATACTGGCTGTCCGAGCTGCTGGCCGCGCTGGTGGCGAGGCGGGCAGCTTCCGTCCAAGTCTTCAGATCCTCGCTCGAGTAGACCGCGAAACGGTCCACCGCGGACTGCGAAGCCTTGGGATACTTCCACTTCAGGCTGGCCTGCCCCGCGGCAATGCCATTGCCCAGCGCGAAGGAGGTATCGAGGGCAGCCGGAGGAGTGGCCGCCGTGACTTGGAACTCCGTGGAGCGCGGACCTTCCAGTCCGGCGCTGTTGTAGGCGCTCACCGCCAGATAATAGGTGCTCCCCATCTGCAACATCGGCAGCTGGGTCTGGGTGGTTTTGCCAACATCGACGACATTGGTATAGACGCCACTCTGGGTGCCAAAGTGGAGTTTGTAGCCAGCGATGTTCGATTCCGGATTCGCATTCCAGGAGAGCGAAACCGGTGGAGCTTCCACCGCATACACGGTGGAGCTTAGGATGAATGGGGAGGTAAGGACGGCCAGCACACAGGCGAGGCCACAACGAGGGTGACGCGGGTGTAGGTTTTCCATACGCACCGCCAGTCTCACCGGAAATCGGATTCCGGACAGGTGGCGCGTGGCTGATTCACTTGTAGTCACATATCCTGCGTCGTGTCGGAAATTCCACTGACATGGACTCGTAGTTTTACCCGTCAAGTTGTCAGACAGAGGAATGCACTATTATGGACAACTTTCGGCAGTCCTTAAACTTCGTTGCAAGAACCGCAGATTGGAAAATTCCCGGGCCCTTGATGAAGAACAAACTTGAGGATCCGGCTACCCGGAAGAGGCTCGGTGTAACGGATTTCAAAAGGTGAGCGGCGCACTCCAGATGATCCTCTTCGGTCTCCCGCTCCTTTGGGCGGCGCTGACCATCCTCTGCCTACGCGACTACGCCCGGAAGAGACAGGAAGCGAGGACGAGGCCCCCTCTCACGGAGGAGGAGAAAGCAGAGCTTGCCGAAGCACGTGAACTCATCGGACGAAAGGCGCTGCCCTCGTTTCGTCGTCCGAAGGAAGTCCTGGCATTCGCAGCTTACACTCTCTTCTGCCTTCCCTTCGCGATCGCTTTCCTGCCGGTCCTCGTCTTGGCCTGCTTGCTTCCAAAGCCGCAGCCCGGTTGATCAGCAATTACCTTCAATCCATCAGCTTAGCCCGTTCTGAGAACGGCAATGCCGTTCACCATTACAGCCCAAGCCATCCCATGGACCTCAGTCCCCGGCGATCGTCGGAAACCGCTTCCGATACTCCGCGGGAGTCACGCCCATGTGGCGCAGGAACACGCGTCGCAGGGTGCCTGAATCCGCGAAGCCACAGAGGCCTGCGATTTCTTTCGGTGGTCGCTGCCCCTCCTCCAGCAGAGTCCGCGCGGCGGCCACGCGTGCGGCTTCGACCCAACTCCTCGGAGTCACACCCACCTCGTTGCGGAACAAGCGCGCAAAGTGCCGCGGGCTGACATCCATCCGTGAAGCCAGCGCGGCCACGCTGTGATCCAGCCGCGGGTTCGCGGAAACCCAGCGCTGGACCTCCTGAAGCGCCGCCCGGCCCGACAGCTTCGCCTCGCCGTGGCTGCTGAATTGGAGCTGCCCGCCGGGACGTTTGAAAAACATCACCAGTTGCCGCGCGACTTGTCTGGCGATCTCAGGTCCCAGATCCTCCTCTACCAAGGCCAACGCCAAATCCATCCCCGCCGTCACACCGGCAGCAGTTCTTACCTTGCCGTGCCTCACATGGATGGCATCGCGCTCGATGGTGACCTCCGGATAGCGCTCCGCCAGCTTCTCAGCCACCGCCCAGTGAGTGGTCACCCGCCGCCCCTTCAGCAGCCCCGCCTCCGCCAGGACAAATGCGCCGCTGCACACGGAACCGAAGCGGCGCGTCCGCGGTGCCATCGCCTTCACCCATGCGATGACTTCCCGCCCGACGGAAAGCTCAGCCGCCTTCGGTCGCCCCGCGATTAGCAGCGTGTCGATCTTCTCCACTCCCCCTTGGTCACCAATAAACCGGTCCGGCAGGATTCTCACTCCTGATGAGCTCGGCAGCGCGCCTTTCTCCGAGCCGATGACCGACAAGCGGTAGACCGCTTTGCCGCACTGCACGTTCGCCTCCGCGAAAACATCGAGCGGACCTGAAACGTCCAACAATTGGACGCCCGGAAGGGCGAGAAGGGAGATGCTGCGGGGCGTATTTCTCATGGGTGTCCGTTCCGGCCTCATTATGTCCGTTATTACTACTTTCGGTCAAATTCTGCCATCGCTAGTTTCAGCGGTGCAATACCGAAACGCCATGAATCTGACCGACAAAGGAATCGCCATCCCCGACAGCCGCCTCGCCCGTGAGATCACCGAGCTGGTGCGCGACCAAGAATCCCCGCTACTTTTCCATCACTCCAGCCGCGTCTACTATTTCGGTGCCATCGCCGGGAAGAAGCGCGGCCTGAAATTCGATCCGGAGCTGCTCTACGCCGGTGCCATGTTCCATGACATGGGCCTCCTCGCCCCTTACTCCAGCCCGGATGAGCGCTTCGAGGTGGATGGCGCGAACGCTGCCCGCGATTTCCTGAAGAGCCACGATATCCCGCTGGCAAACGTGGATCTGGTCTGGACCGCCATTGCCCTGCATACCACTCCGGGTATCCCGCGGCACATGCACCCGCTCATTGCACTGGTCACCGCCGGTGTGGAGATGGATGTGCTGGGCCTTACCTATAGCCAATATTCCCCTGAGGAGCGGGAGGCAGTTGTCAGCGCCCACCCGCGTGCCAAGCACTTTAAGGAAGAGATCATCAGCGCCTTCTACCACGGGGTTAAACACAAGGCGGACACTACCTTCGGCAATGTGAAGGGGGACGTGTTGGCGGACAAAGACCCCGGCTTTTCACGAGGAAACTTTTGCAGCGTCATCCGCGCTTCCGCCTGGGAGGGGTAAACTCCGTCGCCTCGGCAAACGGTGGCAACAGGCTGCCGATCTCAATCCACCAGCTTGTGCTGTAGCGCGAAGCGGGTGAGCTCCACATTGGTGGACAGCCCGATCTTCTCCGAGATGCGGCTGCGGTAGGTGGCGATGGTCTTTTCGCTCAGCGCCAACTCCGCGGCGATCTCCTTGATCGTCTTGCCGCGTGCGATCATCTGCAGCACCTGCAGCTCGCGATGGGAGAGATTCTCCTGCGGCGTGCCGCTCCAGCCCTCCGCTGCCGCCTGCGCCAGCTTCTCCGCCACCGCCGGGCTGACGTGCCGCCCGCCGGCCAGCACCTTCTTCACCGCACCCACCAGCACGTCGGCCGCGCTTTGCTTGGAGACATAGCCCGCAGCACCCAGCTTCAGCGCGCGCAGGGCGAAGTCCTCCTCCGTATGCGCGCTGACCACCAGCACCGGCAGGCCCGGCTTCAGGCGCCGCAGGTCCCTCAACAACTCAAGGCCGCTGCGGCCGGGCATGTTGATGTCCACCAGCGCCAAGTTCCAGTCATGGTCGTCCACCACCTCCAGAGCCTCGCGCGCGTCTGCTGCCTCCACGATCTCCGCGCCGGGAAAATGATCCCGCAGCAGACCCCGCAGGCCCCTGCGGATCAGTTCGTGATCGTCGGCAATCAGGAATCTCATGAAGCCTCCTTCCACGGGAGGGTCGCACAAACACGAGTACCTCCGGAATCGCCCGCGGTAAAGCTGACCTTTCCACCCAATAGTTCAGCCCTTTCGCGCATCCCCAGCAAGCCCAGGGAGTGACAATCCTGTTCTGCGCCGTCCGGCATGCCCTTGCCATCATCCTGCACTACCAGATCGAGGGCCTCTCCAGCCACCGCGCAGCGCACCTCCACGCGGCTGGCCTGCGCGTGGCGCACGATGTTGGTCAGGGCCTCCTGGAAAATCCGGAAGGCCGCCGTCCCCACCCCGGGCGCAAGCGCCTCCGGCAAATCACCCAGTTTCACCTCACAGCGCATGCCGGTCCGCAGCATGAAGCGTTCCGCTTCCTGCTTCAGTGCTTCGGAGAGACCCAAATCATCCAAGGCATCCGGCCGCAAGTCGGTGGCGATCCGCTGCACCATGCCGATCAAATCGTCCACCTGCCCTTGCACCTCGACCAGGCGGTCGGTCAGGGGATTGAGTGCGCGGTCTTCCCTCAGCTCCAGTTGCCCCTCCACCCAGCGCAGGTCCATCTTCAGGCCGGTGAGCGCTTGGCCGAGCTGGTCGTGGAGCTCGCGGGAGATCCGCGTGCGGTCCGCCTCCCGCAGGTTCTCCACGCGGGTGGAGAGATTCCGGAACATCCCGCTGATCTGCGAAAGCGCCCGGCACTTCTCCTCTTCCGCCTGGCGCCAGCCCTTGAAGGCCCGCCGCAGGACCACGTAGAGAAGGCCCGAGGTCGCGACCACAAAACCCATCCCCTTCAAGGGATGCAGGAAGGCCTGGCTCTCCGCGGAGAAGCGCTGGAGCAGGTGGTCCGACTCCAGGATCCACGCGCCCGCGGCAAGCAGGTAGATGAGCACGATGCGCACTTCCGGCCGCCGCAGGATCTGCGCCCCAGTGGCCTGCCCGGGAGAGGAGCTGTCTTTCACGGGTCTGAAGTAGCGCGGGCCGCGGTCGGGGTCAACGGGCCGTGGAGCGCCGGGCTCCAGCCCGGCTTGGATAGACGGGCGAAGAAAGGGCACGGCCCGTGACTCACCTTCCGCCGAAGCCAGGCTGGAGCCTGGCGCTCCCTACCCGCGATCGCGTGACTCCACCCCGTTGACCGAATTCCCCCCCTTCGATAGAGTCTCCGCACCCCCCACTCCCCCCCCGTATGAAGATTTTGGTCCACGACTACGCCGGACACAGCTTTGCCCCGTCCCTCAGCCGCGCTTTGGCCGCGCGGGGTCACCAGGTGGTTCACGCCTTTGCCGGCTCGCTGCAGACGCCGCGTGGCGACCTGAAGTGCAAGCCCGGCGATGCCGCCACACTGGAGTTCCGCGAGTTCGCGATGGATCCGGACTACACGCGCTACAAGTATTCCTTCCGCCGCCGCCGCAACATGGAGATCCGCTACGGCCACGATGCCGCGGACTTCGTGCGTGCCTGGAAGCCGGATGCCGTTCTCTCCGGCAATACGCCGACCGAGACGCAGGAACCGATCATCCGCGCCACGCTGGAGAGCCGCGGGCGCTTCTACTACTGGGTGCAGGACTTCTACAGCCTGGCCGTGGACAAGCTGCTGCGGAAGAAGATCCCCGTAGCGGGCGGCTTCATCGGTGCCTGGTACCGTCTGTTAGACTCCCGCCAGTTCAAGCGCAGCAGCGGCATCGTGACGATCACGGAAGACTTCACGCCGATCCTGGAAGACGAGTTCGGCGTGGATCGCGGGCGCGTTTCCGTAGTGCCGAACTGGGCTGCCATCGAGGAAATCCCGGAGCTGCCGAAGGACAACGAATGGGCGCGCCGCCATGACCTCCACGACAAGTTCGTCTTCCTCTACACTGGCACCATCGGCATGAAGCACAATCCGGCCCTGCTGCTGGAGCTGGCCAAGCGCTTCAAGGATCAGCCGGAAGTCCGGGTGGTGATCGTTTCGGAAGGCATCGGCGCGGATTGGCTGAAGCGCGAGTCCGCGGCCGCGGGCATCACCAATCTACTACTTCTGCCGTACCAGCCCTTCGCCGAGCTGCCATCCGTGCTCGCCACCGGCGACGTGCTGGTCAGCATCCTGGAGGAAGACGCGGGGATCTTCTCCGTGCCTTCCAAGACCCTGAGCTATCTCTGCGCCGCCCGACCGCTGCTGCTGGCAGTACCGCCGGAGAACCTCTCCGCCCGCATCACCCGCGAGCAGGGCGCCGGCATCACCGTGGCCCCGCGCGATCAGGAAGGCTTCCTGGCTGCCGCCAACTTCCTCTACAACTCGCCGGACGAGCGCGCGGAATTCGGTGCCAAGGCCCGCGCCTATGCGGAAGAGACTTTCCCGATCGAAAAGACCGCAAACGCTTTCGAGCGCATTCTAACAGCCACGCCCTAGGGCCGCGGCCCGTCGCCAGCCAGTCACTCATGCGTTGCCTCTGGATCACCCGGCAAGACCCGCGGCCCGCCGATAGCGGCGAGCTGATCTACTCGCTTGGGCTGCTACGGGCGCTGGCGGCACAGCCAGGGCTGGAGATCACCGTGCTCGCCCACCAGGCTCACAGCGGTCATGCCAAGGGCGATGAAGCCATCACCTGGCAGCTCCAAGGCCAGATCCCAAGCAGCCGGATCAAGAGCCTGGCCTCATTTACCCCGGCCGATGCCTATCGCCTCGGCAACCCCATCCAGCGCAAAGCCCTCGCCAGTCTGTTAGAACAAGCCTGGGACTGGATCATCATCGACCAGGCCGCCTGCGCCTGGGCGCTCACGATGATCCCCGCGAGTACCAAGGTCGCCTACCTCGCCCACAACCACGAGGCCAGCGTGCGCAAGCAAGTGGCCTCCGACCGCGGCGGATCCCTGCCCATGCGCCTCGCGCTGAAGTGGGACTCATGGAAGTACGCGCGCATGGAGCGCGCCTTGGCCCGCCGCGCGAATCTCATCTCCGCCATCACCCCGCGCGATGCCGAGCTCTTCCGCCGCGATGCGCCGGGCGTGCCCATCATCATCCTGCCGCCCGGCTACGGCGGCACCGTGCCGGATGGCCCCGCCCGCCCGATCGCCCCGGAGACCCCGCGCCGCGTGGTGCTCGCCGGTGCCTTCGAGTGGCTGGCCAAGAAGCGCAACCTGGAGGCCTTCCTCCAAGCCGCCGCCGTTCCTTTCCAGCGCGCGCGCATCGCCTTCCAAGTCGTGGGCAAGGCGGACCCCGAGTGGTTCGCCGGCCTCGCCCGCCGCTACCCCTGGGCCAGCTTCACTGCCAATGTGCCATCGGTCGGCCCCTATCTCGATGACGCCCGTATCGGCCTGATCCCGGAAGCACTGGGCGGCGGCTTCAAGCTGAAGGCGCTCGACTACATTTTCCGCGGCCTGCCGCTCGCCTCCGTGGACGCCGCCCTCAGCGGCGTGCCGGTCGACCCACAGCGCGAGGCCATTGTGGCACCCGATCCCGCGGGCCTCGCCGAGGCCGTGGCGGCCAAGATCGACGACCTGGAGTTCCTCAGCCGCGCCGCCGCCGGTGCGCTGGATGCCTGCCGTTCCTCCTTCCGCTGGGAAGACCGCGGTGTCACCCTCGCGCAGGCGCTCCGCGAGCCCCGGCCATGAACACCACCACGCACCACGATCCGATCGAGGTGCCCGCCACGCGCGAGGCGCGCTGGGTGGAGATCCTGCTATGGATCTTCATGGCCTCCTTCGCGCTCGACTACCGGAATGCCGAGGCCCGCGAGGCCGGTGCCGGTGCTGGACTCGATCAGCTCGTCTTCCTGGCGGCGGCCATCTCCTCCACCGCGGGCATCCTCTTCATCGGCTGGCGTCACCTGCTGGTGCGGCCGGGCGCCTGGTTCGTGCTCGGCTGGGGTGGCTTCCTCGCCTTCATGGCGGCGAACTCGCTGCTCCAGGGGGTCGATCCCGGGCGATCCGTCCGGATCATCCTGCCGCTGTGCCTGTGCCTGGCGGGCATCATGAATGCCCACATCGCCGGCTGCGTGGGGCTGCGGCCCTCACGCATCGTCATGCCGGTCTTCGCCGCGGCCTGCACGAATATCATCTGGCGCATCGTCCAAGGCCTGGTCTTCAAGGGCGTGAGCTTTGACGACGTCCGCACCCAGGTGCAGAGCGCCGCGAACAACTGGCTCGCCGCCTGGATCGGCTGCGCACTGCTGCTGCGCCCGCGCTTCCATCCCCTGCTGCCGGTCGGCATCGGCATCCTCTTCTTCGGCATCTTCATCACGGTCACGCGCTCGCTGCTGTTCCCGGTGATGGCCTCCGCCACCGCGGCCGGCTTCTGCTTCATCCTCGGCAATCGCTGGGGCATCTATCAGCCCATGGACGCGGTGAAGCGGCTGCTGCCCATCTCCGTCCTCGGTGCTCTCGCCGTCGCGGCCGTCGGCATCGCCTTCGTCCTCAATCCGCAGAAGATCGCGACCTGGAACGAGCGCCTCTTCCACCAGGCCTCGGACCGCAATGTCACCGAGGACATCTCCTACACCACCCGCCACGCCGAGGCGGATGGCATCTTCGAAATCCTGAACCGGGAGCCGGTCCACTACCTCTATGGCCGCGGCATCGGCGCCACCTACCATTGGCATTCAAAATACATGCCGGAAATCCGCCTCGTCTATCCGCCGAACGAGGAAATGGGGGAAGACATCTGGTTCGCCGGCCACTCCACCTGGACCTACTCGCTCTTCTCCGGCGGCGTGATCGGCCTGCTGGCTTATGTCACCCTGATCGGCGGCGTCATGACCGCCTCGATCTCCGCGGCGCGGGCCAATGCCTCCGACCCCGGGCCCGACCAGTGGCTCGCCTTTCTCCCCTTCATCGCGGCATGCTGCCTGCTAAGTGAAAGCCTCACCTCCAATCCATTCGACGAACGGCTCTCCGCCATGATTTTCGGCGTGATGGCGGGCCTTTCCCAGTCTTTCCTCGTGCGCGCCTCCTGGATCCACGCCGGGCGCGCCTCCCTCGCATGATTTCCGACCCGAAGCCGGCGAAAACGAAAACCGTCGCCCTCGTCGATCCCCTGTGGATCGGCCACCACCCGATGTATTTCTCCCAGTTCAGCGCGGCCTTCCTGCGCCTGGGAGCCTGTGTGATCGGCCTGTGCCCGAACCCCGCCGAGGCACTCGCAGGAGCCCGGGCCGCGGCGGAGGCCTGCAGTGTGGAAGACGTGGACCGGAAGCTCAGCACCCACCACCTCCAAGGCGGCAAGCGCAGTTGGTTCGGCGGGCGCTTCGAAGGCGATCCCGTGCGGACCTACCAGCGCTGGAAACGCTGCGCGGACACGCTCTTCGATGCCGAGCAGCAGATCGGCCGCCGTGCGGACCTGGTCTTCTTCCCCTATCTCGATAGCTACCTGCGCTTCCTGCCGCTCTCGTCCATCCCGCGCATGACTATCGACCGCCCCTGGAGCGGGCTCTATCTGCGCAACCACCACTACGCCGAGAACCCCTCGCCGAAGAAGGCGCTGCGCCTGCTGGCGAAGGGCGATGCGCTGATCCGCAGCCCGCTCTGCCGCGGCATCGGCGTGCTGGATGAGCGTTTCGTCGCGCCGATGGAACGCTACATCGGCAAGCCGGTGCACGGCTTCCCGGATGTGACCGATTCGACCCTGCCCGGGCAACCCTACGTGCTCGCGCAGGAGATCCTGCGCAAGGCCGCGGGCCGCAAGGTGATCGGCCTGATCGGCATGGAGCGGCGCAAGGGCCTGCTCAACCTGCTGCGCGTGGCGGAGAAGGCACGCGAACTACGATATCCATGGTACTTCGCCTGTGCCGGCCGTTTCGAGCGCCCGGAATACAGCGCGGAAGAACTCGCCCTGGTGGATGCCATCTTGGCCAGGATCCAGTCCGGCGAGATCGACAACGTGCACCTCGACCTCAAGGCGGGACGCATCCCCGAGGAGTCGGACTTCAACTCGATCTTCAGGACCTTCGACGTGGCCTGGGCCGCGTATGAAAGCTTCGAAGGCAGCAGCGGTGCCCTCGGCAAAGCGGCATCCTTCGACATCCCTTGCCTCGCCACGACCGGTGAATGCATCGGCCATCGCATCGAAGGCTATCGCACCGGCCTGACCATTCCCGAAGGAGACTCCACCCGCGCGCTGGAGGCAATCCGCCGCATGCTCGATGGCAAGGACTGGCAGGACCAGGCGCTGAATCCGGACTACCCGCGCTACCGGGAAGACCACAGCGGGGCGCGCTTGGAGAGATTGCTGGGCAGCTTCCTCGACTCGGTCTGAGTAGGAGGAAGGCAACACGAATGAACGCGAATCGGCACGCATAAGAGGCCGAATGGCACGCCCGGGCATTCTTCATTCGTGTCCATCGGTGTTCATTCGTGGTTGATTTTCAGCGGCCCGCGATTCTTCACTCCAGCCTGCTTGACATTTCAGCGGAACAGTGTTCATTTGAATACATGACCGCAACCACCTACGATATCCGTCCTTCCCGCTACGGCCATGGCGTTGCCCTCAACGACTCCGGTGGCCGCCATCTCGACCTCTGGTTCCGCAACGCGGCCTCCGCGGTGGAATACGCCGCCTTCACCGCCCGCCGCGATGGCGGCACGATCCGCGTCTTCAGCCCCACCGGCACCCTCCAGCTCGAGCGCGAAGTGCGCTCCGAAAGCCCGCGCCGCGGCGAGCGTGAACTCGAGTTCGCCCGCCTCTGAGGCGAAGCCCCTGGAGTGCGGGAGCCTGCTACCGCTTTCAAGCAGGCAGCCCGCTGCCGTGAGTGAGGTGAAGGCTCACCCCTCTCATCAAGGGTCTCCATCGAACTGGGGTGAGGTGTCGATCCAGCCAACCGCTCTCCCCGAAACTTCAGAGCCAAGAACCCATGATGCCCCTCCACCTTCTCCACGTCCCATGGGTCTTCCGGCTGTTCAGATTTCGCGTCCTTTCGCGCTTTTCGCGGTTAAGCAAGATCTCACCCCGCTCAGGTGAGCATGTCTCGTGAAAGGATCCGGGACTGGGACGGGGTGCGCCCGCTTCAGCGGGCTCGGCAAAAAAGGTGGTCCGCACAGCCCTCTGTGCGGCGAATGGTTCCCGGCAGCGGACGGAGATCGCGTGCCCCCGGGTGCGGCTACGCGAAAGGTCACGGGGACGTGGTCAGCATAGGCCACGTTTGCGCTTTGCCAGCACACGTCCAGATATTGGTCCACCGGAAGATGCAGGATGTCAGGCAAGCCTGGGCCCGCACTAACCTGCCAGCAGAAGGTGAATCAAACTCTCCCCCGGGGGCACTGCATGAAGCCCGCTGCCGGGTACCACTCGCCGCACAGAGGGCTGTGCGGACCACCTTTTTTGCGCCCCGGTAAGTCAGCTTCCTTTCGCCTCCCATATCCAAAGGCAACTCCGCTTCGGAAGACTTAAGGTAAAACCAAGATCTCCCGCCGGCTAAGCTGGGCATTAATCATCGAAGGGAGAAGGCACCCCTCGCTCACGGCAGCAGGCTGCCTGCGTAAAAGCGGTAGCAGGCTCTGCCCGTTACCCACATCTTGCGCTTCATGAATGGTCCCCGAAGTGCTTGGCGAACGG